>Ga0207709_10000019_pt1 | contig 402225 bp, 361 predicted proteins | sample KBSM34metaG_FD_184397 | JGI IMG/M metagenome (GOLD analysis project Ga0207709, IMG submission 184397) | Miscanthus rhizosphere microbial communities from Kellogg Biological Station, Michigan, USA - KBS M3-4 metaG (SPAdes) (version 2) | ecosystem: Host-associated > Plants > Roots > Rhizosphere...
GGCGGCGCACGGTGCGGAACACGTACTTGAGCGCGTCGCCGATGGTGCTTTCCCAGACCGGCCATTCATGCTTGCCGTTGACGATGCGCAGCTCGGCAGGCTGCTTGTTCCTGCGCAGCTGGGCGTAGAGCTGGGCGGCGTCGGACTCGATCATGAATTCATCGTCGTCGCCCGAGTTGATATACATGGGCACGCTGATCTTGCGGGCGAGAAAGCTGTCCCACAGCACAGGGTAGTTGTAGCTCTTCCAGACCGTGGTGCTGTACTGGCCGCCCGTGTTGGGTTCGGCAAAGACCTTGACCGAGCGTGCCGAGGAATCGGCGGGCGGCTCGGGGTTGTAGATGGCGGGGCTCAGCAGGGCGGCGGCCTGGAATTTCTCGGGGTACTTGAGCACGTAGCGCAGCGCGCCATAGCCGCCCATGGACAGGCCGCCGATCACGCGGCCATCGCGGCTGGTGAGGGTGCGGTACTTCTTCTCGACATGGGGGACAAGGTCCTGGAAGAAGGCCGTCTCCATGGGCTCCTTGAGGTCCACGTACCAGGTCGTTCCCGCGTCGGGCATGACGATGATGGCGGGCGGGATCTCCCCGTTCTGGATCAGTTGGTCCACCGTGCGCAGCAGGTTGCCCTTGACGGGCCAGTCGTTGCGCTGGCCGTCGTTGCCGTGCAGCAGGTACATGACGGGGTAGCGCAGCCTGGACTGGGCGTCGTAGCCCGTGGGCAGGTAGACGTTGTAGGTCCAGCTGCGCTGCAGCGTGGCGCTCTTGAACTCGGCGGCCTCGATGGAGCCGGCCTGGGCGGCTGTGCCGGCCAGCAGCGCGGCGGTTGCCAGCGTGCCGGTGGCGGCCTGGCGCAGGACGATGGAAAAGGAAAGTTGGCGCATGGTTTTTTGTCTCCTGTGGGCCGTGGCGGCTGGCCACGGCTGCGCCAATGTAATCGAGGGCCTGTGCGCCTCGCGCCCGCGTGTGGCCGGACCGTCGCCTGGGGGACTGTGGCCCTCAGCCGGGGCGGCCCTCAGCCGGGCGCACGCTGCGCGTGGCGCAGCGCGCTGCGAAAGCCCAGTTGCCCCAGCATGCAGGCCACCACCAGGGCCAGCGCTGCCGACAGCGCCGGGTTGCTGCCCAGGCTGGCGCCCAGCGTGCACAGGCCGCCCACGGCCATCTGGGTGCTGCCGTAGACACCGGCGGCCGAGCCCGTGAGGCGCGGATGCACGCTGAGCGCGCTGGCCAGCGCCGCAGGGCTGGTCAGGCCCGAGCCCAGCGCGAACAGCACCATGAGCCCCACCACGATGGCCGGCGTGAGCTGGTTGAGCAGGGCCAGCAACAGCAGCATGGCCGCGCTGGCCAGGCTCAGCAGATTGCCGTTGAGCATCAGCCGCTCCAGGGGCCAGTGGCGTATCAGCTGGCGGGCCAGCGCATTGCCCACGGCCATGCCGCCCATGAGCAGGCCCAGGTAGATGGCCACCTCATGCTTGGTGGAATGCAGCTGCTCGATGAAGACGAAGGGCGCCGCCGCCAGGAAGGCATAGATGGACGTGGTGGCGCAGCCGCCGCCCACGGCAAAGCCCACGAAGGCAGGGGAGCGCAGCAGGCTGCGGTAGTCGTCGCGGATGGTGCCCAGGTGCAGGCGGCCCGTGGGCTGGCCGGTTTCGGGCAGCAGCTTCCAGATGGCGAAGGCCGTCACGCCGCCGACCACGGCCAGCGTGCCGAAGATGGCGCGCCAGCCCAGGGCGTCGTCGATGGCCGAGCCGATGGCCGGCGCGATGCCGGGGCCGATCATCATCATCAGGTTGAGCAGCGCCAGGCTGCCCACGGCGTTCTCGGGCGTGCTTGAATCGCGCGCAATGGCGCGGCCCAGGGCCAGGCCCGCGCAGCCGCCCAGCGCCTGGAGCAGCCGCGCGCCGATCAGCCAGGGGGCGGACGGGGCGAGAAAGGCCGCCAGGCTGGCCAGCGCATAGAGGATGAGCCCTGCCAGCAGCATGGGGCGGCGCCCCAGGCTGTCCGACAGCGGGCCATAGATCAGCTGGCCCACGCCCAGGCCCAGGATGTAGACCGTGATGGTCAGCTGCATCTGGCTGGCGCCGGCCTGGAGCTGGCGTGCCGCATCGGGCAGGGCGGGCAGGAACATGTGCATGGCCAGCGTGCCGACGATGGTCACGATCACCAGCAGCCACAGCGGCGCCTTGCGGCTGGCCGCTGCATGGTCCTGGGCGGGTGATAGCGAAGAGTGCTCGGCCGTCATCTCAGGCAGCCTGCTCGTCGGGCAGGTCCGTGTCTGAGGTGGGCTCGGCGGCCATGGCCTCCAGCAGGCGCTGCAGCGTGGCGTAGGCCGCGTCCAGCTCCTCGGGCGGCACGGCGCCCAGCACCTGGGCGCGCGCCTGCTGCAGCAGGCCCTGCACGGCTTCTACCTGGGCATGGCCGGCTGGCGTGAGCTGGATTTTTCTGACGCGGCGGTCGCTGTCGTCCACGCGCTCTATCCAGCCCTGGGCGGCCAGGCCGTCCACCAGCCGCACGACGGAGGAGCTGTCCAGCGCCAGGGAGTGGGCCAGATCCTTCTGGCGCATGGCCTCGGGCGAGCGCGCCAGGTGCATCAGCGGCATCCACAGTGCCTGGGTCAGTCCCATGGGTGCCAGCAGCCGGTCCAGCGTCCGGCGCCACTGTTTGTTCACCTGCCCCAGCGTGAACATGAAATGCCTTTGCACGGCGGCGGGGTCGGCCTGCGTGGGCGGGAAGGGGGCGGAAGGGGACGACATCGGGTGATATTCAAATAGTTGGCATCCCAATTATCTGCATATCAACGATGTCGTTTGCGGGGCCGCCCTGATACATCCGCATGCATCAGGGTCTTGCCCGCGGTGCCGGGGCTGTGTGCCTGGGTTGTAAGCCGGGGCGTGTGCCGGCAGTTACATGCCCAGCGACTTGAGCAGTTCGTCGGTGTCGGTGCTGGCGGCCGGCGCGGGCGCTGCTGCCGGGGCGCTGGCGGCGGTCTGGGCCATGAGCGCATCGGGATCGGGGCGCTCCTGGGGCTCGAAGTCCACGACCTTGATGAACTCGGTGCGGTCCATGGCCAGTTCGAGATAGAAGATGTTGTTGTTGCCCGTGTAGAAGGTCACGCGGCGCGCCTCGGGGGAGTCGAGGTTGGCGTCCACGCTGAGGTTGACCTGCTTGTTCAGGCGGATCATCTTGGGCTGGCTCTGGGTGATGTAGGTCTGAAGCTCGCGCTGGACCTTGCTGGTGAAGTCGCCCACCACCTGGTTCATCAGCTCGCCCATGACGTTGCTGACATCGTCCGAGGTATAGGAGGTGGCCAGGTCGTCCTCGCCCATGCCCATGCTCAGCATGTAGCTGCGGTACAGCTCCATGGCGGCGGCGGCCGAGAAGTTGATGATCACCAGGCCCGAGAAGCCGCCGTCCACCAGGACAAAGCAGCCGATGTCGGGCTTGAGGCTGGTCTTGGTGATGCGTTGCACCATGCCCGAATACTGGATCTGGCACTGCGTGGCCACCTGGAGCACGCGCGAGACGGAGTTGCAGAGGCTGATCAGCACGTCTTCCGTGCCATGGACGATGGGATGTTGGGGCTGGTTCATGAGGTCAACGGGACAAAATTGTGAGCGATTATGGGTGCAAGTCCGTTGTTGCGACCATTTGTAACTCCGAAGGCGTATTCTGGATGTCGGACCGGGCAGCCCGCCGGGTCCGCACCTTTGATGCAACGGAGGTTGGACGATGAGAGCACAGCAGCATCTGACCCGGGTTCCGCTGGACGCACTGCGTCCCACGCAGATGACCATAGGCGCGGCCGAAGTGCAGACCAAGCGCGCCCAGTGGAGCCGCCTCAGGCGCAAGGAGCGCGAAGGCGTTCTGGCCTCGCACTGGTTTCCGGCCGTGCTGGGGCCGCGTGGCCTGCACTACATCGTTGACCACCACCACCTGGGGCTGGCGCTGACGCAGGAGTCCGTGGAGCAGGTCTGGGTCATGCAGCTGGCCGATTTCAGCGAGGCCGATCCGCTGATGTTCTGGCGCCTGATGGAGTTCCACCAATGGGCCCATCCGTATGACGAGCGCGGCCGCCGATGCGACTGGGCCAAGATGCCCGAGCAGCTGGACCGCCTGCGCGACGACCCCTACCGCAGCCTGGCCGGCGCCGTGCGCAAGGCCGGTGGCTATGCCAAGGACACGGCGCCTTTCGTCGAATTCCTCTGGGCCGATTTTTTCCGCACGCGCTTTGCACCCAAGGACCTGCGCAGTGGCAAGAGCGATGTCGCCTTGCCCGATCAGGCCCTGCATGAGGCCCTGGGCCTGGCGCACGGCGCCGAGGCGCGCTACCTGCCGGGCTGGTCCGGCGTCGTTGCCCCGCAATCCTGATGCGTGCCCCTGGCCTGCCTGCCTTGGCCGATTGGGGCGCCGGCCTGTCCATCGCCGGCCTGCTGCTGCCCGAGGCCGTGGCCTATTCCGGCATCGCCGGCCTGCCGCCGCAGGCCGGGGTGATTGCGCTGTTCGCCGGGCTGCTGGCCTATGGCCTGCTGGGGACCAGCCGCTTCGCCATTGTCTCGGCCACATCCTCCTCTGCCGCCGTGCTGCTGGCGGCCACGGCGTCCATGGCCGGCACCTCGCCGCAGCAGCGCATGTTGCTGGGCGTGGGCATCGTGCTGCTGACGGGCCTGTTCTTCGTGGTGGCGGGGCTGGCGCGGCTGGGCGCCGTGTCCAACTTCATCGCCAAGCCCGTGCTGCGCGGCTTTGCGCTGGGGCTGGCGCTGACCATCGTGGTCAAGCAGATCCCGCATGCCGTCGCCTTCCAGCCCGTGCATGGCGATCTGCCGCGCTTTGTCTGGGAGCTGCTGGCCGGCTGGCGGCACTGGAATGGAGCGGGTCTGGCCATGGCCGTTGCGGCGTTGCTGCTGATGCGTGCGCTGGCCCGCTGGCGTGGCCTGCCCGCGGCCTTGCTGGTGATTGCGGCCGGCATTGCGCTGGATGCGGGCGGCTGGTGCGCACGCTGGGGCATTGCGGCCGTGGGGCCGCTACGGCTGGATTTCTCCAACCCCGGCATTCCCTCGCTGTCGCGCGCCGAATGGCTGCGCCTGGGCGAGCTGGCCTTTGCGATGGCGCTCATCCTCTATGCCGAGTCCTATGGCTCCATCCGCAGCTTTGCGCTGCGCCATGGCGACCGCGTCGATGCCAACCGCGACCTGATGGCGCTGGGCGCGGCCAACCTGCTGTCGGGCGTCTTCCATGGCATGCCCGTGGGCGCGGGCTACTCGGCCACCTCGGCCAACGAGGTGGCGGGCGCGCAAAGCCGCGCTGCGGGCCTGGTGGCCTGCGCCGTGGTGGGCCTGGCCGTCTGGCTGCTGCTGCCCTGGATTGAGCGCACGCCGCAGCCGCTGCTGGCCGCCATCGTCATCCACGCCGTGGGCCATACGCTGAACCCTGCCGCGCTGCGCCCTTACTTCGCCTGGCGGCGGGATCGCTTGATCGTGGTGCTGGCCTTCTTTGCCGTGCTGGCGCTGGGCGTGCTCGACGGGTTGCTGCTGGCCATCGCGGCAAGCCTGCTCATGCTGCTGCAAACGCTGTCGCGCTCGCATGTGAGCTGGCTGGGCAGGCTGGGGGACACGCATGACTTTGTCGATGCCGCACGCCACCCCGACGCGGTGGTGCCGGCCGGCCTGCTGATCGCGCGGCCCGAGGCGCCGCTGTTCTTCGGCAATGCCGACCCGGTGTTTGCGGCCATCCGGGAGCGGCTGCAATCCCTGCCTTCGCCCCGCGGCGTGGTGCTGAGCCTGGAAGATTCGGCCGATCTCGATGCCACCAGTGTCGAGGCGCTGTGCGACTTCGCGGCCCAGTTGCGGCAACTGGGCGTGCCGCTGGCCCTGGCCCGCGTCAAGGACCCCGTGCGCGACCTGCTGGCGTGCGTGGGCAATCCGGCCTTGCCGCACGCCAGCTATGCGGGCTGGAGCGTGGACGACGCCGTGCGCCAGTTGCAGATCCCTGCGTGATCCCCGCCCCGGCGCAGCGCCTCAGCCCGCCGCCTGGGTGGACTCGCGCACGATGCAGCGCCCCTGCATGATCACCTTGCGCAGCGGCAGGTCGGGCGTGTGCAGCCGCTCCATGAGCAGGCCGAATGCGGCGCGGCCCATGGCCTCCACGGGCTGCTCGATCACGGTGATGGCGGGGGCCACCAGTTCTGTCCAGCGCTCGTTGTCGAAACCGGCAAGCGCCACATCGCCGGGGATGCGCAGGCCTGCGGCGCGTATCGCGCGCAGGCAGCCTTCCAGCAGCAGGCTGTTGCTGGCCACGAAGGCATCGGGCCGCTGCGGCTGGCGCAGCCATTGCGCGACCTCGGCCTCGGCGGCATCGCTGGTCGGGGGCAACTGGCGCAAGTCGGGCTCCAGGCCCGCATCGCGCATGGCGGCCAGATAGCCGTCGCAGCGCTCGCGCGCCGTGCTGCTGGTGCTGCCGAAGACGCCTGCAATGCGGCGGCGGCCCTGGTCCACCAGATGCCTGACCAGGGTGGCGCAGGCCTGGGCGTTGTCCAGCACCACGCTGTCATGGAAGGCCGGGGCGCCCGCCCGGTCCACCAGGACGACGGGAAACTCCAGCTGCATGCGCTCCAGCTTGTGCAGGCTGGCCTGGGTGGGCGCAAAGATCAGCCCCGCGATGCGCTCTTCCTGCATGAGCTGCAGGTACATGGCTTCGCGCTGCGGGTCTTCGTCGGTATTGCACAACAGCACGCGCCGGCCCTGGCGATAGGCCTCGGCCTCGACCGCGCGGATCAGGGCCGTGAAAAACGGGTTGCGTATGTCGGCCACCAGCACGCCCATGGGCCCGGCGTCGCGCGCGCGCAGCCGGCGCGCCATCAGATTGGGCCGGTAGCCCGTGGCCTGCACGGCGGCCGCGACCCGCGCCCGGACCTCCTCGCTGACCGAGCCGCCCGCCAGCGCGCGCGACACCGTCGATTTGGAAACCCCGGCCGCACGGGCCACATCGTTGATGCTGATGCTCAATGCAATCGTTCCCGTTGGTTGTGGTGTGCCGCAGAGGATAACTCCAAAGAAATGCCGAGTTATGGCCGGATTATGGCCGGGTTATGTTGCAGTGCAGATTGACTGATGGTTGGGAACGTTCCCACAATCCGCGTCATGATCAATGCCCATTCATCCCTCCCGGCGGTTGCACCCACCGCTCCTGCGGGCCTGCAGATCGCCGTGCGCCTGGACGCCAGGGTGCGCGACAAGGCCGACGCCATTGCCCAGGCGGCCCGGCTGCTCCAGGACCGTGGCTGCGTGGCCCCTGGCTATGCCACCGGCATGCAGGCGCGCGAGGCCCAGGCCGAAACCTTTCTGGGCCACGGCGTGGCCATTCCCCACGGCCGCGCCGAAGACCGGGCCCTGGTGCTGCACGACGCGGTGGCCGTGCTCCAGGTGCGCGAGGGCCTGGATTGGAATGCCGGCCAGAACGTGCATCTGGTCGTGGCGGTGGCGGCGCGCTCCGATGCCCACATCACCTTGCTGCGCCGCCTGGCCGGCCTGCTGCAGACACCCCGGCTGCAGGCGCTGTTCACCACGGGCGATGCGCAGCAGGTCATCGATGTACTCCAGGGGCAAGCGGACCCGGCGCCGCCTGCCGCCCGCCCGGCGGCAGTGGATCTGGCCGAGGCGTGCGAATGGACCATTGCCTATCCCAACGGCCTGCATGCGCGGCCTGCCACGCGCTGGGCGGAGGCGGCGCGCGGCTTTGCCTCGCGCATCCAGGTGCGCCATGGTGGCGAGGTGGCCGATGCGCGGCAGATGGCCAGCCTGCTGCAGCTGGGACTGCGCGAAGGCGACAAGGTCACCGTCTCGGCAGAGGGCCCCGACGCCACGGCCGCGGTCCAGCGGCTGTGCGCCGTGGCCCAGGCCCTGGTGGTCCAGGAACGTGCCGATGCCGACGCCGCTGCGCGCAAGGCGGCCGAATCGCCCGCCACGGGCTGGCTGCCGCCGCTGGCGCGGCCTGACTTTGTGGGCCTTGGCGCCAGCCCGGGGCTGGCCGTGGCCCGCATCCACCAGTGGCGTGTGGAGGCCGCCGAGATCCCCGACCTGCCCGAGCCGCTCAGCGTGGGCGGTGCGCGGCTGCATGCAGCGCTGGCCGAGACACAGGGCCAGCTGCGCGCCCTGCATGACGACACCCGCCGCCGCCTGGGCGAAGGCGATGCGGCCATCTTCAGCGCGCAGGCCGAGTGGCTGGGCGACACCGGACTCATCACGCGCGCCTGCCAGTTCATGGTCCAGGGCCACGGCGTGGCCTGGGCCTGGGACCAGGCCGTGGAGGAGGGCGCGGCCCGTCTCCAGGCGCTGGACAACCCCGCGCTGGCCGCGCGTGCCGCCGATCTGCGCGACGTGGGCCGGCGCGTGCTGGTGCAACTGCAGCCCTCGCTGGCAGCGGCGGGACCGGAGGGCCTGCCGGAAGGCGGCTGCATCCTGGTCGCGGCCGATCTTTCGCCCTCGGAAACCGCCCAGCTGGACACGGCGCGCGTGGCCGCGCTGGTCACGGCGCAGGGCAGTCCCACCTCGCACACGGCCATACTCGCGCGCACGCTGGGGCTGCCGGCCGCCGTGGCGGCAGGAGGCGGCGTGCTGGGCATGGCCGATGGGTCCCTGGCCATCGTCGATGGCGCCAATGGCCGCATCTACCTCGACCCCTCGGAGCAGGACCTGGCTTCGGCGCGTGCCCACATGGCCGAGCAGCGGGCGCTGCAGGAACGCGTGTCCGCGCAGCGCAGCCTGCCTGCCATCACCACCGATGGCGTGCGCATCGAAGTCTGCGCCAACGTCAACCTGCCCGAGCAGGTGCCGCTGGCCCTGTCCCAGGGCGCCGAGGGCGTGGGCCTGATGCGCACGGAATTCCTGTTCCTGGAGCGCGGCAGCACGCCCGGCGAGGACGAGCAGTACGAAACCTACCGCGCCATGGCGCAGGCGCTGGAGGGTCGGCCGCTGATCGTTCGCGCGCTGGACATCGGCGGCGACAAGCAGGTCGCCCACCTGGAGCTGCCGCGCGAGGACAACCCCTTCCTGGGCGTGCGCGGCGCGCGGCTGCTGCTGCGCCGCCCCGACCTGCTGGAGCCCCAGATGCGCGCCCTGTACCGGGCGGCCCGCGATGGCGCAAGGCTGTCCGTGATGTTTCCCATGGTCACCAGCGTGCAGGAGCTGCTGGCGCTGCGGGCGGCCTGCGAACGGCTGCGTGCCGAACTGGACGCCCCTGTCCTGCCGCTGGGCATCATGATCGAGGTGCCCGCCGCCGCCGTGCAGGCCGACGCACTGGCCCGCCATGCCGATTTCTTCTCCATAGGCACGAACGACCTGACCCAGTACGTGCTGGCCATCGACCGCCAGAACCCGCAACTGGCGGCCGAGGCGGACAGCCTGCATCCGGCCGTGCTGCGGATGGTGCGCGCCACCGTGCACGGCGCTGCCACCTGCGCGCGCCCCGTGGGCGTCTGTGGCGGACTGGCCGGCGACCCGTTCGGTGCGCTGCTGCTGGCCGGGCTGGGGGTGACCGAGCTGTCCATGACGCCCAACGACATCGCCGGTGTCAAGGCCGGCCTGCGTGCGGCCAGCCTGCGGCAGTTGCAGGCTCTGGCAGACAGGGCGCTCGGCTGCGAGGATGCCGCGCAGGTGCGGGCACTGGCCAAGGAGGTGACGGCATGAACGCCCCGCAAGCCATTACCGTGACCCTGAACCCGGCCATAGACCAGCTCGTGACCCTGGGTGCGCTGCTGCCCGGCCAGGTGCAGCGCGCATTGGGCAGCGTGCAGGCGCCGGGTGGCAAGGGCATCAATGTCGCCTCCGCCTTGGCGGGCCTGGGCGTTTCCACGGCCGCGCTGGGCGTGCTGGGCAGTGACAACGCCGGCATGTTCGAGGCCTTGTTCGCCCAGCGCGGCATTGCCGACGCCTGTCTGCGCGTGCCGGGCCAGACGCGCACCAACATCAAGCTGGTGGCCGATGGCGGACGCCAGACCACGGACATCAACCTGCCGGGCCTGGTGTTGGCCGAAGCGCATCTGCACGCCGTCATGTCCGCGCTGGCCCGGTATCTGCGGCCCGGCCTGGCCGTGGTGCTGTCGGGCAGCCTGCCGGCCGGCCTGCCTGCGGACAGTTGGAGCCGGCTCCAGGCCCAGGCCGTGGCCGCCGGTGCCGATGTGCTGCTGGACACCAGCGAGGCCCCCCTGGCCGCCGCCCTGGCCACGGCCCCCCATGCGGCCATGCCCTGGGCCATCAAGCCCAACCGGGAGGAGTTGCAGGCCGCCACAGGCCAGCGCCTGGACGGCCGCGACGCGCTGCTGGCCGCCGCGCGCAGTCTGCTGGACAGGGGGCTGGGGCTGGCCGTGGTGTCCATGGGCGAGGAGGGCGCGCTGTTCGCCACCGCGCAAGGCGCGGTAATCGCGCGGCCGCCGCAGCGGGCACGCGGCAGCTCCGTGGGTGCGGGCGATGCCATGGTCGCGGGCATGGTGGCCGCGCGGCTGCGCGGACTGGATCTGGCGGACACCGCACGCCTGTCCACGGCCAGCGCGCTGGCCTGGCTGCAGGCAGCGCCCGCGCGCGAAGTCGATGCCAACCGCGTCCAGGCCCTGGCCGCCAGCGTGCTGCTGGAGCCATGCCAGTGGCCGTGATCCCCCATTCTTCAGGAGCTCTCATGAACCCTCTTTTTGTGGTGATCGCAGCTGCCGGGCACGACGCCGAAGCGCTGCTGGCCGCCGAAGCCCTGCGCCATGCGGCCGGACAGCGTCCCTTGGCCGTGGAGGTGCGCGCCAGCGGCGGTGTGATCGGGCTGCATGCGGCGGATGCCGCCGCGCAGGCCGGGCAATTGCTGATCGTGGGGGATGCCGGCACCGATGACGATGCAGACACCGCCGCCGATGCCTCCCGCTTCGTGCAGGCCGCCGTCGAGCGCTGCAGCCTGCGCGAGGCGCTCGACGATCCGGCCGGCGTGCTTGCACGCTGCGCTGCCGCCAGTCCCGCAGCACAGCGCACGGGCAAGCGGATCGTGGCCGTCACCTCCTGCCCCACGGGCATCGCCCATACCTTCATGGCGGCCGAGGGACTGCAGCGCGGCGCGGCGGCGCTGGGCCACGCCATGCGCGTGGAGACGCAAGGCTCGGTGGGCGCGCTCGATGCGCTGACGCCGCAGGAGATTGCCGAGGCCGACCTGGTCATCATCGCCGCTGATCGCGAGGTCGATCTTTCGCGCTTCGCGGGCAAGCCGCTGCTGCGCAGCGGCACCAAGCCGGCCATACGCGACGGCTCGGGGCTGATCACCCGGGCGCTGGCCGAAGCCACCGTGCATGGTGCCGCCGTAGGCGCTGCTGCAGGCGGCGCCGCGCCCACGTCGGCCCGGACCCAGGGCGGTGCCTATCGCCACCTGATGACCGGTGTGTCCTTCATGCTGCCCTTCGTCACGGCGGGCGGCATTCTGATCGCCATGGCCTTTGCGCTGGGCGGCATCTATGTCCATGACGATGCGCACCAGGGCACGCTGGGATGGACGCTGTTCCAGATCGGCGCCAAGGGCGGCTTTGCGCTGATGGTGCCGGCGCTGGCCGGCTATATCGCCTATTCCATTGCCGACCGGCCCGGCATTGCGCCGGGCATGATCGGCGGGATGATCGCGTCCAGCATGGGCGCGGGGTTCATCGGCGGCATCGCGGCCGGCTTCATCGCCGGCTACGGCGTGGCCTTCATGGCGGCGCACATCCGGCTGCCGCAGGCGCTCAAGGGCCTGCTGCCCATGCTGATCCTGCCTGTGCTGGGCAGCCTGTTCACGGGGCTGCTGATGTTCTATCTGGTCGGTGCGCCCGTGGCCGAGCTGCTGCAGTGGCTGAGCGCCTGGCTGCGCGGCATGCAGGGTGCCAGCGCCTTGCTGCTGGGCCTGTTGCTGGGCGCGATGATGGCCTTTGACATGGGCGGGCCGGTGAACAAGGCCGCCTATGCGTTTTCCACGGGAATGATCGCGAGCCAGGTCTACACGCCCATGGCCGCAGCCATGATCGCCGGCATGACGCCGCCGCTGGGGCTGGCCCTGGCCACGCGCCTGTTCGCCGACCGCTTCACGCGCGAGGAGCGCGGCAGCGCCGCCTCGGCCGGCGTGCTGGGCCTGGCCTTTGTCACCGAAGGGGCCATTCCCTACGCGGCGCGCGATCCGCTGCGCACGATTCCGGCCCTGGTGCTGGGCTCGGCCGTGGCCGGCGCCGTGTCCATGCTGGCGGGTGTGGAGCTGAAGGTGCCGCATGGCGGCATCTTCGTCGCGCCCATACCCAACGCCGTGACCCACGTGGCCATGTATGCGGTGGCGCTGGTGGCGGGCGTGGTGGTCACGGCCATCGCCCTGCGCATGTTCAAAAGGCCCGCCGAAGCGGGCCTTTGAAGCAGGAAGCCGGGGGAACGCCTGGAGCGGCTCCCCCCGCAGCGTTCAGCGGGCTGCGGCGCGGGCCTGTTCGAGCCAGCCGTCGAAGGTCTTCTGGTGGGCCTTGATCCAGCCGTCCACATGGCGGTTGATGTCCGAGGGCTTGTTCTGGCCCTGGCTCATCATGTGGTTCTGCGCGCTGATGTCGCCCACGGGCAGCTGCATCAGCTCGAACAGCTTGCCGGCGTCGGGATGCTTGTCGGTGAAGGCCTTGTTGGCCACGATCTGCTGCTTGTTCACCACGAAGCCGTAGTTCTTGCCGTTGGGCAGCTTGGTATCGAACTTGGCCTGCTCGCCGGGCAGCGAGGAGAAGGGCACCTCCAGCCACACCACGTCCTTGCCGGGCTTGAGCACGTTGCTCACCCAGTAGGGCGTCCAGGTGTAGTAGAGGATGGGCTTGCCGGCCTTGTAGCGCGAGATGGTGTCGGCGATCAGCGCCGAGTACGTGCCCTGCTTGTGGGTCACGGTATCACGCAGCTTGTAGGCCGTCAGGTGGTGCTCGATCACGGCCTCGCAGCCCCAGCCCGGCGTGCAGCCGGTGAGGTCGGCCTTGCCGTCGCCGTCCGAGTCGAACAGCTTGGCGATCTTGGGGTCCTTCAACTGGCCGATATTGGTGATCTTGTATTCGTCGGCCGTCTTCTTGTCGATCAGATAGCCCTGGGCGGCATTGTCCGAGTAAACGCCCTTGCGGAACAGCTTGGCGTCGCCGCCCGCGTTCTTGTAGTAGTCGGCGTGCAGCGGGTTCCAGTGCGTGGCCAGGAAAGTGGCGTCGCCATTGGCAATCGCCACGTGGGCCGTGGGGTACTCGACTTCCTGGAAGGGCTGCACGTCGTAGCCCAGCTTCTCCAGGGCCTTCATGACGATCAGGGTCTGGAAGCTTTCTTCGGCGATGGAGCTCTTGAGCGGCGACACCTTCACGCCCTTGCCGGGCTGGTCGCTGGCGGCCGATGCGCCTGCGCAGGCCAGTGCGATGCCGGCAGCCATCGTGGCGGTGCGCAGCCAGTGGCTGGCAGCGGCAGTTGGCAGTCGATTGTGGTTCAGGGCTTGGTTCATCCTCGGGTTCCTCCGTTGTGTGATGAAAGGGGAGTGGGCGGCCAGCGTGGCTGGCCGCTTTTCGGGAAGGCGGCGCGGCAGTGGGCCCATCCGCGCCGCAGTGAAGGCATTCAGCTGGTGCTGCCGCGATGGACCGGCTTGTTGCCGGCGCCCAGCAGGCGGGCGATGCAGCCGGCGGGGCCGCTGTGCCACCAGCGCGCACCGCCACGGGTCGTCTGCCCCATGGCCTGGGTGATGCGGTCCAGCACGATGGCCAGCAGCACGATGCCCAGTCCGCCCACGGTGGCCAGGCCCATGTCCAGGCGGCCGATGCCGCGCAGCACCATCTGGCCCAGGCCGCCCACGGCGATCATGGAGGCGATCACCACCATGGACAGCGACAGCATCAGCGCCTGGTTCACGCCGGCCATGATGGATGGCATGGCCAGCGGCAGCTGCACCTTCCACAGCAACTGCCAGGGCGATGCGCCATAGGCGCGGCTGGCCTCGATCAGGTCGGGGCGCACCTGGCGGATGCCCAGGTTGGTCAGTCGGATCAGCGGCGGCAGCGCGAAGATGATGGTCACGATCACGCCGGGCACGTTGCCGATGCCGAACAGCATCACCACGGGCACCAGGTAGACGAAGGCCGGCGTGGTCTGCATGGCGTCGAGCAGCGGGCGTGTCCAGCGCTGCGCACGGTCGCTGGAGGCCAGCAAAATCCCCGCGGGCAGGCCGATGACCATGCAGAACACCAGCGAGGTCAGCACCAGGGACAGCGTCACCATGGCCTCGGGCCAGATGCCCAGCATGGCGACCACCACCAGCGAGACGGCGGCACCAATGGCCATGGCGCGGCCCGCGAACTGCCAGGCCACCAGGGTCAGGATCAGGATCAGCAGCGGCCAGGGCAGGGCCAGCATGGCATCGGTGATGCCCGACAGCGTGCCGTCGATGGGCGTGCGCACGGCCTGGAAGAAGGGGCGGAAATGGTGGACCACCCATTCCAGGCCGCTGTTGATCCAGCCCTGCACGGGCAGGCCGTCGGTGGTCAATTGGTGCCAGAGGCTGGCATGGGCGTCGTCGGGAACGCCCGAGCCGGCCGAGGCGCCCAGCCAGTCACCGCCTGCGGCATCACCGCCGCTGGCGGCGCCCCAGGGATCGGCCGAGGCATCGGGTGCCGGCGTGGCGGCGGTGGCCCAGGGATCGGCGCTTGCAGAGGCCGCGGAATCGGTGGAAGCAGAGGCTGCGCTCGCATCGGCCCAGGGATCGGTGGCGGCAGCGGCGGTGTTCGGGTTCAGGCTGTTGGTTGCATCGCTCATGCGGCATCTCCTTGTCGTTGTTCAATCGGCTCCACGGTCGGCGCGACGGTGGGGGCGACGGTGGGGGCGTTGGAGGCCGGGAAATGCGGGTTGAGCGTGACCGGCGGCACGATCTCCTGCGGCGGTGGCACGGGCGGCGTGTCGCGGTCCAGGAAGCGCAGCATGGTGGTGCGGCTGACCACGCCCATGAACTGGCCGTCGTCGCTGGTCACCGGCAGCGCGCAGGGCGCGGCGGCCACGGGGCCGAACAGCTCGGCCACCGGCGTGCCTGCGGACAGCGGCTCGACGTTGGGCAGGAAGGCGTGGCTCAGGCCCAGCATGCCCGGGCGGCCATGCAGTGCGTCGCGCAGCGACTGCGAGGACACCACGCCCAGGAAGCGCCGGCGCGCGTTGACCACATAGGCGTAGTCGCGGTCGGAGTCTTCCAGCAGGCGCTGGGCCGCGCGGCAGCCGCGGTCGCTGTGCTCGGACACCACGGTCAGCGCCTGGCGCGCGATGTCGCCGGCCTTGAAGACCGAGGCCGCGTCCACGCCGCGCACGAAACTGCGCACATAGTCGTCGGCGGGGCTGCGCAGGATCTCGTCGGGCGTGCCGACCTGGATCACCTGGCCGTCCTTCATGATGGCGATGCGGTCGCCGATGCGCATGGCCTCGTCCAGGTCATGCGAGATGAAGACGATGGTGCGACGCTGGATCTGCTGCAGGCGCAGCAGCTCGGACTGCATCTCCGTGCGGATGATGGGGTCCAGGGCCGAGAAGGCCTCGTCCATCAGCAGGATGGACGGATCGGACGCCAGCGCCCGGGCCAGGCCCACGCGCTGCTGCATGCCGCCCGACAGCTCGTCGGGGTAGCTGGCGCCCCAGGCGCCCAGGCCCACCTGCTCCAGCGCGGCCTGGGCCTGCTTCTGACGCTCGGCCTTGTCGGCGCCGGCCAGCTCCAGGCCGAAGGCCGTGTTGTCCAGCACCGTCATGTGCGGCATCAGCGCAAAGGACTGGAACACCATGGAGATGTCCTTGCGGCGCAGCGCGCGCAGGTCGCGCTCGCTCAGGGCATTGATGTCCTGGCCATTGACCACGATGCGCCCGGCCGTGGGCTCGATGAGGCGGTTGAGCATGCGCACCAGGGTGGACTTGCCCGAGCCCGACAGGCCCATGACGACGAAGATCTCGCCGGCCTCGATGGTGAAATTGGCGTCGAACACGCCGATGGACTGGCCCGTGCGCTCCAGGATCTCCTGTTTGCTCAGGCCCTGTTGGACGAGGTCGAGTGCGGTCTTGGGGTCGTCCCCGAACACCTTGAACACATGATCGATGATGATCTGCTTGGCCACTGTGGCGTTCTCCTTTTGGGTGAGGTGGAACACAGTCCAGCGTCCTCGACGGGCGAAGACGCTGGCGCGCAAGCCAAAAATGAAGCCCTGATGCCGTTCGCTGCAGGGGACTGCCGTCCCCCGTTGCTGGGATTCAAACAGGTGCGAAAGCACCCGAGGCGGCTCGGATGGCACGCGAAGCGGTGCGCAAGAGCCAGAAGTCGAGAGCAGCCGGCGGCGAGGCGCGCGGTGTCTCAGTCGGGCATCGTGGCTGAAGATCAGCCAGCGCGATGCCCCACAACATCAGGACCGAGTTTCGGCCCGGTTGACGGGGCTGTACCGGAAGCACAACGATCCGCCGGGGTGTATCGGCAGGCCGTGAAGACGGTGCCGATGACCTGCTTGGCAGGTTGTAAAGAAGCCGAAATTATATAAAACAGGTTTTACTGCGTCAAAACGCATGAGCCGAAGAAGGCCTGTTTTGGGCTGTTTCAAGCCCTTGGGGGCTGCAATCCGGCCAGTATTTGCTCACTTAATGAGAGCATTGAAGCCATGATTCGCAAGGCATATGCTGTCATCGATGAATAAAATCGGTCAAGCGTCAGCTTGAGGAAAGCTTCAGGTCCGATCTGCGGCAAAAAGCGTGCCTGGTGCGCTGGCCGGCCGGGCGCTGGCAGGTGACCGACCCGTTGCCTGCGCCCGCCCATGAAAAAAGCCCCGCAGCGGCTGGCGCTGCGGGGCTTGGGGGGCTTGATGACAGCTGCCGGCTCAGTGGTTGCTGGCCGTGCTGTTGATCAGCTTGTCGGTATAGGCGATGGCCAGGGCGCTGGCCAGGAAGGTGACGTGGATGATGGTCTGCCACATCAGCACCTTGACGTCGTAGCTGCCCGCGTTGATGAAGGTCTTGAGCAGGTGGATGGAGCTGATGCCGATGATGGACAGGGCCAGCTTGACCTTGAGGATGGAGGCGTTCACGTGGCCCAGCCACTCGGGCTGGTCGGGGTGGCTGTCCAGGCCCAGGCGGCTGACGAAGGTCTCGTAGCCGCCCACGATGACCATGATCAGCAGGTTGGAGATCATCACCACGTCGATCAGTGCCAGGACCACCAGCATGATGATGGTTTCGTTGAGCGCGCCGATGGGCGCATCGTGCTTGTAGCCGATGCTGGTGATCAGCGCCTGCAGCGCTTCCTGGTTGCCGAAGGCGGCCTCGATCAGGTGCCACAACTCGAGCAGGAAGTGCCAGACGTAGACGCCCTGGGCAGCAATCAGGCCCAGGTACAGCGGCAGCTGCAGCCAGCGGCTGGCGAAGATCAGGGAAGGCAGGGGACGCAGGGGGGAGCCGGGGGCTCGATTGGAGTTTTGCTGGCGGGCCATGGTGGTCGGTCGCGCTTGTCTGGTGTGGGAGCGTGGATGGGAGGGGACAATGGCCGTGGAAAACGGGCGCGCGATTTTAGCGGCGAAACAGGCCATTGCCAGTGACAGCCAGGAACTGCGGGGAATCCCCAGGTAGACGCGCCCAAGGGGGGGTCAGTCAGTGGCATGTAAGACCGGCCCCCGACAGTCACACCACAATTTTTATTTGGCCAGCCCAGGAGACAAGCAAGCATGAGCACCGCAACAGCATCCCCCATTGAATCGGTACTGGTGGAGAACCGGGTCTTCCCGCCGCCGGCAGACTTCGCCGCCAAGGCCCGCATCTCCGGCATGGAGCAGTACAAGGCGCTGTGCGCCGAGGCAGAGAACGACTACCAGGGCTTCTGGGCCCGCCTGGCGCGCGAGAACGTGGTCTGGTCCAAGCCCTTCACCCAGGTGCTGGACGACAGCAATCCCCCTTTCTTCCGCTGGTTCGCCGACGGCGAACTCAACGCCAGCGCCAACTGCCTGGACAAGCACATGGGCACGGACGTCGAGCACAAGACGGCCATCATCTTCGAGGCCGATGGCGGCGAGGTCACCAAGGTCAGCTACCGCGAACTGCTGGAGCGCGTCTCGCAGTTCGCCAACGCGCTCAAGGCGCAGGGCGTGCAAAAGGGCGACCGTGTCCTGATCTACATGCCCATGACCATCGAGGGCGTGATCGCCATGCAGGCCTGCGCGCGCATCGGCGCCACGCACAGCGTGGTGTTCGGCGGCTTCTCGGCCAAGGCGGTGCAGGAGCGCATCGTGGACGTGGGCGCCGTGGCCGTGATCACCGCCAACTACCAGATGCGCGGCGGCAAGGAGCTGCCGCTCAAGGCCATCGTGGACGATGCGCTGGCGCTGGGCGGCTGCGAGGCCGTGCGCCATGTCTTCGTCTACGAGCGCACGGCCACGGCCTGTGCCATGACGGCAGGCCGCGACAAGACCTTCGGCGAGATCCTGGCCGGCCAGAGCACCGAGTGCGCGCCCGTGGCCGTGGATTCCGAGCACCCGCTGTTCATCCTCTACACCAGCGGCTCCACGGGCAAGCCCAAGGGCGTGCAGCACTGCACGGGCGGCTATGTGCTGTGGGCCAAGCAGACCATGGAGTGGACCTTCGACCTCAAGCCCAGCGACGTGTTCTGGTGCACGGCCGACATCGGCTGGATCACCGGCCACACTTACGTGGCCTATGGTCCGCTGGCCGCTGGCGCCACGCAGATCGTGTTCGAGGGCGTGCCTACCTTCCCCAACGCGGGCCGCTTCTGGCAGATGATCGAGCGCCACGGCTGCACCATCTTCTACACGGCGCCCACGGCCATCCGCTCGCTGATCAAGGCCGCCGACGGTGATGCCGCCGTGCATCCGAAGAACTCGGACCTGTCCAGCCTGCGCCTGCTGGGCAGCGTGGGCGAGCCCATCAATCCCGAGGCCTGGATGTGGTACCACCGCAATGTGGGCGGCGAGCGCTGCCCCATCGTGGACACCTTCTGGCAGACCGAAAACGGCGGCCACGTGATCGCCCCCATGCCGGGCGCCACGCCGCTGGTGCCGGGTTCGTGCACGCTGCCGCTGCCGGGCATCATGGCCGCCATCGTCGACGAGACCGGCCATGAACTGCCCAACGGCGCAGGCGGCCTGCTGGTGGTCACCAAGCCCTGGCCCAGCATGATCCGCACCATCTGGGGTGACCCGGAGCGCTTCAAGAAGAGCTACTTCCCGGCCGAGCTGGGCGGGCAGACCTACCTGGCCGGCGACGGCGCGGTGCGCAGCGAGGACCGGGGCTACTTCCGCATCACGGGCCGCATCGACGATGTGCTCAATGTCTCGGGCCACCGCATGGGCACGATGGAGATCGAGTCGGCCCTGGTGTCCAAGACCGACCTGGTGGCTGAGGCCGCCGTGGTGGGCCGCCCCGATGACCTGACCGGCGAGGCCATCTGCGCCTTCGTGGTGCTCAAGCGCTCGCGTCCCACGGGCGAGGAAGCCAAGCAGATCGCCAAGGAGCTGCGCGACTGGGTGGCCAAGGAAATCGGCCCCATCGCCAAGCCCAAGGACATCCGCTTTGGCGACAACCTGCCCAAGACGCGCAGCGGCAAGATCATGCGCCGCCTGCTGCGCTCGATTGCCAAGGGCGAGGCCATCACCCAGGACACGAGCACGCTGGAGAACCCGGCCATCCTCGACCAGTTGGCCGAGACGAACTGAGGGCGGACACGCCCGTCATGAAGAACCGGAGCACAGGCTCCGGTTTTTTCTTGGCTGGACTGCGGGCGGCGCGCTGTCTTGCAGTCCTATTTTGTGTGGGCCGACAGCTCAGGCATGATGGTTGCAGTACAACCGAAGCTGTTGTTTTCACCACTGCCGAGGGAGGCGTTGCACCATGAATCTGAGAACCCTGTCGCTGCTGATCACCGTGGCCCTGATTGCGCTGCTGGCGGCATTCAACTGGAACACGCTGGCCGCGCCGTCCGTCGTGTCGCTGGGCGTGACCGAAGTCCAGGCGCCGCTGGGCGTGCTGATGCTGGCGCTGACCTGCCTGCTGGGCGTGTTCTTCGTAGCCTATGTGCTGTGGCTGCAGGGCTCGGTACTGATGGAGGCGCGCCGCCACGCCAAGGAAATGCAGGCCCAGCGTGACCTGGCTGACAAGGCCGAGGCCTCGCGTTTCACCGAGCTGCGCACCGTGCTGGAGGACCTGCATGCGCGTGACAAGGAAGTGCTGATGGCGCGGCTGGACGGGCTGGAGGCGCACCTGGTGCAGCGTGCCCAGGAGTCGGACAACAGCACGGCCGCCTATGTGGGGCAGCTGGAGCAGCAGGTTCGCCTGTACCAGCAGCCCGGCGCAGGCGCTCCGGACTACAGGTAGGCGGCCCGCGCCCGGATTCACGGGCGGACCATGAAAAAAACCGCGCGACTTGCGTTGCGCGGTTTTTTCGTTGCGGGCCCCGAGGCGGGAGGCCGGCGGAACTTACTTCAGCGACAGCACCCAGGCGGCCAGCTTCTTGGCGTCGGCATCGTTGACCTGGGGGTTGGCGGGCATGGGAACCGGGCCCCAGACGCCGCTGCCGCCCTTCATGATCTTGGCAGCCAGCTTGTCCACCGCGTCCTTCTGGCCTGCGTACTTGGAGGCCACATCCTTATAGGACGGGCCCACCAGCTTCTTGTCCACGGCGTGGCAGGCCATGCAGTTCTTGGAGGCGGCAAGAGCCTGGTCGGCCATGGCGGGAGCCACGGTGACGACGGTCAAGGCCAATGCGATCAATGTCTGCTTCATCATGAGTTCCTGGGGGTTGTCGGGAATAATTATGCGAAACATTGTAGTGGGCGCGCATGCCTGATGCGTTACCTCGTGTGAAGCACCGTCTGGTGAAGGAGAAGTTATGTATCTGTTGGGAATCGCGGTCTTGCTCACCCTGCTGAAGTTGGCCGATATCGAGCCTGTGGCCTCCTGGTCCTGGTACGTCATCCTGGGCGCCTATGGTGTGACGGCAGCCTGGTGGGCCTGGGCCGACACCTCTGGCTACACCAAGCGGCGCGCGGCCGACAAGATCGAGCAGCGGCGCTTGAAGCGCATCGAAAAGAACAAGGAAGCCATGGGCACGGGCACGCGCTCGCGTTCGCGCCGCTGAGGGGCCTTGAACGGCGGCGCAGGCTTCGCCGCAGGCGATGCCTGGGGTCTGCAAAGGGGCGGCCCATGCCGGCCGGGGCATTCCTGTGCCCCAGCGGTGCGGCGGGCGCTGCGCCATAATCTTCGCCCAGACCCTGGCCTTCCCCACAGGACCAGGGATGGACCGAGACGACAGACAACTGGATTCCCCATGCCCGCATACCGTTCCAAGACTTCCACCGGCGGCCGCAACATGGCTGGTGCGCGCGCCCTGTGGCGTGCCACCGGCATGAAGGATGGCGACTTCGACAAGCCCATCATCGCCATCGCCAACTCCTTCACGCAGTTCGTTCCGGGCCACGTCCACCTCAAGGACCTGGGCCAGCTGGTGGCGCGCGAGATCGAGGCCGCAGGCGGCGTGGCCAAGGAATTCAACACCATCGCCGTGGACGACGGCATCGCCATGGGCCACGACGGCATGCTGTATTCGCTGCCCAGCCGCGACATCATCGCGGACTCGGTGGAGTACATGGTCAACGCCCACTGCGCCGACGCGCTGGTGTGCATCTCCAACTGCGACAAGATCACCCCCGGCATGCTGATGGCCGCCATGCGGCTGAACATTCCGGTGATCTTCGTCTCCGGCGGCCCCATGGAGGCGGGCAAGACCAAGCTGGCCAATCCCAACACGCACAAGCTGGAGTTCAAGAAGCTGGACCTGGTCGATGCCATGGTGATCGCGGCCGACTCCAACTACACCGACGAGCAGGTCGCCCAGGTCGAGCGCTCGGCCTGCCCGACCTGCGGTTCCTGCTCGGGCATGTTCACCGCCAACTCCATGAACTGCCTGACCGAGGCGCTGGGCCTGTCCCTGCCCGGCAACGGCACGGTGCTGGCCACGCATGCCGACCGCGAGGAACTGTTCAAGCGTGCCGGCCGCCGCATCGTCGAGCTGGCCCGCGAGTACTACGAGCAGGAAGACGCCTCCGTGCTGCCGCGCTCCGTGGGCTTCAAGGCCTTCGAGAACGCGATGACGCTGGACATCGCCATGGGCGGCTCCACCAACACCATCCTGCACCTGCTGGCCATTGCCCGTGAAGCCGAGATCGACTTCACCATGGCCGACATCGACCGCCTCTCGCGCTCCGTGCCCCAGCTGTGCAAGGTGGCGCCCAACACGCAGAAATACCACATCGAGGATGTGCACCGTGCCGGCGGCATCTTCGCCATCCTCGGCGAGCTGGCCCGCGCGGGCAAGCTGCACACCGACGTGCCCACCGTGCACGCCAAGACCCTGGGCGAAGGCCTGGCGCAGTGGGACATCACCACCACCCAGGACGAGGCCGTCAGGCACTTCTACCTGGCAGGCCCGGCCGGCATTCCCACCCAGGTGGCCTTCAGCCAGAACACGCGCTGGCCCAGCCTGGACCTGGACCGTGCAGAAGGCTGCATCCGCTCCTACGAGCACGCCTTCTCCAAGGAAGGCGGCCTGGCCGTGCTGACAGGCAACATCGCCCTGGACGGCTGCGTGGTCAAGTCGGCCGGCGTAGACGAAAGCATCCACGTGTTCGAAGGCACGGCCCACGTGACCGAGTCGCAGGACGAGGCCGTGCAGAACATCCTGGACGACAAGGTCAAGGCCGGCGACATCGTCGTCGTGCGCTATGAAGGTCCCAAGGGCGGCCCCGGCATGCAGGAAATGCTCTACCCGACCAGCTACATCAAGTCCAAGGGCCTGGGCAAGGAGTGCGCGCTGCTGACCGACGGACGCTTCTCGGGCGGCACCTCGGGCCTGTCCATCGGCCACTGCTCGCCGGAGGCTGCCGCTGGCGGCGCCATCGGCCTGGTGCGCAACGGCGACCGCATCCGCATCGACATTCCCAACCGCAGCATCAACGTGCTGGTCTCCGACGAGGAACTGGCCCGCCGCCGTGCCGAGCAGGATGCCAAGGGCTGGAAGCCCGCCGAGCCGCGCCCGCGCAAGGTCTCGGCCGCGCTCAAGGCCTATGCCAAGCTGGTGATGTCGGCCGACAAGGGCGCCGTGCGCGACCTGTCCCTGCTGGACGACTGACACCGGGCTGCACCGCCGCCCGGCGGTGCGCACCCGATGAAAATGAAAAGGGATGGAAGGCCTTGCGGCTTTCCATCCCTTTTTCTTTTCTCTTCTCTCAGGCCCTTGAGGGCTCTTGTTTCATCGCGGGGCGACCGGCTTGCCGTTTCATCGTGGCTGCCGGTTTGCTTTTCACCGTGGGGCGGCTTGTCTTCAGGCGGGCTCGCCCATCTTGCTTTGCAGGTAGTTGGGCAGACCGATCTTCTCGATCAGGCCCAGTTGCTTCTCCAGCCAGTAGGCGTGGTCTTCCTCGGTATCGCGCAGCTGGGCCAGCAGCAGGTCGCGGCTGTTGAAGTCGCTGTGGCGCTCGCACAGGGCCATGGCCGAGCGCAGGCTGTCACGCACGCGGTATTCGGTGGCCAGGTCCTTGCGCAGCATCTCTTCGACGGTCTCGCCGGGCGTGAACTCGTGCGGGCGCATGTCGGGGCGGCCGCCCAGGAACAGGATGCGGCGCAGGATGGCGTCGGCGTGCTGGGTTTCCTCTTCCATCTCATGGCCGATGCGCTCGAACAGGCGCAGCAGGCCCTGGTCTTCGTACTGGCGCGAGTGGATGAAGTACTGGTCGCGCGCGGCAAGCTCGCCGCGCAGCAACTCTATGAGGCATTCGATGACTTCTGGTTGGCCTTGCATGTTCTTCTTCTCCTGACTGTGTGAACGCCGCAAGTATCGCGTGAACCGGCCCTTGGGCCAAAGCGCGCGCTGCAATTCCCCGTGGACGGCGCATTGCATGCATGCGCGACGCAGAAGCATTCGCATCGCGGCAGGCTGGCGAGGGGCTGGGGCTAGGGTAAACGCTGTATTGCGGGCTTCAATAATAGTTATTTATCATAACGATTATGGAGCCGAAGCATCGGTGTCCAAAACCCCATTTCCCCTTTGCACAAGGAAGCGCAATGAGCACCGAACGTACCGAAGAACAGACCGTGTCCTGCACCGTCACAGGCCGCGTGGCCTGGGTGAAATTCAACCGCCCCGAAAAGCGCAACGCCATGAGCCCCCAGCTCAACCGCCAGATGATGCGTGTGCTCGACGACCTGGAGTTCCGTGACGACGTGGGCGTGGTCGTGCTTGCAGGCGAAGGCACGGCCTGGACGGCCGGCATGGACCTGAAGGAATACTTCCGCGAGACCGAGGCCACCGGCCTGGCCGGCACCCGCAAGGCCCAGCGCGAGAGCTATGGCTGGTGGCGCCGCCTGCGCTGGTTCCAGAAGCCGACCATTGCCATGGTCAACGGCTGGTGCTTCGGCGGCGGCTACGGCCCGCTGTTCGCCTGCGACCTGGCCTTTGCCTCGGATGACGCCAAGTTCGGCCTGTCCGAAATCAACTGGGGCATCCTGCCCGGTGGCGGCGCCTCCAAGGTGGCGGTGGAGCTGCTGTCCTTCCGCCGTGCCATGTACCACGCCATGCTGGGCGAGAACATCGACGGCCGCACGGCCGCCGAGTGGGGCCTGGTCAACGAGTCGCTGCCGGCCGATCGCCTGCAGGCCCGCGTCACCGAAGTGGCCGAGGCCCTGCTGCAGAAGAACCCCAGCGCCCTGAAGGCCACCAAGGACGCCATCCGCCGCGTGCGCGACATGAGCTACGACAACGCCGAGGACTACCTGGTGCGCGCCCAGGAAGCCGCCAACAGCTACGACAACGAAGGCCGCAAGGAAGGCATGCGCCAGTTCCTCGACGACAAGACCTACAAGCCAGGTCTCGGAACCTACGACCTCTCGAAGCAAAAGTCCTGAAGACCCGCACATCCTGAGTGGCCGCGCCCTCGCTGCTAGGGCGCCTGCCGCCAACCCATTGGAGACAAGAATGACAACGACAGAGATGGCGGCCGCCCTGCGGCCCGACATCGGCAGGCTGCTGAGGCCGCGTTCCATCGCCATCGTCGGCGCCTCGGCCACGCCGGGTGCGCTGGGCGCATCGGTGCTGGGCAATCTGGAGCGCAACGGCTTTGCCGGCGACATCCACCTGATCAATCCCAAGCGCAGCGAGATCGCCGGGCGGGCCTGCCTGGCCTCGGTCGATCAGCTGCCCGAAGGCGTGGATGTGGCCGTGCTGGCCATCCCCCAGCCCTTTGTGCTGGACACGGTGCGCGCACTGGCGGCGCGCCGCGTGGGCGCGGCGGTGATCTTCTCGGCAGGCTTTGCCGAGGCGGGCGAGCGCGGCATGGCCGAGCAGCGCGAGATCGCACGCATTGCCGCCGAGGCGGGCATGGTGGTGGAAGGCCCCAACTGCCTGGGCTGCATCAACTACCTGCAGCGCGTGCCGCTGACCTTTGTCGAGGTGAATATCGACGCGCAGCATGTCGATGCCGCGCGGCCCGCGATAGGCGTGGTCTCGCAAAGCGGCGCCATGATGACCGTGCTGTGCACCACGCTGGCCAGCCGCGCGCTGCCGCTGTCGCACGCCATCTCCACGGGCAACGAGGCCGCCAGCCATGCCGAGGACTATGTGGACTTCCTGCTGGAGCAGCCTTCCACGCGCGTGGTCGCCATGATCGTCGAGCAGTTCCGCCAGCCCGCGCGCATCCTGGCCGCCGTGGCCCGTGCGCGCAGCCTGGGCAAGTCCGTGGTGCTGCTGCATCCGGGCAAGAGCAGCGCGGCGCGCGCTTCGGCCGCCACGCACACCGGCGCCATGGCCGGCGACTATGCGCTGATGCGCACCAAGCTGGAACGCGCAGGCGCCGTGTTTGCCGAGACACTGGAGGAGCTGGGCGACATCGCCGAGATCGCCATCCGCTGCCCGGTGCTGCCATCGGCTGGTGGGGCCGGTGGGACCGGTGCAGCAGCTGCAGCGGGAGTTGCCGTGCTGGGCGAGTCCGGCGCCTTCAAGGCGCTGACGCTGGACTGGGCCGAGGAACTGGGCCTGGCCCTGCCCGCCATCGGCGACGACGACTCACCCGCGCTGCGTGCGGCACTGCCCGAGTTCGTGGGCGTGAGCAACCCGCTGGACCTCACGGCCCAGGGCCTGGTGGAGCCGGACCTGTATTTCCGCACGCTGGATGCGCTGTTTGGCGATGCGCGCTTTTCCACCGTCCTGGTCGGCCTGATCCAGGGCGACCCTGTGACCTGCGGCATCAAGATGCCGCCCGTGCTGCGCGCCGTGCGCGAGCTGCGGCCGGCCAAGCCCGTCATCGTCGCGGGCCTGGACGAGGGCGCAGCCGTGCCTGCCGAGTTCATCGCCGAGATGCGTGCGCTGGGCGTGCCGTACTTTCCCAGCACCGAGCGTGCCCTGCGCGCCGTGCAGCGCCTGACCGCTTTCAGCCAGCGCAGTTTCGAGCGAACCGATGCCCAGCCCGTCGCGCTGACCCTGCCCGCAGGCCGCACGGTGGTGCCCGAGTACGAATCCAAGGCCGTGCTGGCACAGGCCGGCATACCCTTTGCGCGCGGCCGGCTGGCCACCTCGGCCGAGCAGGCCGTGGCGATTGCGTCGGAGATCGGCTGGCCCGTGGCGCTCAAGGCCCAGTCCGCCGACCTCAGCCACAAGAGCGATGCGGGCGGCGTGATCCTGAACATTGCCGACGCGCAGGCCATGGGCGAGGCCTGGGGCCGGCTGCATGCCAACGTGGCGGCCTATGACAGCGCCATTGCGCTGGACGGCGTGCTGATCGAGGCCATGGGCCAACGCGGCCTGGAGATGATCATCGGCGCGCGCAACGATCCGCAGTGGGGCCCGGTGATCCTGGCCGGCCTGGGCGGCGTGACGGCCGAGATCATGCGCGATGCGCGCCTGCTGGACGCCGACCTGTCCACCGGCGAGGTGCTGCGCGAGCTGGACCGCCTGCAGGGCGCGCCGCTGCTGCACGGCTACCGTGGCGCCCCGGCGCTGGACCGCCAGGCGCTGGCCGAGCTCATCGTGCGCCTGGGCCAGGTGCTGCGCGGCACGCCGGCCATCCGCGAGATCGACCTGAACCCGGTCATCGTGCTGCCCGAAGGGCAGGGCGTGGTCGCGCTTGATGCGCTGATGCTGGTCGAGCACAGCGCGGGTTGATGCCCGCGCAAGGGCTGGCGCGGCGCGCCGGCCCTTTTCATGCGCATCCCTTTTTCGCTTTCCCGCTTTCTTTTTTCCGCTTCCCCTTCCTCCACAGGAGGTCTCCATGAGCCTGCCTTACCCGCCGGGCCGCGTGTCCACGCCCGCGCCGGCCGAGTCGAACGGACTCGGCTATGCCTACTACGTCACCATCATCCTGCTGCTGGCCTACACCCTGTCCTTTGTGGACCGGCAGATCCTGGGCCTGCTGGTGCAGCCCATCAAGAAGGATCTGCAGCTGTCGGACTGGGTGTTCAGCATCGTCCACGGCTTTGCCTTCGCCATCTTCTACACCTTCGTCGGCATCTTCCTGGGGCGCCTGGCCGACCGCTGGAACCGCCGCAACCTCATCGTCATCGGCATGGCGATCTGGGTGGTGGCCACGGCGGCCGGTGGCTATGTCACGGGCTTTGTCTCGCTGTTCGTGGCGCGCATGTTCGTGGGCGTGGGCGAGGCGGCGCTGTCGCCGGCTGCCTATTCCATGCTGGCCGACTACTTCCCGCCCGAGCGCCGCGCGCGCGCCATGAGCATCTACACCTCGGGCGTGTACATCGGCTCGGCCACCGCCTTCATCGTGGGCGGCCTGGTCATCCAGGCCACCAGCCAGGCCGGCGAGGTGGTGTTCCCGCTGCTGGGCAGCTTCAAGCCCTGGCAGGCGGCCTTCATCTTCGTGGCCCTGCCCGGCATTCCGCTGGTGGCGCTGATGTACACCGTGCGCGAGCCGGTGCGCCGCGGCCTGCAGGCGGCAGGCGCCTCCGCCAGGGCCGCCGCAGCAGCAGGCCCCGCGCCCGATCTGTCCCATGTGTTCCGCAACAAGCGCGCCTTCCTGCCGCTGCTGCTGGCGCCGGGCATCACGGCCATGATCACCTTCGGCGTCACGGCCTGGCTGCCGGCCACCTTCATCCGCCAGTGGGGCTGGACGCCCGGCGAGATCGGTCCCGCCTACGGCGTCATCATCCTGACCTTCGGCATTGGCGGCATGCTGCTCAGCGGCTTCCTGGCCGACTACCTCACGGCGCGCGGCAAGCAGGTGGGGTCGATCGTCATCTCGCTGGTGGCCACCAGTTTGCTCATCATCACCGGCCTGGTGCTGGCCTTTGCGCCCACGCCCACGGTGGCCCTGGCGGCCGTGGCGGCCACCACCTTCTTCCTGGGCATGCCGGTGGCGCTGGCGCCGCCCATCCTGCAGGCGGTCACGCCCAACCAGCTGCGCGGCCAGGTGACTTCCATCTACCTGCTGCTGATCAACCTGATCGGCCTGGGGCTTGGTCCCTTCCTCGTGGCCTTTTTCACGGACTTCGTCTTCCATGACGAAAAGCTCGTGGGCCTGTCGCTGGGCCTGGTGTCCGCCCTGGCCGCGCTGCTGTCCGTGCTGTGCCTGGCCAGCGCCATCGGCCCCTACCGCCGCCTGGTCGCGGCCATGGAGGGCCGGGCATGAGCGCGCAGGCATCGCATTGCTCGCATTACCAGCCGCCGCTGCAGGACATCCGCTTCGTGCAGCAGCACTGGCTGGGTGCAGAGGCCGACTGGCGCCGCATGCCGGCCCATGAAGCCCTGGACCAGGAGACGGCCGACATGGTGGTCGAGGCGGCCGGGCGCTTTTGCGCCGACGTGCTGGCGCCGCTCAACGGCCCGGCCGACCTGCAGGGTTGCCGCCTGCAAGAGGGCAGGGTGCGCACGCCCGATGGCTTTCCAGAGGCCTACGCGGCTTTCGTGGAAGCCGGCTGGCCGGCCCTGGCCTGCGCCCCCGAGGCCGGCGGCCAGGGCCTGCCCCAGCTGCTGGATGCCGCGCTGCACGAAATGCTGGCCTCGGCCAACCATGGCTGGACCATGTACCCGGGCATCCTGCACGGCGCCTATGCCTGCCTGCACGCGCATGGCGACGCGCACCTGCGCGCCACCTACCTGCCGCACATCGTCAGCGGGCGCTGGCTGGCCACCATGTGCCTGACCGAGCCCCAGGCCGGCTCCGACCTGGGCCTGCTGCGCAGCCAGGCCCGGCCCCGGGGCGATGGCAGCTACCGCCTGGACGGCAGCAAGATCTTCATCTCGGGCGGCGACCAGGACATGAGCGAGAACATCGTGCACCTGGTGCTGGCGCGCCTGCCCGATGCGCCCGCGGGCACGCGCGGGCTGTCGCTGTTCCTGGCGCCGCGCGGCATTCCGCAGGACGGCGGCGGGTTCCTGCCCAACGCCATTCACTGCGACGGCATCGAAAAGAAGATGGGCATCAAGGGCAGCGCCACCTGCGCCATGCGCTTCGAGGGTGCGCAGGCATGGCTGGTCGGCCAGCCCCACCAGGGCCTGGCCGCCATGTTCGTGATGATGAACTCAGCCCGCCTGCACGTGGGCCTGCAGGGCCTGGGCCATGCCGAGATGGCCTGGCAACTGGCGCACGCCTATGCGGCCGAGCGCCGCCAGATGCGCGCCCAGCCCCGTCCCGCCGATGCGCAAGGCCCCGCCGACCCCATCGCCCTGCAGCCGGCCGTGCAGCGCATGCTGGCCGACCTGCGTGTGTGGACCGAAGGCATGCGCGCCATTGCAGGCTGGGTGGCGCACCAGCTGGACCTGGCCGAACAGGCGCCGGATGCCGAGGAGCGCGCCCAGGCCCATGCGCTGGCCTCGCTGCTCACGCCCGTGGTCAAGTCCTTCTTCACCGAACGGGGCTTTGCGCTGGCCAGCGAGGCGCTGCAGGTCTTCGGCGGCTACGGCTATGTGCATGAGTACCGCATAGAGCAGACGCTGCGCGATGCGCGCATTGCCATGATCTACGAGGGCACGAACCAGATCCAGGCGCTGGACCTGCTGCAGCGCAAGGTGGCGGCCAGCGGCGGGGCCGCGCTGGCGCCGCTGCTGGCGGCACTGCGCGAGGAGGCCGCTGCCTGCGAGGCGGCGGGCATGGAGCCCGGCCTGGCCGGCGCGCTGCGCAGCTGGAGCGATCGCACCGAAGCGCTGACGGGCGCGCTGTGCGCCCGCGCCGCAAGCGACGCGCCGTTGCTGGCGCGCTGCGCCGAGGACTATCTGCGCCTGGTCGGCACGCTGTGCATGGCCTTTGCCTGGGCGCGCGCGGCGCGTGTCAGCCAGCCGCTGGCCGATCCGGCGCTGCGCCGCTCCAAGGCGGACAGCGCGGCCTGGTTCTTCGCGCATGGGCTGCTGGATGCGGAGCACTGGCTGCGCCGCACCGAGTCCGCCGCCCGCACGCCGCTGCCGGCTGCCGTGGTCTGAGCGGGCAGCCGGGGCTTTTATGATGGAACGCCGCACCGGCCCTGAAGATCCGCAGGCGCCGGGGCGGCTTTGCCTCGGTGTGCCTTCTTCCTCTTCCAGATCCGTGTCCATGGACAGCTCCTCCGAACCCGCCGTCGATCAGTCGCGCCTGCAGCGTTTCCTGGGCTACCGCCTCACGCGCGCGGAAATCCACATCCACAAGCTGTTCGCGCGGCGCGTGGCCGAACTGGATCTCAAGCCCAGCGAGTTCTCCATCCTGGTGCTCATCCACTCCAATCCCGGCATCTACCTGCGCCAGCTGGGCGAGGCGCTGGACATCTCGCCCTCCAACCTGGTGCCGGTGGTCGAGCGCCTGGTGCAGCGCGGGCTCATCGGGCGCCAGCCCGATCCGCGCGACCGCCGGCTGCAGCAGCTGCACATGACGGCCGAAGGCAGCGCGCTGCAGGCGCGGGCCGAGGGCGTGGTGGTGCAACTGGAAGACGAGCTGGAGCAGCTGCTGACCTCCACCGAGCAGCGCCATCTGTTCGCGGCCCTGGATAAGCTCATGGCCATCCAGGAAAGCCAGCCGGGCTGAACCGCCGCGCCGCCAGCTTTCCAACCCCTGGCCGGCGCCGGCCATGCGGCGCTGCGGCACAATGCCGACCATGCTGATGTACCCGCAGATCGATCCCGTGGCCCTGCAGATCGGGCCCCTCGCCGTGCACTGGTACGGCCTGACCTATCTGGCCGCTTTCGGCCTCTTCCTCTGGCTGGGAACGCGCAGGCTGCGCCACCCGCCCTTCGTGCGCATGCAGGGCGACCGCGCCTGGACGCGCAAGGACGTGGAAGACATTCTTTTCCTGGGCGTGCTCGGCGTGGTCGTCGGCGGCCGGCTGGGCTACTGCCTGTTCTACAAGCCCGGCTACTACCTGAGCCACCCGCTGGAGATCTTCTATGTCTGGCAGGGCGGCATGAGCTTTCATGGCGGCCTGGTGGGCGTGATCGCCTCCATGGTCTGGTTCGCGCGCTCGCGGGCCCGCTCTTGGCTGGAGGTGGCCGACTTCGTCGCGCCCTGCGTGCCCACGGGCCTGGCGGCCGGCCGCGTCGGCAACTTCATCAACGGGGAACTGTGGGGCCGCTTCGCCAGCCCCGAGCTGCCCTGGGCCATGGTCTTCCCGCAAAGCGGCTCCATGCTGCCGCGCCACCCCTCGCAGGTCTACCAGTTCCTGCTGGAAGGCCTGCTGCTGTTCGTGCTGCTGTGGCTGTATGCGCGCAAGGAGCACAAGCCGGGCCAGGTGGCGGCGGTTTTCCTCGTCGGCTACGGCGCCTTCCGCTTCATTGCCGAGTACTTCCGCGAGCCCGATGACTTCCTGGGCCTGCTGTCGCTGGGCATGAGCATGGGCCAGTGGCTGTGCGTGCCCATGGTGATCGGCGGCATCGCCATGTGGTTCTGGGCCGCGGGGCGCCCGGCCTATCCAGCCCAGGCGGGCAAGCCGGCCTGAGGCCGGCGGTACGCACGGATACGAAGCGGGCCTGGTGCCCGCTTTTTTTGTGCAAGGTTGACGGGAGAGGGGACAGGGGCATGCATGGGGATAGCCCGAAGACAAGAACGCGACATCGGCGTACACGGTCTGCCGTGCAGACTCTCATAATGTGAGCAGCAAAAGATTGTCATTGGCCGATTGGTGGCATGACAGTCCCGTGACCGCTTGACATGGAGGAACTTCTGAATGGGTCTGGCTACTGACTGGATTGCCCGCAATGTGTCCCGCTTTCGCAGCACCGATGCGGCTGCGCCTGCAACAAAGTCCGAGGGCGAGGCAGCCAAGGGACCCGCGCCGCGCGGCACGGCACAGCGCCTGCAGGCCACCCTGCGGCGCGGCCAGGAAGTGCTGTCCCCGCGCGAGCTGCGCAAGCTCATGGAAGACCTGCAGGCTGCCGCCGACGCCGGCCTGAGCGATGTCGAGGGCGGCCGCCATGCGCAACTGCTCATGGACTGGTACGCCCAGGCCGAGCTGCCCGCGCACAAGGATTTCTGGGCGCTGATCGTCGAACAGTTCGGCCCCGATACCGAAGCCTTGATGGCCGCGCGCAAGCGCTATGACACGGCGGCCAGCGATGCCGAGCGCGGCCAGGCCGAGATGGACCTGCGCCGCGCGCTGATGTCGCCGCGCACGCGGCTGCTGCAGCGCTTTGCCCAGCCCCAGGGCGGCATGGGCTTTCTGGTGGACCTGCGCGCCGAACTGCTGGCCCTGCCCAAGGCGGAGCAGCAGCGCTTTTCCGCGCTGGACGCCGAGCTGGAGCATCTGTTTGCCAACTGGTTCGACGTGGCCCTGCTGGAGCTGCGCCGCCTGAGCTGGGACTCGCCGGCCTCGCTGATCGAAAAGCTCATCCAGTACGAGGCCGTGCACGACATCCGCAGCTGGGCCGACCTCAAGAACCGCCTGGACAGCGACCGGCGCTGCTACGGGTTCTTCCACCCGCGCATGCCCACCGTGCCGCTGATCTTCGTGGAGGTGGCGCTGGTGGACAAGATGTCCGACAGCATTGCCCCGCTGCTGGACGAGACTGCGGCGGCCTCCGACCTGGGCCGCGCCACCACGGCCATCTTCTACTCCATCAGCAACACCCAGGCCGGCCTGCGCGGCGTGAGCTTTGGCGACTCGCTGATCAAGCATGTGGTGGAGACGCTGACGGGCGAGTTCCCCCGGCTGCGCCATTTCGCCACGCTGTCTCCCATTCCGGGCCTGCGTGCCTGGATCGCCAAGCACGGCGATGCCATCCTGGAGAAGATGGACGAGCGCCAGCGCAAGGCCTTCGAGCTCAAGGCCGGCGGCATGGGCGCCGAGCACCTGCTGGCGGCGCTGGATGCGCCGCAGGATCTCAAGCCCGACGCACCCGTGCGCCGCGCACTGCTGTTCTGCGCTGCCCACTATCTGGGGCGCGAGACGGCCAAGGGCCGGCCGCTGGACCCGGTGGCGCGTTTTCACCTGGGCAACGGCGCGCGCGTGGAGCGGCTCAACTGGGCGGCCGACCTGTCGGCCAAGGGACTCAAGCAGTCGCTGGGGCTGATGGTCAACTACCTCTACGACCTCAAGCGCCTGGACAAGCATCGCGGCCTGCTGGCGCAGGGCCGCATACCGGTGTCCTCGGACATCGAAGCCCTGTGCAAATGAAAAGGGGCGCGGCGCAGGCCGTGCCCCTTTTCTTGCACAGGGACTGCTGCGCCTGACAACGAAGACAGCCTCAAAGAGGCGACAAGGAGACAAGTCATGCAAGCTTCCCACCCCACGGGGCGGCGCGCGGTGTTGCGCGCAGCCGGGGCCTCGATGGCCGCGCTGGCCCTGCCCATGGCAGCCCGCGCGGCGGCGGACTGGCCGTCCAAACCCGTGAACCTGGTCGTGCCGTTTCCTGCCGGCGGGGGCACCGATGCCTTTGCCCGGCCGTTCTCGGCCCAGTTCGCCAAGAGCGCGGGCAAGACCCTGGTGATCGACAACCGCGGCGGCGCAGGCGGCACCCTGGGCGCCAGCTACGCAGCCAAGCTGGCGCCGGACGGCTACAACTTCTTCATGGGCGGCACCCACCATGTGATTGCGCCGTCCATGTACCCGCGCCTGGACTATGACCTGGAGCGCGACTTCATCGCGCTGGCCCTGCTGGCCAGCGTGCCCCAGGTGCTGGTGGTCAACCCGCGCAACGTGCCGCACAAGACCGTGCAGGAGCTGCTGTCCGACCTGCGCAAGCGGCCGGGCAAGCTCAACTACGCCTCGGCGGGTGCGGGCACCTCGCACCACCTGGCCGGCGAGCTGTTCAAGCTGCAGACCAATACCTTCATCACCCACATTCCCTATCGGGGAGCAGGCCCGGCGCTGCAGGACCTGATCGCCGGCAATGTGGACATGATGTTCGACGGCCTGGGCTCGTCGGCCCAGCACATCAAGAGCGGTCGCATCCGCGCGCTGATGGTCTCTGGCGACAAGCGCAATCCGGCCTTCCCCGACGTGCCCTGCGCGGCCGAGTCCGGCCTGCCCGACTACACGGTCACGACCTGGTACGGCCTGTGGGCGCCCAAGGGCACGCCGCAGGCCGTGCAGGCCCAGGTCATCGACCAGGTGCAGCGCATAGGCTCGGCCGAAGAGATCAAGTCCATCTGGGCGCGCAACGGCGCCGACTACGGCGGCATGAACCAGCAGCAGTTCGCGGCCATGGTGCATGGCGAGATCGCGCGCTGGGCCCAGGTGGTCAAGGCCTCGGGCGCCAAGCTGGAGTAGCGGACGAGGGGCCGGTCAGGGCAGGGGCAGGGCGGCGGCATGCGCGTGCATGTCACCACCCTGTCACGGGCCTTGGCTACGGTCCATCCCTTCTGAGATCCATCCTGGGAGGGAATATGAACAAGGCAGACAAGGTCCGCTCGCCCGCATCCGTGCTGCTCGCGCTGGTCCTGGCTTTCGGCACGGCCACGGGCCTGGCAGGCTGCGGCGGCAGCGACGACGGCCCCGAGACCATCGGCTCGCTGCGGCTGATCGGCGACTACAGCATCAGGACCAAGACACTGTTCGATGGCGTGGAGTTCGGCGGCATCTCCGGCCTGGACCGCGCGCCCGATGGCAGCTACTGGGCCATCTCCGATGAGCGCGGCGGCGAGCGTGGCACGCCGCGCTTCTACAACCTGGGCATCCAGTTCGATGACAAGGCCATCCAGGCCGTGACCATCCGCAAGATGGTCACGCTCAAGGGCCGCGACGGCCAGCCGCTGCCCGGCACACGCCGCACCGTGGACCCCGAAGGCATCCGCGTGGCACCCAACGGCAACCTCTACGTGTCCAGCGAGGGCAACTTCAGCACCGACCCCGCCAGCCTGTTCCAGCCCTTTGTGCGCGAGATCAAGGTCGACGGCAGCTTCGTGCGCGACTTCGAGACGCCTGCGGCCTTCAACTACGTGGACAACACCACCAGCGGAGGGCGCAACAACAAGCTGTTCGAGGCCCTGGCCGTCACGCCCGACGGCAACGTGTTTACGGCCAACGAGGATGCGCTGGTGGAAGACGGCCCCCTCACCACGCTGGCAGCGGGCAGCGTCATCCGCGTCCTCAAGCTCGATCCGGCCACGGGCAAGTCCGGCGCGCAGTACGCCTACCAGCTGCCGAAGATTCCCCTGGACAAGGCCGCCAGCGGCAGCTTTCCGCCGGACAACGGCCTGCCCGAACTGCTGGCCGTCTCCAACCACGAGTTCATCGCCATCGAGCGCGCCTTTGCCGATGGCGTGGGCAACACCATCCGCCTGACGCGCGCCACCATCGAGCCGGACACCACCGATGTGCACAGCTTCAAGAGCCTGGTGGGCGCCAGCTACAAGCCCATGAAGCGCGAGCTGCTGCTGGAAATGCCCGTGACCTACCAGGGCGTCAAGCTCGACAACATCGAAGGCATCTCCTGGGGCCCGCGCCTGGCCAACGGCAACCGCACGCTGGTGCTGGTGGCCGACAACAACTTCGCGGACAACCAGGTCACGCAGTTCCTGGCCTTTGAAGTGCGGCCCTGAACCCTCTTCGGGCTACCTTGACTTGCGCGGGCGCTCGTAGCCGGCCTGCGCGGGCGCGCCCAGCACCATGTCGGTGAAGGCGCTGCCGCCTGCGCAGATGTGCTGGCGCATGGCCTCGGCGGCCACCTCCGCCTGGCCTGCGCAGATGGCGGCCACCACGGTGGCGTGCTCCTGCTGCGAGCGCGCAAGCCGGCCGGGCTTCTCGAACATGCGGCCCCGGTAGGGCGTGATGCGCAGCCGCAGCAGCCGTGTCTGCTCCACGATGAAGTCGTTGCCGCTGGCCTCGTATATCAGTTCGTGCAGCTGCATGTTGGCCTGCACATAGCCTTCGGCATCCTGCGCCTGGGCGCAGGCGGCGGTGTGCGCCAGCGCCGCCTGCAGCCGCTCGCGCAGCTGCGCATGGATGCGCGTGGCAGCCAGCCGGGCCAGCACGCCTTCCAGCTCGGCCAGGCCTTCCATCATGGCCACCAGCTCGCGCGCATCCAGCCGCCGCACATAGATGCCCGAGCGCGGAACGATCTCCACCAGCCCCTTGGCCACCAGCAGCAGCAGCGCCTCGCGCACGGGGGTGCGCGAGGCGCCGAAGCGTTCGCACAGGGCCGGCTCGTCGATGGCGTCGCCGGGCCGCATGGCGCCCGAGCGCAGCTCGTCTTCCAGCGATTGCCGTATACGCTCCTGCAGGCTGGACGTGGCCGGGGTTTTCTCCAATGGCTGCTTGGCTGGAAGCATTTTCTAATTCAAATATATCTGATTGACTGACTGATACATATGACACCCAGACTCGACATCCAGGATCACCTGGCCACCATCACGCTGCAGCGTCCCGAAGCGGCCAACAAGCTGGCCCCGGAAGACCTGGGCGCGCTGGTCGCGCACATGGAGCATATCAACCACCGCGACGATGTGCGCGTGGTGGTGCTGCGCAGCGAAGGCAAGTACTTTTGCAGTGGTTATGATATATCAGAGATCCAGGGCAGCCAGACCGAGGGAAGCAGCTTCGGCGAGATGGTGGACGCCATCGAGCAATGCCGCGCCGTGACCGTCGCCGCCATCCACGGCGGCGTCTACGGCGGCGCCACCGACATGGCCCTGGCCTGCGACTTTCGCGTGGGCAGCACGGCGGCCGAGATGTTCATGCCGGCCGCGCGCCTGGGCCTGCATTTCTACGCCGGCGGGCTGGAGCGCTATGTCTCGCGCCTGGGCCTGGACACGGCCAAGCGGCTGTTCCTGACCTGCGAGCGCATCCAGGCCCCGGAGATGAAGGCCTGCGGATTCCTCACCCATCTGGCCGATCCCGCCGCCTTCGCCGCGGCCGTGGAGCAGCTCACCGGCACGCTGGCCGCCATGGCGCCCATCCCCCTGTTCGGCATGAAAAAGCACCTGAACCTGATCGCGCGTGGCCGCCATGACGTGGCCGAGATCACGCGCGAGGTGCAGTGCAGCATCGCCTCCGAAGACCTGCAGGAAGGTGGCCGGGCCTGGCGCGAGAAACGCAGTCCGGAGTTCAAGGGGCGCTGAACCGCATCCTCCCGCATACACGCAGATTGCCCGTGGTGCTGCCTACCGCCCACAGCCCACGGAACCGGCGCGGCCCAACTCGGGGACACCGAGGAAGGGCCGCTCCCGCACCGAGGGTGTCGTCCCCCTTTGGGGGAAGGCGCGCAGCGACTCAGGGGGTATCAATAAACAGGAGACAAGCCATGTTCAAGCGTTTTGCACTGTCGTTGCTGCTGGCCGGATTGGCCGGTGGCACGATGGCCCAGTCCTATCCCGCCCGGCCCGTCACGCTGGTCGTGGGATTTCCGCCCGGTGGCGGCGCCGACGCGGTGGCGCGCATCGTGGCCGACAAGGTCGGCAAGATCCTGGGCCAGCCCCTGCTGGTGGACAACCGCCCGGGCGCCGGCACCACGCTGGCCTCCGAGCATGTGGCGCGTGCAGCGCCTGACGGCTACACGCTGCTGCTGGGCAGCGCCAATATCTATGGCTCGGACCAGCTGCTCTACAAGAGCGCGCGCTATGACGGCGCGCGCAATTTCACGGGCATCACGCGCTGGAGTTCGGCCCCCATGCTGCTGGCCGTGCGCAAGGATTTTCCGGGCCAGGGCGTGGGCGATCTGGTGGCGCTGGCGCGCAGCCAGCCCGACAAGCTCAGCTATTCCTCCTCGGGCGCAGGCGTGATCACGCACCTGGCCACGCTGTCGTTCGCGGGCGCCAGCGGCGGGCTGCGCATGCTGCATGTGCCGTTCAAGGGCGGTGCGCCATCGATACAGGCCGTGGCCGCCGGCGATGTGGACCTGACCTTCGGCACGCCGCCCTCGGTGCTGCCGCTGGCCCAGGCCGGCAAGCTGCGCATGCTGGCCGTGAGCACGGCAGAACGTTCGCCGCTCTTCCCCGACCTGCCGGGCATGAAGGAGTCCGGCGTGCCGGGCTTTGACTACACCTTCTGGTTCGGGCTGTTCGCACCGGCGGGCCTGCCCGAGGAGGTGGCCAGGAAGCTGTTCGATGCCAGCACCAAGGCCCTGGAAGACCCCGATGTGAAGGCCAGGCTGGCCAAGCAGGGCAATCTGGCAGCGCCCTCGGCATCCCTAGAAGAATTCCGCGCCTGGGCCCTCAAGGAAGGGCAGGAGTCCAAGGCCCTGACCCAGCGTTCCGGCGCCGGATTGCAGTGAATATGAATGAGCAAACCATGAATGAACAAGCCACGGGCCTGCCGCTGGAAGGCCTTACCGTCATCGACCTCACGCGCGTGCTGGCCGGCCCCATGTGCACGCAGATGTTGGCCGACCTGGGCGCGCGCGTGATCAAGGTGGAGCAGCCCGGCACGGGCGACGATGCGCGCGGCATCGGGCCGTTCGTGGACGGGGGCTCGGCCTATTTCCTGTCGGTGAACCGCAACAAGGAATCCATTGCGCTGGACCTCAAGCAGCCGCAGGACCGCGAGGTCTTCGAGCGCCTGCTGCAAGGCGCCGATGTGCTGGTCGAGAACTTCCGCCCCGGCACCATGGACAAGCTCGGCTATGGCTGGGAGACCCTGCATGCGCGCCATCCCCGGCTGGTGATGACGTCGGTCTCTGGCTTCGGCCAGACGGGTCCCTACAGCGGCTTTCCTGCCTACGACATGGTGGTTCAGGCCATGAGCGGAATGATGAGCGTGACCGGCCACCCGGGCGCCGGGCCCTGCCGCGTGGGCGTGTCCATCGGCGACCTGGGCGCAGGGCTGTATGCCGTCATCGGCACGCAGGCTGCGCTCATGCGCCGCGCCCGCACGGGGCAGGGCGAACGTGTCGATGTCTCCATGCTCGACTGCCAGGTAGCCCTGCTGGAGAACCCCGTGGCGCGGCTCGGTGCGCTGGGCAGCGTGCCGGGGCCCATGGGTACGCGGCATCCGTCCATGGCACCCTTCGATGTGTTCGCGGCGCAGGACGGCTGGTTCGTCATCGCCGTGGGCAGCGATGCGCTGTTCCGCAAGCTGTGCAGCCTGCTGCAATTGCCCGAACTGGCCGAGGACGCGCGCTTTGCCGGAAATGCCCTGCGCTGCGAGCACCAGGCCGAACTCAAGGCCGCGCTGGAGGCGCGCCTGCGGGACAGTCCCAGGGCGCATTGGCTGCGCCTGCTCACTGATAATGGCATCCCGGCGGGGGAGTACAACAGCGTGGCCGATGTCGTCGAGCACCCCCAGGTGCGCGAGCGCGGCATGCTGGCCCAGGTGCAGGCCCCCGGTGGCCAGAAGCTGCGCGTGGCGGGAAACCCCTTGCTGGCCGCGTGCGATCAGCCCCTGGTGCGCAGGCAGCCGCCCGCGCTGGACGCGGACCGCGAGCGCATCCTGCGCGAGCTGTCCGTGGCGCAGCCTTCGCCCAACCATGAACGTGCCTGAGATTTCCCTGCTTCCCGCGGACTCTTCCTTCTTCTTCACAGCCATGACCAACCGCAATCTGTTCGCTGCCTTGCGCGCCGCCTTTCCCCAGGATCTGCAGAAGTGGGCCGTAGAGGCCATAGGCGCGGACGGCGCCAGCCTGTTCTACAGCTGGGCCGACCTGGACCGTGGCAGCGCGCGCATGGCCAACCTGCTGCAGTCGCTGCAACTGCCGCCCGCCAGCCGCATCGCCGTGCAGGTGGAAAAGTCGGTCGAGGCGCTGATGCTCTATCTGGCCACGCTGCGCAGCGGCCATGTCTTCCTGCCGCTGAACACGGCCTACCAGAGCGCCGAGATCGAATACTTCGTGGGCAATGCCGAGCCCGCCGTCGTGGTCTGCGCGCCGGGCAATTTCGGCTGGGTCTCCAAGATCGCCTTCACCTCGGGCGTGGCCCATGTCTACACCCTGGGCGACGACCGCAGCGGCACGCTGCTGGAGCGCGCGGCCCACCATGGCGACGAGCATGAGGTGGTGGAGCGCGGCGAGGACGACCTGGCCGCCATCCTCTACACCAGCGGCACCACCGGCCGCAGCAAGGGGGCGATGCTCACGCACGGCAACATGCTGTCCAACGCCGAGACGCTCAAGGACTACTGGGGTTGGCAGGAGGGGGATGTGCTCATCCACGCGCTGCCCATCTTCCATGTGCACGGCCTGTTCGTGGCCATCCACGGCGCGCTGATCAATGGCAGCCCCATGATCTGGCTGTCGAAGTTCGAGCCCGGCACGGTGATCTCGCGCATGCGCGACGCCACTGTCTTCATGGGCGTGCCCACGCTCTATGTGCGCATGCTGGCGGACGCGCGGCTCACGCGCGAGGCGGCGGCCCACATGCGGCTGTTCATCTCGGGCTCGGCACCCATGCTGGTGGAGACGCACCGCGACTGGCAGGAGCGCACCGGCCACGTCATCCTGGAGCGCTACGGCATGAGCGAGACCATCATGCTGACCTCCAATCCCTACCGCGCCGACGCGCACAACGGCGGCCAGTCCGAGCGCCGCGCCGGCACCGTGGGCTTTGCGCTGCCCGGCGTGGGCGTGCGCATCGTGGACGACGCAGGCGAGCAGGTGCCCGTGGGCGAGATCGGCAACATCCAGGTGCGTGGCCCCAATGTGTTCAAGGGCTACTGGCGCATGCCCGAGAAGACGGCCGAGGAGTTCACGGCCGATGGCTGGTTCCGCACGGGCGACGTGGGCAAGCTCGACGAGCGGGGCTATGTGAGCATCGTGGGCCGCAGCAAGGACCTGATCATCTCGGGCGGCTACAACGTCTATCCGGCCGAGATCGAAGGCTTCATCAACGAGCTGCCCGGCGTGGCCGAAAGCGCCCTGGTCGGCGTGCCGCACCCGGACTTCGGCGAAGTGGGCGTGGCCGTGGTCGTGCCGCGCCCCGGTGCCGCCCTGGAGCCCCAGGCGGTGGTCGATGCGCTCAAGGGCCAGCTGGCCAATTTCAAGATTCCCAAGCGCTGCTTCGTAGTGCAGGAGCTGCCGCGCAACACCATGGGCAAGGTGCAGAAGAACCTGCTGCGCGACGAACATAAGCAGCTGTTCGCCTGAGTTGGCGCCAGGGTGCGGATTGCGCCCTGGCCTGATTGAAAAAGCAAAAGGCATCGGCGCCGCCGATGCCTTTTTTTGTGTGGCGGCCGCCGAGGCTGCCGCTACCCTTCAACGCAGGACGAGCACGGGGATATGGGTGTGCGTGAGCACATGCTGCGTCTCGCTGCCCAGCAGCAGGCGCTGCAGGCCCTTGCGGCCGTGCGAGGCCATGACGATGAGATCGCAGTCGCGGCGCTTGGCCACGTCGATCACGCTTTCGGCGACTAGGTCGGACTTGACGATCTCGGTGGTCACGTTGACCTTCAGAGCCTGTCCCTTGGCATGGATGGCATCCAGCACGGTCTGCGCGTTGGAAGTCCACTGGCCTTCGATGCGCTCGATCTGCTTGAGGTCCACGGTCTCGCCGCCCTCGAAGTAGCTGCGCGGATAGTGTTGCACCACCTGGACGACGACGACGCTGGCGCCGCACAGCGCGGCAAGGCCCAGCCCGCTGTCCACGGCCTTGTCGGAAAGCTCGGAACCGTCGGTGGCGATCAGGATGCGGTTGTACATGCGTGCTCCTTTCGTGTGTGCTGATGGGTGGGATGAAGTCAGCATAGACCCAACCATGAGTTAACGGTTGATTAATGTCAATACGCTTATCATGCGGCCCGATTACGCTAAGAACCATGCCCCACACCACGATAGCCCCATCCAGCGAGGCGGCAGTGGCGGCGCTTGATTCAGGCCCCTCGCCCTCGCAGCAGGCCACCGCCCGGCTGCTGGATGACCCGCAGGAGTGGAGTTCGTTCGGACGGCCCGCAGGCCCCGCAACTCCCGCCGACCCTTCCAAGGAACCTACCGACTTTCCCGCCTGGGATTCGCACGTCGTTCTGGAAGGCATGCACTGTGCCGCATGCGCCCTGACCATCGAGGATGCGCTGCGTGCCGTGCCCGGAGTGGAGAAGGCCGAAGTCAGTGCTGCCACGCGCCGCGCCCGTGTCACCTGGCGCCACGCGCAGGTGCTTCCCTCCGATTGGATGGAGGCCGTGCGGCGCGCCGGCTACCAGGCGCTTCCCGCACGCGATGCCTTTGCGCGCGAGCGCCGCCAGGCCGAGAGCCGCCGTGCGCTGTGGCGCTGGCTGGTGGCCGGCTTTTGCATGATGCAGGTGATGATGTATGCGTGGCCCGCCTACGTGGCCCGCCCCGGCGACCTGTCGCAGGAGATGGAGACGCTGCTGCGCTGGGCCTCCTGGGTCATCTCGCTGCCCGTGGTGCTGTTTTGCTGCGGCCCCTTCTTCTCCAGCGCGCTGCGCGACATACGCCAGCGCCGCGTGAGCATGGACCTGCCCGTGGCCCTGGGCATGCTGATCACCTTCGTGATCAGTTCGCTGGGCACCTTCGATCCTTCGGGCCCCTTCGGCGAGGAAGTCTTCTACGACTCGCTGACCATGTTCGTCTTCTTCCTGCTGTCCGGCCGCTGGCTGGAGCTGCGCCTGCGCGACCGCACGGCCGGCGCGCTGGAAGCGGTGATGAACCGCCTGCCCGATGCCGTGCTGCGCGAGAACGCAGCCGGCCATTTCGAGCGCGTGGCCACGCGCCGCCTGCGGGCGGGCGACCGGGTGCGCGTGCTCAGTGGCGAGGCCTTCCCGGCCGACGGCACCATCGTGCGCGGCCGCACCCATGCCGACGAGGCCCTGCTCACCGGCGAGTCCACGCCCGTGCTGCGTGCCGAGGGCGATACCGTCACGGCCGGCAGCTACAACCTGGATGCCGTGGTCGATGTGCGCGTGGATGGCGTGGGCGCCGATACGCGCTTCGCCCAGATCGTGGGCCTGATGGAAAGCGCCTCGCTGCAAAAGCCGCGCCTGGCCCAGCTGGCCGACAAGGTGGCGCGGCCCTTTCTCGTCGTGGTGCTGCTGGCTGCGCTGGGCGCCGCCATCTGGTGGTGGCCCACCGATCCCGGCAAGGCCATGATGGTGGCGGTGGCCGTGCTTATCGTTACCTGCCCCTGCGCGCTGTCGCTGGCCACGCCCGTGGCCATGCTCACCGCCGCCGGCACGCTGGCACGCAGCGGCGTGCTGGTGCGCAACCTGCAGGGCCTGGAGGCGCTGGCTGCTGTGGACACCCTGGTGTTCGACAAGACCGGCACGCTCACGCGCGATGGCCTGGCCCTGTCGTCCTTCGAGCCTGCTGCGGGCGAAGACGCCGACGAAGTGCTGGCACTGGCGGCGCTGCTGGCGCGCCAGTCCATCCACCCGGCCTCGCGCGCCATTGCGCAGGCCGGCGCCGATGCCGCCACCGACTGGAAGCTGGACACCATGCAGGAAATGGCCGGCCTGGGCCTGGATGCCTGGGTGCAGCGCGCCGGCGCGCGCCGCCATCTGCGGCTGGGCTCGGCCCTGCACGCAGGCCTGGCCGGGGAGCAGCCCGTGCAGGGTGTGCTGCTGGCCGAGGAGACCTCGCAGGGCTGGCACACGCTGGCCCGCTTCGTCCTCAGCGAGGACGTGCGGCCCGAGGCCGCCGCCGTGGTGCAGGCGCTGCACCGGCATGGTGTACAGGTGATGCTGCTGTCCGGCGACCGCGAGGACGCGGCCCGCGCCATGGCGGCGCGCGTGGGCATCACCCAGGCCGAAGGCGGCTGCAGCCCGCAGGACAAGCTGGAGCGCCTGCAGCAGGCGCAGGCTGCCGGCCACCACGTGGCCATGGTGGGCGACGGCCTCAACGACGGCCCAGTTTTAGCTGGAGCGCATGTCTCTTTTGCTTTTGGTAGAGCAGTGCCCCTGGCACAATCGCGCGCAGATTTCGTTGTTCTGGGTGACAGCCTGGAACTGGTACTCCAGGCATGCCTGTTGTCGCGCCGCACGCTGCAGGTGGTGCGCCAGAACATGGCCTGGGCAGCCGCTTACAACGCGGTGTCGATTCCGCTGGCCCTGGCGGGCTTCATGCCTGCCTGGGTGGCCGGCCTGGGAATGGCACTGAGTTCGCTGCTGGTGGTGATGAATGCCGCGCGCCTTGCGCGCAGCCTGCCACTGGCTGCAACGAAACACACGGGCACGCCTGCTGCGCCCGCAGCGTCCGTCGCGATGAAGACGGGCTCCACCGCAACGGTGGGGAGGTTCTGATGGAAATACACCCCCTGAGCGGCTGCGCCGCTTCCCCCTCTCTCGCTTCGCGGGAGGGGAACGACACCTTCGCCGCGAGGCGGCTCTTGCTCGGTGTCACTGAGCTGGATCGCGCCCGTTCTGGGGGCAAGGCGTGGCGCGTCAGCGCCACGGGGAACTGACCATGGATATTTTGTATTTGCTGATCCCGCTGTCGGTGGTGCTGGTGCTGGCCATCCTTGCGGCCCTGTGGTGGGCCGTGTATCGCGGGCAGTTCGAGAGTGTGGAGCAAGAGGGTGAGCGCATTCTTCGGGACGATTGACGTGGGTCAACACGCCCGGGAGCGAAGAACGTAACACTTTGATAGCAATCTAAGGGGTGCACGATGGATAGTTCAAATAAAAACGCTGTCTATTACGACGATTCCGTCGTAAGGCAGTTCTCTATCATGGCCGTCGTCTGGGGGGTGGTAGGCATGGCTGTCGGGGTGTTGATCGCCTCGCAGCTGGCCTGGCCGGAACTCAACTTCGGCATTCCATGGCTGAGCTACGGACGCCTGCGTCCGCTGCACACGAACGCCGTGATCTTTGCCTTTGGCGGATCGGCGCTGTTCGCAACCAGCTACTACGTGGTGCAGCGCACCTGCCAGACGCGGCTGTTCATGCCCAAGCTGGCCAGCCTGACCTTCTGGGGCTGGCAGATCGTCATTCTCGCCGCCGCCATCAGCCTGCCGCTGGGCTACACCCAGGGCAAGGAGTACGCCGAGCTGGAGTGGCCGATCGACCTGCTGATCGCCGTGACCTGGGTCTCGTATGCCATCGTGTTCTTCGGAACCATCGGCATCCGCAAGGTCCGTCACATCTACGTGGCCAACTGGTTCTTCGGCGCCTTCATCATCGCCGTGGCGCTGCTGCACATCGTCAACAGCGCGGCCATTCCGGCCGGCTGGATGAAGAGCTACTCGGCCTACGCCGGCGTGCAGGACGCGATGGTGCAGTGGTGGTACGGCCATAACGCCGTGGGCTTCTTCCTGACCGCAGGCTTCCTGGGCATGATGTATTACTTCATCCCCAAGCAGGCTGGCCGTCCGGTCTACAGCTACCGCCTGTCCATCGTCCACTTCTGGGCGCTGATCTTCACCTACATGTGGGCGGGTCCTCACCACCTGCACTACACCGCGCTGCCTGACTGGACGCAGTCCGTGGGCATGGTGTTCTCGCTGATCCTGCTGGCTCCCAGCTGGGGCGGCATGATCAACGGCGTGATGACGCTGTCGGGCGCATGGCACAAGCTGCGCGACGACCCCATCCTGCGCTTCCTGATCGTGTCGCTGTCGTTCTACGGCATGTCCACGTTCGAAGGTCCGATGATGTCCATCAAGACCGTCAACGCGCTGTCGCACTACACGGACTGGACCGTGGGCCACGTTCACTCGGGCGCCCTGGGCTGGGTGGGCCTGATCACCATGGGCTCGCTGTACTACCTGATCCCGCGCCTGTTCGGCAAGACCAAGATGCACTCGGTGGGCGCCATCGAACTGCACTTCTGGATGGCCACCATCGGCATCGTGCTGTACATCGCCGCGATGTGGATCGCCGGTGTGATGCAGGGCCTGATGTGGCGCGCCGTCAATCCCGATGGCACGCTGACCTACACCTTCGTCGAAAGCGTCAAGGCCAGCTATCCGTTCTACGTGATCCGCGTGGCCGGTGGCCTGCTGTACCTGGGCGGCATGCTGGTCATGCTGTGGAACACCTGGAAGACCGCGATCTCGGGCCGTTCGGTGAAGGTGGCCGTGCCTGCCGTCGTGGCCCACGCCTGAGCGTCTAGGAGCATTACTCATGTCCGATCACAACAATAGCGCTCCCAAGAGCTTTTCCCACGAGAAGGTGGAAACCAACAATTTCCTGCTGATCGTGCTGACCCTGCTGGTGGTCGCCGTCGGCGGCATGGTGGAAATCGTTCCGCTGTTCTTCCAGAAGTCGACCACGGAAGCGGTGGCGGGCCTCAAGCCCTACACGCCGCTGCAGCTGATGGGCCGCGACGTCTATCTGCGCGAGGGCTGCTACAACTGCCACTCGCAGATGATCCGCCCCTTCCGCGCCGAGACCATGCGCTACGGCCACTACTCGGTGGCTGGCGAGTTCGTCTATGACCACCCCTTCCAGTGGGGTTCCAAGCGCACGGGTCCCGACCTGCACCGCGTGGGCGGCAAGTACAGCGACGAATGGCATCGCATCCACCTGAACAACCCGCGCGACGTGGTGCCCGAGTCCAACATGCCTGCCTACACCTGGCTGGAAAAGAACAAGGTGGATGACACCGTGGTCGCCCAGCACATGAGCGCGCTGCGCAAGGTGGGCGTGCCCTACAGCGACGAGGAAATCAGCGGCGCTGCCGAGCAGGTCAAGGGCAAGACGGAAATGGACGCCGTCATCGCCTACCTGCAGGTCCTGGGCCGTTCGGTCAAGTAAAGGAGAGCGACATGGACATCACCACCATGCGCATCGTGGCCACGCTGGCCTCGCTGGCCTGCTTCATCGGCATCTGGTGGTGGGCGTTCGCCCGCCGCAACCAGGCCCGTTTCGACGAGGCCGCCCAGCTGCCGTTCGAGCAAGACTGAGTCCCTCCACCAGAACGAGAACTTCCCATGAGCGATTTCGTAAACAACTTCTGGTCGATCTATGTCACGGCGATCACGCTGGGCGGCATCATCGGCTGCCTGCTGCTGCTGTATCTCACCGCACGCAAGAAGGTGGTCCCCTCGGCCGACAACACCACGGGCCACGTCTGGGACGAGGACCTGCGCGAGCTGAACAACCCCATGCCCAAGTGGTGGATGTGGCTGTTCATCATCACCTCGGTGTTCGGCTTCGCCTACCTGGCGGCCTATCCGGGCCTGGGCTCGTTCGCGGGCAAGCTGGGCTGGACGCAGCTGGGCGCCTATGAAAACGAGATGGCCAAGGCCCGCGCGGACCTGGAGCCGCTGTACGCCAAGTTCACGAGCATGAGCACCGAAGACATGGCCAAGGACCCCCAGGCCATGGCCATCGGCGAGCGCCTGTTCATGAACAACTGCGCACAGTGCCACGGCTCGGATGCACGCGGCGGCAAGAGCTTCCCCAACCTGACCGATGGCGACTGGCTGCATGGCGGCACGCCCGAGAAGATCAGGGAAACCATCACGGGTGGCCGCATCGGCATCATGCCGCCCATGGCCGCTGCCGTCGGCACGCCCGACGATGTGCGCAACCTCTCGCACTATGTGCTGAGCCTGTCGGGCAGCCCGCACGACTCGCTCAAGGCCTCGCTGGGCAAGTCCAAGTTCACGGCCTGCGCAGCCTGCCACGGCATGGACGGCAAGGGCAACCAGGCCCTGGGCGCGCCCAACCTGACCGATGACATCTGGCTGCACGGCTGGGGCGAGGCCGCCATCACGGCCATGATCAACAACGGCAAGCACAACGAGATGCCTGCCCAGAAGGACAAGCTGACCGAGGCGCAGATCGCGGTGCTTGCTTCCTATGTCTGGGGCATGTCGCACAAAGACGGCGCAGTCCGTCAGTAAGCACAGGGGCGGCGCTGCGGCGCCGCCTTTTTGCGTTTTGAGTTTTCAGATATTTCAAAAAAACAAAGGAACCCACCATGAAGCCCGAGAGCGGGGATGACACCGGGAAGCCTCCCCGCAAAGTCATTCCGATCACGCCGGCCACGCCTGATCCGGGCGAGCTGGTGTCGATGTTCGAGTCGGAAAAGAAGGTCTACCCGCGCTCCATCAGCGGTGTCTTCGCACGCTGGCGATGGGCCCTGGTGTTTCTCACGCAACTGGTTTTCTACGGCCTGCCCTGGCTGGAGTGGGGCCAGCGCCAGATGGTGCTGTTCGACCTCGGAACGCGGCGCTTCTATCTCTTCGGGCTGGTGCTGTACCCGCAGGACTTCATCTACCTGGCGGGCCTGCTGATCATCTCGGCGCTGGCATTGTTCCTGTTCACGGCCGTGGCCGGGCGCCTGTGGTGCGGCTTCTCGTGCCCGCAGACGGTCTACACCGAGATCTTCATGTGGGTGGAGCGCAAGGTCGAAGGCGACCGCAGCGCGCGCATGCGGCTGGACAAGAACGGCTGGACCTTCGAGAAGGCCTGGAAGAAGTCGCTCAAGCAGTTGCTGTGGATCGCCATTGCGCTGTGGACCGGCTTCACCTTCGTGGGCTACTTCGTGCCCATCCGCGAGCTGGGCGGCGAGCTGCTGGCGCTGCAGGGCAGCTGGCAGATGTTCTGGGTGCTGTTCTACGGCTTTGCCACCTATGGCAACGCGGGCTACATGCGCGAGCAGGTCTGCAAGTACATGTGCCCCTATGCGCGCTTTCAGAGCGCCATGTTCGACCGGGACACCATGATCGTCAGCTACGACACGGGCCGGGGCGAGCCGCGTGCACCGCGCACCAAGAAGGTGGACTACAAGGCCCAGGGCCTGGGCGACTGCATCGACTGCAAGATGTGCGTGCAGGTCTGCCCCGTGGGCATCGACATCCGCAACGGCCTGCAATACGAATGCATTGGCTGCGGCCTGTGCATAGACGCCTGCAATTCCATCATGGACAAGATGGAGTACCCGCGCGGCCTGATCCGCCTGACCACGCAGAACGCCATGGCCGGCCTGTGGCGGCGTGCCCAGGTGTTGCGCCGCATCTTCCGTCCGCGCGTGCTGATCTACTCGGCCGTGCTGATCGGCTTGAGCGTGGCCATGATCGTGAGCCTGGCGTTGCGCCAGTCGGTCAAGGTGGACGTGATCCGCGACCGCGCCTCGCTGTCGCGCATCGTGGCGGGCGGCAAGCTGGAGAATGTCTACCGCCTGCAGATCATGAATGCCACCGAGCAGGCCCAGCGCTACCGCATCAGCGCCCATGGCCTCGATGGGCTGGAGCTGGCGTCCGAGCAGGAAGTCGAGGTCGGCCCGGCCGAGACGCGCGGCATTGCGGCGCGACTGCAGATTCCCTACGGTTCGGCCGAGCCGGGCTCGCACACCGTATTCTTCGATATCGATGCCGTGCATTCAGGCGCGGGACGCGCGTCCGAAAAGGCCGTCTTCCTGGTGCCCCGGTGATGTTCCTGGCAGGCGCGGCACGGTCCGCGCCTGCCGCCTGAAAGAAAGAGGTTTCCCATGCCTTCCAGTCCCGCAGTTTCCGCGCCCGCGCAGGCTCCCTCGCACCCCGACGCCGGCAAGCCCTGGTGGAGGTTCGGCCATGTCTGGCTGGTGGTGGCCGGCCCGGCGGCCGTGGTGGTCGCTGCCGTGATCACGGCCATCATCGCCATCAATGGCGCCGATCCCGTGATCGACCCCGACTACTACCGCAACGGCATCACGATCAACGAGCGTGCCGATGGCGTGCGCGAAGTGCCCAAGAGCATGGCGCCCGCCGTCACCGGCCGCAACCATGCGGCTACGCCCGCGCACGATCACCCCACGGACCGCTGATCGCCGTGCACCCCTGCAAGAGGCCGCAGTCGCGGCCTTTTTGCATGGCGGATCGCATCTCCGGCATGCGCGACGGGTGAGGGTTTCCTACAGGCGTGCAGGGCGCTGCGGGGCTTGGCGCCATGCGTTGGCGCGGCGCACAATGAAGGCGACCCCTCGACAGCACAAGGAGATCGCTGATGTTGGCCCAACGCTGGATGTGGATTGCCTGGCCTGCCTTTCTGGCAGCCGCCGTGATGGAGATGCTGGTTTTTGCCTTTGTGGACCCGCTGGAGCTGCATTGGCTCGGCGACCTGGGCTGGTCGCGCCAGGGCATCTACACGCTGGCCTTCTTCGCCTTCTGGGGCGTGACTATGCTCTCCAGCCTGATGACCACCATGCTGGGCCGCTCGGCCCGCGATCTCAATGACGGCGTGGTCTCCGAGCCCGACCCGGACCTGGCCATGCAGGGGCTGGGGCGGGACTGAGCGAGAGCCCGCCGCAATGAACAAGGCCCGCTGTCGCGGGCCTTGTTCATTGGCGGATGAATGCTTGCCGCCCTTGCAGCCTCACTGGCACTGCTGGCTGTTGACGATGCGCTTGAGCGCCTCCGTGTCCAGGATGCGCAGATGGCGCTGGCGCACCTCAATGATGTTGTCGTCCGCGAACTTGGAGAAGGTGCGGCTCACCGTCTCCAGCTTCAGGCCCAGGTAGCTGCCGATTTCCTCGCGCGTCATGCGCAGCACCAGTTCGGACTTGGAAAAGCCCCGCGCATGCAGGCGCTGCACCAGGTTGAGCACGAAGGCGGCCAGGCGCTCTTCTGCGCGCATGCTGCCCAGCAGCAGCATCACGCCGTGCTCGCGCACGATCTCGCGGCTCATGACCTTGTGCACATGGTTTTGCAGGGCCGTGACCTCGCGCGACAGGTCTTCCAGCTTGTCGAAGGGCATGACGCAGACTTCGGCGTCTTCCAGCGCGACGGCATCGCAGGTGTGGTGGTCGTTGACGATGCCGTCCAGGCCGATGATCTCGCCGGCCATCTGAAAGCCTGTGACCTGGTCGCGTCCGTCCTCGGTGGCCACGCAGGTCTTGAAGAAGCCGGTGCGGATGGCGTACAGCGAGGTGAATGTCTCGCCGTTGCGAAACAGCAGGCCTCCGCGCTTGACCTTGCGGCGCGTGGCCACGATGTCGTCGATGCGCTGCATCTGCTCGGCATCCAGGCCCATGGGCATGCACAGTTCGCGCAGGTTGCAGTTGGAGCAGGAGGCTTTGATGGTCTGAAGGTTCATGGAGTGATAAACATCAGCGGCACACAGCGTGCCGGCGGTGACCTCGTGGATTGCGATGAGTTGGATCAAATTGTCGCAGCAGTCCCTCAAACAACTCTTGATATGAGTCAAGGACATGACCGATGTGCTGCGGCACAGTCGAGGTATTAGAGGAAAAAACCCATGACCGCTGTCACCCCAGAGCTGCTGCGTCGCTTTGACGTACCGGGGCCCCGATACACCTCGTTCCCTACCGCCGACCGCTTTGTCGAGGCCTTTGGTGCAGAGGACTATATCCTGGCGCTGCAACAACGCAAATCGAGTACCGCAGCGCGTGCCACGCCTTTGTCGCTGTATGTGCACGTGCCCTTTTGCGAGTCGCTTTGCTACTACTGCGCCTGCAACAAGATCGTGACGCGCCACCACGATCGCGCCGCCGTCTACCTGGACTACCTGGCGCGCGAGATGGCCTTGCACACGGCCCATTGCGGCAAGGGCCAGGCCGTCAGCCAGCTGCACCTGGGCGGCGGCACGCCCACCTTCTTCTCCGACGACGAGCTGCGCACGCTGATGGGCCTGTTGCGCGAGCATTTCAAGCTGGAGCCGGGTGGCGAGTACTCCATCGAGGTCGATCCGCGCACCGTCAGCGTCGAGCGCCTGGCCGTGCTCAAGGAGCTGGGCTTCAACCGCCTGAGCTTCGGCGTGCAGGACTTCGACGAGCAGGTGCAGATCGCGGTGCACCGCGTGCAGCCGGCAGAGCAGGTGTTCGAGCTGGTGGCGGCCGCGCGGCAGCTGGGCTTTGCCTCCATCAACGTGGACCTGATCTACGGCCTGCCCAAGCAGACGCCCGAATCCTTCGAGCGCACGCTGGCCCAGGTCAACGCGCTGCGGCCCGACCGCATCGCGCTCTATGCCTATGCCCACCTGCCCGAGCGCTTCAAGCCGCAGCGGCGCATTGCGGCCGAGGACCTGCCCCAGGGGGCCGACAAGCTGGCCATGCTGTCGCGTTCCATCGCCGCGTTCATGGACGGTGGCTATGTCTACGTGGGCATGGACCACTTCGCCCTGCCCGAGGACTCGCTGGCCGTGGCCAAGCGCCAGGGCCGGCTGCACCGCAACTTCCAGGGCTACAGCACCCAGCCCGACTGCGACCTGATTGCGCTGGGCGTGTCGGCCATCGGCAAGGTGGGCGCCAGCTACAGCCAGAACGCCAAGACGCTGGAGGAGTACTACGACGCCATCGACGCCAGCCACCTGCCCGTGGTGCGGGGCCTGGCGCTGTCGCGCGACGACCTGGTGCGCCGCGCCGTCATCATGGCCATCATGTGCCAGGGCGCCGTGCTGTTCGAGCCCATGGAGCAGGCCTGGCTGCTGGGCTTTCGCGAGTACTTCGCGCCCGAGATGGCGGCCCTGGAGGACCTGCAGGCCAAGGGCCTGGTGCAGATCAGCGACGAGGGCTTCCAGGTCACTCCCATGGGCTGGTACTTCGTGCGCGGCGTGGCCATGCTGTTTGACCGATATCTGCAGGCGGACAAGAACCGGGCGCGGTTTTCGAGGATCATCTAGGCCCCATGCTGTTGTCGCTGCTCTGGACCGCTTTGATCATGGGGCTCGTCGGCGGGCCCCATTGCCTTGCCATGTGCGCTGCGCCCTGCGGCGTGGTCACGGGCGGGGCGGGGCAGGGCGGCGGCTCGCAGGTGGTGGCCGTGCATGGATTGCAAAGCCGGCTGTGGCTGCGCACGGCGCTGTTCCACGGCGGCCGTCTGGCCGGCTATGCCAGCCTGGGCGCTGCCTCGGCCCTGGCCATGGAGAGCCTGTCCTGGCTCACCAGCCAGACCACGGCGCTGCAGCCGTTCTGGACGCTGACCCATGTCGCCGTGATGGCCTGGGGCCTGGCCATGATGGTGCAGGCCCGCCAGCCCGCCTGGCTGGAGTCTGCCGGCCGCGCCGCCTGGCGGCGCGTGCAGCCCTGGGTGTCGGCGCCGGGCGGCACGCTGGCGGCAGGCTATGCCTGGGCGCTCATGCCTTGCGGACTGCTGTATTCGGCCGTGCTGGTCGCCGCGCTCAGCGGCGGCCCGTTGCAGGGCGCGCTGGCCATGGCGGCCTTTGGCGTGGGCAGCGGGCTGTGGCTGGTGGCCGGCCCCTGGCTGTGGCGGCTGGGCCGGCAGCGCCTGAACGGCCTGCGCGCCGAATGGGGCACGCGCCTGGCCGGCCTGATGCTGGTGGGCGTGGCCGTCTGGGCGCTGTGGATGGACCTGATCTACAAGCCCAGCCTCTGGTGCCGTTGAGCAACAGCTGAGGCCAGACTTGGCACCTGGGGTCGCGGATTGGCTGCGAGGCCCTCAGAACTGGAGATAATGCCCGAATCATCGGCTTACATATTGCCGATTCCTTCAGCCTCGGGGCCGTTGCCGCGCGTGAACCATTCCGTCCTCATCGATATCCGAGACCTCCGTCCGGGCATGTTTGTCCAGCTCGATGTTGGGTGGCTGAACCATCCCTTTCCGGTCAGCAGCTTCAAGATCACCTCCAGCGCACAGATCCAGACCCTGAAATCCCTGGGCCTGGAGGTGGTGCGCTGCGTCCCGCACAAAAGCGACACCTGGCCCGCCGAGGTGCGCACCCCGCCGCCGCAGGAGCTGCCGCCCGTCGTGGTGGCCCCCGAGCCTGCACCCACCGAACCTGCGCCAGCACCACTGTTGCTGTCCGTGCCCGACTGGCGCGGCCGGCTGGAGGACTGCAATGCGCGCTTTCAGAAGGTGGAGCGCGGCTATGTGGCCATAGAGACCACCATCGCCAGCGCGCCCGAGCAGGCGCGCATGCCCACCGAGGCCCTGGTCGATGGCTGCCTGGCCGAACTGGCGGGCCCGCAGGACGTGGCCATTCACCTGCTGTCCGATGGCGTGGGCAGCAGCCAGAGCGTGCATGCCGTCAACGTGACCGTGCTCAGCCTGCTGCTGGGCCGGGCCCTGGGCCTGCAGGAATCGCTGCTGCGCGACCTGGGCCTGGCGGCGCTGCTGCATGACGCGGGCAAGCCCGTGGCCGGTGTCGAAGGCATGCACGGCCTGGCCCTGGAGCCTTCCGTGCCCGACGCCCTGCGCGAGCGCTACGAGCGCCATGTGGGCGAATCCGTGGCCATTGCCATGCGCATGGGCCTGTCGGCCCAGGTCACAACGGCCATCGCCCAGCACCATGAATGGGCCGACGGCACGGGGTTCCCGCTGAGCCTGGTGGCCGAAGACATGGAGCTCACGGGCCAGATCCTGGCCCTGGTCAACAGCTACGACCGCCTGTGCAATCCCGGCGATGCACAGACGCCGCATACGCCGCACGAGGCCCTGTCCATGCTGTTCAGTCGGCTGCGCGACAAGTTCGCCGCGCCCGTGCTCAATGGCTTCATCCGCATGATGGGTGTGTTCCCCCCGGGCTCGGTGGTGGAGCTGACCGACGGGCGCCATGCCATGGTCATGTCCGTGAATGCATCACGCCCGCTCAAGCCCTCGGTGATGGTGCACGATGCCGGCGTGCCGGCCGCGCAGGCGCCCGTGCTGGCGCTGGAGCTGTTTCCCGAGCTGGGCATACGCCGGGGAGTGGCGCCCGCGCAGCTGCCGCGCGATGCGCTGGACTACCTGTCGCCGCGCCGGCGTGTCTGCTATTACTTTGAACGGGCGGTGGAGTTGGATCCGCCGAAGGTGGCGTCTTGAACAAGCAAGCGCTCAACCGCGCCTGGCCCCGCCTGCTGGATGCACTGCAGGAGGCCCTGTGGCTGATCGATGCGCGCACCCTGAAGGTGCTGCGCGCCAACGCCGCCAGCGAATCCGTCACCGGCTATGAGGCCGATGCGGCCCCGGGCCTGCCCGTGCAGGTGCTGGCCGCCACGCCGCAGCAGCAGGCTTTCTGGAGCGATCCCTTCAACTGGCAGGCCGGAGCCCAGTTCATTGCCGAGGTGCGCCGCGCCGATGGCCAGCTGGCGCCCGTGGAGATGCGCGTGCGCGCGCTCGACGGCGAGGTGCTGCTGGTCAGCATGCTGGACCGGCGCGAGCAGGCCTTGCACGAGGCCGAGTTCGAGAGCCTGCTGGGCGAGCTGCGCGCCACGCTGGAGTCCGCGGCCGACGCCATCCTGGTCTGCGATCCCGATGGCCGCATCCGCGCCTTCAACCACCGCTTTGCCACGCTCTGGGGCATTCCCGAGGCGCTGCTGGTGCGCCGCAACGACGTGGCCATCCTCGACCACCTGGCCAGCCAGGTGCGCGATGCCGAATCCTATGCGCGCCAGTTGAAGCTGCTGTCGGCCCAGCCCCTGATGGAGGCGGCCGACGTGCTGGACCTGCGCGACGGCCGCATCCTGGAGCGCCGCGCCGTGCCCCAGCTGCGCCGGGGCCTGCCCATGGGGCGGATCTTTTCCTTTCGCGACATCACGGCCGAGGCCCAGACCCAGGCGGGCCTGGAGCTGGCAGCGCGCGTCTTCGAGTCCAGCCTGGACGGCATCTTCATTGCCGACGGCTACATGGATGTGGCCCGCACCAACCCGGCCTGCGAGCGCCTGCTGGGCGGCATGCCCGTGCAGGGGCGCACGGTGGAGTCGCTGTTCGAGGCCTCCGAAGGCCAGGCCGACACCCTGGGCGACCTGGCCCGCATCCAGTGGCACCAGGGCGGCTTCTGGGAGGGCGACCTGTGGCTGCGCCAGGCCGGCGGCGCGCGCTGCGCCGTGCGCCTGTCCTGGGTGCCGCTGCGCAACGCGCAGGGCGACGTGGTGCAGAGCATCGGCTTCATGCGCGACCTCACGCAGCAGCGCGTGGCCCAGCAGCGCATTGAACAGCTGGCCTACAGCGACGCGCTCACCGGCCTGCCCAACCGCCTGAACCTCACGGAGCGCGTGGATGCAGCCATCGAGGCCGCGCGCGCAGGCGGCACGGTGTTCAGCATCCTGTTCATCGACCTGGACCGCTTCAAGATCATCAACGACTCGCTGGGCCACCAGTTCGGCGACCGCGTGCTCAAGCTGGTAGCGCAGCGCCTGAGCGACTGCATGCGGCCCGTTGACATCCTGTGCCGGCTGGGTGGCGACGAGTTCGTGCTCTACCTGCAGGGCTGCAACGCCGAGCTGGCCGCGTCGGTGGCCAAGCGCATCCTGCAGGAGATGGAGCGCCCCTTCCTGCTCGACGGCCTGGGTTTCTCCGTGCAGTGCAGCATCGGCGTGGCCCAGTACCCGGCCGATGGCCTCACGCTGGATGAGCTGATCCGCCAGGCCGACACCGCCATGTACCGCGTCAAGGAACGGGGCCGGGGCCATTTCAGCTTCTACCAGCCGCAGATGAGCGCCGGCCTGCTGTCGCGCATGAAGCTGGAGCACGCCATGCGCCAGGCGCTGGAGCATGGCCGCATGGCGGTCTACTTCCAGCCGCAGGTGCACATAGACAGCGACCGCATCGTCGCCGCCGAGGCGCTGCTGCGCTGGACCGATCCCGAATTCGGCGTGGTCTCGCCGGGTGTCTTCATCCCGCTGGCCGAGGAGTCGGGCTACATCGTCACGCTGGGCGCCTGGGTCATGGAGCAGGCCGTGCAGGAGGCTGCACGCTGGCAGCAGCAGGGCATGCCCATCAAGGTCTCGGTCAACGTGTCGGCGCTGGAGTTCCGCCAGTCAGGCTTTGTCGAGCGGGTGACCGAGCTGCTGCGCAGCTACGGCCTGACACCCCAGCTGCTGGAGCTGGAGCTGACGGAAAGCATCTTGCTGCAGGACGCCCAGGACATGGCGCTGCGCGTATGCCAGATCGCCGATCTCGGCGTGGGCATGGTGATTGACGACTTCGGCACCGGCTACTCCAACCTGGCCTACCTGAAGAAGCTGCCCATCTCCAAGATCAAGATCGACCAGAGCTTCGTGCGCGGCCTGCCCAGCGACGAGGGCGACCAGGCCATCGTCGGCGCCATCATCAGCCTGGGTCTGGCGCTGGGCGTGGAGATCGTGGCCGAGGGCGTGGAAACGCACGAGCAGCTGACGGCCATACACCGCATGCAGGGCCACTACTTCCAGGGCTTTCTGTGCGCGCCTGGCCTGCCGCGCGAGCAGTTCGGCGAATGCCTGCAGGCGCAGCGCGCCGGCATTGGCGCCATCGCCTACCGGCAGAGAATGGCCCAGGCCGCGAGCGCTCAGCTGCCTGCGCTCAAGCCCTTCCAGAGCATGTAGGCCGCCAGGCCGAACAGCAGCGTGGCAAAGATGCGCTTGAGCTGGCCCACGGGCAGCCGGTGCGCGGCCCGTGCCCCCAGCGGTGCCGTCAGCACGCTGCAGCAGGCCAGGGCCAGCAGGGCCGGCAGCCACAGGTAGCCCAGCGAGTATTCGGGGCGCCCCGCGTCGCCCGCGCCGGTGAAGATCAGGCCCGCCGCATTCACCACGGCAATCGGAAACCCCAGTGCCGCGCTGGTGCCCACGGCCATGTGCATGGGCACCGAGCAGCGCATCATGAAGGGCACGCTGATGAAGGCCCCGCCCGCACCCACCAGCCCCGAGATGAAGCCCAGGCCCGTACCCGCGCCGTACAGCCCCAGCGGGCCGGGCAGGGCGCGCGTGGCCGTGGGCTGGCTGTTGCTGCGCAGCATGCGCAGCGCCATGTAGCCGATGAATACGCCAAAGAACAGCGCCAGGTACTTGCCGCGCAGCAGCGCGAAAACGCCCAGGCTGGCGAGCAGGCCGCCCGTGATGATGCCCGGCGCCAGGCTGCGCACGATGTCCCAGCGCACGGCGCCGCGCCCATGGTGGGCGCGCAGGCTGGAGATCGAGGTGAACACGATGGTGGCCATGGCCGTGGCGATCGCCATCTTCACGGACAGGTCGGGGCCGACCCCGCGCTTGTCGAGGAAGTAGGTCAGAAACGGCACGAGCACCATGCCGCCGCCCACTCCCAGCAGGCCGGCCAGGAAACCGGAGCACAGGCCCAGCAGGGCCAGTTCGAGAAACAGCAGGTCAGGCATGCGGCAGAAGGTCGGTAGTGGAGGGGCGGGGAGGGGAGGGCAACAAAAAACCCGGCGCACCGTGGAGGTGCGCCGGGTTGGAATCAGGTGTCTGCAAAGACCACCGGGCCGTCATCCTGAACCGGGGTTCAGGGGGGCAAGGGCAGCCAGACGTTGGGTTCATCTAACGCGAGACGATCACGCTCGAATGGCAATGTACCAAGCCCGGGCTCATAGAGCATTGGTCCAAGGAACTATAAAGCCCGGCGGGTTTGCAGACGCCTCCATTCTACGGCGATTGGGCAGGCCCGCAATCAAGTTCTTTGAACGGCATGGGCTTTCCATTGACATGGCCGATGCCATGAAAAACGGCCTCCGAAGAGGCCGTTGGATAGACGGGAGTGCAGCGGCTCAGAGCAGCCGAGCATCGCTTTCCAGGGCCTGGTCCAGACGCAGCACCAGTTGCTCGGCAAGGGCCTGCTGGCGCTGGCGCTCGGCCAGTTCCTCGGGGCTGGGCTCGGGCGGCAGGGACTGGGCGGCATGCTGCGAAGTGACCTCGTCATGCAGGGACTGCATTTCGGCCTGGGCCGTGGCCATGGCGCTTTCCTGCGCTTCGCGGTCCAGCACGTCGAAGGCCATGTTCAGCGCGGACAGCACGGCCACGCGCTCGCGCGAGCGGACCTTGCCGCTGTCGCGGATCCGGGTCATGGCCGTGTCCACACGGCGCACGGCCTCGAGCAGACGCTCTTCCTGGCCATCGGGGCAGGTCAGCACATAGCTTTGCTGCAGGATTTGCACTTCGATCTGCTTCATGGGCGTTCGGGGCGTCGGCGGTTGCGAAGGGGGTCAAGCCCCCTGGTTGGAGGGCAGGCGCTCGATCAGGGCATCGACGCGGGCCCGTGCGGCGTTGAGCCGCGAGCGCAGCGAATCACGCTCCTGGGTCAGGGCCGCCACCTGTTCGGCGAGTAGCGCATTCGTGCGTTGCAGTTCCTCGTGGCGAACCAGCAGGCGCTCCACGCGCTCTGCAATGTGGTCGAGGGAAGTCTGGGAGGTCATAGACGCTGAGATTGTAGGACGTGCGAACGAAGTGAGCGCATTCCGTGGAAGTATCCGAGGAAACCTGATAGCAGGGGGGCTTAGAAGGCTTGACGTCAGCGCCGTGCTCAGGTATTCGAGCGCAGGCGGCAGACTGTCTCACAAAATCGTAGCGCCATGTGTAGGACGCGTCTGCTTCGGCGGGGTGTAATGCGTAAGCATTGGTTGCGGGCGCGGTGCGGGTCGGGTGCGGATACGGCGGGGGTGCGCACTACAATGCGCCGCGTTGGCGGAGCGGCCGGTTCAAGGCAGCGTCGCACGGAGCAAACAAATACACATGAATATTGACCTTGGCCGGGGCGGGGCACGCTGCCCGGCGTTGCTGATCACTTCCACGGCCTCGGGCCAGGGCAAGACCACGCTGACGGCTGCGCTGGCGCGGCTGCATGCGCGCCAGGGGCGCCGCGTGCGCGTGTTCAAGTGCGGCCCTGACTTCCTGGACCCGCACTGGCACGAGCTGGCCAGCGGCGCGCCCGTGCACAGCGTCGATCTGTGGATGACGGGCGAGGCCGACATGCGTGCGCGCCTGCACGCCGCCGCCTGCGAGGCCGACCTCATCCTGGTGGAAGGCGTCATGGGCCTGTTCGACGGCACGCCCTGCGCGGCCGATGTGGCCGAGCGGCTGGGCCTGCCGGTGCTGGCCGTGATCGACGCCTCGGGCATGGCCGGCACCTTTGGCGCACTGGCCCATGGCCTGCAGCACTACCGGCCCGGCCTGCGCTGGGCCGGCCTGCTGGCCAACCGCGTGGGCAGCGCCCACCATGCCGACCTGCTGCGTGCCGGCCTGCGCGAGCCTTCGTTGTGGCTGGGCGCGCTGGCGCGGGTGCAGGGTGCAGGAACCACCTCGCTGCTGCCCGAGCGGCACCTGGGCCTGGTCGCCGCGCATGAGCTGGACGATGCCCTGCAGCGCCTGGACGTGGCCGCCGATGCGCTGCTGGCCACGCCGCTGGGCCAGTTGCCCTGGCAGGCCGAAGCCGGGCAGGGCGCCAGCTGGCAGGACTGGTCCGTGGACTTTGAACCGTGCCCGGAACCTGCCGAAGCCGTGCAGCCCTGGCTGGCGCGCCGCACCGTGGCGGTGGCGCGTGATGCGGCCTTCAGCTTCATCTACCAGGCCAACCTCGACTGCCTGCGTTCCATGGGTGCGCGGATTGCCTTCTTCTCGCCCCTGGCCGCAGAGCGCCTGCCGCAGTGCGATGCGCTGTGGCTGCCCGGCGGCTATCCGGAACTGCACCTGGACGCGCTGGCCGCCCATGCTGCGCTGCGCGGGGACATTGCCGCCCACGTGGCAGCCGGCCGGCCGGTCTGGGCCGAGTGCGGCGGTATGCTCGCGCTGTGCGAACGACTGACCGACACTGCGGGCCGGACCACGGACCTCTGGGGCCTGTTGCCCGGCCATGCGCGCATGCAGCCGCGCCTGGCCGGCCTGGGTATGCAGCAACTGCCCACGCCCTGGGGCCTGTTGCGCGGCCACACCTTCCACTACAGCCGGCTGGACACGTCCATGGCCGAGGCCGGGCGCAGCAGCCGCCCCGGCCAGGCTCCCCAGCCCGACCGGGGCGAGGCGCTGTACCGCCAGGGCAGCGTGCACGCCAGCTATTTCCATGCCTGGTTTGCCTCGCAGCCGCGCGCCGTGGCGGCGCTGCTGGGCGCTGACATTCCCGCAGGCCAGGCGTCATGACCGACCAGATCTCCACCTATTCGCTTGCGCGCAGCCAACTCATTCTGGGCGGCCAGAAAAGTGGCAAGTCGCGCCGTGCCGAATTGCTGGCCCGCGCCTGGCTCGATGGCGCCCTGGACCGCGAGGCCGCGCTGATCGCCACCGGCCAGCCCTGGGACGATGAAATGCGCGAGCGCATCGCCCGCCACCGGCGCGACCGCGCCGAGCGCGTGCCGGGCATGGCCACGCTTGAGGAGCCGCTGGACCTGGCCGCCATGCTTGCGCGGCACAGCACGCCGCAGCGCCTGCTGGTGGTGGACTGCCTGACGCTGTGGCTGACCAACTGGATGATGCCGGCCCAGCCTTCCGAGGAACTGGCGCGCGGATGGGAGGGCCAATGCACGGCCTTTCTGGCCGCCTTGCAAGCTGCGCCCGGCCCGGTGATCCTGGTCGGCAACGAGATCGGCCTGGGCGTGATCCCGCTGGGATCGCAAGTGAGGGCTTTTGTGGATGCGCTGGGTGTGCTCAACCAGCGTGCGGCGCAAAGCTGTGAAACCGTCACGCTGATGTGCGCCGGCCTGCCGCTGGCGCTCAAGGGCCCGCAGCCGTGAGGCCATGGCGTCTCGCCCTGTGGGGCCTGGCGTTGGCACTGGCGCTGTCTGCGGCGCAGGCTGCCATCCGGGTCACGGACGGGCGGGGCGTTCCGGTGGAGCTGCCACAGCCGCCGCAGCGCATCGTCAGCCTGCTGCCCTCGCTGACCGAGACCGTGTGCGAGCTGGGCGGCTGCCAGCGCCTGGTTGGCGTGGACCGCTATTCGAACTGGCCGGCCCATGTGAAGACCCTGCCTGTGGTGGGCGGCGGAATCGATCCCAACATCGAGGCCATCGTCGCGCTCAAGCCTGATCTGGTGCTGGTGTCCATGGCATCGCGCTCGGTGGCGCGGCTGCAGGCATTGGGCCTCAAGGTCGTGGCGCTGGAGCCGCGCACCCATGCCGATGCGCAGGCCGTGCTGCGCACCGTGGGCCAGTTGCTGGACCTGCCGCCCGCGCAGGGCGCCGACCGTGTCTGGTCCGCCATCGAGGCGCGCATGCAGGAGGTGGAGCGCAGCATGGCCCCCGCGCTGCGCGGGCAGACCGTGTATTTCGAGGTCAATCGCGGCCCCTTTGCCGCAGGCGAGTCTTCGTTCATCGGCGAGACCCTGGCGCGCCTGGGCATGCGCAACGTCGTGGGTGCGCAGCTGGGGCCGTTCCCGCGCATCAACCCTGAATTCGTGGTGCGCGCCGATCCGGACTTCATCCTGGGCGGCGACCGCAGCCTGGGCACATCGGGCGAGCCCTATCCGGGCTGGGGCCGCCTGCGTGCCATGCAGGCCGGGCGCGTCTGTCGCTTTGTGCCGGCCGAGCTGGACGTGCTGGTGCGCGCCGGCCCGCGCATGGCCGAGGGCGCTGCGCTGATGGCGCGCTGCCTGAACGGGGCCGCACGGTGAGGCAGGCCCGCAGGCACCACAGCGGCCTGGCTGCGCCCTGGATGGCACTGGCCCTGCTGGTCGTGAGTACCCTGCTCATGCTGCTGGGCGCGGGCGTGGGCAGCACGGGCTGGGAGAGCGTGTGGGCGGCGCGCAGCGATCCGCTGTCCTGGCAGATCGTCACCGAGATCCGGCTGCCCCGCACGGCGGGCGCGTGGCTGGCGGGCGGCCTGCTGGGGCTGGCCGGGGCCATCGCCCAGGGCGTGTTCCGCAACCCGCTGGCCGATCCCTATCTGCTGGGCAGCGCCTCGGGCGCCTCGCTGGGCGTTGCGTTGAGCATGGCGGCGCTGGGCGCCTCGCCCTTCGCGCTGGCGGGCCTTGCGCGCCTGGGTGTCACGGGCGCGGCCTTTGCGGGCGCGGCCCTGGCCGTGCTGCTGACCCTGGTGCTGGCCCAGGGCGTGCACAACACCATGCGCCTGCTGCTGGCCGGCGTGGTGGTGGGGGTGGTTCTGGGCGCGGCCGCGTCCCTGGTGCTGCTGATGAACCCGGACATCATGCAGGCCATGCAGGCCTTCATGCTGGGCAGCACCTCCTTCATCGGCTGGGGCGCCTGCGCGCTGATGCTGGCCGTGCTGCTGGCCACCACCCTGGGCGCCTGGTGCCTGGGCCGCGTGCTCGACGGCATGTCCCTGGGCGAGGCCACGGCCCACAGCCTGGGCCTGCCGCTGGCGCCGCTGCGCATGGTGCTTATCTTGCTGCTGGCCCTGGCCACGGGCACGGCCGTGGCGCAGACCGGGCTGATCGCCTTCGTCGGCCTGGCCGCGCCGCATCTGGTGCGCTCCATGGTGCGGTCCATGCACCGCTGGCTGCTGGTGCTCAGCGCGGGCATGGGCGCCGTGCTGCTGCTGGCCGCCGACCTGCTGGCGCGCTGGCTCATCGCCCCGCAGGAGCTGCCCGTGGGCGCGCTCACGGCCTTGCTGGGAGGCAGCTACCTGCTGTGGCTCATGCACCGCCGCCACGCCCTGCGCGGCGGGGAGGGCGCATGACGGCCCCCGCCCTGCAAGCGCGCGCCCTGAAGGTTCGCCTGGGCGATCGACAGGTCCTGGGTGGTCTGAGCCTGGCCCTGCCCGCCGGCCGCTGGACCGCCATCGTCGGCCCCAATGGCGCCGGGAAATCCACGCTGCTGCGCGCCCTGGCGGGCATGGAGTCCGGCGCTGGTGTGCAAGGCGAGGTGGAGCTCCTGGGCCGCCCGCTGCGGCAATGGAGTGCGCGCGAACGGGCCTGCTCGCTTGCCTGGCTGGGTCAGAACCAGCCCGTGGCCGGCGACATGCAGGTCCAGGACGTGGTCATGCTGGGCCGCCTGCCGCACCAGGGCTGGCTGGCTGCGCCCAGCCAGGCAGACCATGCCGCCGTGGAGCAGGCGCTGCGCCAGACCCAGGGCTGGGACTGGCGCATGCGCAGCGTGGGCAGTCTCTCGGGCGGCGAGCGCCAGCGCGTGCTGCTGGCGCGCGCCCTGGCCGTGCAGGCCCGCGTGCTGCTGATGGACGAACCCCTGGCCAACCTCGACCCGCCGCACCAGGCCGACTGGCTCGAATGCGTGCAGGCCCTGGTCGCCCAGGGCCGCACCGTGGTCAGCGTGCTGCACGAGATATCGATGGCCTTGCAGGCCCAGGACCTGGTCATTCTCGACAAGGGGCAGGTGATGCACCAGGGAGCCTGCGCCGACGCGGCCACGCATGCGGCGCTGGAGGCCGTGTTCGAGCACCGGCTGCGCATCCGCGCCATCGACGGGCAGTGGCTGGCCCTGCCACGGCTGCGGGGGCAAGCTGCGGCGCCTTGATTGCCTTTCCAAAAAAATGTCTCTCCATGCGCCGTATCTGAGCCGCTGGGCTCTGACCATCGATGGCCAGCCCCTGTCCACGCCGCGCGGTGTGTTGCTGCCCGTGCGCCAGGGCGGCACGCCCGCCATGCTCAAGATTGCGCTGGAGCCCGAAGAGGTGGCCGGCGCCCGCCTGATGGCCTGGTGGAATGGCGACGGCGCCGCGCCCGTGCTGGCCCAGGAAGGGCCGGCCTTGCTGATGCTGCGCGCCACAGGACCCGAATCGCTGGTGGAGATGGCCCGTGGCGAGCGCGATGAGGAGGCCACGCGCATCCTGTGCACCGCTGCCAAGCGCCTGCACCTGCCGCGCGCCAAGGCGTTGCCACCCCTGGTGCCGCTAACGCAGTGGTTCCATGTATTGCTTGCACAAGGCCATGGAACCGCCAGCCTGCTCGGCCTGTGCGCCACCACGGCGCGCGAGCTGCTGGCCGCACCGCGCGACGTGGCCGTGCTGCATGGCGACCTTCACCACGGCAATGTGCTGGACTTCGGCTCCCTGGGCTGGCTGGCCATCGACCCCAAGGGCCTGCATGGCGAGCGCGGCTTTGACTACGCCAACATCCTGAGCAATCCCGACCCCGCCAGCGCGCTGGCGCCGGGACGCTTTGCGCGCCGCATGGCCACCATTGCCGAAGTCTCGGGCATGGAGCAAAGGCGCCTGTTGCAATGGGTGCTGGCCTGGTCGGGACTGTCTGCCGTCTGGAGCATGGAAGACGGTGACGATCCTGGCGCTGCGATGGCTGTGGCGCAAATGGCGGCTTCGGCCTTGGCATGCTGATTTTCAGACTGCGATACATCTCTTTTTCTGCCCCAACAGGGTGAAATGGCGCTTCACAAAAAAGAGGGTGGAGGAATTTTTCGATGCTTGCCGATGCACTGGAGATGTTTGAGCAGCAGGGATTTGTCATCTGGCCAAGACCCATGGAGAAAGGTCTTCTCGACAGCTTGGTGGCATCTGTTGAAGCCATCCAGCGCAATGCGCAGGCCAGAACACTGGATCCGGCGTTGGACGAGCTGTTGGTGTATGAGAAAGATCTGTCGGCCAGCAAGCGCGCCGGCTTGGATGGGGCCCTTACCGCAAACTCGATCTTCATTGTTGGAGATCCCGCCCGCTTTGATGAAGTCTTCGCAGAGTCACTTCACGATGCCGCGCTTGTCTCGGCGGCAACGACGCTTCTTGGCGTGGACGAGGCAGTGGTCCATTTCATGAACGTGACCATCAAGAATCCCGGATTCGGACGGTCAATCTCCTGGCACCGCGATTATCCCAATGGGTATTTCTGCACCAGGGATTCCAGCTTTGTCCGTCTGATGATCTGCCTGGATGGCATGTCGGTGGAGAGCGGTGCCACATGCTTCGATGCGGGCACTCATCGCATCTCCGACCAGGAGGCGCAGCAGCAAAAGGTGAATGGCAACTGGCCCAATCCCGATCCGGCCAACACCGTCACGGTGCAGTGTGACCCAGGCCAGATCGTGGCGATTCACCCGAAGGTGCTTCATGGCGGAGGCATGAATACCGGCTCTGGAATGCGGCGCAACGTCATCCTGCAGATCGGCACTCTGGGTGCAGAGCCCATGACACACGCCAATGAATCTCTGACCGGCATCGTCATCGGCGCGAAAGGCTGCAGGGAACACCTGAATCGCTGAGGGCGTATCGGGGACGAGGTCACGGCCATCGTGGACCGCGTGGTGAGGGGCGTGATGCCTTCGCCCATCCCTCGTCCAAGGGCATCTGAAGGGCGCAGGCCGGCCTGGTTGCCCTAGCGGCGGAATTTTTCTAACATACAGAAATCTGTACGAAAGATCTTTGCAAAGGATCTGCGCGAGAAATCTGTACGAAATTCCTGCTCTGGGGGCCGCCATGAAGACCACGCTTGACCTCAACGATGCATTGCTGACCGAAGCAAAGACCTATGCGGCACAGCAGCACACCAGCCTGACGCGCCTGATAGAGGAGGGCCTGCAATTGCGCTTGCGCAAGGCCCAGGCGCCTGCCCGGCGCGTGCGCCTTCCCGTCTACCACGGCAAGGGCGGACTGGCACCGGGGCTGGACGCACTGAGCAACCGCGCGCTGCTGGATGCCGCCGATCAGCAGGATCAACCATGACGCCCGATGTCAACCTGCTGGTTGCGGCATCGCGCAGCGACCACCCCCATCATTCGGTGGCCCGCGACTGGCTGGAGCAGGCCATGGCCGATGCCAGCCAGGGCGTGCTGCTGAAATTGCAGCCCATGGTGGTGGCGAGCTTTCTGCGCCTGGTCACGCATCCGAAGATCTTCGTCAACCCGACTCCCATGGCTGAGGCTTTGCGCTTCATCGACGCGTTGCTGGCCTCGCCCGGCGTTGAGCAGGCCGTGCTGGGTGCCGAATGGCCGGCGTTGAGGCAACTGTGCGCCGACAAGGCGCTTGCCGCCAATGACGTGCCGGACGCTTGGCTGGCTGCCGCCGCCATCCACCAGGGCGAGCATGTGGTCAGCTTCGATGCCGATTTCAAGCGCCTGCTGCCGCGCTCCCAGTTCACCCGGCTGGCGCCCCAATAATTCCGTTCCATTTCAGACTCCCCCAATCCATGACCCGCATCGCCCTCATCCACGCCCTCAGCCACTCCGTCGCTCCCATCAACGAAGCCTTTGCGCGTGACTGGCCCGAGGCGGTTCGCATGAACCTGCTGGACGACAGCCTCTCGGCCGACTTGGCGCGCAACGGGCGCGGGCTGGACGCCGCCATGCACGAACGCTTCCAGCGCCTTGCGCAGTACGCCGTGGACACGGGCGCGCAGGGGATCTTGTTCACCTGCTCGGCCTTTGGCCCCTGCATCGAGGCCGTGGCCGCGCGCCACGCGCCGCTGCCCGTGCTCAAGCCCAACGAGGCCATGATCGAAGAGGCCGTGCAGGGCCAGCGGGGTGCCTTGGGTTTGATCTCCAGCTTCGCGCCCACGCTGCAGTCCATGCCGCCGGAGTTTCCGGCCGGCATCGAACTCGTGCCCGCCCTGGCCGATGGCGCCATGGACGCGCTCAACCGGGGCGACATCGCCACGCATGACCGCCTGGTGGTCGAGCAGGCCAAGGCCCTGGCTGCGCGTGGCTGCACGCGCATTGCGCTGGCCCAGTTCAGCATGGCGCGTGCCCGCGCGGCCTGCGAGGCCGCCACGGGCCTGCCCGTGCTCACCACGGTGGACAGCGCCGTGCGTGCCCTGCAGCGCCGGGTGGGCGCCCGCCTCGGTTAAAGTGGCGCTCCGCTGCGGCGCATGCCCGCCGCAGCGCGTGCAACTTTTGAGGATGACAGACCCATGCAGATCGAACAGGCCCCGACGGAAAAGCCCTATGAAAAGCCCGAAGGCGAACGCCGTGGCCTGGTGCTGGTGAACACCGGCGACGGCAAGGGCAAGAGCACGGCGGCCTTCGGCCTGGCCCTGCGCGCGCATGGCCGGGGCAAGTCCGTCAAGATCTTCCAGTTCATGAAGGTGCCCACGGCGCGCTTTGGCGAGCACCGCATGTTCGAGCAGCTGGGCATGCCCATCGAGGGCCTGGGCGACGGCTTCAGCTGGAAGAGCCAGGACCATGAGCGGTCGGCCCAGATCGCGCGCGAGGGCTGGGAGCGTGCGCGCACCGCCATCCTCTCGGGTGATCACTTCCTGGTCGTGCTCGACGAAATCACCTATCCGCTGATCTATGGCTGGCTGCCGCTGGAGCCTGTGCTGCAGGCCCTGGCCGACCGCCCGCGCCATGTGCACGTCATGCTCACGGGCCGCCGCTGCCCCGAGGAAATCATTGCCGTGGCCGATACCGTCACGCGCATGGAACTGGTCAAGCACGCCTTCCAGGCCGGCATTCCCGCCCAGCGTGGTATTGAGGACTGATGCCGCCCGCAGGCCCGGCCTGCGGCGGACAATGGCGGCATGAGCAGCGAAACGCAATCCCGGGCGCCAGAGACCATTCCCGCCCAACCCTTTGCCGAGGCCGAGCGGGCAGCCGTCTACCGCGCCATCCATGAGCGGCGCGACATGCGCCACTTCTGCGGCGGCGAAGTCGCGCCCGAGGTGCTGCTGCGCCTGCTGCGCGCCGCCCACCATGCGCCCAGCGTCGGCTTCATGCAGCCCTGGCGCTTCATCCGCGTGCGCGATGCGCAGTTGCGCCAGGAGATCCATGCCGTGATCCAGCAGGAACGCCTGCAGACCGCGCGTGCGCTGGGCGAGCGCGAGGAAGACTTCATGCAGCTTAAGGTCCAGGGCGTGCTGGATGCGGCCGAAGTACTGGTCGTGGCCATGCCGCCAGGGCGCGAGGCCCATGTCTTTGGCCGGCGCACCCTGCCCGAGATGGACGTGGCCTCGGCCGCCTGCGCCATCCAGAACATGTGGCTGGCCGCGCGTGCCGAGGGGCTGGGGCTGGGCTGGGTCTCGCTGTTCGATCCCGAGGTGCTGGCCGCGCTGCTGCAAATGCCCGTGGGCAGCCGGCCACTGGCCGTGCTGTGCCTGGGCCCCGTGTCGGCCTACTATGCCGAGCCCATGCTGCAGCAGCAAAAGTGGGCCAGCCGCGCACCGCTGCAGGACATGCTCTACGACGACTTCTGGGGCCAGCGCGCCGCCGCCCCACCACCGCAGGCATGAGCGACAGCCCTTCCTGGCAACTGCTGGGCGCCGCGCTCAGCCCGCTGTGGTGGTGCTGGCAGGCGCTGTCGCAGCCGCAGGCCCAGGTCCAAGCCGAACCCTGGGCGCGCCACGCCCTGGCCGCCGCGCTGGCCGTTCCCGTGGCCCTGCTGATCGACCGGCTCTGGGGCGAGCCGCCCGTGTGGATGCACCCCGTGGTCGCCATGGGCCGGCTGCTGGCTGCGGTTGGGCGAAGAATTGCCCCCCGCGAAGAACATGTGCGCGACTGGCCACGCTTTGCGCTGGGCGCAATCGCCTGGTACCTGCTGGCTCTGCTGTTCTTCGCCATCTACGCGTTCATCCAGTGGCTGCTGCCGCCCATGCCATGGTGGCTGGGCGCCCTGGTGCTGGGCGTGCTGCTCAAGCCGCTTTTGTCCTGGCGCATGCTGCGCGACGAGGTGCTGGCCGTGGAAGCCGCACTGCAGCAATCCCTGCCCGCAGGCCGCGAGCGCCTGACCTGGCTGGTCAGCCGGGACACGGCGCAGCTGGATGCAGGCCAGGTGCGCGAAAGCGCCATCGAAACCCTGGCGGAGAACCTCAGCGACTCCGTGCTGGCGCCGCTGTTCTGGTTTGCCGTGGCCGGCCTGCCGGGCGCGGCCCTCTACCGCTTTGCCAACACGGCCGATGCCATGTGGGGCTACCCGGGCTGGCGCGGGCAGGGCGATGACCGGCGCCACTGGCAATGGGCCGGCAAATGGACGGCGCGTGCCGATGACCTGCTCAACTGGATACCGGCGCGCCTGACCGCCTTGCTGCTGGCCTTGTCCGGCCTGGCCGCTGGCCGGCGGCCGGGCTGGGGTGCACTGCGCCAGGACGCGCGCATCACCCCGTCGCCCAACGGCGGCTGGCCCATGGGCGCCATGGCAAGGCTGCTGGGCGTGCGCCTGGGCAAGCCCGGCGTCTACGTGCTCAACCCCGCAGGCCGCGTGCCGCAGGCGGCCGAGCTGCAGCAGGCCGTGGCGCATGCGGGCCGCGTGGTCGCCATGCTGGTGGCTGCAGCGCTGGCCGCCGCCCTGGTCCTTGGATGGGCGATGGCAGGCAAGACACCATGAAACCGATCCCAGTCACCCACGGTGGCACGGACGCGCTGGGCGTGCCCGCGCACGATTTCTCCACCAACCGCAATGCCTGCGGACCCTGCCCGCAGGCGCTGGACATGCTGGCCCAGGCCCACGCGGCCCAGTACCCGGATCCGCACTACACGGCGCTGCGCGCACGGCTGGCGGATTTTCATGGTGTGCCGGCCGAGCGCATTGTCATCGCGGCCAGCGCCAGCGACTTCATCCACCGCATCAGCATGCATGCAGCGCGCGAAGGCGCGGCCGTCGCCAGCCTGCCTGCCCACCATTACGGCGACTACGCCCACGCGGCGCAGATCTGGCGCCTGCCCCTGGCCGCGCGCGACGGTATCACCGAGGCCGGCCCCGGTCTGCACTGGGCCTGCGCGCCATCGAGCCCGCTGGGCCAGCCCGAGGAGGTCTGGCCCCTGTGGAGCGAGCCCGCACCGCCCGGCACCTGGCGCGTAATCGACTGCGCCTATGCGCCCCTCAGACTGGAGCCGGGCATGGAACCCGCCGTGCCCTCCCAGGTGCGCGATGCCTGGCAGATGTGGACCCCCAACAAGGCCCTGGGCATGACCGGCGTGCGCGCGGCCTACGCCATTGCGCCCGAAGCCGTGCCGCACGACGAGATCGATGCCTTGCGCGCCCTGTCACCATCCTGGCCCGTGGGCGCCCATGGCGAGGCCATGCTCACGGCCTGGACCGCACCGGCCACCCGGCAATGGCTGGCGCAAAGCCTGCAACGGCTGCGCGATTGGAAGGCGCAGCAGCTCGATCTGGTGCAGCGCCTGGGCTGGCAGGTACTGCCCGGCTCGCAGGCCAATTACTTTGTGGCGCGCTGGCCGCAAGCCCAGCAGGGCGACGCCATGCAGACGCGTCTGGCCCAACTGCGCGCGCAGGGCATCAAGCTGCGCGACTGCGACAGCTTCGGCCTGCCCGGCTGCGTGCGCATGGGCGTGCTGGCGCCTGCATCCCAGAACGCCTTGCTGGCCGCCTGGCAGCCAATGGAGAAACACCATGCAATCGAATGAACCCGCCGCCGTGAATCTGCCCCTGCCCACCCCCGGCCAGCGCCCCGCGCTGTGCGTGATGGTGCTGGGCACCAGCAGCGGTGCCGGCAAGAGCTGGGTGGCCACTGCGCTGTGCGCCTGGTACCGCGCCCAGGGCTACAAGGTGGCGCCCTTCAAGGCGCAAAACATGAGCAACAACGCGCGCGTGGTCTCCGCGCCGGGCGGTGCCTGGGGTGAGATCGGCACGGCACAGTACCTGCAGGCCCTGGCCGCAGGCTGCGCGCCCGATGTACGCATGAACCCGCTGCTGCTCAAGCCCGAGGCCGACATGCGCAGCCAGGTCGTGCTGCTGGGCCGGGTCAGCGAGGAACTCTCGGCCTTGCCCTGGCGCGGCCGCAGCGCCCGCGTCTGGCCGCAGATCGCCGAGGCGCTGGACAGCCTGCGCGCCGACAACGATGTGGTCGTCATCGAAGGCGCCGGCTCCCCCGCAGAAATCAACCTGCATGCCAGCGACGTCGTCAACATGCGCGTGGCGCGCCACTGCGGCGCGCATTGCCTGCTGGTGTCCGACATAGACCGGGGCGGCGCCTTTGCCCACCTCTACGGCACCTGGGCGCTGCTGCCGCCGGAAGAACAGGCGCTGATCCGCGGCTTCGTGCTCAACAAATTCCGGGGCGATGCCAGCCTGCTGGCGCCCGCCCCGCAGATGCTGCAGGAGCGCACCGGCGTGCCCACCGTGGCCACCATCCCCATGCAGTTCCAGCATGGCCTGCCGGAGGAGGACGGCGTCTTTGATGACCGTGGCTCTGGAGGAGGGGCGGGGCGCGCCGTGCACACCACCATCGCCATCATTGCCTACCCGCGCATCAGCAACCTCGACGAATTCCAGCCCCTGCTGCAGGTGCCGGGCCTGCGCGTGGTCTGGGCGCGCACGCCGGCCCAGCTGGCAGGCGCGGACTGGATCATCCTGCCCGGCTCCAAGGCCACGGCTGCCGATCTGGCCTGGATGCGGACCCAGGGCCTGGATGCCGCCGTTGCTGCACACGCTGCGGCAGGCCGGCAGGTGCTGGGCATCTGCGGCGGCCTGCAGATGCTGGGCGAGGCGCTGATCGACCTGCATGGCGTGGACGGCAACGCAGCCGGCCTGGGCCTTCTGCCGCTGACGACCCTGTTCGCGCCCGACAAGACCGTGCTGCCCGCCAGCGTGCAACTGCCCCCGCTGCCGGGGGCGCTGGCGCCGCTGTCTGGCGTGCAGGCGCAGGTCTATGAAATCCACCACGGCCAGACCAGCGTGCGCCCCGACATGGTGGCCGCTGGCAGTGCCGTGGCCGAGCCCGTGCCCGGCCTGCTGTGGCACAGCCCCGATGGCCGCATCGCCGGCTGCTACTGGCACGGCCTGTTCGAGAACGCCGAGGTGCTGCGCGCCCTGTGGGGCGCCGAGGTGCCCACGCTGGACAGCGTCTTCGCACGCATGGCCGAAGGCGTGCAGCGCTGGTTTGCGCACCAGGCTTGACCCATGTCAGGGGCCGCTTGCAGGGGGCACGGCAAGCTGTAGGCCATGGCCTGCATGCGCAGCCGTGCTGTACCGATAAATGGGGAGCTGGAAAACACGCATGCTTGGGCCTTGACTTTTTTCACGAGGAATGGAGTGAAGCTATGAAAAACCCATGGATTCGTCCCCTGCAGCTGTGTATTGGCGCCGCCGTGCTTGGCATGGCCGGACTGGCCACTGCCCAGCCCGCACCTGGCCCCGATGGCACGCCGCCCCCGCCGCCCGCTGCGGAAAAGGCCAAGCCCCACCACCACCACAAGAAGCACGCCGAGCCCAAGGGGCCCGCCAAGCGCGGCTATGACCGCCGCGACCCTGCCCAGCACGAGGCTGCAGCCGTCCAGGAGCAATCGCGCCGAGGCGGCGTCCAGTCGGGCGATCACTTCCAGCGCAATGCCGTGGCCCGCTGCGATGTCTTCAAGAACGAAGGCGACCGCCGCTCCTGCGTGGAGCGCGTCAAGGACGGCCAGGTCAGCGGCTCCGTCGAAGGCGGCGGCGTGCTGCGCGAGTACACGGAGCAGGTTCCTGTAAGGCAATAACAGCGCTGGCTGTTGTTCACCTGAGAAAACCCGCCGGGCCACGAAGCCGGCGGGTTTTTTTGTGGGCGAATGCAGGCTCTCGCGTCAGCAGCCTGTGGTGTGGTCCCTGCTGCAGGCAGCCGGTATCGAATCTCGACCGCAGAGACCTGGCCCGCCGCCACGCCCTGTCCACCGGATTTGATCTGGGTCATACAAACCCATTCCACCTGTCCCGGACCGGCGCGCACCGGCAAGGCATTTCTATGATGGCGCCGTACTTCCCATATGGAAAAAGGATTCCTCCCATGCAAGCCTTCCGGATCGTGGTCATTGGTGCGGGGCAGACCGGCACTCCCTTGCTGCAGCAATTGCTGGACGCGCCCTTCGTGCAGTTGCTTGGGGTGGCCGACCTGGATTTGAACCAGCCCGGCATCGCACTGGCACGCGCGCGCGGCGTGCCGGTCACCACACGGTTCATGGAACTGGTGGACGCGGCGGTGGACATCATCATCGACGTGACCGGCTCCCTGCAGGTGCGCGAATCGCTGCGCAGCAAGATGGTGGAGACCGGCAACACGCACACGCTGATCATGCATGAGGCGATTGCGCTGCTGATGATGTCGCTGTCGGCCGGCCGGCTGGTGGTCGGCAAGCACAGCGATCTGGAGTACTCCTGAACGCAGGCGGCGGATACGCAGGACAGCTATCCGCCCCATCCTCCCGTGCCTAGCGGATGACGGGCTGCCGCAGCAGACGCTACAGCTACAGCCACTCCTTCATCCACCCCAGCCCCTCGCTGGTAGCGTGCGCCGCCGCGCCGCGCGCGGGGCGGTATTCGCAGCCTATCCAGCCGTCGTAGCCCAGCTGGTCCAGCAGGCGGAACAGGTAGGGGTAGTTGACCTCGCCGACGTCGGGTTCGTGGCGTTCGGGCACGCCTGCGATCTGCATATGCCCCACGCGGCCCGTGGGCAGGTACTGGCGGATCTTCATGGCGAGGTCTCCCTCGACGATCTGGCAGTGATAGAGGTCCATCTGGACCTGGACATTGGGCTCTGCGATGTCGGCCAGCAGCGCATGGGCCTGGTCCTGGCGGCTCAGGAAGAAGCCGGGCATGTCCCGGCCGTTGATGGGCTCCAGCAGGATGGCGATGCCGTGGGGCGCGGCCAGCCGTGCGGCATGGCGCACGTTGGCGATGTAGGTTGCGCGCAGGATGTCATCGCTGGCGCCTGCGGGCTTGAGCCCGGCCATGACGTGGATTCGCGGGCAGCCCAGGGCCTGGGCGTAGGCCACGGCGCGTTCCATGCCCTGGGCAAATTCCGCTTCGCGCCCGGGGATGCAGGCCAGGCCGCGCTCGCCCGCGCTCCAGTCGCCGGGCGGGGCGTTGAACAGCACCTGCTGCAGGCCGTGGTCCTGCAGGCGCCGGGCCAGTTGCTCGGGGGCGAAGTCGTAGGGGAACAGGTATTCGACGGCCTGGAAGCCGTCGCGCGCGGCGGCCTCGAAGCGGTCAAGAAAGTCCAGGTCGTTGTAGAGCATGGACAGGTTGGCGGCGAAACGGGGCATGAAGGCTTTCCTGAAAACGGAGGCTGAGTGTGGCATCAGGCGCTTGCCAGCGCGCCGAAGGCCTTGGTGAAGAAGTCCGTGGTGCCGAAGTTGCCGGACTTGAGCGTGAGGTGCAGCCCCTGCGGCGCCAGGGGCGAGGCGGCATGGCACCAGGGCACGCCAGGGTCGATCTGCGGCCCTATGCGCATCTGCTCGATGCCCAGCGCCTGCACGCAGGCGCCCGAGGTTTCTCCGCCGGCCACGACGAGCTGGCGCACGCCCATCTCGACCAGTCCCCGGGCGATGGCGGCGATGGTCTGTTCGACCAGGGCGCCGGCCTGCTCCACGCCCAGGCGGCCCTGCACGGCCTTGACGGCCGAGGATTCGGCGGTGGAGTAGACCAGCACCGGGCCGCTGGCGATGTGCTGGCGGGCCCAGGCCAGGGCCTTGCCGGCTTCGTCCTCGCCGGCGGCGATGCGCAGCGGCTCCAGCGCCAGGGCAGGGCGCCCCGAGGCGATGAAGTGCGCAACTTGCGCATTGGTGGCCACCGAGCAACTGCCCGAGACGACCGCCTGCAGGCCGGTGGCGGTGGGCAGGGCAGCGGCCTGGGCCGTGGGCTGGATGCCGAAGTTCGCGGGCAGGCCGATGGCCACGCCGGAGCCCGCCGTGACAAGCGGCATGCCGGCCAGGGCCGGGCCCAGGCGCAGCAGGTCGTCGTTGGAGACGGCATCGACCACGGCCATGCCCACGCCCTCGGCCTGGAGTGCGGCGATGCGCGCGCGGATGGCGGCCTCGCCCTGCGCGACGGCCACATGGTCGATCAGCCCTACCTTGCGCCCTGTCTGCGCCTGCAGCACGCGCACCAGGTTGGCATCGGTCATGGGGGTGAGCGGATGGTTGCGCATGCCGCTGTCGCTGAGCAGCACATCGCCCACGAACAGGTGGCCCTTGAAGACGGTGCGCTGGTTATCGGGGAAGGCCGGTGTGGCGATGGTGAAGCCACAGCCCAGCGCGTCCATCAGTGCATCGGTCACGGGGCCGATGTTGCCCTGCGGCGTGCTGTCGAAGGTGGAGCAGTACTTGAAGTAGATCTGCGGCGCGCGGCCATTGGCGCCCTGAGCCTGCAGCCATTCGAGGGCCTGCAGCGATTGCGCAATGGCATCGGCCGGCGCGATGGTGCGCGATTTGAGCGCGACCACGACGGCGTCCACGCCCTCGTCCACCGGGCCGGCGGGTACGCCAATGCTTTGCACCACGCGCATGCCTGCGCGCACCAGGTTGTTCGCCAGATCGGTGGCGCCCGTGAAGTCGTCGGCTATGCAGCCCAGAAGAAGGGTCATGGGGATTCCGATGCGGCCTGGGGCAGGGTGATGCCCGGAAAGATCTTGATGACGGCGCTGTCGTCCTCGCGGCCATGGCCGGCGGTGGAGGCCTGCATGAACATCTGGTGGGCCGTGGAGGCCAGGGGCAGCGGGAATTTGCTGTGGCGCGCGGTGTCCAGCACCAGGCCCAGGTCCTTGACGAAGATGTCCACGGCCGACAGCGGGGTGTAGTCGCCGGCCAGCACGTGGGCCATGCGGTTCTCGAACATCCAGCTGTTGCCGGCGCTGTGGGTGATGACTTCGTAGAGCGCGGCAGCATCGACGCCTTCGCGCAGGCCCAGGGCCATGGCCTCGGCCGCTGCGGCAATGTGCACGCCGGCCAGCAGCTGGTTGATGATCTTGACCTTGCTGCCCGCGCCCGCGCTGTCGCCCAGGCGGTAAACCTTGGCGGCCATGGCGTCGAGCACGCCTTCGCAGGCGGCATAGGCCTCGGGGCGGGCGGCCGTCATCATGGTCATCTGCCCGGACGCCGCCTTGGCCGCGCCGCCCGAGATGGGCGCATCGATGTAGTGCACGCCCTGCGCCTGCAGCCTGGCCTCCAGCGCCACGGACCAGTTGGGGTCCACGGTGGAGCACATGACGAAGACGGAGCCGGGCTGCAGCGCGGGGGCGATGCCGCCTTCGCCGAACAGCACGGCCTCGGTCTGCTGGGCGTTGACGACCACGCTGACGATGATGCGGCAAGCGGCGGCCATGTCGGCCAGCGTGGCGCAGGCCGTGCCACCTTCGGCGGCGAAGGCGGCTGCGGCCTCGGGGCGGATGTCGTGGACATGCACGTGGTGGCCGGCGCGGCGCAGGCTTTGCGCCATGCCGGCGCCCATGGCGCCCAGGCCGATCACGCCGACGGCGCGGGGTATGGCGGTGGTGTGGTTCATGGCTGGCGTAGGGGGGTCAGGTCATCGGCGATGTAGGCGCGCACGATGGCCGCAAAGTCCTCGTCGCCGCGCAGGCCCAGCTGGTTGGCGCGCGCGGTATCCCAGCGGCCGGGCCAGCTGCCGACGATGCGCTCGACCTTGTCGTCGGGCTGCCAGCTCACGCGGTTGGCCACTTCGTCGCCAGCCACTTCGCGCAGCGCGCGCACCATGTCGCCCGCGCTGACGGACACGCCGGGCAGGTTGATGGGCCGGCGGTCGGCGACGGCACTGGCATCGAGCTCGCAGCCTGCGACCAGGGCCTCGACGGCGCGGCGCGGGGACAGCAGCCACAGGCGGGTGGTGGCACCTACGGGGCAGTTGGCCGCTTCGCCGTTGAGGGGCTCGCGGATGATGCCGCTGGCAAACGACGAGGCGGCCGCATTGGGCCGGCCCGGGCGCACGCTGATCGTGGGCAGGCGCAGCACGCGGCCGTCGACAAAGCCGCGCCGCGTGTAGTCGGCCAGCAGCAGCTCGGCAATGGCTTTTTGCGTGCCGTAGGAGGACTGCGGGTTCAGGGCCGTGCCGTCCAGCACGGTGTCGGGCAGCTCGCCCCCGTAGACGGCCACCGAGCTGGTGAAGACCACGCGCGGCATGTGGCCCACGGCGCGGCAGGTCTCCAGCAGGGCGCGTGAGGCATCGAGGTTGATGCGCATGCCCAGGTCGAAGTCGGCCTCGGCCTGGCCGCTGACCACGGCGGCCAGATGGAAGATCACGGCCGTGTCCTGGTCTATGGCGCCGCGCAGCACCTGCGGGTCGGCAATGTCGCCCACCAGGGAGCGCACGCGCGTGTCGTCAATGGCCTGGGTGGCCACCACGTCGAGCAGGTCGATCTGGTGGATGGGCCAGCGGGTGCCGGCCAGCGTCAGCGCGCCCTGTTCGAGCAGCTTGCGGGCCAGGCGCTGGCCCAGGAATCCGGCGCCGCCGGTGATCAGTACTTTCATGTGTCTTGGGGCTTGGAGCTTGAAGGATGGGAAGAAGGGCCGGTCAGCGGTTGACCATCTTTGCGGGGGTGAGCCAGACCGCGATGGCGCCCACCACGAGCACTCCCGCCAGCACGAACATGCCGGCCTGCGTGGACTGGGTCAGGTCCTTGAGGTAGCCGATCATGTAAGGGCTGGCGAAGCCCGCGAGGTTGCCGACCGAGTTGACGATGGCAATGCCCGCCGCCGCCGCCGTGCCCGACAGAAAGGCCGTGGGCAGCGACCAGAACAGCGGCGCGCAGGTCAGCACGCCGGCTGCGGCCAGCGACAGGAAGATCAGGGAAAGAACCGTGTTGTCGGCGAAGAAGGCCGTCATCGCAAAACCCACGGCGCCCATCAGCGCGGGCACGATCAGGTGCCAGCGGCGCTCGCGGCGCTTGTCGGCGCTGTGGCCCATGAGGTTCATCACCACGATGGCGCACAGGAAGGGGATGGCACTGAGCAGGCCGATGTTCAGCGCGCCCGTGACGCCCGTGGACTTGATCAGCGTGGGCATCCAGAAGGTCAGCCCGTACTGGCCGGCGACAAAGGCGAAGTAGATCAGGCACATCCACCAGACGCGGCGGTCGGCGAAAACGGCCTTGAGCGAGTGCTTTTGGGCACCTGAGTGCTGCTGGTCCAGCTCAATCTCGCGCGCCAGCAGCTGCTTTTCGGAGGCGGTCAGCCACTTGGCGCTGGAGATGCCGTTGTCGAGGTAGAAGATGGTCACCACGCCGATCACCAGGGCCGGGATGGCCTCGATCAGGAACATCCACTGCCAGCCGTGCAGGCCATGGTCGCCGTGGAAGGCCTGCATGATCCAGCCCGACAGCGGGTTGCCGAAGATGCCGGCCACGGGGATGGCCGACATGAACAGCGCCACGATCTTGGCGCGCCGGTGGGCCGGGTACCAGTAGGTCAGGTACAGGATCACGCCGGGGTAGAAGCCCGCCTCGGCCAGGCCCAGCAGAAAGCGCAGGATGTAGAAGCCCGTGGGCGTTTCCACATACATGAACATGGCCGACAGAATGCCCCAGGTGATCATGATGCGGGCGATCCAGACGCGCGCGCCCAGGCGGTGCATGAGCAGGTTGCTGGGCACCTCGAAGAGGAAGTAGCCGATGAAGAACACGCCTGCGCCCAGGCCGAACACGGTTTCGCTGAAGCCCAGATCCTGGGACATCTGCAGCTTGGCAAAGCCCACGTTCACGCGGTCCAGGTAGGCGATCACATAGCACAGCATCAGGAACGGCACGAGGCGCCAGAACACCTTGGCGTAGGCGCGTGCCGTCTCCGGAGAGTCGGCCTGGGCAGGGTGGGCCCCGGCCTGGCCGGATGCGATATCCGTTGTCGTCATTTCAAGTCTCCCTTGGGTTCGCCGCTTGATTCGCCGCTTGATGCGCCGCCTTGCGGCTGCGCGGCTGTGGATGGGCTGGGTGGTGGAATGCGGCCGTGGGCGCCGCGGTGCAAATCAGTAGCGCGCCCCGAAGGTGGTGCGCAGCTCGTCGATGGCGGCCGCGTCCAGGGGCTGCGGCCGGGGATGGGTCATGAGCCAGAGCCTTGCGGTCTCCTCCAACTCTTCCAGCACATGGCTGGCCTGCTCCACCGAGCGTTCCCAGACCACGGGGCCCAGGCGCTCGAACAAGGCGCCGCGCACTTGGCCGGCCAGCGCGGCCACCTCGGCGGCGGCCTGCGGATCGCCGGGCCGGCGGTAGCGGATCAGCGGGATGCGGCCCACCTTCATGACCTGGTAGGGGGTGATGGGCGGCAGCACCTCGTCCTCGCGCCAGACGCCGGACAGCGTCAGCGCCACCAGATGCGTGGAATGCGTGTGGATGACGGCGCGCGCCTCGCCGTCATTGGCGTAGATGCCCCGATGCAGGACCAGGGTCTTGGAGGGCTTGGCGCCGCTGACCCACTGCCCGCCGGCATCGACCTTGGACAGCTCGGCCGGGTCGAGCCGGCCCAGGCAGGCGTCGGTGGGGGTGATCAGCCAGCCGTCATGCAGGCGCGCGCTGATGTTGCCGGCCGCGCCGACGGTGTAGCCGCGCTGGTAGAGGCTGGCGCCGGTGGCGCAGATCTGCTCGCGGATGCGGGATTCGTCGCTCATGGATGAACGCCCAGGCAAAGGCCAGGTGTGCCTGGTGCAAAAAGAGGTGTGACTGATATTGTCATCAGGTCATCATACAAATTTTGCGCAAAAACCCAAACAAGGTGAAAACCCTTGGCCATGCGCCAAGGGGTGGTTTCGGAGGTTCAGGGCTTGGCGGCCAGGATGTCGCGGGCCAGGCGTTCGCCGTCCTGCTCCCAGAAGCTGGCGTCGGCGCGGTGGATGCGGTCTATGGCGTTGCCCATGTGCGTGGCGGCGGCCTTGCGCGCGGCCTTGGGGTCGCCGGCCTCGATGGCCAGCACGATGCTGTGGTGCTCGCGTTCCACGGCCTTGCCGAAGTCCTCGCGCCGCGCCTCGTTGGCGCGCGTGATGCGCATGGCGCCGCGCAGGAACTGCGACAGGTAGTCCAGCGTGCTGATCAGGAAGGGATTGCCCGAAGCCTGGGCAATGGCGCGGTGAAACGCCATGTCCTCCTCCACGCCATCACGGCCCAGCCGCACGGCCTCGGCCAGGGCGCTCTCCGCATCGTGGATGCGCTGCATATCCTCTTCGCTGCGCCGCCGCGCCGCGAGTTCGGCCACCTCGGCTTCCAGCGCGCGGCGCACCTCGGTGATCTGTATCAGCGCATTCCTGCCAGCCGCCGGCAGGCCTTCGAAGTCCAGTGGCTCTATGCCCGCCGCCTTCACGAACACGCCGCTGCCCTGGCGCGATTCCACCAGGTTGCGCGACTTGAGCTGGGACACCGCCTCGCGCACCACGGTGCGGCTGACCTCGAGCTGCTGCACGAGCTCGGCCTCGGTCGGCAGCTTCTGCCCCGGCTGCAGATTGCCGGCGCGGATGCGCGCCTCCAACTGCCGGGCAACCTGGTCCGCAAGCTTGAGACCGGGCTGGATGGCCGAGAAGGAAACCGTCATGGAGGGGGTGGGGGGCTGGGGAGACACGTGTGGCAGCGATTGTCTCAGAACGGGCCGGCCTGTACGGCCTGCTGCGGCAATCGACGCCCAGACCGTCCATGGCGGCAGGAAAGAGACCGATGGTTCTGCCGGAGTTGCGCGGCGCGCCATACTTGCGCCTTTGCAATCCGCCCGCCACGCCCGCCCCGGGCCAAGGCCGCTTCGCCATGTCAACGCCCACCTCGCATTCCGCTGCACCCACAGAACACTCGCACGATGGCGCCATTTCCGCTATTGCCGCCACTACCGCTATAGCCGCTATTCCCGCCATCGCCTCCCTGGCCGATGCCGCCTTCACCCAGCGCGTGCAGCACGCCATAGACCACAAGACCAAGCCGCTGGGCGCACTGGGGCGGCTGGAGCAGCTGGCGCTGCGCATTGCCTGCATCCTGGGTCAGGACAAGCCGGTGCTGCAGCAGCCGCAGATGCTGGTGTTTGCGGCCGACCATGGGCTGGCTGCGCGCGGCGTGTCGGCCTATCCGGTGGATGTGACCTGGCAGATGGTCGAGAACTTCATGGCCGGCGGCGCCGCCGTCAGCGTGCTGGCGCGCCAGCATGGGCTGGCGCTGAACGTGGTGGACTGCGGCGTGGCACGCGACTTTCCCGCGCGCGAGCAGGATCCCGACGACAAGCTTCCCCAGCCCGGCCAGCCGCGCCTGTGGCGCCGCAAGCTGGGCTACGGCACGCGCGACTGCAGCCAGGGCCCGGCCATGACAGCCACCGAATGCGCCATGGCCCTGCGCAACGGCTCGGCCCTGGTGCGCCAGTTGCCGGGCAATGCGCTGCTGCTGGGCGAGATGGGCATTGGCAATACCTCCAGCGCATCCTTGCTGCTGGCGCGGCTGTGCGGCGAGCCGCTGGCCGAGGTCACGGGAGCGGGCACCGGCCTGGATGCAGCCGGGCTGGCCCGCAAGATCGGGGTGCTGCAGGAGGTGCTGCAGCTGCACGCCCAGGCCACGCAACCGCTGGACGCGCTGGCGGCCATGGGCGGCTTCGAGGTTGCCACCATGGTGGGCGCCGTGCTGCAGGCCGCCGCCGAGCGGCGCGTCATCGTGGTCGATGGCTTCATCACCACGGCCGCCGTGCTGGTGGCCAGTCGCCTGCAGCCGGCCGTGCTGGAGCGCTGCGTTTTCTCGCACCGCTCGGGCGAGCCCGGCCATGTGCGCATGCTGGCCCACCTGGGTGCCGAGCCGCTGCTGGACTGGCAGCTGCGCCTGGGCGAAGGCTCGGGCGCGGCCCTGGCCTGGCCGCTGCTGGTGTCGGCTTGCGCCATGCTGGGAGAGATGGCCAGCTTTGCGCAGGCAGGGGTGAGCACGCGTTCGGAGGAGGCATAGCCGCTGGAGCCGCGCCGCGGCTAGCGCGGTAACGCAGCTGCCGCCAGCTTGCCCAGCCGCCTGACCAGCGCGCCGAAGCGCGCGGCATCGGTGTTGCCATAGCCGATCACCAGGCCGTTGTCCTGGGGCAGCGGTGCCAGGGCGAAGGACGACAGGGCGCCCGGGTTCATGCCGGCGCGCCGCGCCTGCTCCACGATGGCACGGTCGGACAGGTCCGGCGGCAGCCGCACCGTCAGGTGCAGGCCGCCGTGGCCGCCCAGCACCTCATGCTCCACGCCCAGTTGCGTGGCAAGCGCCTCGCGCAGGGCCGCCTGGCGCTCGCGGTACAGGCGCCGCATGCGGCCCAGGTGGCGCGAGAACTGGCCGCTTTCCATGAAGTCCGCCATGGCCAGCTGCTCCAGGCGGTGGCCGCCGCGCAGCATCTCCTGCACGGCGGATGCCGCGCTGGTGGCCAGGGCCTGCGGCAGCACCACAAAGCCCAGGCGCAATGCCGGGAACATGGTCTTGCTGAAGGTGCCCACATAGAGCACGGGCGCGTCCGGCACCTGGCCCTGCATGGCTGCGATGGGCGTGCCCTGGTGGCGGAATTCGCTGTCGTAGTCGTCCTCGATGATCCAGGCGCCGGCACGGCGCGCGCGCTCCAGCAGGTCCAGCCGGCGCGCCACCGACAGCACGGCGCCCGTGGGATATTGGTGAGATGGCGTGATCTGGATCAGCCGTGGAGGATGGCTGTCCCACAGGCCGGGCGCGATGGCTGCGCCATCCGCATCCACGCGCAGTGTGCTGACGCACAGGTCTCCCCCCGCAAAGGCCGACTTGGCGCCCCGGTAGCCGGGCTCCTCCAGCCAGGCATGGTCGCCCGGGTTGGTGAGCAGTTGCACGCACAGGTCCAGCGCACCCTGGGCGCCTTCGGTGACGATGATGCGCGAGGCATCGCAGCGCACGCCGCGCGAGATGCGCAGGTGCTGCGCAATGGCCTGGCGCAGTGCGGGCTCGCCCGCAGGGTCGCCATAGTCCAGCGTGGCGCTGGCGGGAAGGCGCAATGCGCGGTCCTGCGAACGGCGCCAGGCGGGCAGGGGGAATCTGTCCAGCGCGGGCGTGCCCGGCGTCAGGGGCAGGCTGCGGTCGATGGCATGGCGCGTGGGCGCGATGCGGTCCAGGCGCCGTGCCGTGCGGGGTGCGCAGGGGGGCGCGGCGGCCGCCTCGGCGGCTGCCGTGGAATGGGTGGATACAGCCGCCACGCGCGTGCCCTGCCGGTCGGCGATCACATAGCCTTCGGCCGCCAGTTGCTCGTAGGCGATGAGCACGGTGTTGCGCGAGACTCCCAGATCCTCCGACAGCGCGCGCGAGGCCGGCAGGCGGTCGCCGGCCGGCAGGCGGCCCGCCAGGATGGCCTGCTTCAGGCGCTGGATCAGTTGGCGCTGGCGGGGCGGCGCGCCGGCGCCGGTGAGCAAGGGGCTGGTCAGCAGGTCAGGGGCGGGCATGGAGGGTGTGGCGTGGCACCATGAAAAAATTGAAATATGGCACTTTCAATGATGCCACGCCAGCGCTATCGTGGCCCTGCCAAATGACCTGACCAGGAATCTCCCATGCCCCCCGCACTCAACGCCCACTCCCAACCCGTAGGCCACGACCTTCCCGGCTGGACCCCGCGCCAGCGCCCGCCGCGCACGCCCATCGAAGGCCGCTACTGCCGGCTGGAGCCGCTGTCCGCCGCGCGCCATGCAGCCGATCTGTTCGATGCCTTCAGCCAGGCGCCGGACGCCAGCGACTGGACTTACATGTCGGTGGGCCCCTTCGCGGATGCCGAGGCCTATTTGCGCTTTGCCGAGGCCGCCCAGGCCAGCGATGACCCGCTGCACCACGCCGTCATCGACTTGGCCACGGGCCGTGCCATCGGCTCGCTGGCGCTGATGCGCGTGGACACGGCCAGCGGCGTGATGGAGGTGGGCTTTGTCTGCTACTCGCGCCAGCTCAAGCGCACGCGTGCGGCCACCGAGGCGCAGTTCCTGCTGATGCAGCGCGCCTTCGACGAGCTGGGCTACCGCCGCTACGAGTGGAAGTGCGACAGCCTGAATGCGCCGTCGCGTGCCGCAGCGGCGCGCCTGGGCTTCCGGTTCGAGGGGGTGTTCCGCCAGGCCGTGGTCTACAAGGGCCGCAGCCGCGACACGGCCTGGTTCTCCATCATCGACAGCGAATGGCCGGCGCTGCGCGCGGCCTACCAGCGCTGGCTGGAGCCGGGCAACTTCGATGCGGGCGGCGGGCAGGTCCTTTCGCTGTCCAGCCTGGTGGAGCAGGGTGCGCCGCAGGCTCAGGAGACGGCAGGCGCGGCGTAGTAGGCCTGCAGCACCTCGATCAGGGCCTGCGCATGGCGCGGCAGCCGGCCCTGGTCGCGCACGAGGATGCGGCGTTCGCGCACGCTCCATGCGTCGGTCAGATCGATCAGCGCCAGCCCCATGCTTTCGCGGTTGCGCCGCGCGGCACTCTCGGGAACGATGCCTATGCCCACGCTGGCGCCGATCATGCGGCACATGGCGTCGAAGCTGGACAGCTGTATGCGCAGCTTCATGGGCTTGCCCAGGCGCTCGGTCACACCTGCCAGAAATGTCTGCAGCGTGCTGCCCTGCTGCATGCCGATGGCGTCCTCGTCCAGCGTCTCGGCAAACGCAATGCGCTTGCGCCGCGCAAAGCGGTGGCCGCGCGGCGTGGCCAGCACCAGCCGGTCGGTGCTGAAGTGGATGGTCTGCAGGCCCAGCGTATCCACCTGGCCGGCCACGATGCCCAGGTCAGCCCGGCCGTCGAGCACGCCGCGCGCGATCTCGGCGTTGGGCCGCTCCTGCAGGTCCACATTCACGCGCGGGTGGTCGGCAAGAAAGGCGGGCAGGATCTCGGGCAGAAAGTCGGTCACGGCCGTGGTGTTGGCAAACACCCGCACATGGCCGCGCAGGCCGGCGCCGTACTCCTGCAGGTCGTGGCGCAGCTGCTCGGACTGCAGCAGCATGCCGCGCGCGTGGTGCAGGAAGGCTTCGCCGGCCGGCGTGGGCCGCACGCCGCGCGCCTCCCGGTACAGCAGGGGCATGCCCGCCTGCTCCTCCAGCGCCTTGATGCGCAGGCTGGCTGCGGCCAGGGACAGGTGCTGCCTTTGCGAGGCGCGCGTGAGGCTGCCCAGTTCGGCGGCATGCACGAACAGGCGCAGGTCCGTCAGGTCGAAATGCATGAGGGGCATGAAGGGCGAAGAGGGCATGGGCTGGGTCAAGGCTTTGTCAATTCCGAAGGCCGGGTCAGGAAATGCGCGATTGTGCGCTGGCCCGGCACGGGCAACCATGCGGGCTTGCGACAAGAACAAATGGAGACATGACCATGCCGGATTCTTCCTTTCCCCTGCCGTCGAGCCTTTTGCGCCGCCGAAGCCTGGTGGCCGCCGCACTCGCCTTGCCCCTGCTGGGCCATGCCCAGGCCTGGCCCGCGCGGCCCATCGTGATGATCGTCCCGCAGGCGCCGGGCGGCACCAACGACATCGTGGGCCGGCTGGTGAGCCAGAAGCTGGCCGAGGTGCTGGGCGCCAGCGTGGTGGTCGAGAACCGGCCCGGCGCGGGCGGCAACATCGGCACCCAGGCCGTGGCCAAGGCGCCGCGCGACGGCCATACGCTGCTGATGACCATCAGCAGCAGCCAGGCCATCAACCCCGCGCTGTACCGCAAGCCGGGCTTTGATCCGGTGAAGGACTTCCGGCCCATCGGCCTGATCGGCTCCGTGCCCAATGTGCTGCTGGCCCACCCCGGCTTTGCGGCCAAATCCGTGCCCGAGCTGATCGCCATGGCCCGGGGCCGGCCCGACGAGTTCCGCTATGCCTCGGCCGGCAACGGCACGCTCAACCATCTGCTGGGCGAGATGCTCAACAGCATGGCGGGCATCCAGCTGCAGCATGTGCCCTACAAGGGCGTGGCGCCCGCGCTCAACGATGTGCTGGGCGGGCAGGTGCCGCTGCTGTTCGGCAGCCTGCCATCAACGCTGCCCCATATCCAGGCCGGCCGGCTGCGCGCACTGGCCGTGAGCGGCGCGGCGCGATCGCCGCTGCTGCCCGATGTGCCCACCATTGGCGAGACCGTGCCCGGCTACAACGGCACGCTGTGGGTGGGCCTGTTTGCGCCTGAAGGCGTGCCCGCGCCGGTGCTGGCGCAGTTGCAGGACGGCATGGCGCGTGCGCTGGCGGCCGGCGATCTGCGGGGCAAGCTCGAAGCCTCGGGCGTGGAGCTGGCCGGGCCGGCGGACAGGCCCGTGCCGCCCGCCCAGATGGCGGCCCTGCTGCGCGAGGACATCGCCAAGTGGGCGCGCATCGTCAAGGCGTCCGGCGCATCGCTGGATTGACGCAAGGCCTCAGCCCTGCGGCTCCATGGCCAGCGCGAACAGCTCGCTGCGAAAGTGGATGCCCAGCCGCGCGAAGGCGCGGTTGCGATAGGTCTTGACGGTGGGCAGGCTCAGGCACAGGTCGCAGGCAATGCCCTCATGCGTCATGCCCTGCAGCAGCCGGGCGCAGACATCGAGTTCGCGCGGCGTCAGGTCGGGCTGTGCCTGCAGCAGGTGCATGCGCAGGGCCGGCAGTGTCTGCCGCTGCCGGGGCTGGCTGGGTGGGGTGGCCGGGGCCGAGGCCAAGGCCGTTACCACGGCGGGCTGCGCCTGCGCCTGCGTCAGCGCGATGTGCTTGTGCGCCAGGGCCAGCAGCACGGGCGCCATGCTCCCGAAGCGGTCGATCTGCGCATCGCCCAGTGCCCTCTGGTGCTGGTGGCGATAGAAATTGACGGCAAACACACCGCCGTCGTCCTGGTGCTCGACGATGGACACGCGCTCGGCCATGCCGTGCGCGTCGTAGACCAGGGCGCGGTGCTCGCCCTCCACCTCCTGGGCCGTGATGAGGCACAGCGCCGTGCTGCGTGCCGGGCCGGCGTCGCCGTGGTTCCAGGTGCTGTCGCGCAGATAAGGACCCGAGAGATAGGCCCACCAGCAGTCGCGCGTGGTGTCGCGCGCCTCGCTGCTGGCCGACAGGAACAGCTGCGGCCGGCTGCGCGGGCCCGTGCGGTAGACCGACCAGGAGGCGGCGGGCAGCAGCGGGTTCATGGCCTCCAGCACCTGCCGGGCGAAGCCGGGCTCGCCCAGGCTGGCGACCATGTGGCCGATGGCGTGGCTGGGCGCGTGGCCGGACGCATGGGCGCCCAGGGCGCTGGCGTCAGGGGTGTCGGAGGGGGCGGTCCAGTGTCTCAAGGGATGGCAGGGGCGGGCAGGGCGTTGTCATCTTCCGGGATGACGGCCGGCCCGGGCAATGGTGCTTATGCTAGGTCCCGATTCCATCCACCGGAGCCCCAGAACCATGCCAGATGACGTGCCGCAGCTTGCGGCCTTGCCCGATCCGCGCTTTCGCTTCTTCGCCGACCTGAGCGTGCAGGTGGGCCCGCCGCAGGAGGTCGGTGCCACGGCGCACGGCGGGCGCCGACTGATCCCCATCCTGGGCGGCACGGCCCGGGGCGACGGCTGGAGCGCGCGCGTGCTGCCCGGAGGCGCGGACTTCCAGCGCATTGTGCACGGCGGGCTGGCCGAGCTCGATGCGCGCTATGTGCTGGAGACCGATGCCGGCGACCTGATCTATGTCTGCAACCAGGCGCTGCGCAGCGGCGACCCGGCGCACATGGCAAAGCTGGCGCGCGGTGAGCCCGTGGACCCCGCGCACATCTATTTCCGCTGCGCGCCCCGCATGGAGACGGCCAGCCGTGCGCTGGCCTGGATCAACGAGCGCCTGTTCTTCGGCACCGGCGCGCGCCATCCCGATCGCGTGCAGATGCGCTTTCACGAACTGCTCTGAGCCGCGCCTTTCCCCTCTCGATACCCACAATGCAGGAGACAAGACACATGAAAAACCAGGCATCGAAGTCGCGCCGCACCGCCGTGGCCTGCGCACTTGCCGCCGTGCTGGCCACCGGGCTGGCTCCCTGGACCGTGGTCGGCGCCCAGCCGGCCTTTCCGAGCAAGCCCGTGCGCCTGCTCGTCGGCTTTCCTGCGGGAACGGGGCCGGACATCGTGGCGCGCCTGCTCGCGCAGAAACTCTCCGAGCAATGGGGCAACCTGGGCGTGGTCGTGGACAACAAGCCGGGCGCTGGCGGCCTCATCGCCGCCAGCGAGGCGGCACGCGCCGTGCCTGACGGCTACACGCTGATGCTGGGCGAGACCGGCCAGCTCAGCATTGCGCCCAACACCTACCAGCGCCTGCCCTACGACCCGCAAAAGGACTTTGTGCCCGTCAGCCAGGTCGTCACCTCCGACTTCGTGCTGCTGGTCAATCCGCAGAAGGTGCCGGCCCGCAATGTGCCCGATTTCGTGGCCTGGGCGCGCCAGCGCAAGGAGCTGTTCATCGCCACCTTCGGTGCCGGCACGCCCGGCCATTTCGGCGCCTTCATGTTCGGCAATGCCGTGCAGCTCAAGCCCGAGCCCGTGCACTACAAGAACACCAACGATGCCCTGGGCGGCCTGTTCAGCGGCGACGTGCAGGCCGTCTTCGCCACGGCGGCCCTGGCCGCGCCCCAGGTCAAGGCCGGCAAGCTCACGGCCCTGGGCAGCACGGGCGCCACGCGCACCCAGTCCATGCCCGAGCTGCCCACCATCCGGGAGCAGGGCTATCCGTCGCTGGAGTTCAATTCCTGGTTCGGCGTGGTCGCGCCCGCCAAGACACCGCCCGAGATCGTGGCCAGGCTGCAGGCCGACATCGTGCGCGCCCTGCAGCAGCCCGACAGCCGCAGCCGGCTGGAAGAAGCCGGTTTCCGCGTGACGGGCACCACGGGCGACGAACTCGCCCGCATCATGCGCGCCGACACGGTCACCTGGGGCAAGGCCGTGGCGGCCACGGGGTTCAAGGCCGATTGAGGCTCAGCGCTTGCCCGCAGCCGGGGCAGGCGTCTTGGGCGAGTAGTCGCAGTACGGCGCCACCACGCACTCCCAGCAGCGTGGCTTGCGGGCCTGGCAGACGTAGCGGCCCAGCAGGATGAGCCAGTGGTGCGAGTCCACGGCATAGGCCGGCGGCACGCGCTTCATCAACTGCATCTCCACCGCCAGCGGCGTCTTGCCCGGCGCCAGGCCCGTGCGGTTGCCCACGCGGAAGATGTGCGTGTCCACGGCCATGGTGGGCTCGCCAAAGGCCACGTTGAGCACCACGTTGGCGGTCTTGCGGCCCACGCCGGGCAGGGCTTCCAGCTCCTCGCGCGTGCGCGGCACCTGGCCGCCGTGGCGCTCGACCAGGATCTGGCAGGTCTGCATCAGGTGTTTGGCCTTGCTGCGGTACAGGCCGATGGTCTTGATGTAGCCCTCCAGCCCTTCAAGTCCCAGGTCCAGGATGGCCTGGGGCGTATTGGCCACGGGAAACAGCTTGCGCGTGGCCTTGTTCACGCCCACGTCCGTGGCCTGGGCCGAGAGCAGCACGGCAGACAGCAGCTCGAACACATTGGTGTATTCCAGCTCGGTCTGGGGCGAGGGATTGGCGGCCTTGAGCGTGGCGAAGAAGGGTTCGATGCTGGTGGTTTTCATTGTGGGGGCGCGTATCCATCGATGTGGCGTGCATTGTCATGCAAGCGCGGGTATTTGAAAGTGCGTAACAGGCTCTAGGAATGTTCTGATTTTTCATGTCTGCCAGGGTCAGATCGTCTGGTTATGCAGATGCGGCGTTGACTGGCCAAGGCCGCATCGCAATAGTCGGCCGGATCGATTCCGCCGACACCAGACATCCAGACATCACGCCACCAGGAGGGGGGCGACCACATGGCCACTCGCAAGATATCCGTTTCTCCCGCGCTCGCATCGTCACAGGCCCTGCTGGGCAATGTGCGGGACCTGATCGAGGCCGCGCGGCTTCGCGTGGCAGCCAACGTCAACAGTGAACTCACCCTGCTGTACTGGCACATCGGCCAGCACATCCATGGCCATGAATCCGAGGTGCGGCAGGCAGGCTGCAGCGATGAGGTCCTGCCGGTGCTGGCCGGGCATCTGGTCCAAGACTATGGCAGCAGCTTCTCGGAGAAGAACCTGTGGCGCATGACGCAGTTCTCCACCGCGTTTCCCGACCAGCCCCTGGTCGTCTCGCCGACCCGGAAATTGAGCTGGGCGCATTTCATCGTGCTGATTGCGATCAAGGACCCAGTGCAGCGCGAGTACTACGCCAGCATGGCGAGCCTCGAGCGCTGGAGCGCACGCACGCTGCGCAGCCGTATCGACTCCCTGCTCTATGAACGCCTGGCGCTGCCCTGCGATGCCGAGGCGCTGATCGCGCAGGAGCCGGTCACGCCGCGCAGCACCGAGCGCATGTCGCCAGCGCTGTTCATGCGCGATCCCTACATCTTCGACTTTCTGGGGCTGCACGATGCCTGGCAGGAGGGCGACCTGCAGGCCGCCATCATCCGCGAGATGGAGGCCTTCCTGCTGCGGTCGGGCACGGGCTTCACCCTGGTCGCGCGGCAAATGCACATGCATATGGATGAGCAGGACTTCCACCTCGATCTGCTGTTCTACAACCGCAAGCTGCGGCGGCTGGTGGCGGTGGAGCTGAAGGTGGGCGAATTCACGGCCGAGGACAAGGAGCAGATGGAGCAATACCTGCGCTGGCTGGACCGGCATGAGCATGAGCAGGGCGAGAACACGCCGATGGGCATGGTGCTGTGCACGGGCAACAGCTCCGAGCAGATCGAGCTGCTGGAGCTGGGACTGCGCGGCGTGCAGATGGCCGAGTACCTGCCCGGCCTGCCTGAGCGCCAGACGCTGGCACAGCGGCTGCGGCAGGCCACGCGCCGGGCGCAGTGGCATTGGGCGCAGCGCCAGCTGGAAGGCGGGCCGGCCTGAGCGCCTGCCGCTGCGCTTGAGACCCGTTCCCCTTCTTCTTCTTCCTTCGTTCCCTTCTCCTCTTCCTCCTACCCAGGCGGCAGCAGTTCCCGCAGGTGCTCCACAAAGGCCCGCACGCCCTTGGACAGGGTGCGTCCGGACAGCGTCTGCAGCTCGATGGCGCGCGCATTCATGCCGCGCTCGCGGATGGGCGCCGCATGCAGCTCGCCTCGGCGCACGCGCTCGCGCATGGTGACCTCACCGCCCAGCGACAGGCCGCCGCCGTGCAGCACGAAGTGCACCAGGGTCTCGAACTGGCCGCTGACCAGGGCGGGCTCGAACACCAGGCGGCGGTGGCTGCAGGCGATGTCGAACAGCTGGCGCGCGGTGTTGGCGTCCTCGGGCAGGGCAATGGCATGGGGATGCATCTGGGCCAGGGTGATGCTGGCATGCCGGGCCAGCGCATGGTCGGGCCGCATGATGGCGACCACGGGCGAGACCTGGCGGTGCCAGACCTCGATGTCACGTGCCGCCGCGCGGCTGTAGGTCAGGCCCACATCGGCCTCGCCGCCCAGCACGGCCTGGGTCACGGCGGCAGGCGCCTCCACACGCAGGTGGAACTGCATGCCCGGGTACTGCTCGCGGAAAAGCGCCATGGCGCGTGGCAGGAACTCGATGGCAAAGCCGCCCGAGCTGCACACGCGCACCACGCCCCGGCGCAGGCCCTGCAGGGCCTCGATGTCGGAGACCACACGGTCGGCCTCCAGCGCACCGCGGCGTGCGTGGGCGGCCAGCAGCTCGCCTGCCGGGCTGGGCGCCATGCCGCGCGGGCGGCGCTCGAACAGCGGCACGCCCAGCATCTCTTCCAGTCCGGCGACCTGGCGGCTCACGGCCGAGGGCGAGACATTGAGCCGCGTGGCGGCTTCGCTGACCGAGCCGCTGCGCACCACTTCGAGAAAGTAGCGCAGGGCCGTGTCCTGTAGGCGGTTGGAAAGCATGATGGCCTGCTCGTGGTTTGCGAAAAACGCAACGATAAGCCAAGAAAAAGGCGATTGTCGAAATAATTTCGCCTGCTTATGCTGACTTCGTTCTGTCACAAAAACGAGGAAATCCATGGAGCCAAACGCAAGCATCGCAAAGCAGCAGCCGGAACTGGCCACCGGGGGTGGCAGCGTCGTGGAGATGTCGGCCGTCGCGCTGTCCAAGGCCATCCAGGGCCGCGATCTGTCCTGCGTGGAGGTGCTGGATGCCTATTGCGCGCAGATCGACCGGCTCAACCCCGTGGTCAACGCGCTGGTGTCTCCGCTGGACCGCGACTGGCTGCGCGGCCGCTCCCGCGAGCTGGACACGCTGCTGGCGCGCGGCCAGAGCCTGGGGCCGCTGCACGGCTTTCCCCAGGCACCCAAGGACATCATGCCGGCGGCCGGCATGGTGACGACCAAGGGATCGCCCATCTTCGCGGGCCAGGTCTCGCAGACCGATTGCGTGGTGTTCGAGCGCATGCGCGCAGGCGGTGCGCTGTTTGTGGCGCGCAGCAATTCGCCCGAGTTCGGCCTGGGCGGCCATACCTACAACCCGGTCTACGGGACCACGCGCAATGCCTTCGATCCTTCGCGCTCGGCTGGCGGCAGCAGCGGCGGAGCCGGCGTGGCCGTGGCGCTGCGCATGCTGCCCGTGGCCGATGGCTCGGACATGATGGGCTCGCTGCGCACGCCGGCCGCCTTCAACCATGTCTATGGATTGCGCACCTCGGTGGGCTGCGTGCCGCATGGCCCTTCGGAAGAGGTGTTCTTCCAGCAGTTCAGCGTGGCCGGCCCCATGGCGCGGGACATTCCCGACCTGGCCCTGCTGCTGTCCGTGCAGGCAGGCTTTGATGCACGCCTGCCGCTGACGCGCCGCAGCGAGCCGCCCAAGGACTGGACCGCCCAGCTGCAGCGCGACTGCAAGGGCCTGCGCATCGGCTGGCTGGGGGACCTGGGCGGGCACCTGCCCACCGAGCCCGGCCTGCTGGAAACCTGCCGCGCTGCGCTGCAGCATTTCAAGACCATCGGCTGCAAGGTGGAAGAGGCCGTGCCGGCCTTCGACTTCGAACGCCTGTGGCGCGCCTGGATCGACCTGCGCAGCTTCAGCGTGGCCGGTGCCAACGCCGCCCTGTACCGCGACCCGGCCACGCATGCCCTGCTCAAGCCCGAGGCCCTCTGGGAAATCGAGCGCGGCCTGGCGCTGCCGGCCATGGCGGTCTATGACGCGGCGCGTGTGCGCTCGGCCTGGTACGAAACCCTGCGCCGCCTGTTCGACAGCTACGACTTTCTGGTGCTGCCCTCCGCCCAGGTCTTCCCGTTCGATGCGGCGCTGGACTGGCCGCATGCCGTGGGCGGCCGCGAGATGGACACCTACCACCGCTGGATGCAGACCGTGGTGCCCGCCACCATGGCCGGCTTGCCGGCCCTGGCCGCGCCCGCAGGCTTCGGGCCGCAGGGGCTGCCTGCCGGGCTGCAGATCATCGGCCCGGCACAGGCCGATCTGGCCGTGCTGCAGATCGGCCATGCCTATGACCAGGCCGGCGGCTTCTCGCGCGTGCGCAGCCCGCTGCTCGACTGAAACCGCTGCATCGAGTTTTCCCAGGTTCCCGTTCCCTCGTCCCCCAGGAGATCCGCGCCATGGCCTTGTCCCGTTCCCGTTTTCTGTCGTGTCTGATGGCCGGTGCCACGGCACTTGCGCTGCCCGCAGCCAAAGCCCAGCCCCAGTCCTACCCGGATCGTCCGATCAAGCTGGTCGTGCCGTTTGCGCCGGGCGGCGCCACCGACATCCTGGGCCGGCTGCTGGCCACTTCGCTGGGTGAACGGCTGGGCCAGCCCGTGGTCGTGGAAAACCGCCCCGGTGCAGGCACGGTGGTGGCGGGCGCGCTGGTGGCCAAGGCGCCGCCCGACGGCTACACGCTGCTGCTGGGCGCCAGCACCACGCTGACGCTCAACCCCGCCATCCGCAACCCGCTGCCCTATGACCCGCTGCGCAGCTTCACGCCGCTGGGGCTGGTGGCCGACATGGGCCTGGTGCTGGTGGCCCATAACGAAACGCCTGCACGCACGCTGCCCGAACTCGTGGCCCTGGCCAAGGCCGACCCCGACAAGCTGTCCTACGGCTCCTTCGGCACGGGATCCTCGGTGCACTTCGGCGGCGAAATGCTCAAGACCGCCACGGGCATGCGCATGGTGCATGTGCCCTTCAATGGCAGCTCGCCCAGCCTCACCGCGCTGATGGGCGGCCAGGTGCAGGTGGCCGTGGACACGGTGGTGGCCACCACGCCGCTGATCAAGGCCGGCAAGATCCGTCCCATCGCAGCGCTGGGCCCGCAGCGCCTGGCCCTGCTGCCCCAGGTGCCCACCGTGGCCGAAAGCGGCTACCCGGGCTTTGCCATAGACACCTGGTTTGCCTTCCTCGCCCCGGCCGGCCTGCCCGCACCCATCCAGAAGAAGCTGGAAAAGGCGCTGGCCGACGCCATGGCCGAGCCGGCCATGAAGAAAAAGCTGGTGGACATCGGCCTGTCGCCCGCATGGGGTCCGGCCAGCGCGCTGCAGGAGCGCATAGAGCGCGAACTGCCGCAAATGCGCGCCGTGGCCGCCAGAGCCGACATCAAGGTGGATTGAACGCAGCTGCCTTTCGGGAGAGAGGGGGCAGGGCGCGAATCGACTCAGGGGGCTTCTAATCGTGCAGGAAAGCTGCGGCAGGATTGGCGACAATGCAGGCTTCGCCTTTTCATTGCACCGACAAAGAGACTCCTGCCCATGCAATTCGCCGACCGTCTGAACAACGTAGAAACCTCCGCCATCCGCGAGCTGTTCAAGCTGCTGGGCAAGCCCGGCATCATCAGCTTTGCGGGTGGTTTCCCGGACAGCGCCATGTTCGACGTGGCCGGCATCAGCGCCGCCTCCCAGGCTGCGCTGCAGCAGGAGCCGGGCGCCGCGCTGCAGTACGGTGCGACCGAAGGCTACCAGCCGCTGCGCGAGCAGATCGCCGCCTTCATGGCCGGCAAGGGCGTGCGCGAGCTGGCCCCCGAGCAACTGGTGGTGACCACGGGCAGCCAGCAGGCGCTGGACCTGCTGGGCAAGACCATGATCAACCCCGGCGACAAGGTCATCGTCGAAGGCCCGACCTTCCTGGCCACCATCCAGTGCTTCCGCCTGTACGGCGCCGAAGTCATCAGCGCGCCCATCGATGCCGAAGGCGCCCAGGTCGATGCGCTGGAGCAACTCATTGCCGAGCACCGCCCCAAGCTGGTCTACCTGATCCCCACCTTCGGCAACCCCAGCGGCGCCATGCTGAGCCTGGAGCGCCGCAAGAAGGTGCTGGAGCTGGCCGTCAAGTACCAGACCCTGGTGGTGGAGGACGATCCCTACGGCGACCTGTATTTTGGCGAAGCGCCTCCGCCCAGCCTGCTGGCGCTGTCCAGCGAGGTGCCCGGCAGCCGCGACTGGCTGGCGCACTGCGGCTCGCTGAGCAAGGTGCTCAGCCCCGGGCTGCGCATTGGCTGGCTGGTGGCCCCGGCCGAGCTGCTGGGCCGCGCCGTGATGTGCAAGCAGTTCAGCGATGCCCACACCAGCACCTTTGCCCAGGCCACGGCCGCGCAGTACCTGAAGTCCGGCGCCATGCCCGCCACCCTGGCCCATGTGCGCGAGGTCTACGCGCGCCGCGCCAAGGCCATGGGCGATGCGCTGCGCGAGCACCTCGGCGATGCCGTGGAATTCCTGCAGCCCCAGGGCGGCCTGTTCCTGTGGGTGCGCTTGACCGGCAAGGGCGGCGCGCTGGCCGATGCCGGTGAGCTGGCCAAGCGGGCCATTGCCCAGGGCGTGGCCTTTGTGCCGGGTGCGCCGTTCTTTGCGCAAAACCCCGATGCCACCAGCTTCCGCCTCTCGTTCGCCACGGCTGACGAGGACAAGATCCGCGAAGGCATCGCCCGCCTGGCCCAGGCGCTCAAGGCATGAGCGTGGCTGACGACGGAGAACACGGCGGCGGGCACGCAGACGCCGATGCCCTGCAGGCGCGCGTGATGGAGCTGGAGATCAAGGCCAGCTACACCGAAGACCTGCTGGAGCAGCTGAACCTGACCATCTACCGCCAGCAGCAGCAGATCGACCGGCTGCTTGACGAGCTGCGCGACCTGCGCCGCCGGGTGCCCGAAGGCGGACCCGCCGGCGGCGCGACCCATCTGCGCGACGAGCTGCCCCCGCACTATTGAGTGCGCAGGGCGGCTGCGTGCGAATGCCCAGGCCCGCCCCTGCCTGGGCATTTCTTCATTCAAGCGGCTTGTTGGCCACGTGCTTCATCTTGCCCAGGAACAGGCGCAGGAAAAAGCCCGCCATGATCAGCATGAAGACGATGGCGCCCAGGCTCATCAGGCCGTAGTCGGTGGAAAAAAGATCAATCATCAGCTTCACAAGTCCTCCTGTGGTTTGTTGGTATCGGTGGGGTCCCGATCCAACTATCGCCGTGGCCTGGGGCGGAGGGCTTGTGATGGGTCAACGCGGCGGCGGGGTGGGTTTGCGGCAGCGCAAAGGGGCAAGCCCGGGCAAGCCCGGGAACTGGGCACGGGGTAGGAGTCGATCATCCAGGGCGAGCCAAGCCCATCACCCCCGCATGAACGGCAAGGGCACCTCCGCAGGAATCGGGCACGCATAGGGTCGGCCGCCGCGGCGCTCAAGCAGCTCCGCCTTGGCCTGGGCAATGCGTTCGGGCTGCTCCAGCAAAGCGATGGCCGTGGCCGCCAGCACCTGGGCGGCGCGCACCATGCCGGCATGGGCCAGGCCGGACTGGCCTTGCGAGACCATCTGCCAGGAGTGCAGCGGCGTGCCGAAGGCGTAGCAGGCCACCCAGGCCTGGACGGTGGGGGTGATCCAGCTCACATCGGCCACGTCGGTGGAGCCGAACAGGGTGTCCTCCACGGCAGGATCGTAGGGCGCCAGGCCTTCGAACACGGCCGGCACCTTGCCGCGCAGCACGCTGGCCAGCGGGCGGCTGACCTGGTCCACGTCGTTGCTGTCCAGCGTGGCCTGGAAGTCTCCGGCCAGGCGATGCAGGCCGGGGTCCACGTGCAGCGGGCCCAGGGCCTGCATCTGCGCATACATCACCTGGTTCAGCGTGCGGTTCTGCAGCAGGTTGGAGCAGGCCTTGTCAAAGACGATCTCCAGCCGGCAGTCCGTCATCAGCGCGGCGCCGCGCGCCACGTTCTGCACGCGCTCATACAGCGCTGCTGCCTCGTGGTTGCGTGCGGCCCGCACCAGGTACAGCACCTCGGCGCGCGCCTGCACCACGTTGGGCGACAGGCCGCCCGAGTCGGTGATGGCGTAGTGCACGCGCGCATCGGTGGGCATGTGCTCGCGCAGGTAGTTCACGCCCACATTCATCAGCTCCACGGCGTCGAGCGCGCTGCGGCCCAGGTGCGGGGAATGCGCGGCATGCGCGGCCTTGCCGTGGAAGATGAATTTCGCCTGGATGTTGGCCAGCGTGCTCTGGCTGAACACGCCGGTGAAGCTGGCCGGGTGCCAGGTCAGCGCTGCGTCCACATCGTCGAAGACCCCGGCACGCGCCATGAAGGTCTTGCCCGATCCGCCTTCTTCTGCCGGGCAGCCGTAGTAGCGCACGCGTGCCTTGGCGCCGCTGCGGCGCAGATGCTCCTGCAGCGCAACGGCCGCGAAATGCGCCGAGGTGCCCAGCAGATGGTGGCCGCAGCCGTGGCCCGCCAGGCCCGGGCTGTCGGTGGAGGGCGTGCAGACCAGGGCGCCGCTTTGCTGGTTCAGGCCCGACAGCGCGTCGTACTCGCCCAGGAAGGCCAGCACCGGGCCCTCGTCGCCCCATTCGGCCAGGAAGGCCGTGGGAATGCCGGCCACGCCGCGCGTGATGCGAAACCCGGCCTGCTCCAGCGCATCGATGTGCAGCCGGGCAGAAGCGGTTTCGGCATAGCGCAGCTCGGCCAGGGACCAGATGCTGTCGGCCAGGGCCGCCATGCGCGGGGACTGCTGCTGGAAGAAGTCCTGGAGATGCTCGACTGCGCTCATTCCGGCTTCACTCCTGCCTTGTCCAGCAGCGCCTTGTTGCGCTGCAGTTCGCTGGCGATCTGGGCGGGGAAGCGGGCCTGGTCCATCTCGGTGACCGAGGCGCCCAGCAGCTTCAGGTGCTTTTGCACCTCGGGCAGGCGCACGGCCTTCACCGACGCATCCTGCAACTGCCGGACGATGGCCGGTGGCGTGCCGGCCGGCACGACCAGCCCGAACCAGCTGATGCCCAGTTCGTTGAGCTGCGCATAGCCCAGCTCCTTGAAGGTGGGCACATCGGGCAGGTCGGGCGAGCGGCTGTCGCCCGACAGCGCCACGGGGATGAGCTTGCCGCCCTTGATCTGGGGCATGGCCGAAGGCAGCTGGTCGGTCATCACCTGCACCATGCCGGCCAGCGCATCGTTGAGCGCCGGCCCGTTGCCGCGGTAGGGGACGATCTGCACCTGGGTCTTCATGGTCTCGTTGAAGGACGCCACCATCAGATGGCCCAGCGTGCCCAGGCCCGGCACGCCCGCGCTGTAGGCGCCGGGCTGGGCGCGCAGCTTGGCCAGAAAGCCCGGGAAATCCTTGACGCCCATCTTGGGGTGGACCATGTAGACCGACGGCATGGTCACCAGATTGGCCACGGGCAAAAGCCTGCCTTCCAGCTTGGCGGCGCGCGTGTACAGCGAGGGATTGATGGTGGCCGTGCTCACCGTGGCCATGCCGATGGTGTAGCCGTCAGGCGCGGCCTGCGCAATGCTTTCGGTGCCGATCAGGCCGCCAGCGCCGGCCTTGTTGTCCACCACCACGGGCTGGCCCAGCGTGCTGCGCAGGCCCTCTGCGATCACGCGCGCAACGATGTCGGTGGAGCCGCCTGCCGCAAAGGGCACGATGAGCTTGACCGGCTTGTTCGGATAGGCGTCGGCCGCATGGGCCGTGGAGGCCGTGTGGGCCAGGGTGAGGCCGCACAACACGGCGGCAAGACCGGACGTGCCCAGCGAGAGCACGGTGCGCCGCGGCAGCTGAAAGAGAGGTTTGGCTTGCATGGCATGGGTTCCATCTACGGGGGAAGGAGCCGCAGGCCTGGGCCGCGCCGGCTCCCGATGCAGGCGACTATAGAAATCCTGCCGCCGGAGTGGGCCACGGTATTTGTGCCAAGCTATAAGCCGTTCCGATAGCTTGCCCTGCGCCGCCTGTGGCGCGCCAGGGCCTGCCTGGGGAAAACACTGAGACTCCCATGAGCAATGAATTCGATGACCGCGACGGCCTGGACGATGCGGCCACGCCCCAGGGGCGGCTGCTGTATTCGCGCCTGACCAAGCATGTGCGCCTGCGCCAGCTGCAGCTGCTGGTGGCGCTGCAGCAATGCGGCTCGGTGGTGCAGGCCGCCGCCACGCTGCACATGAGCCAGTCGGCCGCCACCCAGGCGCTGGCCGAGATGGAGCGCGTGCTGGACATCCGCCTGTTCGAGCGGCATGCGCGCGGCATACGCCCCACACTGGCCGGCCAGACCCTGGTGGACACGGTGCGCGGCGTGCTGGCCGCGCTGGAGGAGGTGGCGGAATCGCTGGCCGCCATTCGCCGGGGCGCGGCGGCCGCGCTGCGCCTGGGCGCCATTCCGGCGGCAGCCCTGGCCATTCTTTCGCCCCTGCTGGCGCGGTTCTATGCCGAACACCCCGAGGTGCATGTCGATGTGCACGAAGACGCCAGCACCCGGCTGCTGTCCCAGCTGCTGGGCGGCGGGCTGGACGCGGTGTTCTGCCGCGAGCCGGCGCTGCTGCCCGGCCCCTTCGTCTTCGAGCCGCTGCTGGCCGACACGGCCGTGGTGGTGGCCGCACGCTCGCATGCACTGGCCGGGCGCCGTGACGTGCCGCTGCAGGCCTTGACCGGCGCGCGCTGGGTGCTGCCCACGGCCAACATCGCCGTGCGCGGGATTTTCGAGGCCGAGGTGCTCCAGGCGCTGCCCGATGCGCCCTGGTTTCCCGTCTCCACCGTTTCCCTGCCGATACTGGAAGGCCTGTTGAGCCAGCCCGGCGCCGTGGCCCTGGTGCCGCTGAGCATTGCGCCGGGCCTGCAGACCCATGCGCGCGTGTGCCGGCTCGATGTGCGGCTGACGGGCAGGTTGGCGCCCCTGGGCGTGGTCTGCCGGCGCGACCAGGCGCCCGCCCTGCTGACCGAGATGCTGTCGCTGTGCCGGCAGATGCTGCCAGCGCCACCGGCCCGCTGAATGCCAAAAGCTGGCGACATGGCCTCTTGCCGGCCCCGCTTGCGGCCACAATACTGTCCGCGCGAAAACACGGCAGCATGGCCGCACCAGACAACAGAAAGCACGCAGAGGACCGCATGATCAATTGGTCGCTAGACGCCGATACCGTCACCCACAGCATCCAGCTGGCGCTGGCGCCGGTGTTCTTCCTGACGGCCGTGGCCGGCATGATCGGCGCCGTGGCCGGGCGGCTGGCCCGCATCATCGACCGCGCGCGCAAGCTGGAAGAACTGCTGCGCAACCCGCAGGAAGAGGACTTCATCGCGCGCAGCCTCACGGAACTGCACTTTCTGCGCAAGCGCGGCCGGCTGGCCAATGTCTGCATAGGGCTGCTGACCGTCTGCGGCTTTTGCATCGGCCTGACCATTGCCCTGCTGTTCCTGGGCGAGGCCTACGGCATCAACGGCCATGGCTATGCGGTGCTGGGCTTTCTGTTCGGCGTGCTGATGTTTCTCTCGGCCCTGGCCTGCTTTCTCTGGGAAACCATCATGGCCACCAGCCTGCTGGACTTCCACACCCTGACCCGCGTGCGCGCGGCCGTGCGCACCATAAAGCGGCCGGAACGCAACGACCAGGCCCAGGCTGAGCCGTCCACCCCGGCAGACGACACCGGCCGCCAGTCCTGAGCCGGGCGCGGACGGCGCCGCCGTCGCTGTCGCCATCGCCGCAGCCCATTCACTCCATCGGGTCCAGGCAGGCCGCCGCAGCCTGGATCACGCAGTCGGTCAGCCGCTGCAGGCTGGCCTGCGCATTGCGCGCATGGGCCCAGTACATGGGAATGTCCAGGTCGTTGCCGGGCAGCAGCTCCACCAGGCTGCCTTCGGCCAGTTGCGCGCCGATCATCAGCGGCGGGTGCATGCCCCAGCCCATGCCCAGCTCGCAGGCCCGCGTATAGCCCTGGTTGGAGGGAAGAAAGTGGCGCGGCGTGTTGCGCCGCCCCTCCGCGCCCAGGCGTTGCAGCCACTGGTCCTGCAGGCTGTCCTTGCGGCCGTAGCTCATCATGGGCGTGCGCGCCATGGCCTCGGGCGTGATGCCGTCCTTCAGGTAGCGGCGGATGAAGTCGGGGCTGGCCGCCGCCACGTAGCGCATGCGGCCCAGCGGCCAGGTGTTGCAGCCGGGAATGGCCGAGGAAGTGGCCGTGACGGCGGCCAGCACCTCGCCCTCGCGGATGCGCTTGGCCGTGTGGTCCTGGTCGTCGATGCTGATGTCCAGCAGCTCGTTGCCGTCGCGCGTGAAGGCGGACATGGCATCCATGAACCAGGTGGACAGCGAGTCGGCATTGACGGCCAGCTTGAGCGTGGGCAGGGCGGTCTGGCCCTCGGGGACCAGCTCCGGGTTCTTGCGGCGCAGATCGTTTTCGAGCAGGGCCACCTGCTCCAGGTGCAGGCACAGCCTGCGGCCCGCATCGGTGCCCGAGCAGGGCTGGCCGCGCAGTACCAGCACCTGGCCCACACGCTCCTCCAACAGCTTGATGCGCTGGGAAACGGCCGAGGGCGTGACATGCAGCTTGCGCGCCGCGCGCTCGAAGCTGCCTTCGCGCACCACGGCCGCCAGGGCTTCGAGTCCGGCGTAGTCGAGCATTTAGATATTCTTCATTTAGTTGAGTAAATGTAATTTTACTTAACCATTTGCCGGCCAGACAATCCCGGCCATGTGGACTGCAAATGTTTCTTCTTCCTGGCTGGCGGGCTTCACGGTCTGCCTGTCTCTCATCGTCTCCATCGGCGCCCAGAACCTCTATGTGCTGCGCCAGGCCGTGCACGGTCAGCATGTGCGCGCCTGCGTGGCCTGGTGCGTGGTGAGCGACGTGGTGCTCATCGGCCTGGGCGTGGCGGGCATGGCCCGGCTGCTGGGCGACAACCCCGACCTAGCCCGCTACCTGACGCTGGGCGGCGCCCTGTTCCTGCTGGCCTATGGACTGATCGCGCTGTGGCGCATGGCCATGGCGCCCGATGCGCAACTGGCGGCATCGGGCGGGCAACTGGCCCCGCGTGGCCTGCTGGGCGTGGTCTCCACGCTGGCCGTGATCACCCTGTTCAACCCCCATGTCTATCTGGACACGGTGCTGCTCATGGGCTCCATCGGCGCGCGCCAGGAGGGCGTGCTCAAGTGGGTCTATGTGGTGGGCGCCGCATCGGCCAGCCTGTCGTGGTTCGTGGCGCTGGCCTTTGCGGGCCGCCGCATGAAGCGCCTGTTCGAGAAGCCGCAGGCCTGGCGCGTTCTCGATGGCCTCACGGGCGTGATGATGCTGGCGCTGGCCTGGTGGGTGGCTGGCAGCGCGTTGGCACCGGCAGGCGGCTGACGGCGCAGATCAGTCTGCGGCCGGGGCTTGTTCGCCGGGCGCCCAGGTGCCCACGGCCTCGATGAGGTTCCAGCTGTTGCATTCGATGCAGTAGTGGCCCGTGGCGCCGGTCTTCTGGCTGGTCGCCTCGATGACGACCTTGTGGCCATGGCGTTGGGCCTCGGACAAGGGCTGGATCTTGTCGTAGTTGTATTGTTCGGCCAGGTCGCCCCGGAAGGAAATGGTGATGCGCTCGCGCTTGGGATAGTAGTCACGCTCGTACTTGTCGAGGGTGCGTGTGGCGACGAGGCGGGCCATGCTGTCCGGTGAAGGTGCGCTCAAAGCAGTCTCCTGGTGTATGTGTAGGTTGTGTCAACTTGTTTCATTGTCGGGCTTGTGTTCTGCCATCGGCAACTGCAGCCCGGTCTTGATGCGTTCCAGAGCGATCGAGGTGGTGTAGCGCCGGATGTTGTCGTCTCCGGAGAACAGCCGCGCCGCCAGCGCCTGGTACTCCTGCATATCGGCAGCCGTGACGATCAATGAATAGTCGGCTTCCCCGGTCACGTAGTAGCACTGCTGCACGGCGGGCTCGCGCGCCACGCGCGCGCGAAAGGCCAGGGACAGGTCCGGGCGCTCGTTGGCCAGTTGCACGTTGATGAGCACGGTGAGCGGGCGCCCCGTGCGCACGGGATCGACCACGGCCACGTTGGCCGTGATCACGCCCAGCTCCTGCAGGCGCCGTATGCGCCGCTGCACGGCCGGTGCCGAAAGGTGGACCTGCTCGGCAATGAGGCGCTGTGGCGTGAGGTTGTCGCGCTGGAGCACGTCGAGGATGGCGCGGTCAAAAGTATCGAGTGCGATGGCGGGCATGGGGGCGGGGCGGAAAACGGGGGCGAGGCGGTTGGAAAGAGCGAATATTGCGCGAAGAGGCCCCAAAACGAGCCTTTTGCATCGCTGGCCTGCAATATCGTACGGGCCATGACAACAAACACCACATGGAACCGCGCCTGGCCCCTGCTGGCCGTGCTGGGCTCGGTCACGGCACTGGGCGTGGGCACTTCTCTTGCCAAGCAGCTTTTTCCGGTGCTGGGCGCCCAGGGCACTTCGGCATTGCGCGTGGGCTTTGCCGCGCTGATCCTGGTGGCCATCTGGCGGCCCTGGCGCTGGACGCTGGCCCGCCCCCAGGCCTGGGCGCTGCTGCGTTTCGGCGTGGCGCTGGGCGCCATGAACCTGCTGTTCTACATGGCGCTGCGCACCATTCCCTTTGGCCTGGCCGTGGCCATCGAATTCTCCGGTCCGCTGGCCGTGGCCATCTACCACTCGCGCCGGCCGGTGGACTTTGTCTGGCTGGCGCTGGCCGTGGCGGGGCTGGCCCTGATTTTGCCTATAGGGGGCGCCGGCGCGGGCGGATTGGTGCTGGAGCCCGTGGGCATTGCCTGCGCCGTGGGTGCTGCCATCTGCTGGGCGCTGTACATCCTGCTGGGGCAGCGCCTGGGCAGCATCCCCAGCGGCCAGGCCGTGTCGCTGGGCCTGGTGTTCGCCGCCATGGTGGTGGTGCCCTTCGGCGTGGCCGAGGCGGGGGCCAAGCTGCTGCAGCCGTCCATCCTGGCCTTCGGCCTGGTGGTGGCGGCCATCTCCAGCGCCTTGCCCTATACGCTGGAGATGATGGCCCTGCGCCGCCTGCCACCGGCCACCTTCGGCATTGCCCTGGCCACGGAGCCTGCGATTGCCGCCCTCATGGGCATGCTGCTGCTGCATGAGCACCTGGTGGGGACCCAGTGGCTGGCCATCGCCTGCATCATGGGCGCGGCCATGGGCAGCGCCATAACGCGGCCCGCTGCGGCGGCCAAGGCGCCGGCCGAGGTGACGCCTGCGGGTTGAGTGGCGATACCAGGGAAGGGGAATGAAAAAGCGCTGCCGAGGCAGCGCTTTTTTGCGGGGACAGGATGCAGCCGACCGGCTGCATTCCCTGCGCCTCAGAACGCAGGAACGACAGCGCCCTTGTACTTCTCGAGGATGAACTTCTTCACGTCGGGCGTGTGCAGCGCGTTCATCAGCTTGGCGATGTTGGGATCGTTGGCACGGTCCTGGCGCGAGACCACGATGTTGGTGTAGGGCGAATCGGCGCCTTCGATGAACAGCGCATCCTTGGTGGGATTGAGCTTGGCCTCGATGGCGTAGTTGGTGTTGATCAGGGCCAGGTCCACGTCAGCCAGCGCGCGTGGCAGCAGCGGGGCTTCGAGTTCCTTGAACTTGAGCTTCTTGGGGTTCTTGGCCACGTCCAGCGGCGTGGGCGTCAGGCTCTTGGGGTCCTTGAGCTCGATCAGGCCCTGCTTGGCCAGCAGGATCAGGGCGCGGCCGCCGTTGGAGGGGTCGTTGGGGATGGCGATGGTGGCGCCGTCCTTCAGATCCTTCACGTTCTTGATCTTCTGCGAGTAACCGCCGAAGGGCTCCACGTGGACCTTGCCATTGGGCACGGCCACCAGCGAGGTCTTGCGGTCCTTGTTGTAGCTGTCCAGGTAGGGCTGGTGCTGGAAGAAGTTCACGTCCAGCTGCTTGTCCTCGACAGCCGCATTGGGCTGCACGTAGTCGCTGAATTCCTTGATCTGCAGGTCGATGCCCTGGGCCTTGAGGGCCGGCTTCACATGGTTGAGGATTTCTGCATGGGGCACGGCGGTGGCGCCGACCTTGAGCACGTCGGCGGCCTGGGCCGTCAGGGCCAGCGTGGCAATCGCGATTGCGGAGAGGGCTTTCTTCAACATGACCGGAGGACTTTCTTCAACGGGTTGCAAAAACGCCGCAGGCCCGGTGGAGTGGTTCTGTATCGGGCGGTACGGCAGGCAGGCGCATAGTCTAGTGCGGCGCCAGCGGCCGCAATGAACAATTTTGCTATTTGGTTATAAGGCTGTGGCTTTTTATGCAGATTCTTGCGATGCCGCAGCGCGTACCATCGCCGCCATGGACTCCGAAATGCTGCAAAAGCTGGTGCTGGTGCACATGCCCTATGGCAAGTACAAGGGCCGGCTGATCGCCGACCTGCCCGGCAACTATCTGAACTGGTTCGCACGCGAAGGCTTCCCCAAGGGAGAGCTGGGCCAGTTGCTGGCGCTGATGCAGGAGCTGGACCACAACGGCCTGTCGCACCTGCTGCAGCCGCTGCGCGCCGGGCCGCGCTGAAGCAACTGCCCTAAAAAGCAAAAGGCCGCGACGGGCGCGGCCTTTTCGGGGAAAAACGCAGGCGGTTTACTTGGCGGCAGCGCGGGCGGCTTCTGCCTTGGCCTTGGCTTCGTCGGCCTTGCGCTGCAGCTCGGCTGCCTCGGTTTCAGCGGCCTTGGCCTTGGCTTCGGCTTCCTTGGCGGCCGCATCCTTTTCAGGGGTCATGGCGCCGGCCAGCGCATTGCCGGCCATGGAGCCGGCCACGGCGCCCACGGCAGCGGCGCCCAGCGTGCCCATCATGCCGGAGCCACGTGCTGCGGGAGCGGCAGCCGCGCCAGGTGCAGCAGCAGCGGGGGCTGCCGCAGCGGGGGCTGCCCCAGCGGTCGGGGCTGCAGGAGCGGCCGGTGCGGCGGGGGTGGACGGAGTCGCCGCCTTGCTGGCGGTGGGTGCCGCAGGCGCTGCGGGCTGAGCGGGGGCCTTGCCGATCGACGCCGGGCGCACGGACTTGCCGCCGCTGCCCATGCGCTTGGCCTGGGCCAGCGTGGGCACGGTCAGCGATGCAATGGCCAGGGCGATCACGGAGGCAGTGGCGCGGAACGAAGTCTTCACGGAGTTTTTTCCAATCATGGTGGTCATGTACACGGTCGGCGCAGGCGGGCCCGCGCCGGTCGGCGCGCCACAGGCTGCCCGTATGCGGGCAGGCCTGCGGCCTTGTGTGTCACATGGGGATGGGGGAGGAGATTCCAAGCACCGGCGCGCGGATGCGCCGGCGTGCAGCCTGCTGTTGTAGGTGGGCCACCCGGCGCTGGGGCGGTGGCCTATGGGGCTGCGTGAAGCATTGTAGAAAAGACTGGGGCTTGCCGGAAAAGCAAGCCCACAGAACATTCTCAGCTATTGATTGCGGAGCGGCGCAGCGGCCTGCGCGCGCCGCTGCCGCCCGTTTTCAGCGCAGGACTTCCAGCAGGCGGTCCAGGCCGCCTTCGGTGATGGAGACCTTGGCTTCGTTGCGCACGCGCGGCTTGGCGTGGTAGGCCACGGACAGGCCTGCGACCTGCATCATGGGAATGTCGTTGCTGCCGTCGCCCACGGCGATGCACTGGTCGGGGCGAATGCCCAGCAGCGAGGCGACTTCCAGCAGGGTGCGGCGCTTTTCGGCGCCGTCGCAGATGTCGCCCCAGGGCTGCTCGATCAGGCCGCCGGTCAGCGCGCCGTCACGCATCTCCAGCACGTTGGCACGCACGAAGTCGATGCCCAGCATGCCGCGCACATGTTCGGCAAAGTAGGTGAAGCCGCCCGAGACCAGCAGCACCTTCAGGCCCGCAGCCTGGGCTGCGCGCACCAGGGTCTCGGCGCCTGGGGAGAGCTTCAGGCGCTCGGCCAGCACGCGGGCCATGTCGGCCTCGGTCACGCCGACGAGCTTGCCCACGCGCTGGCGCAGGCTGTCCTTGAAGTCGGTGATCTCGCCGCGCATGGTGGCTTCGGTGATGGCCGAGACCTCGGCCTTCTTGCCGGTGGCGTCGGCGATCTCGTCGATGCACTCGATGGTGATCAGCGTCGAGTCCATGTCGAACGCGATGAGCTTGTAGTCGGCCAGCTTCAGTGGCGGCTGGATGCCGCGGATCAGCAGTCCGGGCGCGAATTCGGTGACATCGGTCATGGGTGGGGCAGCAAAAAGGGGACGGGCCGCCGGGCTGGCGGGAAACAGGCGCAAATCATATCCAGTGGCGGGCCTGCCGTCAGGCTGCGGGCGGCTGGCGCAGGTAGATGGCGTCCGACCAGGTGGCCAGCCATTGGGGGCGAAACACCACGAAGATGGCGGTGACCATGCCGGTGACCACGGCATCGCCCCAGGCCATGAGCCAGCGCGCGATGCGCGACAGATCCTCGTTGACGCCGGGCAGGGCGTGGCCCGCCGCCTGGGCCAGCAGCGCGGCGACGAAGACGCACAGCACCGTGCCTGCAAAGCCGCGCGCGAGGATGTAGACAAAGATCTGGTGCGGCAGCCAGCGCCGCAGCGCCGCGCCCCAGAGCATGGCCAGCGTGGCAGGCACGATACCCTGCCAGACCGAGATGCCCAGCGCATCTCCCCAGCCCAGGGCCGGCGACAGCAGGGCCGCCAGGCCACCCACAACGAGCAGCAGCGGCACAGCCAGAGGCCAGCCCAGCATGAGCACCACCAGCGGCGCCGATGACCACTGCAATTGCAGCGGCATGCGGTGCAGCGTGGGCAGGGCCCAGATCCAGGGCAGCAGCACGAGCACGCCCAGCAGCGGGGTGACCAGGGGCGAGGCAATGCGGTCCTGCGGGCCGTCCGGGCCGCCCGGACCAGTGCGGCCGACCAGCATGCGCCAGGGGCGCAGCCACAGCGCGGTGGCCAGGGCCAGCAGGGCGATGCTCGTTTCGAGGAACATGGCTGGAACGACGCGTTCTATGCGGGCTGGGCCGCCTTCGCTTCCACCAGCGGTTGGCCCAGGCTGCGCAGCACGTCGCGCACCATCTGGGCGCGGTCCTTGGGGTTGTCCAGGGCGCGCTCGATGCGCAGCTTCTCGTTGCCGGCCAGCTTGATGTGCTTGTTCTTCTGGATGAGGTGGATGATGGCCATCGGGTCCACGGGCGGCTGGGGCTTGAAGGTGATGTTGATGACGCCGGGCGCCGCATCCACCTTGACCACGCCGTAGGGCTGGGACAGCACGCGCAGGCGGTGCACGTCGATCAGCGTCTGCGCCTGGGGCGGCAGCTTGCCGAAGCGGTCCACGATTTCTTCGAGCAGGGTGTCGATCTGGTCGCTGGTGCGGGCCGTGGCCAGTTTCTTGTAGAAGGACAGGCGCAGGTGCACGTCGCCACAGTAGTCGTTGGGCAGCAGGGCCGGCGCGTGCAGGTTGATGTCGGTGGAGGCCGACAGCGGGCTGAGCAGATCGGGCTCCTTGCCGGCCTTGAGGCTGCGCACCGCCTCGGACAGCATCTCGTTGTAGAGCTGGAAGCCCACCTCCATCATGTTGCCGCTCTGGTTCTCGCCCAGCACCTCGCCGGCGCCGCGGATCTCAAGGTCGTGCATGGCCAGGTAGAAGCCCGAGCCCAGTTCCTCCATCTGCTGGATGGCCTCCAGCCGCTGCTGGGCCTGCTTGGTCAGGCTGTCCAGGTCGGGCACCATCAGGTAGGCATAGGCCTGGTGGTGGCTGCGGCCCACGCGGCCGCGCAGCTGGTGCAGCTGGGCCAGGCCGAACTTGTCGGCGCGGCTGATGAGGATGGTGTTGGAGCTGGGCACGTCGATGCCGGTCTCGATGATGGTCGAGCACAGCAATATGTTGTAGCGCTGGGCCACGAAGTCGCGCATCACGCGTTCGAGCTCGCGCTCGGGCATCTGGCCGTGGGCCACGGCAATGCGTGCCTCGGGCAGGATTTCCTCGAGCTTTTGCTTGCGGTTCTCGATGGTCTCGACCTCGTTGTGCAGGAAGTAGCACTGGCCGCCGCGCTTGAGCTCGCGCAGCACGGCCTCGCGGATCACGCCCGTGCCCTCGTTGCGCACAAAGGTCTTGATGGCCAGGCGCCGCTGGGGCGCGGTGGCGATGACGGACAGGTCGCGCAGGCCTTCCAGCGCCATGCCCATGGTGCGCGGGATGGGCGTGGCCGTCAGCGTGAGCACGTCCACCTCGGCGCGCATGGCCTTCATGGCTTCCTTGTGGCGCACGCCGAAGCGGTGCTCCTCGTCGATGATCAGCAGGCCCAGGTTCTTGAACTGCGTGGACTCCGACAGCAGCTTGTGCGTGCCCACGACGATGTCCACCGAGCCGTCGGCAATGCCTTTGACGGCCGCCGTGATCTCCTTGCCCGAGCGAAAGCGCGAGACTTCGGCCACCTTGATCGGCCACTTGGAGAAGCGGTCCACCAGGGTCTGGTAATGCTGCTCGGCCAGCAGCGTGGTGGGCGCGAGAAAGGCCACCTGCTTGCCGCCCGTGATGGCCACGAAGGCCGCGCGCAGGGCCACCTCGGTCTTGCCGAAGCCCACGTCGCCGCAGACCAGGCGGTCCATGGGCTGGGGGCTGATCATGTCCTGGATCACGGCGTGGATGGCAGCGCGCTGGTCCGCCGTTTCCTCGAAGCCGAAGTCGTTGGCGAACTGCTCGTAGTCCTGGGGCGAGTAGCGGAAGGCATGGCCCTGGCGTGCGGCGCGGCGCGCATAGATGTTCAGCAGCTCGGCTGCCGAGTCGCGCACCTGCTCGGCCGCCTTGCGCTTGGCCTTTTCCCACTGCGTGCCGCCGAGCTTGTGCAACGGCGCGTCCTCGGGCGAGACGCCCGTGTAGCGGCTGATCAGCTGCAACTGGCTGACGGGCACGTAGAGCACGGCGTTGCCCGCGTACTCCAGGTGCAGGAACTCCTGCATGGCCGGCGTGCCGTCAGGGTTCTTCTGGCCCATGTCCATGTTGACCAGGCCCTGGTAGCGGCCGATGCCGTGGTCCGAATGCACCACGGGGTCGCCTACCTTGAGTTCGGACAGGTCCTTGATCAGCGCCTCCACATCGCTGACCTGCTCCTGGCGGCGGCGCCTGCGGCCCGTGGGGCTGGTGGCGAACAGCTCCGTCTCGGTGACGAAGTCCAGGCCTTCCTCCACCCAGGCAAAGCCGTTCATCAGCCCGGCCGTCGCAATGCCCACCTTCTCGCCCGCATCGCCCTGGAACTCGGCCAGCGAGTCGAAGACCGGCGGGTTCACGCCCGAGGCGCGGAAGAAGTCCAGCAGGCTTTCGCGCCGGCCATCGGACTCGGCCAGCAGCAGGATGCGGTGGGCGCTGCTGGCAATGTGCCTTTGCAGGCGCGCCAGCGGGTCTTCCGCGCCGCGCACCACGGACAGGTCCTCCAGCTTCTGGAAGATGGCGCTGTCGGCCACGTCCTCGGTGCCTGGGCGCAGCGCGAGCTGGGCGTGCTCCTTGGCGCGCGTGTAGAACTGGTCGGCGGACAGGAACAGCACCTCGGGCGGCAGGGCCGGGCGCTCGGGGTCGCCTTGCACCAGGCGGAAGCGCTCCTTGGTGTCCTGCCAAAAGCGCTGGAAGGCCGGCTCCAGGTCGCCATGCATCACCACGGTGGCATCGGCGCCCAGGTAGTCGAACACGGTTGCCGTTTCGTCGAAGAACAGCGGCAGGTAGTACTCGATGCCGGCCGTGGCAATGCCCTGGCCCATGTCCTTGTAGATGCGGCTGCGCGTGGGATCGCCCTCCAGCAGCTCGCGCCAGCGCTGGCGGAACTTGGCGCGCGCGTCCTCGTCCATGGGGAACTCGCGGCCGGGCAGCAGGCGCACCTCGGGCACGGGGTAGAGGCTGCGCTGGGTGTCGGGATCGAAGGTGCGGATGGAGTCGATCTCGTCGTCGAACAGATCCACGCGGTAGGGCTGCAGCGAGCCCATGGGAAACAGGTCGATCAGGCCGCCGCGCACCGCGTACTCGCCGTGGCTGACCACCTGGGAGACATGCTGGTAGCCGGCCAGCGTCAGCTGGGCCTTGAGTTTGGCCTCGTCCAGTTTCTGGCCGCTCTTGAACTCGAAGGTGTAGCCGGCCAGGAAGGAGGGCGGCGCCAGCCGGTACAGCGCCGTGGTGGCGGGCACCAGCACCACGTCGGCACCATGCTCCTTGTCGCGCTGGTTGATGCGCCACAGCGTGGCCAGGCGCTCGCTGATCAGGTCCTGGTGGGGAGAGAAGCTGTCGTAGGGCAGGGTCTCCCAGTCGGGGAACAGCGCGCAGCGCAGGCCCGGGGCGAAGAAGGCCATCTCGTCGATCAGCCGCTGGGCATCCGAGGCGTCGGCCGTGACGATGGCCGTCACCCGGCCTGCAGCCTTCTCGCGCTCGCCCAGGCGGGCCAGCAGCAGGGCATCGGCGCTGCCCACGGGGCGGGGCAGGGTGAAGCGTTTTCCGGGAGTGAGCTTGGGCAGTTCCATGGTGCTTGGACGTGGCGCCGCAGCGCCTGGGCGAAGTAACGACAAAACCCCTCGGCACGCGCAGAGGGGTATCGAACCATTTTAGCCAGCACGCATGGCGGCCATTCAGGCATCCCCGCATGTCCATGGTGGCGCATGGCCGTCACTACAATGCGCCTCCATGACAGATCTGCTTGCGGCGGCTGCGCCCGCGTCCCTGGAGCCGGCCCGCCTGTGGGCCTTGATCCCCTGTGCGGGCACGGGCTCGCGCGCCATCGCACCCGATGCGCCTGCGCCTGAACTGCCCAAGCAATACCACCTGGTGGCCGGTGCGCCCATGGTGGCGCACACGCTGGCCGCCTTTGCGGGCACAGCGCGCGTGCACCACACCCTGGTAGTGATCGCGCCTGGCGATGATTTCTGGCGCCAGGGCCTGCCGGGCCCGTCGCCCACGCGCTACTCCACGGCGGCCTGCGGCGGCGCCACGCGGGCCGAATCCGTGACCAACGGCCTGAAGGAGCTGCTGGCGCGCGGTGCGAGTGCGCACGATTGGGTGCTGGTGCACGACGCCGCGCGCTGCTTGGTGACGCCCGAACTGATAGATGCCCTGATCGACGCCTGCGAGCACGATGCCGTGGGCGGCCTGCTGGCGCACAAGCTGCCCGACACGCTCAAGACGGCCGTGACCGGGCCTGGCGGCGTGCGCGTGGCGGGCACGGTGGACCGCAGCGACAAATGGCTGGCGCAGACGCCGCAGATGTTTCGCATCGCGCCGCTGCTTGACGCCCTGGAACACGCGGGATCGGCCGTGACCGACGAGGCCAGCGCCATGGAGGCCGTGGGCCAGCGCCCGCGCCTGGTGCCCGGCGGTGCGCAGAACTTCAAGGTCACCTATCCCGACGACTTTGCGCTGGCTGCCGCCGTGCTGTCGCAGCGCGCGCATGGCGCGACGCTGGAACGCTACCGGGGCAAGCGCGACCAGCCGCAGGCGTCGGGCAATCCTTTTTTCTGAACCTGGAATGTTTCACATGAATTTTCGTATTGGCGAGGGCTGGGACGTGCATGCCCTGGTGCCCGGGCGCAAGCTGATCCTGGGCGGCATCGAGGTGCCGCATGAACTGGGCCTGCTGGGCCATTCCGATGCCGACGTGCTGCTGCACGCCATCACCGACGCGCTGCTGGGCGGCGCGGCGCTGGGCGACATCGGCCGGCATTTCCCCGACACCGACCCCGAATTCCGCGGCGCCGATTCGCTGGTGCTGCTGGTGGAGGCGGCGCGCCGCGTGCGCGCCACGGGCCTGGAGATTGGCAACATCGACAGCACCATCATTGCCCAGGCTCCCAAGCTGGCGCCGCACATTCCTGCCATGCGCGAGCGCATCGCCACGGCGCTGGGCCTGGCGCTGGACCAGGTCAACGTCAAGGCCAAGACGGCCGAGAAGCTCGGGCCCGTGGGCCAGCAACAGGCCATGGAGGCGCGCGCCGCCGCCTTGCTGTTCCGCGCCTGATCAGCGGGGTGCCGTCCCCATGGCAAAAGGCCCCGGCGATCGGTCAACGATCGCCGGGGCCTTTGTATTTGCCGAACGTATCTGACGAACGCGCGCTGCGGCCTCAGTCTTCTCCGTCCAGGGCGCCGTCCTGCGCACGCGGAGGCAGCTGGCGCTTGATCTGCGGGCGCTGCAGACGCTGCTCGGGCTCGGCACCCTTGGCCACGCCCGAGGCACGCTGCAACTGCACATGGGCGACCAGCCCGCCCGTGGAGGAGTTGGACAGCGCAAACACGCCGCCCATGCGCTGCACCGTCTTGTCCACGATGGACAGGCCCAGGCCCGCGCCCGCTGCGGCCGTGCGCGCGGAGTCGCCGCGGAAGAAGGGCTGGGTCAGGCTGGCCAGTTGCTCGGGCGGCACGCCACGGCCATGGTCGCGGATGCGGATCACGACCCAGCTTTCGCGCTCCGATGCCGTCACGTCCACATGCGTGGTTTCGGTCTCGGGCGTCTTGCCGTAGCGGCGTGCGTTCTCGAACAGGTTGGAGATCACGCGCGCCAGTTCCACCTCGTCGGCCAGTACATAGACGCCTTCGGGCACGGCCATGCTGATCTGCAGCTCGCGGTGGTCCTGCACCGCATAGACGCAGGAAGACACCACGGCATGCAGGTTGACCGGGTTGAGGGTCACATGGTCGGGGCGGGCGTAGTCCAGGAATTTGTCGATGGTGGCGTCAAGCTGCACGATGTCGGCCACCATGTGCTCGCGCGCCACGTCGTCCACCACGCTCATCTCGGTTTCCAGCCGCAGGCGGGCGAGCGGCGTGCGCAGGTCGTGGGAGATGCCAGCCAGCATCACCGCGCGGTCCTGCTCCAGCTGGGCCAGTTTCTGCGCCATTCGGTTGAAGCCGATATTGACCTCGCGGATCTCGCTGGTGACGGCTTCCTCGTCGAGCTGGCTGGCGTCGAAGTCGCCATCCCGCACGCGGTTGGCCGCATAGCTCAACTGCTTGAGCGGCCGGTTGATCAGGCGCGCGATGGCTGCCGCCCCCGCCAGGGACAGCAGGCCGGCCGTGATCAGCCAGATCAGCCAGGTGCGCCCGCTGGCCGGCGTGAAGCGCGAGCGATCCATCAGCAGCCAGGTGCGGTCGCCATTGATGGTGAAGCCCACCCACAGCCCCGGTTCGCCATTGACGCTACGCGCCACGATGGTGCCGTAGCCCAGGCGGCGTGTGAGCTCCTCGGTCAGGCGCTTGCCCAGCGTGCTCTGGTCCAGCAGCTCGAAGCTGTCGCCAGGCTCGCGCGGCAGAATGCGCACGCCTTCCTGGTCGGCCATGGTCTTGATCAGCGAGACGCGGTTGATGGCATCCGAATGCACCAGGGCCGCGCGGCTGAGGTTGACCAGCGAGGCGATCTGCTGGGCGGTGTGCAGCGTGCGCGGCTCGAACTCGAAGGCGCGCAGCGTCTGCAGCCACGCCAGGATGCTGCCCACCAGCAGCAGGGCCAGCAGGCAGAAGGTGCGCCAGAAAAGATTGAGTCCCAGCGGAGAGCGCGCAGTCATGCGCCGCTCGTAGTCGAGCGGCGCAGGGCTGGTGGCGTCGTGGGGCGGGACGGTGAAGGAACTCATGGAATGCGGTTCGTCATTCTAGGGGCCGGCTGCGAGATTACGCCTGTGCCGGCCAGCCTGCGTTACCGGTTGTCTCGGGTGCAGGCCAGCGGACTATCTATCGATCAGTTCGCGCCGTCCGGTACGAACACATAGCCGACGCCCCAGACCGTCTGGATGTAGCGCGGTGCGGCGGCATCTTCCTCGATCAGCTTGCGCAGGCGCGAGACCTGCACGTCCAGGCTGCGGTCGAAGGGCTCGAACTCGCGGCCGCGCGCCAGCAGGGCCAGCTTCTCGCGCGACAGCGGCTGGCGCGGGTGGCGCACCAGGGCCTTGAGCATGGCGAATTCGCCCGTGGTCAGCGGCAGTTCCTCGCCGTTCTTTTGCAGCACGCGCGTGCCCAGGTCGAAGGTGAAGGGGCCGAAGCTCACCACCTCGTTGTCGCCGGAAGGCGCGCCCGGCGCTTCCTGCGGCGGGCGGCGGCGCAGCACGGCATGGATGCGCGCCAGCAGTTCGCGGGGGTTGAAGGGCTTGCCCAGGTAGTCGTCGGCGCCCACTTCCAGGCCCACGATGCGGTCCACATCCTCGCCCTTGGCGGTCAGCATGATGATGGGCGTGCGGTCATTGGCCGAGCGCAGGCGGCGGCAGATGGACAGGCCATCCTCGCCGGGCATCATCAGGTCAAGCACGATCAGGTCCACTGTTTCGCGCAGCAGGATGCGGTTCAGCGCCTTGCCATCTTCGGCAATCATGATCTCGAAGCCTTCCTGCGTCAGGTAGCGGCGCAGCAGGTCGCGGATGCGCGCATCGTCATCCACCACCAGGATCTTGTCGGTGCGGTTGGTCGTAGTGGCCATGTTCATACTCGGTCGGTCATTTGTAACAGCCGCCATTGTTACCAGCTTGGGCTGAAAAGTCTGGTCAAAACCCCGAACTTTTGCCGTGTGTTACAGATGTTGCGTTTAAATTTAGAACGGAAAATGTGTCTTTAGAATATTTAACTATGGGTTCATCGCGTTGATGCATTTATCGTTGCAATAATGTTGTGAATGACGGGGCGAATGGGCCTGAACGGCTCCACACCTGTCACCATCTGGCGGCATGCCGTAGCGAAAGGGCGGCATGCAGTTGTATCCCTGAACTACCTTTCATTTCAAAGGGTGAACGCATGAGCAAGCTTTCCAAACAGCTGTCCCGCCCCTGGGTCAAGTCCGTGGTCGCGGCCACTGCGCTGGCCTGTGCCAGCGGTGCCTGGGCGCAGAACGCCGCCTCGGCGCAGGCACAGCCGGCCAATGTGGTGCAGTTGTCTGCAGAAGGCTCGGTGGATGTGGTGCAGGACCTGCTGACCGCCACCTTGTCGGCCACGCGCGAAGGGCGCGATGCGGCCACGGTCCAGTCCCAGCTGCAGAAAGTGGTCGAGGCCGCCATGGCAGTGACCAAGCGCAGCGCCCAGTCGGGCCAGATGGATGTGAGCACCGGCAGCTTCGGCATCTATCCGCGCTATGGCAAGGACAACAAGGTGGAAGGCTGGCAGGGCCGCGCCGAGATTCTTCTGCAGGGCCGCGACTTCGCGCGCATCACGCAGACCGCGGCCCAGGTGCAGGACATGACGCTGTCGCAAGTGGGCTTCGGCCTGTCGCGCGAGGCCCGTGAAAAGGTCGAGGGCGAGGCCCAGGCCAAGGCCATCGAGCAGTTCAAGCAGCGCGCCACCACGCTGTCCAAGAGCTTCGGCTTTGCCAACTACAGCCTGCGCGAGGTCAACGTGAGCAGCAGCGATACCTCGGTGCCCATGCCGCGTCCGCGCATGATGGCCATGTCCGCCAAGGCCGCCGGCGCGGAAATGGATGCCGTGTCCGTGGAAGCGGGCAAGGCGCAGGTGATGGTCCACGTGTCGGGCTCGGTGCAGATGTACTGACCGGGTGACCCATCCATGAAAAAAGGAGCGCCACGGCGCTCCTTTTTTGGCAGTGGTCCTGTCTGGCCGCGATTACTGCGCAGCCCAGCCGCCATCCATGTTCCAGGCCACGCCGCGCACGTTGGCTGCGGCGGGCGAGCAGAAGAACACGGCCAGTTCGCCAAGCTCCTCGGGCGTGGTGAACTGCATCGAGGGTTCCTTTTCGCCCAGCAGCAGCTTCTTGGCTTCTTCATTGCTGATGCCGTGCTGCTCGGCCTTGGCGTCCACTTGCTTTTGCACCAGCGGCGTCAGCACCCAGCCGGGGCAGATGGCATTGCAAGTGATGCCGGAGGTGGCGTTCTCCAGGGCCGTGACCTTGGTCAGCCCGACAATGCCGTGCTTGGCCGCCACATAGGCGGACTTCTGCGCCGAGCCCACGAGGCCGTGCACCGAAGCCACGTTGATGATGCGGCCCCAGCCCTTGCCGCCATCGGCCGCCTGCATCATGGGCAGGACCAGGCGCGAGGTGTGGAAGGCGCTGGACAGGTTGATGGCGATGATGGAATCCCAGCGCTCGGGCGGGAAGTCTTCCACGCGTGCCACGTGCTGGATGCCGGCATTGTTCACGAGGATGTCGATCTGGCCGAAGTTGCGCACGCTGTACTGGACCATGTCCTCGATGTCTGCCACGCGGCTCATGTCGGCACCGTGGTAGGCGACCTGGGCGCCGGCGGCCTGGCCTGCGGCCAGCACTTCGGCACGGGGGCCGTCCACATCGCCGAAACCATTGAGCACGATATTGGCGCCCTGGCGGGCCAGCGCCTTCGCGATCCCGAGGCCGATTCCGCTGGTCGAACCGGTCACGAGGGCGGTCTTGCCTTTCAACATAGAGAGTCTCCGAATGAATGTACGATGCAACACAGCCATTATCGGCGCCGGCTCCGCGAATGCGTTTCCATGAATCATCCTACGCTGAACTACGTATCCTGCCCGGCAGTTGCCGGGCGTGCCTCACCCTGGAGCCGTACTGCCAGCCCGGCTGCTCAAGAGAATGCGTCGCACCGCATGGCCTATTGGGAATGGAATCGCACCGGCGATCCGAACCATCCCCATGTCGTGGTCTGCGTGCACGGCCTTTCGCGCCAGGGGCGTGACTTTGACGTGCTGGCCGAGCGGCTCAGCGAACGCGCTCGCGTGATCTGCCCCGACGTGGTCGGGCGTGGCGAGAGCGACTGGCTGCAGGATCCGGGGGCATACCAGGTGCCTCTTTACGCAGCCGACATGCTGGCCTTGCTGGCCCAGGTGCATGCGCAGGCGCCTGTCGAACAATTGGATTGGGTGGGCACCAGCATGGGCGGGCTGATCGGCATGGCGCTTGCGGGTCAGCCGGGCCTGCCATTGCCGGTGCACGTTCGCAGGCTGGTGCTCAACGATGTGGGGCCTGTCATCGAGTGGTCTGCCCTGGAACGCATAGGTCAGTACCTGGGCAAGGGCGTGCATTTTGAAAATCTTGAACAGGCAGCCCATGCGCTGCTCTTGATTTCCGAAGGCTTCGGCCCACATAGCGAAGGGCAATGGTTGCGATTGACGCGACCTATGATGCGGCCGGCCGCCGATGGCGGCCTTGTCTTGCACTATGACCCTCAGATTGCAGTGTCCCTGCAGCAGATGACGCCCGAGATGGCCCAGGCCGGCGAAGCGCTGCTGTGGCAGCTGTATGACCAGATCAAGGCACGCGTCTTGCTAGTTCGTGGTGCGCAGTCCGATCTGCTGACTGTGGCCACGGCGCAGGCCATGGCGCAGCGCGGCCCGAAGGCGCATTGCGTGGAATTTGAAGGGGTGGGGCATGCGCCCACCTTCGTCGCAGCAGGGCAGGTGGCCTTGCTGTGCCGGTTCTTATGGGGAGAAGAGCGCTTGCCAAGCACCATGAATCTTGCCGAGCAGGCCAGGGAGAGTGACGAATGAAGACCGCCAGCAGCGAGGCCGCCGTGCAGGCGCCTTCGCCCGCCGCAGCCGCGCCGGGCCAGGTGCCGGCGGTGCTGCCGCACCTGATCACGGCCACGTCGCAGACCCTGCCCGAACAGGTCAACGCGCTGGCCCGCGCGCGCAGCTTTGCCGAGCCGCTGATCGCCACCGAGACCATGGAGTCCGGCGAGAACACGATGGCCCATGCCGATGCGGTGGCCGCCATCCTCAAGACCATCGGTGGCTCCGAAACGATGCAGGCGGCGATCTATCTGGTGCATGCCAGCGTGCACCTGAATCGTCCGCAGGAAGTGATCGCCAAGGCCTTTGGCGAGAATTTCGCCACCCTGGCCGTGGAAACCAACAAGCTCATGCGCGTGCAGCAGCAGGCGCGCGGCGCCGAGCTGGGCGGCCAGTATCTGGACGATGAGGCCACGCAGACCGAGAACGTGCGCAAGATGCTGCTGGGCTTCTCGCGCGATCTGCGTGTCGTGCTGCTGCGGCTGGCCTCGCGCCTGCAGACGCTGCGCTACTACGCGGCCAGCAAGCGCCCGGTCTCTCCCGGCATTGCGCGCGAGGCGCTGACGGTGTTCGCGCCGCTGGCCAACCGGCTGGGCATCTGGCAGATCAAGTGGGAACTGGAGGATCTGTCCCTGCGCTTTCTGGAGCCCGAGACCTACCGTGAAGTGGCTCGCCTGCTCGATGAAAAGCGCGTGGAGCGCGAAGCCTACATGGAGCAGATGCGGGCACGGCTGGAGGCCGACCTGCGCGCGCACAGCATCAGCGCCACGGTGCAGGGCCGGCCCAAGCACATCTACAGCATCGTCAAGAAGATGCGCGGCAAGTCGCTGAACTTCGACCAGGTCTTCGACATCCGCGCCATGCGTGTCGTCGTGCCCACGATCAAGGACTGCTACGCCACCCTGTCCTGGGTGCATGAGCAGTTCACGCCCATCGAGGCGGAATTCGACGACTACATCGCCAAGCCCAAGCCCAACGGCTACCAGTCGCTGCACACCGTAGTGCGCGACGAGACGGGCCGTGCCATCGAGATCCAGATCCGCACCCAGGCCATGCACGACCATGCCGAGCACGGCGTGGCCGCCCACTGGGCCTACAAGGAGGCGGGCACCAAGGGATACGCGGGCGTCACCGCCAGCAGCGAGTACGACGCCAAGATCGCCGTGCTGCGCCAGCTGCTGGCCTGGGGCAGCGACCTGGCGGGCGCGCACCATCGCGGCCTGTTCGAGGATCGCATCTACGTGCTCACCCCCGATGCGGCGGTCATCGAGCTGCCGCAGGGCGCAACGCCCGTGGACTTTGCCTACTCGGTGCACACCAGCCTGGGCCACCGCTGCCGCGGCGCGCGCGTGGACGGCGCCATGGTGCCGCTGAACACACCGCTGCAAAACGGCCAGACCGTAGAGATCACCACGGTCAAGGAAGGCCGCCCCTCGCGCGACTGGCTCAACGCCGACCTGGGCTATCTGACCAGCAACCGCGCCAAGGCCAAGGTGCGCGCCTGGTTCAATGCCCAGGCCACGCACGAGACCGTGGCGCGCGGCCGCGAGGCCGTCGAGAAGCTGCTGCAGCGCGAGGGCAAGACCGCCGTCAAGCTGGAGGAGCTGGCGGTGCAGCTGGGCTTCAAGTCGGCAGATGCGCTGTTCGAGGTCGTCGGCAAGGACGAGTACTCGCTGCGCAATATCGAGACCGTGCTGCGGCCCGCCGAGGTGGAGGAAGAACCCGAGGAATTCACCCTCGTGCGCAAGGCGCGCGGCACGGACTCGCCCAAGGGCGGCGTGCTGGTCGTTGGCGTGGACTCGCTGATGACCCAGCTGGCCAAGTGCTGCAAGCCTGCGCCGCCGGACGACATCCGGGGCTTCGTCACGCGCGGCAAGGGCGTGAGCGTGCACCGCTCCGACTGCTCCAACTTCCGCGAGATGGCGGCGCGCAATTCCGAGCGCGTGATCGACGTGGCCTGGGGCCAGCCCAAGGCGGCCACCGTGGCCTCGGCCGTCTACCCGGTCGATGTGTCCGTGGAGGCCGCCGACCGGCAGGGCCTGCTGCGCGATATCTCGGAAGTCTTTGCGCGCGAAAAGACCAATGTCATTGGCGTGCAGACCCAGTCCGTCAAGGGAACGGCCTGGATGACCTTCACCGTGGAGGTGGCCGATTCGGGCCGCCTGAGCAAGGTGCTGGGCATCGTGGCCGCCGTGGCGGGCGTGCGTTCGGCGCGGCGGCGTTGAGCATGTTCAGGCATTTTTGCCTGGACGCTGAAAAAGCCGTGCTAGAATCGCTTTCTCGAACAAACACAGGCGCGTAGCTCAGCTGGTTAGAGCACCACCTTGACATGGTGGGGGTCGTTGGTTCGAGTCCAATCGCGCCTACCAATTTTCCATTGCCAGATGGAATGCAAAAAGCCTTCTGATCACTCAGAAGGCTTTTTTGTTTGTGCGTTCTCCCTGTGGTCTTGCCTTGGCCTGTCTTGTGATCGAACATGCATCACTTTGGGAGACATGGATGATCAAGACAGTTTCGCCCGAGGCGGCCGCGTCGGCCAGCGTATTGATCAACCAGCGCATTGCCGAGCTGGGCGACTGGCGCGGCGAGGTGCTGGCGCATGTGCGCCGGCTCATCGTGCAAGCGCTTCCGGACGTGGCGGAAGAGTGGAAATGGTCGGTGCCGGTCTGGTCGTGCAGCGGCATTCTGTGCACGGGCGAGGCCTACCAATCGGCCGTGAAGCTCACCTTTCCCAAAGGCGCATCGCTGGCCGACCCGCAGCACCTGTTCAACGCCAGCCTTGAAGGCAAGGTGCGCCGTGCCATCGATATCCGCGAGGGCGAGGAGATCAATGCGCAAGCGTTCAAGGACTTGGTGCGCGAGGCAGCCGCCCTCAACGAGACGGCAGCCAGGAAGAGGTCGCCGAAAGGATGAAGGTCCGCGCTCAGGTGCCGATGCCGGCCTGTGCCTGCAGGTAATCGTTTTGCAGCAGGTACATGCGGATGGCGTTGCGGTACTGGCCGTTGGCGAAGAACTCGTCGATCAGCACGCCTTCCTGCACGAAGCCTATGCGCGCGTAGATGTGGATGGCCTTCTTGTTTTCCTGGTCCACATGGAGAAAGATCTTGTGCAGGTTGAGCGTCTTGAAGCCATAGTCCAGCGCCAGCCGCGTTGCCTGGGCTGCGATGCCCTGGCCTTGCTGCTCGGGGGCGATGATGATCTGGAATTCGGCGCGCCGGTGGATCAGGTCGATCTCCACCAGCTCGACGAGACCGGCGCGATCGCCCTGGTGCTCGACGATGAAGCGGCGCTCGGTCTGGTCGTGCACGTGGGCGTCGTAGAGCGCGGAAAGCTCGTCGAAGGTCTCGTAAGGCTCCTCGAACCAGTAGCGCATGATGGCGGCGTTGTTGTTGAGCAGATGCACGGAGCGCAGATCTTCGCGCTCCAGGGGTCTCAGGCGGATGCTGTGATTCATACGCTCATTGTGCGAGAGCCGCGGTATCCGGCTGCAGGCCACGGATTACCAGCCGGTAGATCAGATCGGCCGCCGTGTCGTAGTCGTCGGCGGTCAGTTCCGGCCGTCCCAGCAGCAGCGCGAACTGGGCCTGCTGATCGGCGTAGGCCTGGGTCACGGACCAGAGGATGAACATCAGGTGGGTGAAATCCACGCGGGCAATCTTGCCCTGCGCCACCCAGCGCTCGAAGGCCTGCACGTCGGCTGCCAGCGCCGGGCCCACCTGGCTCGCTATGGCCTGCCCGAAGCGGGGCGCGCCGGCCATCACCTCGCGCGTGAAGACACGGGAGCCATGGGGCCGTTCGCGCGAGGACTGCAGCTTGGCCCGGATGTAGATGCGCAAGGCCTCCGCAGGATCGTCGCCGCGCAGCAGGTCGGACATGCCGGCCAGCCACTGCGTCAGCACGTCGCCCAGTACGCGCAGGTACAGCTCCTCCTTGCTGGCGAAGTAGTACAGCAGGTTGTGGCGGCTCAGGCCGGCGTCGTGCGCGATCAGTTCCAGCGATGCGCCTTCGAAGCCGTATTGCGCAAAGTGAAGCTCGGCCGTCTGCAGGATGTTCAGTTCCTTGCGCAGGCGTGCAGCCGTGGGTTTGCGCGTGGCCGATCGTGCCAGGGAGGGGGGCGCATTGTCAGAAAGGGTTGCCATTGCGCAGATGGTAAGTCGGGATAAGTGGCGCCATTTTGGTGCGATTGTCTGGCATCTTTCTTGCTGACGACTTTCTGGGTGATTTTACTGATTGGTAAATTTTTTCACCCGCGTAAATTCCGTTCCACCCCCGGTGCGCCCGACAAGAGGCGTCACTTACACATGCGAGGACCACGATGAAACCTCCGAAGACTGTGTTGTTGGATCCGGGGCCGTTCAGGAGTCCTTCCTGCGGCCCGCCTTGCGTTGTCCGAGATGGCCCGGCGTGCACCTGCATGCCGCGGCCCCTTTCACGCCCTCAATCCTGACTCTGGAGGATGCACCATGGATAGCCCCGCGCAACGCGCCTGCGGCATTGCCGCCGGCCGCCTGAACCTGGCCGATTACGCGGCCAATTTCTCCGACGCCCATCCCGCGCTGAACCGTTCCCAGGCCTTGATCGAGGCCGAGCGCTGCTACTACTGCTATGACGCGCCGTGCACCACGGCCTGCCCCACCAGCATCGATGTGCCGGCCTTCATCGCCCGCATCGCCCAGGACAACGTCCGTGGCGCGGCGCGAGAAATCCTGACGGCCAACCCGCTGGGCGGCATGTGTTCCCGCGTCTGTCCCACGGAGCAGCTGTGCGAGCAGGCCTGCGTGCGCAACACCCAGGAAGACAAGCCGGTCGAAATTGGTGCACTGCAACGCTATGCGACCGATGCCTTCATGGCCTCCGATGGTGCACCGCTGTTCCAGCGTGCCGCCGCCACGGGCCGCAAGGTGGCTGTGGTCGGGGCAGGGCCTGCCGGCCTGACATGCGCGCACCAACTGGCCCTGCAGGGCCATGAGGTGGTGCTGTTCGATGCCCGGCCCAAGCTGGGCGGGCTCAATGAATACGGCCTGGCCAGCTACAAGACCCCGGGCGATTTTGCGCAAAAGGAAATCGACTGGCTGCTGTCCGTGGGCGGGATCACGCCGCGCAACAACCAGCGGCTGGGGCGAGATTTCACGCTGGATTCGCTGCTGGCAGAGTATGACGCCGTGTTCCTCGGCCTGGGCCTGGCGGGCGTCAATGCGCTGGGCGCGGCCGAGCCGCAGGCCGAAGGCTTGCGCAATGCGGTGGACTTCATTGCCGACATCCGCCAGGCGGCCGACAAATCCACGGTGCCGGTGGGCCGGCGCGTGGTGGTGATCGGCGGTGGCATGACGGCGGTGGATGCGTCCGTGCAGGCCAGGCTGCTGGGCGCCGACGAGGTCACCATGTTCTACCGCCGTGGCAAGGATGCGCTGTCCGCCTCCTGGGTGGAGCAGGAATGGGCGCAGACCCATGGCGTCAACCTGCGGCTGTGGGCCGCGCCCCAGGAGATCCTGGTGCAGGACGGCAAGGTCTGCGGCGTGCGCATGGCCAGCACCCGCATGGAGGGCGACAGGCTGCAGGTGACGCAGGAGGTGTTCGACGTGCCGGCCGACATGGTGCTCAAGGCCATTGGCCAGACCTATGTCGCCACGCCGGCGGGCGCGGCCATTGCCTTGCGTGACGGCCGCATCGACACCGACGACGAAGGCCGCACCAGCGTGCCGCGCGTGTGGGCCGGCGGCGACTGCCGCGCCGGTGGCCAGGACCTGACCGTGCAGGCGGTGGAGCACGGCAAGGTGGCCGCGCGAGCCATGCACCAGGCGCTGACCAGCGCCGTGGCGGCCGGGGTTTGAGCGGCTGTGCCCGCGCTTTTCAAGGAGCATTGACATGGCAGACATCAGCAGCCGCTTTCTGGGCATTTCCAGCCCCAACCCGTTCTGGCTGGCCTCGGCACCCCCCACGGACAAGGAGATCAACGTCACCCGCGCATTCGAGGCCGGCTGGGGCGGCGTGGTGTGGAAGACGCTGGGCGAGGACCCGCATGTGGTCAACGTGAACGGGCCGCGCTACTCCACCCTCATGGCGCAGGACCGGCGCGTGATGGGCCTGAACAACATCGAGCTGATCACCGACCGGCCGCTGCGCACCAACCTGGAGGAGATGACCCGCGTGAAAAAGGCCTGGCCTGACCGCGCGCTGATCGCCTCGCTGATGGTGCCCTGCGTGGAGGAAAGCTGGAAACGCATCCTGCCCATGGTGGAGGACACCGGCGCCGACGGGCTGGAGCTGAACTTCGGCTGCCCGCACGGCATGAGCGAGCGCGGCATGGGCGCGGCCGTGGGCCAGGTGCCCGAGTACATCCAGATGGTCACGCAGTGGTGCAAGCAGTACAGCCGGCTGCCCGTGATCGTGAAGCTCACGCCCAACATCACCGACGTGCGCTTTCCCGCGCGGGCGGCCAAGGCCGGCGGCGCGGATGCGGTGTCCTTGATCAACACCATCAACTCGCTGATGGGCGTGAACCTGGACACCCTGGTCATGCACCCCAGCACCGATGGCCAGGGCTCGCACGGCGGCTACTGCGGCCCGGCCGTGAAACCCATCGCCCAGAACATGGTGGCCGAGATCGCGCGCGATCCGCAGACGGCGGGCCTGCCCATCTCGGGGATCGGGGGCATCACCACCTGGAAGGACGCGGCCGAATACATCGCGCTGGGATGCGGCAATGTCCAGGTATGCACGGCGGCCATGGTCTACGGCTTTCGCATCGTGCAGGACATGTGCGACGGGCTGTCCAACTACATGGACGCGCACGGCTTTGCGCGCATCGAGGACTTCCAGGGCCGGGCCGTGCCCACGGTCAGGGACTGGAAGGATCTCAACCTCAACCACATCGACAAGGCCGTCATCAACCAGGACAGCTGCATCCAGTGCGGGCGCTGCCACGTGGCCTGCGAGGACACCTCCCACCAGGCCATCACCTTCAGCAAGGAGGGCGGTGTGCGCCGGTTCGAGGTGGATGACACCGAATGCGTGGGCTGCAACCTGTGCGTGTCCATTTGCCCCGTGCCCGAATGCATCACCATGCGCAGCCTGCAGCCGGGCGAGGTGGACCCCCGCACCGGCCAGACGGTCACCGGGGAGTATGCGAACTGGACCACGCATCCGAACAACCCCATGCGCCAGGCCGTGACGGCGCAGGGCTAGAGGGGGCATTGCGGCAGGTCGGCGCACGGCCCGCATCCGGGCCGACCTGGCACGAAATGCGCTTGATGGAAAAGGTCAGACCCTGGATCAGCAATGGATTGGTGATTTCTCTCTTCGAGAAGGAGCTTCGCAATGTCGCATGCCCCGCATTCCGGTGAGTCCACAGGCAGCCTGTGGAACCACGACCTCGCACCCACGCTGCCTAGCCAGCGCACCTGGACCTGGTACCACTTCGCCGCCCTGTGGATAGGCATGGTGATGTGCATTCCGGCATACACCTTGGCCGCCAGCATGATCACGAACGGCATGTCGTGGTCGCAGGCGGTGATGACGGTGTTCCTGGGCAATCTCATCGTGCTGATTCCCATGCTGCTCATCGGCCATGCCGGGGCCAGGTACGGCATTCCCTTTGCCGTGCTGGCCCGTGCCTCCTTCGGCACCCACGGGGCCAAGCTGCCCGCCCTGCTGCGCGCCCTGGTGGCCTGTGGCTGGTACGGCATCCAGACCTGGTTCGGCGGCATGATGATCTACACCCTGCTGGGCGTGCTGCTGGGCCATCCGCTGGAAGGCGAGAAGATCGCGGGCCTGGGCATCAATGTGGGGCAGCTGGTGTGCTTTCTGGTGTTCTGGGCGATCCAGTTCTACTTCGTGGTGCATGGCATCGAGTCCATCCGCAAGCTGGAGACCTGGACTGCGCCGCTCAAGATCCTGATCTGCTTCGTGCTGCTGGGCTGGGTCTACCAGAAGGCCGGCGGCTTCGGCCCCATCATGGAGCAGCCTTCGCAGTACGCGCCGGGCGGCCCCAAGGCGGGCCAGTTCATGTCGGTGTTCTGGCCGTCGCTGACGGCCATGGTGGGCTTCTGGGCCACGCTGGCCTTGAACATTCCGGACTTCACGCGCTTTGCCAAGTCGCAGAAGGACCAGGTCGTGGGCCAGGCCATCGGCCTGCCCGTGCCCATGGGGCTGCTGGCCATGCTGGCGGTGGTGGTGACATCGGGCACCGTGGTGATCTACGGCAAGGCCTTGTGGGACCCCGTGGATGTCGCCAGCCGCATGACGGGGGCGGCCGTGCTGATCGCGCTCATCGTGCTGCTGATCGACACCGTGAGCGTGAACCTGGCGGCCAACCTGGTCGGGCCGGCCTATGACTTCTCCGCCCTGGCGCCCAAGAAGATCAGCTACCGCGTGGGCGGCTACATGACGGTGGCCATTGCCATCGTGATGATGCCCTGGAAGATCCTGGAATCGACCGAGGGCTACATCTTCACCTGGCTGATCGGCTACTCGGCCCTGCTGGGGCCGATCGCGGGCATTTTGATGGTGGACTACTTCCTGGTGCGCAAAAAGCAGCTGGTGGTGGAAGACCTGTACAGGGAAGAGGGCGTCTACCGCTACTCCAACGGCTGGAACTGGGTGGCCGTGGCGGCCTTCGCCCTGGGCGTGGCGCCCAACCTGCCCGGCTTCCTGCACGCGGCGTTCCCCGCTGCATTCCCGAACGTGGGTGATTTCTTCAAGCATGCCTATGACTACGCATGGTTCATCGGCCTGTTCATTGCCGGCGTGGTCTACCGCATCGGCATGGCAGGCCAGGTGACCAAGGGCGCTCCCGCGCTGAGCAAGGCATAGGCCGGACCAACCAACAGGAGGCATGACGCTATGGGTCAATCACAGGGTTCGGTATGGGTGCGTGGCGGCACGGTGGTGAATGCAGACCGGCAGGAGAAGGCCGACGTGCTGTGTGTCGATGGGGCGATTGCGGCCGTGGGGCCGGATGTGGCGGCCCTGGTGCCGGCCGGGGCGCAGGTGATCGATGCCTCGGGGCAGTTCGTCATGCCCGGCGGCATCGATCCGCATACCCACATGCAACTGCCCTTCATGGGCACGGTCACGGCCGATGACTTCTACACCGGCACGGCGGCGGCGCTGGCCGGTGGCACCACCAGCATCATCGATTTCGTCATTCCCGATCCGCAGGAGCCGCTGCTGGACGCCTACCGCAAATGGCGTGGCTGGGCCGAGAAGGCTGCGGCCGACTACTCCTTCCACGTGGCCGTCACCTGGTGGAGCGACAGCGTCCATGCCGACATGGGCACGCTGGTGCGCGAGGAGGGCATCAACAGCTTCAAGCACTTCATGGCCTACAAGAACGCCATCATGTGCGACGACGAAACGCTGGTGAACAGCTTCAAGCGCGCGCTGGAGCTGGGCGCCATGCCCACGGTGCATGCCGAAAACGGCGAGCTGGTCTACCTTCTTCAGCAGGAAGTGGCCAAGATGGGCATCACCGGGCCCGAGGGCCATCCGCTGGCCCGCCCGCCCATGGTGGAGGCCGAGGCGGCCAACCGCGCCATCGCCATCGCCGGCGTGCTGGGCGTGCCCATCTATGTGGTGCACGTCAGCTGCACCGAGGCGGCGCAGGCCATTGCCGCTGCCCGTGCGCGCGGCCAGCGCGTGTATGGCGAGGTGCTGGCCGGCCATCTGGTGATCGACGAAAGCGTGTACCGCGACCCTGACTTCGCCAAGGCGGCGGCCCACGTGATGAGCCCGCCCTTCCGCGCCAAGGGCCACCAGGAGGCCTTGTGGCAGGGCCTGCAATCGGGCCAGCTGCACACCACGGCCACCGACCATTGCACCTTCTGCGCCGCGCAGAAAGCCATGGGCCGGGACAACTTCGCCAAGATCCCCAACGGCACCGGCGGCGTGGAAGAGCGCCTGGCCGTGATCTGGGATGCGGGTGTGAACACCGGCCGGCTGACGCCCAGCGAATTCGTGGCCATCACCTCGGCCAACACCGCCCGGCTGTTCAACATCTATCCGCGCAAGGGCCTGGTCGGCGTGGGGGCCGATGCCGATCTGGTCGTCTGGGACCCTGCTGCCACCCACACCCTGTCGGTCAAGACCCAGCATTCCAAGGGCGACTACAACATCTTCGAGGGGCGCACCGTGCAGGGCATGCCCAGCCACACCATCAGCCAGGGCGTGGTGGCCTATGCGCAGGGCGATCTGCGTGCCGAGATGGGCAAGGGGCGCTACATCAAGCGCCCGGCCTTCGGCCCCAACTTCGACGCGGTGCAGCGCCGCGCCGCCACGCTGCAGCCCACGGCCGTGGCGCGCTGAAGCCCGCATGACAAGGAGACCGCAATGGATACAGATACCCAAGTGAAGCAGGACATCGCGCAGCTGCGCGTCAACGGAAGCCGGCTGTGGGATTCACTCATGGAGCTGGCGCAGATCGGAGCCACGCCCAAGGGCGGCGTCTGCCGCCTGACGCTGACCGACCTGGACCGCCAGGGCCGTGATCTGGTGACCCGCTGGGCGCGCGAGGCGGGAATGACGGTGACCATCGACAAGATCGGCAACGGCTTCATGCGCCGGCCCGGGCGCGACAACAGCCTGCCGCCCATCATGACGGGCAGCCACATCGACACCCAGCCCACGGGCGGCAAGTTCGACGGCAACTACGGCGTGCTGGCGGGGCTGGAGGTGGTGCGCACGCTCAACGACCACGGCATCGAGACCGAAGCGCCCATCGAGGTGGCCTTCTGGACGAACGAGGAGGGCTCGCGCTTCGTGCCGGTGATGATGGGCTCGGGCGTGTTCGCCAAGGCCTTTACGCTGGAGCATGCCTATGCGGCCACCGATTCCGAAGGCAAGACCGTCAAGGGCGAGCTCGAGCGCATCGGCTATGTGGGCAGCCAGGAGCCTGGCGACCACCCGATCGGCGCCTACTTCGAATCCCACATCGAGCAGGGCCCGGTGCTGGAGGACAACGCCAGGACCATTGGCGTGGTCACCGGCGTGCTGGGCATCCGCTGGTACGACTGCGTGGTCACGGGCATGGAGGCCCATGCCGGCCCCACGCCCATGGCCCTGCGCAAGGACGCGCTGCAGGCCGCCGCGCAGCTCATGCAGGAAGTGGTGGCCTGCGCCCACCGCCATCCGCCCCACGGGCGTGGCACCGTGGGCATGGTGCAGGTCCATCCCAACAGCCGCAACGTGATCCCGGGCCAGGTCAAATTCAGCATCGACCTGCGCAACGCCACCGATGCCGACTGCGAAGCCATGGACGCCGACATCCGTGCCGTGGCCGACCGCATCAGCCGGGAAACGGGCCTGCCCATAGCGATCAACCTGGTGTCCAGCTACCCCGCCCAACCCTTCCATGCCGACTGCGTGGATGCGGTGGCGCGCGCCGCCAAGGCCCTGGGCTACTCGCTCATGCCCGTCGTCTCGGGCGCTGGGCATGATGCGGTCTACATGGCGCGGCTGGCACCGGCCGGCATGGTATTCATCCCCTGCAAGGACGGCATCAGCCACAACGAGATCGAGGATGCCACGCCGGCCGACATCACCGCAGGCTGCAATGTGCTGATGCACGCCATGCTGGAACGCGCCAGGGTGCTGTGATCGGAAAAACTGCGCAACTTGCCCGGAAGCCCTGTTTTGCACTGCTATACTTGCGGCTTCAACAAACGACAGGCGCGTAGCTCAGCTGGTTAGAGCACCACCTTGACATGGTGGGGGTCGTTGGTTCGAGTCCAATCGCGCCTACCAAACAAAGCAGTCTCACCAGGGGCTGCAGAAAATCCCGCTTCAAGCGGGATTTTTTTTGCCCGGACGGCGGCAAGGCAGCCATTCGCTCTGTCGCATGCGTTGATCACCATCAGGGTTACTGCTGCGCCAGGTGCTGTGTGCGCTGCCTAGAATCTGTTGCAGTGCAATAGATCAATTGCCCGTACAAGCACGTACAAGAGGAGAAGCATTGCAATGCAAGAGACGACAACAGCCGCCGCCCCCAGCGCTCAGCGCGTGATCAAAAAATACCCCAACCGCCGTCTCTACGACACCAACACGTCCTCCTACATCACGCTGACGGAAGTCAAGCAGCTGGTAATGAGCAACGAGCCCGTGGTGGTCAAGGACGCCAAGAGCGGCGAAGACCTCACGCGCAGCATCCTGCTGCAGATCATTCTGGAAGAAGAGGCCGGCGGCGCGCCCATGTTCTCCGAGACCGTGCTGGCCAACATCATCCGTTTCTACGGCCATGCCATGCAGGGCTACATGGGCTCCTACCTGGAAAAGAACGTGCAGATGTTCACCGACTTCCAGAACAAGCTGGCCGAGCAGGCCCAGGGCACCTCGCCCGAGGCCTGGAGCCAGTTCATGCGCATGCAGCCGCCCGCCATGCAGAACATGATGAGCAGCTACATGGAGCAGTCGCAGAACATGTTCACCCAGATGCAGGACCAGATGCAAAAGCAGACCGAGCAGATGCTGGGTGCGCTCGGGATCAAGCGCAATAGCTGAGCTTGCAGGGATAAGTTCAGGGGCGGTTTACCAAGTTCTCGCAGAACTGGGACAATATCGCCCCTATGACCCCCACGAGCGACGCAACAACCATGACAACCCCTGCAGGCGCGGCCGCTCCGCGCGTGGGCTTCGTGTCTCTTGGGTGCCCATAGGATACTGCATCTATATCCTTCAAAGGCTGGGCAAGTTAAGGTGTACTGTATGTGCGCCAATGCCGAATACTTGTGGGATGGCACCGAGCCTGGTTGGAACACACGCGAGACGGGGCGGAAGTGTTGGTCACGTTCGGCGTCGATGGGCCGGCCCTTGTCGAGGTCAAGGCGCTCCGCTCGGTGTCCGCGGCCCACAAGACCAGGGCTGCCTCATATATTCTCAAACAACTGAGGGTTTGAACTCAGTCTCTCTTGGTATGCATGAGGGTCGGGCCGCCCCAAAACTGCAACTGCATTGCCAGTCGATGGAGCTTAAGGTCTCCGCGCTACCGGATCAAGAGGCGCGGCGCAGTCTCATCAATACATTGACGACGCGATTTTTTTGATCGAAGACGAATAGGGCTGTAGTCGCAGACGCTCTGGCACTGAAGATCGTTTATTCGGAAAATTGAGTTCAGCCGTTATCTGCTTGCGATTCATGCGATATCAGCAGATTGAGTACCAAGCCGGGGCTAATCAGCTCTACCACTTCCCTAAGGACTGCATGATCACCATCCCATCAGTTGGCGCAACCCTGGCTGTCTAATCGCTAGTGGGTAAATTGAACGTGGTGCCTCTTTTTATGGCGCTTGCATTAATAAGGTAATCTTTTCCAACGTCGGTGAGGCAGGCAATCTTTAGTATTTGACCTTCTGCATCATTTGTGTTTGTTAATTGTATAAATCCCAATGCATTGAATTGGAGAATAATTAATTGCAAACTATTGTTTGATATTGTGACTGATGTTATGTCGTAACCCGGGTATTGATCTATGTAATGATCAATATCTAAGTCTTTGATGTATCGCGCTATTGCAGATTTAATCGCTGATATTTTTGTTGGGGTTAGTAGATCTGGTGCGAATGCGTTAAATAGATCATCCCAGCAAACTGTGCGACTGGTCTGGAATCGCATTGAACGGTCTGGGTTGCTGTAAGGAATTAATTTATTAGTTAACGAAGTCGTATATGCGATTTCTAATTGATCTTCACCATGTGCTAGTTTTTCCTTCGAAGAGGATTGTAAAGATGAAAGTCTGTTAATTTCTTCATCTTTCTTATCGATAATCTGTCGTAACCGTAATATTTCATGGCTGGCTTCAATACTGGCCAGTTGGTCGCTTCTAACCCAGCCTGGTCGAGGATTTCGTTTTATTAGTTGTGTGAGACTTCTGCTTACGACCGCGCCAAGCTCTGCTTGTGTGCTCCATGTTTTACAAAGCTTTTGTTGAACTAGTTTCTGGAACTCATTTAGTTTGGCTAATTTTTCAGGGTCTGATTCTCCGTTTTTTATAGGAATCGCTCCTGGATTTGCATGAATGAATGCCGCGACAGGTATGCCTTTTTCAATTGCATATCTATATTCTTTTTCAGTGTAACTCAAACCGTCATTTGCAAGTGTTCCATATCTCGCTCCCAATATAACTATATAATAATCGCACTGATCAATCAATTCTTTAATAAAAGACCACTGTTCGTCATTATTTGCTGGAAAATATTCCATTCCCGAAGGTATTGAATCTAGCTCCAGAATTGCGCGCATCACCTCCAGGCGTTCATCAGTCAAATCTGTATAGGTTGAGCTCACGAATACTTGATATCTTTTTTCCATGGTCTTAATATTAATTTAAAGGTTTTTTATAGTTGGAGGAGATAAATGCTTAGCTGAAGATGTTCTCTGTGATAATGTGCTTGGTTAAATGGCTGGGACATAAGCACTGCCCGCTCAACTGAATTATTTCGCTGGGGTGAGGCTTAATTCTGCCTGCATGCTATTACGGTTGTAAAAGGAATCAAGATTAAGCACGCAGCGCCTTATTGAGCGGAAATCGGTGCGGGGAATTTCTTCTGAAAATTCTTGTTGACTCGTTCCCAAATCCAAGAGACCCTTTGGTGCTTTTACAGTATTGATTAGGTCAACATAGCATCCAAAGTCAATGCCATAAACGTGATATCTTACTCCAGGATTGTCTTGTGCTGAAATTCCTTTTCGAAGTACGTGTAATACCCGCTCATCGTATAGGAAATCAATCAATTCATCGCGTTGACCGGATTCGAGCAAGAATGCCTTTGTTTGTCGCGCTTTAATAACTTGGTCAATAATCCAATGTAAAAGGTTTTTGGCTTGCTCGTTTACGCTAACGTTTGGCTCCTTCTGCCCTTGATAATGACGCAGTGCGGCAGCGCGGACATCATTTACATTAATTGTGCTGACTGATGCTCGCTGCGAGGCATAAGTGAGTAAGTGCATGGCATCGCGCGGGACACCCTCCGCTGCACGCACAAGCTCCTCAAATGCCTTTACTTGAGTGAACCCTGATGAAATCATCTCTGCCTCATCCTTAGGTGGCTCAAGACCCATATCTTTCATCATGTCTTGAACGTGACTCAGTACGAGTTTTTTGAAGAATGCAACAGCTTGAGTCTCGTCGTTATCGAAGACCATGTATTCATCGAGGCTTACCGTGGCAGCAACATCTGCTCCAAGCTCCAATCCGATATTTCCCGTCTGCCTGTTGGGAATTAAAAAGCGACTGCGCTGTTCAATGGCCGCTATTTTGACTGATATCCCTGGCGCGGGAAGTAAAGCACGTCGAAGTAGGTCCGCTAGGTATGGCTGTAGCTCCTGAGGGATCTCGCTCCATTCGTCAATAAGAAGCCATAAACGTCGTTTTGGTAAAGCTGCAACTAGCTTGCGTATTGCTGTTCCCACGCTTCCAAAGCTAACGTGCGCAACCTCTTGGCCCTGCCTGATGACCTTTGCTGTTTGTGCATCTTTGCCTGTTGTGCCAAATCCAGTGTCGACGGAGAGTTGAGGCCCTTTGGATGATATGCCTCCTGCGATTTTTAGACTTGCATTTTCACTCAATTCTATTGTGTTTGTAGACTCCACTGTTGTTGTACCTACAACTTTAACCTCACGGATTACATCCAAATACTGATCTAATAGTGGCCCTACTGTTCCCAGGTCGACTTTTGTATTGGTTTCCAGGGCGGAATCAAGCAAAGAGCTATGAATCGCTGACAACACTTCGAGCAGTAGGCGGCTTGCTCGTTGAACGACAGAGATTGTTGTGTCTCCGTATATTCCATTGCTTGATCCAATTGTGCGTAGATCCAATTGGATTGCAACTTCTCCATCTGCACGTCGATTCTGCTTAATGTGGGTCAGTAGGTGGGTTTTTCCTGTGCCTCGACGACCAAAGACAATTTGGTGGTCAATGGACATCAAAGAGTTTGCGGCTGAACCAAATTCTACGAACGTCCGTTCAAGGACATCATCTTCCTGACGATCCGCGCGCAGGATGAAACGACCGAAAGCTTTATTGATTGGTGTCACTTGGGTTGGCTCCGTAGAATTCCTATTACAGATAGACAGGAGCATAACCCACAGTGAGGGCTTGTAACCCTATGTAGACAAGTTGCAGGGGCAAAAAAACCTAAGGCTCGGAGGGCGGGATTTCTGCCTATGGGGAAATGCCTAATTGCTGGCACTTGAATTGACGGGATCTGACTGGATGGGCTTACTCAAGATGCGCAAAAAACCTTTGCCTTGCAGGAAGTTGCGATAACAGTTGACGGCTACAGCTTGGGCTTCGCGGGCCACATCCTGGCCAGCAGCGACGACCTGGCCATCTTCGGTGATGATTGCTAGCCGCCCAGGCTTTCCGTTGATGATGACGCTCAGCCCCTCATGGCTCACCGCGCTGATTTGCACGCCCTCGATGGCGCCAGTGGGTTGTGTGCCGATCATGCGGGTGCCTCCCCTCTGCTCTTGCGGTACGGCTTTGTATTGCTTAGGTCGCTATCAGCTTGCAGCATTTCGCCCCCGCTGCTTTCTGTACGAGCGATCAGCCTGCGCGTCACTTCTTGGATCTCGTGGGCCGTCAACTGCCGCAACTGGAATTCATGCAGGTCAATCGCGGTCGTGAGAGCGTCCAGCTCGTAGAAGTGCACCGCGCTTGGACGCCAGGCGGCGCCAGCGCGGCAGCGTGCAAAGTAGGCATCGCACGCCGACAGCGCGCTGTCGAAATGTTCGGCCAGGCCGTGGACGATGCCCCCGCGCTCTACCTCTTGGGCCACCTGGATAGTGCTGTGCATGACAGTGGCGTGCACCTCGGTGGCCGTGCCGGCGCGGATCTGTGCGAAGCATTCGCGCACGGGGTTGATGATGGAGGCGATCTCTTTGCTCGTCAGCTTGGTGCCGTGGCAATTGATCACGGCAAATGTGTCGGGGCGGCCTGCCCAACGGCTGCGGAATGGTTTACGGCGTCCGTTCATGCCAGGCTCTCCAGTTCCTTGGTGTCGAAAATCTCAGCCTTGACGGCGGCGCCAGGCTTGCCCGAAAACTCCACTTTCCAGCCCTCGGCCGTGAGGCCCGCAACTGTGCCTTCTTGCCAGCGGTAGGCGCTGTCTGGATTGAGCACGCGCACACGGTTGTGCACTATGGGGTCTGCGGTGTAGGGCTCCAGCTCCTCGGGCTCGAAGCCTGCGCGTTGGCCTACGCCGGCGCCGAATTCCACGATCAGCGCCAGATGGCCAGGCCGCATCACGCCCACGCGGCCGCACTCTTTTCGGGGGCGTCCGGTCGGTCCCTTGAGGCCGGCCTTGACGCGCACCAAGTCGCCATTGCCGAACGTGGGCGCCTGGCCGGTTGCTGCTTGATCTGCTGCCCCGGTGCCGACGTCAGCACTATCCTGCCCATCGTCAGCGGTGGCAGTCTGCGCGGGCGCAGACTGGTGCGTGTCAGGGGTCACGGCCTGGTCAACTTCGGCAGTTGCGCAGGAGGGCGGCAGGCCCTGCGCAGCGGCAGTTGCGACTGGGCCTGCGTCGTCGCTCAGTGCGGCGGCAGCCGCACCTTGAATGGGTGCCTGCGCGTCAGCGACAGGCGCCCTCTCGTTGCCTTGCCCGGCTGCAGCCGCGCCTGATTCTTGGTCTTGGAGCGCGGCCGCGATAGCGGCCGAGGCTTCGGCGGCAGTCGTCTTCGGCACGTCGCTCGCACGCGCAGCGGGGGATTTTTTGGCTTTGCCCTTAGCGCGACTCTCGCCAGCGCGCGCAGCGGGGTTCAGGGGTAGATCACCCTTCGGGGCTGCAGGTTCGGAGGCCTTCGCGGCTGCTTTCGCCTGGGCCTGTGCTTCGGCGGCGCGCTGATTGGCCTTGGTCTTGGCTTTGACGGCTGCGATGTCTACGCTCCAGTGCGCAGCAACCAGGTGCAGGCCTTTGTTCGCGTCTGCGTCGTCGTTGAGCCAGTACCGATATTCCACATCTCCATACATGACCAGTAGCTGCAGCAGATCGCCGGGCGCATCGTTGTCGGCGATGTGTTGCAACAGGCCCTCTACGGGCGCAACCTTGCCTAGATCGAGCAGCTTGCACAGCTTCTTCGCGCGGTCCTGGCTGTAGGTTCTGGCGATGTTGCGAGCGCAGTAGCGCAGCAATTCATCGGACACCGGCGCGCCGCCAAGTTCGCTGAGCGCGGCCCAGGTCTCCGTGAGAACGTCCCAGCGCCATTGCGTTTCGTAGTCGCTCTTTCTCTTTTGGTCGGCGGCATACTTGGCTTGCTGTTGCTCGCGCTGTGCTTCCTGCTGGATCTTCTCGGCAGCCTCTTCCTGCTGAGCCTCTTTGAGCAGTAGTTGTGCCTGGTCTGCTGTGATCACCGCGACAAGTTCGCCATTCTTGTGGGGATTGGCGATCAGGGTGGGCAGGATGCCCTGCCTTTCCATGGCTTTGCCGATCAATTTGCGCAGGGGCTTTTCGGTGGGGCTGTCGCGCTTGTCATCGAGGCGCAGATAGCCGGCCACTTCACCGGACCAGGCGCTTGGCATCAGGGTCTTGGCCTCGCGGCCTTCGATGATGTGCTGCCCGCGCTCTACCGCTGTGCGCTTGATGGCGATGGCGTGGGCCTCTTCCTTCTCGCGGTAGCACTTGGGGTCGGTGCACACGTCTGCACTGACATCCGTAAACAGGTCCGGATTGGCGCCGGTGCGTTTGGGGCAGGCCTTGCAGCTTCCTGCGGCCGGTAGCAGAGCCTCGTCCGTCATCTTGAACGGGGCACTGTGCAGATTGAGCATGTAGTTTTGCTGGACATGCTCGGCGCAGGAGCGATAGCTGGGGGTGTCGCCCCTGTAGTTGGTCTCCGCGCAGTAGCTCAGCGCCTTGAGCTGCAGCCCCTCGTCGGGAATGCGAGCGATCAACTGCGCCTTGCTGAAATCGATCTTGCCCCTCCGCAGTGCGTCGCGGCCCTCCTCGCACAGGTCGAGCACCTTCATTACGTTGAAAACGTAGGTCCGGCTCTTGCCCACATCCTCGGCAATCTTCTCGGCCGTGGTTTCGCCGAGGTCGAGCAGTTCGCGGTAGCCCTCGGCCTCCTCCAGCTTGGTGATGTCGGCCCGCTGCAGGTTTTCGATCACGGCGGCGCGCAGAGCGTCGGCGTCCGACATCGGGCGAATCATCGCGGGGATCTCTGCCAGGCCTGCCAACTGGCTGGCGCGCCACCGGCGCTCACCGGCGACCAACTCATACTGGGCACGCTCGCGCTTTTCGGCCTTGGCCCATGCTTGCTCATCGGCAATGCGGGACTCGGGCAGCGGGCGCAGCAGGATGGGCTGGTGCACGCCCGTGGCCTTGATTGAGTCGGCTAGTTCCTGCAGCTTGGCGGCGTCGAAGTGCTTGCGCGGGTTGCGCAGGCTGCGGGCGATGCTTTGGAGGGGTACATGCAGCATCAGGGCGCCTGCGCCGGGTATGGGCAGGGCGGCTGTCGGGTTGTCGTTCGCGGTGGTCATGCTGCAAGGCCCTCCTGCTGTCCCTTGATGCCGCAGGCGCGGCGTGCCGCGTTGCGCACCTCGGCGCTGACGCTGTGCGCGAAGCCCTCGGGGTTGAACAGCTCGCGCACCAGGTCAATGCACGCAGCCGTGTCGGGATCGACCTTTGCGGTGTCGAACAGCACGCGGCGGCAAGACGGTTGCTTGGCGCCTTGCTGTACAAGTTCCAGCGCTGCAGCCTCCTGGGGAGCCAGGGGCGCGCCCGGGCGGGGTGCCTGCAGGTTGGTTTCGATCTGGACTTCACCAGGGCCGATGAGGGAAACAGCGATCACGATGGGATTAGCCATGAGCGGCCTCCAGGAGTTGCAGTTGGGATTGATCGGGAGCGGGTTCGCGCAGCGGCTGGACGGCCTGGCAGTGGCCCAGCGTTGTGCGGATCTGGTGGATGGGCGCAGTGACGGACACTCGCATGCCGCGCTTGAGCGTCTTGGCGTATTGCTGGGCTTGGGGCCGCAGGTTGGGTGGGTAAACCAGCTCGGCTTTGACGGGCAGTTGGCCAGGACCGTCGCTGTCAAAGATGACGACGAGCACGGGCATGGGGGTGCTGTCCGGGCCTTGCGGCAGCGTGCGCACCTCGGCGTCTTGCACCAGGGTGCCGGTGATCTGGATCAGAGCCATGGCGTGCCCCCGAAGTGGATGGCGGCTGCGATGGCGGGTGGCGCGACAACGCAGAGCACGGCAACCAGTGCGAGCACGACGACCACCGCCCAGCGGCTGGCTGCACGGCGCTTGGCGCGGCGTGGACGGTGCGGGCCGTCCATCTGGATGGGCGGGCGGCTCATCGTGCGGCCCTCGCGCTGATGGGATTGATGTGGCCGAAGAGGGCCATTGCGCGTGCGATGGCATCAGCGGCGCCGGTGGCGCGGATGGTGTGGCGCGTGCGGCCGCATGTGACGGTGTAGAGGGTCAGCATTTGGACACCTCGCCGTAGATGCGGCGAGCTGCAGCGATTGCGGGCGGCTGGTCCCAAAACAGCAGGCCGCCGCGCGCTGTCAACTGCTTGATGTGTCGCCTCGTTTCGTCCATCACTGCCCAATGGCCAGACCAAAGGGCGTCTGCCACGGGGCCTTTTTTGCGGCGAGCAAACAGGGCGCGTAACTGCTCGGCGTGCCTGAGGGTGTCGCTGGCCAAGGCCAAGTACATGGCCACAGGCGCAGAGAATGGTGCGTGCCTGGTGACGGCTGCCGACATCACAGGCCTCCCGCATCGGCATCGGTCAGCACGACGCCGGCCAGGCCGGGGATGCACATCAGCACGTCAATTACGTGGCTGTCCGGGGGTGGGATGTCGAGGGCGACGTATGCCGCGCTGGCGGACTGCAGGATGTCCTGCTGCACCCGTGCATTCGCGGCGTCGCACATGGCGGCCAGACGATAGGGCCAGAGCAGGCGCTCAGGCTGCTGGATGTGCCGCTGCAGCGGCGTCGTGTCTACGGCGAGAGAGAGGGTGCAGACGTGTGCACTGTCTGCTGTACTGCTGCATTGCATGCCGGGCCTCCTGGGTGATGGAGGGCGCGCGGCTTTGCATGCCGGTGCGCCCGCCTGAGTGATGACTCAGGCAGACGCATTACACCATTTGGTGCATATTAGGTCAACACTGTTTGGTGTATATCTAGAATTCTTCTCCCTTCCAGATCTTCACCACTCGGGCGAACACCTCGAAGTCCATCCCATCAACGATGTCGAATGGGTCATATAGGGGGTTGTAGCTCTTGGCCCGAAGAACAAGTCCATTGATCGTGGGGATGCGTTGCAGTTGCTTCACAAACCCTTCGGTTCCCACTCGAAAGAAGTAGACGCCATCTGTGTCCACCAGCTTTACCCCCCTGTCAACGAGGAGAGGGTCACCTGGGTTAAAGAGAGGCTGCATTGAAGGGCCGAAGCCGGTGACTATGGCGAGATTCTTGGCGCTGGTGATGCGCTGGACATTCATATGTAGCCACTTCTCAGACACGGTCCACTGCTTGATCACGCCCGGTTGATCGGCTAGCACGATCCCGTGGCCCATGCTTCCACCGGTCTCGTACTGCGGGATGCGGATGTCTCCCGCTGACTTCATGGCTGCAGGCTCCGCAGCGATGGTCGCTTCCCCATCAAGGATGGAGTCCTGAAGCTGGTCGAGCCAGCCAGGCAGATGCTCAGGGTAAAAATTTGCCTCCATCCGCCGAGCAATCTTTTCACCGAAAGACTTGCGGCCTTGCAGCATGTCGAGCAGTTGCCGGGTGGGAAGGTCGAAGCGGCGGGCTGCAGCTGACAGCGTGAGTTCATCCACGATCTTTTGTGCGTTGCGGCGGCGAATGTCTGCGATTTCCATAGTGGTTGATTTGACCAGCCCGTAACCATTTGGTGAATTCCCCGAATGGTGATCTTTTATGCACCGTTCGGTGTATAGTCTTGCGTCATGACTACCAAGACGCTGAAGGAATATTTGGGGGGCCTGAGTGGGCCTGCGCGCGAAGACTTCGCGCAGCGTTGCAAGACCTCTTATGGCCACTTGCGGAACGTCGCATACGGCAAGAAGCCTGCTGAGAGCCTTTGCATCCTCATCGAGCTGCACAGTGGGCGCGAGGTGCTGTGCGAGTCCTTGCGCTCAGACGTGATGTGGTGGGTCGTGCGTGGCTCCCATGCCTCGGTGGCAGGAGGCGCGAATGTCTAGCGTCTTGGTATCTATTTTTTCCCCCTCCAGCAACCCGGCAACGTCGCCCGGGATTCGTCTCCTTCCCCAACTTGGTGCCGCACGCGCGGGAAGGCGTGTGCGGCTTGCGTTGCTGGCTGGAGTGGGGCTTTTTTTATCTCGCAGGAGGTTTGCTATGGACCAAGACACTTCGGCGCGGCGGAAGTACTACAGCGCTATGCACCGGGCGGGCCTGTTCACAGCCGGCCAGCTGCGCTATCTCGAAAGATTGCCTGCTGATGGATCTGAGTCAGCAACTCCTTCGTGCTCCCTACATGGCTTCGATAGGCGTCAAGCATTGCCTCGCTGCCCTGGCTGTTCAGCAGATGGCCTTCCACTTCAGGCCCGTTCTTCTCGAATTCTTGTCGGATCGCTTTCAGTGATTGCGCTGGGAGCGTGCGCAGCACTGCTTCAAGCAGCACGGCGGAAGCGATGAGCTGGCCTTGCAGCCTATCTGGGGAAATCTGTTCATCCATGTCCGTACTCCTGTGTGTCTTCGATGGTGTGTGTGGAAGCCTCCATCGTAGCCATGGCAGGAGCGGGCGCCATCCTGAAATTTCCAGCGTTCAAGGGGAGCCCCAATGACTCGCCGCTACTCCAGCGCCGATTGGCGCGACATCTTCTACAACGCTGTACGCGAGGCGCCGGGCGGTGTTACTGCTGCGGCCGCGTTTCTCACGGACCGGCGCGAGAAGGCCATTCACCCGGAAGACCTGCGCCGCCGGCTGCGTGGTGCTGACGGAGAGTCGCTGAGCACAGAAATGCTTGAGTTGCTGAGCGAGTGGCTGATTGACATGGGCAGGCCGGATGCCAGGCGCTGGCTCCAGTCTTTCAACGCGCGGTTCTCGATGGCTGCGGCGTACCTGCCGCCGCCGCCAGAAGGTGGCTGGGCCTGCGAGGCCTCGGCCATCAGGCAGAAGGTCATGCAGATCACAGCAAAAAACGGTTTGCTCGCCGGGATCTGCTCTCGCGTGACGGAAGACAACCAGATCGACAGCACTGAGTGCGATGAGCTGGAAGCGGGCTGCATGGAAATCATCGAGCTGGTGTTCCGCCTGCGCCGCAATGCGCGCCGTGCTGCTGGCAGGTCGGAGGACTTCACATGAGGCCTGCAGGCGAAGTGAGCACCACGCTGCTGCATGTGGTGGAGAGCCTTTGGACGCCCGAGCGCGGTCCAACGCTCAGCGAGATTTCAGCGGCGGCTGCTGTCGCTGGTGTCGCGGTATCTGCGGCCCGCACCACGGTGGCCAACATGAAGCGCTATGGCCGCCTGGTCATTTGCGGGGAACGCAAGGTGCCAGGGCGCAATAGGCCAGCAGCCGAGTACGGGCTGCCCCAACCGATTTCTAAAACCGCCGCGAACGATGCGGCTTTCGGCCTGGCACAGGCCATTCAACTTTGGGGGTAGTTCTCTGATGGGTTCGTTGCATGTCGTCGGTGTTGGGGACGCCGATGTGATGTTTTCGTGGGTGCGTGGAGGCCGCTATGTCTGACGAAAAGCCAGCATTGCCCGCCGCCCCGGTCCCGGTGTGGGACAGCATTCCCGCTGAGCTTGCGCAGCGTCAGCAATGGGTGCTGTGGAAGTTTGAATGGGATGCCCGTCGCTCGGCCTGGCTCAAGGTGCCGTATTACGTGGGTGGTGGCCGCCGTTCCGGCGATCAGGGCAGCGACAGGGACCGCCAGCGGCTTGCAACACTGCCGGTGGTGCGTTTGGCCTTCGAGCGCAAGCAGGGGCTTGCGGATGCGTGGAGTGGGATCGGCTTTGGCTTCCTGCCGGGTGATGGGCTTATTGGCATCGACCTGGACAAGCATGTGGACCCAGCCACTGGGGAGATGTCTGAGCGCTGCAAAAAGATCATTGCGGCCTTCCACACGTTCACGGAAATATCACCCAGCGGCACGGGCGTGCATCTGTACCTGCAGGGGCATACGCAGACGGCCAAGAGCAATGACATCGGCGTAGAGATGTTTTGCGAGCGGCAGTATTTCACGGTCACGGGCAGGCATGTGGCGGGCACGCCCGTGGAGGTGTCGCAGGCCGATGAATCGGCGATCCGCCGCATGCATGCCACGATTCAAGAGGCGAAGGAAAAGCGGCAGGCGCCTGCATCTCCCCCGCCTTCCCGGCCAGCGCAGCAGGTCGCAGGGGTCGGTGAGGGCCGCAATGATTTTGCTCACGTCAACGAGCAGGCGATGCGTGCCTTGCACGTCTGGGTGCCTGCCCTGTTTGGCGGGCGTGAGCAAAGGAGCCCGAAGGGCTATCGCATCACATCCAAAGCGCTGGGCCGAGACCTTCAGGAGGACATTTCCATCCATGCCGATGGCCTGGACGATGGGATCATGGATTGGGGTGTGGCGGATATGGGCGATGCGCGCGGAGGCCGCCGCTCGCCCATTGATCTTGTGATGGAGTGGGGTCCTGGGACGGCCAAGCCGGCCGAGGCCTTGAAGTGGCTCGCTGGCGTGCTGGGCATCGTGCTTCAGCCCCCAAAACCAAATCGCGCGAACGAGCGTGCTCCCGCTGGGGGGGATGCTGTTGCGCCAGACGCTGCTGAGACTGCTGCTGGGGACGGCGGCGATGCCGACAAGCCCAAGAAGGGCAAGCGCAAGCCGAGCCATGACGGCGAGTTGACGGCGCTCTATGACAAGCTGGTGTGGGGCAAGAACTCATACATGGACTGCCGTCCCAACGTGATGTATTGCCTTCAGCTGGACCCAGCCCTGGCAGGCCTGGCCCGATACAACACCTTCACGATGGCCGTAGACCGCAGCCGCGAGGCGCCATGGGGACGGGAGGCGGGCGCCTGGGATGAAGAGGACGACATGATGCTGGGCGAGTATCTGTTGCAGTCGCACTCGCTCAACATCAACTCCAAGGGCACGCTGCGGGACGGTGCTGTCATGGCTGCCCTGCAGGACAAGTACAACCCGATTGAGGATCTGATCCGTTCCGAGACATGGGATGGTGAGCAGCGGCTTGAGCACTGGCTTACCAAGGTATACGGCATCGAGGAGCGGCCCTATACGCGCCTCATCGGCAAGTGTTTCATGATGGGCCTGGTCAACCGCGCCATCAACCCGGGCTGCAAGTTCGACTACATGCTGATCCTCAAGGGGGATCAGGGCCTCAAGAAGTCATCGGCCTGGCGTGCACTGGCCTACCCGTATTTCACGGACAACGCGATCCGTGTGGGCGACAAGGACAGCCAGCTGGCCCAGCAGATGGCCTGGATCGTGGAGTCGGCCGAGCTGGAGTCTCTGAACAAGGCCGAGTCCACGGCGATCAAGCAATACCTCTCAGCACAAGAGGACTGGTTCCGCCCGCCGTATGGCGCGCAGATGGTCAAGTCCAAGCGCCATTTCGTCAACGTGGGCACCACGAATGCCGACACGTTCCTGCGTGATGCCACGGGTGATCGCCGCTTTTGGCCGCTGGAGGTGCACCAGGTCAACGCGGACGCATTGATCGAGATGCGCGGCCAACTGCTGGCCGAGGCGCTGCATCGGCTCAATGCCGGCGAGCGCTATTGGCCGGACAGGGATGAGGAAAAGACCTTGATCTTTCCTGAGCAGGAGCCTTTCAAGCGGTCCGATCCGTGGGAAGACCTGTTGGATGCCTATGTCAACGGCAACGATGGCCTGCATGTCAACGATCCCGCTCCGATGCGACGCCAGTTCTTCCCGCGCACTGAGCTGTATCAGGTGCTGCAGATCAAGCCCGACAGGGTGGACAACGCGGGCCAGATGGACACGCGGATCAGCAATGCCATGAAGTCGCTTGGCTTCAAGGTGCACAGGGAAAGCACCGGCCTGCGCAAGCGGGGCTTTCTCCGGCAGCCCAAGGATGCTGTCACGCCTGTGCTGGCTGCCGCTCCTGCTGCGCAGGAAGCCCCTCAATGGCCCTACGACGCTTCGGGGGAGGGTGATGACCTCCCGATCTGATTTCAACGCTGTGGAGCACAGCGGGATGCCTTGCGGGCTGGTCACGCCCCGGCTGGGTGGATGCGTCTGCATCCGCGTTGCCGGTCCTGTCGCCACCGCCGTCCTGCCGTCCACCGTTCGTCCACCCCGGGGTGGACGGCGTAAGTGATTGATTTACCTGGGTGAATCGGCGATCCGTCCACCCGTCCACCGCCGCGTGCAGACGTGTGCACATGGGCGTGTGTGCGGACAGGCGGGCGCGTGTCTGCGCGCTCGCGTGCGGGCAGTTTTTTATTTTTTTCTGTGGTCGGGATGGACAGATGGACGGATTGAGGATTGGCGCGGGTTTGCGCCGTCCTCCTCTCGTCCACCAGCCGTCCATGCCATTGATCTGTTGGGGAGTGGGAATGAACAAACCAGCCAGCTTGAGGGACCGGATGCCGGAGACGGCGGATTGGGTGGACCAGAAGCGCGTCGAGTGGGGTAGGGACTACGTGGACTCGTGCATCCGCCGATCCTTGCGCGGCGAGCCGGGATGGTTCTATGCGATGGAGGGTGGCAAGGTGCTCGGCACGCCCTGGCCCATGGATGCCCTTGCGCCATTGGTCGGCAGCGGCACCCGCACAGTGGCACAGATGCAGGCTGCTGCGGTGCTGCTGGGTGTTGGCTTCGCTGGGTTCATGCGTGAGCCGGAAGGGAATGCACATGGCGCGCATTGAGCGGATCAGGCAGCGGCTGGAGAACTGGGCACTGTGGAGATCCAGGCTCGACAGCAACAGCCTTGGTTATCACACGGTCAACGTGCTGGCGGTGGATGTCTGGGGACGCAACAGCTACAACGGCAGCCAGATCCCGCACGTCGAGCAGGAGGCGGAGGAGACGGACCATGCAGTGCAGGAGATGGAGCAGGCAAAAGCTCATCTCTATGACACGGTGTATGCCTACTACCTGCAAGACCTGGGAGTGTCGAGCATCGCCCGCAACTTGGGCAAGGGGCAGAGCACTGTCCATGCTCAGCTTGGCCAGGCAGACCAGTTCATCGACCGATGGCTGCAGGAGCAGCAACGCATCAGGGAAGAGCGCGAGGCGCTGGCCCGTGGCCGTGAGTACATGCGGCGCGCGGGGAGTTTTACAACATAGAGAGTTGGGCTACATTTGCGGCAAGCTAGTGCTCAGTGACCCCAACCACTGGATACATGCCAGCCCCGCCCGGTGCAGACCCGGCGGGGCTTTTCTTTTGGCTTCACAGGAGACATCGCCGTGCCATCAGCTGCCCCGCGTCCGTGCTCGCATCCGGGCTGTGGCGTGCTGGTCCGTGATGGCACGGGCCGGTGTCCAAAGCATCCGAAACAGTCCTGGGCAAAGAAGCCCGCAGCCGCCAAGCGCGTGACAGGCCGCAAGCTCCAGCAGCTGCGCAAAGAACTGTTCGAGCGTGAGCCGCTGTGCCGGCCCTGTTACCGCAAGGGCATCGTGACCCTTGCGACCCAGCGGGACCATGAGATCCCATTGGAAGAGGGCGGGACCGATACCAAAGACAACGAGCAACCCATTTGCGCCGACTGTCATGACGAGAAGTCAAAGGCTGAGCGCGCGCGCGGGGTGCGGCGTGCTTGGGCTGGATATCGGGAGGGGTGAGCCCGCCCGAGGGTGGGCCGGCCGGGCCAGGGGTGCCCGGTCGGCTGATGGGGGACCGAGGCAGGGCCGAGGGGGTAGGGGGTGTCCGAAGTTTCGGCCCTTTTGTGTGGAAACCGACCGCTCCGTGGAATTTTTGCACGCGCAGGTTTCGGGGGGTGGGGGGGTAGGAGGTAGACCATGGGACGACGAGGCCCGGCCGCGAAGCCGGTGGAGCTGAAAGTGCTGGAAGGCAACCGGGGCAAGCGCCCGATGTCGGTGAACCTGGACAGCACTTTCCGGCCAGAGGCGGGAATGCCGCCAGTGCCGAAGGGCCTGAGCCCTGGCGCGCGCAAGGTGTGGAAGCGCCTGGGCGCAGAGCTGCTCCGCTACAACCTGATCTCGGTTGTGTATTCGGACATCTTCGAGGAGCTGTGCGAAACCGTTTCCGATGTGAAGGAACTGCGCCATTCGCTGCGCGCCCGCCAGAACCTGCTGCGGGCCGAAGGCAAAGACCCGATGGGTGCCTTCGAGGTGACCAGCCCGAACGGGATGCCCATGCAGCACCCCCGTTATCAGATCCTCAAAAGCGAACGGCAAATGATGCTGTCGCTGCTGGCCAAGTTCGGCCTGAGCCCGGCCGAGCAGGCCAATGTGACAACCGCCATCCGCGCGCAGCTGCAGCTCTTCGAGGGCGATGCGCCGAAGGATGTGCAATCCCCGGCTGCGCCCGCTGCCGCCCCGGCCTCTCCGCGAGGGTTCACCGACTTCGACTAGCTGCCATGACCCGACCTCAAGCCGAGTATTTCGAGCGCGCAAAGGCTTACGCCAGGCGCGTGACGAAAGGGCAGGAGGTTGCGGGCAAGTACGAGCGGCTGGCCTGCAAGCGGTTCCTGCGGGATCTGGATCGCCAGGGTGCCGAAGATTTCCCGTATGTGGTGGACGTGCGCCTGGGTGGCCGGGAATGCCAGTTCCAAGAGCTGCTCTGCCATATCAAGGGCGAGTGGGCCAAGCCAGTCTATGAAGACGGGATGGTGCGCTACGCGAAGATTCGCTTGGAGGACTGGCAGATCTTCTGTGAGTTCAACCTATTCGGCTGGGTGCACGCGAGCACCAGGCTGCGCCGGTTTCGCCGCAGCTACGAAGAGGTGGCGCGCAAGAATGCGAAGAGTACGCGCGCCGCCGGCCGTTGCCTGTACCTCGCCTTTGCGGACGATGAGCCCGGCGCGCAGGTCTACAGCGCAGCCACGACAGGCGAGCAGGCCCGTGAAGTGTTCGACACGGCGCGCGAAATGGTGCTGCGTGACAGCGAGTTCCGCGAGCGCTTCGGCGTCACGGTGGGCCGCCACGACATCAGTTGCCCGAGCACGGCCAGCAGCTTCAAGATCCTGAATGCCGAAGCCAGCACGCAGGACGGCCTGAACGTGCACGGCGCCGCCGTGGATGAGGTACATGCGCACAAGAAGCGCGACCTGTGGGATGTGATCGAGTCGGCGGACGGTGCCCGCAGTCAGCCGCTTATTTCGGCCATCACCACGGCCGGCAAGGACACGGGCGGCATCTGCTTCGAGCTGCGCAGCTACACCATCAAGGTGCTGGAGGGAACGCACGTCGATGAGACGTGGTTCGGGGTGATCTACACCATCGACGAGGGAGACGATTGGAAAGATCCAAAGGTCTGGCGCAAGGCGAATCCGAACCTGGGCATCAGCGCCAAGGTGGACAAGCTGGAGGCCACGAAAACCAAGGCGCTGGCGACACCCAGCAGCCGGGGCAACTTCCTGACCAAGCACCTGAACGTGTGGACCAATGCCGGCACCAACTGGATGGATATGGAGGCGTGGAATGCCTGTGCCGATACCTCACTGCGAGAAGAGCAGTTCACCGATGAGGAGTGCTATGCGGCCTCCGACCTGGCCGAGAAAAACGACTTCGCGGCCAAGGTCAAGATCTTCCGGCGCGGCGAGATGTGGTTCGTGTGCACACGTCTGTACTACAACCAAGTTGCGGTGCAGGAGAGCAAGACGGCGCAGCTGTCGGGCTGGGTTGATGAAGGATGGATCAAGGTCAGCCCTGGCAACCTGACCGATTTCGACATGATCGCGGAAGACCTCAAGGCCGACCGCGACATGCACGACCTGAAGGAAGCCGCATACGACCCTGCGCTGTCCAGCTACTGGGCGCGCAAGCTGATCGATGAGGGCCTGCCCATGGTCGAGATCACGCAGCGCAGCCTGTTTTTCACGCAGCCCCTGCAGGAGCTGGAAGCCCTGGTCCTGGCCGGCAAGGTGCGCCATGACGGCAATCCCTGCATGAGCTGGATGGTCAGCAACCTGGTGGTGCTGACCAGCAAATACAACGAGCTGAAAAGCCCGACCAAGAACCGCAAGGAAGACAAGATCGACGGCGCCATTGCCATGCTGATGGCGTTCGGCCGTGCCTTGGCCCTGGCGGAACCTCAAACCGACAAGCGCCAGAAAGCCAAGGCTTTCTGGGCGTCATTTGCAGAAGCGAACAGCACATGAGCCCAATCCGAAAAGCGGTGCTCGGGGCGATGGCCTGGGCGCTCAAGGGCACCGACCTGGCCCTGACCAACCCGCAGGGCTGGAATGTCCTGGGCGTAGGTCCGACCTGGGCAAAGGTGCCGGTGGGCGAGTTGACGCAGTTGAAGATCACTGCGTCATGGTCTGCGATCCGGCTGATTGCCGAGACCGTGGGCACCATCCCGCTGCACCTTTACCGCACCACACAGAAGGGGCGGGAGCGGGCCAAGGATGACGCGCGCTACACGCTGGTGCATGACCAGCCCTGTGACTACATGACGGCCCCCGAGTGGAAGGAAGCCATGGTGGTGAGCCTCGCTACCATGGGCCAGTCCTACAACCCGGTGGACCGCATGGAGTCCACGGGGCGCATCCTGCAGATCCAGCCGGTGCACAAGTCCCGAGTACAGCCCGAGGTGCAGCAGGACGGGTCAATCGTCTACTGGCTCACCGACCGCCAGGGCCGGCGCATCAAGCGCCGGCGCGAGGACGTGATGCCCATCCGGGGCTTTGGCGGTGTGGGTGATCTGGAGGGCTATGCCCCGCACCAACTGCACAGCAACAGCCTGGCTCTGGCCGTGGCGCTGGAAAAGTATGCGGCCGAGTTCTTCGGCAGCGGTGGCCGGCCCCAAGGCATCTTGAAGACCACGGCGGACTTTGGCGAACAGCAGCGCGATCAGATCCGCGCGGGCTTCGCGCAGTACCTCAAGGAGTCGCGGGACAAGGGCGAGCTGCCGGTGCTGGACGGTGAGACCGACTATCTGGCCATCAGCACCCCGAACAACGATGCGCAGTTCATCGAGTCGCGCAAGCTGCAGATTGCCGAGGCGGCGCGCATCTACCGCGTGCCTCTGCACATGCTGATGGAAATGGACAAGGCCAGCTATGCCAACACAGAGCAGGCCAACAAGCATTTCCTGGACTACACGCTGATGGCGTACCTGGTGCGGATCGAGGCCGGGTTGAACAGCAGCCTGTTGACGCCGGCCGAGCGGCGCGCTGGCATGTATTTCCAGTTCGATGTCCGTGGCCTGCTGCGTGGCGACAGCACGCAGCGCGGCGAGTACTACGTGAAGCTGCGCACGGCCGGTGCCATCACGCAAAACGAGATCCGCGAGCTGGAGGACATGCCGCTCATCGACGGTGCAGACGACTTGCATGTGCCGCTCAACATGGCCCCCTCGGACCTGCTGGGGGAGATCCTGACCCGAAACAAAGGAGGCGCCTGATGGACCGCCTGACCGCACCGATTGAAATCAAGGAAGCCAAGGCAGACGGCACGTTCACCGGCTATGCCGCCGTGTTCAACAACGTCGATCTTGGCCGGGACGTGATCATGCCCGGCGCTTTCCGCGCGATGAAGGAAACGCGCGACGGCAAGGTGCGCATTGCCATGAACCACGACCTCAAGCGTCTGGCCGGCAAAGCCAAGTGCACGCAGGATGAGCACGGCCTGCGCGTCGAAGGGCAGCTCGCACTGGGCGTGAGCTACGTGCAGGACGCCTATGAGTTGATGAAATCCGGCGTGCTCGATGGCCTGTCCGTGGGCTTCGACATCGTGCCAGGTGGTGCCACCTGGGAAGAGCGCGATGGCGACTATGTGCGAATCATCACAGACGCGGTGCTCTGGGAATTTTCCCTGGTGCCGTTCGGCATGAACCCTGAAGCGCTGGTGGAGACCGTCAAGGCCGCCACCACGATTCGTGATTTCGAGGCGCAGCTGCGTGGCCTCGGATACAGCCAGCGCGAGGCCAAGGCCTTGGCTGCTGGCGGCTTTCAGTCGCTGGGCCGCCGGGACGGCGACCCGGACAGCGAGACGCTGGCAGACAACCTCAAGCAACTCACGCACGCATTTACCTGGAACTGAAAACATGCACTGCATTACCCGAAAGCGCGTCACTTACGCATTCCTCGCTGTCCTGGCGATCCTGGCCGTTGCCAGCGCCATGGGCGCTCCCATCGTTGCGCCCGATGCCTGGGCCGGTCTCGCTGCCGCTGGCGCCCTGCCTGTGGCCCTGACGGGTGAGGTGGGCGGCGATATCCGCAAGGCAATCGACCAACTGACGGATACCGCGAAGGCGGCCAAGGAAACCGTTGAGCAAGTCCGCAAGGCGCATACCGAGCTGGACGGCAAGGTGTCCAAATTGCATGACGAGATGAAGTCCGGCATGGTCGATGCCACTACCAAGGCCGCATTTCAGGATGCTGTCCAGAAGGTGGACAAGGTCGAGAAGGCTTTGGAAAAGGTCAACGATGAAGTGGCCGAGATCGCCAAGAAGGCCGCCAACCTGCTGGGCGGTGGCGGCGACCAGAAAAAGAGCCTGGGCCAGATCGTGGGCGAGTCCGAAGTTTGCAAGAGCTATCGCGGTGGCGTGGCCGAGCTGGCAACGATGAATGCGCCCCTGTTCGGCAAGGCCGCGATCACCAGCGGCCCGGCAAGCGCCGGTGCGCTGATCCTGCCGCACCAGGCTGGAATCGTCATGGGGCCTGATATGGCGCTGACGGTGCGCGATCTGTTCATGGCCGTGAGCATCGCTACGAACTCCGTCGAGTGGGTGCAGGAAAAGCTCTTCACGAACAATGCCGGCTCTCGCAATGGCGAAGGCAACGCGCTGCCCGAGTCCGGCCTGACGTTCGAGAAGAAAAGCTCGCCCGTCGAAAACATCGGCCACTGGATTCCCGCCAGCCGCCAGGTGCTGGCCGACGCGCCGCAGCTGCAGGGCCTGGTAGATGGCCGCATGCGCCAGGGCCTGAAGATCAAGGAAGACGCGCAGCTGCTGTTCGGTGACGGCACCAATGGCAACCTGCTGGGCCTGACGCCGCAAGCGGTGGCATTCAGCGCTACCGGCATGCCTGCCGTGCCCTCGGGTGGTCCGGCCCATACCAAGCTGGACTATCTGCGCTGGGCCTTCCTGCAGGTTGCCAAGGCGCAGTATCCGGCCACCTTCGCGGTGCTGAGCCTGGAAGACTGGGCACTGATCCAGATGATGAAGACCAACGACGGCGCCTACATCTTCGGCACGCCCACGGATGGCGCCGCGCCGCGTGTGTGGGGCAAGACCGTGGTTGAGAGCCATGCCATGGCGGCCGACGACTTCCTGGCCGGCAGCGGCTTCGCGGCAACGATCTATGACCGTGAGGAGGTCAGCGTGCGCGTGGCCGAGCAGCATGCGGACTTTGCGATCAAGGGCATGGTGGCCCTGATCGTGGAAGAGCGCCTCGGCTTCACGGTGGAGCGCCCCTCTGCCATCGTGGCGGGCCAGTTCCCCGCGCCGTAAACGCCCCCTCAACCCTCGGCCAAACGCCAGCCTTTGCGCTGGCGTTTGGCATTTCTGGACTGGAGAGAAGACATGGAAGTAGCAAAGACATTCGAGCGCGACGGCAAGCGCTACCGCCCGGGCGACCCGTTGCCCGATGGCCTGGACGCAGTGACCCTCGCGCACTACAAGCGCCACGGCATGGTCCGCGAACCTCGCGCCAAGATGCTAGGCCCGGCCGAGAAAAAGCCCGCTGGCCCCCCCAGCCCGGCGCAGCCCCCGACGCCTCGCCGCAACAGCTCGCCCAAGCCGGCGCATACGGCGGGCCTGCAGGCGGCAGGGCAGGGGGCTGCAACAGAAACCGTGCCGCCGGCGCCGCTTCCTCCCACAGATCCCACGCCGCCGGCAGATCAGCCGGCCGCCGCTGGCGACGGCGCGGCGAGCGGCGAGGCGGCGGGCGCGCAAGCGGGCGGAGCCGCACCAGTGGATGCAGCTGCAGCTCAAGAGCCCGCCAAGGAGTGAGCATGCCCAAGCCGCTGGTAAGCCTGGAGCAGGCAAAGGACCATCTCAGGGTGGTGTCCAGCCTGGAAGATGCTGACATTCAGCTCAAGCTGTCGGCGGCAACGGGAATGGCTGTCAGCTACCTGGACCGAGGGGTTTTCGCAGACCAGGCGGATCTTGATGAGGCCTTGGCCGCTGACACAGCCGGCCCGCTGCCAATGGTGTGCACGGACATGGTTCGCGCGGGCATTCTGCTGATCCTGGGCGACCTGTACACCAACCGTGAGGAGGTGGTCACGGGGACCATCGCAACACGGTTGCCCACAGGCGCCCGCGCATGTTTGCGGCCGTTGCGGCGCATGGGGTGCTGACATGCAGGCCGGCAAGCTCAATGAGCGGATCACTCTGCAGCGCCTGGCCATGGGCCAGGACAGCAGCGGCGGCATGGTGCGGCAGTGGGTGGATCTGGCAAAGGATCTGCCCGCCAGCCGGCGCGACTTCTCGGGCTCGGAGCGCCCCGCCACCGGCGCCGCTGGCGGCATCGTGGCCGTGGCCCGTACCGAGTTCACGATTCGCTGGATGCCCGGTATCGACGCCACCATGCGGGTGCTGCATGAGGGCGAGTGTCACAACATCCAGCACGTCAACAACTTCGCAGGCCGGCGCGAATCGCTGATCCTGACCTGTGAAACGGGGGTCAACGATGGCTGACAAACCCGAGATCACAGGCGTGCCCGACCTGACTGCAGCCTTCCGCGAAGTCCGCGAGGACATGGCGCAAAAGGTCTCGCGCCGCATGGTGGTCGCTGGCGGCAAGGTGATCACCAACCGTGCCAAAGCGATTGCCAAGGCAAACGGATCGGTGATCACCGGCGCCATGGTCGAAAACATCGCCATCAAGCGCGAGCCCAACGCCCCGGACGGGACCGCGCAGTATCACATCGGTGTGCGTCACGGCCGCGACCAGACCAAGCGCGTACAGGCCAAGGGGCAAAAGCGCCTGGTCGTGAGCCGGGGTCGCATCAAGGTGCGGCGCGACAACGACCCGTTCTATTGGCGCTGGGTCGAGACCGGCCGCCGTGTGGTGCCTGCATCGGTCAAGTCTGGCGTCACGACATACACGCAGCGGCTTCGCAATGGCCGCGTGGTAGTTCGCACGCGCAAGTACGAGGCCACAAGCCTGCGAGCGCGCCGGCGGGCGGCCTCGCAGGGCGTGGTCGGCCGCAAGCCGTTCATTGAGCCCGCGCTGCAGCAGGAGCGTGACAACGCCATCACGGCCATGGACCAGGCGCTGCAGCGCTACCTGGCCAGCGAAAGAAAGAAGGGAGGCGCATGACTGCAGGCCCGAGCATCCATCAGCGTCTGCTGCCTGCTCTCAAAGCGGTGCTGGCCAATACCTGGTGGCTTGAGCTGCCGGCCCGCCCGACTTGGCCAGCGGCTGTTTTCAGCGTCGAGACGGCACCGGAGCCCGGATGGTGCGCCGGCGGCGGCTACGACGCACACGACGCCACGGTGATCGTGCTCAGCCGCAGCGCGGTCGAGCTGGACACCCTGCTGCCGACCAGCGGCGGCGGCAGCGTGCGCGCGGCTGTCGAGGCCATGGAGCACTACCAATGGGAAGTGGGCTGCGAGGACGCGGACTATGAAGACGATCCGCAGGTCTACGCCCGCGCCCTAATCGTGCGCTTGCGCACGCCCCGATTCACCACAGCAAAGGACACGCCATGACGGCAAAGAAAGACAAGGACGAGGCAGTGCACACGTCTGCACCGGCCCCGCAGAGTACCAAGCCGGCGAAGCCCGCGCACCACCAGGCCACCACGCTGCCGCCCCCGGATGAATTCCACGGCAAGGCGGGCCGCTACGTGCGCGATCCCGCAACCGGCGTGCGCGTGCCGCAGGACTGATCGCCAGCCCTATCCCTCAACCTCTGAAAGGAACCCCCATGGCAAAGTCCATGAAACAGATGCTGCTGCTGGCCATGGTCCAGACGGCGGCGGGCACTGCGGCCACGCCTACGGCGGCGGCCAATGCCATCCTGTGCCGGGCGCTGATGCCCGAGCCCATCACGGCTGACCAGGTGGCGCGCGATCTGATCCGCCCCTACAAGGGCAACAGCGGCAAGCTCACGGCCGGCGAGCATCGCAAACTGTCGTGCGAAGTGGAAATCGCCGGGAGCGGCACGCCAGGCGTGGCGCCTGCCTATGGCGATCTTCTGCAGGCCTGCGGCTTCGCGGAAACCGTCACGGCCGGCACTGACGTGCAATACACGCTGGTGAGCGGCGGTGAGCCGCTGCTGACGTTGTATGGCTATCTGGATGGCACGCTGTTCAAGCTCGTGGACGCCAAGGGTACGGTCAGCTTCGAGCTGAACCCCAAGGGCATCCCCGTCATGAAATTCGAGTTCCTGGGCGCCTACTCCAAGCCGGAGGAGGGCGCCATGCCCACGGGCGTGGATTACTCGAAGTTCATGCAGCCCAAGGTCGTTGGCAAGACCAATACGCCCACGCTCACGATCTTCGGGCACAGCGCCTGCACCAGCGCGTTTTCGGTCAACCTGGCCAATCAGTTGAACTGGCGCGAGCTGATCAACTGCGCAGGCGCGGCCAGCCCCGACCGCCAGCCCACGGGCTCCATCACCATGGAGTTTCCGAAGGTCACGACAAAGGACTGGACCGAGATCGTGCGCAACAGCGAGCGCGGCGCGGCCGTGATCGTCCACGGTGTGGACCCCGGCAACATCGTTGAGCTGCAGATGCCCAACATCCAGCCCGGCCCGTTCACGCTCAGCGATGACCAGGGCGTGGCAATGATGGCTTTGCCCTTTGACCTGGTGCCCATCGTCGGCGATGACGAATTGGTGCTGATCGTGCGCTGACGTGATTCCCTTCCGCCAGAGGCCGCCTTGTGCGGCCTTTTGCTTTTGGTGCTCGCACGGGCCGCCGTGCGCCACCGCATCCGCTTCCCTTATTCAACAACTCTGGAGTTCATCCATGTTCAATCTCACCCCCTCGGAAACCTTCAAGGAAACCGTAAAGATTCAGGTCAAGACCGAAAGCGGCTCTTGGCGCGAAGAGTCGTTCACGGCGATTTTCCAGCGCTCCGATGAAGAGCGCCGCCAGGAACTGCACAACAAGCCCTTTGCGGAAGTCGTGGACGAATTCTTGGTGGGCTGGGAAATGAAGGATCTGCAGCGCATGCCCGTCGAGTTCACCCCGGACAACAAGGCCGCGTTCATGCGCCTGCCTGCCGCCGTGCGTGAAACGGCCATTACGTACCTGCGCACCAACGCGGGCGCCAAAGAAAAAAACTGATCGAGGCCGCGCGCTGGTGGGCGGGCATTCGCCCCTCGCCGGCCGATCCCTTCGCGCCGCAGGAATCCATGCTGGATGCAATGCGCGCGATGGGGGCGCCGGCCGGGGACATCGAGCGCGTGGCACAGGCCATTGCCGAGCAGCGCGCGGCCGTCGAGCAGCTCCCCGAGGAATTCGGGGTCTACCGCGATAACTGGCCCGTTGTCACGGCCTGGCGGGCGCTGGAAACGCAATGGCATTACGCGGGCATGGATGGCACCCGCATGGGCCTGCACTACGGCTGCGCCTCCGCCTGGCTGGACATGTTCGTGCCCCAGCGGCAGCGCCGCAAGGTCATGGTGGGCCTGATGGTCATGGAGCGCGGCGCGCTCGCGGCCATGAATGAAATCCGAGAACAAAGCAAGGAGGACTAGCAATGTCTGCATTGGGATCGCTGGTCGTCAAGCTCGCGCTGGAGTACGCGCAATTCAGCCAGGGGCTGCAGTCCTCTGAGCAGGACGTGAAGCAGCACGCCAAGCGCGTGCAGGATGCCTATGACAACATGGCCGCCGGCGTGTCGGCCCGCATGGACAGCCTCAAGGGCGCTGTGCTGGGCGCCATCGGCGGCGCGATCAGCGTGGTCGGGATCACCTCGGCCATCGCCAAGATCAAGCAGGAAACCATCGACGCCGAAAAGGAGCAGACCCAGCTCGCGGCCGCGATCAAGTCCACAGGTGGCGCGGCTGGCTGGAGCGTTGAACGGCTCAACGCCATGGCCGACAGCATGGAGAAAACCAGCACTTTCAGTGCCGGTCAGATCAACCGGGCGCAGACCCGCATGCTCAGCTATGCGGGCGTGGTGGGCGAGCAGTTCCCGCGTGCCATGCAGGCCGTGATCGACATGTCCGAGCGCATGGGCTACGAGGTCACGGCCTCGGCCGAGACCATCGGCAAGGCGCTGGACGTGCCCAGCGAAGGGCTGACGGCGCTGTCAAAGCAGGGCTTTCGGTTCACGGATGCGCAAAAGGAACTGGTCAAGCAGTTCGAGCGCACAGGTCAGACGGCCAAGGCGCAGGACATCATCCTGCAGGCCCTGGAGTCCAGCTATGGCGGCGCGGCCCAGGCCGCCCGGGACACGCTGGGCGGTTCGCTGACGGCTGTTGGCAACACCATCAACAGCCTCATGACGGCGGATAGTGCGAGCCTGCCAGGCCTGCGCGATAGCGTCGAAGGGCTCAATAGCACGCTCAACAGCGATGACGTTCGCAACGGCTTCCAGACCCTGATCAGCGGGCTGATCGACGTGGGCAGCTTTGCCGCCAGCAGCATGGCTGGCATCGTCAAGCTGGGCCAGGCCGTGGCCGAGCACAAGGGCGAAATCGGCGTGGTGCTGGGCATGATCGCCGGCACGGCCACGGCTGCCGGGGCGCTGCAGGTTGCCAATGCCATCGGCGCCGCTGGCGGCGTCTGGGGGGCATTGACCAAGGTTCGCGGCGCGGTGATCGCGCTGAGCCTGGCCCTCGCGGCGAACCCGGCCACCCTGGTGCTGCTGGGCATTGGTGCGGCCACGGGCGCTGCCATTGCGTCGAACCTGGGCGACCCAGTGGGTGACAGGCTCAGCAAGGAAATCGAATTCCAGACCGAGCGCCTGGCACAGGCCGAGGCACTGCTTGCGCGCGCTGGTGGCCCCAAGGGGCAGATGACGGCCAAGCTTGAAGAGCGCATTGCCGGCATCAAGAGCCATCTGGATGTCTTGCGAACTGCCGCCGGCGCGGCAAAGCCAGCCGTTGAGGAGGTGGCTACTCAGGTTGCCGGGGTGGCGGCTGCCGCCAACAGCACGCAGATCCCGCTGGGCCAGTCCGAAGACTGGATCAAGAAATACGGCACGGCGGCGCAGAAAGCCGCGCTGGAAGTCGAGGAATGGAAACGCAAGCTCGGCTCTGCATTCACGCCCGAGATGCAGCGCCAGGTCGAAGAGACCTATGCCAAGCAGGATGCGGGGGCCAAGGCCAGCGCGCAGTCGGCCAAGCAGCTGCAAACCAGCTACGACAACCTGCTGCAGTCCATCGCAGAGAAGACGGCAGAGCAGCGACAGGAATTGTCCAGCGGCGAAGCCCTGACCGAGTCCGACAAGATCCGCATCAAGTTCAATGAGGATCTGAAAGACAGCCTCAAGGGCCTGACAGCCGCCCAGCGCGCCAACGTGCTGGCCAAGATCGACACGCTGGCGGCGCTGGAGAAGGAAAACGAGGCCGCGAAGAAGGCAAAGAAGGCCGCCGAGGAAGAGCGCAAGTACCGCCAGGAATGGCTTGGCGTACAAGCCAAGACCGTCGAAGAGCTGGAGGCCGGCAACAAGTCCCTGCGCGAAGAGATTGAGCTGATCGGCCTGAGCGCTGACCAGCAGCGGGCGGTCCTTGAGCTGCGGCAACTGGCTGTGATCCTGTCCAAGGAACAGCAGCTGGCCGAGATGGAGCGTGCTGCTGCCTTGACCGGCACCATGACGGCCGAGCATGCGCTGCTGCAGCAGGAAATCGCCCTGCTGCGCGAGCGCCTGGCCCTGACCTCCCAGAAGGAGGGGAAAGAGGCCGCTGCCAAGGCTTCGGCCGCCAGCGTGACCGAATGGCAAAAGGGCGTTGACCAGATCGGCCAAAGCCTCACGGACCAACTGATGGCAGGGGGGCGGTCGTTCGGCGACTACCTCAAGAACCTGGCGCGGACGTTGATCCTGCGGCCGCTCATCATGCCGATGGTGCAGCCTGTTGCCGCCTACGCGGCGAACATGCTGGGCCTGTCCGATGGCGGTGGCGCGCAGGGCAATCCCCTTGCTGGTGTCAAAAGCCTAGCGGATATCTGGTCTTCGTTTTCGAGTGGCACTTCGGGCGTCGTCGCATCGGGCGTGATCGGTCTGGGCAAGCTCATGGGCAGCAGCTTCCTGGGCGAACTGGGCGCGGGCATCGCTGCAGGCGGGCAGCTCGGAATCGGAGGCGTGGCATCACTGTGGGGATCGGCCAGCGGCACTACGGCGGCAGGCATGGGCTTTGGCGCTGCCTTGCCCTATATCGGCGCGGCCGTGGCTGTTTTCTCGCTGCTCAAGAGCGGCTTGTTTGGTTCCCGTGGTCCCAACCACTCGGGCGGTGTCTATTCGACCAGGACGGACGACTGGGACGATGCCACAAAGCAGGCGCTGGGCAAGGATGCCTGGGGCAATTCTTTGGGTGACTTCACCAAGCGCGGCAACAAGGAGCTGGGCGAGCAGCTGGGCACCACGGTGAAGGCCATGGCCGAGGTCTACAAGTCTCTGGCCAAGTACGCGAGCGGCAACGTGCGCGAGGTGGACATTGCCGCAGGCTTTGCGACCAACCCGAAGTATGGCGATGAGGACGCCCACGGCTATTTCCAGATCATCGACAAGGTGACCGGCGAGGTGCTCAAGTCGTACAAAAACCGCGACCTGGGCAACGACCCGGAAAAGGCCTTCACGCAGTTCGTCGCCGACATGGGCGGCGCCCTGGTGGGCGAGCTGAAAAAGGCTGACCTGCCGGCATGGATGCGCGATGTCTTTGACGAGCTGGGCGACGACATCACGCTGGACAGTTTCAACGCGATGCTGCAAAAGGTCCAGCTCACGGCCACGGCGGTGGAGGGCTGGACAAACAACATCGTCAACTTCGGCGAGATGGGCGACAAGGCGATTGCCAAGCTCATCAAGGACATGGGGGGCATCGAGAACGCGATAGCGGGCATCGACGCCTTCTATGCCGGCTTCTACACCGAAAGCGAACGGGTCGAGAACGCCGCGAAGGTGCTGGACAAGTCGCTGAAGGAACTGAAGCTGGAGATTGACCCGCGCCAGGGCCAGGCCGCGAAAGAGCAGTTCCGCAAGCTTATCGAAGCGGCGATGGCCGCAGGCGATGTCGAGCTGCTCGCCAAGCTGCTGCCCATGGCCCAGATGTTCGGCGAGGTGGCCGATGCTGCTGGCCGCGTGCTGGATGGTTTGAAGGAGGACCGCTCCAAGCTGGAAGCCGAGTACCTGCGCGCAACGGGCCAGACGGACAAGTACCGCGAGGCCTTGCGCAAGCTGGCGACCGAAGGCATGACCGAGGCCGAGCGCGCCGCGTGGGATTACAACGAGGCGCTGCGTGCCGAGATTGCGGCCCGCGACAAGCAGACGGATCTGGAGCGGCAGTTGCTGGAGCTTTCCGGCGACACGGCCGAGCTGCGCCGGCGCGAGCTGGCCGCGCTGGACCCGAGCAACCGCGCGCTGCAGCAGCGGATATGGGCGATTGAGGACGAGCGCGAGGCCGTGACAGCGGCCCACAATTTGTTCCGGCGCGCGTACCAACGCGACCGCGATGCGCTGCAGGACCAGGCGTCTACGCTGCAAAGCACCATCAGTGCGATCAGCTCGGCCGTGGGCATGCTCAACAGCACGGCCAATGACCTGTGGGGCAGCGTGGACAGCACGCGGCAACTGCTGGCAGCGCAGGGGATGGTCTACATCGAGCGCGCGCTGGCAGGCATGCGTGCCGGGGCTTCGGTCACGGACTATGCAGGCCTGCAGGACGCCATCGGTGCAGCGCGCAATGGCATCACCAGTGGGGAGTACACCAGCGAGTTTGAACGCCGGCGCGACACCAAGGTGCTGGCGGGCCAACTGGCCGAGATGGGCGAGATTGCCGGCATACAGCTGTCGTTTGAAGAGCGGCAGCTGAAGGCGGTGCAGACCCAGATCGACCAGCTGGATGCCCTGGCCAATACCGCTGACGAACTCGTCAACGGCACGGCTGCGCTCAGCGACACGGTGCGGGGCTACTTCGACAAGCTGCTGACACTCATCACTCCCAAGACCACCACGCCAGGGCAGAAGCCCAGCGGCGGCAATGGGGGCGGGGCGGTGCTGGGTCCGGGCGGCGAGGGCAGCACCGAGCCGGTGGACGCCAAGTATTCGCGGCCGCGCTTCGATGGTGTCAGCGGCAGCTGGTACGAGCCGGTGATTGATCCGGGAACCATCAACCGCCTCGACGGGCTGTATGACAAGTACCACGCCTATGACGGCACGGGCGACCTCAACGGCCTCATGCAGAGCATGCGCGATGCAGGGGCCACGCTCTCGGATCTGGAGGCGCTCAGCGGGTACTACGCCCGGGATTGGGCGGAGGTCGAACGGATCACGGGCATCAAGCTGCCCGCGTTCGATATCGGAACCAACTACGTCCCGTTCGACATGCCGGCCATCGTGCATGCGGGCGAACGCATCGTGCCTGCGGCCGACAACCGCCGGTTGATGGCTGCGCTCGACGGTGCCGGCGGCCCTGCAGGCGGGGCGGTGCTGGAGGTGCTGCAGGCGGTGCGCCAAGGGATCGATGCCCTGCGTGAAGCCGCCGAGGCAACCGCAGGAAACACGAGCGTTCTGCCCGAATACACGGACCAGCGCGACCGCGTGAGCGGCGGCGGAAATGCGGACTACGTGGTGATTGCCAATGTGGAAGAGGTGGCCGAAGGGCTGGCGAAGGTATTGGAGAAAGGAACGGCATGAACATACTTTTGCCCATCACGATCACGGAAGCCATGATTGCGGCCGGGACCACCATCCCGGCCGTCGATGCGGGCATGGGGGAGGTGGCGTGGGTGGCCGGCGACTATGCGCTCGGCGCCCGGCTCACCTACAAGGGCTGGACCTGGCAGTGCACCAAAGCCATTGCCGGTGCTCCCGTCAATGCCTACACGCCCGACGATCCGCGCGCATCGCAGCACTGGGAAAAGGACGAAAACTCACCCACCAACCGCATGGCACCGTTTGACGAATATGTCTTCACGGCAGCCAAGCAGCGCGGGGGCCTCAAGTACGTCTTGACGCCCCCGTTTTTCAATGGCGTTGCGATGTACGGCGTGGAGGCGGACCAGACCGATATCAAGGTCTATGAGCCGGGTGCTGCGCCTGGTGCGCCGCCCATTCACTCGCATGGGCAGACCATGTGGGAGCAGGCGTTCGGCGAGTGGGAGTACCTGTTCGGCAACCTCGACAAGAACAACAAATACACGGGCTCGGGTTATCCAATCCGGCCCGTGTCTTCGTTGGAAATCACGCTCACGCGCAATGACCCCAGCGCTATGGCCGAGTTGGGCTATCTCAGCATCGGCCAGTGGCAGCAATTGCTTGCGCCGCTGTCCGACAAGGGCGGCACGGAGTTCGGTGCGGAAGTCTCGCCCAAGCGCTATGGCCTCTGGAAAGCCAATGGTGACGGCACCTACCTAAGGCAGAAGGGCCGCGTGGCCAAGCTCATCACCGCATCGGTGCTGATCAATGCCAAGGACGCCCCGCGTGTCTCGCGGTTGCTGGAAAAGATCATCGATATCCCCGTGGCTGTCGAAGCCAGCGATCTGCCGCAGTACGGCCATATCTCAACGGTGGGTTTCGTCACCGGCACGGTGCGCGCCGAGCGCGCCACTTACGCAAGAGTCAATATCAAAGTAGAGGGCAACGTATGAGCCTGATCCCTGAAATCCCGGCAGCACCCTTTGTGCCGCTGTATCCGGCCCTGGGGAGCCTGAATTTCAACCAGGAGGCCTATGCCTATGGCACGGCCATGCCTGGCGTGACGACGCGGCTGCGGGAGATTGCAGCCGCATGCCGTGAGTGTGCCCTTGCCGCCCGTGAGGATGCGATGTCGGCTGAGGCCTCGCGCATGCTGTCAGCGCAGCAGGCTGACCAGGCGATGAGTTACCGCAACCAGGCGAGCGCCTCTGCAGTCGCCGCTGAGGCTTCGCGTGTGGCTACCCAGAGTTTTGCTGCGACTGTGGCTGGAAATGCTGTATTGGTGACGGACCGTCTTCTAGGCGGACGGGCTATAGCACCCACCACAAACAGCCAGGGCGGACCTATCTCTGTGGGGGCTATGTACTTCAACACGGGTAGCAATCCAGCACTCAAAGATAAGTGGTTCATCTGGAGCGGATCGGAGTGGAAGCTGGGGCCAGGAGACTACTCAGGCGCCTTCGTACCTCTTGCGGGCGCGACGATGGCCGGCCCGCTCAAGGTACGTCCTAACGCGACTGGAGAAGAGGCGCCGCAGGCACAAGAGGTGGTGCAGAAAATCGGCCCGTTCAATCAAGGCGGCGAATTGATGGGTTCGGCGACGTTCGGGCAATGGTCTTCTTACGCTGCTGTCAACAAAGCGAGCATGGGGGCCGACTGGCCATTCCGCAATAACATCGCCGATATCCCGATTCACTGGAATGCTTTGACGTTCGGGATCTCTACGCGAGGTACGCAGATTGCTTCACAAGCGTTCGCCATACCTGGCATAGCGGGTGACCTTGCGATCCGCACAAAGCATGACACTGGATGGTCACTTTGGAGTCGAATCTTTACGGATACGACTGTCATAGAGCGCGAGAAAGTCGCAACTGTGCCCGCAGGCACCACGACTTACAGCGTGGATCCTTCCGAGGGTAGCGTGCACTATGTCGTGATCAACGGCTCCGTGACCTTTCAGCTACCAGCGCAAGGCCGTCAACTGGGTGACCAAGTGACTCTCCGTGTCTACAGCCAGGGCGGCGTGCGGTCAATTGGACTGTCGCTGAACGTACAGCTCCCTGTTGGACAGCCCTTTCCCACGTACGCTGCAAATCAGATCGTCACGCTCGTGCTGTTTTACGGCCGACAGAACACTTGGGATTGCTTCTACGCTGGGGTACATGCAGGATGATCGCGCGCTGGCTTATGGCTGCTGGTCCCAAGACCACACGTCTCACCATCTCGGCAAGCGTGCATAACCCCGACATTCGAGCGCTTGCAGTCGCTGCCGGTTGGGGCGGGGCAGGAGGGATCGAACTGACGATCAATGCTGGCGTCGATGTTGTTGGGCTGCGGGTTACAAATCTCTCGCACGACATGCTCAAGGTCATCAATCGCGGCCGCATCGGCGGCCAGGCGGGCGGTGGAGTGGGGTTGTGGACCGATATCCGTTTTTCCCTTGATAACTCCAGCGGCCAGATCCTCGGAAGCGGCGGTAATGGTGGCGACGGGGGGGGCGCCTCGTGCTTCTATAACGGTAGCTACATAGGCGCAGCGGGGGGCGCTGGTGGTTCAGGTGCGGGCTTTTGGGTCTCGGGCAACAGCGTCTTTTTCCAGAATGCTCAAGCGGGTTGGGAGGGCGGCTACCAGGTCTACACCGGAGCATTACTTGGGGGACACACAGCACCGTGGGTAAGCGGCGGTACTGGAGGCGGCGGTGGCGCTGTGGGCTACCCGGGCTTTTGGGGGGAACCTGGCAGCTACGGCGGTTCGGCAAGCGGCGCGGTCAACGAGGGGGGGTATAGCGGCAATTCTGGGGGTGCGGCTGTGCAGGGCAACTCGCTCATAACTTGGATATCCCTGGGCACCGTCACTGGTTCCAGGGTCTGAAAGGCAACCGATGTATATCGACAAAGACACAGGAACCTATCCCCTGAGCGAAGCGGATATTCAAGACTTGAACCCGCGCGTGATGATGGCTCATCACCTGGAGCAGTACGCACTGGTCGTGCCTGCCCCGGTCCCCGAGCATGACCGCGAGACGCATAAGACTATTGAAGGCGCGCCGATAGAGGTCGATGGTCAGTTCGTCCAGCAATGGGAAATCGTCCCCTTGTCTTCTACCGAACTGGCGGCCATAGCGAGGGCTAAGGCGCGGGCTGAACAGGAGGCGCGAGACGCTGCGAGGGTACGAGTGACGAAGCGCCAGGCGCTGCTCGCGCTGTTTGACCTCAAAGGCATCAAGGAAGACGCGATCCTGGCGGCCATTGATGCGATCCCTGACGAGCACGCGCGCTATCGCACGCTTGTGGACTGGCAGGGCGCCGCAACGATTGAGAACGACAGCCCGACGGTGCTGCTGCTCGCTGGAGCGCTCAACATCACTGCCGATTTGCCCGCGCTCTTCGAGTACGCCGAGGCCATGTAGCCGCCGCGCCGACACTTCAACACCAACCCGCCTCGGCGGGTTTTTTCATGCCCGGAGGAGGGCACATGGACAACAACTGGTTCGATCAACTTCTACCCAAAGTGCCGGGGATTCTCGGCAGTGCAGGAGCGCTTATGTGGATGCAAGGTACATGGCCGCGTAAGGGGGCAATGCTGGTGCTCGGGATCGCGGCGAGCAACTACGGTACGCCTGACTTCGTGGTGGCGACAGGCCTTTCCGAGGGCCTCGCCGGCTTCGTCGTCGGCATGTTCTCGATGACTGCGGCCGACTGGGTGTTCCGGGCGTGGGATCAGTTTGCGCTCGGGCCGCTGCTCAATGAGTGGGTGCGCAAGCGCCTGGGCTTGCCGCCAAAGGATGGGGGGGCTGTATGACTCCCCATTTCAGCCTTGCCGAACTCACGGCCAGCGCCACGGCGCAGCGCCAGGGCCTGGACAACACGCCCACGCCCGAGGCCATGCAGCGCCTGGCACTTACGGCCGCGATGTTGGAGCGCGTGCGCGCGCACCTTGGCGTGCCTCTTATCGTGACCAGCGGCTACCGCTCGCGCGCTGTCAATGCTGCCGTGGGCGGCGTCACCAGCAGCGACCACGCCATCGGCGCGGCCGCCGACATCGTGGCGCCCCAGTTCGGCATGCCCTACGCCGTGGCCAAGGCCCTGGCCCCGCACGTCAACGCGCTGGGCATCGGGCAAATCATCTATGAGAGCGTGGGCGGCAAGCACTGGGTGCACCTGTCCACACGCACGCCGGACAAGCCGGTCAACCGCGTGATTACCGTCAGCGGCAAAAGCACGCTGGTGGGCATACAGGAGGTATAGCCATGCATAAATCAACTGCTGGCGCGCTGCTTGCCATCGCCCTGGCTGGCTGCACGGTCGTGCCTGCTGGGAGTGCGGTGCAGGCGTGTGCACTGCTCGACATTGCAGCCCGCGAGGCTGATCTTTCGCCAGCTTGGTACACCCGCGCCGGCCAGCTGCTGCACGTCTGCGGCGTGCCCGATGCCCTGGCGCAAGCAGAGCTTGCCGCGTGCGCGGCGCAGGCTCGCAATGGCTACCCCAGCGACTGCGAGGCGCAGCCATGATGGCCCAGCTCAAGGCCTATACCTGGCAGCTCCTCGCCCTTGTGCTGGCCGCGCTGCTGCTTTGGCAGAGCGTTGGCCATCTGCTCGCTTTGCGCGCGGCCGACAAGGCCCGCGCCGACCTGGCTACCGAACGCGCAGACGCAGCTGCAGCGGCCGCCGAAACCTCCGAGCACTATCGAAAACTGGAAGGCACCTACCGTGAAAAACTCGACTCCATCACCCGTGAGGCGCATCAGGCACAAAACCGCGCTGCCGCTGACGCTGACGCTGCCCGCGCTGCTGCTGGCCGGCTGCGCGGCGACCTCGCCGACTACATCACCGCTCACCGTGCGGCCGCTAATGCTCGCGCCGCTGCAGGACAGTGCACGCCAGACGCCGGCGCCCTCGATTTGCTTGCCCAGCTGCAGCGCTTCGCTGATGAGCGAGCGGGAGAACTGGCGCGCCTTGCTGATGATGCCCGCATCCGCGGCGGCGCCTGCGAGCGAGCCTATGACGCCAGCCAGGCCATGATGCAGGCGGATCACCAACAGGACTACTAGATCCAACTGCTGATGGATCGGCGGCGCAAACGGCTGCAATAGTTTACTGAGATAGATTGCCGCAGTCCGTCCTCTCCATGGGAGGCTTGGCCTGATCCAATAGACGAGCAGTTTCTTGGCTGCGGACGTGAGCCAAAAAAGCGAGGAAGATAGTGAGGGCTGAGAAACAAAGACAGACTATTCCCAGTGGCCTTGATAGCGAAGAGATGCCTGTGGAAAATGACAACACCGAGAGAAACAGAGCCATTAGCAGCAAGTGAAGAGACTGCAGTCTGTTTCGAATTTCGGATGCCTCCGCTTGGCGTCTTTCTTCTGAGCTACTTTTTAACCGCTGGAGACGGATTTCCCACGCTCTACGACGTGTATCGGACCTGCTTCGCCACCATGAAGACGCTCCTGATAACTTCTTGTCTAGAGCCCCCTTCAAATATGAAGAAATGAGGTTGATAGCTATTCCTGCAATAACTACGCTAACCCACCATATTGGCTTTGATAATTCGTTAATAATTTCGGTCAATTGAGATTCCTGCTTTATATTAGATGTCCTCTTGGGCACCCCCGGGGGTGCTGGGTGGCAAGTGATTTTCGTGCAGAAATAGAAGCTGTCAATCCTCCGGGCAGCGTTCCGTGCTCCAGTCGAGAGTCCTATGCGAGGAAGCTAAAACGGTGCAGGAGATTTTTCAACAGAAACCGGTCCCAAACCGCTGTATACCCGGTCCCCGTCCAAGTCAGTCACTACAAACCAATCGGGCAGAACCTCGTCGATGAAATAGTGCTCCGGCAGGCCGGGCAGGATCTTGACTTCAGGCAGACCAAACGATCTGGGCATTGTGAGCAGAGTCGGGTATAGCTCAACTTCACGAGGCATTTTCATACCAGTCTCCCGAGGTTAGGTTCGTGCTATTGGGATGTCTTGCAGAGCCGTGGTGTAGCGTGGTGTTCGGCGGTCCTGGCGCATGCCCCATCCCGACTGCTGCAGCGTGCTGGCCATGCCCACGGTGCCCTTGCCGTAGCGCCCGTTGAGCCGGTCCATGGCCTCCATGAGTGGGCTGTGGTCGCGTGCATAGTCGTTGGCCTCATCAAGCAATGAGGTTTGCTTCACTGTCACGGGGGATAGATCAAGCAGCATCACGCCGGCCTTCGACAGCTGATAGCCGGGCTCGTAGATCTTGGCGATGCCGCGCGCAGCGGCCCGCACCAGCATGGCTGTGTCGCTGCTGGGGGCCGGGAGTTGGACAGTGGTGCTGCGGGCAAAGCGTGGGCCTTCGCGGAATGGGCTGGTGTGCGCGAAGACATGCACAGCCCCGGCACGGTGGTCTTGAGCGCGCAGCTTTTCTGCCGCACGTTGGGCAAAGGTGGCCACAGCCTCCACAAGCGGAGCCAAGTCGCTGACAGGGCGGCCGAAAGACCGCGTGCACGCAATCTGCTGCTTCGGTGGCGGCTCGTGCTCCAGGCTCAGGCAGGGCGTGCCCTGCAGCTCGCGCGCTGTGCGCTCCAGAACGACGCCAAAATGCGCACGCAGCAAAGGCTGGGGTGCGTGCGCAAGGTCCGAGGCCGTGAAAATCTTGTGATCGAGCAGGCGCATCTTGATTCGTCGGCCCACGCCCCAGACTTCGCTCACGGGGACGCTTTCCAGCAACGACTGCAGCTGTGCTGGCGATAGCTCGGTGAGGTTGCATATCTGTGCCAACTCCTTCGGATAGCTGCCGGGCTTGCGCTCAGAATCCTTTGCAATGTGGTTCGCCAGTTTGGCCAAGGTCTTGGTTGGGCCGATGCCAACACATGTTGGGATGCCCACGCCCCGCAAGATGCGATCACGGATTGCCCATGATCTGCGTGTCACGTCGTGCACGCCAGCAAGGCCAATAAAGCATTCGTCGATGCTGTAAATCTCTTGTTCTGGCCCAAGGCCTGCGGCAAGGGACATCATGCGGTCGCTCATGTCGCCGTACAGCGCGAAATTTGCGGAAAGGGCAACCAGTCCCTGGTGCACGCGATGCTTGACCTGGAAGAAGGGCTCTCCCATTTTGATTCCGAGGGCTTTTGCTTCCTCGGATCTTGCTATTGCGCACCCGTCATTGTTGCTGAGCACGATCACAGGTTGTCCCTTGAGGGATGGCCGAAAGACGCGCTCACAAGAGACGTAGAAATTGTTGCCGTCAAGCAGGGCAAACATGGCCAGCTCACAAAGCGCGAAACGTCTTCACGGCGCACACAACCACGCCCCATATCTCGAGCTGCTGCCCCTCTTTTGCCCGGATGTCGGGATACGTGGGGTTCTCGGGCCGCAGCATCACTTGGTCGAACCTGCTCCACAGTCGCTTGCATGTGAAGTCGCCATCGACTTCAGCGACCACGATGTCCCCGTGCTGCGGCCGCAGGTACTTATCGACCACCAACAGATCGCCGTCAAAGATCCCCGCGCCCGTCATTGAGTCGCCCCTCACTCGCAAGAGAAATGTGCACTGGGGGTGCTTGACCATGAGCTTTGCCAAGTCGATGCGGGCACAGGCGAAGTCTTCGGCGGGGCTGGGGAAGCCCGCTCGCACAGGACTGTTGGGAGCAGGTAGCGGCGTGGCCGGCATGATCGCAGCAACCGGGCGTGAGGGGGTTATGAGGTGGGGCATAGCAGTTTGTCCTTGTGCTGTATAAATATACAGTATCTTTGGGCTCCCGCGTCAGCGAACCCTAACTTAGGTGGGTGCGCACCTCGGGTTGCTCCGGCTCTTGAGCCGTTGAGGACTGTTCTCCGGCGATCCAATTGCCTTGCCTGTCCACAGTCAACAACCGGGCAACGCCTCCGCGTGCGATCAGCACCAGGTCAATTTTGTAGTCGCGCTCCGAGGCATCGGGATCGGGATTGACACCCCGGGCATACACAACGATGCGCTCAAAAGTGTCCGCAACCAGCTGGCGGGCCTGCAGCCTGGGCTCAATCTCCTGTGCTTCCACTCCTGCAGCCAGCGCACGCCAGGCAGCATCGGCTCCAGAGATGTCTGTGCGCGCCGCGCCTGCCAAGTCCAGTTCGGCCGCCTGCAGCCTTGCTTGAGCAGCGGCCAGGTCGACCTCCAGTTGGCGAGCGCGCCGTGCGAACACTGCCGGCGTTCCCTCATCGGCGCTGGCCAGCATCGCGTCGGTGAGCTTGTCGAGCTGGGCGCTGATCTGGTCCACCTCCTGGCGGGCTGCCACCACCTGGGCGCGCGGGGCCTGGCTGCGATCTGCCCCGTACAGGGCCTGCAGGTTAACTATGTCGCTGCAGTAAGACATGATGGCCCGCTCCACCGGCGCAGCGCTTGTGCTGCCCGACACAGGGCAACCGCCGCCATAGGCTGCCGCCGAGGCGCAGAGCAGACGCCGGTTTCCGTCGCGTAGGCGCCCATCTGGCAGTCGATTCTTGGTGGCGAGGTGCTGGCCAGACATCGGGCGGCCGCAGTATCCGCAAATGGTGATGCCAAGCCCGGTGATGACATGCGGCAAATCTCCCTTCACCCGCCGGCGGCCGCTCTGCGCTGCTACACGCTGCAGCTCGGTCCACTCGTCTGCACTCAATAGAGCAGGGTAGTAGTCACGCAGCTGGTACTCCTCGCCATCGATGGAGACGGGCTTGATACCAGCGAGCTGCGGCATCTTGAGCAGGCGGTAGATCTGGTGTGTCCTGTTTTCGGCAGACGTGGTGTAGAGCTGCAGGCCTTCGGCGTCAAGGCGCTGGACGATACCCTTGCCGCCGTGCCCCTGGACATACAGCTGCACTGCCCGGCGAACTGCGGCCGCACGGCCGGCATCGATCTCCCATCCCCCCTCCACCTCCTTGACCCATTCCGGGTCGTGCCCCTGGCGCACATGCCCTCGGTACGTGCCGTTCTGCCATCCCTCGCACAGGCGCCTAATGCTGGCTTTCACCCGCTTGCTCTTCGTGTCGCTTTCTTCGTGCGCGCGGATCATCACCAGCAGGCTGTAGACCAGATCCATGGGGTTTTCTTTGAGCCGTGTGCGGCTGTAGGCCTTTCCGTCGCTCGCTGTGACTACGGTGATGCCCGCATTTACAATCTGGGCCAGTTGCGCCTGGGCCTGGATGGGCTCTGCGCGAGAGAGGCGGTCCAGCCCCTCCACGATCAGCACAGATCCATGCGGTACACGCCCGTCTTCCACGGCCCGCAGGAACACCCCGAGCGCACCACTTTTAATGTGCTGCTGGTGGTAAGCGCTCAGGCCCTCGTCGCGGAGGGTCAGGCTGCTATCAAGCTGCAGGCCGTGCTCAGAGGCCCATTTTTCCGCGTATGCCAGCTGCCTGTCCGTGCTGCTCCCCGTTGACTGTTTGGGGTCCGAGAACCGCAGGTAGCTATAGACAAGACCTTTAGAAGTTTTTCCCATGAATGAAACTGCTGTCAAAGTGGATCGGCTGCCCCGTATAGGTATGGTATCCCTCGGGTGCCCCAAGGCACTCACGGACTCCGAACTCATCCTTACCCAGCTCAGCGCCGAGGGCTACCAGACCTCCAAGACCTTCGAGGGCGCTGACCTGGTGATCGTCAACACCTGCGGCTTCATCGATGACGCCGTGCGCGAGAGCCTGGACACCATTGGCGAGGCGCTGGCCGAGAACGGCAAGGTCATCGTCACGGGCTGCCTGGGTGCCAAGGCGGGCAAGGATGGCGGCAACCTGATCCAGGAAGTGCATCCCAGCGTGCTGGCCGTGACCGGTCCGCACGCCACGCAGGAGGTGATGAACGCCGTCCACACCCATCTGCCCAAGCCGCACGATCCCTTCATCGACCTGGTGCCGGGCGCCTTTGGCGAGGCGGGCATCAAGCTCACGCCCAGGCACTACGCCTACCTGAAGATTTCCGAGGGCTGCAATCACCGCTGCACCTTCTGCATCATTCCCTCCATGCGCGGCGACCTGGTTTCGCGTCCTGTAGGCGATGTGCTCAAGGAGGCGCGTGCGCTGTTCGAGGGCGGCGTCAAGGAGCTGCTGGTGATCAGCCAGGACACCTCGGCCTATGGCGTGGACGTGAAGTACCGCACGGGCTTCTGGGACGGCAAGCCAGTGAAGACACGCATGCTCGAACTGGTGCAGACGCTGGCCGAGATCGCCGAGCCCTATGGCGCCTGGGTGCGCCTGCACTATGTCTACCCGTACCCCAGCGTGGACGAGATCATTCCGTTCATGGCCACGGGCCGCGTGCTGCCCTATCTGGACGTGCCCTTCCAGCACAGCCATCCCGATGTCTTGAAGCGCATGAAGCGCCCCGCCAACGGCGAGAGGAACCTGGAGCGCCTGCAGCGCTGGCGCGAGATCTGCCCGGATCTGGTGATCCGCTCCACCTTCATCGCGGGCTTCCCCGGCGAGACCGAGCATGAGTTCGAGCACCTGCTGCAGTTCCTGCGCGAGGCGCAGATCGACCGCGCGGGCTGCTTTGCCTACAGCCCGGTCGAAGGCGCTGCCGCCAACGAGATTCCCGGCATGCTGCCCCTGGAAGTGCGTGAGGAGCGCCGCGCGCGCTTCATGGCCGTGGCCGAAGAGGTTTCCACTGCGCGCCTGCAAAAGCGCGTGGGCCAGACCATGCAGGTGCTGGTGGACAAGTCCGTGGGCCTGGGCAAGAAGGGTGGCGTGGGCCGCAGCTATGCCGATGCGCCCGAGATCGATGGCCTGGTGCATCTGCTGCCGCCCGAGAAGGCCAGCAAGACCTACAAGGTGGGCGACTTCGTGAAGGCGCGCATCGTGGGCACGCAGGGCCACGACCTGGTGGGCCAGCCTGTGTAAGGCCTGCATTCGCATCCCTGAAAAGCGGGCAAGGTTTTCCTTGCCCGCTTTTTTTGCCTTTTCCGGATCAGTGCCTGATATCGATCAAGGCGGCCGGACCTCTTCGCTGAAATGCTGTACCTACTTTGACGCAAAGAAAGGATGGCGCGAATGAACAGGACCATGAAGGCCGCCGTGGTGCGGGAGTTTGGCAAGCCGCTCACCATCGAGGAAGTCCAGGTGCCCAGGCCTGATCCCGGCCATGTGCTGGTGAAGATCGAGGCCTGCGGCGTCTGCCATACCGACCTGCACGCGGCGCAGGGTGACTGGCCCGTCAAGCCCAATCCGCCTTTCATTCCCGGCCACGAAGGCGTGGGCTATGTGGCCGCCGTGGGCGCGGGCGTCACCCATGTGAAGGAGGGCGACCGCGTGGGCATTCCGTGGCTGTACACGGCCTGCGGCCATTGCGAGCATTGCCTGGGCGGCTGGGAGACGCTGTGCGAGCAGCAAAAGAACACCGGCTACTCCGTCAACGGCGGCTTTGCGCAGTACGCGCTGGCCGATGCCAACTTCGTGGGCCTGCTGCCCGGCAGCGTGGACCTGATCGAGATCGCACCCGTGCTGTGCGCGGGCGTCACCGTCTACAAGGGCCTGAAGGTCACGGACACCAAGCCCGGCAACTGGGTGGTGATCTCGGGCATCGGCGGCCTGGGCCACATGGCTGTGCAGTACGCCAAGGCCATGGGGCTGAATGTGGCGGCGGTGGATGTGGATGACGACAAGCTGGCGCTGGCCAGGCGCCTGGGCGCACAGGTCACGGTCAACGCCATGACCACGGACCCTGCGGCCTACCTGAAAAAGGAGATTGGCGGCGCACACGGCGCCCTGGTGACGGCGGTATCGCCCAAGGCCTTCGAGCAGGCGCTGGGCATGGTGCGGCGCGGCGGCACGGTGTCGCTCAACGGCCTGCCGCCCGGCAGCTTCCCGCTGCCCATCTTCAACATGGTGCTCAGCGGCGTGACGGTGCGCGGCTCCATCGTGGGCACGCGGCTGGACCTGCAGGAGTCGCTGGACTTCGCGGCCATGGGCAAGGTCAAGGCCACCGTGTCCACCGACCGGCTGGAGAACATCAACGACATCTTCGCGCGCATGCATGAAGGCAAGATCGAAGGGCGCGTGGTGCTGGACCTGAACGCCTGACGCTTTGCCCACCCCAAAAAAAACAGGCTTCCCTCGGGAAGCCTGTTTTGCATGGCGCACGCCTTACACCATGCGGCGGATGGGGCGCTTCTTCCAGACCAGCTTGTAGTAGGCGGTCTGCAGGCACAGCGTCAGGGTGTAGGACAGCGGAAGCGCCATCCAGATCCCCATCAGCCCGAAGCCGCGGCTCAGCCACCAGGCCATGGGCAGCTCCAGCACGGCGAGCACCGTGATGGTGATGGCCGTGGGAATGACCACATCGCCGCTGGCACGCATGATGGACGACAGGGCGATGAAGCAGCCCAGCAGCAGGCCGCTCCACAGCACGATGTACAGCAGCTCGATGGCCAGCACCAGCACCTGCTCGTCGGTGATGAACATGCCCAGCAGCGGCCGTGCGAACAGGCTGCCGATCAGGGCCAGGGCGGCGCCCAATGCCAGGTTCATGCGGATGGCCGTGGCCGTGATGGCTCCCAGGCGCTCGCTGCGGCCCGCGCCGATGGCCTGGGCTCCGAGGATGGAGGCCGTGATGGCGACCGAGATCACGGGAAACTGCGCAAACGAGTTGATCTGGTTGACCGCGCCATAGGCGGCCGTGGCGCTGGAGCCGAAGCCGTTGACCAGCGACACGACTACCAGCCCGGCCATGGACGAGGCAATCATCTGCACGCCCGTGGGAATGCCCACGCGCAGGATGCTCTTGAGCAGGGTCCTGTCAATGCGCATCGCCTTCCACAGCGCGGCATTGGGCGCCAGCGGGCTGCCGATGCGGCGCAGCCGCCAGCCCAGCCAGGCCAGCGCCAGGGTGAAGCCCAGGATCATGGATACACCTGCGCTGGCCACGCCCAGGCGCGGCAGACCGGCCCAGCCCGCGATCAGCGCCGGGGTGCAGGCCAGGCCCGTGCCCGTGGAGATCAGCAGGGCCAGCATGGGCGAGACCGTGTCGCCCACGCCGCGCAGCAGCGAGGTGGCCAGCAGGAACACGAACAGCCCCGGCATGCCCAGCAGCACGATGCGCGAGTACAGCGTGGCCTGCTCCATGATGTCGGGCGGCGTGCCCAGCAACCGCATCAGCGGCTCGGTGAACAGCCCGCCGAACAGGGCCACGATGGCGCCGAACAGCAGTCCTATGCACATGGCCGTGCCCGCAATCGCGCGCAGCTTGTCATGCATGCGCGCGCCGTAGGCCTGGCCGATCAGCACCGAGGAGCCCGCGCCCAGGCCGATCACGAAGGCGATGAAGAGGAACATCACCGGAAAGAAGGCCGCGACGGCGGCCAGCGCCTGCACGCCCAGCATCTGGCCAATGAAGACGCTGTTGATGGTGCCCGACAGCGATTGCAGGATGTTGGCCAGCACCATGGGGCCCAGGAACACCAGAAAGGTGCGCCACAACGGCTGGCTGCCGGCAATGGGCGGCCCGCCGTGGCTGGATGCGGCAGGCGCGGCGGCCTGGGGCAGGGGTTCGGTTGGTTTCGTCATGTTGTGTCTGGTAATGCGACGAGAAAAGCAGTGAGGTCGGGCCGGGTCAGGTCTTCAGTCCTGGGCTGGCGCCGCAGGTGAGCCCGCCCACACGGGGCCGCCCAGTTGCTGCAGATAGCTTCGCACATCCTCGGGCCAGGCGGCGGTGTGCAGTGCAAAGGCTTCGGCCTGGCGTGCAAACAGGGCGCGGCTGGCGTCCTCGAAATGGGGCAGGTCGCCCGCCATCTCGCTCATGAAGCGGTAGACGGCTTCGGTGGCGGCGCGCACGGCATCCTGTGCGGCGTGCTTGCCGCGCGCCTCGTCCACCAGCCTGCGCAGTGCGCCGGAGGCGCCGCCGGGCTGGCGGTTCAGCCATTCCCAGTGCCGTGGCAGCAAGGTGACTTCGCGTGCCACCACGCCCAGCTTGGGGCGGCCCACGCTGCGCGGGGCGGCGGCTTCGGCGGGGGCAGGCGCTGAGGCCAGCTCGCTGCGCCAGTCCAGGTCCAGCCGCATGCCGCTGTGGTCGTCGAAAACCCACAACGGCGGTGCCGATCCACTGCCCTGCGCCTGTTGTTCATGGCTTTGCAGGAACTGCAGGACGGCAGGCCTGTCCCCCTGGAGCAGACGGCCATGGCCCTGGAAGATGGTGTAGCTGGGTGCGGGCTCGGCGCCCGCCATGCAAGAGTCGGTAGTCATGCGGAGGATATTAGCCGGGTAAAATTCGCAAGTCAATTAAATCCGGGTAAATATCTGCGTGGATACCGCGCGCCCAAAGAAAAAGCCCCTGGCAGAGACTGCCAGGGGCTTCGCAGAGGGAACTGCAGGCGTTGTTTAGACGCGCTTGCGGTACTCGCCCGTGCGGGTGTCGATTTCGATCTTGTCGCCCTGGCTCACGAACAGAGGCACGGGCACTTCGAAGCCGGTGGCAATCTTGGCAGGCTTGAGCACCTTGCCCGATGTGTCGCCCTTGACGGCGGGTTCGGTCCAGGTGATTTCGCGTTCCACGGAAGTGGGCAGTTCGCAGGAGATGGCCTTGCCGTCGTAGAACACGACTTCGGCTTCCATGCCGTCTTCCAGGTAGTTGATGGCGTCACCCATGTTGGTGGCTTCCACTTCGTACTGGTTGAAGTCGGCATCCATCCACACGTACATCGGATCGGCGAAGTAGGAGTAGGTGCACTCCTTCTTGTCCAGGATCACGTTGTCGATCTTGTCGTCGGCCTTGAAGACGACTTCGGTGCCCATGTTGCCCAGCAGGGACTTGAGCTTCATGCGGACGGTGGCGGCGCCGCGGCCACCGCGAGCGTATTCGGTCTTCAGGACGATCATCGGGTCCTTGCCGTGCATGATCACGTTGCCGGCGCGGATTTCTTGAGCGATTTTCATAGCTTGCTTGGCTGAGGTTGAGCCGCTCAACAGGGCAGGCAAGCGAAGTCGCTGGGACGGTGCGCCTGCCGCAGTTCCGCGGCGGGTGCAACCCTGGTTGGTCGATGGCGGCCGGCTGGCGGTCGCCCGCAGCGGCGCCTCCAGGGAGGCAAAACGTGCATTCTAGCTTTTTTCGGTCACGAAAGCTTGTAGCTGCTCAATCAATGGGGTCTGTTGCAGCAGCCGCAGGCGTGCCGCCTGCACGCATTCCTGCCATTGCTGCAGCAGCGCAGGCGTGATTGCGGGCAGGGTGCTTGCCGGTGCCATGCCGTTCCAGGCATGGTGGAAGGCGCGCAGGCTGGCCGGTGCCTGCAGCCAGTCAAGAAAGGCGTCGAGCTTGTCGTGATGGGCGTCGTCGTGCTGAGGATAGATGTGCCAGACCAGCGGCTGGCCCGCCCACAGCGCGCGTACCAGCGAATCCTCGCCGCGCACCAGGTTCAGGTCGCAGGCCCAGAGCATTTCGTCGAACTGAGGTTGGGGGCAGGGCTGCAGCGCATGCCGGGTCACCGCGCCTTGTTCCGTGGCGGGCACGCTGGTCATGGCCTGTTGCACGGCGGCGGCTGCGCGCCCCGGGGTCACCAGCAAATGCGTGGCCTGCGGCGCAGGGGGCGCTGCATGCAGTTGGGCCAGCCATTGAGGCAGGGCAGGGGGCTCGTAGCAGAACAGCGAGATGGCGCAATCGCCGGTGCCTATGCCGTGGCGTGTGCGCCAGGCCTGCCGGCCCTCGGAAGCAAAGGCCGCCTGGCGCGCGGCCAGGTCCGGCTCGCGCAGCAGGCCGCCCGTGGCGGCCGTGAAGCCCGGGTAGAAGAACCAGCGCGTCAGTCCCGCAGCCGGCCCCGACATCAGCGGCGAGGGCAGGCGGTGGCAGCGCTCCACATAGTCCTCTGCCGACAGGTATTCGAGGTTGATCCACAGCGGTGACCGGCGCGCGATGGCCGCCAGAAAGGGCGGCGGGATCTCGCAGCCGAAGGCCTCGATGACTACATCGCCCACGGCCTGAGGGACATCCTGCGCCTGCGTGGGCCAGCCGTGCACGCTGAGCCCGGCCGGGTGGGGCGGGGGTGCCATCCAGGCCAGGGCGCTGGCGTCGTCCATCCACAGCCGCACGCGCTGGCCGCGTGAAGCCAGGTCGGCCGCCGCGCGCCAGCACACGCCGATGTCGCCAAAGTTGTCTATGACCTGGCAGAAGATGTCCCAGGTCCGTGCAACGGCCTGCTCTGGCAGAGGGGCCGGGGGGATGGGTTTGAAGGCAGGCATGGGGATCAGGGTTCGCACAGGTGTTCGACCAGCAACTGCGCCACGGGCGGCAGTGCCTCTTGCGAGCGCACGCACAGCATCAGCTGGCGCTCGGCCCAGGGCTCGTCCAGCGCAATGCAGCGCAGCGGCAGGGCGCCCAGGTACAGGCGTGCGCTGCCTTCGGGCAGGATGCCGACGCCCAGGCCCGAGGCCACCATCAGGCACAGCGCGTCATAGCCCGTGACCTTCATGCGCAGCCGGGGCTGCAGGCCCAGGTCGGCCGCGGCGCGCGTGATCTGGTGGTTGAGCGCGCTGCCGGCGTGCATGCCCACCAGGTCATGGTCCAGCACCTGGGCCAGCCGCAGCGAGCGCCGCCGTACCAGCGCATGGCCCTGGGGCACGATGACGATGAGGCGATCGCGCCGGTAGGGGCGCAGGCGGATCTTCTCTCCGTAGCTGCCCTGGTTGAGGATGCCGATGTCGGCCTCGTTGTCGGCCACGGCGCGCGCGATGTCGCTGCTCACCCGCTCCTGCAGGCGCACGTCCACATGCGGGTGCTGGTCCAGGAAGCGCTGCAGCTGGGAGGGCAGGAACTGCGTGATGGCCGAGATGTTGGCCATCACGCGCACATGGCCGCGCAGGCCGCTGCCGTACTCGCGCATCTGCTCGCCGATGCCGTCCAGGTCGTTGAGCACGCCGCGCGCCATATTCAGCAGTGCATAGGCGGCGGCCGTGGGCACGCTGCCGCGGTTGCTGCGGGTGAACAGCTCCACCTGCAGTTGGCTTTCCAGCTCAGCCAGCCGCCGGCTGGCGGCCGAGGGGGCGATGTGTTCACGTGCGGCGGCGCGGGCGATGGCGCTTTCCTCCATCACGGCCACGAACAGGCGCAGCGAAATCGGGTCGAGTTTCATGGGGTGGCGATTATCTCCCGGCCCCGCCCGGCTGGGTTCTGCCATGCCGGTTTGCGATGGCAGCGTCGCGCTTGAGCGTTTTGCAGCGCGCGCGGACGGCGGCAAGATCGGCGCCGCGGCAATGCCATCGGAGGCTGGCCGCAGGAGACAAAGAGGAAGCGCTAACCCATGACACAACAGACAAGGCAGGCACCCACACCCGGCGCGCTCAATGGCGTGCGCGTGGTCGAGATGGGGCAATTGATCGCAGGGCCGTTCTGCGGCAAGACGCTGGGCGAGTTCGGCGCCGACGTGGTCAAGATCGAGGCGCCGGGCGCGGGCGATCCCCTGCGCAACTGGCGCCTGATCAAGAACGGCACCTCGGTCTGGTGGCAGGTGCAGTCGCGCAACAAGCGTTCGGTGGCGCTGGACCTGCGCCAGCAGGAGGGCCAGGACATCGCGCGGCGCCTGATCGCCGAGGCCGATGTGCTGGTCGAGAACTTCCGCCCCGGCACGCTGGAAGGCTGGGGCATGTCGCCCGAGGAGCTCCATGCGCTCAACCCCGGCCTGGTCATCCTGCGCATCTCGGGCTACGGCCAGACCGGCCCCTACCGCGACCTGCCGGGCTTTGGCGTGATCGGCGAGGCCATGGGCGGCCTGCGCCACCTGACGGCCGAGCCGGGCCGCGTGCCGGTGCGCGTTGGCGTCTCGATTGGCGACACGCTGGCCGCGCTGCATGGCGTGATCGGCGTGATGATGGCCCTGTACCACCGCAAGGTGAACGGCGGTGCCGGCCAGGTCATCGACGTGGCGCTGCACGAGGCCGTCTTCAACGTCATGGAAAGCCTGCTGCCCGAATACAGCGCATTTGGTGCCGTGCGCGAGGCGGCGGGCAGCGCGCTGCCGGGCATTGCGCCGTCCAACGCCTATCCCTGCCAGGACGGGTGGGTGCTGGTGGCCGGCAATGGCGACTCCATCTTCAAGCGCCTGATGGCCACCATCGGCCGCCAGGACCTGGCCGACGATCCGCAATTGGCCGACAACGCGGGCCGCGTGGCGCGCATCGCCGAGATCGACGCCGTCATCGGCGGCTGGACGCGCTCGCAGAGCGTGCAGGCGGTGATGGACCAATTGGCCGCCGCGCGCGTGCCGGCCGGCAAGGTCTACACGGCCAAGGACATTGCCGAGGACCCGCACTACCGCGCCCGCGACATGATCCTCAGCCAGCACACGCGCGACGGCGACGACATCGAGGTGCCGGGCATCGTCCCCAAGCTCTCGCTCACGCCCGGCACTGTGCGCAGCAGTGCGCCCCATGTGGGCGATGACACCGATGCCGTGCTGGCCGAGGCCGGCCTCACGGCCCAACAGATTGCGCTGCTGCGCAGCAAGGGAGTGATCCAATGAATGCCGTCCACCCCACGGATGTCTGGCAGGGCGCGGGCCGCCGCGTCTTCTTCAACGAGGTCGGCACGCGCGACGGGCTGCAGATGGAGCAGGCCTTTGTCCCCACCGAGGACAAGATCGCCCTGGTCAATGCGCTGTCGCAGGCCGGCCTGTCCAAGATCGAGGTCACGGCCTTTGTCTCGCCCACGGCCATTCCCGCGCTGCGCGATGGCGAGATCGTCATGCGTGAGATAGAGCGCCGCCCCGGCACCGTCTACACGGCCCTGGTGCCCAATGCCCGCGGCGCCGAGCGCGCCATCGAGGCGCGCACGGACGAGCTCAACCTGGTCATGTCGGTCAGCGAGACGCACAACCTGTGCAACCTGCGCATGCAGCGCAGCCAGTCGTTCGCGGCGCTGGCCCAGGTCGTGGCCACGGCGCAGCAGGCGGGCGTGCCGGTCAACGTCTCGCTGTCGTGCTGCTTTGGCTGCCCCATGGAGGGCGAGGTGCCGCAACAGGAAGTCTTCGACTGGGTGCAGCGCTTTGCCGACCTGGGCGTGCAGGGCATCACGCTGTGCGACACCACGGGCATGGCCTTCCCGACTCAGGTGCGTGCCATGGTGGCCGCCTTCCGGCAGCGCTGGCCGCAGCTGGGACTGACCCTGCACTTCCACAACACACGCGGCATGGCCCTGGGCAATGTGCTGGCCTCCATCGAGGCGGGCGGCGACCGCTTCGACGCCTCCATCGGCGGCCTGGGCGGCTGCCCCTACGCGCCCGGCGCATCGGGCAATGCCTGCACTGAGGACATCGTCCACGCGCTGCAGCTCATGGGCTACGACACCGGCGTGGACCTGGCGCAGATCGTCGCGGCCGCGCGCAGCCTGCCCGCGCTGATCGGCCATGACACGGCCAGCCAGATCGCCAAGGCCGGTGCCCGGCTGGACCTGCACCAGCCACCAGCCGACTTTGCAGCCATCCGCGAACGGGCTTTGGCCAAGGGCTGAGGCCGGCGCGCATTCTCATTCACAAGAACCGAGCAAACCAAGGAGACAAAGATGAAGAAGATTCAACGCAGACAGATCGCAGCCGTGGCCATGGCCATCGCAGGGCTGGGCCTGGGCGGCACAGCCGCGCTGGCCCAGGGCGGCTACCCCGCCAAGACCATCACCATGATCGTGCCGGCCGCAGCCGGTGGCACCACCGACCTGGCGGCGCGCATGGCGGCCCAGGCCCTGGCGCCCGTCATCGGCCAGTCGGTGGTGGTGGACAACAAGGGCGGCGGCAACGGCTCCATCGCAGCCAGCCTGGTCAAGCGTGCCGAGGCCGATGGCTACACCCTGCTCATGCAGTACTCGGGCTATCACGTCATCTCGCCCCACCTGACCAAGGCCCGCATCTGGGAGCAGGGCGACTTCCAGCCCGTGGCCAATGTGCTGTCGGCGCCGCAGATCATCGTGGTGCGGTCCGAGCTGCCCGTGAAGACGCTGGCCGAACTCGTGGCCTATGCCAAGGCCAACCCCGGCAAGCTGAACTACGCCTCGTCGGGCAATGGCTCGCTGCAGCACGTGACGGGCGCCATGCTGGAGCAGCAGGCCGGCATCAAGATGGTCCACGTCCCCTACAAGGGCACCGGCCCCGCGCTGCAGGACCTGCTGGGCGGCCAGGTGGACCTGACCTTCGGCACGGCGCCGCCCTTCATGCCCCACGTGCAAAGCGGCAAGCTGCGCGTGCTGGCCGTCACCGGCACGCAGCGCCTGCCCAGCCTGCCTGATGCGCCCACCACGGCCGAGGCCGGCTATGCGGGCGTCAACGCCACCTCCTGGTTTGCCGTGTTCGCGCCCGCCGCCACGCCCAAGCCCGTGATCGACAAGCTCACGGCCGACCTCAAGAAGGTGGTGGAGAACCCGGCCTTCAAGCAAAAGGCACAGGAGCAGGGCGCCACGGCGGACTACATGAGCCCGCAGCAGCTGGGCGCCATGGTCAAGACCGAGTGGTCCAACTGGGCCCAGGTGGTCAAGTCCTCGAAGATCGAGGCCGAGTAAGAGCCCGAGGGCCCGCAGGCCCGCTGCGGCGGGCCCGGGCAGCGGCCACAATAGGCGCATGTCCGAACCCCATTCCGATGAACTGCTGGCCCAGGTGGCAGCGCTGCCGGGCCTGCCCGGCGTCTACCGCTATTTCGACGCGGCAGGCACGCTGCTGTACGTGGGCAAGGCCATCAATCTCAAGCGCCGCGTCTCCAGCTACTTCACCAAGAACCATGGCGGCACGCGCATAGGCCACATGGTGGGCAAGATCGCCCGCATGGAGACCACGGTGGTGCGCTCCGAGGCCGAGGCCCTGCTGCTCGAAAACAACCTCATCAAGACGCAGCACCCCAAGTACAACATCCTGTTTAGGGACGACAAGAGCTATCCCTACCTGAAGATCACCGGCGTGGCCGCGCGCGACGGCCAGGCTGGCGAGCCTGCCCACCAGCGCTTCGCGCGCATGGCCTACTACCGTGGTGCCGTGGACAAGCGCCACCGCTACTTCGGTCCCTATCCCAACGCCTGGGCCGTCAAGGAAAGCATCCAGCTGCTGCAGAAGGTCTTCCGGCTGCGCACCTGCGAGGACACGGTCTTTGCCAACCGCTCGCGCCCCTGCCTGCTCTACCAGATCAAGCGCTGCAGCGGCCCTTGCGTGGATCTGATCTCGCCCGAAGCCTATGCGCTGGACGTGCGCAATGCCGAGGCCATGCTGCGCGGCGAAACCCAGGAACTGCTGCGCCAGCTGGAGGCCCGCATGATGGAGCACGCCGGGCGCATGGAATACGAGCAGGCCGCCGAGGTACGCAACCAGATGACGGCGCTGTCGCGCGTGCTGCACCAGCAGGTCATAGAAACCGCCGACGACCGCGACGTGGACATCCTCGCCGTGAAGGTGCAAGGCGGCCGTGCCTGCGTGAACCTGGCCATGGTGCGCGGCGGCCGCCACCTGGGCGACCGGCCGTACTTTCCCGCCAACCTGGGCGATGCCGCCTCGGTCTACGCCGGCGAGGAAGAGGCCAATCTTGCCGAATCCGCGCGCCCGGTTGAGGACATCGTGCTGGAGGCCTTCATCGCCCAGCACTACACCGGCGTGGCCGTGCCGCCTGTGCTCATCGTCAGCCACCCGGTGGACAAGAAACTGCTGGCGCTGCTGAGCGAGCAAGGCGGCGTGCGCATTACCGCCGTGCAGCAGCCGCGCGAGCAGCGGCGCATCTGGCTGGAGATGGCGCAAAAGAACGCCGACATCCAGATGGCCCGCCTGCTGGCCGAAGAAGGCTCGCAGCAGGCGCGCACGCGCGCACTGGTCGAGGCGCTGGACCTGGCCTGCGAGAACCTCGATGAACTCACCATCGAATGCTTCGACATCTCGCACACGGCGGGCGAGGCCACGCAGGCCTCCTGCGTGGTCTTCCATCACCACAAGATGCAAAGCAGCGAATACCGGCGCTTCAACATCGAGGGCATCACGGGCGGTGACGACTATGCCGCCATGCGCCAGGTGCTGACGCGCCGCTACAGCCGCGTGGCCGAAGCGCAAAGAGAGGCGGGTGGTGCCGAGCTCACGGGCAAGCAGCCGCAACTGCCGGACCTGGTGCTGGTCGACGGCGGCAAGGGCCAGGTCAGCATGGCGCGCGAAGTCTTCGAGCAGCTGGGCCTCGATGTCTCGCGCATCGTGGGCGTGGAAAAGGGCGAGGGGCGCAAGGTCGGCCTGGAAGAGCTGGTCTTTGCCGACGGGCGCGAGAAGATCTACCTGGGCTACGACTCGGCCGCGCTGATGCTGGTGGCCCAGATCCGCGACGAGGCCCACCGCTTCGCCATCACCGGCATGCGCGCGGCGCGTGCCAAGGTGCGGGTGGGCGGCGGCAAGCTCGAGGAGATTCCGGGCGTAGGCCCCAAGAAGCGCGCGCGCCTGCTGCAGCGCTTTGGCGGCGTGCGCGGCGTGTCCGAAGCCACCGTCGAGGACCTGTGCAGCGTGGACGGCATCTCGGCCGCGCTGGCTGAAGATATCTACCGTGCATTGCATTGAAATGACCGTCCCGCAGGCTGCACCGCGGGCCTTGAAACAGAACCTCAAACACCAAGGTACGTGACACAATGGCGGCCATGTTTCTCACAATCCCCACCTTGATGACCTGTACGCGGATCGTCGCGATTCCGCTGATCGTCGGGGTGTTCTACGCGCCGTTCGATGTGGCGACCCGCAACCTGGTCGCCACGGTCATGTTCATCGTCTTCGCGGCCACCGACTGGCTCGACGGCTACCTGGCGCGCAAGCTCAACCAGACATCGGCCTTCGGCGCCTTCCTCGACCCGGTGGCCGACAAGTTCCTGGTCTGCGCGTCGCTGCTGGTGCTGGTGCACCTGCAGCGCACCGATGTGTTCGTGGCCCTGATCATCATCGGCCGCGAGATCGCCATCTCGGCCCTGCGCGAGTGGATGGCGCACCTGGGCGCGGGCAAGAGCGTGGCCGTCCACATGCTGGGCAAGCTCAAGACCACGGCGCAGATGGTGGCCATCCCCTTCCTGCTGTACGACGGCCGTGTGTTCGGCATGATCGACACCGGCGTCTGGGGCCAGGTGCTGATCTGGGTGGCGGCGGTGCTCACCGTCTGGTCGATGGTGTACTACCTGCAAAAAGCCCTGCCCGAGATCCGCGCGCGGGTCACGCACTGAGGGCCTTTCCGGCCGTTCCCGGGATCCTGCGCCAGACACGTCAAACTGTCTGGCGTTGCTATTTTTTTGGAAGCATTTGAATCAGGCAGGGCAGTAGCTGCGGCGTCGTGGATGCGAAGCGGTGAGGCGCATTGCAGCACTGGCAAGGCCTGCAGCGGACAAGTCCATTGTCAACCCTTGTCAATTCGTGAAGCCGCTAGCCTGCGCCGGGCGCAAAAAACCGGCCGCAAAGCCAAAGCTGGCGCCAAAACCGCATAGAATCGTCCCCTGTCGCTGCGATGCGCAGCGTGCATTGACACCTGGAAGGTCGATGGCTTTAATTCACCGATGTCTGCCCCGAGGCAGGCGTCGAACGGCAAGCCAGATTCCGTATCCGTCGCGCCGGGTTTCTGGCCGAGCCAAGTTGGTGGCCGCAGAGACATCCCATTCACTTATTTCTCCAGAGGCATCTTGTGAATAAAACCGAACTGATTGAGCACATCGCTAACAACGCCGACATCTCCAAGGCTGCGGCTGCTCGTGCACTGGATTCCACGATTGAGGCTGTGAAGAAAACCCTCAAAAAGGGTGGTACAGTGTCGCTCGTTGGTTTTGGCACATTCGCCGTTGGTAAGCGCGCTGCTCGTACGGGCCGCAACCCCCGCACCGGCGAAACCATCAAGATCAAGGCCGCCAAGGTTCCAAAGTTCCGTCCGGGCAAGGCATTGAAAGATGCCCTGAACTGACACCAGTCAAGGTGGGGTGCTTAGCTCAGTTGGTAGAGCGGCGCCCTTACAAGGCGTAGGTCGGCGGTTCGACCCCGTCAGCACCCACCAAGAACAAAAGGCGAACGAAAGTTCGCCTTTTCTATTTCTGCCATTGAAAGACGACAGACCATGTTCGAATCCATCCGCAAGCATTCCAAGTTCGTGATGATCTTGTTGTTCTTGCTGATCATTCCCTCGTTCATCTTCGTGGGTGTGAACCAGAACTACTTCACAGAGTCCAGCGTCATCGTCGCACGTGTCGATGGTCATGAGATCAAGCAGGCCGACTGGGAGAACGCGCACCGCATGGAGAGTGATCGCCTGCGCGCCGAGAACCCCAACATCGACCCCAAGCTGCTGGACTCGCCGCAGGCGCGCTACGCCACGCTGGAGAAGATGGTGCGTGACCAGGTGCTGGCCGCTGCCGTGCAGAAGATGCACCTGGCCGCATCCGATGCGCAACTGGTGCGCACGCTGCAGGAGATCCCCGCGATTGCCGCGCTCAAGAAGCCTGACGGCTCGATGGATGCCGAGGCCTACCGCGCCCTGGTCGGATCGCAGGGCCTGACGCCCGAAGGCTTCGAGGCCAACCTGCGCCGCGAGCTGTCCATGAACCAGGTGATGGGTGGCGTGACGGGTACGGCCTTTGCGACCGACACCCAGGTCAAGCAGGCCATCGATGCGCTGTACCAGCGCCGCGAAGTGCAGGTGGCACGCTTTGAAGCCAGCGCCTACGCCAGCAAGGTCCAGCCCACCGAGGCAGACCTCAAGGCCTACTACGACGCTCACACCAGCCAGTTCCAGCAATCGGAGCAGGCCAAGGTGGAATACCTGCTGCTGGACGTTCCCAGCATCGAGGCCGGCATCACGCTGAGCGAAGACGATGTGCGTTCCTACTACAACCAGAACGCCGAGCGCCTGGCCGGCCCCGAAGAGCGCCGTGCCAGCCACATCCTGATCAATGCAAGCAAGGATGCGCCTGCCGCCGAGCAGGAAAAAGCCAAGGCCAAGGCCGAGGAACTGCTGGCCGAGCTGCGCAAGGACCCCAAGCGCTTCGCCGAACTGGCCAAGGCCAATTCGCAGGACGGTGGCTCCGCTGCATCGGGTGGCGATCTGGGCTACTTCGGCCGCGGTGCCATGGTCAAGCCCTTCGAGGACGCAGCCTTCGGCATGAAGGTGGGCGACATCAGCGACGTGGTGCACAGCGACTTCGGCTACCACATCATCTCGCTGGTGGACATCAAGAAGCCCAAGGCGCCGAGCTTCGAGCAGATGCGTCCCAAGCTGGAAGCCGAACTCAAGCAGCAGCAGGCCCAGCGCAAGTTCGCCGAACTGGCGGAAGGCTTCTCCAACGCGGTCTACGAGCAGTCGGACAGCCTGCAGCCCGTGGCCGAGAAGTTCAAGCTCACCGTGCAAAAGGCAGACCATGTGACGCGCCAGCCCGGCCCCAACGTCAAGGGTCCCCTGGCCAACCCCCGCTTCCTGGAGGCGCTGTTCTCCAGCGACTCGCTGAACAACAAGCGCAACACCGATGCGGTGGAGCTGGGTTCCAGCCAACTGGTGGCCGGCCGCGTGGTGGAGTACACGCCTGCCCGCACGCTGCCCATGGCCGAGGTAGCCGACAAGCTGCGCACCCTGTACGTGGCGCAAAAGTCCGCCGAACTGGCCAAGGCCGATGGCGAGGCCAAGCTTGCAGCATGGAAGGCCAAGCCTGATGCGGCGCAACTGCCTGCCGCCAAGGTGATCAGCCGTGACCAGCCCGAAGGCCTGTCGCGCGAAGTGGTGGATGCCGCCCTGCGCGCACCGACCGCTCAGCTGCCTGCCTGGACGGGTGTTGACATGGGTGCCCAAGGCTATGCCGTGGTCAAGATCAACCGCATCGTCGAGCGCCCGGCCGATGATGCACAGGCTGCTGCCGCGCAGAAGCAGGACTTCCTGCGAAGCTCTGCGGTCGCAGAAGCTATGGCATACTACGAGCTTCTCAAGAAACAGCTCAAGGTGCAGATCAAGGTCCCGCGCCCCTGATGAGAGAAATTTCTAGCAAAACAGAAATTTCAGAAATCAAGCAGTTTTTTGGAATAGAATAGCGTTCTTCTACGGTGGCTGTAGCTCAGTTGGTAGAGTCCAGGATTGTGATTCCTGTTGTCGTGGGTTCGAGCCCCATCAGCCACCCCAAATAAAAAAATCCCCAGAGCAGAAATGCTCTGGGGATTTTTGCTTTGGGCGGCAGGGGGGACTGCTTGTCCCCGGAAGCTCCAGGTGCGCCCGGCAAGGTCCCTGCCGGCTGCGGCTGCATGGAGGATGGCGGCATCCTGCCCGTTGCCCGCATCCCCCGATGCGCCTTTGTTCCGGCTGCTCCCGATGCGTCACGCAACGCCTGTTCCAAAGCATTTGTCTGCTGGTTTTTGGCATATAATCGAATGCTTCAACGGTGGCTGTAGCTCAGTTGGTAGAGTCCAGGATTGTGATTCCTGTTGTCGTGGGTTCGAGCCCCATCAGCCACCCCAAACAAGAAAATCCCCAGTGCAGAAATGCACTGGGGATTTTTGCTTTGGGCGAAAACTTTTTCTTCCTCGGGCTGCAAGCAGGCGGGATATTCGCATGGCCAATCGCGCTGCGGCTGGATTGCGGCCGCTCATGCTGCCGTGGATTTTCAGGCGCTTGATGCGAGGCCTGCCTGCCTGACTTCGGGATCTGCCATATCGCCACCGTGGCCATTCCCGTTGCGCGGGCCTTGCCGCCGAGCTTGCGTGCGCAGACGGCGGGCCGGGCTTGCTGGATGAGGTGTTGCGCTCTGCGCAGGTTTTTATAAGACAAGTCCTATATTTGTCCCATGACCTGTGTCAATAGGTGTTTTGCATTGCTATTGAATTACGATTGCAAACATCAATCAAGAGCAATGGCGCAGGGCTTGCAGGCCTGTCGCATGGTCCCCCGCCAACGAGAAGCACGCTTGCATGAAAAATCCCGGTTACACACGCAACGGCTGTCCAGGTGGCAGGTGGCAATGGCCCCGTGGCTTCACCCTCATCGAGATGATGGTTGTGGTGGCGCTGGTCGCGATTCTGGCCGCTCTGGCCGCTCCTTCCTTCATCGTTCAAATAGCCAACCAGCGCGTCAGCTCGGCTGCGCTCGAGTTGCAGTCGTTGCTGCAGCTGGCTCGCTCCGAAGCGGTCTACAAACGGGTGGAAAGCAGCTTTGTGGGCGCGGGGCAGACATGGTCCGCCAAGTCGGGAGGGCAACTGGTGCGCGAGGCCCGGGTGCCTGATGCCGTGACCGTGTCGCCCTCCGGTGATTCTTCCCAGGGCGTCCTGTTCGAAACCACGGGGACCGCCAGGCAGTTCTCCGGCGCCAGCACGCTGTACACGCTGACCGTCACGGCTCGCCATGCCACGCGCATGCACTGCCTGAGAGTGACTCGCGCCGGGCTTGTGCGCCAGCAGCGGCTGCCTGCCGGCGGCAGTTGCTGATGCGCGTGCAACGGGTCTGCAACATGTCCATTCCTTTTTCTTCTCGCAGGCAACGCGGCGCAGGCCTTATCGAGGTACTCGTCGCCGTGCTGCTGGTGGCCGTGGGGCTGCTGGGCGCCGTGCGTATCCATGTGCGTGCCATTGAATACACCGTGGATACCGAGCGGCGCCAGATGGCATCCATGCTGGCTTCCGAACTGCTGGAGACTCTGCGGGGGGATACAGCCACGGTCCTGGACGCGAAGGGCGCGCCCGTGGAGGAACTGGCCGGCTATCAGAAGCTGGAGGGTGCGGCGATGCCCGCGGCCCCTGCGGCCTGCCAGCCTCTGCCGCAGCCGCGTGAGCAGCGCCTGGCCTGCTGGGGCGATCGGGCCCGCAAGCTGGTGCCCGATCTCACCGCGGACCGCATCGACAGCTCCTTCGCCGTGAGCGCCGATGCCGATGGCCTGGTGTCCGTGACGGTGGCCTGGCCGGTCAAGAAAGGCCAATGTCTGGATGGAAGCGACAATGAATTTTGCACATTCACGCTGCGGTCGCGGCTTTGAGCGCGGGCCGGGCGCACGGGCGTGCCGCATGCGCATGCCGTCACAGGCAGGCATGTCCCTGGTGGAGATTATGGTGGCGCTGGCCATCGGCCTGTTCCTCGTGCTGATTGCCACCACCATCTACATGCAGGGGCTGTCGAGCTTCGGTTTTCGCGTGGGGCAGAGCGAGAACCTCGGCAACAGCCGGCTGGCACTGGCCGTGCTGGACTCCGAGTTCTCCAAGGCAGGCTACAGGAGAGACCCTTCGCAGGCGATGTTCGACGCATTTCCTGCCGATTCCTCGCCCCATCCCAACGGCTGCCAGTTCGCCCAGGGACAGGCGCTCTACGCGGCTGACGCGCAGAGCATCTGCCTTCGCTTCCAGCCCCGGGACGCTGCGGAAACCGATTGTGCCGGCACGCCCGCGAACCTGGGAGCCGCCGGCCCCTATGACGCTCCGGCGCCGGCGACCGGCATGTTCGCGGAGAAATACACCGTCGAAAGTGGTGTGCTGGTCTGCCGGGCAGCGCAGGAGGTTGTGCCGCTTGCCGATGGCGTGCGGGCGGTGCATTTCGAGTTCGGCATCGATCGGCAGACAGCGCCCGGCGCGATACGCAGGGTCGATGCCTTCGCGGCCACGTTGCCCGGGCAGCAGGAAGCCATCCGTTCCCTGCGCCTTGCCCTCTTGCTGGAAAGCTCCGGCAAGGTGACGCAGGGCATGGCCTCCACCGTCTGCGAGCGTTGGGCGCAACTGGGCGGCGCCGCGGCCCGATGCGATGCGAATGCCGGCGCCCTGCTGCAACTGGCCACCGGCACGCTCACCCTGAGGAATCTGATGCCATGACCGCGCTGATCGGAGCCCGGAGCCGCCGCTGCATGTCCTGTGTCCTGCACGGGCGCCAGCGCGGCAATGCCTTGCTGGTGTCCATGATCATGCTGCTGCTGGTGTTGTTGCTGGCGGTGGTCGGCATGCGCGTGGCCACGCTGGAGGCGCGCATCGCCGCCAACATGGTGGATAGCCAGCGGCTGTATGAAACCGCGGATGGCACGCTGCGAGAAGGCGAGCGCAAGCTGCTGGAGCATGCCGTCGCGCTCAAGCCTTGCAATGGCGCCGGCACTCCGGTGGCCGAGGGCAGCGGCATTCCCTGCTCGGTGTCCGACGTGCGTACGGACTCCATCGGGCTCGGTACGGATTTTCGGACGACCAAGGCCAAGGCGGCCGGGTTTCAGAAGCCCGATGGGTACTGGTATCCCCGATACATCACGACCGCCTGTCCCAAGTCGGGTAGTGCGACGTCCGCGCTGGATGCACCCGCCACCGGCTGCACGGACTTCTATGAGGTCAATGCCCAGGCCACGGAAAAGTCGCAGGCCCAGGCCTGCGGAGCGGATGCGCTGTGCCTGCGGTCCAGCGTCAACATGTTCATAAAGTAAGCAGGGGGAGGGAGCTTCAATGGCTCGCATTGCAAGTTGGAAAACCATGCATGGCCCGAGGGCGCGCCAGGGCCGGGCACTCGCGTGGCCGGCCCTGGCGCTGTGGACGTGCGCACTGGCACTGGCCAGTACGCCGGCGCATGCCCAGGGGCGCGCGGACACCGTGCTGTCCCAGATGCCGCTGTTCGTGAACCAGGCGTTGGCGCCCTTGAACATGCTGGTGATGGGGCGTGACCACAAGCTGTACTACGAGGCCTACAACGATGCCTCCGACCTCAACGGCGACGGTGTGATCGATGTCGGGTACAAGCCGGACCAGATCGACTACTACGGCTACTTCAACAACAACGTCTGCTACAGCTATTCCAAGGGTGTTTTCGTGCCCTCGCAGGCAGCGACCGGAAGCAACAGGAAAAAGTGCTCGAACAACTGGAGTGGCGACTTCCTGAACTATCTGGCCACATCGCGCATGGACGCCATACGCCGCGTGCTCTATGGCGGCATGCGTGCGGAGGACACTGCTTCGCGCACCGTTTTGCAGACCGCCTACATTCCCAGGGATGCGCACAGCTGGGGCAAGGCCTATGACCCTGCGCGGGATCTCGGGGTCTACAGCATTTCGGACTATGCGCCGCTGCGCCAGCCGGCGTCCGGCACGCGCCATCTGTTTGCCGTCACCACGCTGGGGGAGGCCGCTGGCGTCATCACCCAGTTGCGCGTGCTCAATGACTCCTCGTTCCAGATCTGGGATTGGGTGTCCCAGGAGGGCTTTGCAGGGCAGAGCAACTGTGCAGGCGGCAATTCGTGCGCGCGAGGCACCAGCAGGATCACCGACTACAACCTGCTTGTGGAGGCCTGCTCCAGCAGCAATGTCCAGTTGCTCGAGGCCAGCTGCAAGGCCTATCCCAACGGCGGCAAGACCATCTACAAGCCCACGGGGCTGCTGCACGACTTCGGAGAGAACGGGAAGATGTACTTCGGCCTGCTCACAGGCTCGTACGAGAAAAACATCGCCGGCGGCGTGCTGCGCCGCAATATCAGCAATTTCGCAGAGGAAGTCGACCCTCAGACGGGCCAGTTCAGGACGGGTGTCAATGGCGTGGTCGCCAACATAGACCGCCAGCGCCTGATCGGCTACACCGGCGGCAAATACGTGGAATGCGGCTGGATCACGTCCGGCCCCATCAGTTCGCTGGACAAGCCATCGAAGTGCGCCATGTGGGGCAATCCCATCAGCGAAATGATGTTCGAGACCATGCGCTATTTCGACGGCGCGTCCCAGGCCCTCGGCATCTATGACTACGCCGGCGGCTCCTCCAAGGACGCGTCCCTGGGCCTGTCCAAGCCCGCCTGGGAAACGCCCTACAGGGCCAAGGCCGAAGGCGGGGGCGGCTACCAGTACTGCTCCCGTCCCGTCATGACGGTGCTCAGCGACATCAATCCCTCCTACGACGGCAAGCTGCCCGGCAGCCGCTACGCGAGCGTCGGTGCCAGCGCCCTCAATGGCTTCAATGTCTCTGACGAGGTGGCGGCCATCGGCTCGGCCGAGCGCATAGACGGGAAGAACTTCTTCATCGGCCAGTCAACGTCGGCCAATGCCGACCAGGCTCCTTCGGTCAAGACCATTGCTGACCTGTCCTGGGCGCGCGGCCTGTCTCCCGAGGAGCCCAGCAAGGAAGGCACCTACTATGCCGCCGGCGTGGCCCGTTTTGGCGCCAGGAATGCCATCTTCGGCAACAGCCAGGGCAAGAATGCGCTGAGGACCTACTCCGTGGCCATTGCGTCACCGCTGCCGGAAATACGCTTTCCGATCGGCGGCAAACGCTTTGTGACCATTGCGCCGTTTGCCAAGACCGTCTCCGGCAGTGCCGGCGGCAGCACCGTGAACAATGCGGTCTTCACGCCGACCAACCAGATCGTTGACTACTACGTGGTCAACATTGCCAACACGGGCAAGGCGGACATCGATGCCTCGGTCAATGGCGGGCGGCCCTATGCGGAGTTCCGCATCAACTACGAGGACGTGGAGCAGGGCGCCGACCATGACATGGACGCCATCGCGCGCTACACGATCGCGCTGCAGGCCGATGGCAAGGTGAAGATCGACATGGTGTCCGAATACGCCGCTGGCGGCCTGGGACAGCACATGGGCTATGTGATCTCGGGCACCACCAAGGACGGCATGTACCTGGAGGTGCGTGACAAGGACACGGCCTCGGCCTACTACGCCTACAACACGCCACCCAATCGCGATCCGGGCTACTGCCGGGGCAGCATCTCGGCCCAGCAGCGCACGGAATGCACGAACCTGGGGCTCACGGCCACCCGCAGCTTCACTCCGGGCAATGCGACCGACGCGGGCAGCTTCCTGAAGGGGCCGCTGTGGTATGCCGCCAAGTACGGTGTGCCGGACCGCGATCCCTCCAAGATCACGGGAGATCCAGACAACTATTTTCTGGTGACCAATGCCGGCACGCTCAAGGACCAATTGACCAAGGCGTTCAACGACATCCTGCAGAGCATCAGTTCCGTGACGGCGGTCAGCGTGGACATGCCCACGGCGACACTGGGCGAAGGCGCCGACCTGTATCGCACCACGTTCGAGGTCCAGTACTGGAGCGGCGATGTCATCCGCGAGAAGCTCACCACCAGCGACAGAACGCTGGTCTGGAGCGCGGCGGAACTCCTGTCGGCGCGGTCCGCCGATGACCGCAAGATCTACTATCCCAGCAGGACCGGCAGTGCCGTGTCGCTGAGCCCTTTCACGTACTCCAGTCTCAGCGGGCAGCGCTCCGATGCGTCCTGGCTGGCCGTACTCAACACGGACCCGGCCACGAACTCCGCCGATGGCCAGGCAAAAAAGCGCATCGAGTTCCTGCGTGGCGAGGTGCGCGATGACTTGCGCGTGCGCAAGCCCCTGGACAGCGGAAAGCCCAATGTGCTGGGCGATATCGTCAATTCCTCGCTGGTGCGGGTCAAGGGCGGCCTGTACCGCGCCTCTGCCGCGGACAAGCTGGAGGGCAGCACCACCTATGCCGCCTTTGCCGCGAAACAGGCTGCCAAGGAGATGCTGTATGTGGGCGCCAACGACGGCATGCTGCACGCCTTCGACGCGGCATCGGGCAAGGAGGAGTTCGCCTTCATTCCATCGGGCGTGAAGGATTCGCTCAATGTCCTGGCGTCCCGGTATGGCGCGGGCGGCGCTCCCCACCGCTACTTCGTGGACGGGACGCCCGTGGTCTCCGATGTCTACTTCGGCAACGCCTGGCACAGGGTGCTGGTCGGCAGCCTGGGCGCGGGCGGGCGGCAGGTCTTCGCGCTGGACGTCACGGACCCCACCTCCCCCCGGTTGCTGTGGGAGTTCGGGGTTGAACAGGACGAACGCATGGGTTACTCGATGCCCGCGCCTGTCGTTGCGCGGCTCAACGACGCCGGCCGGTCCAAGGGCAGGTGGGTGGTATTCCTGTCCAATGGCTACCAGGCGTCGAACAGCGCCTCCGGCGAGTCCAGCCTGTTTGTGCTGGATGTCTCCAGTGGCGAGGTCATCCGGCGCTTTGATTTTGCGGCAGGCATGACGGCCGCAGAGCTGAACGCGCTGCCTGCGCCGAAGAACGGCCTGTCGCGCGCCGCCGTGGTGGACAACAACGGCGATGGCAAGGTGGACCTGGCCTATGCCGGTGATCTTGCGGGCAATGTATGGCGCGTGGACCTGGCCAGTGGTGCCAGCGGCTCATGGAATGCGCAACTGTTCTTTGTGGCACGCGAGTCCGAACGCAGCGGCGGCAAGCGGCTGTCCATCACCACCGCACCCTACGTGGTGCGGCACTCCAGCGGCAAGGGCGATGTGGTGGCCTTCGGCACGGGCCGCTTCATGACGGATGACGACAAGCTGGACATGCGCCGGCAATCGGTGTTCGGTATCTGGGATCGCTACGGCACACCCGCCACGACTGCGCCGCAGCCGCTGCCTACCGCCGGCAAGGGGCGTGGGGATCTGCAGGCCCAGCAGTTCACCCAGGTGAGCGGCTTTCCGGGCAAGTTCGCCCTGTCGGCCAACCCGGTCACCTGGTACAAGGACGCCACCAGCACCGCCGACTCCAATGTGCACAGCTGGGGCTGGTACGTCGATCTGCCGCGCGACGGAGAAAGACTGGTCTACGACATGAGCCTGTACGGGCGGGGACTGGTGTTCACCTCCATCCGGCCGCCGCTGGGCGACCCCTGCTCCGCAGGCCTGGCCAGCACGATCTACGCCATCGATCCCGACACCGGGGGCAAGACCGACTATGTCGCCTTCGATGTGAACGGCGACGGCATCTTCAACGCCTCCGACAACCTGGCAGGCCAGCAGGTCAACGGCCGCGAGGTGGGGCCGGGCAGGCCCACCATCAGCGGCGCGAAGATCTTCGACTCCAGCGGAAAGCCAAGCGGGGCGGGAGACCCAGTCAAGACCGGGGGCGACGATATCAACAGCGGAGTGGACCGGGGGCGACAGAGCTGGCGCCGCCAGCCAGCGAACCCGTGACCGCCATCCCATCCACTACACACAGGGGCCTGCCGGCCCCGGCCGTCTGGCTGGCCCTGCGGGCCCCCAAGGAGAAATGCGTGCGCAGCAAGCTACATGGATTCACGCTGATCGAGCTGATGATCACGGTGGCGGTGGTCGCCATTCTTTCGGCGATCGCCTACCCCTCCTACCAGGAATACGTGCTGCGATCGCGGCGCGTGGAGGCGCAAAGCCTGCTGGGCGAGGCCGCCGCCCGGCAGGAGCGCTGGCGGGCGCAGAACGGTGGCTACACAAGCTCCGTCGCCAACCTCAGACTGCCCTGGGGGGACAAGTCCGAGAACGGCCACTACACCCTGACGATGGCCACGGCCGCCAATGACGGCGGCTACACGCTCAAGGCCACGCGCACCGGCCGCCAGGCATCGGACAGGCGCTGCGGCGACTACACCCTGAACGCCCTGGGCGTGAAGGGCATCTCGCCCCTGGGAACGGTGGGAGACTGCTGGCGCTGAGCGCCTCCGGGGCCGGGGTCTCAGTCCTGCGCCTCATCCACAAATTCCACCATGGCCGCCGACACCTTGGGCAAGCGGCCTCGTACCCGTGCCGTGCTACCGCAGTCAGGTGCGTTGCGAATCCAGCTGCTCACCGTTCCTGGCCACTTCCTGCGCCTTGGAGTAACTTTCAATCAGCAACTGGTAAGGCGGGAAGACTGCGCTGTAGGCCTGCGCCCACTGCAACGCGTCCTCACGGTTCCAGGTCTTTTGCACCTCCGAGCACACCGCCGCCGTGTCCATCGGCACGACACCAGCCTGCACGATGCGCGCCAGCGTGATCTCCTGCGCCATTTTTGAGTAGGTCCCCGAGGCGTCGATCACCGCGAAGACCTGGTAGCCCTCGTGCACCGCGGCGATGCTGGGAAAGGCCATGCAGACGCTGGTGATCGTCCCCGCGATGATGAGCTGCCTGCGCCCAGTGGCCTTGACGGCAGCGACGAACTCCGGGTTGTCCCAGGCGTTGATCTCGCCCTTGCGCGCAACGTACCGGGCATGCGGGGCGTACTGGTGGATCTCGGGGATCAAGGGGCCGTTCGGACCCTGCGGCACCGATGCGGTGGTGATGACCGGGATCTTCGCCAGTGTCGCTACCTTGGCGAGTGTGGTGGTATTGGCACGCACCTCGGTGAAGGGCATGTCCTTGATGGTCTGGAACAGGCCGCTTTGATGGTCGATCAGCAGCATCGCCACATTGTCGGGATCGATGACCGGGCGGGCGCCGTTGAAGTTGGCGATGGTTTGGGGTGTGCTCACGGTCTTCTCCTCAATTGCCCTGGGTGAGCATGGTGTGGCTCGTGATCAGGTTGCGGTAGTCGGGGATGTGGTTGGAAAACAGAGTGCCCAGCCCCTGCACGTCGTTGCGCCAGTCGCGGTGCAGTTCGCAGGCAGCGCCGAACCAGCTCATCAGTTGCACGCCGGCCTGCGACATGCGATTCCACGCCGCATCGCGGGTGATGGGGTTGAAGGTACCGGAGGCGTCAGTGATCACGAAGACGTCGAAGCCTTCCTCGATGGCCGACAGTGCCGGGAAGGCCACGCACACCTCGGTCACCACGCCGGCGATGATGAGTTGCTTCTTGCCCGTGGCCTTCACGGCCTTGACGAAGTCCTCATTGTCCCAGGCGTTGATGTTGCCGGGCCGGGCGATGTAGGGCGCCTGGGGAAACTGGCTCTTGAGCTCCGGCACCAGCGGTCCGTTGGGGCCGTTCTCGAAGCTGGTCGTCAGGATGGTCGGCAGCTTGAAATAGCTGGCGATGTCGGCCAGCGCCAGCACGTTGTTCTTGAACTTGTCCGGGTCGATGTCGCGTACAAGGGATAGCAGGCCGGTCTGGTGGTCTACCAGCAGCACGGCGGCGTTGTCCTTGTCCAGGCGGACGTAGGGCTTGGTCATGGTGAATCTCCTTGGGTCGCCCAGACAAAGGTCTTGGCTGATGGATAGAGAATAGGATTTGAACGATGAACGCGGTAGTCGTTAATAATTGCCATCAGAGTCCTATCTGAGGAACGATGAAGGCGGTGTGCAATGAAAGACCTGAACGACCTCTACTACTACGTGCAGGTGGTGGACCACGGCGGCTTTGCGCCCGCGGGCCGCGCGCTGGGGATGCCCAAATCCAAGCTGAGCCGGCGCATCGCGCAGCTGGAGGAGCGTCTCGGCACGCGCCTGATCCAGCGCTCCACGCGGCGATTTGCCGTCACCGAGACCGGCCAGACCTACTACGGCCACTGCAAGGCGATGCTGGTGGAGGCCGACGCCGCCGACGAGGCCATCGCGCTGACCCACGCCGAGCCGCGCGGCATCGTGCGCATGACCTGCCCGGTGGCGCTGCTCGATGCGCGCATCGCCGACATGCTGGCAGCCTTCATGGCCGCGTACCCGCGCGTGGACATCCACCTCGAGGAAACCAACCGCCGCGTGGACGTGGTGGGCGAAGGAATCGACGTTGCCATCCGCGTGCGCCCGCCGCCGCTGGAGGACAGCGACCTGGTGATGCGCATGCTCGCCGAGCGCGGGCAATGCCTGGTGGCTTGCCCGCGGCTGTTGACAGGCGGCATCCCCCAGGTGCCCGCCGACCTGGCAGGCCTGCCGAGCATGGACCTGGGCCTGCCGCAGCACGAGCATGTGTGGCACCTGATCGGCCCGGACGGCACGCAGGCGGCCATCCGCCACCGGCCGCGCCTGGTCACGCGCAGCATGCTGGCGCTGCGCGCGGCGGCCTTGGCGGGGGTGGGCGTGGTGCAACTGCCCTCGATGATGGTGCGCGAGCAGATCGCGCGCGGTGAACTGGTCCACGTCATCCCGGGCTGGGCGCCACGGCGCGAGATCATCCATGCGGTGTTCGCCTCACGGCGCGGGCTGCTGCCGGCCGTGCGGGCGCTGCTGGATTTCCTGGCAGAGCGGTTTGAGGCGCTGGACGAAGACTGAGCTGCCGGCAAGCCGACTGGCTACCACCCGGAGCTCCATCTTCATCGCTGACAGATGAATGATCCGGCCGGGTACCTTGATGCCTTCCACCTCCGGAAGCTGCTTTTCCAGAGCGACCAGATTTTCAATCAATCGGGACCGTGCGATCACGCGGCCGTCGTGTTACATCTGCGCCGAGCGGACGCCAGGAGACAGGTCTTGTGCGCCATCGATCCTGCCCGTAGAGCACGGCAATGTCCCGGTGCTTGCCGTTAGTCAGGCACGTAGTCGGGCACGTCGAACCCACTCCGGATGGCATCACGTCAAGCGTGTATCGCGCCACCGGGGCGCCGTTGGACGACGTCGGAAGCTGGATGTACCTGAAGCCCGAGGCCAGTGCGGGCCCTTGGACTTCTTTGGACGTATTGGGATTTCTTGGGATGCCAGGATGGCCTGCCCGGAGGGACTCGAACCCCCGACCTATTGCTTAGAAGGCAATTGCTCTATCCGGTTGAGCTACGGGCAGGTATGGCCGCTGACGGGCCAGCGCGGATCATACCCTCAATGGGTGGGCGCTCAGGGCTTGGCGGCGTGCCCTGGCGCCCTTGCCGTCATTCGGCGTCGTCTTCTTCCTCGAAAACCACCGAAGGAGGTGCCATCACGCGCGCCATGTCGGTCATCGTGGGCACCAGGCCGCGTGCAAGGTAGCTGTAGGGTGTGTCCGGCTCCAGCGCCGCAGCGGCAAGATTGGCCATGGGCTGGTTCATCGTCAGGTAGTAGCTGCCCACGGGCGCTTCGACGGCGCCGCGCGTGAGCGCATAGGCGCCGCTGGCGGGCGTGGCCGAGCGGGCTTCGTTGTACGAGTCGGCCAGCAGCTGGCCGGGCTCGGCCACCTTGAGCACCTGCAGGCCCAACAGGCGCAGCCTGTCCACGGCGGGCTGGGCGCTGGCGGACAGCCAATAGCCGCAGGAGCGCGGGCGCGACAGCGTGGTGCGCGGCTGCAGCGAAGCGTTCCAGTCCACGCGCACCTGCTGGTCGGCGCCCGTGTCGGGCTGGATCATGATGAGGGTGCGCTGCTCGGGGGTCTGCTCGGCCAGCACGGCCAGTTGCTGATGGCAGGCAAGGGAGGCGGTCTCGCGGGCCACGAAGGCCTGCACCTGGGTGAGGTCCTTGGCGCGCTCGGCGCTGGAATGCAGCATGCGTGTGGACGCGGTGACCAGGGTGTGCACGCGCCGCTGGATGTGGGCGCGGCCCAGGTCCGAGCCACGGCTGCTGACCAGGTAGCCCACCGAGTTCTTGAGTCCGCTGACGTTGCGCAGCGAATCGGGCGCGAGGCTGCCCATGGAGATGGACTTGTCCTGCAGATCCTGGCTGGTGGTGTAGTACCAGTCGCTGCTCAGGCCGGCCTGCGACAGCGCGGTGCGCAGCGGTGCCGTGTACCACTCGCGCGCAGCCTTGGTCACGAATTCATTCTGGTTGGCCGTGGCCGAGTACTGCAGCAGGGCGTCGTAGCGCTGTATGGCCTGGTACTTCTGCAGGAAGATGCTGGCGGCGGGGAATTCCTGCAGGTCCACCACGGCGACGGGGCGGTAGTCGCGTGCCAGCGTGGCCAGGGCCTTGGCCTCCGGCGTGTTCAGGAGCAGGTGGTCATGGGCGATGTCGGTGCCATCGGCTGCATTGCGCGTGCCGGCTTCCACGGCGTCGGGGTTGGCGCGCGGCACGAGGATCACGTTGATCTGCTGCAGCAGCGGCTCCAGCAGGCCGCCGGGCGCGAGCTCGCGGGCGATGATGAGCAAGGCCTCCGTGCCCGCAGGTTCGTCGCCGTGCTGGCCGGCCACGAGCATGACCGTGGGACGGCGGCTGTCATAGAGCGCCGACGGCTGAATGCCGGGTGCGCGCGTGGCCACCAGGGCCTGGATGGGGCTCCCGCGCTGCGAGCTGCCGGGCTGCACGATACCCAGGCGCGTGTCGCGGCCCAGGGATTTGCTGGCCTGGCTGTTCAGCCAGGAAGACAGTTCGCTGGCCGTGGTGAACTGGTTGCGCTGCGGCGCCAGGCCCGGTGTGTCGTAGCGGGTGGCTGGATCGGGAAAGCGCGCAGCCACGGCCGCGTTGTAGGGCAGGGGGACCAGGTTGTTGGCCGGCGCGATGGGCTGGGTGGTCGCCTGGGGCACGACCGGGGTGGCAGGGGCCGGCCGGGCGGGGGCGGGAGCCTGGGGCTTGGAGGTGGTGGGCCATGGCGGCAGCGGGGTGCTGGCGCAGGCGGAAAGCAGGGCTGCGCACGCCAGGGCCGACCACCGCAACCTGTCCTGTGGCAGCTCCGAATCGGGGCGCTGGCTGGAGGGGGTGGCGTGTGGGGTCTGCAGTGTCATGGCGTGGCCTTGAGGAACCAGTCGGGGGAGTCTTTGGAAATCCGGGAAAAGGGCGCGGCCTTCAATAGCCGCAGGCCGCAATGCTATCGGGATGATAGCCATGCAGGCTTGCGGCGCGCTGTCGGCTGAATGCGCAATCTGCGCCATGTGAAAAGGGCTGCAGCCCCGGAGAGATGCAGCCCTTTTTTGCTGGCGGATTCCTCGGCTTGCCGCAGGGCATGCCAAGGAGCCGTGGTGCAGGTCAGCGACCGTAGCCGCCGCGCGAGGGGCCGCCACGGCCACCGCCGCCGAAGCCGCCACCACCACCGCCGCCACCATTGCCGCCGCGGTTGAAGCCGCCACGGCGGCCACGTTCGGCCATGGTGTCCACGCTGGTGCGCATCGGATCGGGCTGGCCGCCACCTGCGCTGCCACGGGGGCCGCTGCTGCGTGCATGGCCGAGCTGCGTGCCCAGGTGGGCATCAGCGCGCGGGGGTTGGTCATCGAAGCGACGGACACCGCCGCCGCCTTCGCCGTCAGGGCGCGGGCCGCGCCTGGGGGCGTTCTGGGGGGCTGCCTTGGGACGGTGGGCGGCGCCGGAGCCATTGCCCGGACCATCGAAGCGATCGCGGCGCGGCTTGTTGTTGGCGCTTGCACCGGCGTGGTTGCGGCCACGGCCCTGGCCGCCGGCGTTGCCTTCGGAGCGGCCTTCGTCCGAGCCGGCCTTGGGAGCCTGGCCACGGCCGCCTGCGCGACCGCCACGGTCGGGCTGGGTGGCCTTGGTGGTGCGGATGCGGTCCATCATTTCCTGGCGCGCAGCCTTGGCGGCGGCCTGCATGACGTCACGGCTGGGCGGCTTGCCTGCACCGCCCCAGATGGTCTGGCGGCCCATGGCGATGGGTTCGGCCACTTCGTCCTCTTCCGGGCCGAAGCCTTCGAGCACCTGCACAGGGATTTCCTGCTTGGTGAAGCGCTCGATGTCCATCATGAAGCCTTCTTCGTCCATGCAGACCAGGCTGACGGCGTGGCCTTCGCGACCGGCACGGCCCGTGCGGCCGATGCGGTGCACGTAGTCCTCGGACACGTTGGGGATCTCGTAGTTCACGACGTGCGGCAGCTCGTCGATATCGATGCCGCGTGCAGCGATGTCGGTGGCGACCAGGGCGCGCAGCTCGCCGGTCTTGAAGCCGGCCAGGGCCTGGGTGCGGGCGCTCTGGCTCTTGTTGCCGTGCAGCGCCATGGCGCTGATGTTGTTCTTGGTCAGGAATTCGGCAACGTTGTTGGCGCCGAACTTGGTGCGCGTGAACACCAGAACCTGGCTCCAGTTGTTCTCGTTGATGATGTGCAGCAGCACCTGCTTTTTCTTGCCGCGGCCCACGGGGTGGATCACCTGGGTGATGCGCTGGACCGTGGTGTTGCTGGGCGTGACCTGGATGGACTGCGGGTTGCGCAGCAGGCCGTTGGCCAGGTCGCGGATCTCGTCGCTGAAGGTGGCCGAGAACAGCAGGCTTTGCTTGTCCTTGGGCACCAGGGCCAGCACCTTCTTGACGTCATGGATGAAGCCCATGTCCAGCATGCGGTCGGCCTCGTCGAGCACCAGGACTTCGACGGTGGACAGGTCCATGAAGCCTTGCTGCTGCAGATCCAGCAGGCGGCCCGGCGTGGCGACCAGGATGTCCACGCCCTTCTTGATGCGGTCGATCTGGGGCTTCATGCCCACGCCGCCGAAGATGACGGTGGAGTTGATGTCCAGGTACTTGGCGTAGCTGCGCACCGATTCCTCGACCTGTGCGGCGAGTTCACGCGTGGGCGTCAGCACCAGGGCGCGGATGCCCTTGCCGCCGAACTTGTTGCGCGGCACCTGGCCTTGCGAGAGGCGGTGCAGCATGGGCAGGGTGAAGGCAGCGGTCTTGCCGGTGCCGGTCTGGGCACCTGCCAGCAGGTCGTGGCCGGCGAGCACCGCAGGGATGGCCTGTGCCTGGATGGGAGTCGGGTTCTCGTAACCCTCCTCAAGCACGGCCTTCAGAATGGCGGGAGCCAGATTCAGTTCTTCAAATGTCATGTGATCAAAGATGCGCCCGTCCGGGGCGCTGGGTATCTGCCTGTCGAGGCAACCAGGGCGGTTGCCGGACCAGTCGTAGGCGGATGTAGTTCAATGTCGGGAGCCTGGAAAACAGCGTCCATCGTCCCCAGCTGGAATGCTGATGTCACGGGCAACTGGAACCCGTGACGCAGGGTATTGTCGCATGCGCGGATAATCACGGCTGGCGTGCAACCGATTTGTTGCCCGGTTTTTGCAGAAATCAACGATTCAAGTACTCGGACCAGAATGGCTCAATACGTTTTCTCGATGAACCACCTCACCAAGACCGTGCCGCCCAAGCGGCAGATCTTGAAGGACATCTCTCTCAGCTTTTTCCCGGGCGCCAAGATCGGCGTGCTGGGTCTGAACGGCTCGGGCAAGTCCTCGCTGCTCAAGATCATGGCTGGAGTGGACAAGGAATTCGAAGGCGAGGCGCTGCCCATGCAGGGCCTGTCCATCGGCTACCTGCCGCAGGAGCCGCAGCTCAATGCGGAGCACACCGTGCGCCAGGCCGTGGAAGAGGCCATGGCCGAAGTCAACGCGGCCCGTTCGCGCCTTGATGAAATCTACGCCGCCTATGCCGAGCCCGACGCCGACTTCGACGCGCTGGCCGCCGAGCAAGGCGAGCTCGAAGCCAAGATCGCCGCTGCCGGCACCGACTCCGAGCACCAGCTGGAGATCGCTGCCGACGCCCTGCGCCTGCCGGCCTGGGATGCCGTGATCGGCAAGCTGTCCGGTGGCGAAAAGCGCCGCGTGGCCCTGTGCAAGCTGCTGCTGTCCAAGCCCGACATGCTGCTGCTTGACGAACCCACCAACCACTTGGACGCCGAGTCCGTGGAATGGCTGGAGCAGTTCCTGCACCGCTTCACCGGCACCGTGGTGGCCATCACCCACGATCGCTACTTCCTGGACAACGCTGCCGAGTGGATTCTGGAACTGGACCGTGGCCACGGCATTCCCTACAAGGGCAACTATTCCGAATGGCTGTTCCAGAAGCAAAGCCGCCTGGAGTCCGAGCAAAAGGGCGAGGAAGCCCGCGCCAAGGCCCTGAAGAAGGAACTGGAGTGGGTTCGCCAGAATGCCAAGGGCCGCCAGACCAAGTCCAAGGCCCGTATCGCGCGCTTCGAGGAACTGAGCGATTTCGAATACCAAAAGCGCAACGAAACCCAGGAAATCTTCATTCCTGTGGCCGAGCGCCTGGGCACCCAGGTCATCGAGTTCAACAACGTCACCAAGAGCTTTGGCGACCGCGTGCTCATCGACAACCTGACCATGAACATCCCCGCTGGCGCCATCGTCGGCATCATCGGCCCCAACGGTGCCGGCAAGTCCACGCTGTTCAAGCTGATCGCGGGGCGCGAGCAGGCCGACTCCGGCGAAGTCATCGTGGGCCAGACGGTCAAGATGGCCTATGTGGAGCAGACGCGTGACGCGCTGGCCAACGACAAGACAGTGTGGGAAGACATCTCGGGCGGGCTGGACATCATCAACGTCGGCAAGTTCCAGATGGCGTCGCGTGCCTACGCGGGCCGCTTCAACTTCAACGGCCAGGACCAGCAAAAGAAGGTCGGCAACCTCTCCGGCGGCGAGCGCGGCCGCCTGCACCTGGCCAAGACGCTGATCCAGGGCGGCAACGTGCTGCTGCTGGACGAGCCCTCCAACGACCTGGACGTGGAAACCCTGCGCGCGCTGGAAGATGCGCTGCTGGAGTACGCGGGCACGGTGCTGGTGATCTCCCACGATCGCTGGTTCCTCGACCGTATCGCCACGCACATCTTGGCCGCCGAAGGCGATTCGCAATGGGTGTACTTCGACGGCAACTACCAGGAGTACGAAGCCGACAAGAAGAAGCGCCTGGGCGAAGAGGGCGCCAAGCCCAAGCGCATGCGCTACAAGGCACTGAAGTAAGCATCAAAGGCAAGCCTCAAAGCGCCTCCGGCACGGGCTGGAGCCTGTATTCTTCGGGCCATGAATCCTCCACCCGTTTCTGTTGCCGCGTTGCAAGCCTGCCTGGTGCAGGCTGTGCGTGGCTCGGAGGCGCTGATCCTGCGGCTGCTGCAGCGCACGGCGCATGCCATGGAGCAGGCCGACCAGCCGGGCTCCGGCCTGCCGCGCCGCGCTGAAATCCCCGAGGCACTGGAGCTGCTGGCCCGCCACCGGGCGCCCATGCTCAAGGGCTATGGGCTGGCGCTGCTGGAATGCTTTGGTCAATCCGGCGGCGCTGCGGCCTGGCCCCCTGTGCCTGGCATGTCCGGTGCGTCCGGTGTGCCCGGCACCACCGATTTCGCCTCCCTCTCCCTCCTGGACGACTCCGTGCTGCAGTCCCAGCTGGCCCACCAGCGCCTGCTGCAGCATGTGGCGCCGCAGGTGGAGATCGCGCTGGCCGAGCTCGACGCCCTGGTCAGCGCCGTCCAGGGCCTGGACCGTGTCCAGCCCGAACGCAATCCGCTGCGGCCCCACAGCTATGTGCAGGCGCTGCAGCGCGTGATCGACGACACCGGGGTGGACCCCGGCTCCGCCGCCTGCTGGCTGGGCTTCATGCGCGAGCACCTGGGTGCGCTGCTGGTGTCCGAGTACGGCCATATCGCCCAATCCCTGCGTGACAAGGGGGTGCAGCCTGCGGCCTATGGCCTGGCGCCGGCACAGGCCCCATCGCCCGACGCGGGACGCCGCCATTCCGACCTGCCGGGGCAAAGCCGCTGGCGGGCGCCTTCCCACTATGGCGATGCCGTGGCCCAGAGCCGCGCCTATGGCTCCTTTGGCCAGCAGGCCCAGGAAGATGAGTTGACGCGGCGCCTGGTGGCCGCCCTGCTGTCCGATCCACGCTGGATGGATTCGCACCGCGAGGCGCCCGCTGCGGCGCCTTCTTCCATGTTGGCGCTGGCCCACACATCCTCCTATTCCGTGCCCGGGCAGTTTGCGCCGGCCATGGACGGCGCAAGCCGCCTGCAGACCACCGCCTGGCAGGGCAGCGAGACGGCACCCACCGTGCTGGCGGCGCTGCCCGAAGGCTGGACTTCGCTGAGCTGCATGGCGCTGGAGTCCGTGCAGCACCACTCGGCCCAGCTAGAGCAACTGATGCAGGCGCTGCAGCCGCCCGAGCAGCAGGAGCCCGCACCCGGCGTGCGTGCCGACGACGGCGCCGCGCTGCACACCCTGCAGCGCATGATGCGTTTCATGGCGGCCGACACGCGCCTGCTGCCTTCCGTGCAGCGCACCGTGGGCCGTCTGGAGCCGCTGCTGCAGCAGCTGGTGGTCCAGGACGCGCGCTTTTTTGAAGACCGCAGCCACCCCGCGCGCCAACTGCTTGATGAGCTGACGGCGCGCAGCCTGTGGTTCGACAGTGAATCCGCGCCCGGCTACGGTCAATTCCTGCAGGTGGCCGATTCCGCCGCCATGCGGCTGGCGGCCCTGCAGCGTGCCGATGCGTCGGCCTTTGCCACGGTGCTGCAGCAGCTGCGCGACGGTTGGGGCGGCAGCGGCATGCAGCCCGTGGGTCCTGGCGAAATGCCGGAAGGCGGCACGGTGACCGGGCCTGTCTCGGCTGCGCTCAGGCATGTGGAAAGGCGGGGCGTGGACCCGCGCTGGCCCGAAACCGCCATGCCCAGGGCCGAGCAGATCGCAGCCGCCATCCGGCGCCTGCCCAGCGCCCAGGGCGTGCCCGATGACATTCTGGAATTCGCCACGGGACCCTGGGCCGAAGTGATCGCCAGCGTTCAGGAACCCGTGGACGGCAGCGAGGCCCGGGACCCCGGCGGCTATCTGGCCCTGGTGCCCAGCCTGCTGTGGAGCGTGTCAGCCCATGCGGGCCGCGATACCGACCGCCTGGTGGCGCTGGCACCCCGGCTGCAGGCCCGGCTGCGCGCCGGCCTGCGCAGCGTGGGGCGTACGGAAGAGGAAATCCAGGCCTTTGCCGCGCGCCTGGCCGGCCTGCACCAGGATGCGCTGGATGCCGGTGTGGTCCGCCAGCCCATAGAGAGCGTGGACATTTATCTGGACTCCGTACCGCCCACCATCTACGGGTCGGACTCGGTGCTGGCGTCCCTGTCTTCCTCCACTGGTGCGGCAACGCTTGGCCAGACAACGCCCGGCTCCCTGGCGGGCCGTCTGCCGCAGTCTTTGTTTGGCGTGGCGGCCTCCCTGCCGGTGCCGCTTGATGTGCGGCAGCCGATGGCGGACGATATCGGCGCTCTGACCGAGCAGGACCTGGAACTGCCCGAGGCGCTGCAGGATGAGCTGCCGGCCACCCCGGCTGCACAAGCGCCGCAGGCCCTTGCTGGGCTTGCGGGGCAGGCTGCGTTGGCCGTTGGCGAAGCCGCCCCGATGCCTGCCGAGCCCGCGCTGCCCCTGGAGCCACCGCCGCCGGTGGTTCCCGTGGTGTCCGAAGACTGGGCGCTGGGCACCTGGGTGGAACTGTCCAACGCCCGGCAGTGCATCCGCACCCAGCTGACCTGGGTCAGCCCGCAGCAGACGCTGTTCCTGTTCACGGCCACCGATGGCAGCACCCAGTCCATGACGCGCCGCATGCGCGACAAGCTGCTGGCGCAAGGGCAACTGCGGCGCGTGGACTGAGGCGCCTGCCGAATCTGCGGCACCTGCCTTTGCATCTCCCACCTGCCGGACATGCGCCGGCGCCGATGGGGACGAATCGTGCCCAATTCGGGCCTTGCGGAGGTTGAGGCCCGAGGCCTGTCAAAAAGACAATGTCCTGCATCGGTGCGCTCCGGATCACGGGGCGCATCACCGAATAGACCCCACCAGCAGGAGACAGGAACCATGGCGCGTTTGAGGATAGGCATCGTCGGAGCAGGCATTGGCGGACTGGCGGCAGCCAATGCGCTGCACCAGGCAGGGCATGACGTATTGGTGTTCGAGCAAAGCCGGCAGTTCCTGCGCGTGGGCGCGGACATCAACCTCACGCCCAATGCCGTGCGCGCCCTCGATGGCCTGGGCGCCGACATTGCCGCCGCCGTGCGCGCCAGCGCCGCACGGCCCACGCACCGCATCAGCCGCAACTGGGACACGGGCGAGGAAACCTCGCGCCTGACCATGGGTGACGAGGCCGAGCGCAAGTACGGCGCCCCGCAGTTGACCATCCACCGCGCCGATCTGCTGGCCGCGCTGGCCGATGCCTTTCCGCTGGACCAGGTGCAATTGGGCAAGCGTGCCAGCCAGATCACGCAGACGGGGCAAGGCGTGGACATCGCCTTCACCGATGGCAGCGACGTGGCCGGGCTGGACGCACTCATTGGCGCGGACGGCATCCACTCCGTGGTGCGCGCGGCCCTGTTCGGTGCCGAGAGCCCGCGCTTCACGGGTGTGGTGGCCTTCCGCGCGGTGGTGCCCACCGAGCGCGTGCGCCATGTGCCCGACATCCAGGCCTTCACCAAATGGTGGGGCGCCACGCCGCAAAGCCAGATCGTGACCTTTCCTCTGAACCAGGGGCGCGACACCTTCATCTTCGCCACCACGGCCCAGGATTCCTGGCACGAGGAATCGTGGACCACGCCCGGCAGCGTCGAGGAGTTGCGCGGCTTCTACGCCGATTTCCATCCCGACGCCCGGGCGCTGCTCGACGCCTGCGATGGCGTGCTCAAGACCGCGCTGTACGAGCGCGATCCCCTGCCGGCCTGGTCGCAGGACCGCATCACGCTGCTGGGCGATGCCTGCCACCCGATGATGCCCTTCATGGCCCAGGGCGCAGGCATGGCCATCGAAGACGCCGTGGTGCTGGCCCGCAACCTGGATGCCGCCCCGGGTCCGCAGCAGGTGCCCGAGGTCCTGGCGCGCTACCAGGCCATGCGCATGCAGCGCACCAGCGAGATCCAGATCGGCTCGCGCGGCAACAACTGGCTGCGCGCCGGTGGCAATGCCGATGGCGTCTACGGCTACGACGCCTGGGCGGTTGCGCTGCAGGCCTGAACCCGGTCAGGGCCGGCAGGCGGCCAGCTCCCTGGCGCAGGGCAGCTCCAGCCCTTCGGCCGTGGTCAGCGACTGCGCGGCCAGCACGGCACGCACCGTGGCCAGGGCCACGGCCTCAGCGGCCATGGCGGACAGGGTCAGCATGCCCAGCGAGTGCTCGGCCAGGCCGGTGCCCAGGGCGAACAGCGTGTCGCCATCGCTCATGGTGTGCACGGGGCGTATGGCGCGTGCCAGGCCGTCATGGGATACCACGGCCAGGCGCTGGGCCTGGACCTTGGTGATGCGCGCATCGGTGGCAATCACGCCGATGGTGGTGTTGGTGCCTGCCAGCAGCGGCCGGGGCTCTTCGCCGCGCAGCAGGGCACGGCAGGTGTCGTGCAGCTGGCGGCCATCGGGGCTGCGCGCGCCGGCCAGCAGCGCGCCGCTGTGGGGGTCGACCACATCGCCCACGGCATTGCAGGCGATCAGCGCGCCCACGGTGACGCCGTGTACGGTCAGCGAGGCCGTGCCGATGCCACCCTTCATGGCGCGATCCATGCCGAAGACCTTGCCCACGCAGGCGCCCATGCCGGCGCCCACATTGCCCTCGGCAGGCCGCGCGGCGCTGGCGGCCTGGCAGGCCGCATGGCCGTCATCGGCACCCGGGCGGATGCGGCTGTCGCCCACCGCCAGATCGAACAGCACGGCGGCCGGCACGATGGGCACGCGGCCCACGCCCACATCCAGCCCTATGCCCTGCTCATCGAGCCAGCGCATGGCACCGCTGGCCGCGTCCAGCCCCCATGCGCTGCCGCCCGAGAGCATGACGGCATGCACCTGCTGCACCAGGTTGGAAGGATGCAGCAGGTCGGTCTCGCGCGTGCCGGGGGCGGCGCCACGCACATCGCAGCCCCCCACGGCGCCGCCGCGTGCCAGCACGACGGTGCAGCCCGTGGGGCGGCGGGCATCGGTGTGGTGGCCTACCTCGATGCCCTGTACGCGGGTGATGGAGCCGGGGTCTGAGTCGGTGCTTGGCATGCGCTGCTCTGCTCGGTGATGGACAGGCCTTCACCTTAGCCGAAACGGCAGCCCTGCACCCGCTCTTCAGCGCAGCACTTCCAGCTGCGTGACCACGAAGGCGCCCTGGTCCTGCTCGGCGCGAAAGCGCACCTTGTCGCCGGCCTTGAGGGCGGGCTCGGGTGCAGCCACGCGCAGCTGGAAGACCATGGTCATGGGCGGCATGCCCAGGTTCTTGAGTTCGCCGTGGCGCAGCGTGACCTTGCTGGTGCGAGCATCCCAGCGCGTGACCTCGCCTTCGCTGAGGTCCTGGCTGGCGGCGACAGGTTCGGTTTCGGCAGATTGCGCGCCATGCGCCGCATGGTCGTGGGCCGTGGCCTGGGCACCGGCCCAGGCCGGAATCAGCGCGGCGGCAAGGGCCAGGCGCACGGCAAGGGCGGTACGGGACGTACGGGAAACAAGGAGGGCTGTGTTGTGCATGGTGTGCTCCGGGGTTCAGCGGTAGCTGGTGAAGGTGCGGGTGGAAACGTCGCTGTTCATGAGGTTCTTGGTGATCAGCAGCACCTCGTAGGGGTCCTTGCGGCCGCCGTACTCGGGGCCGTCCATGCCGGGGCTGCCCACGGGCATGCCGGGCACGGCAATGCCCAGCGCCTTGGGCTTTTGCTTGAGCAGCTTGTGCACGTCGGCCGCAGGCACATGGCCTTCGAGCGCATAGCCTTCGACCAGGGCCGTGTGGCAGGAGCCCAGGCGTGCCGGAATGCCCAGCCTGGCGCGCACGGCGCTGTTGCCGGTGTCGTGCACGGTGACGGCAAAGCCGTTTTGCTCCATGTGCACCACCCAGTCCTGGCAGCAGCCGCAGTTGGGGTCCTTCCAGACCTCGACGGGGATGCGGGTGCTGGGTGCTTCTTTGGGCGCCGTGGGTGCAGCCGCCCACAGCGAAGGGGCGGCGAATGCCGTGCAGGCCAGGGCCATGCGGCGCAGCGCACTGCGGCGCGGGTGGGCGGATGCCATGCGTTCATGTTTCATGGGGTGCTCCTGAAGGGGGGGAAGAAGGGGCGCGCTCATTGCGTCACCGTGATGGTTCCGCGCATGCCGGCCTGGTAGTGGCCGGGGATGAGGCAGGCAAAGTCGAAGCTGCCTTCGCGGTTGAAATTCCAGACCAGGTCGCCGGATTTGCCGGGCGAGACATGGGCCATGTAGGGCTCGCCGTGCTCCATGGTGGGGAACTTGAGCATCATCTGCGCGTGCTCGTCCAGCGAGGCCGGCGTGCCCAGCACGATCTCGTGCATGACCTGGCCCTTGTTGGCCACGCGCAGGCGCACCGTCTCGCCGCGCTTGACGCTGATGCGCTCTGGCGTGAAGCGCATGTTGTCGCTCATGTCCAGGGTGATGGTGCGCCGGGCGGCCGAGGCATCGCCGGCAATGCCCCAGGGCTTTTGTTCCTTGACCGCGGCGGCCTTGGGAGCGTCATCGTGGGCTTCGCTGCCATGGGCGAAGACGGCAGCGGGGCCGGCAAGCAGTGCGGTGGCGAGGAGGAGGGCAAAGGTGTTCATGAGGTACTCCTTGGATGGCATCAGTGGTGCTCATGGCCCGCACCGGGCTTGCGCACGCTGGGTGCGCCGGGGGACTGGCCGGGCGTGGTCTGGCGCGGTGCGGAGGCCTCGGCCGCCGGCCCCTTCCATTCATAGGCCACGCTGCCCTTGGGGTGGGTGAACCAGCCCGGGTCGCCGTAGTCGTTGGCGCCCAGCTGCTCGCGCACCTTGAGGGTGGTGAACATGCCGCCCATCTCGATGGGGCCGAAGGGGCCCGTGCCCGTCATCATCGGGAAGGTGTTGTCGGGCAGGGGCATTTCCATGGAGGCCATGTCGCCCATGCCGCGCTCGCCCATGACCATGTAGTCGGGCACGATCTTCTGGATCTTGCCGACCAGGCCCCGGTGGTCCACGCCGATCATGGTCGGCGTGTCATGCCCCATGGCGCCCATGGTGTGGTGGCTCTTGTGGCAGTGCAGGGCCCAGTCGCCCAGCTCGTCGGCGATGAACTCCACCTGGCGCATCTGGCCCACGGCCACGTCGGTGGTCACCTCGGGCCAGCGCGCGGACCGGGGCACGGGGCCGCCGTCGGTGCCCGTGACCTCGAATTCGTGGCCGTGCAGGTGGATGGGGTGGTTGGTCATGGTCAGGTTGCCCACGCGCAGGCGCACGCGGTCGCCGCGCCTGGCGACGACGGGGCTGATGGCGGGGAACACCCGGCTGTTGAAGGTCCAGATGTTGAAGTCCGTCATTTCGGCCACGCGCGGCGTCATGGAGCCGGGCTCCACGTCGTAGGCCGACAGCAGGAAGGCGTAGTCGCGCTGGACCTCGGCGATCTGCGGGTGGGCCGCCTTCGGATGCGTGATCCACAGGCCCATCATGCCCATGGCCATCTGCACCATCTCGTCGGCATGCGGGTGGTACATGAAGGTGCCGGGACGGCGCGCCGTGAACTCGTAGACGAAGGTCTTGCCGGGCGGGATGTGCGGCTGGGTCACGCCGCCCACGCCGTCCATGCCGTTGGGCAGGCGCTGGCCGTGCCAGTGCACGGTGGTGTGCTCGGGCAGGCGGTTGGTCACGAAGATGCGGACCTTGTCGCCTTCCACGACCTCGATGGTCGGTCCCGGGCTCTGGCCGTTGTAGCCCCACATGTTGACGAAGAAGCCCGGTGCCACCTCGCGCACCACGGGCTCGGCCACCAGGTGGAATTCCTTGACGCCTGCGTTCATGCGCCAGGGCGTGGTCCAGCCGTTGAGCGTGACCACGGGGCGGTAGGGGCGGCCGTTGGGCGGTGCCAGCGGGGCGGCGGTTTCGGCCGAGGACTGGGTCGCTGCCTCGGGCAGGGCGGCCAGGGCCACGCGGCTGACGGCGGCGCTGGAGACGGCGGCCACGGCCGCGCCGGTGAAGAAGTTGCGGCGGTTCATGTCAGTGGCTCGCTGTGTTCGTGGGAATGGGTGCGGCGGTGCTGGATGCGGCCTCGACCGTGCCTGGCGAGGTTCCTGCCAGAGCCAGCTGCAGGTCGGTCTCTGCCAGCCAGAAGTCGCGCTGCGCATCGGTGGCGGTGGCCACGGCCTGGGCGCTGTTGCGGGCCTCGGCCAGCAACTCCCAGACGCTGACGAACATGCCGTTGTAGCGGAGCATGGTTTCGTCCTGGATGAAGCGGCGCAGCGGCAGCACCTCGGCCTGCTGCTGGTGGGCCAGGTCCCAGGCCGTGCGGTAGCGCATCCAGCTGCTGCGCGCCTCGGCCCGCGCCTGGATGGCGCCTTGCTGCAGTTGGGCCGCGCTGCGCTGGACCTCGGCGCGCGCGCGGCCGCTGGCGGCGCCACCCCAGTCGAACAGCGGCAGGGGCAAATCGATCTCCCAGCCGCGTGTCACGTCGCTGTGGCCGGTGGCCCGGTCCGTGGAGGTGTTGCGGTTGTAGCCCAGGCCGATGTCGCCGAACATGGCGCCCAGGCGTGCCCAGCCACGGCGCTCGGCCAACTGGTCCAGGTCGCGGCGCAGGGCGCGCAGGTCCAGGCGCTCGCGCAGCGCGGTGGCTTCGGCGTCGTCCCCGGAGCGCAACTGCGTGGCGGCCTGCGGGATGGCGGGCAACTGGTCGGGCAGCTTGAAATCGATGCGCCGTCCCCACAGGCCCATCAGCCGGGCCAGTTGCTCATGCTCGGCCGTGGCGGCAAGGCGCGCACGCGCCAGCTGGGCTGCGGTGTCCTGCTGGATGCTGAGCTCGCGTGCCTGCTGCAGCCGGCTGAAGTTGCCCACGCGGGCCATGCGCCGCGCCAGCTCGGCCCCGGCCTCGGCCGCTTCGTGCATGCGCTCGCTGGACGCCAGTTGCTGGCGTGCGGCCACGGCGCGCAGCCAGGCGCGGCGCGTGTCGGCGGCCAACCGCAGCACGTCCTGCGCGGCGGTCAGGGTGGCCTGTTCCATCTGCATGCCCTGCCAGCGGCTGCGCCAGGGCAGGGTGATCAGGCTGACCAGGCCGAAGCTCAGCTGGCGCTCGATCTCGCGCTCGTCGCTGTTGACCATGCGGCCCAGGGCCAGCGTGGGGTTGGGCAGGGTCAGGGCCTGAACGCGTTCGGCATCCTGCACGCCCAGTTGCGCCAGGCGCGCCTGCAGGCCGGGGTTGTTGAGCAGTGCGATGCGCACGGACTGGTCCATGTCCAGCGGCTGGCGCAGCCACTCGTCGATGCGCTGTAGCGCCGCGTCGCGGGCCTGCAGATCGGTTGGCGGCAGCTGGGCGCCGTCCGGCAGGCGGCTGGCGGTATGGGATTGGACCGCGCCGCGCAGGCCGTCGGGCGAGATGCTGGCGCAGCCGGCCAGGGCCAGCACGGCAGCCATGGCGCCGACCAGCCGGGTGGGGGCGAAGAGGGTGCGCTTCATGGCCGGCCTCCGTGCTGCATGTGAGAGCCGTGCGGGGACGGCGCAGGCGTGGATCGGCCGCCCTGGGCGGCTTCCCAGCGCAGGATGTCCATATGGCCGTTGGGAAACTCGGCCACGGCCGCATTGGCCTGGCGCCAGTCGGTCAGCTCGGTTTCCACGGCGCCACTGGCCGGCAGCGCGGCATGGCGCAGCGGCAGGCTGGCCGCAGCCGGATCGATGGCGCCGGTCAGGCCTGCGGAGGAGGAGGCCGGGGGGAGGCTGCCGTCATGGGCTTGGGCCCAGGCAGCGGGGCTGGATGCGGCAAGGGCCGCCAGCCCGAATTGGATAAGGGGGACGAGAAAATGCGCACGGCGCATGGTGTTCTCCTGAATGCGAAACGGACAACGCATCCGCGGCCAGACGCCCCGCCATGCCCGCAAGCGGGCTGCCCATGAAGGGGCAGCAGGGATGGCGCGGACGCACTTCGGGCGTCAGGCTTCAGGAAATGGGTGGCTTGATGGCCTGCAGCTTGGCCGCGCTGGCAAAGCGCGCGCTGCCTTGGGGGCGCAGTGCGGCGGACGGCGCTGCGCCGTCCGAACCGATCTGGCCAGGAGTGAAAAGGGCCGAATGGCAGATGCCGCACAGGGTGCAGCTGGGCCCATGTTCATGTTCGCCGCAGCTGCCGCCCGCAAGGCCACCGGCCTGGGGAGCGCAGCCTGCACTGTGCTCGGCGTGTGATGCGTGATCCGGGCCGTGATCTGCGGCGTGCGCCGCGTGATGCTGCTCGGGGCTGTCCGGCGATTGCGTGATTTCCAGCGCGACTTCCCGCGCGATTTCGGGCGCGTGGTGGTGGAGTGCCGACGCCGGAGCCAACGCTGGCGCAGATGCGGCAGCCGGCGCCAGGGCCGACATGACCGGCGCAGCCCCCATGGCCATGGCGTCGCCCAGCAGGCCACGAAGGACCAGCAGCAAGACCAGGACAATGGACAGGGGGCGGCGCATAGGCATGGATGATACCGGACGGTGCTGCGAAGTTCCTCAGGTGCGGGACCTTCGCCCGGTCGGGCGGCGCGTGGCGCGCAGGGCCTCGGCGATCAGGGCCGATACGGCGGGCGGCATGTCCATGGGCAGGGTGGCCGGCACCGTGGCGCGGCCTGTGTTGCCGCGCGGCAGCCGGTCCAGCAGGTGGCCTGCAGGCACCAGGGCCAGGCGCAGCAACTGGCCTGCCACCTCCCCGCCATCGCGCAGCTGCAGCGCATGGCGCAGCATCCAGCAGTGGGATCGCCAGTGCAGGCCCAGCATCTGCTGGCCCAGCACATGGCTGGCCTCCAGCAGCAGCCAGCGCTGTGCGGGCGCCTGGTCCTGGCTTGAACGGAAGCTGTGCAGCAGGTGGGTGAAGGCGGCGCGGCGCTGGGCGTCGGTCATGCCGCCTCCCTGTCGCTGCCCCAGCGGCGCAGCCGCAGGCCGTTGGCGACCACCAGCAGGCTCACGCCCATGTCCGCCAGCACGGCCAGCCACATGCTGGCGTTGCCGGCCAGTGCCAGTGCGAAGAACACCAGCTTGACGCCCAACGACAGGGCAATGTTCTGCCAGAGCACGGCGTGGGCGCTGCGCGACAGCTCCACCACCTCGGGCAGGCGGCGCAGGTCGTCGTTCATCAGCACCACGTCGGCGGTTTCCATGGCCATGCCCGTGCTGTGCATGCCGCCCATGGCAAAGCCGATATCGGCCTGGGCTAGCGCCGGTGCGTCGTTGATGCCGTCGCCCGTCATAGCGGTGGGGCCGTGGGTGCGCTGCAGCTCGGCCAGTGCGTCGAGCTTGTCCTGGGGCAGCAGGCCGCCGCGCGCATCCTGGATGCCGGCTTCGGCAGCGATGGAGCGCACGGTGGCCGTGTTGTCGCCGCTGAGCACCACGGGCTGCACGCCCAGGGCCTGCAGGCGTGTCACGGCCTCGCGGGCCTGGGGCCGCAGCGGGTCGGCCACGGCGAACAGGGCCCGCACGCCGCTGCTGTCGGCCAGCAGGGTCACGGTGCGGCCCTGGGCTTCGTGCATGGCCAGGCCGGCGCGCAGCGCGGCGCTGTCCCAGCCTTGCTCCTGCACCCAGCGCAGGTTGGCCAGGGTCCAGAGCTGGCCGTCGATCTCGGCCTGCACGCCACGGCCGGGCAGGGCCAGCAGCTTGCTGACCGAGGCCCGTGCGGCCACGGCGGCCACGCCGGCATCGGCCTGGAGGCCGGAAGCAATGGCGCGCGAGACCGGGTGGTCCGAGCGGCCGGCCAGGGCCAGGGCGTATGCGGCGGGCTGGCTGGAGTCCTGGGCCGCGTCTTCTTCGCTCCAGGATTTCCATTCGACCAGCTTCGGGCTGCCCGTGGTCAGCGTGCCGGTCTTGTCCAGGGCAATGGCGCGCAGCTTGCGGGCCGATTCCAGCGCCTGGCCGCCCTTGATCAGCAGGCCGCGGCGTGCAGCCGCCGTGAGCGCGCTGACCACGGTGACGGGGGTGGACAGCACGAGGGCGCAGGGGCAGGAGATTACCAGCAGGGCCAGCGCCTGGTAGGCCGCGTCATGCCAGCTCCAGTTCATGACCAGCGGTGCCAGCACCGCCAGCGCAATGGCCAGCACCAGCACGATGGGCGTGTAGACGGCAGCAAAGCGGTCGACGAAGCGCTGGGTCGGCGCCTTGGAGGCCTGGGCCTGCTCCACGGCATGGACGATGCGCGCAATCAGGCTGTCATTGGCCGCCGAGGTGACGCGCATCTGCAGCTCGCCATCCTGGTTGATGCTGCCGGCGTAGAGCTCGTCGCCCGGGGCCTTGTCGGCCAGGGCGCTTTCTCCGGTGATGGGCGCCTGGTTGACCGAGCTTTGGCCTCGCAGGACCACGCCGTCCAGCGGCACGCGCGCGCCGGGGGCCACGCGCACGGTGGCGTCCAGCGCCACGTCGGCGGCGGCCACGCGCTGCACGCTGCCATCGGGCTGGAGCACGTCGGCCGTCTCGGGCGCCATCTGCAGCAGGCTGCGGATGGCATTGCGCGCCCGGTCCATGGCCTGGTCCTCGATGCGCTCTGCCGCGGCGTACAGGGCCATGACCATGGCGGCCTCGGGCCACTGGCCGATGGCGAAGGCGCCCGTGACGGCAATGGCCATCAGCGCATGGATGCCCAGCTTCAGGCGCAGCACGTCGCGGATGCCGGCCTTGTAGACGCCCAGGCCCGACAGGGCAATGGCCAGCACGGCCATGGCCATGCCGCCGTATTGCAGGGCCGGCACGCCGCCCTGGGAGCCGCTGAACCAGTGGGCGGCTTCGGCCAGAACGGCTGCAATCAGCGCGGCCGTGATGCGCGGCCAGCCGGGCAGCACGCTGTGGTCGTGGCCGGCATGGGGATCGCTCTCGTCGTGACCGTGGTCATGGTCGTGGTCGTGGTCGTGGTCGTGGTCATGGGCGTGATCGTGGCCATGGCCCTCGCCATGCGCATGCGAGTGGCCTTGCGCCTTCTTGCGGGCCGGCGTGGGCTGGGTGATGGTGAAGGGCGCGCAGCAATCGGTGCCGCAGGCGGAAGACGGCGAAGTCGAGGCGGGCTTGGAAAGGGCTGGGGAGGCTTTCAGGGCCTCGTTGCCCTGAGGGCTTGGCAGGCGATTGGAGTTCATGCGAGCATTGGAAACGGTGAAGTCACTTCAAGGTCAAGCATGTCACAGCATGAATCTGCGCGCTGGCGCATCGGCGAGGCGGCCAAGCGTTCCGGCGTGGCCACCGCCAACATCCGCTACTACGAGAAGGAAAGGCTGCTCAGTGCAGGCGTGCGCGAGGACAACCAGTACCGGCTGTACAGCGACAGCGATGTGCACCGGCTGCGCTTCATCCGCCTGTGCCGCGCCATGGACATGTCGCTGGACGAGGTCCGCACCCTGCTGGCGCTGGACGGCGCCAGCAAGGCCGACTGCGTGGCCGCCAACGAAACCTTGGACGCCCACCTGGGCCATGTGCGCGAGCGCCTGGCCGAGCTGCGCGCGCTGGAGCATGAGCTGATGCAGCTGCGCAGCCAGTGCGACGGGTCGGACAGCTACTGCCATCTGATCGAGGCCCTGCATGCCCAGGCTGACGAGCCGCTGGCACCCGCCCTGGGCAGCTCCGGCGCCAAGCGCCATGTGTAGCGCCGTCCGCAGCTGCCTGTCTTGCGCCGGCGTCCGACGGACCGTCCCGGTACGGCTCGCTATCATCGCCCGATGAGCCTCAGCCACGCAGCCCTGTCCCTTCCCGACCGCATCTGGGCGGCGCTGCGCGACCATGCGCTGGCCTGGTGGCGCAGCGTCTACCTGGGCGCCGTGCTGCTGGTGCTGGCCATGTCCCCTTCCAGCTACCGGCGCGGTGCACGGCGTGCCATGGCGCACCAGATCTATGTGCAGACCGGGCCCATCCTGCTGGGTTTCACGGCGCTGGCGGCGCTGCTGTGCGCGGTGATCACGCGCATCGTCATCGTCACGGCGCTGAGCTATGGGCTGTCGCGCTATGCGCTGGAGATGGTGGTGCGTGTGCTGGTGATCGAGCTGATCCCGCTGACGGCCGCGCTGTTCGTGGCCATGCGCTGCACCATTCCCAATGGCACGCTGATTGCGCAGCTGCGCGCGCGGGGCCAGCTCCAGGCCTGGCAGGAGCGCGGCTCCGATCCGCTGCGCATGGCCCTGGTGCCGCGCGCGGCCGGTGGCGTGTTTGCCTCGGTCACGCTGGCCGTGCTCAGCTGCGTGGTGGCCCTGGTCACCGTCTACCTGAGCGTCTATGGCTTCACGCTGGCGGGCCTGCCCGGCTACACGCGCATCTTCGGCCAGATCTTCACGCCGGCCGTGACCCTGGTCTTCGTGCTCAAGACCTGGTTCTTCAGCCTCACCGTGGCCATCATGCCCATGGCCTCGGGCCTGTATGCGCCGCTGCGGCGCCACCGGCTCGGCGGGGCGGCGCTGGGCGGCTTTGCGCGCATGTTTGCCGTGCTGCTGGTGATCGAGGTGATCTCGCTCATGGGCAACTACTACTGAGCACGCCTGCTGAACTCCACGAACCCCACATGCACGGCAAGGCCCGTGCCAGAACAAGGAATGCCATGACCGATACGCGGCGCACGCCGCCAGACCCCTGGGACGGCGAGGAAATCGAGGCCCTCAAGCCCGTGGCGCACCTGCGCGCCAAGGCGGCGGGCCTGCTGCTGTTCACGCTGGTGCTGATTCTTGGATCGGCCCTGTACCTGCTGTACTCGCGCGGCGTGTTCGACGCCACGCAGCGCCTGGTGCTCACGGCCGACGACTCCGAGGGCGTGAGCGTGGGCATGGACATGACCTTCTCGGGCTTTCCGATCGGGCGCGTGCGCCGCATCGAGCTGGCCGAGGACGGCAATGTGCGCATCCTCATCGACGTGCCGCGCAAGGATGCGCACTGGCTGCGCGAGTCCAGCGTCTTCACCCTGGTCAAGGGGCTGGTGGGCGGCACCACCATCAAGGCCTACAGCGGCATCCTCAGCGATCCGCCGCTGCCCGACGAGGCCGTGCGCCCCGTGCTGCGCGGCGATGCCACGGCCGAGCTGCCGCAGATCATGTCCACGGCCAAGGAAGTGCTGGGCAACATCGCCCAGCTCACCGCGCCGGACTCGGCCCTGGGCGGGTCGCTGACCGAGCTGCGCGGCCTGGCCGGCCGGGCCCAAGGGCCGGGCGGCGTGCTGGGAGTGGTCATGGGCAGCGAGCAGGAGGCGCGCAAGGTGACGGCCCTGCTGGACCGCGCCAACGCCACGCTGGCCCGCATGGAGCGCATGGTGGCGCGGGCCGACAGCCAGGTGTTCGACGCCGGCGGCGTCATGCCCGAGGTGCGTTCCACCGTGGTGCAGCTCAACGGCCTGCTGGCCGACACGCGCCGCACGCTGGGCAAGGTGGACGCCGTGCTGGCCGAGGCCCAGGCCGTGGGCTCCAATGCGCGCGAGGCCACGGCCGACCTGGGAGCCCTGCGCGCCGAGGTCGAGGGCAACCTGCGCCGCCTCGAAGGCGTACTGGCCGACCTGCAGCGCAAGTGGCCGTTTGCCCATCAACCGGAGTTGAAGCTGCCATGAGTGCTGCCGCCAAGAAACTTTCTGCCGCAACCCTCCTGGCGCGCCATGCCGCCGCCGGCGCCGTGCTGACCCTGGTGCTGGCCGGCTGCAGCAGCCGCCCGCCCGCGCCGGATTGGGCGCTGAATGCCGAGTCGGCATCCCAGCGCGCATCCACCGCCTACCTGGAAGGCCGCCAGCGCGTGCAGGCCATGGAATGGGACAAGGCCCGCGCCGAGGTGGCCGCCACGGGCCGCACCGACCTGGCCGCGCGTCTGGAGCTGATGCGCTGCGCGGCCCAGGTGGCCAGTCTGGAATGGGACGACTGCCCCGGCTACCAGGCGCTGGCGCTTGACGCGGCTCCGGCGGAGGCAGCCTATGCGCGCTATTTGCAAGGCAGGCCCCGGCCCGAGGACATTGCGCTATTGCCAGAATTACAGCGCCCCGTGGCGCAGGCGCTGCTGGGTGCACCTGCCTCCACGCTGGCTGCTGTGGGCGCCATCAAGGAGCCGCTGTCCCGGCTGGTGGCGGCTGGCGCGGCCTTGCGGGCGGGTGCGGCACAGCCGCAGTTGCTGGAGCTGGGTGCCGAAACCGCCTCGGCCCAGGGCTGGCGCCGTGCGGTGATGGCCTGGCTGCTGCTGCAGGCCAGGGCCCATGATCAGGCGGGCGAGGTGGACAAGGCCCAGGCCGTCAGGCGCAGGCTGTCGCTGCTGGAGAAGACGGCCAGCAGTGGGGGCACATCGGCCGGCAAATGAAAACAGCGCCAGTCCGAAAGGGATGGCGCTGGGCAGGCATTTGCAGGCGATTGCAGGGCTTACATCGACGACAGCAGGGCGCCCGGGTCTTTTTGCAGCAAGGTGTCTGCGGCCGGGGCGGCGCTGTCCAGCCAGAAGGTGGCAACGCTGGCGGCTACGGCAAGCACGACCGTGGCGGTGAAGGCGATGAAGGGATGACGTCCGAAGGGGCTGGGTCTGCGCATGGTGGACCTCCTGTCTGGCAGCGCAGGCAGAGCATTGGGCTGGGCCTGGACTCCATTGCACACCGGATTGCGCAGCGCGGCTGTCGGACAATCGCTTTCTCTCTTGACGTTTGTAAAAAAGTACTGAGAGAAAATTTCTATCGACTTTCAAGAGGTCGAAAAAAAAAGCGAGGCAGAGCCTCGCTGAAAGTTCGGGACGTAAGTCCCTGGCCCGTGCTGGCAGGCCAGGCGTCGCCTTAGAAACGGTGGCGGATACCCGCGATCAGGCTGGTGCCCGACTTCAGGTCCGTGATGCGGTCGTGCATCAGCACGGTGTACACATCGGTGCGCTTGGACAGGTAGTGGTCGTAGCCCAGGCTGGCCGTGGTGCGCGTGGAGTCCACGGCGCCGATCTCGGCCTTGGTGCGGGCCAGGGCTGCCTTGATGGTGCCGGCGCTGGTCACGGGCACGTCCAGGCCCAGCGAGTAGGTGCTGTTCTTGCGGTCCAGATCCTTGACCTTGGCCTGGCCGTAGGTTGCGTACAGCTTGGCCACTTCGAAGTTGTAGGTGCCGCCCAGCATCCAGTCGGTCTTGGTGGGCATCACGGCCAGGCTCACGGGGTTGCTGATCTGGGCGCGCTCGTAGAAGGCCACCAGGCTCAGGGGGCCGCCGAAGTACATGGCGTTCACGCCGATGTTCTTCTTGCCGGAATCGCCGCCCTTTTCACCGAACTGGTAGTGGACGTTCGCCTGCAGGCCGCCGAACTTGGGCGTGGTGTAGACGACCTGGTTGCTCCAGCCGGTGTCGGACGGCGTGGTCAGGTTGGCCGAGCCCCAGGCTGTCGTGCCCACGTTGGCGTGCAGCACCAGCGGGGAGATGGTGAAGGAGTCGCCGAAGGGGTTGGTCAGGATCGTGGGCAGGAAGTTGGGCGCCATGCCGCGGCCCAGGCGCACCGTGCCGAAGCCGCCGGACAGGCCGACGTTGGCATCGCGCGAGAAGTACGGGTCACCATCGAAACGGCCGGGGCTGCCAGTGTCCACACGCATGAAGGCCGTCAGCTGGAAATCGACCTTCAGGCCGCCGCCCAGGTCTTCCTGGCCCTTCATGCCCCACCAGGAGGTGGTCATGCCGCCCGAACCCACGACACCCTTGCCGCTGGCGTCGCCAGCCATGCGCATGGAGCCGGCATAGGCGTCCACCAGGCCAGTCAGCTGGACCGAGCTTTGGGCGTGTGCAGCGCCGGCGCAGGCCAGTGCAGCGGCCAGTGCGATGAAGGAACGTTTCATGTTGAGGAGTCTTTCATTGTTGGAGAGTGGAAACGGGTGGCCAGTGCTGTGACCGGGGCAGACGATGAACCAATCGCCCGGGCTGGGCTACGTGGCAAACCTGGGACAGTGGCGTTTTCGCATCAGGGGCGGGCTGGCGTCGGCACGTCTTTGCGGCCTGTGTGCAAGGCGGTCTTGACTGGCTAAGCCGCGTATTACAACGCATCCCAGCCATCGCGCCAGCCAGGAAGTGGTGTCTTTGACACAGTTATGACGAAACTTAATTTGTGTTTTGCACTCTCGCAGCTTGAACACTGCCGTGCACTGGGATGGGGCCGGGGCACCAGGGCTGTGCAGCAGGTCGTTGCAAGAGGGCTCAAAGGTCAATTCAGGGCTCCTTGTTCGTCGGTTGGGCGGTGGATTTGTGCCTGCTGCCAGGCCTTTGGCTGCAACTGATTGCAAACAGCGTGCCAGCTTGCAACCCGGCCATGGGCCAGGCATGGACCCCATGAGCCGGGCATGTGCTTCCAGACGTGTCAGACTCGCGCCCATGTCCGAATCCACCCTGCTCGTTGCCGATGACCACCCGCTGTTCCGCGCCGCGGTGATCCATGTGCTGCGCGAGGCCCTGCCGCAGTTCGCCGTGCTGGAGGCCGCAAGCGCCGCCACGCTGGGCGCGGCGCTGCAGCAGCACCTCGAGATCGAGCTGGTGCTGCTGGACCTGGCCATGCCGGGGGCGCGCGGCTTTTCGGCGCTGCTGCATGTGCGCGGCGAGTACCCCGATGTTCCGGTGGTGGTGATTTCCTCCAACGACCATCCGCGCGTGATCCGCCGTGCGCAGCAGTTCGGTGCTGCGGGCTTCATTCCGAAATCGGCGCCGGCCGAGGCCATAGGCACGGCCCTGCAGGAGGTGCTGGACGGCGGCAGCTGGTTCCCGCCCATGGCCGCCGAGCGCTCCGAGGCCGACGCCGCGCTGGCCGCGCGGCTGGCCCAGCTCACGCCCCAGCAGTTCCGCGTGCTGCTGTGCCTGGCCGACGGCCTGCTCAACAAACAGATCGCCCACGAGCTGGGGCTGGCCGAGAACACCGTCAAGGTGCATGTGACGGCCATTCTCAAGAAGCTGGAGTGCTACAGCCGCACGCAGGCGGCCGTGCTGGTCAAGAGCCTGGAGAACGACGGCACGGTCTGAACGCCATGCCCTGCCGTGCCACGTCTATCGGTGGCGCAGCAGCATCTGGCTCATGAGCGCGCGCAGCGCGGGCGGGCGTACGGGCTTGGCCAGAAAGCCCCAGCCGCGCTCGGCCGCCTGGCGGCGCACCATGCCGTCGCGCTCGGCCGTGACCAGGATCACGGGCGGAGACTGGCCCCAGCGCTGGCACAGCTGCGCGTAGACATCGGGGCCGTGCAACTGGCCCAGGCGCACATCGAGCAGCACCAGCTGCGGCGCTTCTCCGGGCGCGGCCAGCGCCAGCGCCTCGGCCGGGCCACCGGCCAGCGGCACGTTGCAGCCCCAGCGCTGCAGCAGGGCGCGCATGGCGGTGCAGGACTGGGCATCGTCTTCCACGTACCAGGCGCTCATGCCCTGCAGCGGTGCGTCCTGGCCTGCCTCGCCGCAATGCGTGGCCGCGGCGATCTGCGGCACGGCTGCGGGATCGCCCAGCGGCACGCAGACCCAGAACACGCTGCCCCGGCCCAGGTGCGAGCGCAGGCCGATCTCGTGGCCCAGCAGGCGGCCCAGGCGCTCGACGATGGCCAGGCCCAGCCCGGCGCCACGGTCGTCGCCATGGCCTTCGTCCAGGCGGCGGAATTCCTCGAAGATCTCGTGCTGCAGGCTTTCGGGAATGCCCGGTCCCTGGTCGTGCACCTCGATGCGCAACTGCTGGCCCTGGCGCCGGCAGCCGATGACGATGCGGCCCTGGCGCGTATAGCGTATGGCGTTGGACAGGAAGTTCTGCAGGATGCGGCGCAGCAACGCCTCGTCGCTGCGCACCACGCAGCGCGTGTCCACCGCGCTCAGGCGCAGGCCCCGGCTTTCGGCCAGGATGCCGAAGTTGTGGCGCATGACCTGCAGCAGCGGGCCCAGCGCAAAGTCGCGCACGCGCACCTCCAGCTGGCCCGATTCCATGCGCGAGATGTCCAGCAGGCTGCCCAGGATGGCGTCCTGCGCGGCCAGGGCGCCGTCGATGCTGTCGGCCACATGGCGGCCCGCGTCGTCATGCAGATGGCTGCGCAGCAGGGAGCTGAACATGCGCGCGGCGTTCAGCGGCTGCAGCAGGTCGTGCACGGCGGCGGCCACGAAACGGGTCTTGTAGCGGTTGGCCTGCTCGGCCTCGCGCTTGGCTTCGGCCAGGTCGCGCGTGCGCTCGGCAATGCGCTGCTCCAGCGCATCGGCCAGCGAGCGCAGTTCGCGCGCGGCGTTCTTGTAGCTGGTGATGTCGGCGTAGCTGGTGACGAAGCCGCCATCGGGCAGCGGGTTGCCGCGGATCTCCAGCACCGTGCCGTCGTCCTTGGTGCTTTCGCGCAGGTGCGGGCTGCCGCTGCGCAGATGCTGCAGCCGCCGGTGGATGGCCTCTTCGATGGGGCCGGGCCCCAGCAGGCCGCGCCGGGCGTTGTAGCGGAACAGGTTCTCTATGGGCTGGCCCGTGCGCAGCAGTTCGGAGGGAAACCGGAACAGCTCCACGTAGCGCGAGTTCCAGGCCACCAGGTTGAGGTCTGCATCGATCACCACCACGCCTTGGGGCAGGTGCTCCAGGCTGCGGCTCAGGCCCGTGTCGGCCTGGCGCGCGGCCTGGACGATGCCGTCCTGGGCCGTGCGCAGCTCCTGGGCATGCTGGCGCAGCACGGTCTCCAGCTCCAGGCGGCTGCGCAGGCGCAGCGCGGCCAGCCGCCTGCGCTGGCGCACGAACAGCACCAGCAGGCCCAGGGCCAGCCAGCCGCCCGCAGCGGCCGCCGCCGCCCAGCGGCTGGCCACGGTGCTGGCCTGCGTGTCGTGCAGCAGGTGCAACTGCCAGTCGCTGCCGGGCAGGGGCAGGGTCTGCCACAGCGTGGTGCCGGGCAGGGCGGGCTCCTGCATCTGCACCAGGCGGCTGCCTTGCTCCAGGCCCTGGCGCACGCGGTAGCGCATGGGGTGCAGTTCCTGGTCGATGTACTGGCGCGTGGCGGCCAGGTCCGCCTCGTCGGCGGGGCTCAGGGGTGACAGCAGGCGGTAGCGCCAGTCGGGCTGGCTGGCCAGGAAGACCACGCCGTGCTCGTCCGAGGCCATGACCACGTCGGGCGTCTGCAGCCATTCGCGCTCCAGCTCCAGCAGCGCGATCTTGATCACCACCAGGCCCGCGACGGCGTTCTGTTCGTCCAGGATGGCCTGCGACAGGAAGTAGCCCGGCAGGCCCGTGGTCAGGCCGATGCCGTAGAAGCGTCCGCTGCCGCGCGACAGCGCCTGCTGCACATAGGGCCTGAAGCTGTAGTCCACGCCCACGTTGCTGCGCGTCTCGCGCCAGTTGCTGGCGGCCAGGGCCGTGCCGTGGCGGTCGATCAGGGTCAGCGTGGACGACTGGCTGGCGCCGTTGGCCTGCTCCAGCTTGCGGTTGAGGGCATCGACCTCGGCGGCGGACAGCGGGTGGGTGAGGGCGGCGCGCAGCTGCGCGTCCAGCGCCAGCACCTCGGGCAGGGTGCGGTAGCGGTCTATGCGCTGGCCCAGGGCCTGGGCGTAGAGGCTGAGCTGGCGCTGCACGCTTTCGGCCTCGCCGCGCAGGGCGCGGTGGTAGACCAGCTCACCGGCCAGCAGCATGCAGGCGAGCATGCCGCCGAACAGCAGCAGCAGGGTCCAGAAGGAGCGGCGTGAAGGGCGTCGAACGGGTTGGGGCATGGTGGTCTGGACCCGATTGGGCGCCAGCTTGGTGCCTTCCAGGGGCGGGAAGGGGTTGGGGATTACCCTGATTCTGCGTGCATTCTCCCAGGGAGCGCACCTGCGCCTAATACCAATAGGTTATCGGCGCCGGAGCACGCCAGCGGTACAAACTGGACCTCGCCGCACCTTGGTGGTGCGCCCACCCCCACACAGTCCCGCCGGAGCCGCACCATGCATGCCGTCCCCACCCACGCCGCCAGCCCCGAGCGGCTGCCTTTCTACCGCCAGCTGTATTTCCAGGTGGTGGTCGCCATCGTGGCAGGCGTGCTGCTCGGCCACTTCGAGCCCCAGTACGCCGAGCAGTTCAAGCCGCTGGGCGATGCCTTCATCAAGCTGGTGAAGATGATCATCGCGCCGGTGATCTTCCTGACCATCGTCACCGGCATTGCGGGCATGACGCACCTGCGCACCGTGGGCCGCGTGTTCCTCAAGGCCATGGCCTACTTCCTGTTCTTCTCCACGCTGGCCCTGGTGGTCGGCATGGTGGTGGCGCACGTGGTGCAGCCGGGCGCGGGCATGAACATCAACCCGGCCGACCTGGACCAGGCCGCCGTCAAGGGCTATGTGGCCAAGTCGCACGAGCTGACGCTCACCGGCTTTGCCATGGACATCATCCCCAAGACGCTGGTCAGCCCCTTCGTGGGCGACAACATCCTGCAGGTGCTGTTCGTGGCCGTGCTGTTCGGCATCTCGCTGGCCATGGTCGGTGATGCGGGCAAGCCCGTGCTCAACTTCCTGGAGGCGCTGACGGCCCCCGTGTTCAAGCTGGTCGGCATCCTGATGAAGGCTGCGCCGCTGGGAGCCTTCGGCGCCATCGCCTTCACCATCGGCAAGTTCGGCCTGGGTTCGCTGGTGAACCTGGCCTGGCTGGTGGGTTCGTTCTACATCACCTCGCTGCTCTTTGTGGTGGTGGTGCTGGGCTTCGTGGCGCGGCTGTGCGGCTTCTCGGTGCTCAAGCTGGCGCGCTACCTGAAGGCGGAACTGCTGCTGGTGCTGGGCACCTCGTCCTCGGAATCGGCCCTGCCTTCGCTGATGCAGAAGATGGAGCGCGCCGGCTGCGGCAAGTCCGTCGTGGGCCTGGTCGTGCCCACGGGCTACTCCTTCAATCTGGACGGCACCAACATCTACATGACGCTGGCCGCACTGTTCATCGCCCAGGCCACCAACACCCACCTGACCCTGGGCCATGAGATCGCGCTGCTGCTGGTGGCCATGCTCAGCTCCAAGGGCGCTGCCGGCGTGACCGGCGCAGGCTTCATCACCCTGGCCGCCACGCTGGCCGTGGTGCCCGAAGTGCCCGTGGCCGGCATGGCCCTGATCCTGGGCGTGGACCGCTTCATGAGCGAGTGCCGCTCGCTGACCAACTTCATGGGCAACGCCGTGGCCACCGTGGTGGTCTCGCGCTGGGAAAACGAGCTGGACTACAGCAAGCTCAATGCCGCCCTGGATGGTGCTCCCGCCATGGAGGTGACCCCGGCAGGAACAGCGGTACCTGCCGCTGTCGGCAAGGTTTCCTGATCCATACCGGGGCGACGCATGGTGCGCGGCCCCTGAAAGCGACAACCCTCAGCCCAGCCAGGTCAAGCCTGGCTGGGCTGCTGCTTTTTAAGGCGGCTGCCGCGCCGCTTGGCTGTATTCTTGGTGCTTCGCTTCACGCAGCCTTGCGGCCGTTCCCACCATGCATTTGTCCAGACGCGAATTCCTCGGCGCCGGCGCGGCCGCCGCCTGTGCCTCGCTGGTCGGTTGCGCGGCTTCGGCGCCCGTGTCGGGCAGCTTCCTGCAGCCGTGGCGCAGCCATCTGGAGATGCCGCGCGACCAATGGCGGCAGCGCCTGGCCGCCACCCAGGCGCTGGGCTGCCGGGAGCTGTTCGTGCAATGGAGCGGCCTGCAAGGCGATTCCGAGGCGGACAGCTGGATGCTGGCCGACGCGCAGATCGCCGACCTGCTGGACATCTGCACCGAACTGGGCATGGGCGTGCACCTGGGCCTGCCCTATGACGAGCGCTGGTGGAAGCAGATCAGCCTTGCCAACGCCGCAGGCCCCGCGCCCTACCTGGCGCATATCGCCGAGCAGGGCACCAACCACATGTACGCCAGCACCTGGCCGCGCCATGCGGCGTTTCGCGGCTGGTACATCCCCTACGAGCTGGAGCAATACCACTGGGCCGCGCCCGAGCGCATCGAGCTGCTGTTGAGCGCACTGCAGCCACTGGCGCAGGCGGCAGCGGCCACGTCCGGCCAGGTGCCCGGCATCTCCACCTATTTCAGCCAGCTGCAGACGCTGGGCAGCCTGCCCACGCTGTGGAGCATCCTGCTGGACCGGGTGTCCCTGCGCCCCATGGTGCAGGACGGCGTGGGCGTGGCGGGACTGCGCAACTACGAGGCGCTGGCACCGCTGCAGCAGATGCTGCTGGAGCGCAGGGCGCCGTTCGACCTCATCGTGGAACTGTTCGAGCAACTGCCGCCCACGCGGCCCGATGGCTCGGACTTCCAGGCGCGCACGGCCAGCTTCGAGCGCGTGCGCCGCCAGTGGGACGTGGCCCGCGACTACGGCGCCCAGCGCGTCGTCGCCTTCGCCATCGACCCCTGGGTGCTGAACGACACGCCGGAGGCCCGGCAACTGCTGCGCGAGTGGAAGGCCGCCGCCCGCTGAGCGCGGTGGCTGCCGGGTCAGAAGCGCTTGCCGATGATCTCTCGCAGGATCTCGCTGCTTCCGCCGAAGATCCGCAGCGCCCGTGCATCGGCCCAGGCGCGGCCAATGCCGTATTCGGCCATGTAGCCGTAGCCCCCGTGCAGCTGCAGCAGCTCGTCCAGCACCTGGCCCTGCAGCTCGGTGGCGTTGAGCTTGGCCATGGCGGCGGTGACGGAGTCCAGTGAGCCTTCCATGTGCTGGGCCAGGCAGTCGTCCAGGAAGACGCGCAGCATGGTGGTCTTGGCCAGGGCGTCGGCGAACTTGAAGCGGGTGTTCTGGTAGTCAAGCACGCGGCGCCCGAAGACCTTGCGGTTGCGCACGAACTCGGCAGCCTCATCCAGCATGCCTTCGGTGGAGGCCGCCGCACGCAGCGCGATCGCCAGCCGCTCCTGCGCCAGCTCCTGCGTCACATGCTCGAAGGCGGCGTTCTCGCGGCCCAGCAGGTGGTCGGCCGGCAGGTGCAGCTCGTCGAAGAACAGCTCGCAGGTGTCCTGGCTGTGCTGGCCTATCTTGCGCAGGGCGGGGCCCTTGCCCAGGCCCTTCATGCCTTCTTCCACCACGAACAGCGACAGGCCGCGCGCGCCCAGGTCGGGCTCGGTGCTGGCCAGAACCACCATCAGGCCGGCGTTGACGCCATTGGTGATGAAGGTTTTCTGGCCGTTGAGCACGTAGCCGCCGCCCTCACTCTCGCTCTTGCGGCGGGCGCGCGTGCGCACGGCCTTGAGGTCGCTGCCCGCGCCGGGCTCGGTCAGGGCGATGGCACCGATCAGCTCGCCCGTGGCCATGCGCGGCAGCCAGCGATCCTTCTGCACCTGCGTGCCGAAGTTCCAGAGATAGGGCGCCACCATGTCGGAATGGATGGAAAAGCCGATGCCCAGGCAGTTGGCGCGCGCCAGCGCCTCGATGACCACGGCCGCGTGGCCGAAGTCGCCGCCCTGGCCGTAGGGCGGAGGCAGGTCGCAGTTCAGCAGGCCGCTGTCGCCGGCCTTGCGCCACAGGGCGCGCGGCGTGATGCCCTCGGCCTCCCAGTCATTGATGTGGGGCAGGATCTCGGTGGCCACGAATCGGTCCACCTGTTCCTTGAACAGCAGGTGGTCTTCACGCAATACGGAGCGGGTGCGCATGTCTGTGTCGGTCTCCTTGGGCTGGGTCAGGGACGATAGGTGTCGGTGGCGCTGGCCTGGCCGCGCAGCACGGGGGCGGCGGCCGTACCCGTCATGAACAGGCTGTAGTGGTCGCCCGGCTGCAGCTGGGGCAGTGCCAGCGGCGCGCTGGCCGCAGTGGCGCAGGTGGCGGCGAGCTGGGCGCTGACCGGGTTGATGGAGCGGCTGGCCGACCTGGCGGGCGCCACGCCCGTGAACAGCGGCGTGCCCGTCCCGGCGATCTTGAGCCCGCCTTCGGTGCAATCGTCGATCAGGTTGTAGAAGCGCAGCTCGGCCTTGAGCGCGTCCTGGCTGCCGCCGGAGTCGTCGATGGACGTGAAGCGCGCGGCCGCGTTCTTGCCCTGGCGCTGCGGCACCAAGGTGGTGAAGCTGCCCGGCGCCACCTTCATGCTGCCGGCGCTCTTGCCGTCCAGCTGAATGGCAAAGGGCGTGTCGCCCTTGACGATGGCGTAGCTGCTGGCCGGCTTGCTGCCGGACAGCGTCTGCTCGGGGCCGTCGCCTATCTTCACGCGCAGGCTGCCCGCGTCGGGGTGGACCACGCGCACGAAGGACGAGCCTGCGGGCGGGCGCGCCGCATAGAGCTGGGCCAGCGTGCCTTCGGCATGCGCGGCGGGCAGGCAGGAGAGCCCGGCCAGGCCGGCCAGGGCGAGCGCGACGGTACGCATCACGGGGGAAAAAGCGGAGGTCATGCCTGCGGGTCCTTGGTTTCCTTGGCGGGGCGCATGCGTGCATCAAGGTACATGCGCTCCAGTTGCTTGCGGTCGGCCTTGTCAGTCTGCGTCAGCGGGAAGCCGTGGCAGGCCAGCAGTTCCGACGGAATCATGTAGGGCGGCACGCGCTGGGCCAGCAGTTCGCGCCATCCGGCCAGGTCTTCGGGCAGGGGCTGCATGCCGGGCGGGCCGCTGCGGTCCAGGTCCACGAAGCCGATCATGCGCACGATGAAGCCATCGGGCCGCTTGAGTGCCACCGCCGCGCCTGCGCGCACGCCGGGCAGGGTGGCCAGCACGGCATCGACCTCGGCCAGCTCAATGCGGTAGCCGTGCATCTTGATCTGGTCGTCGCGCCGGCCGTGGAAGGTGACCAGGCCCTCGCCGTCGATCTCGCCCAGGTCGCCCGTGCGGTAGCCGCGCTTGCCGTTGCGCATGAACATGCGTGTGGCGTGCAGGTCGGGGCGGTTCAGGTAGCCGCGCATCACGTGGTCGCCGGCCACGCAGATCTCGCCTTCGTCCAGGAACACATCGGCATAGGGCTTGGCCCGGCCAATGGGAAAGGGCAGCGGTGCGCGCTGGCGCAGCGCGGGGTCGATCTCCACCCAGGTGGTGGAGCAGGTGGCCTCGGTGGGGCCGTAGGAGTTGATGATGCGCGCCTGGGGAAAGCGGCTCCACAGCGCCTCGGCCACGGTGGGCGTGAGCGATTCGGCGCCGAAGACGAAGACGCGCAGGTCGGGCAGGTGCTGCTGGTCGAAGTCGGCATCCAGCAGCTGCTGGCGCACGAAGGAGGGCGTGGATGCCCAGACGTTCACATGGGTGCCCGCCAAGTAGGCGGCAAAGGCCTGGCGGTCGGCAATGGTCTCGCGCGCGCACAGCACGCAGGCGCCGCCCGTGACCAGGGCGCCCATCCAGTTGAACAGCGAAAAGTCGAAGCTGAACAGCATCTGATCCATGAAGACCGGCGCCTCGCCCAGGGCCAGGCAGTCGCGTATCCAGCCGGCGAACAGGCCCAGGCTCTCGCGCCCGATCTGCACGCCCTTGGGATCGCCCGTGCTGCCCGAGGTGAACATGATGTAGGCCAGCGATTTTTCCTGCAGCGGCTGCGCCGCGATGCCGGTGTCCAGGAAGCTGCGGGCCTGCGCGTCGTAGTGCAGGCCGGCCTGCACCAGCGTGGCGATGCGCGCCATGCGCTCGGGCGGGTTGATCACGTCCACCGGCACGAAGGGCACGCCCAGGCGCAGGCAGCCGAGGATGGCCACGAGGAACGCGGTCTCCTTGTGCCCCGTGATCAGCAGCGGCTTGTCGCGCCGCGCGCCGCGCGCCAGCGCCTGCTGCTCCCATTGCGCCACGGCCTGGGCCAGTTGCTGCCAGTCCAGCGTGCCGGCGGCATCGATCACGGCGGGCCGCGCGGTGTCGGCGCCGGGCTCGGTGAAGTCGAAGCGGTCAAAACTGAATCGCATGCGGGCTCCTTGTTGCGCAGGGACAAAGGGACAGGGCGGCGGCGTGCAGGCGCTGCATCAGGCCTTGCGCTGCTCGGCCACGTACTGCGCCAGCGTGTGCACGGATTCCAGGTGCAGGTCGATCTCCGATGGCGGTATCTTGACGCCGAATTCCTTTTCGATGGCCAGTGCCACGTCCACGGCGGACAGCGAGTCCACCAGGCCCGATTCGAGCAGCAGCGTATCGGGCTCGACCGAGGTCAGGATGATGGCGCCGATGATCTGGGCAATCTTGGTTTCGATGTCATTCAGGGACATGGTTTCTCTCCAACAGGTGTTTCAGAACTGGAAATACAGGAAGCGGGTTTCCTTGTGCAGGTTGACCAGGCACAGGAAGAGCAGGACCAGGGTCACGGCCGTCCAGCCCGCGCTGGGGCGCCAGCGCATCCAGGCGCGGGGCGCTTCCTGCGCCTTGAACATGGCGGGCGAGAAGCGGCCCAGGATCTGGTGGGCATTGGGCGTGAACCAGGCAATGGCCAGCAGCAGCACTACCAGGGCCAGTTGCATGTGGTGGCCTATGGCCAGGCGGATGGCATCGCCCAGTGCCAGGCCCTGGACGTGGGACAGCGACTCCAGCGCCTCCACGCCGCGCAGGCCGGCCATGCCCTTGAGCAGCAGCATGGCGTCGCCCACGCCGTGGGCGCGGAAGAAGGTCTGGGCGATGAGCACGGCAATGAAGGTGATGACAACGCACAGCGCCTGCACGCCCCGGCCCGACTTGCGTGCGGCGGCCGGCTTGCGGCTGACCACGAAGATGCGCCAGGCATGGTTGACCGACAGGTAGAAGGCATGCAGCAGGCCGAAGATCACGTACTGCAGGCCCGCACCGTGCCAGATGCCCGCCAGCCCCATGGTGAACAGCGTGGGCACGACGATGGTGGCTGCAAAGCCGCCGGGCGTGCGCGCGGCGCTGGAGCCCACGGACAGGCCACGCTTTTCGCGTGCGCGCGAGATGGCCATGGCCACGGGGTAGTACAGGTAGGCCGTGAGGTAGCGCGTCAGCGTCATGTGCCAGCGTGCCCAGAAGTCGATGATGCTGCCGGCCTTGTAGGGCGAGTTGAAGTTCAGCGGGAAACGGATGCCGAACATGCGCGCCAGGCCCAGCGCCATGTCCGAATAGCCCGAGAAGTCGAAGTACAGCTGCAGCGCGTAGCTGAGGCTGGCACCCCAGGCGGCCCAGAACTGCAGCTCGCCGGGCGCGGCGAATCCCGCGTCTGCATAGGGCGCGATCTCGTCGGCCAGCAGCACTTTCTTGGCCAGACCGATCACGAACAGCGTGCCGCCGATGGACAGGTTGTCCGCGCGGAACCGGTAGTTATCCGGCTGCGCGAACTGCGGCATCATTTCCTTGTGATGCAGGATGGGCCCCGCGATCAGGTGCGGGAAGAAGGTCACGAACAGCACGTAGCTGAGCAGGCTGCGTTCCTTGACGATGCCCGAGCGGCAGTCCAGCAGGTAGCCGATCTGGGTGAAGGTGAAGAACGAGATGCCCAGGGGCAGGATGAGCTCGTGCATGCCGCCCTGCGTCAGCCCCCATTCGCCCAGGAAGTTGAACAGCGTGGCGAAGTACTTGTAGTGGAACAGCGCCGCCAGGTCCGCGCCCACGCCCAGGGCGGTGACCAGCCCCTGCAGCCGCGCGCGGCCCGCAAAGCGCAGGATCAGCAGGCTCACCACGTAGTTGAAGGCGATGGACAGCGCCAGCAGTGCGACGAACTGCGGGTTCCACCAGCCGTAGAAGACAAAGGACGTCAGGCACAGCCAGAACGCGGCCAGCCGCAGGCTGATGGCCCCGGCCAGGTAGTGGCCCGCCAGCGCGATGGGCAGGAACAGCAGCAGGAAAAGATAGGAATTGAACAGCATGTAGCGGGCGGGGTCACGCAGGCGGGGAGGCGGCGTCCAGCTCCTTGAGCGCCGCTTTTTCATCGTCCGTCAGGGGCAGGGACAAGGTGTTTTCCGAGAACTCCCAGATCACCAGCCGCAGGCTGGCCGGCCAGGAGGCGCGGCGCTTGAGCGCGGCCACCATGGCGCCGCTGAACTGGCCGCCGTCCATGCTGAGGTTCCAGACTTCCTGGCCCAGCGCGCGGCCGAGCTGCGGCGCGAAATTGCTGCGCAGCCCGTTGGAGCTGCCGGCCAGCAGCACCTGCACGGGCGGCGTCTCGTCCAGCAGGCCGCCGCCGCGCACGGGGGCAATGGTCTGCGGGCGCACCTGGTCGCGCCGTGGGCGCCAGCCGGCCGGGGCATCGGCCAGGCCGGCCAGGGCCAGCAGGTCGCCGGGCAGCGGCTGCAGCGGCCCGGGCGCGGATTCCTCGAAGGCCTGGGCACCACGCTGCCCGCCCAGCAGCGGCAGCGCGGCCTGGGCCACGGCCAGGGCGGCGGCGCGCGCGCCCTCGGCATTCATGTGCACGTCGGTGCGAAAGAAAACGGGTTGCGCCTGCTCCTGTGTCTGCAGGGCAGGGCGCAGATCGGCAAAGGCAATGCCGTCGGCCTGCAGGCGCTGCTGCCACAGGTCCAGGCGCTGCAGCATCACGGGTGCCACGGGCAGGCCGCACAGATGGGCGGCCTCGATGCGCGACTTGTCGGGCACGGCCACCACCAGGGTGGCAATGCCTTTGTCCTGCAACTGCCGGGTCCAGTGGCGCAGCAGGCGCTGGCGCGCCTCGAAGGGCGCGGCGCCCGTGCCGGGCTGGGGCCGCAGGCCGTCGCGGTAGAACATCCATTGCGGGCAGCCCAGGGCCACCTGCGCTCCCGTGTCGCCCAGCAGGCGGTAGCGCAGCGCGGCCTGGCCGGTTTCCAGCGAGGACTGCGCAGGCAGGCGCAGGCCCTTGTTCAGCGCCGCGCCCGCGCGGCCATCCAGCCAGGCGGCCAGTTGCAGCTCGCCGGCCTTCGGTCCCCCGCTGGCCATCGTCCAGCCGCCCCAGGCCAGGCCCGACAGCAGCAGGGCGCCCCAGATCCAGGCGTTGCGCCGGTGTCCTTTGTCGGTTTGCAGTTCTTGCGCGGTGGGGTCCACGGTGTCAGCCCTTGAGCGCGGCCCGCAGCCGCTCCAGCCAGGTGGCGTTGGGCATGAGCGAGGCGTTGTCCCACTGGCCGGCCGCGTTGGGGCCGTAGCTGTAGGTGGGCTCGAACATCTGCCACACCAGCACCTGGGGCTTGTGGGACTTGAAGGCCGGCGACTCCAGGTACTCCAGCAGCATGGTCCACTGGCCCACGTTGCCGGGCTTCCAGTTCAGCGAGACCGGGCGGTCCAGCAGGTTGGAGAGCTTTTGCGGAAAGCCGAAGTAGGGCTGGACCATGCTGTGGCCGGTGACATGGACGGGGGCGGGCTCGTCGTCGAGCAGGCCCTTGGCCGGAGCCTGGCGGCGCACGGTGTAGACCTCGCGGCCGATCTGCTTGCGCTCCTCGGCGGTCAGAAACAGCTCGGCCAGGTCGCCATAGCGGCGCTCGGTGACGGTGTCGCCCAGGGCCAGGCCGCTGCCGGCGCTGCCGGCCAGCTGGGGCACCTCGCCCTGGACCATGCGGGCGGTGGCCTCGGCCGTGGCGTCGGCTGCCGCCTGGGTCCAGTGCTGGTCGGTGCGGTAGAACACGTCCTTGCCACTGTCGCGCACGGTGCGCAGCACGGCCTCGTCGTCAAAGCTGGGAATGCCGGCGGCCTGCAGCGCCTGCAGCACCTGCTTGTAGCGGCCCTGGACATCGGCGCTCATGGCCTTGCCGTCGGGCATCTTGTCGGCATAGAAGCGCACCTTGTCGGGCAGCAGCAGCACCTGCAGCTTCACGCCGCGCGCGGCCAGCAGGTTGCGCGCCTCGGTGATCAGCCGCGTGGATTCCGTGATGCCGGCGCGGTCCACCTGGGTCAGGCTGCCCCAGCCCGGAAACAGCCAGCCGTCCTTGCCCCTGAGAACGATGGAGGAGCTGTCCTGTGCCTGGGCCTGTGCCGTACCCTGCGCTGCCAGCGCGCCCAGCACCAGGGCGCAGCCGGCCAGTCCGCGTGCGGCGCGCGCCATGCCCGAGCGCAGTCCGTGCAGGGCGGGGTGGGGTGCTTGCTTGGTCGAATCCATGGGAGCTTTCTCCTTTTCTCTTGTCTGTGTGGTGGTGGCGGCGGCAGGGCAAGGCTTTCAATAGGACAGCGTCAGCGTCATGAACAGGCCCTTGGCCCGGTCGGCCTGGCCGCCGCCGATGTTGAAGCGGTACTGCATGGACCAGTCCAGATAGGACTGGGCCGTGCTGTAGTGGCTTTCGCGGAACCATTGGCGCAGGCTGACGCCCACGCCGGCGCTGGCGGACCAACTGCTGCCATTGCCTTGCAGTGCCAGCGTCTGCCCCTGCTGGGCGGCCAACTGGGCTGCGGTGGGCGTGGCGCCCGGGGCGGCCTGCAGGGAGCGTACCTCGACGCGGTTCCTCTGCTTGATCCAATCGGCCGCGACCACGCCGAACGGAAAGATCACCAGCCCCTGGTTGATGCCGTCGGCGCGGAAGCTGCGGCCGAAGCGGGCCTCGGTGGAGAAGAACCATTGCTCGCGCTTGTAGCGGCCCGAGCCGTCGCCCACCAGGGCGCCGTTGGTCTGGTCGGTCAGCGTGAAGCGCGAGGCCATGCTCTGGTTGGCATAGCCGGCCTGGCTGTAGCCTTCCATGGTGAACCAGCTGGAGCGGTCCGTGCGCCGGCCCGTTCCCTCGTAGAAGCCGTGGGTGACATAGGCCAGCCAGCCGCCCTGGCCCGCGCCTGCGCTGTATTTGGCCGAGATGGGATTGCCCAGCGCGGGGCCCGTGGGGTTGAGCGGATCGCGCCCGCTCATCAGGCAGCGCAGCTGGGGCGATTCCGGCGTGATGAAGCCCGAGCGCGTGGCGGAGCCGATGTTGAACTGGCGCTCTATGCCAAAGGTCAGCGCGTACTTGGTGGACGGCGTGAAGCGCATGCCCAGCGAGCCCGTGGTGGTGGGCAGGCCCGAGATGCCCCGGTTGTCGCCGGCCTGCACATTGATGGGCAGGCCCGTGCAGGGGTCGATGGCGCTTTGGCCCAGCGTGGTGCCGCCGCCGTCGTGCAAGGTGCTGCCCAGCCGCCCGTAGACATCGAAGATGCGCGTCGATGAGTTCAGGAAGTTGGACGGGCGCCAGTAGGCCTCGGCCGTGCCGAAGACCGCATCGCCCGCCTGGGTGAGGATGCCGTCCGAGAACGCACGCCCCGCAGGCCGCGCACCCCGGTAGCCCATGGAGACGATGGCGCCCCATTCGCGCGAATAGCCGGAGACGGCGCTGCGTGCGTTCTCGCGCTGGCCGGGCGTGAGCTTGGCGGTGCCGGCGTCGTCCAGGTCGATGGCTTCCTTGAAGGTGCGTACGGCGCCCCGGTTGTCGCCGGTGCCGGCCAGCGCATAGCCTTCGTCCAGCATGGCGCCCGCTGGCGCCTCGCCCGTGGCGCGCGCCGCGCGAAAGTCCTGCAGCGCCTTGGCCGGCTCTTCCTGGCGCGAGTACAGGTAGCCGCGCTGCATCAGCAGCTGGGGGTCGTTGGGGGTGAGGGACAGGGACTTGTCCAGCCGCAGCAGGGCCTGGCCCTGCTGGTCGCGGTCGCCTGCGGCCAGCGTGGTGGTCAGCAGCTTTTGCAGTTGCGGGTTGTCGGGGTCCTGCTCCACGGCCGTGCGTGCGTGGTCGATGGCGGCCTTGTAGTCCTGGCGCGCGTAGGCCGCATAGGCCTGGGCGCTGGGGCCGCCCGTGCCCTGGGCATCGGAAGGCTGCAGCTCGCAGACCGTGCCATAGGGCGTGTCGCGGCAGTCCTGCAGGGGCGGCGGATAGTCGGCCATGGCCAGGGTCTGCGAGGCGCCGCGCGTATCGGCCACCATGGGCGTGTCGCGGCCGGGGCGCAGGTCATCGGCTTGCTTGAGGCGGCGGGCCACGGATTCATCCTGTGCCGGCATGGGCGCCAGCAGCGCGCGGGCGCGTGCCGCGTCGCCAGCGGCCAGGGCCGCGTCGGCCGCGATCAGGCGCAGGTTGGCGGACTGCTTTTCGTCCAGCCAGTCCTGCTTGAGCACGGCATCGAAGTCCTCGTTGGCCTGTGCGGTCTTGCCCTGGCGCTGGCGGATGTAGCCGCGCATGCCCAGCGCCGCTGTGTCTTCGTTGTCCTGCGCCAGCGCCTCGTCTGCGGCTTTTTCCGCATCGGGCAATTGCTCGGCCAGCAGCAGCGAGGTGATCAGCAGCAGGCGGTGCGATGCCGTTCCCGGCGCCAGCGCCACTGCTTCGCGCGCAAAGGGCACAGCCTGCGCCGGGTTGTTGGCGATCAGCGCCTGGTAGGCCTTTTGCGCCGGCAGCACGGCCTGGCTGCGGCGCAGGGTCTGGCGCTTGGCCACCAGGTCGCTTTTGTTGGGAGGGTCCAGGGCCAGGGCGGCATCTGCGGCCTCGATGGCGGCGCCCAGTTGCTCCTGCGCCTCCAGCGCGCCTATCCACAGCAGCGCCCACTGGCCCTGGCTGGGGTCCAGGCGAAAGGCCTGCTCGGCCCTGCGCGCGCTGTCCGCGTAGTTCTTGGCGTTGTAGTCGGTGTAGGCCTGCGTGGCGATGGGAAAGGCCTTGTTGTAGGCCTCGGAAGCCGTGGCCCCCGCAGGCCCGCCCGCCGCCCCGCCTGCCGCTGCGGCCCGCACATTGGTTTCGGCCTGCTGCAGCGTGGCCTCGTCCAGCCCGGCGGCGCGGGCCGAGGCGATGGCCTTGAGCGCTTCCTCGTTCTTGCCCTGCTTTTGCAGCGAGTAGATCAGCAGCATGCGCAGGCGCAGCAGGTCGGGGCGCAGCTGTACGGCCGATGCGGCGGCGGTCGCGGCCCGTGCAAAGCGGCCGGCCTGGTAGTGGGCATAGGCCTGGTTGGCCAGTTGCCACGCGCGGCCCCTGAGCGGCGCCTCCGCCTTGACGGCCGCCACGGCCTGCGGCCAAGCCGGCGGCGTGTTCCAGCCGGCGCCCAGCAGCGCGGCCAGCGTGAGAGGGCGAACGAGGGGAGCGAGATGCTTCATATGCCGGCCCTTGGGGTGCTTGGAATGCCTTGTGCGGGAATGTCGAGATGCACCGTGGGGTCGGTGGGCTCCCCCTGCTGGAAGCTGATGGCCTCGCGCAGCGTGGCCTCGTCGAGCCAGCCCTGCTCCATGAGGATGGCGCCCAGCGGACGGCGTTCGCGCTGCTGTATCTCCAGCGCGGTGGCCAGCCGGGTTTCGTCGATGGCCTGCCATGACAGCAGCAGCTCGCCCAGGCGCTGGCGCTGGTGGCTCAACTGGTCGGTGGACGGGAAGTCGTGCATGGTCTTGTCCCAGGCCAGGCGCTTGCCCGTGACCAGGTGGACGATGAACAGCTTCCAGGCGCGCGCCGCTGCCATGGCATTGATGAAGTTGCCGATCACCATGCGCGGAATGGACAGCATGGCGTGCTCCCAGCCGTACAGGCGCGAGACGAACCATGCGCGCTGCACCACGCGCAGCAGCAGGGCGATGACGTTGACGCTCATCAGCGTCACCAGCCAGCCGTTGGGAGCGAACAGGGACGGGTAGTACACCGTCCACCAGCCCATGTGATCGGCCAGCAGGAAGAGCAGGAAGTTCAGCAGCAGCAGATAGGCCAGGATGGCCACGAAGGAGGTCACCAGCCCCTTGCGGTCACGGAACAGCAGGTACTTGGTGGACAGCGGCCCGGCCCAGCCGACCTGGCTCCAGCCCTGCAGGCCGATGCCCAGTGTCCAGCGCGCCTTTTGCCGGTAGGCGGTCTTGAAGGTGTTGGGAAAGAACTCGCGGATGCCCAGCGGCATGGTCAGCGTGGACACCTTTTCCTTGCCCAGGCCGAACAGCGGCTTGCGCCGTATCACGTAGTCCACGGGGAACTTGCCGAAGATCTGCTTCATGCCCCGGCGTGCCAGCCGCGCGCCGATGTCGTAGTCCTCGGTCAGCGTGTCGGTGTTGAAGGGCTGGTTGTGGGTCTCGGCCGCCAGTTCCTCCATCGCCTTGCGCGAAAAGCAGGTGCCCACGCCGGCCGAGGGCACCATGTGCGACATGCTCTCGCGCACCACCAGGTCCTTGGTGTGCCATTCGGCGAATTCGTCCATGTAGGTGCCGGCCACCAGCTCGTACCACTCGCGCTCCAGCGAGGTCACGGGCAGCTGGATGAAGTCCATGCGCGGCAGCAGGTAGTTGTAGTACTTGAGCTCCAGCGGGTGCAGCACGTCCTCGCTGTCGTGCAGGATCACGCCGGCAAAGGGCTCTGGCTGCAGCGTGTTCTGCTGGAAGATGGCCTGCACGATCCAGTTGAGGCAGTCGGCCTTGCAGGTGGGGCCGTCATGGGGCACCTCCACGCGGACCAGCTGGCGGTAGCGCCGGCGCATGCGCTCGACCTCGTTCTTGGTGCGCTCGTCGTTGCGGTAGGTGCCCACGAAGATCATGTAGTTCTTGTAGTCCAGCGTGCCCACCATGCTCTCGAGCATGGGCGCGATCACGTCGTACTCCAGCCAGGCCGGCACCATGATGGCCAGCGGCTTTTCCTCGACCTCCTGCAACTGCTGTGCCTTGAGCGGCTGGTAGCGGCGCTTGACGGTCAGCGCGCGCCAGGCCTCGCGCACCCAGTACCAGGCGTCGATGAACAGGTCGTCGATGCTGGACAGCAGGATGACGACGGCCACCACGGCGCTGACGATCTCCAGCGCGTGGTAGTAGTCGGCCACCAGGTAGGGCCAGTAGAGGGAAGAGATCATGGCGATCGCCTCATGCCGTCGTCATCGTTGCCCGGGCCGGGCTCAGTGCCTGGGCTGCTTGCTGCGCGCCACCGCCCAGGCCAGCACCACCAGCAGCAGCACCACGAACAGCGCGATGGCGATGCCCGGCACGCTCCAGGACAGGAAGTTGCGCCATTCGTGGAAGGCGCTTTCGCGCGGACCCGACGGAATGCCTGTTTCGGGATTGCTGCTGTCCACCCAGGCCAGCGGGCCGTCGCCACCGATCACGGCGATGTTGCCGCGATTGAGCAGGAAGGGCTCGCCCAGGCCGCCCGTCCACTCGCCGATGGCATGCCACAGCACGCCCTGCTGGCCGCCTGCCGTAACCACTTCGGCCGAGGACAGTTGCTTGAGTCCCTTGATGTCCAGCCAGTCCGCCGACTTGCCGCGGATGCGCAGCTGCTGCCGGTCCGTCACCGTCACCAGGGGCTTGGCGCCGTCCACCGGCACTTCCATGGCGACAAAGGGCATGGAGGGCTTGGCCGTTGCATCGGCCTGGGCCACGACCAGCTCGGCCTGCGAAGCCGACAGGCCGCTGGCGGCCGCCAGGTTGGCCATGCGCTCCAGCGCGGCCGGCGCCGCCGACAGATAGCTGGCGGGCACCAGGAACTGCGACTTGGCGCCCAGCAGCGGCAGCAGGCCGATGAAGCTGCCGTTGGCCTCGGCCTTGCCGGGCGTCACGTAGCTGATGGCCGGCAGCACGCTGGCGGGGTAGGGCTGGGGAATCTCGTTGCAGTCGGCCGAGTAGGGCTGGCGCTGCACGGACACCCGCAAGGTGTTGTTGATGCCCAGCGCATAGCCGGGCACACGGGCGCGCAGGCGTTCGGGCTGGCCGTTGGCCTCCAGCTGGCGGGCCGACAGCAGCATGCCGTTCCAGAACAGCGTGGCCACGGGGCGCGTGGCCGAGGCGCCGGGGGCGGCGGCCACGTACAGCGTGATCTCGCCCGGCATCTGGCCCTGCGAGGCCACGGCGCTCAGCGGGAAGTTCATCGTCCAGTCGCCGCGCGACAGCACGTCGAAGCTGTCGGGACTGCCGCCCAGGCTGGACAGGCGTATGCCCTTGGCCTCGTCCCATTGCGGGGGCTGGGCCGCGGCCACGGTCACGTTGTCGCTGACCAGCAGGCGCTGCAGGGCGGCCTCTTGCAGGCCGGCCACGCGCGCACCCGCGTCGGCGGCCACGGCCAGCACCATCTGGCGGCCCATGGGCAGGGCGCGCAACTGCTGCGAGGCCAGCGCCTCGTTGGCCAGCGGCGCGCGCCGGGCGCGCCATTGCTGCAGGGCCTGGCCCGCATCGGGGTCGGCCGCCAGCTGGGCCTGCAGGGCCGCGAAGGCGGCGCTCAGGCGCTGCTGCAGTGCCTTGTCGGCCACCACGATGTCTCCGCTGACCTGGGCGGCCCCCAGCATGAGCAGCGCGCCCAGTTCGGCGTCACTGGCCAGCTTGTGCTGGGGCTCGGCGCCGCGCAGTGCGGCAAAGGCGGGCACGCCGGCCAGGGCGGCGGGAACCTCCAGGCCGTGCAGGTCCAGCGTCTCCCCCACGGCGGGCAATGCGTTCACCGTCATGCGCCTGTTGTTGCGCTGCAGGCTGGCGCCGATGCGCCAGGCACTGTCGAACGAGGCCTGCTCCAGCTGCCGGCCCGCCACCAGCACGGTAGTGCGCACGGGCAGGGTGTTCCAGACATCTTCGATGCTGCGCACATCGCGCGGGTCCACGCGGTAGCTCAGCCGTGTCTGCGGCGAGATGGTCAGGGAGTTGGCCAGGGAATGGTTGTCATCGCATCGCACCTGGCCGTTGCGGCTGCGCCAGTTCACGCCCAGCCGCACGAAATCGCTGGCGCGGGCCTGCTGGGCGACGGGCAGCGTGCGCTGCAGCATGCCGTCACCGTCGGGCACGGTCTGCGACACGGCGGGCGTGCCGTTGAGCGAGATCACCACGGTCGAGACGCCGGGCTCGCCCTTGAGGTAGCGGCTGTCGAAGGCAATGCTGGCATCGCCCAGCGGCAGGCCGCGCGGCACGGGCAGGTAGAAGTCCTGGGTGGCCGTGCCGGCCAGCACCACGGGATCGACGATGCCCAGCTCCTTGAGCGTGACGCTGCGCTGCAGCCCGTCGCTGGCGCCCAGCTGGCGTATGGCGTCACCCAGCGCCGAGGCCGAGGCCGTCTGCGCGAACAGGGCGCCCAGGCCCAGCAGCGAACCCAGCGCCCAGCGGGCCCCGGTGCGGGAAAGCGATTGGCGGATGGTCGGTTGCATGGGGGCCTCGTTTCTCACTTCGGTGCTCGATTCGTAATGCGCTTCGTGGACGTGGTGCGCGGGGTGGTGCGTGCGTGGTTCAGGCCGGCGCCATGCCCTTGGTCACGGCGGCCGCGATGCCCGGGACGGCCGCGGCGCCCGTGTGTCCGGCGGCAAACTCGTCGAAGGGCTGTCCCAGCAGGGCACGCACGATGCGCTGCGAGGCCTGGCCATCGCCATAGGGATTGATGCGGCGCGCAAACGAGGCGTGGTGCCCCTCGTCGGCCAGCAGCCGGTTGACCTCGGCCACGATGCGCGCGCGCTGCGTGCCCACCAGCAGCACGGTGCCGGCCGATACGGCCTCGGGCCGCTCGGTCACATCGCGCATCACCAGCACGGGCTTGCCCAGGTAGGGCGCCTCTTCCTGCACGCCGCCGGAGTCGGTCAGGATGATGTGGGCGCGCTGCATGAACCAGACGAAGTCCACATAGTCCAGCGGATCGATGAGGCGGATGTTGTCCATGCCGCCCAGCGTGCGCATGACCACTTCGCGCACGGCGGGGTTGAAGTGCACGGGGTAGACGATGAGCAGGTCCGGATGGCGCTGCGCCAGCTCGGCCAGCGCAGCGCAGATGTTCTGGAAGCCTTCGCCGAAATTCTCGCGCCGGTGTCCCGTGACCAGCAGCAGCGGGCGCTGCGCATCCACCCAGGGATGGCGCTGGGCAATGGCACGGGCCAGCTCGGGCTGGGCATCGAGCCGGTCGCACAGCGTGGCCAGCGCATCGATGACGGTGTTGCCCGTCACGGCGATGCGGCCCTGCAGGTTCTCGCCCAGCAGGTTGGCGCGCGACGTGGGCGTGGGCGCAAACATCCACTGGCTGACCACATCGACCACACGGCGGTTCATCTCTTCGGGAAAGGGCTGGGCCAGATCGCCGGTGCGCAGGCCGGCTTCCACGTGGCCCACCGGAATGCGGCGGTGAAACGCCGCCAGCGCGCAGGCGGTGGCCGTGCTGGTGTCGCCGTGCACCAGCACGTAGTCGGGCTTTTCCTGCTCCAGCACGCCATCGGCACCTGCCACCACGCGGGAGAACAGGCCGTTGAGCGTCTGGTTGGGTTGCATGACGGCGAGATCGTGCTGCGCCTGCAGGCCGAACAGATCCATCACCTGGTCCAGCATCTGCCGGTGCTGGCCGGTGACGCACACCACGCTCTCGATGCCCCGCGTCTGCGACAGGGCCGTGACCAGTGGCGCCATCTTGATGGCCTCGGGACGGGTCCCGAAAAACGAAAGAATCTTCATGCCAACCCCTTTTGCGTTTTCCTGTGCTCTTCGCTTGTGCGTTCTTGTGCTGCGCTGTACCCGGCAGGGGGCAGGACCCGTCTCAGCCCGAAGACGGGCCGGGCAGGCTGCAAAGCGGTGTGGAATATACGGCGGGTTTTTGGAATTTTCGATCGATTGCTCCGATTCGATTGAAAACTATCGTCAATTGAGGGAAATTGACGGAAGTTAAGAGGACTTGAGGGAGCTTGATGACCTTGCTTTCCATTGGGGAACCTCCGTCGAATCTCAAGCGCCGCAAGCCATGCGCGCCATGGGGCTGGATACACGTTCGCGCCAGGGGTGCTGTTGCACAAAGCTGCGCGCCTGGGGGCTTTGTTGCAGCTAGTACATCACCGAAACAAGGATGTGCTTGTCAGACGCTTGCCTATTGCTGCCAGCTGCTGCCTATTGCAAGCCCTGGGGCGCGTCTGCGCAAGGCTTGGAGGGGGTGTCCGTGCTGTCGCTTTCCCTGATGTGCGGCCGGTGCGCGGGGCCGAGGCAGGGGCGGGCGCGGCGGGCGCAAACCTGGGCATGAACCTTGCCACAAGCCGGCCCGGAAACGAAAACGGGCCCCGTGTAGGGGCCCGTTTTGCTGGGTGTATGGCGGAGAGGGCGGGATTCGAACCCGCGGTGGGGATTAGCCCACACACGCTTTCCAGGCGTGCGACTTAAACCGCTCATCCACCTCTCCGAAGCCAGCGATTGTAGCAGTGATTTCGGGCGGTCACGGTAAGAAGCTGGAACCGGCGGCGATGCGCGTGCGCCCCACCGCACCTTGCAGGTACAACCGGCAAGGCAGCCCCAGTCGTCCAGCCGCAAGCCATTTGGCATGGCGAATGGTTGCAGTATCGTGAAATCCGGCGAACTTTTGATGCGGGTTCATCAAGGGAATCTTCGGTGCGCACTATTTGCAGTTGGCAACCCATGGCGTATCCGCATTGATTCAGGTTTTCCTCAGCCATTGCACTCGATGGAGGCAGATGTCGGAAGCTGTCATGTATACAAGAAGGTATTTTCTTTGCTTTGTGAAATTGGGGTGAATTTCATGTAAGTCATTGATGTTGTTGATTTTTGTTCAAATGAAATTTTTCTGGTTTGAAAGGTTCCAGAATGCATCCTGGATGAATTGCAAATGTTGAATGCAATTCTCAAACGCCGGATGCATTTTGCAACAGACGCCGCATGCCAGCTTGTAGACAATGCCTGCGGCGCCGGGCCTTGAAATGCCTGTTTCAAGCCGATTGCGGCAGATTCCTCCTGTATTGCGGCGTGTCGACAGCCCAGGCCAATCATAGAAACCCGCTATCACCATGGCTCACCATTCAATGCGCTCCGATTTTTACTGTGGCGGGGCGCTGCCATGGCGGGCACTGGCCTTGAGCCTTGTGGCGGTGCTGGGTGCCGGGGCGGCGCTCGCTGCCGGGACGCAGCGGCAGGTGCTGGAAAGCCTGCCGTCCGGCACGGCCAAGGGGGCGCCTGCCTATGAGTTGTCGCTGCCTGCCTGCACGGCGGCGCCTTGTCCCTTTGAGTTGCGGCTGGTGCGTGCCGGTGTGCAGCAGGGCCAGCCAGCGGTGCTGTCCTGGCCTGCGTCCAGGGGGCCGGCGCAATTGGCGCAGCCCGATCCGCTGTACGGCGTGGGTGATCCGCTGTCTGCGGCAGCAGGGCTCCAGCACCTTGAGCGCGTGTGGACGACTGGCGAGGAAGAAGACACCGTCACCGCTGCCGTGCGCAGCTTGCGCCTGCCCGGCGTGCAGGGCGGCTCGCGTGCGCTGCTGGTCACGCAGATGGGGGGCTTTGAGCATCCCAAGCGCCGCCATGCGCTGTATGTCGCCACCGCCCAGGGCCCGCACCTGGCCTGGCAGTACGACGAGCCCCAGGGCAACTACCAAAGCTGGGTGCTGGCACCCACGGGCCGGATTCCGGTGCTGCTGGTGCGCTATGCATCACCGCAGGACGATGTGCCCGACCAGATCGAGACCCGCAGCCTGCGCTGGAACAAGGGCCGGCAGGCGTTTGCCGAACAGGCCTCGGCACCACCGGCCGCCGTGCAGGCCGTGGTGGCGGCGCGCTATGCCAGCGTGGCGGCAGCGCGTGCCGCGCGCGCGCAGCAGGCCGAATGCCTGGGCGCCTATTCCGTCGTGCGCACACGTCCCGCAGGCGCCGCGCCCCATCACGCCCTGGTGCAGGTGGCGGCGGACATGGCGCAGGCGCATGCCGAATCGCTGCGGCTGCGTGCCTGCTCGGCCAGCCTGAAGCCGCGCACCGTGCCATTGGTGCACCTGCTGCCGGATGCCGGCCTGAAGCCCGGCAAAAAAGCCGGCAACAAACCCGACCGCAAAACCGACCGCAAACCCGAGCCCGCCCGCTGAGCCGTTGCTGCGGGCCATATCGACAACCACAACGAGGGGAGAAACATGCCTGACATCAAGGACAGCGTAGGCGAGGGCGGCAGCAACCAGGTGCATGACGTGGCCCTGCTGCAGGCCATGCTGCGCGTGGTCAAGGACGCCAAGAACGCGCCGTATCTGGGCGTGGACTACGACGGCAGCTACGGCGCGCAGACGCGCGCCGCGCTGGAGCGTTTCCAGAACGACCACAAGCTGGCCGCCGCCAAGGCCGCGCCGGGCCAGCCGCAGGCCGGGGGTGCCAAGGAGGCGCTGGGCCTGGCGGCAGCCGGAGGGGCCACGGTGGCCAAGCTCAGCGGCATGCTGCCGGCCTCGCACCAGGGCATGCGCGCCGCGCAGAACTCCAAGACGGTGTACCTGGAGGCCAAGGCCCAGGACGTGGCCACCAGCAAGGCCGCCATTGCCAACGATGCGGAGTACGAGCCCACCTTCCGCGCCAAGCTGGCCAGCCTGGTGCAGCAGATGTATGACACGCACAAGATCGCGCTGTGGATCACGCCCACGGGGCGCCGGCGCACCTTTGCCCAGCAGGCCGCCGAGACCCAGACCAAGGCCGGCCCGGGCGAGAGCAACCACAACTTCGGCCGCGCGGCCGACATCGGCTTCAAGCGCTTCCAGTGGGTCAAGGGCGACGGCAGCATCGTCACCGACGCCGACTGGCTCAACCAGCTGGAGGCCGTCAAGTCCGCCGATGCATCGCGCTGGTGGAATGAGCGCGACAGCCTGGCGGCCAAGCAGGGCCTGCTGCCGCTGAAGTTCGAGCGCGTTCACCTGCAGGCATTCGCCCAGCAGGGGGTGAGCAACCAGCGCTCGCTGGCCAAGCTGCTCAACGCCGTGTCGCAGAACAACATGGGCTGGAAATCCGCCTACCAGGCCGACCTGCAGTCCCAGGGCAAGCATTGGGTGAACGTGGGGTCCGCCAAGTCCATCTGGGCTGGAGCAGCCTCCGTGACCAAGGCCGATCTTGCCAAGGCCCGCACGGCGGCCACCGGCAAGCAGGTCAAGGAAGCGCAGATCACCCAGAACGAGGTGGACGCCATGCGCCGCATGCTCAAGGCCGATTTCGAGCAGGCCGACCTGAACTGGTCCAAGTGGGCGCCCGTGCCCTGAGCCTGGCCGGACGCCTGCCGTGCAGGCAGGCGTCACTCCCATCGCATCTTCCGGAGAGAGCATCTTGAGAATCGACCCTTCGACGGGGGAGGCCGCCCTGCGCGCGCCACTGTCCCTTTCGCTGCCCCTGCCTGTGTCCCTGTCCGCGTCCCTTTCGGCGGCCCTTCCGGCGTCCCTTTCCGCCATGGACGCTGACGCAGCGCCGGGCGGGCCGCCTGCCATCCGCGCCCCGCAGGACGTTCTTTCAGGCGTGCGCGTTGCCTCGCAGCTGCTGCAGGACTTTCGCCCCATCACCGAAAGCATCGAGTGGGAGCTGGGCCATCTGCACTGGGCGCAGGCCGGCCTGCTGACCTTTGCCGAGAACGAAGTGCCCTACGTGGTCAACAACAGCGGCCGCCTCTCGGAGGATGCGGCGGCCCTGCTGTTCCACCACTGCGCGGACACCGCGCCGCAAGGCGCCATCGCCGTGCTGGAATTGGGCGCTGGCTGCGGCCTGTTTGCGCGCATGTTCCTGCAGGCCTTCCGGCACCTGTGCCAGCAGGAAGGGCGTGATTTCGACCATCGGCTGGTCTACTACGTCACCGATGGCTCTCCCCGCACGGTCGCGCAATGGCAGGAGCGCGCGCTGTTTGCCGAGTTCGGCGGCCAGGTCGTGGCCGGCTGCTGCGACGCCATGCGGCCCGAGGCCGTTCAGCTGCCGGACGGCAGCACGGTGCCCCTGCCGCCGCTGCACGCCGTGTTCTGCAACTACGTGCTGGACGTGCTGCCTGCCACCGTCGTGCGGCGGCAGGGCGACGGGCCGGTGCAGGAATTGCGCATACGCACCCGCCTCACCGATGACGCCCAGCTCGTGCGCCAGTACACCGCGCTGTCGCCGGGCGAGATCCGTGCCCTGGTGGACCATGCGGATGCGGCCCAGCGCGCGCGCCTGCTGCCCCTGGTGGGCCTGTTCGAGCAGGAGGTGGGCTTCTTCGACTGCGACCAGGCAGCGCTGTCGCCCTGGGTGGATGCCGCCTTGTCCGTCAGCGAGGCGGCACCGCGCCTGCTGGTCAACCACGGCGCCTTTGGCGCGCTGCAGACGCTGCACAAGCGGCTGGCGCCCAAGGGGCTGGTGCTCATCAACGACTACGGCGCCTGCACGCCCGAGGCGGCGGCCCAAGCGGGCGCCTCCCAGCGCTTTGGCCGCACCAGCGCCATCGGCCTGAACTTTCCGCTGCTGGCGCAATTGTTCGGGCGCGAGGGCTGGCAGGTGCTGGCGCCTTCGGGCGATGCGCAAAGGGCCATCCATGCGCGGCTGCTGATCGGCGAAGGATGCGAGCGCACGGCGGCAGCCTTTCTCAACCGCTTCAGCGCCGACGCGCAGCAGTTCTTCGAGGCCCCGGCCCATGAGGCCCGCACGCACCTGGAGTCGGGCCGCCAGGACGCCGCCCTGGAAAGCTACCGCCAGGCCATTACCCGCAGCCCGCGCGACTGGCGGCTGCTGGGCGAGGTGGCCGAATTCGTGGGCCTGCAGCTGCGGGACTTTGCCGCCGGCATCGAGCTGGCGCGCAGCGCGCTGGACCTCAATCCCTGGCTCAGTACCTGGCTGTGGAATGTGCTGGGCGACTGCCTGTTCTGCCAGGAGCAGTTCGCGGCCGCGCATGAGGCCTACCTGCAGGCCGAAGGCATAGACCCGCGCGATGCGCGCACCCAGCTCAACCTGGCCTACACCTGGCAACAGCGCGGCGACCCGGCGCGCGCGCTGGCCTGCATCGCCCAGGGCCTGGCGGGGGATGCGCATGGCGTGCACACGCAGCGCCTGATGGAAAAGCAGCAGCAGATCCTGGCGCAGATCGCTGCCCTGCGCGCCTCGGAGCAGCAGCGGCTGGCCCAGCGCGCGGCACGGCTGCAGGGCGGGGCATAAGCCTGCCGGCAGCCCGTGGAAGTTCAGCGGTTGCGGCCCGCCAGCCGCACGGCCAAGGCCGCCGCCGATGCCGCGCAGGCCAGGGCCACCACCCCGCCCCAGCCCCACTGCGCCAGGGCCAGTGCGCCCAGCGCCGAGCCCGAGGCCATGCCGATGAACACGCCCGTGAACAGCAGCGCATTGAGCCGGCTGCGTGCAGCGGGGTCCAGGCCATACACCAGGGTCTGGTGCGCCACTAGCGTCGCCTGGATGCCGAAGTCGAAACCGATGGCGCTGGCCACCAGCAGCGGCAACTGTGCGCCGGCTGGCAGCCAGGGCGACAGTGCCAGCACGGCAAACGACGCCAGGGCCAGGCCCGCACCCAGGCAGGTCACGCGCTGCGGGCCGCTGCGGTCGGCCAGCCGGCCTGCCAGCGGCGCGGCCAGCGCACCGGCGGCGCCCGCCAGACCCAGGGCGCCGGCTGCGGCGCTGCCCATGTGGAACTGCTGGTGCAGCATCACGGCCAGCGTGGACCAGAAGGCACTGAAGGCCACCGACAGCAGGCCCTGGGCCAGGGCCGCACGGCGCAGCGCGGGCTGGCAGCGCCACAGCTGCACCATGGAGCGCAGCAGCGCGCCATAGCCCAGTTGCGTGGTCGGCCTGAAACTGGGCAGCCCGCGCCACAGGGCCGCCCCCAGCAGTGCCATGGCAGCGGCGGCCAGCAGGTAGACGCTGCGCCAGCCGCCATGCTCGGCCAGCAGCCCGCTGACCACGCGCGACAGCAAAATGCCCAGCAGCAGCCCCGTCATCACCGTGCCCACCACCTTGCCACGCTGGTGCTCGGGCGCCAACGTGGCGGCGGCCGGCACCACATCCTGCGCCAGGGTGGCAGCCAGGCCCACGGCCAGGCTGGCGGCCAGCAGCGGCGCCAGGCCCGGGGCCAGCCCGCTGGCCAGCAGGGCCAGCATCAGCGCGGCGGTCTTGGCCAGGATGATGCGCCGGCGGTCCATGCGGTCGCCCAGCGGGGCCAGCAGCAAAATGCCCAGCGCATAGCCCAGCTGGGTCAGCGTGGGCACAAAGCCCACGGCGCGCTCGCCCGCGCCCAGGTCGGGGCCGAGCACGCCCAGCATGGGCTGGCTGTAGTAGAGCGAGGCCACGCCCACGCCCGCCGTGGTCGCCATCAGCAGCACCAGCGACCGGGGCACGCCGGATGCCTTTTCGCTGGTGGCCGCTTGGTTATGCGTAGATTGAATGCAAGACATGTTGATCCGCCGATATGGCGTGTTTGAGAAACGATGGCCGTAGTGTGGTGCGATGCAGCAGCCCACGGTAGTGGCTGCGTCCGCAGAATCGATATACGCTTGGCGTATGACCATCGACGACATTTCCCTGCCTTCGGGCGCAGACCGCATCGAACTGCTGCAGACCTTTGTGCGCATCGTCGAAAGCGGCAGCCTCTCGGCCGCCGCGCAGCAGATGTCCACCACCCAGCCCACGGTCAGCCGGCGTCTGCAGACGCTGGAGCGCGCGCTGGGCCTGCGCCTGCTGCGGCGCTCCACCCACGCCATGGCGCTGACCGACGACGGAGAGCGCTGCCTGGCCCATGCGCGCGAACTGCTCGATACATGGCGGGCGCTGGAGTCCGACCTGCGCGGCGCCCAGGACACGCCGCGCGGCCTGCTGCGCGTGGTCGCGCCCCACGCCTTTGGCCAGGACCAGCTCATGGCGCCGCTGCTGCAGTTCCTGGGCCGCCATCCGGCCGTCAAGGTCGAGTGGCTGCTGCATGACCGCCAGCCGGACTTCATTGCCGAGGGCATCGACTGCGCCGTGCAGGTGGGCGCCGTGGTCGATCCATCGGTGGTCGCGCTGCGCGTGGCCGAGGTGCCGCGCATTGCCGTGGCCGCGCCTGCCTTGCTGGGGCAGGGCAGCGTGCCCCAGCACCCGCGCGAGCTGCAGGGGCTGCCCTGGATTGCGCTGCGCACTTTCTACCAGCGCGAGCTGGAACTGCACCGCGTGGGCGATGAGCGGGTGTGCAAATCCTGGCGCCTGCAGTTCGAGCCCCGGCTCAGCACCGACAGCCTTTATGCGCTGCGCAACGCCGCCCTGGGCGGGCTGGGTGCGGCCCTGGCCTCGGCCTGGATCGTGCGCGACGATCTGGAGGCGGGCCGCCTGGTGCACCTGGCCCCGGACTGGCAGGCCGCGCCGCTGCCCGTGCACCTGGTGTATCCGCCGGCGCGCCACCAGCCGGCGCGGCTGCGTGCCTTCATCGCGGCCATGCGGGAGGTCATGCCGGGACTCACGGGAATGCGCGCGCCGCTGCCCTGAGCCGTTCGCCCCCCGCTGTTGCGGCGGCGCGTCACCGGCCGGTTTGCCAACGGTAAGCATGGCAACCGCATAGGATAATAAGAATCATTTGCGATCTTCTTCGCGATTGGCTTTTCCTCCATGCCGTCCCCCTCCACGCTACAACCGCCCGCTGAGCCCCTGCTGGCCCAGCTGGTGCAGCACTATGACGAACTGGTCGGTTTCCTGCGCCACCGCTTCGGCGACGAATGCCAGCCCCGCGAAATCGTCAACGAGCTGTGCCTGCGGTTGATGGAGCGGCCCGTTCCCCAGGGCATTGCCAACCCGCTGGCCTTTCTGCGGCATCTGGCGCGCGACCTGGCCATAGACCGCCACCGGGCCCAGGCGCGCCGGCCCGAAACGCCCTTCGATGGCGCCGAGCTGGAAGAGCGCCTTGCCCCCGCCGCAGTCATGCCGCTGTCCCCGCCCGAGCTGGCCGTGGCCGCCGCCCAGCGCCAGCGCGCGCTGCTGGTGGCGATAGAGCAGCTGCCCCAGGCCAGCCGCGAGGCCTTCATCCTCACCAAGCTCTACGGCATGCCGCAGGAAGAGGCCGCACAGCGCATGGGCATCTCGCGCGGCATGGTGGCCCGCCATCTGGCGCGTGCGCTGCGCGATGTGCAGCCCGTGCTCACGGCCGACCATGCCGCCTGAGATCACGCGCAGCACAGGCGGCACGCGCAGCGCGCGCCAGGGTGCTTCTGCGCAGTCTTCGGGGCGCAGCGCCCATCTGCCCGTCGATGACGCCCTGGCCCCCTTTGCCGACATGCTGCGCCGGCACCTGCCCACGCCCGAGGAAATCGAGCAGGCCGCCGCCCAGCGCCAGAAGCTGCGCCAGCGCAGGGCGCTGCGCGCAGGCACGGCTGCGGCCCTGGCGGCGCTGGCGCTGCTGCTCTGGGCCGACCCCGCGCTGCAGCGCCAGACCCTGGCGACGGCCGTGGGCCAGCGCCAGAGCTGGCAACTGGCCGATGGCAGCGAGGTGCGGCTGAACACCGGCTCGCGCGTGCAAGTGGCGCAGCACCTGCGCTCGCGCCGCCTGGTGCTGGACCAGGGGGAGGCGTCTTTCGAGGTATCCCATGCCTTCTGGCACGGCTGGGTGCCCTGGCTGCAGCGGCCCTTCACCGTGCAGGCCGGTGGCGTGGTGGTGCAGGACATCGGCACTGTGTTCGGCGTGCACCGCCATGAGGATGGTGCCGACATCACCGTGCTGCAGGGCAGGGTGCGCGTGCATTCCATGGATGGTGGCGGCGCACCCGTGGAGCTGTCCACCGGCCAGCACCTGCGCACGCGCGCCGGCCGGCCGCTGCCGCAGCTCGTGCCGGCAGAGGCGGGCGACGGCGCCGCTGCCCTGGCCGCCCTGGCCTGGCGGGAGGGCCGCCTGGTGCTGGACGGCACGCCGCTGTCCGAGGCCGTGGCGCAGATGCAGCGCTACCGCAGCGCCCCCATCGTGCTGGCCGACCGGCATGCGGCGCAGTTGCGCATCTCGGGGCAGTTCGACCTGGACCGCATCGACCAGCTGCTGGACCTGCTGCCCCGCCTTGCCCCCGTGCAGGTGCGGCATGAGGACGACGGCCGCGTGCTGATCTCCACGCGCCACAGGTAGGCGCAGGTAGGCGCAGGTAGGCCGCCCGGCAGTTGTCCCTGCAGCCGCTGGCTTGATTAAGAAATTTTCCGTGGCCATGTGTACAAACCTGCGCGCTGCAGCGGCTTACAGGCAGACCGGCATCGCGCCCGGGCCCGAGCTGGCCCTGGAGGGGCCTGCCGCCGCCGCCGTATCCCGTATTCCGTACCCAACGCCTCAGGAGAGATGTCGCCATGAACCCTTCCCCTACCGTCACCGGCCTGCCGCGCCTTCGCATCGCGGCCCTGGCCGCCGCACTGTGCATTGCCGGCCTGGCCCATGCCCAGCCCCTGGCCGTGGACCTGCCGGCCCAGCCGCTGGCCCAGTCGCTGAACGCGCTGGCGCGCCAAAGCGGCGCCCAGATCATCTTCCTCACCGATGTGGCCCAGGGCCTGCAGGCGCCCGCGCTGCGCGGCACGCTGGAAGTGCGCGAGGCCCTGCAGCGCCTGCTGGCCGGCAGCGGCCTGCAGGTGCGTGCGCAGGATGAGCGCACCTTCACCGTGGAGCGCAGCGGCGGCCCGGCTGCCAGCTCCGGCGCTGGGGGGGCCGTCATGGCAGAAGTGCGCGTGCTGGCCTCGCGCGCGGAGGACACGGCCTACTACGCCCCCTCGGCCGCCAGCGGCACCAAGACCGAGGCGCCGCTGCGCGACGTGCCCCAGACCATCAACGTGATCCCCCAGCAGGTCATGCGCGACCAGGCCGCCACCTCGCTGCAGGACACGCTGCGCAACGTGGCCGGCATCGGCCTGTCGCACGGCGACGGCCAGCGCGACCAGGTCAGCATCCGCGGCTTCACCAGCATCGGCGACCAGTTCGTGGATGGCTTCCGCGACGATGCGCTGTATTTCCGCGACCTCTCCAACATCGAGCGCGTGGAAGTCGTCAAGGGCCCGGCCGCCGTGCTCTATGGCCGGGGTTCCTCGGGCGGCCTGGTCAACCGCGTGACCAAGAAGCCGGGCGTCAATGTCTCCGACGTGGCCGTCAGCGTGGGAAGCTGGGCCGACAAGCGTGCCGAATTCGATGTGGGCCGCGCGCCCGAGGGCAGCGACTGGTCCTGGCGCGTCACCGGCGCCGCCGAAGACGCCAACAGCTACCGCAGCCAGCAGTTCCTCAAGCGCGAGACCATCGCCCCCTCCGTCATGTGGAAGCCGGACGGCAACACCTCGCTGACGCTGCAGGCCGAGCTGCTGCGCGACAAGCGCGTCACCGACTTCGGCATTCCCGCCTACCGCGGCCGCCCCGTGGATGTGGCGCCCGGCACCTACTACGGCTCGGCCAATGCGCGCGATGCGGACACCTCCGAATCCACCGTGGGCTCCTTCACCGCCACCTTCAACCACCGCTTCTCGGACACGCTGCGCGTGCGCAACGCGCTGCGCTACTACCACTACGAGCTTGACCGCCAGAACACCTTGCCGGCCGGCACCACCAACGAGGCGGCCGGCACCGTGGCGCTGACCCGCTCGGGCGTGGACCGCAACGAGCACGGCATCTTCAACCAGACCGAGCTGATCCAGAACTTGCGCACCGGCAGCGTGCAGCATGAAGTGCTCTACGGCCTGGAGCTGGGCCAGCAGAACAAGGATGCGCTGTCCTACAGCGGTGGCACCCTGGCCAACGTGAACCTCTGGAACCCCGTGCTGCCCGTGGCCCCGCTCAACGGCGGCGGCACCCTGAGCGGCAGCACGCTCAACCGCTACCTCACGCGGGCCCTGTACCTGCAGGACCAGGTCACGCTGTCGCCGCAGTGGAAGCTGCTGGTGGGCCTGCGCTATGACCGCTTCGGCCAGGAAACCGACAACCGCCTGGCCGGCCAGAGCGACTTCAGCCGCACGGACTCCACCTGGAGCCCGCGCGCCGGCCTGGTGTGGCAGCCCGATGCCGTGCAGTCCTATTACCTGTCGGTCAGCCGCTCCTACCAGCCTTCGGCCGAGATGTTTGCGCTGTCGGCCACCAATGCCGCCATCAAGCCGGAAAGCACCACCAACTATGAAGTGGGCGGCAAATGGGACCTGATGGACGGCAAGGCCATGGCGACGGCATCGCTGTTCCAGCTGGAACGCACCGACATCAAGACCACCAACCCGGCCCAGCCCACCCAACTGATCCCCATCGGCACGCAGCGCACGCGCGGCCTGGAGCTGTCGCTGTCCGGCGAGCTGCGCCCCGGCACCCAGGCCACCTTCAGCTACGCTTACCTGGATGCCGTGGTCACCGAATCCACCACCGTGGACGCCGGTCAGCCAGTGCAGGGCAAGCGCGCCACCATCACGCCCAGGAACTCCCTGTCTGTCTGGCTGACCCAGCGCCTGGGCGATGCCTGGACCGTGGGCGGCGGCCTCAACTACGTGGGCGACCGCTTTGCCAACCCCGGCAACACCGTCACGCTGCCCGCCTACACAGTGGTGGATGCCATGGCCCAGTACCGCATCGGCCGTGCCACCACGGTGCAGCTGAACCTGCGCAACCTGTTCGACCGCCGCTATATCGTCTCGGCCCACGGCACCAGCCCCAACCTGAACCTGCCCGGTGCGCCGCGCAATGTGATGGTGACGCTGCGGCATAGCTTCTGAGGCCGCGCCGGCAGCGCCGGCCTCTCCAAAAGACAAAGGCCCACGCAAGTGGGCCTTTGTCCATCCGGGCCGTGCCGTTTACTCGGTCGCCTTCTTCAGCGATTCCTTGGCGTTGTCTGCCGACTGCTTGGAGCGCTTCTTGTGGTAGTCCGACTTGACGTTGTTAACAGCCTTGCCGACCGGCCCGCTGTCCTTGGCCTTGGCGTCGGCCTGCTTTTCCTTCACCTTGTGGTCTGCGGCGTCGGCGGCCTCGGAGGCGGCCTTGCCCACCTGGGCGTGGGCGGGCGACAGGCCTGCGGCGAACGCAAGGGAAATGGCGGTGGCAAGCAGCAGTTTTTTCATGGAACAGGTGTCCGGTGATGAGGTGGCTGCATGGTGCGCCAGTGCGCTGGTGCCGCCTTGTAGGAGCAGGGCTGTGCTGTGCGCGGGCACTGCGGCCCAAGCGCAGAAGGGCTTCCGACGGTAGCTTGCTTCGGTGTCCGACATGGGGCTGCCGGCCGAGCTTCTAGCCTTGGACCAACCCCCGCCACACCCAACAAGGACACACCATGATCACAGCCGAACCCACCATGACCAACCTCTTCGATCAGCTGGGACTGGACTCCAGCCCGGAGGGCATCCGTCAGTTCATTCTTTCGCACCGCCTCGAGAAAAACACGCTGCTGGTGGACGCGCCGTTCTGGACCGACGCGCAACGCGCCCTGTTCTCGCAGCAGTGGCATGCCGATGCGACCTGGGCGCTGGTGGTGGACCAGCTCAGCGAGGCCTTGCATTCCGAGCCCGACCTGGACGCCGTGCCTGCCCCAGCGGCTTCCGAGCACGAGCAGGAAGCGCGTCCCTGATCCTGTGATGCAACCGCTTGCGATGAATCCGTGCTGCTTACAATTTTCGCGGCGCATTCAACCCATTTGCCTACGGAGTCGCTCACATGCTGACCTCGAATGGTCTGGCGCCGGCCTCTCCAGGCTCCGACGCTCTCTTGCCCCTTGACCCGGGCCACGCCGTTCTGGATGCGTTTCCCGACGCCGTCTTTGTCGTCGGGCTCGACGGCCGTCTGGCCCACTGCAACCGCCAGGCCCGCAGCCTGCTGGACCACTCAGGAGATGCGCTGGAGGGCAGCGTTTTCGAAGAGCGTTTCGTCGCCCAGGCTGCGCGTTCGGGCTGGGCAAGCCGCCAATGGGAGCCTCCTGCCCAGGCCGCACAGCCCCGGCAGGCCAGCTGCTGGCCGCTGCTGACCTGTTCAGGGCGCGAGCGGCCCGTGGCTTCGAGCACATCGCGCATACGGCTGCCGGACGGCAGCCCGGCGTTGCTGCTGTGCGTGCGCGAGGCCGATGCGCACCCGCCTGCAGCGCCGCCGCCCCTGTCCAGCCCGCTTTCCAGCGCCGAGCGCAGCTTTGCCTTGCTGGTGCAAAGCGTGACCGACTATGCGATCTACATGCTCGACCCCGAAGGCCGCATCGTGAGCTGGAACCTGGGCGCCAAGCGCATCAAGGGCTATGAGGAGGAGGAGGTCCTCAACACCCATTTCTCGCGCTTTTACACGCCCGAAGACCAGCAGGCCGGGCTGCCCCAGGCGGGGCTGCGCACGGCAGTCAGCACGGGCCGCATGGAGGCCGAAGGCCTGCGCGTGCGCAAGGATGGCTCGCGCTTTTGGGCCTCGGTGGTCATCGATGCCATCTACGATGACGGCCGGCTGATCGGCTTTGCCAAGGTCACCCGCGATGTGACCGAGCGCAAGGCCGCCGAATCCCAGCTGCGCCAGGCCTTGAAGATGGAGGCCATCGGCCGCTTCACGGGCGGCGTGGCCCATGACTTCAACAACCTGCTGATGGCCGTGCTCAGCAGCCTGGAGCTGCTGCGCAAGCGCATGCCGCCCGACGAGCGCCTGCGCGCGCTGGTGGAGACCGCCACGCGCGGCGCCCAGCGTGGCGCCTCGCTGACCCAGCGCATGATGGCCTTTGCGCGGCAGCAGGAATTGAAGACGGAGGCCGTGGACGTGGCGGTGCTGCTGTCGGGCCTGCAAGGCCTGCTGCAGCAGGCGGCCGGCCCGCATATCTTTCTCAAGATGGCCCTGGCCGCCAACCTGCCGCGCATCCTCACCGACCCCAGCCAGTTCGAGAGCAGCATGCTCAACCTCGTCGCCAACTCGCGCGACGCCATGCCGGGCGGCGGCGTCATCAAGATCGCGGCGGCCGTGGAAACGATGCTGCCGCGCCAGCTTGCAGGCCTTGCCGCAGGCTCTTATGTCTGCGTGCGCGTGGAGGACACCGGCGAGGGCATGGACGAGCAGACGCTGTCCCGCGTGGTCGAGCCCTTCTTCACCACCAAGGGCGTGGGCAAGGGCACCGGCCTGGGCCTGGCCATGGTGGACGGGCTGGTGGCCCAATCCGGCGGCAAGCTCGTGCTGCACAGCACACCGGGCAACGGCACCACGGTGGAGATGTGGATGCCCATCTCCAAGGACGAGAGCACGGCCTGCCACCTGGGCGCCCAGCGCACGCAGGACGTGGGACCCATGGACGTGCTGCTGGTGGACGACGACCCGCTGGTGCTGGCCAACGCCTCGGCCCTGCTGGAGGACCTGGGCCACCGTGTCACGGCCCTCGGCGCCGGGCAGGAGGCCATCGACCTGCTGGCGCGCCAGGCACGCTTTGACGTGGTCATCTCCGACTACGCCATGCCCGGCATGAACGGCGTCGAGCTGGCCGAACACATTGCGCAGCGGTATCCAGGCTTGAATTTCATCCTGGCCAGCGGCTTTGCAGATATCCCGGCGCTGCCGCCTGGAATGACGCGGCTGGCCAAGCCGTATTCGCAGGAGGATCTGAGCCAGTTGCTGCATCAGTTGGTGAGGGCTTGAGCCCCCATGGAGATGGCCTGCGAAGCGTTTTCGCAAGCCATCACATCAAGATGGCAGGGTGGAAACAATGGCGCGATTGGCCTGCAGGTGGGCTTCAATCGACGCCAATTGCGCGTCGTAATCACTGATGACTTGCTGTGCGGAGGTACTCCGCGGCATCCTTGTTTTTAGAAAAACAAGAACGGGTATGACGATCAAGGAAAGCATCCACGCCAACGTGAGCGCAGTGTTGAGGGCAGTCATCTTGATCTGGTTTATCGCCGTAGGACCCGCAAGAAGCAGGACGAGGAAGCTGATGCCGGTCAGCTTCAACCTTCGGCCGCGTGCGTGTGCACGCTTCTTTTGATGGGCTTCCAACGCTTGTGCACGCAGCGCAAGAATCTGCTGCTTTTCTTGAGTCAGCCTTGGAATGGCCAGTTCTGCCGCTGTGCGATCCGTGCCCCGTTGGATGGCGTGAAGGGAGTTTTCCACCTTTTTCAGTGAAATGATTCCGCCTTGACGTTCAAGAATTTGGGCGCTTCCGCAATGCGCGCAGATGAAGCGTTCCGTGTCACTTCCAATCTCCAGTGGAGCGGAGCAATTGGCACAAGACAAGCTGTATATCGGCAAGCCACTCTCCCGTTTTTCTGGGGCAATCCAAAGCCAAAGCTGCCCATACATGCCAAGTCACCCGGCCGTATTCATTGCTTCGCCCATGGGCAGCGAGCCGGGCAGTGTAGCGCTGAATGCGGCGGGTTTGACCAGGCTGCATGCGCAGCCAGACCTGCTCCAGTTGTTGCAGCCGTGGGGGAGGGCTCAGACACCTGCCTTCTCGAACAGCCGGCGCAATACCTGCATGGGCAGGAACCTGACCTTTCGCCGTTTCAGTTCCCGCCGGAACAGGCGCTCGCGTTCAATGAAGTTGATCTTGGGTTTCATCTTTTTTTGGGACTGCAATGGACGAAACGCGCCAATCTACTGGTGAACGCCGCAGCTCCTGTAACACCGTGTCAGCGACGCTTCGGGATTGCCGGTTGCCGGTTGCCGCTCGGCCCTATGGCCCGCGCCATTGGGCATGCCGCACGCCCAGCTGCAGCTGCTGGATGCGGCGGTGGATGGTGGAGCGGCTGACGCCGAGCTGGCGCGCCGCCTCGGAGACGTTGCCCTGGCATTGGGCCAGCAGTTGCTCCAGCGCCTGTGCGGCGGGCTCGCTGGTGTTGCTGGCCAGGGCGGCGGTGCAGGGTGGGGTGCCGTGCAGTGCGTCGGGCAGGTGGTCGGGCTCGATGCTGCCGTCGCCATCGTTCCCGCACAGGGCTGCGGCGTAGCGCAGCGCGTTGTGCAGTTCGCGCAGGTTGCCGGGCCAGGCGTGCGCGGCCAGCAGCGCGCGGGCCGCGTCGCCCAGGTGCAGATGGCTGCCCAGCGTGGCCAGCATCTGGTCGGCAATGGCCTGCAGGTCGCTTCGCTGGCGCAGGGCGGGCAGTTGCAGCTCGGCGGCATTGAGGCGGTAAAGCAGGTCTTCGCGGAAGCTGCCGCGCCGCACCAGTTCGGCCAGCGGGCGGTGTGAGGCCGAGATGACGCGAACGGACACTGCCCGTGGCGCGCGGGCGCCCAGCGGGGTGATTTCGGATTCGGACAGGACACGCAGCAGCTTGGCTTGCAGGGCCAGTGGCATATCGCCGATCTCGTCGAGGAACAGCGTGCCTTCGTGCGCCGCGGCTATCAGGCCCTCGCGGCCCTTGCTGGCGCCGCCGGTCCAGGTGCCGGGCAGGTAGCCGAACAGCTCGCTTTCCAGCAGCGCCTCGGGAATGGCCGCGCAGTTGATGGCGACGAAGGCGCCGCTGCGGCCGCTGCTGGCATGCAGCGCGCGGGCCAGGTATTCCTTGCCTGCGCCGGTCTCCCCCTGCACCAGGATGGGCAGCGTTTGCGGCGCGAGCCGTGCGGCCTTGCGCAGCAGCGTCTGCAGCTTGGCATCGCCCGTGTCCAGCGCCTGCAGCGCTGCCGGCAGCGGGGGCTGCGCCGGCATTGCCTGCGTGCGCAGGCGGCGTGTCGGGCGCTGTGGCTCCATGGCATGGGCGAAGAGGATGCTGCCGTCGCGGGCGCGGATGATGCGCTCCTGCGCCGGGCGATGGCGGCGCAGCTCTGGCAGGTGGCGCAGGTCCACGTCGAAGAAGCGCTCCAGCGGCTGGCCGATGAGCTTGTGGCGCTGGCGCCAGTCCAGCTGCGCGGCGGCCACCAGCAGGCGGGCGCCTGCGTGGGTCATGGCGCGGATGCGGCCCCGTGCGTCCACGCTGATGGAGGCGTCGGGATCGACGTCGAGGAAATCGGGCGACTGTGCCAGGCGCACCACCCAGTCCTGGCCGGACTGCGCCATCAGGTTGGCCTGCTCCACGCGCCGCGCGGCGGCCACGACGAGGTTGAGCGCCAGGTTCTGGCTGGCCCGCTCGGCGGGCGAGCGCAGCAGCGACAGGTCCAGCACCGCCGCGAGTTCGCCGTGCATGTCGTAGATGGGCGCGGCCGTGCAGGACAGGCCGGTGTGGGTGAAGTCGAAATGGTCGCTCTGGTGCACGGTCAGCGCCTCGCCCGTTTCCAGGCAGGCGCCCACGGCCGAGGTGCCCGAGTGGTCCTCCCGCCACTGCGCGCCCAGGTACAGGCCTGCGCGGCGCAGGTCGCCAGCGTCGGCCTCGTGCCCGAGGAAGTCCACGGCCACGCCGTGCCGGTCCGCCAGCAGCAGCACGTAGTCCAGGCCCTTGAGCTGCTGGTACAGCCGCTCCAGCGCATGGCGGGCGATGTGGATCAGCGGCTCGGATTCCTCGCGGTGCGCGCGCAGCTGGCCGTCGGTCACGATGTGGGCTTCGCTGGTATGCGCCGGGTCAAGCCGGTGGGAGTCGATGCAGCGGCGCCAGCTGCGCAGCACGGCGCGGTCGCGCTCTTGGCCGCGGTTGGAGTAGCCGAGGCCAAAGGCTTCGATTTCCTGGATGTGCGAGGCGTAGGACTGCAGGGGCATGGCGTGGAGTCGATGCGGGCTTTGAAAGTGCCGCAGACGATTCTGTGCCCCGCACCTGGCTACGCCAATGGAGATTTACCCACTGCTCCTGCTGCGCTGCAGCACGCCTGGTGCGACAGGTGTCGCAGGGCTGCCCCACCTGTCGCGGGCGGCAACGCCGGGCAGCGGGTTGCAAGGCGCAGGGTTTGTACCGGAGGCGCGCAGGCAACCCCTTGATTTGCCTGGCGCATCCTGCCGCCGGGCCTGCCTGGCATGGTGATTGCGTAAGAGCGCCTGCCCGAAGAAAAACCAGCGGGCATGACCGCATCAAGGAGACAACCATGACCGATACGACGCCCAACGCCCGCGCCAAGGCGCTGCTTGACCAACTCAACCATGCCCTGGGAGACCGCGACTTCGCGGCCGCCAGCCGCCTGTTCGCCGATGAATGCTACTGGCGCGACCTGGTGCTGCTGACCTGGAACATCAAGACCATGGAAGGGCGCAGCCAGATCGCCGACATGCTGGCTGCGCAGCTGGACGCCGCGGCGCCCGTGCGCTTTTCGCTGGACGAGCGTGAGACGGTGGAGGAGGCCGATGGCGTGGTGTCCGCCTGGATCGTGATCGATACGCGCCATGCGCGCGGCGGCGGCCATGTCCGCATCAGGGACGGGCGCATCTGGACGCTGCTGACGGCCGCCCAGGAGCTCAAGGGCCATGAGGAACCCATGGGCACGCGCCGCCCGATGGGGGCCGAGCACGGCATCCGGCGTGGCCGCCAGACCTGGCTGGAGCGCCGCCAGCAGGAGGCGCAGGAGCTGGGCCGCGACAAGCAGCCTTTCGTGCTCGTCATCGGCGGCGGCCAGGGCGGCATTGCGCTGGGCGCGCGGCTGCGCCAGCTGGGGGTAGCGCACATCGTCATCGACCGCCAGGCGCGCCCTGGCGACCAGTGGCGCAACCGCTATAAATCGCTGTGCCTGCACGACCCGGTCTGGTACGACCACCTGCCGTACATGCCTTTCCCGGACAACTGGCCCGTGTTCGCGCCCAAGGACAAGATCGGCGACTGGCTGGAGATGTACACCAAGGTGATGGAGGTCAACTACTGGCCGTCCACCAACTGCCTGAACGCCCGCTTCGATGAGGACCGGCAGGAATGGGAAGTCACCGTGGAGCGCAACGGCGAGACGCAGGTGCTGCGCCCCAAGCATGTGGTGTTCGCCACCGGCATGTCGGGCAAGGCGAATGTGCCCAAGATCAAGGGCCAGGACGTCTTCAAGGGCGAGCAGCAGCACTCGTCCCAGCACCATGGCCCGGACGCCTATGCGGGCAAGAAGGTGGTGGTGATCGGCGCCAACAATTCGGCGCATGACATCTGCGCGGCCCTGTGGGAGCACGGCGCCGATGTGACCATGGTGCAGCGCTCGTCCACGCACATCGTGCGCTCCGATTCGCTGATGGACATCGGCCTGGGCGACCTGTATTCGGAGCGCGCCGTGGCCAGCGGCGTGACGACCAGGAAGGCGGACCTGATCTTCGCCTCGCTGCCCTACCGCATCATGGCCGACTTCCAGCTGCCGGTGTACGACCGCATCCGCGAGCGAGACGCGGACTTCTACCGCCAGCTGGAGGCGACCGGCTTCATGCTGGACTTCGGGGATGACAACTCGGGTCTTTTCATGAAGTACCTGCGCCGCGCCTCGGGCTACTACATCGACGTGGGGGCCTGCGATCTGGTGATCGACGGCAGCATCAAGCTGCAGGCGGGCAAGCAGATCAGCCACCTGTCGGAAAACGCGGTGGTGCTGGCCGATGGCACCGAGCTGCCGGCGGACCTGGTGGTCTACGCGACCGGCTATGGCTCCATGAACGGCTGGGTGGCCGACCTGATCAGCCAGGAGGTGGCAGACAAGGTGGGCAAGGTCTGGGGCCTGGGCTCGGACACCACCAAGGACCCGGGGCCGTGGGAGGGCGAGCAGCGCAACATGTGGAAGCCCACGCAGCAAGACGCGCTGTGGTTCCACGGCGGCAACCTGCACCAGTCGCGCCACTACTCGCTGTACCTGGCGCTGCAGCTCAAGGCGCGGCAGGAAGGCCTGCCAGTGCGTGTCTATGACCTGCAGCAAGTTCATCACCTGCGGTAAGGCCGAATAATCGCCATGGGGCGGCTGTGCCGCCCGCCAACCCAGCCTTGCAAAACAGAAAGTTCAATCATGAAAGCAGCACGTTTCTACGACCGGGGCGACATCCGCATCGAAGACATCCCCGAACCCGTGGTGGAGCCCGGCACCGTGGGCATCGAGGTGGCCTGGTGCGGCATCTGCGGCACGGATTTGCATGAGTTCATGGAAGGGCCGATCTTCATTCCGCCCTGCGGCCATCCGCACCCCATCTCGGGCGAGTCCGCACCCATCACCATGGGGCACGAGTTCTCCGGCGTGGTGTACGCCGTGGGCGCGGGCGTCGACGATATCAAGGTCGGTCAGCACGTCGTGGTGGAGCCCTACATCGTGGCCGACGACGTGCCCACGGGGCCGGGCGACCACTACCACCTGTCCAAGGACATGAATTTCATCGGCCTGGGTGGGCGCGGCGGCGGGCTGTCCGAGCGGATTGCGGTCAAGCGCCGCTGGGTGCACCCGATCTCCAGTGCCATTCCGCTGGACCAGGCCGCGCTGATCGAGCCGCTGTCCGTGGGCCACCATGCCTATACCCGCAGCGGAGCGAAGGCGGGTGATGTGGCGCTGGTCGGCGGCGCAGGCCCCATCGGCCTGCTGCTGTCCGCCATCCTGAAGGCCAAGGGCCTGACGGTGGTCATCACCGAACTGAGCGCCAAGCGCAAGCAGAAGGCGCGTGAATCGGGCGTGGCCGATCACATCCTCGACCCCTCCGAAGTGGACGTGGTGGCCGAGGTGATGAAGCTCACCGGCGGCAAGGGCGTGGATGTGTCGTTCGAGTGCTCCAGCGTGAACAAGGTGCTGGACACGCTGGTGGCCGTGACGAAGGCCACGGGCGTGGTGGTGATCGTGTCCATCTGGAGCCATCCGGCCACCATCAACGTGCACAGCGTGGTCATGAAGGAGCTGGACGTGCGCGGCACCATTGCCTACTGCAACGACCACCAGGAAACCATCAAGCTGGTCGAGGAGGGCAAGATCAACCTCGAGCCCTTCATCACCCAGCGCATCCAGCTCGATGACTTGGTGGCGCAGGGCTTTGACACGCTGATCCACAACAACGAATCGGCGGTGAAGATCATCGTGCAGCCACGGCTCAGGTAGCCCGGGCGGCAGGCCTGAATCGAACCCGCAGCGATCCTATGTATTGACAGGAAGGGCAACCTGCCCGACTCGGGCGTCTCATCTAGGCCGCAACGCTATCCCGAACCCGCATGATGGTTTGCCGGCTGGTGCCGAACTCACGGGCCACAGAAGCCACAGAATGGCCTTCTGAGAGTCTCTGGCGCACAACGCCTACCTGCCCCTTATCGAGGCTTTGGGGTCGCCCTATGGCCTTTCCTGATGCCTTGGCGAGCGCCAATCCGGCTTGGGTTCGCTCAATCAGCAAATCCCGCTCAAATTCAGCCACTGCGGCAATGACGCCCATGGTCATTTTTCCTGCCGGGCTCGTCAGATCAACCCCGCCCAGCGCAAGGCAGTGAACCCGCACGCCGATCTGTGCAAGCTTTTCAACTGTGGCGCGAACGTCCATGGCATTGCGCCCCAGACGATCTAGCTTAGTAACGACCAACACATCCTCTGGTTCCAGCTTGTCCATAAGCCGCTGAAAACCGGGGCGTTGCTCTGCGGGTACCGAGCCGGAGATAGTCTCCTCAACTATCCGGCGTCCGTTGATCGCAAAGCCTGCGGCACTGATCTCAAGGACTTGGTTCTCTGTGGTTTGGTCTGTAGTGCTAACCCGGCAGTAGGCAAAGACTCGCATAAGGCATCCTGTGTACGAAATGGATGTACGAATCTTCGCATATGTCCGAAATGAGGTCAATCTAGGTTTTGGACATGTGGCGGAGACATGTTCGTAACCGGTCGGTTTTGAACACTTCGAGACTCATTGGGCGTGCGCCAGCGCGCGATGCAAACCCGGCCTTTAAGCTATGACAACGATGCAGACGGCAACCAAGCAGTGCAGCGCAACCCACAGAGCAGACGCTTCCTGTATAAAAGTCAAAGGGCAAGCCCGATAGACATGAGCAGAACTATAGATGCTGGCCCTAGGCATTACACGTTGGCGAAAAAGGCAGGCCTATGGGGGGCAAGCTATTCGTCTTCTTCAACGTCAGCCCTTCAAAAATGCACTTCAAATTTGAAGTCCGTTCTGGGCTACATGGAACCTCTTTGTGCACCCGGCGAAGCGCCAGGAGCGTGAGCAGCCAACCGCGTCAGGTGGGCCTTTTGGCCAAGGTTTGACATATTTTGTAACAACCAATATGCTGAGGCAGTCTTCCAGACGATTTGGAATAAAAAGGAATTACCTCATGAAGAATAAGCTCATTATAATGATAATCGCGGTATTTTCATTTTCTGCAAAGGCGGAGTTGCCAAGTTACTACTCCGTTCATTCTGCTCATAAACTGGCGGATCAATCCTTGCTAGTGGTTGGTACTGCTGGGCAGCAAAACAATTTGATGGATTTCATGGCCATTAAATTTCAGGGCAATGGACTCCTTGATCGTGGTTTTGGTGATCAAGGGGTTGTGAGAAAGGATATTTCTGGAGACCAAGACCAAGCCACTTCAGCACTGTTGCTTCCGGATGGCAGCATAGTTCTTGGAGGAGTGGCAAATATAAAGACCACTCAATATCCGGGGGGCATGTACGATCTTGGCTTGGTTAAAATTGGACCGAACGGAGCTATTGACCCCAGTTTTTGGGTAAATGGCAAGGTGACTCAAGATATCTCTGGATATCAAGACAATCTCGCAAAAATTCTACTTCAAAGCGATGGAAAAATAATCGCGGTAGGCGGCGCGTATGTAAGCGATGCAACCCAAATGGAGTTTTTCATAGCTCGATTCAATGCGGACGGATCGTTGGATACCACATTTAATAATGGAATTGGATTTATCACAACGAACTTAGGGCCGTTTCAGGATGAGCCCTCCAGCGCATTGATTCAACCTGATGGAAAAATTGTCGTTTCCGGAATTTCCAATAGAGGTGGCCCCAACTACGATTTTGCAATCGTTCGATTCAATCCGGACGGTTCAATTGATAACTCCTTTGGAAATAATGGCTTGGTCTTCACTGATATGACACCGAATGGTGCAAGCGTTCCAATCAACGAATACTGGAATTCAATCGCAATACAGGGCGATGGCAAGATACTTCTGTATGGGGGTTCGCCGCAAGCGGGAGGCATGCAGAGAGTCCTCATTCGCTACTTGCCCGACGGCACGATTGATACAGGCTTCGGTCAGGATGGTTTTGTAAAATCCGTAGGAAATGCTGGTAGTGTCGTTCCTGTAAGTGATGGTACTATTTTGTTGTCTGCAGGCACCTTTGATGCGAAGATCAAGGCACTTCGAGTAACAAGCCAGGGTGCGCTTGACACTAGCTTTGGAGGGGCGGGGGAGGTCGAGTTTATATCTCAATATGGGGGGAATCCGCCGAATATTATTCTTGATTCGGGGGGCGCTTTTTCGTTGGTTGGAAATATCTTTGATCAAGCAGGAAATACGGGCACTTATCTTGCATCGTATTCAGAGCAGGGGCAGCTCATCTCCTCTGTCATGGTCGCGTCTGACACAACAGCCGAATTTAAAGGCAGTGAAGCAGACGATGCGATTTTTGTCGGTTCAAAAGTGAAAACGCTTGATGGAGGGGGTGGCAACGATGGTGCCGCATTCATCGGGAATGAGTCAGACTACATTATTCGAGAAGTAGCCGCGCCAGAGCTGCGCTCGCTCAAGAAGAGTGCGTTGATTCAAAATCCAGCATTTACGATTGAGCACAAATCTGGCTTGTACGGTACAAAAACAGTACGAAACTTTGAAAAGCTCGTATTTGAAGACAGGACGGTAGAACTACGGCAACTTGTAAGTACACCGGGCAGCTGTGGCGCTGCGGCGAATCTTGCTACCGCTTACACCCCGGTTACCAATTTGTGCAGCGCGGGCAATTCGGGGCAAGTCCTAGCCGGTGCATCCAATTGGTTATGGACATGCGCGGGCAACAATGGTGGGGCAAAAGCCGCTTGTACAGCGCCCTATGCTCCCACCTATGAAGGCGGTCCCGTAGGGGCGGTGCAGGTTCAGAGCATCCACGGATGGCAGATTGATCAGTCCACCTCCGGTTTCGTGGCTCTACCGGCACCAGGGCCAGAGGGGGTCTCCCTCTCCGGTGGGGCTACCAAAGTGGTTCTGAATAGCGGTGCAGCTGGCAGTAGCGCGACGATAACCTTGCGCTTTAGCAGCATTCCAGTCGGAGCCAGACTGTACAAATATGGAAAGGAAAATGGTCCCGGCGACGGCGCAAAATGGTTCCCCTTTCCAGCAACGATTGACCGGGCAGCGGGTACGGTGACCTACACGCTAACAGACGGGCAGCGAGGCGATAACGATTGGGTTGCCAATGGTGTTATTGATGATCCGGTCGCTTTAGGTGTGGGTGGTGTGGGAGACGTTGTGGCCGTACCGACGTTGAACGAGTGGGCAATGATCCTACTTTCTGGGCTGATGGCAATTGCCGCGCTTGCGACCATGAGGCGGCGAGTGGTTTGAGTTATTGGTGGAGCACCTTGATCAGGAGTCACGGTAGTATCCAGGAATCTGTTTGGTCGGGAACTCCAGCAGTTCAATAACAGCCCGAAGTCGCTCCGCCTCACGTCTGATAGTTGCTGCATAGACTTGCCTACCTACGCCGTTCCCTGCATGCCCTGTGATGGCATCTGCCTGAGCATCGGTGGCGCCTGCCAGCTGTAGTTCCGATGCAACAAGGTGCCTGAAGGAGTGGAACGACTTGGCAGGGGATGTGAAGCCCTTTGCGCTTTTGAAGGTGCCGAACCACTTGCCGAACTGTCCGCCTGCGCCGTTCTTGCCCGCTTTGGGTAGATGCGGGAAGAGTTCGCCCTTCGGGAGAGATTGCACGTAGTCGCAGAAGCCCAGCCGGACCAGCTTAGGGTGCATAGGCACTGCCCGCCAGGAGCCCGTGTTTTTAAGCTGCTGGCCGCGTTGCGCGTCTGCCCTGAACTCAAAAGCTTCCATTCCCGGCTCGGTCGCTATGTCATCCGTCCAGAGTTGTGCAATTTCGGTCAAGCGTGCCCCGGTGTAGCAGGCGATTAGGGGTATCCAATAGGCCGCTTCCTTGCCTGCTTTCTTGTCGGTGGGGATTGCATGTTTCGTCCATAGCGGGTCGCTGAAGATCAAACCCAGTTCTTCTTTTGTCCAAGGCTCGCGCCCTTGGGATTTCTTACCGCCAATCTCGACGCGCAGGCGCTCAAGGGGGTTGCTGGTCAGCCACCCTTTATCCCGCGCCACATTAAACAGGACGCGAAGACTCACGAGGATGTTGTCCGCAGTGGTTGCCGTCTTCTTTTTCTCGACTGCCCAAGCTTGCAGCTTGTCGCGGAACTCAATGCCTATGGTGCGGCTCACGGAATCTAGAGGCAGATCGCCCATCAAGGCGACGAACTGATTGGCATGGCGCTTGTAGGTCTGCTGCGTCCGTCCCGGTGCCTGCCGGATGGTGACCCATGCGTCGTAGGCATCGCTGATCTTTTTGCCATTGGTGGGTGTGGCGGGCTGCTGTGGTGCTTGCGGATGGGGGGCGCGTGCGATGCGGGCGCTGCACTCAGCCCCATCAAATCCCGGCGCTGCTGGGTGTATTGCACGCGCAGCGGGAAGGTTCGCCGTTCATCGGTCAGGGCTTCGTGCGTGGCCTCGAAGAGCATAAGCTGATGGCCCCCGTATTCGGTAACGATTTCAGGTGCTGTAGCGCCCCCGTACTTCTTCGCGCCATCTTCCAGCCACTCGGGCAGAAAGCCCCCGGACAGGCATTGCCGCAGCTCGTCAATTTGGCATTGCAAGCCATGCGCCCGAGTTTCGCGGTCTTTGGCAGGGACACGGCTGTACGTCTCATCGAGACGGGCGATAGCGCGCTCCCAATGCTCAAACAGACGGCGCCGCAAAACAGGCATATCAATGGGGCGGGGCTTGCCCGTGCGCAGGGCCTCAAAACGGGCATCCCATTCGGCATGGAGTGCCTTGGCCTTGGCGTTGGCCTGCTTGAGGTCGGCGGTCTTGAGCGAGGCACGGATAGCCCACCCGCTGGGGAAGTGGGTGCGGAGGTCTTCGGGGGCACGGAGGCCGAATTGGTAGATGCCGGAATCGGCATGGCGATGTACGCCGGGGAATCGGGTCACGGTAGCGGTGTTCACACGGTCACCTTACACGGTTTGCCGGGGCACTACCTCTGGTGCGGGCCTCGTTTTCAGAGGAGCCGCAACGAAAAAGGGTTAGCAGATGAGTACCTGCTAACCCTTGGAACGACTGGCGGAGAGGGCGGGATTCGAACCCGCGGTGGGGATTAGCCCACACACGCTTTCCAGGCGTGCGACTTAAACCGCTCATCCACCTCTCCGAAGACCGCGATTCTAGCATCGATTTTTGGGGGCGGCGGCGAAGTTGCCTGCCTGCGTGATCGGCATGCCTTGGACGGCTGGCACTTGCGGCATGGCCCGCACCTGCGCCTGCAGCCACGTGCACAGGGTGTCGAGCCGGGCAGGCGCGGCGGTGCTGCGGCGCAGTGCCAGGTAGCGGTAGCCGGAGGCCGTGAAGCCGAAGGGTGCCAGCAGGCGGCCGGCCTGCACGTCGTCCATCACCAGGTGCCAGGGAGCAACGGCTGCACCCAGGCCGCGCAGCGCCGCTTCCAGCGTGAAGTAGTAGTGCTCGTAGACGGGGCCGGCCGCTGCGGGCAGGGCCATGTCCATGGAGGCGGCCCACAGGTCCCAGGCGTTGCGCCGGCCGCGCGTGTGCAGCAAGGGGAGGCTGGCCAGGTCCTGGGGCCGCGCGACAGGCCCGGCCATTGCGGGGGACATCACGGGGCCCAGGTATTCGTCGAAAAGCGGCAGCGCCATCTCGTCGTCTGCAATGGCCTGGCCGCTGTTGCCGCTGCTGTCGCGGTCGGTGGGGATGGCCGTGATGACCAGGTCGCAGCCTTCGCGTGCAGCGTCGGTGCCGGTGTCCGTGGTGCGCAGGCGCACCTCGATGCCGGGGTGGTGCGCGTGGAAGTCGAACAGCCGGGGGATCAGCCATTTGACGGTGAAGGTGCTGAAGCAGGCCACGTCCAGCGGGCCTTCGTGGGCGTCGCCCAGGCTGCGCACCGCCTCATGGATCTGCTCGAAGGCCTGGGTGAGCGCGGGCTGAAGGGTGCGCGCCGCTGCGGTGAGCGTGGGGCGGGCCTTGGTGCCCGCGAACAGCGCCAGGCCCAGGTGCTGCTCCAGCTGTCGTACCTGGCGGCTGACGGCGCCGGGCGAGACGCACAGCTCGTCTGCCGCCGCCGTCATGCGGCCCAGGCGTGCGGCAGCTTCAAAGGCGCGCAGGGCGGCCAGCGGGGGCAGGCGGCGGGTCATGGGTGGGGTCATGAGTCGGGTCACGGGGCGGGTCACAGTGCGGGTGAAGGCTATGTGAGTTCCAGGTACATAGAACCGGCCAAATCATCGCTTTTCAGGCAATGGGCCGTTGGATAGATTTGCCGCTTCTTCCGGCAATCCTGCATGGATTCTGGCCGGACTCTCCCTCTCCATTCGATCCCAAAGCACATAGCACCATGCCCTTCGTCCACACCTATCTGCCCCAGTCCACCTCCACTTCCCAGCGCGATGCCGTCGTGCAGGGCATCCACCAGGCGCTGGTGCAAGGCATCGGCATGCCCGAGGACGAGCTGTTCAACATGTTGCACCCGTACGCTCCCGGGCAGTTCGCGTTCAGCCGCAGTTTCAACGGGGTGGCGCGTTCGGATGCGGTGGTGGTGGTCGAGATCACCATGCGGCGCGGACGCAGCGATGCGATGAAGAAGGCCTTGTATGCGGCCATTGCGCGCAACCTGCACGAGGGGGCCGGGGTTGCGCCGGCCGATGTGTTCATCTTCATGCATGAGAACGACTACTCGGACTGGTCCGTGGGCCATGGGCGCTTCGCCATGGCACTGGTGCAGCAGACCGGCGCGCAATGAAAAACGGGCCGCGATGGCCCGTTCTTCGTGGGGTTCCGGCGGATCTCAGCTGGTGCGCTGCCCGGTCTGGATCATCTTCATGGCCGAGGTGATCAGGCTCGATACCTCGGTCATGTTGCTGGGAACGATCAAGGTGGTGGTGGCGTCCGATGCCACCTGGCTGTAGGCCTCGACGGCCTTTTCGGCCACCTTGAGCTGCACGGCCTGTTCGCCGCCGGGCTGGCGGATGGCGTTGGCCACGCGTTCGATGGCCTGGGCGGTGGCGTCGGCCACGGCCTTGATGGATTCGGCCTCGCCCTGGGCCTTGTTGATGACGGCCTGCTTCTCGCCTTCGGAGCGTGCGATGAAGGCTTCGCGCTCGCCGGTGGCAATGTTGATCTGTTCCTGGCGGCGGCCTTCGGATGCGGCGATCAGGGCGCGCTTTTCGCGCTCGGCCGTGATCTGGGCCTGCATGGAGCGCAGGATTTCGGCCGGCGGCGTCAGGTCCTTGATTTCATAGCGCAGCACCTTCACGCCCCAGTTGAGCGCGGCCTCGTCGATGGCGGAGACGACCTGGGCATTGATCATGTCGCGCTCCTCGAAGGTCTTGTCCAGCTCGAGCTTGCCGATCACGCTGCGCAGCGAGGTCTGGGCCAGCTGGGTGACGGCCATGATGTAGTTGGACGAGCCGTAGCTGGCGCGCATGGGATCGGTGACCTGGAAGTAGAGGATGCCGTCCACCTGCAGCTGGGTGTTGTCGCGCGTGATGCAGACCTGGCTGGGCACATCCAGCGGGATTTCCTTGAGGCTGTGCTTGTAGGCCACGCGATCCACGAAGGGCACGAGGAAGTTCAGGCCCGGCGTGAGCGTGCCGGCGTACTTGCCTAGGCGTTCCTTGACCCAGGCGTGCTGCTGGGGCACGACCTTGACGGATCGTGCGATGAAGATGGCCGCGATGACGGCGATGACGATGGCGATTTCCATGGTGTCTCCAAGCCCGGAGGGCATTCAGTGAAACAAGAGGGTGAGGCGAAGGGGCGCGAGGACTGCATCCCCAGGTGTGCGCAAGAGGTGCAGCGGTGGCTCAGAGCTTGTCCACGAGCAGCCGGTTGCCGACGACCTCGGCCACGCGGTGCATGCCGGCCGAGGGCAGGTTGCCCGGGCGGCCGATCACGGTCCATTGGGCGCCACGGTAGCGGACCTGGGCCGTGCCGTCGGAATTCCATTGCTCGACCATGACGGACTCGCCTATGTCGAGGTTGACATCGCGGTTGCTCGATGCCGGCTGGCGGCTGGGCTGGCGGCGGCGCACCAGATAGCAGGCCAGCACGAAGGCGCTGCCCAGCGCGGCGGCGATGATGATCTGTGCAATGGGCGCAAGGCCCGCATGCGCGCACAGCGCGCCGACGATGGCGCCCAGCGCCAGCATCAGCAGATAGAAGCTGCCGGTCAGCAGCTCGGCGATGACCAAGGCGCCGGCGACTAGCCACCAGATGGTGGAATATTCCATGCGTGAGACTCCCTTTGTGACAGTTGCTTGTGTTTAGTGCAGCACATTCTGGGTGAAAATCCGCACGCTTCAAAGGCGCAATAAGGATATTCCTTACACTTCGCGCCTGTTTCGTTTTTTGGCCCGCTCAGGTTACGGAGGCTGCCCCCATGAAGTTTCGCTTTCCCATCGTCATCATCGACGAGGACTACCGCTCCGAGAACACCTCGGGCCTGGGCATCCGCGCCCTGGCCCAGGCCATCGAGGAAGAAGGTTTCGAGGTGCTGGGCGTGACCAGCTATGGCGACCTGTCGCAATTCGCGCAGCAGCAAAGCCGGGCCAGTGCCTTCATTCTGTCCATCGATGACGAGGAGTTCTCGCTGGGCGATGGCGGAACCGATCCCGTGATCCACAGCCTGCGCAGCTTCATCGGCGAAGTGCGCCGCAAGAACGCCGATGTGCCGATCTACATCTACGGCGAGACCAAGACCAGCCGCCACCTGCCCAACGACATCCTGCGCGAGCTGCACGGCTTCATCCACATGTTCGAGGACACGCCGGAGTTCGTGGCCAAGCACATCATCCGCGAAGCCAAGAGCTACCTGGAAGGCGTGCAGCCGCCGTTCTTCAAGGCGCTGCTGGACTATGCGGAAGACGGCTCCTACAGCTGGCACTGCCCCGGACACTCGGGCGGCGTGGCCTTCCTGAAAAGCCCCGTGGGCCAGATGTACCACCAGTTCTACGGCGAGAACATGCTGCGCGCCGACGTGTGCAACGCGGTGGAGGAGCTGGGCCAGCTGCTGGACCACAACGGCGCCATCGGCGAGAGCGAGCGCAATGCCGCCCGCATCTTCAATGCCGACCATTGCTACTTCGTGACCAACGGCACGTCCACGTCGAACAAGATCGTGTGGCACCACGCCGTGGCGCCCGGCGACGTGGTGGTGGTGGACCGCAACTGCCACAAGTCCATCCTGCACTCCATCATCATGACGGGTGCGATTCCGGTGTTCCTCAAGCCCACGCGCAACCACTTCGGCATCATCGGCCCGATCCCGCAAAGCGAGTTCTCGGTGGAGTCCATCCAGGCCAAGATCGCGGCCAATCCGCTGCTCAAGGGCGTGGATGCCAAGACGGTCAAGCCGCGCGTGCTGACGCTGACGCAGTCCACCTACGACGGCGTGCTCTACAACACCGAGACCATCAAGAGCATGCTGGACGGCTATGTGGCCAACCTGCACTTCGACGAGGCCTGGCTGCCGCACGCTGCCTTCCACCCGTTCTATGGCAGCTACCACGCCATGGGCAAGAAGCGCGCGCGCCCCAAGCACTCGGTGGTGTATGCCACGCAGTCCATCCACAAGCTGCTGGCCGGCATCAGCCAGGCCTCGCATGTGCTGGTGCAGGACAGCCAGACCGAAAAGCTGGACCACCACCTGTTCAACGAGGCGTACCTGATGCACACCTCGACCAGCCCGCAGTACAGCATCATCGCCAGCTGCGACGTGGCCGCCGCGATGATGGAGCCGCCCGGCGGCACGGCCCTGGTGGAGGAGTCCATTCTGGAGGCGCTGGACTTCCGCCGCGCCATGCGCAAGGTGGAAGACGAGTTCGGCGACGACGACTGGTGGTTCGAGGTCTGGGGTCCCGAGAAGCTGGCCGATGAAGGCGTGGGCTCGGCCCAGGACTGGATCATCCGCGGCCATGACGCGGCGCCCAAGCGCTCCAAGGCCAAGAACGGCAAGGAGTTCGACAACTGGCACGGCTTCGGCGAGCTGGCCGACGGCTTCAACATGCTGGACCCGATCAAGTCCACCATCGTGACGCCGGGCCTGGACCTGGACGGCGATTTCTCGGACACGGGCATCCCCGCCTCCATCGTGACCAAGTACCTGGCCGAGCACGGCGTGGTGGTGGAGAAGACGGGCCTGTACTCGTTCTTCATCATGTTCACCATCGGCATCACCAAGGGCCGCTGGAACACCATGCTGACGGCGCTGCAGCAGTTCAAGGACGACTACGACCGCAACCAGCCGCTGGCGCGCATCCTGCCCGAGTTCTGCCAGCAGCACCGCCGCTACGAGCGCATGGGCCTGCGCGACCTGTGCCAGCACGTGCACCAGCTGTACGCCAAGTACGACATCGCCCGCCTGACGACCGAGATGTACCTGTCGGACCTGCAGCCCGCCATGAAGCCCACCGATGCCTACGCCCACATCGCGCAGCGCAAGACCGAGCGCGTGGAGATCGACCACCTGGAAGGCCGCATCACCGTGGGCCTGGTCACGCCGTACCCGCCCGGCATTCCGCTGCTGATTCCCGGCGAAGTGTTCAACCGCAAGATCGTGGACTACCTGCTGTTTGCGCGCGAGTTCGCCAAGGAGTGCCCAGGCTTCGAGACCGACATCCACGGCCTGGTGGAGCTGCAAAGCGAAGATGGCGAAGTGCGCTACTACGCCGACTGCGTGGCCGGGACCGCGCCGGCCCGCAAGACGCCGGCAGGTGGCAAGCCTGCTGCTAAGAAGGCCGTGAAGACGGCAGCCAAGCCTGCGGCCAAGGCAGCGGCCAAGACAGCCGCCAAGACAGTTGCCAAGGCAGCCGCGAAACCGGCAGCCAAGCCGGCCGCCAAGGTTGCCAAGGCCGCCGCGGTCACCGGGGTCAAGGCGCCTGCCAAGCGCCCCGCAGCGCGCAAGGCGCAGCCCGCCGCGCCTGAAGTCGGCACGGCAGCCAAGCCTGCGCGTGGCCGCAAGATGGTGCAGGTGGGGGACGATGGTCCCTTCGGCCGCACGATCTGATCGCCGGGCCGGCTGACGGCCCATATAAAAGGCGCGGGTCCCGAAAGGGGCTCCGCGCCTTTTTCATTGCGCCGCTGCGGCGTTGTTATTCCGTGGTCACTCCAGGCGTATCTTTGCGTCGCGGATCAGCGCGGCCCAGTCCGTCTGTTCCTTGAGCAGGTATTGGGCCGCGTCCTGGATGCTGCCGCCCAGGGCCGTGCTGCCCTCGGCCTGCAGTTGCTGCTGCACGGCGGGCTGCTGCAGGGCCGCGTTCACGGCGGTGTTCATCTTCTGCACGATGGCAGCCGGCGTGCCCTTGGGCGCGACGATGAGCTTCCAGTCCACGGCCTCGAAGCCTGCATAGCCCGATTCGGCCACGGTGGGCACCTCGGGCAGGATGGGCAGGCGCTTGGCCGAGGTCACGGCCAGGGCGCGCAGCTTGCCGCCCTTGAGCAGCGGATAGACGGCCTGGGGCGTGCCGAACATGTAGTGCGTCTGCTTGCCCAGCAGGTCGGTCACGGCCGGCGCTGCGCCCTTGTAGGGCACGTTGAGCACCTGGATGCCGGCCTTGAAGGCCAGCATCTCGCCGGCCAGGTGGCCTACCGTGCCCGTCGATGCCAGGCCCTGGCGGATGCCGCCCGGGTCGGCCTTGGCGGCCTTGACCAGGTCCTGCACCGACTTCCATGGCGAGTCCTGCGGCACGACCAGCACCGTGGGCTGGGCGGCGACCAGGGCCACGGGGACCAGGTCGGTGCGCGGGTTGAAGGGCATGCTGGGCAGCAGGGCGGGGTTGATGGCGAGGTTGGCGGTCTGGCCCATGCCGAAGGTATAGCCATCCGGCGCGGACTTGGCCACTGCATCCAGGCCGATGTTGCCGCCCGCGCCGGGCTTGTTGTCCACGACCACGGTCCATTTGTTCAGCGTGCCCACGCGCTCGCTGATCTGGCGCGCGACCGCGTCCGTGCCGCCGCCCGGCGTGTAGGGCACGACCATGCGCACGGCGCGTGAGGGCCAGTGGTCAGGCTGTGCCTGGGCCGCCAGCGGGAGCAGGGCGGCAGCCAATGCGGGCAGGGCGCACAGCAGCAACTGGCGGCGCGGGGTGGAACAAGGGCGGGCCTGGGTCTGTGCCTGTGTCCGGTTTTGGGCGGTCGGGTTGCGGTGGATGGCGGGCATGGTGTTGTCTCCGGGAATTTTTGGGAAAAGGCCTCCCCGCCGGGCGCGCGGCAAGCGTCGTCCGGTGTGGGGTGGATGGGGTGCAAGGTTGCAGGGGCGCCGCGCGCCGGGTGGACGGCGGCGCCTTCAGTGGCTCAGCCTGGCTTCAGTGGGAAGCCTTGGCGTGGCTATCGGTGGCGTCGCCCCGGGCCAGGGCCAGGGCCTGCTCGCTGCTGTAGCCCAGGGCGGTGAGGATCTCCAGGCTGTGCTCGCCCAGGCGCGGTGGCGACAGGCGCACATCCAGGCGCTTGCCGTCCAGCGTGAAGGGCAGCAGCACGGTCTTGGTCTCGCGGCCATCGGGCAGGGTGATGGGGGCCAGCGCGCCCGTGGCGTTCAGGTGCGGGTCTTCCAGCAGGTCCTGCGGGCGTGCGATGGGCGCGAAGGGCAGGCCGTTCTTCTCGAAGATCTCCGCAATGTGGGCGGCGCTGTGCGGGGCCATCTTCTCGCGCAGCAGCGGCATCAGCCAGCTGCGCGCCAGCACGCGGTCGTTGTTGCTGCCAAGGCGCGGATCGTCGCGCAGCTCGCCCAGGCCGAAGGCGTCGCAGAACAGGCGCCAGGCGCCATCGCTGACCACGGCCAGGAAGATCTGCTCGCCGTCCCGGACTTCGAACACGTCGTAGATGGCCCAGGCCGAGATGCGTGCCGGCATGGGCGCGGCCGGCTTGCCGGTGACGGCGAACTGCATCATGTGCTGGGCGACCAGGAAGATGTTGTTCTCGAACAGCGCGCTTTGCACTTCCTGGCCGCGCCCGGTCTTCTCGCGCTGGGCCAGGGCGGCCATCGCGCCCATGGCGCCGAACATGCCGCCCATGATGTCGTTGACGCTGGCGCCTGCGCGCAGCGGGTCGCCGGGGCGGCCCGTCATGTAGGCTAGGCCTCCCATCATCTGCACCACTTCGTCCAGCGCCGTGCGGTGCTCGTAGGGGCCGGGTAGAAAGCCCTTGTGACTCACGTAGATGAGGCGCTCGAAGCGGTCCTTGAGGCTGTCGTAGTCCAGGCCCAGCTTGCGCATGGTGCCGGGCTTGAAGTTCTCGCAGACCACGTCGGCCGTGGCGATCAGGCGCAGCGCGGCCTGCTTGCCTTCCTCGGTCTGCAGGTCCAGCGTCAGGCTTTTCTTGTTGCGGTTGAACAGCGGGAAAAAGCCCGAGCCCGAGCCCAGCAGCTTGCGCGTGGCATCGCCGTCGCGGCTGTGGCCCACGGGCTCGATCTTGATGACTTCGGCGCCCAGGTCGGCCAGCATCATGCCGCAGGACGGGCCCATGACCATGTGGGTGAACTCGACCACGCGGATGCCTGCGTAGGGCAGTGGCGTGGCCTGGCCTGCGGCCGTGTCGGGGGAGTTGGGTTGGCTCATGGAAAAACGGTGAATGAATGTGTGGTTTGTCGCTGCGGCTCAGGCCGGTGCGTAGATGCGGGGCACAAAGCCCTTGGGCAGTCCGGCCAGCGGCGTCATGCCGTGCAGTTCCTCACCGGGCAGGCCTGCGGCCAGCGGCTGGCGGGCGGCGATCAGGCGATCGATGTCCACGCCGGTGCGGATGCCCATGGCCTCGAACATGAAGACCAGGTCTTCGGTGACCACGTTGCCCGAGGCGCCGGGTGCATACGGGCAGCCGCCCAGGCCGGCCAGCGAGGCATCAAAGGTACGCACGCCGGCCTCGTAGGCGGCCAGGCAGTTGGCCAGGCCCAGGCCGCGCGTATTGTGCATGTGGGCCGCGCCTGCATGTTCGCCCAGCTCGGCGCGCAGCCGTGTGAACAGGCGCCGCACCTGGGCCGGGTTGGCCATGCCCGTGGTGTCGGACAGGCCCGATTCATCGGCGCCCGCCGCCACGCAGGCCAGGGCCAGTGCAATCACTTCGTCCTCCGGCACCAGCCCCTGCAGGGTGCAGCCGAAGGCCGTGGAGATGCCCGCCTCGATCCGGGCCTGCGGTGCGATCTCGTCGCGCAGCGCGGCAATGGCCCGCACCTCGTCCACCATCTGCATGGGCGTCTTGCGTACATTGGCCATGGAGTGCGCGGGGCTGGCCGAGACGGGCAGCGTGACCTTGTGGGCGCCGGCGCGCAGCGCGGCCTCGGCGCCGCGCAGATTGGGGGCCAGGGCCATCACGGTGACGCCGGGCAGGGTGATGGCCTGGGCGACCACCTCGGCCGCGTCGGCCATCTGCGGCAGCAGCTTGGGCGAGACGAAGGAGCCGACTTCGATCTCCTGCAGGCCTGCATGGGCCAGCGCGGCGATCCAGGCCAGCTTGTGCGCCGTGGACATGGTGGAGGCCACGGACTGCAGGCCATCGCGCGGGCCGACTTCGCTGATGAGTACGTCAAAACGGTGGGAGGACATGGGCAGTTGCATCCGGTGGTGGGTGTCGATGGTGGCGGATTCACCTGTTGACATCGGGGTTCTGTGTGGTTCTAATAGATAGAACTATATTCTCTCTATTGAAATATTCCCTGCTGCACGCGCCATCGTCAAGCCTGCGTGCCTGGGGTTTTCCCTTGGGTGCCTTTTTATGCCTCGCAAATCAGTGACGGAATCGGTGGCCGACGAGAATGCCGCGCCGGGCGGCGTGGCGGCCGTGGACAGGGCCTTGAGCCTGCTGGCAGCGTTTCGCGACGGCGACGACGGGCTGACGCTGGCCCAGTTGTCGGAGCGCACGCGCCTGTACAAGAGCACCGTGCTGCGGCTGCTGGCCTCGCTGGAGCATGGCGGCTGGGTGCTGCGCATGGATGACGGCCGCTACGCCGTGGGCCCGGCCGTGGCGCGGCTGAACACCGTCTATGCCCGGCATTTCTCGCTGGACAGTGTGGTCATGCCCGTGCTGCGCACCCTGGTGCAGGCCACGGGCGAAAGTGCGGCCTACCACGTGCGCCAGGGCCAGGACCGGCTGTGCCTGTACCGCGTGGATTCGCCCCATCCCGTGCGCGACCACGCACGCACGGGCGATCTGCTGCCGCTGGGCCAGGGCGCAGGCGGGCGCGTGCTGTCCGCGTTCGATGCTGAGCTGTACGCCGCATCGCGCGGCGGCAGCCGCACGCAGCTGGCCCGTGTGCGTGCCGATGGCTACTGCGCCATGGTGGGAGACAGGCACCGCGAGATCGCCGGGATTTCGGCCCCCGTGTTCAAGCGCGATGGGGAATTGGCAGCGGCGCTGACACTGACCATGCCAGCCCACCGCTATGAAGAGCGCCACGCCCGCCATGTGCTGGCGGCGGCGCGGGAACTGGGGCTTTTGCTACCCTGAGCCAGGAGGCGTGTGCGGTGCGTGGACTCAGCCCAGGGCCGTGTCCAGCACCATCATCAGCACGAAGCCCAGCATGAGGCCGCCCGTGGCAAAGGCTTCATGGCCCTTGCGGTGCGACTCGGGAATGATTTCGTGGCTGATCACGAACAGCATGGCGCCCGCTGCAAAGCCCAGGCCCCAGGGCAGCATGGCTGCCGAGCCGCTCACGATGGCTGCCCCCAGCACGGCGCCCACGGGCTCCACCAGGCCGGAGGCCATGCCCAGCAACACGGCAAAGCTGCGCTTGTAGCCTGCGGCCAGCAGGGCCACGGCCACCACCAGGCCTTCGGGCACATCCTGTATGGCAATGCCCGTGGCCAGCGCATTGGCGCGCAGTCCGTCGTTGCCCGCATAGCCCACGCCGATGGCCAGGCCTTCGGGCAGGTTGTGCAGGGTGATGGCGAAGACGAACAGCCAGGTGCGCTGCAGCTTGCGCGCGCCTTGCGGGTCCAGGCCTTCGCGGCCCTTGATGAAGTGCTCATGGGGCAGGAGCCTGTCCATGAGCATGAGGGCGGCACCGCCCATCAGGATGGCCGAACCTATGACCCCGCCAGCCGCCCAGCTGCCGCCACCGAACAGTTCCTGGGTGCGCACGGCCTCCAGTCCCGGCAGGATCAGCGAGAAGGCGCAGGCGGCCAGCATGACCCCGGCGCCAAAGCCGAACAGGGTGTCCTGCGTGCGTTCGGACAGGCGCTGGGACAGCATCACGGGCACGGTGCCCAGTGCGGTCGCCAGCGCGGCGGCCGAGCCTCCGGCCAGGGCCTGGAAGACCACCGGATGGTTCTGGGCGTAGGCCCAGAACTGGCTGGTGAGCGCCCAGGCGCCGGCCATCATGATGGCCAGGCCTATCCACAGGCGGATGTTGGACCGTACGCTGGTCTTGGAGCGGAAGCGTTGTGGCAGATCCATGCTGGTCGAGGTCAGAGGTTGGCGTTGCGGACCGTTCAGCCGCGTGCGGCGGCGTAGCGGCGGGCCACTTCGGCCCAGTTGACTACGTTGTAGAACGCCGCGATGTATTCAGGGCGGCGGTTCTGGTACTTGAGGTAGTAGGCGTGTTCCCACACGTCCAGGCCCAGGATGGGGGTGGCGCCGGAGCCGATGCCGGCCATCAGCGGGCTGTCCTGGTTGCCGCTGCTTTCCACGGCCAGCTTGCCGTCCTTGCCCACCACCAGCCAGGCCCAGCCGCTGCCAAAGCGCGTGAGCGCGGCCTGGGTGAAGGCGGCCTTGAAGGCATCGAAGCCGCCCAGTTCACGGTCAATGGCCTGTGCCAGTTCGCCCGAGGGAGCACCGCCGCCGCCCTGGTCCACGGGGGCCATCACGGTCCAGAACAGGCTGTGGTTGGCGTGCCCGCCGCCGTTGTTGCGCACCGCACCGCGAACGCCTTCGGGCAGCAGGGACAGGTCGGCGATCAACTGCTCCACGGGCTGGCTGCCGTGCGGCGTGTCCTTGAGCGCGGCATTCAGGTTGTTCACATAGGCCTGATGGTGCTTGGTGTAGTGGATCTCCATGGTCTGCGCATCGATATGGGGCTCCAGCGCGTCGTAGGCGTAGTTCAGGGGAGGCAGGGTGTAGTTGCTCATGTGGTTTCTTTCAGGGACTACGGGGAAAAAATCGGTGGGTCGCGATGTCTGTGCGACGGCAATCAATGCGCCAGCCGGGGCGGCAGGGCGGTGGCTGTGCAGTCGAAGACGCGGGCCGAGGCCTGAAGCGCCGCATCGATGCGGGGCTGGCTGCCGTGCTGGCGCTGCCACTGCAGCAGGGCTGAATGGGTTTCGCGCATATGACGCCAGGCGGCGCTGCACACGGCGGCCGCATGGTGGCGCGCATCACCGAGGGCCAGCAGGCCCTGGTGCGCCTCGCACAGGTATTCGATGGCCAGTGCGGGCTGCTGGCGCAATGCCAGCAACTCGGCCAGGTTGTGGTGGGAGACCACCCAGGCGGCCATGCAGTGATCGGCGTGTTCCGCCAGCAGCGGGCCGGCGATGAGGCGCTGCGCCACATGCAGGGCCTTCATCTGCATGGCGAGCGCGCTTTCGATCTGGCCTGCATGGAAATGCCCATGGGCGCGGCGCGCCAGCTGTTCCCATTGATTCAGGGATGCTTCGGAGGGTGCCGGGACGGGAGAGGGCAGACTGAGGTCAGAGGTTGCTTGCATATCTGCTGGCTCCGAGATTTTCAGAGGTTCTTTGATATTGATCTGAGAATTGTATTATTCATGAGAATCATTCTCATTCAAAACAAAAATGACCGTATGCAATCCGATGTGTATTTCCTTTCGCGCATCGGCAGGATGCGGATGCCTGGCTTCCAGGCGAAAAAAAGCCCCGCAGGCGGCAATGCCTGCGGGGCGGGTCGCAGTCTGGCGGTGACTTAGACCTGGTCGGCCGACAGGCCTGCGGTCTGGCTGAAGCCGCCGTCCACGTAGGTGATCTCGGCCGTCACGCCCGAGGCGAGGTCCGACAGCAGGAAGGCGGCCACATTGCCCACGTCCTCGATGGTCACGTTGCGGCGCAGCGGCGATGCATCGGCCACGCGGCCCAGCAGCTTGCCGAAGTCCTTGATGCCCGATGCGGCCAGGGTCTTGATGGGACCGGCCGAGATGCCGTTGGCGCGAATGGCGCGGCCGTCTGCCGTGCGGCCCACGGCCTCGGCCAGGTAGCGCACCGAGGCTTCCAGCGATGCCTTGGCCAGGCCCATGGTGTTGTAGTTGGGGATGGAGCGCAGGGCGCCCAGGTACGACAGGGTCAGCAGCGAGGACTTGTCGTTGAGGTAGGGCAGGGCCGCCTTGGCCATGGCCGGGAAGCTGTAGGCGCTGATGTCGTGCGCGATCTTGAAGCCTTCGCGCGACAGACCGTCCAGGAAGTTGCCGGCGATGGCCTCGCGCGGCGCAAAGCCGATGCTGTGCACGAAGCCGTCGAATTGGCCCCAGGTCGCGCCCAGGTCGGCGAACAGCTTGTCGATCTGGGCATCGTCTGCCACGTCGCAGTCAAAGATCAGCTTGGAGTCGAATTCGGCGGCGAACTCGGTGATGCGGTCCTTGAAGCGCTCGCCCACATAGCTGAAGGCCAGCTCCGCGCCCTGTGCATGGCAGGCCTTGGCGATGCCGTAGGCGATGGAGCGGTTGGACAGAACGCCCGTGATCAGCAGTTTTTTACCGGCGAGAAAGCCCATTGTTGTTCTCCAGAGAAAGTGAGTGGAAGTGCGCACCAGCTGGCGGCGACGGCCGGGGCCCGCGTCAGCGTTTGCCAGCGGAAGGGCTGGCTGCGTGGTGCAGAATTGTCGCATGCGCCATTGGATGATTTCTTCGCTGCTGCTGGCCTCGGCGTGTGTGCCGGCCTGGGGCTCGCATGCCTATGCCCTGTGGGGCGAGCCCCGCTATGCCGAGGGCTTCAGCCATTTCGACTATGTCAACGCCAAGGCCCCCAAGGGCGGCGAGCTGCGCCTGGTGAGCAATCTGCGCATCTCCACCTTTGACAAATACAACCCGTTCACCATCAAGGGGTCGTCGCCCGCCTATCTGGCGGAGCTGATGTTCGACACCTTGCTGTGGCCCTCGCTGGACGAGACCGCCACCGGCTACGGATTGCTGGCCGAAGATGTGCAGGCCGCGGCCGACGGCCTGTCCGCCACATTCCGGTTGCGGCCCCAGGCCCGCTTTCACAACGGAAAGCCCGTGCTGGCCGCCGATGTCAAGTTCAGCTATGACACGCTGGTGGGCCCGCATGCACTGCCCGGCTACAGAACGCTGTTCTTCGATGTGGCGGGCGTCGATGTGCTGGACGAGCGCACCGTGCGCTTTCGCTTCAAGCAGCCGAACCGGGAATTGCCGCTGACCGTGGGGGCCATTCCAGTGTTCAGCCGCGACTGGGGCGTGGAAAACGGCAAGGCCAAGCCCTTCGACCAGGTGGTGACGGACACGCCCATCGGCAGCGGGCCCTACAAGATAGGTCCCGTGCGATTCGGCAAGGACATCACCTATGTGCGTGACCCGGACTACTGGGGCCGCGACTTGCCTGTGCGCGTTGGCACGGCCAATTTCGATCGCATCTCCGTCAAGATCTACCGCGACAACACGGCGAGGCTGGAGGCGCTGAAGGCCGGGGAGTTCGACCTCATGCGCTTTTACAGCGCCGGTGACTGGGCGCGGCGCCTGTACGGCAAGCGTTTCGACCGGGGCGAGCTGGTCAAGGGCGAGTTCAGCAACAAGCTGCCATCGGGATTCCAGAGCTATGTGCTCAACGTGCGCCGGCCTGTGCTGCAGGACGTCCGGGTGCGCCGCGCCCTGGGCCTGGCCATGGACTACGAGTGGATGAACCGGCAGATGTTCTACGGTTCCTACCAGCGCGTGCGCGGGCTGTTCGGCAACACGGCCTGCGAGACCCATGGCGAGCCCTCGCCAGAGGAGTTGGCGCTCATGGAGCCCTTGCGCAAGAGCATTCCGCCGGAGGCCTTCGGCCCCATGGCCGAGCCGCCGCGCACCGATGGCGACAGCTCGTTGCGCGGAAATCTGCGCCAGGCGCGGCAATTGCTGGCCGATGCCGGCTGGACCATTCAGGATGGCGTGCTGCGCAACGCGCGGGGCCAGGCCATGGAACTGGAGTACCTGGACAGCAGCGAGTCGGGCATACGCCAGGTCTCGCCCTGGATACGCAATCTGGAAAAGCTGGGCATCCGGCTGCGCTTTCGCTCGGCGGACTTTGCGCTGTACCAGCAGCGCGTGGAAAAGTTCGACTACGACATCATCTCCATCGCCTACCAGGGCACGAACAATCCGGGCCAGGAATTCGCCGACCTGTTCGGCAGCCAGGCGGCGGCAACCGAGGGTTCCGGCAATTTCCCCGGCGTGAAGAACCCGGCGGTCGACGCCATGATCCGCCGCATGACCGAGGCCAAGACAGAGGCGCAACTGTTGCCTGCCTGCCACGCACTCGAACGCATCATCACGCACGGCCACTACCTGATTCCGCAGTGGAGCGCGGGCACGCACCGCATGGTCTACGACTCCTGGCGCCTGGTGCGGCCGGCCGTGGTTCCTGCCTATGCGAAGGGCGAGAGCTGGGCCATGGACACCTGGTGGGCCCGCATGCCGGTGCTGACCGCGCCGCCTCCATGAGCCAGCGTTGCGGCTGTGTCGTTGCGATCCGTTGCATGATGAGGACGTCCCCCGGCCGGGGCCCCTCCCCGCAATGGACATAATGCAAGACTTCTTATGTGGGCCTACATATTCAAACGCTTGCTGCTGATGGTGCCGACCCTGCTGGGCGTACTACTGCTGACCTTCGTGGTCGTGCAGTTCGTGCCCGGTGGCCCGGTCGAGCAGTATCTGGCCGAGGCCAAGGCCAGCGTGGGCCGTGGCGGCGAGGGCGGTGGCCTGGCCTACCGTGGCAACCAGGGGGTGGACCCCCAGCGCATAGAGCAGATCAAGGCCCTCTACGGCTTTGACAAGCCGGCCCATGAGCGCTTTTTCCAGATGCTCGGGCAGTTCGCGCGGTTCGACCTGGGGCGCAGTTTCTTTCAGAACAAGGATGTCTGGCAGCTGATCAAGGAGAAGCTGCCGGTCTCGGCCAGCCTGGGACTGTGGACCTTTTTCATCAGCTACCTCGTTGCCGTGCCGCTGGGCATTGCCAAGGCCGTGCGGGCCGGCTCGCGGTTCGACTTCGCCACCACGCTGCTGATCCTGGTCGGCTATGCGATTCCGGGTTTCGTGCTGGGCGTGGCGCTGTTGGTGATCTTTGGCGGCCAGTTGCAGTGGTTTCCGCTGCGCGGGCTGACTTCCTCCAACTGGGACGAGTTGTCCTGGGGCGCGCGCATTGTGGACTATCTCTGGCATATCGCGCTGCCGGTGACGGCCATGGTGGCGGGCAGCTTCGCCATCACGGCCATGCTGACAAAGAATGCCTTCCTGGAGGAGATTCGCAAGCAGTACGTGCTGACTGCGCGTGCCAAGGGCCTGTCCGAGCGGCAGGTGCTCTACCGCCATGTGCTGCGCAACGCGCTGATCCCCATCGTCACCGGATTTCCGGCCGCCTTCATCGGGGCCTTCTTCACGGGCTCGCTGCTGATAGAGACGCTGTTCTCGCTGGACGGCCTGGGCCTGCTCAGCTATGACAGCGTGATTCGGCGCGACTATCCCGTGGTGCTGGGCACGCTGTATCTGTTCACGCTGATCGGCCTGGTGACCAAGCTGGTCAGTGACCTTTGTTATGTGTGGGTGGATCCGCGTGTACGGTTTGATTGAGCGCCCCCTGAACGGCTGCGCCGCTTCCCCCTCTTGCTTTGCGGGGGGAGCGTTCGGGCCATTGGCGGCTGGCGCAGGCCCTTACCTGGTGTCCCTGACTTTGGGCGGTCGCGCCACTGTGATGCAGCAACATGGAAACTGAGATGCACTCCCTTGCCGCTCCAGGCGCAGGGCTGCCCGGGGCAGCGCCTGTACCGCTGGCTGTGGTGGCAGTGTCGCCGGCGCGGCGGGCCTGGATGCGGTTCAGGCGCAATCGGCTGGGGTATTGGAGCCTGGTCGCTTTTTGCGTGATGGTGGTGCTGAGCCTGGGCGCCGAGCTGATCAGCAACGACCGGCCCCTGGTGGTGCGCTATGAGGGCCAGACCTACTGGCCGCTGTGGAACGATTATTCCGAGAAGACTTTCGGCGGCGACTTCGAGACGGCCACCGACTACCTGGACCCCTTCATCCGCGACCGCCTGCGCCAGGGCGACAACTGGGCGCTTTATACGCTCAATCCCTATGGGCCACAGGCGCTGAACTACTTTGCGACCTCGCCCAATCCGGCGCCGCCCTCGCGCGACAACCTGCTGGGTACCGATGACCGGGGGCGCGACCTGCTGGCCCAGCTGATCTACGGGTTTCGCGTCAGCGTGCTGTTTGCGCTGGCGCTGACGGCGTCGGGCGTGGTGCTGGGCGTGGTGACGGGGGCCGTCCAGGGTTTTTTCGGCGGCAGGACCGATCTGGCATTCCAGCGCTTCATCGAGATCTGGGGCTCCATGCCCGAGCTGTATCTGCTGATCATCTTCAGCGCGGTGCTGGCGCCCAGCGTCTCGCTGCTGCTGGTGCTGCTGTCGCTGTTCGGCTGGATGGGCCTGTCGGACTACGTGCGTGCCGAGTTCCTGCGCAACCGCCAGCTGGACTATGTGAAGTCGGCGCGGGCGCTGGGCGTGGGCAATGGCGCGCTGATCTGGCGCCATCTGCTGCCCAACAGCATGACGCCCGTGGTGACCTTTTTGCCGTTTCGCATGAGTGCGGCCATCCTGGCCCTGACCTCGCTGGACTTCCTGGGGCTGGGTGTGCCGCCTGACACCCCCAGCCTGGGTGAGCTGCTGAACCAGGGCAAGAACAGCATCGATGCCTGGTGGATCTCGCTGTCCACCTTTGCCGTGCTGGTGGTTACGCTGCTGCTGCTGACCTTCATGGGCGATGCGCTGCGCGATGCGCTGGACCCGCGCAAGGCCGCTGCCAGCGATGCCGCCCCCGGTGTCGATGCAAAGGACGCCGCATGAACGCAGAGCAGCCGGCAATGGAGCTACCTTCGCCCCCCGGCCGTGGCCGGACATTGCTGTCCGTGCGCAACCTGCGCGTGCGCTTCGGCAGCAAGGATGTGGTGCACGGCGTGAGCTTCGACCTGGCGGCAGGCGAGAAGCTGGCGCTGGTGGGCGAGTCCGGCTCGGGCAAGACCATCACCGCGCTGTCGCTGCTGCGGCTGGCTGGAGATGCTCAGCTGGGCGGCCAGGCCCTGTTCGACGGCCGCGACCTGCTGCGCCTGCCCGAGCGCGAGATGCGCGCCGTGCGCGGCGGCGACGTGGCCATGATTTTCCAGGAGCCCATGACGGCGCTCAACCCGCTGATGACCGTGGGCGAGCAGGTGGGCGAGGTGCTTCGCCTCAAGCAGGGGCTGACGCGAGCGCAATCCCTGGTTCAGGCCACCGAATTGCTGGCGACCACCGGCATTGCCGAGCCTGTGCGCCGCGCCCGCGCCTTTCCCCACCAGCTCAGTGGCGGGCAGCGCCAGCGCGCCATGATCGCCATGGCGCTGGCCAGCAGCCCGCGCCTGCTCCTGGCCGATGAGCCGACGACGGCACTCGATGTCACGCTGCGCGGCCAGATCCTGCAGTTGCTCGATGACCTGCAGCGCCAGACCGGCATGGCCGTGCTGATGATCACGCACGACCTGCATCTGGTGCGGCGCTTTGCCGACCGCGTGGCGGTGATGGAGCGCGGGCAATTGGTGGAGCAGGGCGGGGTGTCGGCGGTCATGGCGGCTCCGCGCCATGCCTATACGCGCAAGCTGCTGGCCAGCGTGCCGCGCCGCGACCTGATCGAGGTGGAGGCAGGCGCCCAGGCCACGGCTGGCGAGCCGCTGGTGCAGGCACAGGGCCTCAAGGTCAGCTATCCGGTGCCGCTGGCAGGCATGCGCGGATGGTTCGGCCAGGGGCGCTTCGTCGCCGTGCAGTCCGCAGACCTGGCGCTGTTGCCCGGGCGTACCGTGGGTGTGGTCGGTGAATCGGGATCGGGCAAATCCACGCTGGCCCAGGCCGTGCTGGGGCTGCTGCCCCATGAAGGCCGGCTGCGCATTGCCGGCCATGCCTGGCAGCAGCCAGCCACGCGCAACTCGCCCGCCAACCGTGCGCTGCGGCGCAAGGTGCAGGTGGTGTTCCAGGACCCGTATTCATCGCTGTCGCCCCGGCTGACGCTGGAGCAGATCGTTGGCGAAGGCCTGCGCGTGCATGCGCCGTCGCTGACGGCGCCGCAGCAACGCGACCGCATCGTGGAGATGCTGTCGGCCGTGGGCCTGACGCAGGAACAGTTTCCCGGCCTGCTGGACCGCTATCCCCACGAATTCTCGGGAGGCCAGCGCCAGCGCATCGCCATTGCACGCGCCCTGGTGCTGGAGCCCGAGGTGCTGGTGCTCGACGAGCCCACCAGCGCGCTGGATGTGACCATTCAGCAGCAGGTGCTGGGCCTGCTGCAGCGGCTGCAGCGCGAGCGGGGACTGGCCTATCTGCTGATCACGCATGACGTGGACGTGATCCGCGCCATGGCCCATGACGTGGTGGTCATGAAGGACGGCGCCATCGTCGAATCCGGCCCCGTCGCCCAGGTGCTGGGCGCGCCGCGCCAGGCGTACACGCAGCGGCTGGTGGAGGCCGCCGGCTTCTCGGGCGACGGCATGCCCGAGGGGTTCTGAGGCAGTTGCCGGTCCGCGCTACCAGCTGCCCGTGGGATTGACTCCGTCCTGCAGGATCCACTGGACCTTGTCCACGGGCACGCCCAGCAGCCGGGCCTGTGCCAGCAGGCGTGCCGCCACGCCCTCGGCCAGTTCGGGCGTGCGCGAAAGAATCCAGAAATAGCGCAGGTCCGATCCCACCACCATGGCCCAGCGGTACTCGGCATCAAGAGCCACCACGTTGTAGCCGCCGTAGAACGGGCCGAAGAAAGAGACCTTGAGCGCCGCAACGTCCGGGCCGTGCACCGTGCGGGCCTTGCCCTCGGAGGATTTCCAGCGCCGGTGGCGGGCGTCGTAGCCCCGGTTCAGCACATGCACCGTGCCGTCGGGAAGCTGTGTGTACTCGGCCTGGGTGCGCTCCAGGCCTTTTTCGAAACTGTGGTCGATGCGGGCCACTTCATACCAGCGGCCCATGTAGCGCTGGATGTCCCAGCCGCGCACCGGCTCCACGGTAGGGGGGATGGGTGGGTTGCGCAGGCCCTTCCACAGCAACGCGGCTGCGGCGGCGCCTACGGCAAGCCCTGCCAGGCCGGCCGTGGGCAGCACCCAGGCGGGGCGGGAAGTGGATGGGGTAGTTGACTCTGTATTGGGGTGGCGGGGTGACATGGTGCGGAACTCCGTGTTCAGGCAGACGTGCATGCCAGGGTCTTGCGCGCTTGGCAGCGTGCTCCTACTTTAGGACAGAAAACCGGGCTGCAGTGTAGGTCGGCGCTGCCTGCGCCGGTGCTGTGCGGGCCGCGCAACGCTGGAACTTTCCCTATGCCAGAGCAGGCCATGTGTTTTTTTGTGCGCGGTCATGCAGGTCTATGGCCTAATTGCGCGTTCTCATTTTTTTGAAGAAGGAAATGCCATGGGCAACAAGATCGTTACCGAAGCCGACCGCAAGTTCACTCCCCAGCCCCCCCTGCCCAACGGCGTCACCCTGCCGACGCCCGGCCGTGGCCAGCGCGTGAGCCGCGCCCGTGGCGCCCACACCCACACCAAGAAGAACCCCGGCAAGCGTCACCGCTGAGCACGGCGGGCCGCATGCGCGCCTGCTGCGGCCGCGTTCTGAAAGCAAAAGCCCTCTTACGAGGGCTTTTGCTTTTGAGGCGGTGTTCTCAATGCTGCAGTGCCTGGAGCTTGCGGCGCAGCATTTGCACTTCCTCGATCAGGTCCGCCGTCAGCGCGGCCAGCTGAGGGTCGGCATCGAAGCTGTGCTCCAGATGGGCTATGCGGCGCGCGCGCACCAGGGTCTGGCTGCTGAAGCGCCACTGTGCCTGCGGCGCGGCCGCTTCGCCGGACGGCTCGTTTTCGCAGTACAGCACGCCGGTCTGCACACGCTCCACCACCCAGGCGGTGTTGCGCTGGCAGTGGCGGGCCAGATCCTGCAGGTCCAGAGCGCCTTCGCCCAGCAGTTCTGCGGGTTCGTAGAAGGGGTACAGCGGCGTGCTCATCGCGTGGCTCCTTGGCCCGCTGCGTGCTGGCGGGCATCGAACGAGGGAAAGGCCTGGGCCAGTGCCGCATAGGCCTGGCGCTGGGCGTCGGTCTGGGGCTCTGGCAGGGCGATGCCCAGTACCAGGTACAGGTCGCCCGGCGTGGCGGCGGGCAAGCCCTTGCCCTTGATGCGCAGCTTGCGGCCAGCGCGGCTGCCTGCGGGCACGCTGACCTCGAATTCACCGGCAATGGTGGCCACGCGGACCGGGCCGCCCAGTGCGGCTTCCCAGGGGGCCAGGGACACGGGCTGGTAGACATCCTTGCCCTCGGCCCACCAGCGCGGATCATGGCGCAGGTGCACTTCCAGCAGCAGATCGCCTGCCGGGCCGTTGCCCAGGCCCGGGCCGCCCTGTCCGGCCAGGCGGATCATCTGGCCTTCGCGCACGCCCTTGGGAATGCTGACCTGCAATTCCTTGTCGCGCGCCACGGGGTGTCCGTCCTCATCCAGCACCGTGGTGCGCAGGTGCAGGCTGCGCTGCGCGCCCTGGTAACTGTCCAGCAGGTCCAGCTCGATGCTGGCGTGCTGGTCCTGCCCGCGCAGGTCAGGCGGAGCGCGATGCTGGCCGCCTCCGCCCGCATAACGGGCACGCGCGCCCTGGCCGAACATCTGTGAGAAGAACTCGCTGAAGTCCGCGTCGCCCTCCGGCATGGCGCCGTCGCTGCTGCGAAAGTGAAAGTCCTGCCCTTCCCAGCCGGGCGGTGGCTGGAAGCCGCCGGCGCCGGGCCCGCTGCGGCGCGGCGCATCGGCCAGGGCGTCATAGGCTGCGCGCTTTTCGGGGTCCGACAGCACGGCATTGGCTTCGTTGACTTCGGCCATGCGCTCGGAGGCGTCAGCCTCCTTGCTGACATCGGGGTGGTACTTGCGCGCCAGCTTGCGGTAGGCCTTCTTGATGTCATCGGCACTGGCCTGCCTGTCCACGGCCAGGATGCGGTAGTAGTCCTTGTAATCCATGAATTTCCGTCCTCCGGCCCTTGCGGGCGATGTTCTGGACAAACCCGAAGGCAGCATAGCCCGGTCATGGCAGGGTCTCAACCGATGGGCCTTTTCCTGCTTGACTGGCATCTTGTGACGGGTTCATTACATTCGCGCGTCGGCAGGACGGAACAGGAGGCGTCGGACATGGCACATGGCAGTCGGTGGCGGGCTGGGCGGGGGCGTCCAGGCTCCAGGGGATGGAGGGCCCTGCTGGGCGCATGGCTGGTGGCCGGCGCGTGTGGAACCTGCGGGGTGATGGCGCAGACCGCGCAGACCATGCAGCCAGCACCGGGCGTGCCCATGGCAGACCTGCCGCCGGCCGTGGTCAGCGCCCCGCTGCCCGATGTGGGCTCCATGGCCTCCAGGGTGCTGGCCTGCACGGCCTGCCATGGTCCCGAGGGCCGGGCCACCCCCAGCGGCTACTTTCCGCGCATTGCGGGCAAACCCGCGGGCTATCTGTACCGCCAGCTCAAGAACTTCCAGCAAGGGCGCCGCAGCTATCCGGCCATGAACCGGCTGATCGAATTCATGTCGGACGACTATCTGCGCCAGATCGCCACGCACTTCGCAGGCCTGGAGCTTCCCTATGCCCCGCCCGTGCCGGCGCAACTGCCGCCCGCTGAACTCGCCCGTGGCGAGCAACTGGTCTTGCGGGGCGACACGCAGCGCGGCCTGCCCGCCTGCGCTGCCTGCCATGGTGAGCGGCTCATGGGTGCGGGTGACGATGTTCCGGGCCTGCTGGGCCTGTCGCGCGACTATCTGAACAGCCAGATCGGTGCCTGGCGCTCCGGCCAGCGCAAGGCGGCAGCGCCCGACTGCATGGACCAGGTGGCCAAGGCGCTGACGGCGCAGGAGGTCGTGGCCGTCACGGCCTGGCTGTCATCGCGCCCTGCACTGGCGGCGCCGGGCGGACATGAAGCCCTGGCCCTGCCCATGCCGCTGCGCTGCGGCGCCGTGGCCGCCATTGCTGGCCAGGAGGGCAAGCCATGAACACCCTGACAGAAAACGCGGCAAGCGGGAACACACGCAGGCGGCGGCTGGCGAGGGTGGCAGGGCTGGCGTTGCTGATCATCGCCCTGCTGGGCGCGCTCCTGGTCTGGCTCAACCTGCGGGGCGAGCAGGGCGTGCACGCCTATGGCCATGGCGGCTGGTCAGGCGCGCGCGAAACGCCAACTGCCTTGATAGAGCGCGGTGCCTACCTGGCCCGCGTGGGCAGTTGCGCAGGCTGCCATACGGCGGCTGGCGGCGCCGAGTATGCGGGCGGGCGGGGCCTGCCCACCTCGTTCGGCACGCTGTACACCAGCAATCTCACGCCTGACAAGGAAAGTGGCCTGGGGCTGTGGACGGCCCAGGACTTCTGGCGTGCAATGCATAACGGGCGGTCACGGGAAGGGCGCCTGCTGTATCCGGCCTTTCCATATGACAGCTACACCCATGTGACGCGCGCCGACTCGGACGCATTGTTTGCCTATCTGCAAAGCCTGCCTGCCGTGCGCGCGCAGGTGCCCCGGCATGCGCTGGACTTTCCCTATGGCTGGCAGGGCTCGCTGGCTGTCTGGCGCGCGCTGTTCTTCACCCCGCAGGATTGGCAGGACCGGCCGCAGAAGGCGGCTGCCTGGAATCGCGGTGCCTATCTTGCCCAGGGCCTGGGGCACTGCGCGGCCTGCCATGCACCGCGCAACGGCATGGGCGCCTCGTCCCAGGCCATGTCCGGTGGTTTTGTGGCAGGGCAGGCCTGGTATGCGCCGTCGCTGCTGGACCCAGGCGAAGCCGGCGTGCGCGCAGGCCAGGAGTCCGCCTGGGTGCAGTTGCTGCAGACGGGCTCGGGTCCTTCGGGATCGGCGCTGGGCCCCATGGCCGAAGTCGTGGCACGCAGCACCCAGCACTGGCAGCCGCAGGATCTGCAGGCCCTTGCTTCCTACCTGCAGGAGCAGGGCGCGGCAGCAGGCCCGCCCAGGAGCAGGCCTGCGGCCGCGCCCGTGCCATCCGGGCAAATGGCCTTGGGGCGGGCCATCTACGAGCGGCAATGCGCGGTTTGCCATGGTGCCGAGGGCCAGGGAACGCCGGGCGCGTTTCCCGCGCTTGCGGGCAATGCCTCCGTGACCCTGGCCGAGCCGCGCAACCTGTTGCTGGTGTTGCTGGAGGGGGGCTACCCACCCTCCACCCGGCAGCAGCCGCAGCCGCACGGCATGCCACCTTTCGGTCATGTGCTGTCCGACGCACAGGTGGCCGCCGTGGCCAGCTATGTGCGCAACGCCTGGGGCAACAAGGCGGCGGAAATCGGTAACATGGAGGTTTATCGTGCCCGGGAAGGGCGTGGTTTCTGAGAGGCTTTCATGGATTCAATGGCCGGCAAGCTGCCGGACGACAGCGACGCCACCCGCCCCTGGTGGGTGGTTTGCCTGTGCGCGCAATGGTGCGGCGTTTGCAACCAATACCGAAGCACGTTTGCGGAACTGGCAAGCCAGTTCCCGCAGATGCGCTTTGTCTGGCTTGATGTCGAGGACCGCGAGGACGTGGCCGGAGACCTGGACATCGAAACCTTCCCCTCGCTGCTGGTGGCCGATGGCGAGCGCGCACGTTTTCTGGGGCCGGTGCTGCCCCAGGCGGGGGTTGTGGCGCGCATGCTGCAGTCATTGGCCCAGGACCCGGGCGCGGCCCCTGCCGACCCCGCCGAGGCGCAGGCCCTCTTGAGGCGGCTCCAGTCGGCACAGGCGCTGGAGCGCGTTGGCGTCTGAGCCTCGGGCAAGGGCGGGTGGGCCGGCATGAGGCGCCTCGTCCTGTCCCCGCTTTTGTGCGGGGCGGGCTTGGCCTGAAGGTCGTTTGCGGATACAATGGCATATTCACGACCAAACGGGCGGGTACCAACCGCCCTTTTTTTTGGGCGATCTTCGGGCGACCTTCGGGATTGCCATGGGGCTCGGCGCTGTTGGGACATGGCTGCTGCCAATGTTTCAGGGGCGTTCCGGGTCTTTTGTGTTTGCAGGACTGAATTTAAATACACGTGGCACTACAGCAAATCGTTGAACAAACCGTGACAGGTCTGGGCTATGACCTGGTGGAAATAGAACGCTCGGCGGGCGGGCTGTTGCGCGTCACAATTGATTTGCCTTGGCAGCCCCCGGTGGAGGGCGGGCCGGTGGTGCCGGAGCAGTTCGTGACAGTCGAGGACTGCGAGAAGATCACGCGCCAGCTGCAGTTCGCGCTTGAGGTTGATGGCGCAGATTACACGCGCCTTGAGGTCTCCTCCCCTGGTATCGACCGCCCCCTGCGGCACGAGCAGGACTTCACCCGCTTTGTCGGTGAAGTCATCGACCTGACCCTCAAGGAGCCCATCGGCGCCGCCGCTGAAGGGCAGGTCAGCGCCAATCGCAAGAAATTCCGCGGCACGCTGGAGCGTGCCGAAGATGGTGGCTGGCAGATCGTCTGGAGCGACGAGCCACCCGTCAAGCCTGGCCAGAAGGTCAGCAAAAAGCGTGTTCCCGCGCCCCTGCAGGCGCTGGGCTTCACTCTGGAGGAGCTGCGCGAGGCGCGTCTGGCTCCCATCGTGGATTTCAAGGGGCGTTCTGCCAAGCCGGTCTGATCGGAGCAGGCAGGGTACGTCGAATCATTGGGGCAGGAAGGGCACTGCCATCCCCTTCCTGTGTGATTGAAATAGGAGAGTCGTCGCATGAATCGCGAATTGTTGATGTTGGTAGAAGCCATTTCGCGCGAAAAGAACGTGGAGCGCGATCTGGTGTTCGGTGCAGTGGAATCGGCCCTGGCCCAGGCCACCAAGAAGCTGTACCAAGGTGAGGTGGACATCCGCGTGGCCATCGATCGCGATAGCGGTAACTACGACACCTTCCGCCGCTGGCTGGTGGTGCCCGATGATGCGGGCCTGCAAAACCCCGATGCCGAAGAAATGCTGATGGACGCACAGGACCGCGTCCCCGGTATCTCCGAAGGCGAGTACATCGAGGAAGAGATCGAGTCGGTGCCCATCGGCCGCATCGGCGCCATGGCGGCCAAGCAGGTCATCCTGCAGAAGATCCGTGACGCCGAGCGCGAAATGCTGCTCAACGAGTTCCTGTCGCGCGGCGACCGGATCTTCACGGGCACCGTCAAGCGCATGGACAAGGGCGACATCATCGTCGAGGCCGGCCGTGTCGAAGGACGCCTGCGCCGCAACGAGATGATCCCCAAGGAAAACCTGCGCAACGGCGACCGCGTGCGGGCCATGATCATGGAAGTGGACGCCACGCTGCGCGGCGCGCCCATCATCCTGTCGCGCTCGGCGCCCGAGTTCATGGTCGAGCTGTTCCGCAACGAAGTGCCCGAGATCGAGCAGGGCCTGCTGGAGATCAAGAGCTGCGCTCGCGATTCCGGCAGCCGCGCCAAGATCGCCGTGCTCAGCCATGACAAGCGTGTCGATCCCATCGGCACCTGCGTCGGCGTGCGAGGCACCCGTGTCAACGCCGTCACCAATGAACTGGCTGGCGAGCGCGTGGACATCGTGCTGTGGTCCGAAGACCCTGCACAGTTCGTGATCGGCGCGCTGGCTCCGGCCAATGTGTCGTCCATCGTTGTGGACGAGGAAAAGCATGCCATGGACGTGGTGGTTGACGAGGAAAACCTCGCCATCGCCATCGGCCGTGGCGGTCAGAATGTTCGCCTGGCTTCCGAGCTCACCGGCTGGAAGATCAACATCATGGACGCGGCTGAGTCTGCGCAAAAGCAGGCGGACGAGTCCGCTGTTGCGCGCCAGCTGTTCATGGAAAAGCTCGATGTGGACGAGGAAATCGCCAACATCCTCATCGAGGAAGGTTTCGAGACCCTGGAAGAAGTGGCCTATGTGCCGCTGCAGGAAATGCTCGAAATCGAGGCGTTCGACGAAGAGACGGTGAACGAGTTGCGCACCCGGGCGAAAGATGCACTGCTGACGCAGGAAATCGCGCACGAGGAAAACGTGGGCAAAGTGTCGCAGGATCTGCTGACGCTCGAGGGAATGACTCCGGAGATCGTGGACAAGCTGGCCGAGGCCGATGTGCACACCCGAGACGATCTGGCCGATCTGGCCATCGACGAGTTGACCGAGCTGACCGGGCAGACCGAGGAAGAAGCGAAGGCTTTGATCATGAAGGCGCGTGAACACTGGTTCACCGAAGGGCAAGAGTAAGGTCAGGGAGGTTCAGAGCATATATGTCCAGTAATACGGTTGCCGAGTTTGCAAGAGAGCTCAACAAGACCCCTGACACGTTGCTGCAGCAGCTCAAGGCTGCAGGCGTCGCCAAGGACAACGCATCGGATGCGTTGACCGACGGCGACAAGCAGCAACTGCTCAGCCATCTGCAGGCCAGCCACGGAAGTGGCGCCAAGAAGATCACGCTGACCAAACGGTCCACAAGCGAGATCAAGCAGGCCGATTCGTCGGGCCGCGCCCGCACCATCCAGGTGGAAGTGCGCAAGAAGCGCACCTTCGTCAAGCGTGACGAGGTCGCCGAGGGCGCCTCCGATCCCGCTGTCGTTGCCGCTGCCCAGGAGCAGCGCGCGGCATCGGAGCGCGAGTCCCAGGATCTGGTGCGCCGCGAAGGGGAAGCACGTCGCCAGGCCGAAATGATCGGCCGCGAGGAGGAAGAATTGGCACAGCAACGCCGTGAGCGCGAAGAGCGCGAACTAGTTCAACAACGCGAACGAGAAGCCGAAGAGCGCGCAAGCGCCTATGCGGCTGCAGAAGCCGCAAAGATCCTCGAGGCCAACCGCGCGAAGCAGGAAGCTTCGCGTGAGCAGGCTGCAGGCCAGGCCGCGCGCGCCGAAGCCCAGGTTGCGGCTCGCGTCAAGGCCGAGGAAGAGTCCAAGGCCCGCGCGGCCGAGGAAGCCGAACGCGCCAAGGATCTGGAAGACCGCCGCCGCAAGGCGCTGGCCGAGGCCGAAGCCATTCGCGCCATGATGGCTGCGCCCAAGAAGGTGCTCGTGGCCAAGAAGCCTGAAGAGCCCAAGCCCGTGGCCAAGCCTGCAGCGCCCGCTGCCGGCGATGCCAAGAAGACCACGCTGCACAAGCCCGCTGGCACGACCGCCGGTGGAGCCGGTGCGCGTGCGGGTGCGCCTGCCGGTGCCGGCAAGGAAGTCAAGTCCGCCAAGCTCTCCTCGAGCTGGGCTGGCGATGGCAAGAAGAAGGAAATCAAGACCCGTGGCGACAGCTCCGGTGGCGTGGGTGGCCGTTCCAACTGGCGCGGCGGCCCGCGTGGCGGCCGTCGTGGCAATGACCGTCATGACGGTCAGCACCAGAGCGCGGCAGCGGAATTCCGCGCCATCGAAGTGCACGTGCCCGAGACCATCACCGTGGCCGAGCTGGCGCACAAGATGTCGGTCAAGGCGTCCGAGCTGATCAAGGTGCTGATGAAGATGGGCCAGATGGTCACCATCAACCAGCCTCTGGACCAGGACACGGCCATGATCGTGGTCGAGGAAATGGGCCACACGGCCAAGGTTGCCGCGCTGGACGATCCCGAAGCCTTCACGGCCGAGGAAGTGTCCCAGCAGGAAGCTGCCCAGGAGTCGCGTGCTCCCGTGGTCACCGTCATGGGCCACGTGGACCACGGCAAGACCTCGCTGCTGGACTACATCCGCCGCACCAAGGTTGCGTCGGGCGAAGCCGGTGGCATTACCCAGCACATCGGTGCCTACCATGTGACGACGCCCCGCGGCATCGTCACCTTCCTGGATACCCCGGGCCACGAGGCCTTCACGGCCATGCGTGCCCGTGGTGCCCAGGCCACCGACATCGTCATCCTGGTGTGCGCGGCCGACGACGGCGTGATGCCCCAGACCAAGGAAGCCATCAAGCACGCGAAGGCGGCTGGTGTGCCCATCGTGGTTGCCATCACCAAGGCCGACAAGCCCGATGCCAACCTCGACCGCGTCAAGCAAGGTCTGGTGGCCGAGCAGGTGGTGCCTGAAGAGTACGGCGGCGAGTCCCCGTTCATCGCCGTGTCCTCCAAGACCGGCCAGGGCATCGACGAGCTGCTGGAGCAGGTTCTGCTGCAGGCCGAAGTGCTGGAGCTGACCGCTCCCGTGGAAGCCGCTGCCAAGGGCCTGGTCATCGAAGCCCAACTGGACAAGGGCCGCGGCCCTGTGGCCACGGTGCTGGTGCAGTCCGGTACGCTGAAGGTGGGCGACGTGGTGCTGGCAGGCCAGACCTACGGCCGCGTGCGCGCCATGCTGGACGAAGACGGCAAGCAGACCAAGTCTGCCGGCCCCTCCATCCCGGTGGAAATCCAGGGTCTGTCCGACGTGCCCCAGGCCGGCGACGACTTCATGGTGCTGCAGGACGAGCGTCGTGCCCGCGAAATCGCGACCTACCGCGCCGGCAAGTTCCGCCACACCAAGCTGGCCCGCCAGCAGGCTGCCAAGCTCGAGAACATGTTTGCCGAAATGGGTGCAGGCGAGGTCCAGACCCTGCCCATCATCATCAAGGCCGACATGCAGGGCTCGCAGGAAGCGCTGGGCACATCGCTGCTCAAGCTCTCGACCGACGAGATCCGCGTTCAGCTGGTCTACTCGGGCGTGGGCGGCATCAGCGAGTCCGACGTGAACCTGGCGCTGGCCTCCAAGGCCATCATCATCGGCTTCAACGTCCGGGCCGATGCCCAGGCGCGCAAGACGGCCGAGAGCAACGATGTGGACCTGCGCTACTACAACATCATCTACGACGCAGTCGAAGAGGTGAAGGCGGCCATGTCCGGCATGCTGGCTCCCGAGCGCAAGGAAGAGATCATCGGCATGGCCGAGATCCGCACCGTGTTCGTGGCTTCGAAGATCGGCACCGTGGCCGGCTCGTACATCACGCAAGGCCAGGTCACGCGCAATGCGCATTTCCGCCTGCTGCGCGAGAACGTGGTCATCTACACGGGCGAGATCGAATCGCTCAAGCGCCTGAAGGACGACGTCAAGGAAGTCAAGGAAGGCTTCGAGTGCGGTATCAAGCTCAAGAACTACAACGACATTCGCGAAGGCGACGTGCTCGAAGTGTTCGAGATCAAGGAAATCGCGCGCTCGCTGTAATTCGCCATGGCAACACGCAAGTCCGCTGCGCCGAATCGCAGCTTCAAAGTCTCTGACCAGATCCAGCGTGATCTGGCAGAGCTGATCGCGCGCGAGTTGAAGGACCCGCGCGTCGGCATGGTCACGCTGCAAAGCGTGGAGGTGACTCCGGACTATGCCCACGCCAAGGTCTACTTCAGCCTGCTCGTGGGCGATCCACAGGCGACGCAGGAAGCGTTGAACCAGGCCGCAGGCTTCCTGCGCAATGGCCTGTTCAAGCGCCTGCATATCCACACAGTGCCCACGCTGCACTTCATCTACGACCGCACCTCCGAGCGTGCGGCCGACATGAACGCCTTGATCGCCAAGGCCGTTTCTTCGCGCGGAAAGGAAGAGTAGCCCCATGAACGCGCCACGCACAAGGGTGCAGCGGCGCCCTGTGCATGGGGTGTTGCTACTCGACAAACCGCTGGAGCTGTCCAGCAACGACGCCTTGCAAAAGGTCAAGTGGTTGCTGCGCGCCGAAAAGGCCGGACACACCGGCACGCTGGACCCGTTGGCCACCGGCGTGCTGCCGCTGTGCTTCGGTGCGGCGACCAAGTTCAGCCAGTTGCAGCTGGAGGCTGCCAAGACCTACGAGGCGATTGCGCGCCTGGGCCAGACCACGACCACGGCCGATGCCGAGGGCGAGGTGCTGCGCGAGCGCGCCGTTGACCTCGCCGCCCTCACGGCCGAGCGATTGGCCGCCGTGCAGGCGCAGTTCACGGGTGCGATCCGCCAGGTGCCACCCATGTACAGCGCCCTCAAGAAGGACGGCAAGGCTCTCTATGAATACGCGCGTGCCGGCATCGAAGTCGAGCGCCCGGCGCGCGAAGTGACAATCCACGCACTGGAGCTTTCGCTGACGCAAGACAGCGAAGGCCTGCCTGCGATCCGGATGCTGGTGACCTGCAGCAAGGGCACCTACATCCGCACGCTGGCCGAGGACGTGGGCGAGGCCCTGGGCTGCGGCGCGCACCTGCGCGCGCTGCGCCGTATCGACACCGGGGGGCTGGGTGTCGAGCGCTGCATCTCGCTGGAGGCGCTGGCCGCCATGGGCGAGGGCGAGCGTCTGCAGCAGTTGCAGCCTGTCGACGCCCTGCTGGCCAGCCACACGGCTGTCACGCTGGGCGAGCAAGATGCGGCCCGTTTTCTCACGGGCCTGCCCCGCAAGGGCGCTTGGGCCGATGCCGAGGCGGTGGCTGTGTATGGCGAGAACCCACAGGCTCTGCTGGGAGTGGGGCGCGTGGTGCGTGGGGAACTCATCCCCGGGCGCCTGCTCAGTTCACTGGAAATTCAACAGATTTTGGAAGACACGCCGCGCCCATGACGCAGCGGCAATGGGAAAACACTATGAGCAAACAAATCCGCAATATCGCGATCATCGCCCACGTGGACCACGGCAAAACCACCATGGTGGACCAGCTGCTGCGCCAATCCGGAACCTTCGCCGAACACGAGAAAGTCGTGGACACGGTGATGGACAACAACGCCATCGAACGCGAGCGTGGCATCACCATCCTGGCCAAGAACTGCGCCGTGAGCTGGAACGAGACGCACATCAACATCCTCGACACACCCGGCCACGCGGACTTCGGCGGTGAAGTGGAGCGTGCCCTGTCCATGGTGGACGGCGTGGTGCTGCTGATCGACGCGCAGGAAGGCCCCATGCCCCAGACGCGCTTCGTGACCAAGAAGGCACTGGCCCTGGGCCTGAAGCCCATCCTCGTGGTCAACAAGGTGGACAAGCCCGGTGCGCGTCCCGACTACGTGGTCAACGCCGCCTTCGACCTGTTCGACAAGCTGGGTGCCACCGACGAGCAGCTGGACTTCCCCGTGGTGTACGCCTCGGGCATCAACGGCTGGACCTCGCTGGAAGAAGGCGCTCCTGGCGAACAGTGGGGCCCCGACATGTCGGCCCTGTTCGACACCATCCTGAAGCACGTTCCCGCTGTCAAGGGCGATCCTGCCGCTCCGCTGCAAATGCAGATCTCGGCGCTGGACTACTCCACCTTCGTGGGCCGTATCGGCGTGGGCCGCATCACCTCCGGCACGCTCAAGCCTTCGACCGACGTGCTGGTCATGGAAGGTCCTGACGGCAAGAGCTATAAGGGCCGCATCAACCAGGTTCTGAAGTTCCAGGGCATTGACCGCGTGCAAGTGACCGAAGCCGGTCCCAGCGACATCGTGCTGGTCAACGGCATTGCCGACCTGGGCATGGGCGTCACGCTGACCGACCCGCTGAACCCCCAGCCGCTGCCGATGCTCAAGATCGACGAGCCCACGCTGACCATGAACTTCTGCGTCAACACCTCGCCGCTGGCAGGTCGTGAAGGCAAGTTCGTGACCAGCCGCCAGATCTGGGACCGCCTGCAAAAGGAACTGCGTTCCAACGTGGCCCTGCGCGTCAAGGAAACCGACGAAGACGGTATCTTCGAAGTGTCGGGCCGCGGCGAACTGCACCTGACCATCCTGCTGGAAGAAATGCGCCGTGAAGGCTACGAGCTGGCCGTGTCCAAGCCCCGCGTGGTCTACCGCGACGTGGACGGCGTGCGCCACGAGCCTATCGAGCTGGTGACGGCCGACATCGAAGAAGGCCACCAGGGTGGCGTGATGCAGGCCCTGGGCGAGCGCAAGGGCGAGCTGGTCAACATGGAACCCGATGGCCGCGGCCGCGTGCGCCTGGAGTACCGCATTCCTGCGCGTGGCCTGATCGGCTTCACCAACGAATTCCTGAACCTGACCCGTGGTTCCGGCCTGATCTCCAACATCTTCGACAGCTACGAGCCGCACAAGGGCGAAATCGGCGGCCGCAAGAACGGTGTGCTGATCTCCATGGACGAAGGCGAAATCTTCACCTACGCCCTGGGCAAGCTGGATGACCGTGGCCGCATGTTCGTCAAGGCCAACGATCCCGTGTACGAAGGCATGATCATCGGCATCCACAGCCGTGACAACGACCTGGTGGTCAACGCCACGCGTACCAAGCAGCTGACCAACTTCCGCGTGTCCGGCAAGGAAGATGCCATCAAGATCACGCCCCCGATCGACCTGTCGCTGGAATACGCGGTGGAATTCATCGAGGACGACGAGCTGGTGGAAATTACCCCCAAGAGCATCCGCGTTCGCAAGCGCCACCTGTCCGAGAACGAGCGCAAGCGCGCTTCGCGCGGCGCATAAGCGCTGTTGCGCCAGGGTGCACGCAAGCCGCATGGCTTCACCGCCCTGACTGTCAAAGGCCGCATCTGCGGCCTTTGTCTTTTGTGGCGCGCCGTTCAGGCGTGCGGGCGCAACGGCAAAGGAACTGCTGCTGCTATTGCTTGCAACTGCTTTCTACTGCAGCTGCAGCAGCAACTCGCGCAGGCGCTGCCCGGCCGCTGCGCTTTGCTGCGGATTGAGCGCCAGGGCCAGGCCGATGGAGGGCAGGTTCTCGGTATCTGCCAGCGCGCGAAACACCACCCCCGGCGTGCTGCCCTTGGCCACCACGGCTGGCACCAGCGCCACGCCCAGGCCCGCACCCACCAGGCTGACCAGGGTCTGCGCCTGCACGGCATGCTGCTTGACCTGGGGCATGAAGCCCGCGTTCTGGCAGGCCAGCACCACCAGCGCATGCAGGCCTGGCACCTCGCTGGGGCGGTAGTTGATGAAGGGCTGGTCCGCCAGATCCCGCAGCCGCAAGGCGGGCTGCTGCAGCAGCGGGTTGCCTTCGGGCAGCACGGCCACCAGCTCGTCCTTTTCCACGGGCGTGATGGACAGGTCGGTGGCCTGCGTCACCGGGTAGCGCAGCAGGCCGGCATCGAAATCGCCGCTGGCCACCTGCGCGCAGATCTCGCGCGTGGTCGATTCGGTCAGTACCAGGTCGATCAGCGGATATTCGCTGCGAAAGGCCTGCACCAGCCGCGGAATCAACGAGAACGTGGCCGAGCCTATGAAGCCTATGTGCAGCCGCCCGCGCTCGCCGCCGGCCGTGGCGCGCGAGACCTCCTGCATCTGGCGCGCATGGTGCAGGGCCAGCTCGGCACTTTCCAGGGCCGCCTGGCCTGCCTCGGTCAGCGCCGTGCCCCGGCGGTCGCGCTGGAACAGCTGCACGCCCAGGCTGTCTTCCAGCCGGCGTATGGATTGGGACAGCGGCGGCTGCGACATGTGCAGCTGCTCGGCCGCCTGCCGGTAGTTGAGCGTGCGGGCCAGGGTGACGAAGTGACGCAGTTGGCGCAGGTCCATTGATATCTACCGTGTATCAGAGATGCTGAATTAAGTCTTAGACGCAGCTTTGAAGATATCAAATACTGGCTCCCTGAAGCAACATGGAGACCACAGTGCAGGCTGCGTTGACAGGGATTCGGGTGCTGGATCTGTCCAGCGTGGTGTTCGGGCCGATGGCCAGCCAGGTGCTGGCCGACTATGGCGCCGAAGTCATCAAGATCGAGCCGCCGGCCGGCGACTCCACGCGCCATACCGGCCCGGCCATGGAGCCCGGCATGGCAGCCATGTTCATGGGCACCAACCGCAGCAAGAAGAGCGTGGTGCTGAACCTCAAACGGGAAGAGTCGCGCCAGGCCCTGCATGCGCTGCTGGCCACGGCCGATGTGTTCATGCACAGCATGCGCCCGCAAAAGCTGGCCCCGCTGGGCCTGGACCCCGCAACGCTGCGCGAGCGCTATCCGCGTCTGGTCTATGCAGGCCTGCATGGCTTTGGCGAAGACGGCCCCTATGCAGGCATGCCCGCCTATGACGACGTCATCCAGGGCATGAGCGGCCTGGCCGACCTGATGGAGCGCCAGACGGGCGAGGCGCGCTACCTGCCCACCATTGCGGCCGACAAGACCTGCGCCCTGGTGGCCGCGCATGCCGTGCTGGCGGCGCTGTTCCAGCGCGAGCGCAGCGGCCATGGCTGCTTTGTGGAAGTGCCCATGTACGAGACCATGGTGGGCTTCAACCTGGTCGAGCATTTCTACGGCATGCACTTCAGCCCGGCGCTCAGCGGTGCAGGCTACCCGCGCGTGATGGCGCCCTGGCGTAAGCCCTACCGAACGCTGGACGGCCACGTCTGCATGATGCCGTACACCGATGCGCACTGGCAGCGCTTCTTCGCCGCCGTGGGCCAGCCGCAGCTGGCCCTGGATGCGCGCTTTGCCAGCCAGGCCAGCCGCACGGCCCACATTGCCGAGCTGCTGGAGACCGCGGGCGAGCATGTGGCGCTGCACGGCACCCAGTACTGGCTCGATACCTGCCAGCGCCTGGAGATTCCCGCCGCCCCCGTGGCGCGCATGGACGATCTGCCCGCCGATCCGCACCTGCAGGCCACGGAGTTTTTCGTGCCGCTGCAGGACCCTGCCATGGGCACCGTGCACCTGCCGCGTTCATCCGTGCGCATGGATGGCCGGCAGGCGCCCATGGGCATGCCCCCGCGCCTGGGCGAGCACACGGCGGCGCTGCTGGCCCAGGCGGGCTGGAGCGCCGAGCGCATCGCCGGCCTGCAGATCACGCAACAGGAGACATGAGATGACAGTGAACACCCCGCAGCCACACCCCGGCGCCGCCTGGAACGCCGTGCCCCGCATGGGCCAGGGCTTTTTCTGGCAGGACCTGCAGATCGGCCAGCAGCTGCGCACCTTCCGCCGCACCGTGACCGAGTCCGACCTGGTCGCCTTCATCAATGCCACGGGCATGCTGGAGGCCATCTTCATCGAGGAGGGCTACGACGGCGGCGCCATTGCCGGCCGCCCCGTGCCGGGCGCCATGACCTATGCGCTGATCGAAGGCTTCATCCTGCAAAGCATGATCCAGGGCACGGGCCTGGCCATGCTGGAGCTGCACCAGAAGATCCTCGGCCCCGTGCTGGTGGGCGACACCATCGAGGCGCTGGTCGAAGTCACCGCCATCAAGCCCACCTCCAAGGGCAACCGCGCCGTCGTCACCTCGCGCATCGAGGTCTTCAACCAGGGCCACCAGAAGGTCATGGAATACACGGCCGTGCGCCTGCTGGCCGGGCGCAGCTAGGCGGCCACAAGCATTCCCATAACGACATCAGGAGACAAAAGCATGGACAAGCAGATCGACAAGGCGGCCCGCAAAAGAGGGCGCCGCATGGCGCTGGTCACCCTGGGGGCCCCTATTGCGGCTGCGGCGGCTGCGGCGGCTGCGGCGGTGGCAGTGGGGGCGGCACTGCCCGGCGCCGCGCTGGCGCAGCAGCCCTGGCCCAGCAAGCCCATCACGATGGTCGTGCCCTTCCCGCCGGGCGGGCCCACCGACCTGGTGGCGCGCGTGCTGGCCCAGCAGGTCGGCCAGCAACTGGGCCAGACCGTGATCGTGGACAACCGGCCCGGAGCCAATGGCAACATCGGCAATGCCCTGGTGGCCAAGGCCGCGCCCGATGGCTATACCGTGCTCTACAACACCTCGTCCATTGCGCTGAGCCCGTCGCTTTACAAGAAGATGAGCTACGACGTGGGCAAGGACCTGATGCCCGTGGCGCTGACGGCCGTGGTGCCGCTGGGCCTGGTGGTCAATCCCAAGCTGCCGGTGAAGAACGTGCAGGAGTTCGTGCGCCATGCCAGGGACAAGACCGGCCAGCTGTCCTATGGCTCGGCCGGCAACGGCAATGTCACGCACCTGGCGGCCTTCCAGGTCGTGCAGCACTACCAGATCGAGGCCAGCCACGTGCCCTACAAGGGCAGCGCGCCGGCCGACGTGGATCTGGTGGCCGGGCAGATCGACTTCATGACCGACACCATCAACTCCGTCGCACCCTTCATCAAGGAGGGGCGGCTCAAGCTGCTGGCCGTCAGTTCCTCCAAACGCCTGCCCAACTTCCCCGATGCACCCACGCTGGCCGAAAGCGGCATGTCCGGCTTCGAGGCCGGGGCCTGGCAGGGCGTGATGGTGCCGGCCAAAACGCCGGCCGCCATCATCCAGCGGCTCAACCAGGAGCTGATGCGCGCGCTCAAGGACCCGGGCGTGGTCGAGAAGCTGCAGCTGCAGGGCGCCGAAGGCCTGGGCTCCACGCCCGAGGAATACGGCGCCTACATCCGCAGCGAGATCAAGCGCTGGGCCAGCGTGGTCAAGAGCACGGGCGTCTCTCTGGACTGAGTGCGGGGCGTTGCGGCACCTGTCGCGCAGTTGCGCATATTGGCACCTGTTTGTCAGGGGCGGGCGCGGTTTTTCAGCTATGGTTGCGGCTCATTGCCCCGGGCTGCCGGGGCAGGGCATGCATAGCAACAAGGAGCAAGATATGACGGGAGCTGCCGGCGAAGTCCTCAGCGAAGTGCGGGGCCGCATGGGCATGATCACCTTGAACCGGGCCAAGGCGCTGAATGCGCTGTCGCTGGGCATGGTGCGCGATCTGCTGGCCACCCTGCTGGCCTGGCAAAAGGATGAGCAGGTGCTGGCCGTGGCCATCCGAGGCATGGGCAAGGAAGGGGTCTTCGGCGCCTTCTGCGCGGGCGGGGACATCCGCTTCCTGCACGGCGCGGGCAGCACGGGCAGTCCGCAGCTGGAGGACTTCTTCACCGAGGAGTACGCGCTCAACCACCTGATCCACACCTTTGGCAAGCCCTACATCGCCTTCATGGACGGCATCGTCATGGGCGGCGGCATGGGCATCAGCCAGGGCGGCACGCTGCGCATCGTCACCGAACGCACCAAGATGGCCATGCCCGAGACGGCCATCGGCCTGTTCCCCGATGTGGGTGGCGGCTACTTCCTCTCGCGCTGCCCGGGTCACGCGGGTGAGTGGCTGGCGCTGACGGGCGATGTGATCGGCGCGGCCGATGCGCTGGACTTCGGCCTGGCCGATGGCTACCTGCCCTCGGACCAGCAGCCTGCGCTGTGGGACGCGCTGGCCGCCGGCAGCTTTGCCGATGCAGCGGCCATCGAGGCCCTGGTGAAGTCGAAGTTCACGGCCCCGGCCAAGCCGGCGGCCCAGCCCCGCGCCGAGATCGACCGCGTGTTTGCCCTGCCCACAGTGGCTGCCATGGTGCAGGCGCTGGAAGCTGCAGATGGCGAGTGGGCGCAGCACACGGCAGCCACGCTGCGCAAGCGCTCGCCGCTGATGCTGCACGTGGTGCTGGAACAGATTCGCCGCGCGCGCGGCATGACGCTGGCCCAGGACCTGCGCATGGAGCGCGACATGGTGCGCCACTGCTTCTACCTGCGCCCGGGCCAGAGCGAGACCATCGAAGGCATACGCGCACTGGCCGTGGACAAGGACCACCAACCGCGCTGGAACCCCGCGCGCATCGAGGAGGTGCAGGACGCGCAGTGGCGTGCCTTCTTCGACAGCCCCTGGCCCGCGCACTCGCACCCGCTGGCAGCGCTGGACTGATCGCGCGGCGGTTGCTCAAACCTCCAAGGGTTCAAAAGGCCATCCGGCGCCATGCCGGGTGGCCTTTTTTCATTCAACGATCCGCCGGCTCCATGCTGCAGGCCTGGCCGGCAAGCAGCCGGACCGCATGCTCTATGCGCGGCCCCGGGTCCCATTCGGGCACGGGCGGGGTCAGGCCCAGGGCCATCTGCCGCAGGGGCTCGGCAATGACCATGGACAGCAGCAGGTCGCAGACGACTTCGGGCTGTTCGGCCCGCAGCAACCCCTTGCTGCACTGGCGCCGCAGCCAGTCCACCAGCATGCCGCGGCCGCGCTCTATGCCGTTGCGCTGGTAGACCTCCAGCAGCTCGGGCTTGGCGGGGAAATCGGTGGTGAGCAGGCGGAACATGCCCACCGCCTCGGCCGACAGCACGCGCGCGGCAATCACGCGCAGGATCTCGGCCAGCGCTGGCGCGACCTCTGCGGCCGATTGCGCATCGGCCGACAGGGCGGGGCGGAAACCGTCGGTCCAGCCGCGCACCACCAGGGCCACCAGGTCCTCGCGGTTGGCGGCAAAGCGGTAGAGCGTCTTCTTGGCCAGCCCCGCGCGCCTGGCCACGGCTTCCATGGTGGTGGCGGCATAGCCTTCGTTGAGCAAGAGCCAGGTGGCGGCGGCCAGGGCGGCGTCGTTGGCCTCGTGCTCGGGCCGGGCCGGCCGCCCGCGCGGCCTGGGGGCCGCAGGAGTGATTTCGGATTCCATTGGGTTTCTTGTCGTTCCGTTCGGTGTTGTGCAGGGTCGTGCCTGGTTGTGCAGCATTTTGTTACCCGGCAGGGATTATCCGATTGTTTGGAAACGTTGTTCGTTTCTTTAATATAAGATGGCTTTTCCTCATCAACCCAGGAACGGAAAACACCCATGAACCCCCATGCCTTCGAGCCCGACATTTCCCGCATCGACGAGCTGCTGCACATTACGCCGCTGCGGCTGGAGACGGGAATCCAGCGCCTGCCCAGCGGCTGCCTGGTGGTGGCCTGCCGCACCGACCTGCATGGCTGCAGTGGCCGCATGCTGGACTGGTGGTTCAAGTTCTTCGAGACCACGCAGCACATCAAGTGGTGGCATCCGCACGACCACATCGCGCATCGCGGCTGGGATGCGCAATGGAAGAAGGGCGAGAGCTACATCGGCGCGTCCATCGAGGCCGTGGAGTCCCTGGCCGACATTCCGCCCGTGGCGGCCAGGCTCAAGTTCCACGACCCGCGCGAGCTGTTCGACCCTGCGCAGCTGGAGCTGGCCTTTGCCGAAAAACGCGCATCGGCCGCCGTGTATGCGCGCATCGGTTTTGGTGAGCATGTGCAGCTGGACGCCAGCGGGGACCCCATGGACGGGCAGATGGTGCACCTGGCGCGTGACACGCCTTTTGGCTGCGTGCTGCGCAGCCGCTTTTTGCTGGGCCAGTCCTGCGCCGACCCGGCGAACGAGCTGCCTGACGCGCTGGGCCTGGGCCTGCTGCGCCACTGCTACACGGAGTTCACCTATCTGTCGCGCTTCCTGCCCTCGCTGTACTACGGCGAGCATGGCAACGGCGAGGCGGCACCGCTGCCCTGGTAGCCGTGGCCCCAGGCTTCAAAGCTGCTGGTGCACGGCCGTGGCCAGCTGCAGCAGCCGGTTGCGCGGCAGGGCGCCGCTGAGCGCATAGCCAAAGCCCTGGTCCACCCAGTAGAAGCTGGGCACGGGGCCATCGCTGCTGAAGTGAAAGGCGGTCTCGCCGTGCGTGGCCGGGTCCTGCAGCGCGCCCAGGTAGAGGGTGATGCGCTCGCCCGCCGCGTCCTGGTACATGAACTGGGCGCGTGCGCCGCTGTCGCCGGGCAGCAATCGGCCGCCCACCAGCTCATAGCCCAGGTCCGTGAGTGCCGGCAGCTTCAGCGGCCGGCCCAGGCGCTTGGACAGCCACTGCAGCAGATGGGCCTGCTGTGCGGCCTCCACCTCGACTGGGTGGCGTTGCTCGGGCTGGTAGACCGCATGGGCAACGGCCGCCTGGTGGGCGAAGCGGGCCGGGGTGGCGGCGGCCAGCGTGGCCGCCGTGGATGGCGCGGCGGCGGGCACCGCCTGCTGCCCATGCACCAGCCAGCCCAGGCCGAAGGCCAGCATCCAGCCCGCGGCCATGCCACCCCAGCGCCACCACTGCTGCTGGCGCTGGTGCAGGCCCTGCAACTGTTCGGCGGCGGCGCGCATTTCGTCGGGCATGCCGGGTTCATCCCGGGCGGCATGCAGGGCGCGCAGCAACTGGCGCTGGCGTTGCCATTGCTCCACGCGCGCGGCACTGTCTTCGTCCAGCTGGTCGCGCATCGCCTGCGCCTGCTGCGCGGGCAGGCGGCCATCGACCAGGGCGTGCAACTGCTCGTCGGAAATGGGCGGGGGCAAGGGCGAGGAAGATGAGAGAGGGGTGGGGGCGGATGCATTCATGGCGGCCTCGTCATTTGAGCCGGCGCAGCGCGGGGGCTGCGGCTTGGGGTGTTGCGGCCTTGGCCGTCGGTGCTGACTGTGCAGGCGCTGCAGAGGAGGCCGAGGTGGCCAAGGTGGCCGATGGGGCCTCCATCAATTCGCGCAGCCGGGACCGTGCGCGCGACAGGCGCGACATCACGGTGCCCAGGGGCAGCTGCAGCACGCGCGCCGTGTCGGCGTAGCTCATGTCCTCCACGCTGACCAGCAGCAGCACGGCCCGCTGCTCGGCGGGCAGGCGCTGCAGGCAGCGCTCCAGGTCCAGGGCCGCGTCGCTGCTGTCCTCGGGTGCGGCCAGGGTCTCGGACAGGCTGTCTATGTCCAGCCACTGCCCGCGCGCGGCAGAGCGCCGCTGGTTCAGGTAGAGGTTGTGCATCAGCGTGAACAGCCAGGCGCGCAGATCGCCGTTGGGGCGCCACAGCAGCCATTTGCGGCAGGCACGCTCCAGCGTGTCCTGCACCAGGTCGTCGGCGGCCCAGGCATCGCCTGCCAGCAGCCGCGCGTAGCGGCGCAGGCCGGGCAGGTGCTCCAGGATCTGGCTGCGGTCCATGGGCAGGTCCGAAGGCGGATGCGACTGGAATCAGGGGCGTGCGGTATGCCAGACGCCCATGACGCCGTCGCCCGTGGTGTCACCGGCCTTGCCGTCCTTCACCCAGTAGTACAGCGGCTTGCCCTTGTAGGCGATCTGGCTGCTGCCATCGTCGCGCTGGACCACGCTGTAGTTGCCGCCGGACGGCGCCTGCTTGCCCATCAGCGGCGGCCAATTGGTCGCGCAGGGGCCGTTGCAGACGGACTTGCCGCTGCCGGCCGTGTCCTTGTCGAAGGTGTAGAGCGTCATGCCGTTGGCGCCGACCAGCATGCCGTTTTGCACGCTGACCGCGCTGGGCGGGGTCTGGCCAGAGGCGTTGGCCGCAGGCGCGGAATAGCAGCCTGCCAGGGTCAATGTCAGGGCTGCCGTGAAGGCACAGGTACCAAGTTTCATGCCGAGCTTCTTCATCGCTGTCTCCGGTGCTTGCCGGCGCGCGAAATTGCGGCCGGACACTGCAATGAACACTGGGCCGTGCCGGTTTATTCCGCAGCAGTGCAAAAAAAGCTGCGGATGCCCGTCAACGGTTGAAGCTCTTCATGGCGCGCTCGACCTCGCGCTTGCCTTCGCGGTCCTTGATCACGTCGCGCTTGTCGTGCTCGGCCTTGCCCTTGGCAAGGGCGATGTCGCACTTGACGAAGCCGTTCTTCCAGTGAAGGTTGATGGGCACCAGCGTGAAGCCCTTTTGCTCGACCTTGCCGATCAGGCGCAGGATGTCGTCCTTCTTGAGCAGCAGCTTCTTGATGCGCGCCGCGTCGGGGTTGACGTGGGTGGAGGCGGTCTTGAGCGGGTTGATCTGGCAGCCGAGCAGGAACAGCTCGCCGTCCTTGACGATGACGTAGCCGTCGGTCAACTGCACCTTGCCGCTGCGCAGCGCCTTCACTTCCCAGCCGTGCAGCACGATGCCGGCCTCGAAGCGTTCCTCGAAGAAGTAGTTGAACGCGGCTTTTTTGTTGTCGGCGATGCGCGACTGTGTTTCAGGTTTCTTGGCCATGGAGTAATAGATGCGGCGAAAACCTGGAGATGAAAGCTCTCCATACAATACTGGATTGCCGTCTCGCCTCCGTGCGGGATTTTAGTTTCGCCTTGCCGTCATTGTGACAGCCGTATGCGCCATGACCGCGCAGCCGGTGTTTTGCATGCCGTGCAGCCCGCCCCATTCATGAAAAAAGTCAACAAGTCCGTCCTGATCTGGTACAGCCCCCAAGAAATGTTTGCCCTGGTGACGGACGTGGCCCACTATGCCGACTTCCTCCCCTGGTGCGACCAGGCCAGGGTGCTGGAGCAGGACGAGCAGGGCATGACGGCCGAGGTGGGCATTGCATTCGGCGGCATGCGCAAGTCCTTCGTCACGCGCAACACGCACAGCGTGCTCGACGATGGCGGGCGCCAGGTCAGCATCCGCCTGATCAAGGGACCGTTCTCGCGGCTGGAGGGCAACTGGATGTTCCGCCCCGTGGGCGACGGCTCGCAGCGTGCCTGCCGCGTGGAGCTGCAGCTGGACTATGGCTTTGACAACATGGCGCTGGCCGCCGTGGTCGGCCCGGTGTTCGACCGCATCGCGGGCTCCATGGTGGATGCCTTCGTCAAGCGCGCCGAGCAGGTCTATGGCTGAACCCCGGCCGTTTCTGTGCATCACGCTGGCATGCAGCCCGCGTGCCGGTGAAGTCGTTGAACTGGCCCTGCAATTGCCGGCCGGGGCCTCGATTGCCGACGCAGTCGAGGCCGCTGGTGGCTGGCAGGCGCTGGGCTTTGCACAGGAGGGGCCCGCTGGCCTTTGGGGCCGCAGCGCCCCTTTGACGCAAGGCTTGCGCGACGGCGATCGCGTGGAGCTGTACCGGCCCTTGACCGTGGACCCCAAGGTGGCGCGCCGCGAGCGCTTTGCGCGCCAGGGAGCCCGGGCCACGGGCCTGTTCCAGCGCCAAAGGCCCGGGGCCAAGGCCGGTTACTGACGGAGGGAGGCGCTCAGCGCACCGGGCCGCAGTCCGAGGCGATGGTGGCGTCGGCGCGCTTGAGTTCGCTGTTGCGCGTGGCTTCGTCCATGAAGCCGCGTTCGCCCTGGGCATTGGTGTGTGCCAGCAGGCCGCCCGATGACAGTGCCGTCTTGGCCTGTTTTGCCCGCGCACAGTTTTCCTGGCGATCCTTGGCAATGCGGTCCTTTTCTGCCTTGGCCTTGGCGGCCTCCTGGGCCTCGGCCTTGCGCTTTTGCTCTTCCAGGGCCTTGTCGGTGCCTGCGGGCTTGGCGTCCTTGGCGGCGGCAGGCGCTGCCTGTGCCGTTGCATCTGCAGCGGGCTGCGTGGCCGCATCTGTAGACGCCGGTGCCGTGGATGGCGCCGCCGCTGCTGGAGCGGGCGCGCTGCCGCCAGGCTGGCGCAGGATGTTCTTGGCCGGAATGTCAGGGGGTGGCGCGCGGTCGCTGAAGACCTTGCGGCCTGTGGCGTCGACCCATTGCCACTGGGCGGCTGCGGACAGCGAACAGGCGGCAAGCGCGGCTAGCAAAACAAGCTTGGTGGCATGCATGGTGATTGGGGTGATCGGGCCGGTTGCAGGTAGCAATAGCAGGAAATGATGGCGGGCAGCGATAGCGGGGAACAATGGCCTACAGCATACATTGTGATCCGGCGCACGGGTACAATCCTTCTTTTGGAGCTCTCACATGCGCCTTCTCGGTAAAGCCCTGACCTTCGACGACGTCCTCCTGGTCCCCGCTTTCTCCCAGGTCCTGCCCAAGGACACCTCGCTCAAGACGCGCTTTTCGCGCAACATCTCCCTGAACATCCCCCTTGTGTCCGCCGCCATGGACACCGTGACCGAAGCGCGTCTGGCCATTGCCATTGCGCAAGAGGGCGGTATCGGCGTCATCCACAAGAACATGACGGCAGAGCAACAGGCTGCCGAAGTGTCCAAGGTCAAGCGCCACGAATCCGGCGTTGTGCACGACCCCGTGGTCATCACCCCCGAGCACACCGTGCTGCAGGTGTTGCAGCTGTCCGAGAACCTCGGCATCTCCGGCTTTCCCGTGTGCGACGGCGGCAAGGTGGTCGGCATCGTCACCAGCCGCGACCTGCGCTTCGAGACCCGCTACGACGTCAAGGTCAGCCAGATCATGACGCCGCGCGAGCGCCTGATCACCGTCAACGAGAAGGACGGCACCACGCCCGTGGAAGCCAAGGCCCTGCTCAACAAGCACAAGCTCGAGCGCATCCTGGTCGTGAACGACGCCTTTGAACTCAAGGGCCTGATCACCGTCAAGGACATCACCAAGCAGACCACCTTCCCCAACGCAGCGCGTGACAGCGCAGGCCGCCTGCGTGTGGCCGCCGCCGTGGGCGTGGGCGAGGGCACCGAGCAGCGCGTGGAGCTGCTGGTCAAGGCCGGCGTCGATGCACTGGTGGTGGACACGGCCCACGGCCACAGCAAGGGCGTGATCGACCGCGTGCGCTGGGTCAAGCAGAACTACCCGCAGGTCGATGTCATCGGCGGCAACATCGCCACCGGCGCCGCTGCGCTGGCACTGGCCGAGGCAGGCGCCGACGCCGTCAAGGTCGGCATCGGCCCTGGCTCCATCTGCACCACGCGCATCGTCGCCGGTGTGGGCGTGCCCCAGATCATGGCCATCGACAGCGTGGCCCAGGCCCTGCAGGGCACGGGCGTGCCGCTGATCGCCGACGGCGGCATCCGCTTCTCGGGCGACATCGCCAAGGCACTGGCTGCTGGCGCCTCGACCATCATGATGGGCGGCATGTTCGCCGGCACCGAAGAGGCTCCGGGCGAAGTCATCCTGTACCAGGGCCGTTCGTACAAGAGCTATCGCGGCATGGGCTCCATCGGCGCCATGCAGCAGGGCTCGGCCGACCGCTACTTCCAGGAGTCGAGCACCGGCAATCCCAACGCCGACAAGCTCGTGCCCGAAGGCATCGAAGGCCGCGTGCCCTACAAGGGCTCCATGGTCTCCATCGTCTACCAGATGGCCGGCGGCGTGCGCGCTGCCATGGGCTACTGCGGCTGCGCCACCATCGAAGAGATGAACAACACGGCCGAGTTCGTGGAGATCACCGCCGCAGGCATCCGTGAATCGCACGTGCATGACGTGCAGATCACCAAGGAAGCGCCGAACTACCGCGCCGACTGATCCAGATCCAGCGCCTTGGCGCGAGATGGAAAAGAGGTCCGGGCAGCCACTGCCCGGACCTCTTTTTTTGTGCGCCTAGATGACGAAGCTCAGATGGCGAAGTTGTCCAGCACCGCGCCCGAGCTGGCACTCGATGCGTTGAACGCGAACTTGGCCTGCACGCCCCGCGTGTAGCGGGGCGCGGGAGCCTTCCATGCCGCGCGGCGCTGGGCGAGCACGTCTTCGGGCACGTTCAGCTGCAGTTGCAATGCGTGCGCGTCGATGGTGATCGAGTCGCCCTCGTGCACCAGCGCGATGGTGCCGCCCACGGCCGCTTCCGGCGCCACGTGGCCGACCACCATGCCCCAGGTGCCGCCGGAGAAGCGGCCATCGGTGATCAGGCCCACGCTCTCGCCCAGGCCGGCGCCGATCAGGGCGCCCGTGGGGGCCAGCATTTCCGGCATGCCGGGGCCGCCCTTGGGGCCCAGGTAGCGCAGCACCATCACATCGCCGGCCTGGATCCTGCCGTCGAGGATGGCCGCCAGTGCCGATTGCTCATCGTCGAACACGCGTGCCGGGCCGGTGATGACCGGGTTCTTCAGGCCCGTGATCTTGGCCACCGCACCTTCCGGGCTCAGGTTGCCCTTGAGAATGGCCAGGTGACCCTGCGGATAGAGCGCGTCCGAGAGGGGGCGGATGACCTGCGGGTTGGGCGGTTCGTCAGGCACGCCGGCCAATGTCTGGGCGATGGTCTTGCCCGAGATGGTGATGCAGTCGCCGTGCAGCAGGCCCGCATTCAGCAGGATCTTCATGACCTGCGGGATGCCGCCCGCCTGGTGCAGGTCCACCGCCAGGTATCTGCCGCTGGGCTTGAGATCGCACAGCACCGGCACCCGCTGGCGGATGCGCTCGAAGTCGTCGATGGACCAGGGCACGCCGGCCGCATGGGCGATCGCAAGAAAGTGCAGCACGGCATTGGTGGAGCCCCCGGTCGCCATGATCACCGAGACCGCGTTCTCGATGGACTTGCGCGTCACGATATCGCGCGGCTTGAGGTCCATCTTGATGGCCTCGATCAGCACCCTGGCGGATTCCTTGGCCGAGTTCTCCTTTTCATCATGGGGGTTGGCCATGGTGGAGGAGTAGGGCAGGCTCATGCCCAGCGCCTCGAACGCGCTGGACATGGTGTTGGCGGTGTACATGCCGCCGCACGAGCCCGTGCCGGGAATGGCGTGCTGCTCGATGTCCTTGAGCTCCTGGTCGCTGATCTTTCCCGCGGCGTTCTCGCCAACGGCCTCGAACACGCTGACGATGTTCAGGTCCCGGCCTTTCCACCTGCCGGGCAGGATGGTGCCGCCGTAGACATAGATGGCCGGCACATTGGCGCGCAGCATGCCCATCATGCCGCCCGGCATGTTCTTGTCGCAGCCGCCGACCACCAGCACGCCGTCCATCCACTGGCCGCCCACGCAGGTCTCTATGCAGTCGGCGATCACCTCGCGGCTGACCAGCGAGTACTTCATGCCTTCCGTGCCCATGGACATGCCGTCCGAGATGGTCGGCGTGCCGAACACCTGCGCGTTGCCGCCGGCTTCCTCGATGCCTGCGATGGCCGCGTCCGCCAGCCTTTGCAGGCCGGAGTTGCACGGCGTGATCGTGCTGTGGCCGTTGGCCACGCCGACCATGGGCTTCTTGAAATCCTCTTCCTTGTAGCCCATGCCGTAGAACATGGAGCGGTTGGCTGCGCGCGCCTTGCCTTCGGTGATGTGGGAGCTTCGGCGGTTGATCTGGTTCGGCGGGGTCATGGCATGTCTCTCGTTGTGGGGGTTGGATGAGTATGGGCCGACTGATTCATCTGATCCAATCCTATTCATCGGCATGATTGATATGCTGCGCATATGAATGAGCCCCCCATTGATCTGCGCGTCTGGCGGCAATTCCTGGCCGTGGCGGACGAGCTGCACTTCGGCCGCGCCGCGTCGCGCCTGCACATGACGCAGCCGCCGCTCACACAGGCCATCGCCCAGCTGGAGCGCAGCCTGGACGTGGCGCTGTTCGAGCGCTCGAGCCGCCACGTCGCGCTGACGCCCGCCGGCGAGGCGCTTGTGCCGCAGGTGCGTGAGCTTCTGGTGCAGGCGGCAGCGCTGCCCGGGATTGCGCGGGCTGCGGCAGCGGGAGAAGTGGGGCGCGTGCGGCTGGCCTTTGTCTCCACCATCGGCTTCACCCGGCTGCCGCTGTGGGTGCGGGACTTCGTTGCAGGCACGCCCGGTGTGGCGCTGGAGCTGGTCGAGGCCACCAGCGATGTGCAAATGGAGGCGTTCGAGCGCGGGCAGATCGATGCCGGGCTGATGCTGCATGCCCCCGGGCATGCGCCGGCCGGCCTGGCGCGCCTGGCCGTGGGGCGGGAAGCCATGGTGCTGGCCCTGCCTCAGCAGCATGCGCTTGCCGGTGCGAACAGGCTGATGCTCGACGAAGTGCTGGAGCAGCCGCTGGTGATCTTTCCGCGACGCATCATGCCCTCGCTCCATGACGCGGTGACGGATCTGTACCGACGGCACGGACATGTGCCGCGCATCGCGCAGCAGGCGATACAGATGCAGACCATCGTGAACCTGGTCTGGGGCGGCATCGGCCTGGCCTGGGTGCCCGCCAGCGTGATGCAGTTCTGCAGGCCCGGCGTGGTCTACCGCGAGGCAGTTTTCGCCAGCGCCCGTGCAGGCAGCAAGGCCGTTGCCCTGCCGGTCTGCGAGACCAGCCTGGCCTGGCCGGCCGGAGCCATGTCGCCCGCGCTGGCGCGGTTTGTCGACTTCGTGCGCGAACAGCATTGAGTGGGGCGCGCCAGCAGGCAGCCGGGCCAATGCCTGGAATATCCGCATGGTTCTGGTCTGAATTTTTGGAAATTCTGGCCAGAATGCTAGAATTCGGGCCAGGCCGGACACCAGGCCTGTTTTTGTTTTCAGCCCCGCCATGCAATCTGTCGGTATCTACGAAGCCAAGACCCGTTTCTCCGCCCTGATCGAACTTGTCGAGCAGGGCGAGGAAGTGCGCATCACCCGCCACGGCAAGGAAGTGGTGCGCATGCTGCCGGTGCGCCGCCGCCCCGTGATCACCGACGAGCAGATCGCCCGCGAGCTGGAGCAGATGCAGGCGCTGCAGGCCACGGTGCGGCCAGCCCAGCCGGCCCAGTCGGCACAGGCGCCGGACTCCACCACCCGACTGCGCCACGCAGGCCGGAGCCAGGCATGACCTCCTTCGTGCTTGATGCCTCCGTCACCGCCGCCTGGCTGCTGCCCGATGCCGCCAGCGTGCACACCCAGCGCCTGTATACCCGCATCCGCCGCCATGAAGTGGACCCGCAGGCGCCCAACCTCTGGCAGTGGGAATGCGGCAACCTGATCGCCTCGGGCGTGCACGGCGGCCGCATTCCGCACAGCTCGGTCGAAGGCCTGTGGGGCGTGCTCGAGGCCATCCGCCACCGCGTGGAGCTGCACGAACTGGCGCCCGCCCAGCACAAGGCCGTGCTCGACGTGGCGCTGGACACCCGCCTGCCGGTCTATGACGCGGCCTACCTGTGGCTGGCGCAGTCGCTGCGCCTGCCGCTGGCCACCTTTGACGCGGCCCAGGCCGCCGCCGCGCGCAAGCGCGGGCTGGCGCTGCTGGCCCCTGAAGATTTCTGATCCCCTCCCATCACCTTTGCCTGAGATGACCATGCAACACGACAAGATCCTCATTCTTGACTTCGGCTCCCAAGTCACCCAGCTGATCGCCCGCCGCGTGCGCGAAGCCCATGTCTACTGCGAAGTCCACCCCTGCGACGTCAGCAGCGACTGGGTGCGCGAATTCGCCGCCGACGGCCGCCTCAAGGGCGTGATCCTGTCGGGCAGCCACGCCAGCGTCTACGAAGTGGACGACCGCGCCCCCGACGCCGTGTTCGAGCTGGGCATTCCCGTGCTGGGCATCTGCTACGGCATGCAGACCATGGCCACCCAGCTGGGCGGCAAGGTCGAAGGCTCGCACACCCGCGAATTCGGCTACGCCGAAGTGCGCGCCCATGGCCACACCGAACTGCTCAAGGGCATCGAGGACTTCGCCACGGCCGAAGGCCACGGCATGCTCAAGGTGTGGATGAGCCACGGCGACAAGGTCACCGAGCTGCCCCCGGGTTTCAAGGTCATGGCCTCCACGCCGTCCTGCCCCATCGCCGGCATGGCCGACGAGGCGCGCCGCTTCTACGCCGTCCAGTTCCACCCCGAAGTCACGCACACCGTGCAGGGCGCGGCCCTGCTCAACCGCTTCGTGCGCGAGATCTGTGCGGCCAACGCCGACTGGATCATGGGCGACTACATCGAGGAAGCCGTCGCCAAAATCCGCGAGCAGGTGGGTGACGAGGAAGTCATCCTCGGCCTGTCGGGCGGCGTGGATTCGTCCGTGGCCGCGGCCCTGATCCACCGCGCCATCGGCGACCAGTTGACCTGCGTCTTCGTGGACCACGGCCTGCTACGCCTGAACGAAGGCGACATGGTCATGGAAATGTTCGAAGGCAAGCTGCACGCCAAGGTCATCCGCGTGGACGCCAGCGACCTGTTCCTGGGCAAGCTGGCCGGCGTCAGCGAACCCGAGGCCAAGCGCAAGATCATCGGCGGCCTGTTCGTGGACGTGTTCAAGGCCGAGGCCGCCAAGCTGAAAGCTGGCGACGGTGGCCACAAGGGCGCCACCTTCCTGGCCCAGGGCACCATCTACCCCGACGTCATCGAGTCGGGCGGTGCCAAGAGCAAGAAGGCCGTCACCATCAAGAGCCACCACAACGTCGGCGGCCTGCCCGAACAACTGGGCCTGAAGCTGCTCGAGCCCCTGCGTGACCTGTTCAAGGACGAAGTGCGCGAACTCGGCGTGGCCCTGGGCCTGCCGCGTGAAATGGTCTACCGCCACCCCTTCCCGGGCCCGGGCCTGGGCGTGCGCATTCTGGGTGAAGTCAAGAAGGAATACGCCGACCTGCTGCGCCGCGCCGACGCCATCTTCATCGAGGAACTGCGCAACTGGACCGACGAAGCCACCGGCAAGAACTGGTACGACCTCACCAGCCAGGCCTTTACCGTCTTCCTGCCCGTCAAGAGCGTGGGCGTCATGGGCGACGGCCGCACCTACGACTACGTCGTGGCCCTGCGCGCCGTGCAGACCAGCGACTTCATGACCGCCGACTGGGCCGAGCTGCCGTACGGCCTGCTCAAGAAGGTGTCTGGCCGGATCATCAATGAAGTGCGCGGCATCAACCGCGTGACCTACGACGTTTCGACCAAGCCGCCGGCGACGATTGAGTGGGAATGATTGCGCAATAGGAAACTGCTGGAACTGTCTGGCAGTGTTTCCACCTCAAGCCCGCATCAATGCGGGCTTTTTGACATCTCGGTGGCGTTTGGCGCGACTGACCTATCCCCCACGGGATGGCCGATAACAAAGAGCCAGCGGCCAGCGCATCTACGATACCGCCATGACTTACGCCAGAATGGGTTATCAGGTCAATCCATAGTGGAGGATCAGGCGGTCAGAAGTACTTCCTGTACTTCGGAGACATCGAGCGATGGCAGGCTTCCGACGTTGATGCTGTACTTGATACCGGTCACACCGGGTGGCGGCACGTAGTCATCGGGGAGTCTGGGGAAGTTGCCGGCGACCTCGAAGACATGAACATCGCGGAATGTGAACCGGAGGAGGGCTCCGGTCTGTCGCAGGCCCTCATGCCACCCGAGCTGAGCCAAGCGTGAATCGAAGACGTCGAGCGCATGCCCGTCGGATCCCAGTTTTTCCCGAATTTCATCGACGCGGTCTGCCAGCGTTTCGTCGCCGCCCAGACTTCGCTCCAGCATGACGCTGACAAACAGGAGACGTTTGCTGGCAGGTGCCTTCAACTGATCGAGGCGGGAGATCTCATGCTTTGGCTCCGAGCGTGTTGTGGTTTTTACTTCGATATGAACACCCTGGCCGACGAAATCATGACGTTCGCTTTCGGGGCCGCTCCAGAGGTGGCTGACGCGCGGGCCGAGGGTCGGGAGCAACACATTGGACAGCACCCAGAGTTCGCCGAAAAGACCGACCTGCTCTGCCGTGCTGAGGTCAGGTGCAAGCGGGCGCAATGCCGCGCGCATCTCGTCGATGATCCGTTCAACCGAGACAGCAGGATCGCGGCCCTCGATGCGGATGGCGTAGAGGACCTTGTTGGCTACCAGCGTAAGCAGCTCTTCATGGTGACTGCGAGCGGAGACATCCAGCCAGGTCTGTCCGCCTTCAAGGATGCGGACCTGAAGGCTCTGCAGGTCCGGCGGCAGGTTTTGTGGGGCAACATCGATTGCCAGCAGCAGGTGCAGCCGTCCTTCGACTGACACTCCGATGAGCGCAGCTTCCAAGTCTTCTGCCGCCTGCTCGTAGATGTCCTCATGTGGAAGTCGCTGCTCGCGCAGGCTTGCCCAACGGGCCTGTGTGATCTCAACCATGGCGGATCCCACGGTTCACGACAAACCGTTGCTCGCCATCCGTGGTGCGGGGCAGCGACAGCGCGAGGCCCAGCACGGCCTGTGTCGGCGCGCGGAGCGGTTCGGGATCGAGGGGGTAGAGCAGGAGCAGGCCCTGCTGCGCAGGTCGATCTTCACGCATTGCGCGGGCATTGAAGCCAGAGGCAGCGCGGTAGTTTTCCGGCCCGCCATGCAGGTCAACACCCTCGTGACGAGGATCGATAAGGATTCCGATCGATTCGTTGGCTTGCAACGAACGTCGTACAAGGCCGAACGGCCTCCCACCCAGCAGAACTTGGCGTTCCCGCTGTGGGTTAGCTACGAACACAGTCCAGTTCGTCAGCTCTCCCTTTTCAGCGCGTTCCAGGATCCAGTTGGCAATCTCGGCACCCTGGAATGCAATGCTGTTCGGGTGTCCCTCATAACGCTGCAGGAACAGTGCGATGTCCTCGGCCGGCACATCGTGTGCGATGGAGCCGCCGTGTGCATCCTGTGTCGGGGGATGTTGTCGCAGCAGGGCGGACGCCAAGTCAACGTTCCGCTCCAGCAATTCCCTGTCCTGCATGGGAAACAGAATGGTCTGCGGGTTTTCGCCGGACCATGACCGTGCATCATCTGTCTGCATCCGGCTCTTGTTCTTGCTGGTTAACAGGAGCTTTGAATGGGCGCGCATCCGGATGGCCATCTGGTCTGGCCTGCGGCTGGCCTTGTTCAGTGCGGTGATGGAGTCGCGCAGGGATTCCTCAACCAGCGCCAGCTCGACAAACCACTGAGCAATGCCCTCGGTTGTCCAGATGCGGATCAGGTCTTCGTAGCCTGTCCTGAAACCATACCAGCGGGCCATCTGAAGCAGCGCGTCCGCCAGCGTTGTGGTGCGCAGGAAGTAGGAGATCGTCAGTCCCTCAAGCGTCAGGCCGCGCGACAGCCGATTGCCGCCCACTGCAACGAGCTGGCGCCCGGGCTTGGCCTCGTACTCCAGTTCGTCGCCCGTCGTGCTGTTGAGTACGACGACGACCAGACGGGCCAGGTTTGTCACTGCTTCTTCCAGGAGATCCTCTTCGCTGCAGGGCAGATCGACCGGTCCCAGTCCTGCGAGCGTTGACCGGAACATCTGTTTGAGCACACCGGGTTCGGCACTCTCATGATGGAACCAGTTTCGGATCTGTTCTTCGATCGCTTCACCAATGCGCAGCTGGTCCTGCTGGAACTGAGATACGTGCACCAGCATCGTGTTCGGCTTGCCCGATTGTCCGCGCAGCAACCTGACGGCGCCGACCAGCGCAAACGTCAAAATGGCATCGGCGAGCGACTGAGGCAGATCCAGCGGAGCTTGGACAACGATCGCCTCGCTTCTTTTGCGCTGCTTCGACTTCAGAGCTTTCACATCCGCCGGGTCTACGGGGCGCAGTATGTCTCGACCCTGCGCACTGATGCCGAAAAGCTCCTCCGTCCCTGTATAGCCGTCCGGCCGCGGCAGCTGCACGACGAAGTCCTTGGGGAACAGGTCTTCGCCGACTTGGTGGTCACTGGCGTCGGGGTCAATGAGGATGTTGGCGAATGGCGTTGCCGTGTAGGCGATATATGTTGCCCGTGGAATCTTTCTGAGAATATCGCGAATCAGGGCGTTGGTCAGTGACGGGGCCGTGTCGTCATCCGGCTCGGTGTCCGTGTCAATGCTGGGGTCGCGTCGATTTCCGCGCGTGTTGATGGAAGCCTGATCGGCTTCGTCATCGATGAGAAGAACTGGTACGTCGGCGAGTCGGCCTTCGAGTTTGCCGAACCACTGGTTAAGCCGCTTCAGAATCGGCGTGATTTTCTTGGCGACAATCAGAACGGTACCGGTCGATGCAAATCCGTCAGCTATTTCCGGTTCACGAAAGTCTGAAGTCTCATCGGTCAGCGTGATCCAGTCGACGCCAGTCCTGGTCAGCTCCAGATCCAGGCGTTTCTGCGTCTGGTTCCGCAGCGAATCGTGGATGCCGGAAAGAACGATGATCAGGCGATAGCCGACATCGGCCGCGCGCGCTGCCACAGCTGTGAAGTTGGCTGTCTTGCCGGACTGGACATAGCCGACGACCAGCCCGCGGCACTGGAATTCTGGCCGAGCGATCGGCGTGGTCTTTGAGATGATCCGCAATGACTCTTCCGCGACCGAAGCAATCTGGTGCGGTTTCCATTTGGGCTGGGACCGCAGACAGGCCTCATGCCGGGACCAGTTGGTCCAGACGGTTCCGTCAGTCCACAGGGCGAGCCTGGGCTTCAGTGTGAGGGGATACGGAAGCCGGGCCTGCATCAGGCCTTGTCCGTCAGTTGGTCGGGGACACCGGCTGACTCCAGTGCGCGAAGGAATTCGGAGAGGGCAGTCTTGGCTTCGGCATCCTTGTCGATGCGCTGCACGAGCGTCACCAGCGTCGGCATAAGCGGGGAGACCTCGACTTCTTCCCCCTTGAATCCGGTTTTGCGTTGCCATGGCTTGTCGCCGCTGTTGACAAGTCGGATTGCAGTCCTGTCTTTCTTCGCTGCGGGGGCAGGAGCAGGAGCCGTCACTGGCGAGCCTCCCGCTGCTGTCGTTGGCTGTACGAAGCCGCTTGGCGCTGGCGTGCCTGTCGGCGACTCAGTCTTGCCGCCTCCTTTCGGTGCCGGCGCAGGTTTTTCCTTCTTGTTGTACCGGAGGCGGGCTGCTGCACGAGGACTTTTGATCAGGTCTTCGAGAGGCTTGATGATCGCAAAGGGAAGGCGTATGAGCTGCTTGCTGATATCTACCTGCAACTGCTCGTCTGCCAGCCTGTCGAAGTCGACTGCGACACGAATGAGTTTGGTGTGCTCATCCTTGGCGAAGATATCTTCCCAGCCACCCCATTTAATGAGGCGGTCAAGTCGGTAGAAGTACAGGCCCTGAGCATCGTTAGCACGGCCATTCAGGGTGTGACGGTCACGTTCCACGCGTTGTTCCAGAGGCGGCAGATCCTTGATGTACTCGTCGAACTCTGCCTCGTTTGGCGTGACGTACGCACGAACATAGAGAGCCGCCGTCTTGTCCGAAGCAGAGCCTGGTAGCTCGATGCGATGCTGGTCGTACTCCTTCGTAAGCGGGTGCCCCATGGGGTTGTTGGCGCGCAGGACGTCACCGTTCAGCCGAATGACGATCTTCTCGCGCCCGCGAGCCTTGCCTTCAAGGTACCGGTGGAAGACAAGTTCGAGGTGTGACCTGATGGCAGCGAGCTCTTGCGCATAAGGGGAGCCTGCCTTGCCCCTGGAAGGCTCCATTGAGGGGCGCATCTGCGTGAGCAGCACGGCTGTACCCGAGTCGCCGATGTCTACTGCCGAGGCATGCTCGGGAGCTGCCGGGTCGTTCAGGAGCGACCAGCGGCGCGTCTTGGCGAGATGTTCCTTGTCCCAGGTGAGGGTCGTGGTCTCGTTTCCTGCGGCTTTCGACACCACCGTCAATCGATCGGCCTGAGACCAAGCCGCGCCCTTCAGCCCGTAGCCGAACTTGCCCAGGTCGCCGTCGTCGTATTCACGCTGGTGTCCGATCTTCATAGCGTCGCGCAGACCCGCTGGAGTCATCCCCGTACCGTCGTCGCGAATACACATCCACCGGCCACCCACATTGGGATTCGGGAAGGTGATGTCGATCTCGCGCGCGCCATGCGACAGGCTGTTGTCCACCAGATCGGCCACGGCGCTGGGCAGACTGTGGCCGGCACGCGCCAGGATCTTGAAAAGGCCAAGCGGGTCCGGTGCGGCGTCGTCGTCGTCGTCGCGATTGTTGTCGTTTTCTTTTTGTGGCGTAACGGACACTGTTTCTCCCTCCTTGAATAGCTGCGGGAACTGATCCGAAAGCACGGACTGGCAGTGCAGGCCTTCATCACCGTACAACGCGATCATTGCGGACTTGCCGAGCCGAGCACTTTCGCCATGGCCGAGAATCGAGGAATAAGCAGGGTGGTCTGCGGGTATGACAACCCACGATGCACTGGCCGGAGTGGTCGAGGCGTCGACGACCATTGCAAACAGAACCCCAGGGTCCACAAATCTGTAGAAAGGGCTCGTCGGGCAGTCGCCTTCGAACCTCCAGTTTCGGTTCTGGCGCTTCAGCCAGGATGCAACCTCCACGACGGTGTGTTCGTCTTCCAGGCGTCGGCAGTTGATAGCAATGGTGTCCTGGTCTTCGGCAGAGGGAAAGACTTTGTCTACGACATTCCAGTCGAAGTTGATTGCGCGCTGCTTGGCGCGTTCCTTCCCCTGACGGCGGTACTCATGAAACATGCCGAGTTCGGAAGGTTTCAGCAGTCGGAGGATGGTGAACTTCACTTCGATCCCTCGGTGGTCTTGATCTGTGATGGGTCCAGGCCCAGCAGGGATACACGTATATCTGGAGTCTCGGGGGCACCCAGACACTCCCGGATTCCACGAGCAATGGCATAGGCAAACAGCGGCGGCACGGCGTTGCCGATCTGCTTGAATGCCGGATTCATCGACCCCTTGAAAACGAAGCCGTCCGGAAAAGACTGGAGCCGCGCAGCCTCGCGGACTGTGATGGTGCGTGCCTGTTCCGAGTCGAAGTGAATGTGGGAATAGGAGTCCTTGCCGAGGTGCGCCATCAGCGTACGTACAGGGGCATCGGCGCGGAGCTTCCACCACTTGTTCGGAAACTTTCCTGGGTCGTAAGGGATGCGCCATGCCGTTATGTAGGAACTGACGTCTGGGTTCCGTGGATCGGTGGACAGCCCGTGCTTCTTGCGGTTGGCTAGCCAAGTAGCGATCTTCTGCTCGACATAGGCATGGACCTGCGGGTACTCCCAGCCCGGCTGGATCTCGGCAAAAATCTTGTAGTCCCTGGGGAGGTATCTGAAGACGTGGCCGGTCGTCGACTTGGTTGCAAATCCCTTCCACTCGCGCATCAGACGTGAGTAGGCTGTTGCCGGGTCTTTTGTCGTGTACTCGACAGGCTCTGCTGGATCCTTGGCACCGCGGCGGATTGTGCCGCTGCTCAGCATTTCTCTAGCAAACAGTGGCGGGAGATCCGCAAGGGCGTCGGATGCAGAGGTGGCGGCGGGAGAGTCGGGTGCCGGGTCCGGGATCCAGCGATGGTGCGCTGAGCCTTCGGTCTTAAGTACGCGGCGTGCGGCGTTCCTTGAACTGGTATAGCCCGAGGGCAGAACGAGGTGGTGCGTCGGCACCGGAAACCGGGGTTTAATGCCGGCAGACCGGTGGATGCCAACAAGAATCATCCGCTCCCGCATCTGAGGAACCCCATACCAAGCGGAGTTCAGCAGCGTGTAGGCAACGTCGTAGCCCTCATCAGCAAGGCTCTTTGAAACGAGCTCGGCAACGTTGGTGCCGCCATGGTTGAGGATGTCCGGCACGTTCTCCATCAGGAGCGCAACAGGTTTTGTCGCACGGATAAACGCGACGTACCGCTCCCACAAACTCACCCGACCGTCTACGAGGAATGCCTGGTCTGCCGTTACCTCTTCACGCAGGCGCGCCTGTTCGCGGAGCTTGGCCCGACCCACGCGAGCGAACGCCTGACAGGGTGGCCCGCCGACGAGGACATCGATCTGGCGGTCCGTGGCGCCCTGCAGTCCGAGATCGCCGAAGACGGTTTCTGCAGTTTCGGTGACCGCATTGCGCGGGGCGTGGTGCGCTTCCTTGTCACCTCCGACAGAGCGCGAGCCGAAGTTGGCGCCGTGTGACTTTGCGGCCCATGGGTCCATCTCGATGGATGCCACCGGCGTGAAGCCGGCAGTCAGGAAGCCCAATGAGATGCCGCCACATCCCGCGAACATGTCCATGTACCGGATCTCTCCGCCGTGCTGTATGCGCTGCAACTTGTCGTAGATCAGCTTGTCGTCGGATGTCGAGGCGCGGAAATTCTTGCCAGTCGAGGAGGGCAGGTCGGCAGCCGGGGTGCTTTGCTTTTCGTAGGTCTTGCTGGGCTGCGACTTTCGCAGCTCGGTTTGGATGGACATCCGGTATCTCTCATATGGAACATGCGCCAGGACCACCTGTACAGAGCGCAGGGCGACGGCGTCTCAGGCCTGTTCATCCCACGCACTGCAGCCCGGTTTGACGATTCGTCAATCGGGCGCCAAATGTTGCGTCGTGTCAGAGTGTAATGTAGCCGTCGACAAGTCTTGCCTGGACGCCGTCGAGGGTCAGGTTGAATGTATGCTCATGGCTGCATGAATTTTACCCGGATATATATTCTCCGTTTTCGGGAGGCGTTTGGTAAGCTCGACTGAATCAACGAGGATGGTGCTGATGACGAAATTGATCAAGGAACGGCCGCCCGGCAGCATCAGGGATTTCGCACCGATATCTTCGGATATGTGGTGTCGGCAGAGGTGCTGATGGATATCGTTCCTCCCGAAAAGCGCTCTCGGATGATGGCAAGCATCAAGGGTAAGAACACCAAACCGGAGCTGATCGTTCGAAAACTGGTTCACGGAATGGGCTTCCGTTATCGGCTGCACCGCAAAGATTTGCCGGGCTCTCCAGACTTGGTTTTTCCGCGCCTGAAGAAAGTGATTTTTGTCCATGGCTGTTTCTGGCACCGGCATCCTGGATGCAGATTTGCCTATACGCCAAAGTCAAACGCGCAGTTCTGGTTGAACAAGCTGGAGGGCAATAGCCGACGCGATGGTCAGGTAGTGTTGGCTCTGGATGCCCTTGGCTGGCAGGCTCTGATCGTTTGGGAGTGCGAGGTTGCCGATCTGTCTGAGCTGACCCGGAAGGTGAGTTCGTTCCTGGCGGCTGACTATCACTGATCATCAGGTCGTTTGCCGACTGGTCCCGTGCGGGCACTGGTGGATTTCATTCGGGCCTGACGGTGCAGGCTGCACGACAATAGCCCATGATTCAAGAAAAGCCCCTGGCGGCAACCGAACTGGAGCGGCCTGCTGTGGCCCTGCGCACTCTTGCGAACGGAGTGCGGCTGCTGGCGCTGCCCATGCCGCACTTGCAGAGCGTCAGCGTGGGCGTGTTCCTGCGCGTGGGCTCCCGCGACGAGACCTCCACCAGCAACGGCATCAGCCATGTGCTGGAACACATGGCGTTCAAGGGCACGCACACGCGTTCCGTGCAGGAGATCAACCTGGATGCGGAGCGGCTGGGGGCGGAGGTCAACGCCTTCACCGGGAAGGACATCACCGGCTATTTCATGACCGGCCTGGGCTGGCATGCGCAGGCCTTGCTGGGAATGATTGCGGACATCGTCCTGAACAGCGTGTTTCCCGAGCATGAGCTGCAAAGGGAGCTGCAGGTGATCCGGCAGGAGGCCATCGAGTACGAAGAGGACCCGGAGGACAGCGCCGGCGATCTGCTGGACCGCGCCATCTGGGGCGACGACCCCATGGGCATGCCTGTGATCGGCACGGTGGCCAATATCGAAGGCTTCACCCGGCAGGATCTGGTGCGCCATGTGCAGTCCCATTACGTGGGAGAAAAGACCGTCGTCGTCGCGGCCGGAAACTTCGATGTGCCGGCCTGGCTGGAGCAGGCGGCGCAGCTGTTCGCCGGCATGCCTGCTTCCGCCGATCCGGCTGTGGCGTTGCCCCCTCAGCCCGCAAAGTATGTGGGGCAGGCCCTGGCGCAACGCTTCACGCAGGTGTCCCAGGTGTTCGTGAACTTGGCCTATCCCCTGGTGTTCGAGCAGTTGCAGGGCGAGCATCCGCAGCGTGCGCGTCTCGTGGCCTCGCTGGCGGCCCATCTGCTGGGCGAGGGGATGTCGTCGCCCCTGGTCGATACCGTGCGTGAACGGCTCGGACTGGCCTATACGGCCTATGCGGCGATGGAGGGCGGTGACGTCTGGGCCAATTTCATCGTGCATGCCGTCACGACGCCGGACAAGCTCGAAGCGCTGGTGGCAGCGACAGGCGGCCTGCTGCGCGCCCAGGCGGCCGGCATCGACCTCGTGCATCTGGAACGGGCCAAGAACCAGCTGGCGGTCTCGCGGGTGCGTGCGGGCGAGCGGACGTACGCCACCATGGAGCGGGCTGTCGAGGACCTCTTTGCCCATGGCAGCGTGACATCCGTGGCCGAAACGCTGGCGATGATCGACGGCATCGGTGCCGAGGAAGTGCGCAAGGTCTTCGAGCGCATGCTGGCCCATCCTCCGGCGGTGGCCATCACCGGCAAGGGCGCCAGTGCCCGGACCGTGCGGCAGCTGGCCGCAGGCCTGGCGGCCTGAGCCGGCAGCGCGCGGTCAGAGGCCAGCGGCCAGCGGCCAAGCGCCAGCCGCAACACATGGCGCTTTTCCCGTTGTCATGGAGTTGAGGAAGCGGGCGGCGGCGTGTTCCATTGCCGCTTGAAGTAGTGCGACTTCGGGTGCTCCTGCAGGAACACGCAGCACTGCACCCACGCCGCTGACTCCGGGGGGACGTCGATCGGGCCGATCGCACGCGAGAGATGCTCGAACACGACCTCGGCCATGGCCGAGCACATCTGCGGCGGGCGCGGGTTGGTCAGCGTCAGGGTGGCGATGAGTTGCTGCGCGTGGGGGTCCTCGCCGCACAGTCCGACGGCGATGGGTGCCACGCGCGACTTCAGGTCCGCGAGCCGTGCCCATCCGCGCTCGGCCAGCGCAAGGTGCATGGCGTGCAGGACCGGCTCCCACTGGATGGACGGGAGCAAGGATGGCGATACCTCGATGGCGATGTGCGGCATGGGGCGGCGCCTTCAGTCGAGCTTGATGCCGACTTCGCGGATCAGCGTCTGCCAGCGTGCCCGCTCGCTGTCCAGCAGGCGTGCGAATGCCTGGGGCGAGTTGTCGAGGGGCACCGAGCCGAGTTCGGCCAGCCTGTCCTGCGTGGCCTTGGCCGCCAGCGCCGCGCCCATGTGCGTGATCAGCCAGGCCTTGCGGTCGGCCGGGGTCGCGGCGGGCGCGAGGAAGCCGTACCAGCCGCTGATCTCGGCGTCCACGCCCGATTCCTTGAGCGTGGGCACGCCGGGCAGCGCGGGAATGCGCCTGGCGGACGTCACGGCCAGCGCCTTCAGGCGCCCGCTTTGCACATGCTGCAGGATGGCCGGCGTGGCTTCGAACACCATCTGCACCGTGCCGCCCAGCACGTCGTTGAGTGCAGGTGCGGAGCCGCGGTAGGGAATGTGCAGGATCGAGGTGCCGGTCTGGCGCTTGACGAGTTCTCCCGCCAGGTGCTGCGGCGTGCCGTTGCCGGCGGATGCGTAGGAGAACTTGCCCGGGTTCTTGCGCAGCCATTCGAGCGCCTCCTTGGCCGTGGCCGCCGGGAAGGAGGGATGCACGGCCCAGATCAAGGGCACCGAGGCGGCCCATGCCAGCGGTGTGAAGTCCTTGGCCGGATCGAAGTTGAGCCTGGAGTACAGCGCCGGGTTCGCTGCCATGGGGCCGAGTGCGCCCAGCAGCAGCGTGTAGCCGTCGGCCTCGGCGCGTGCTGCCGCCTCCGTGCCGATGTTGCCGCCCGCACCGCTGCGGTTGTCGACGATCACCGTGCTGCCGCTGTCCGTCTGCAAGGCGTTCGCCATCAGGCGGGAGACGGCATCGGTGGTCGCACCTGCCGGATAGGGGCAGATGATGCGGATGGGCTTGGAAGGGAATGCCTGTGCGCGCGCCGAGGGGCTTGCGCCCAAGGCTGAAATGGCCGTCGCCGTGCTGGCGTACTGAAGGAAGTTGCGTCGTTTCATCGGTGCTCTCGTGACCAGAGTTGTCTCGTGGCCGTAGTGTCGGCAGGCCCTTGTTTCTTCGCAATTCGCATTTTCTGGCCGCGCCTATCGGATAATCCGATGGCCATGTCCGCACGCAGCCGCGACCCCCTCGATCTCGTCTCATTGCGCCAGTTGCGCTACTTCGTGTCGGCGATGCGGGCGCACAGCTTCAGTGCGGCATCGCGCGATGCCTCGATCTCGCAGGCGGCGCTGTCGGAGCAGATCGCCTTGCTGGAATCGACCCTGGACGTGCATCTGTTCGACCGTGCGAGCGGGCGCGCCGTTGCCACGGCCTCCGGACATGAGCTCGACCGCCGGGTGTCGGCCTGCCTCAGGGAGCTGCAGGCGGCGCTGCGCGACGTGCAGGCGCGTGCGAGCACCGTGGCGGGCCTGGTGCGCATCGGCCTGGTGCAGTCCTACGCGGGATGCTGGGTACTGCCCGTCGTGCGCAGGGCCCAGGCGCAGTGGCCGCAGCTGGCGATCGCACTGCGCAGGCGCACCGCACAGGCCTTGGTGGAGGGCGTGTTGCGTGGCGATTTCGATCTCGCCGTCAGCTTCGACCCGGAGCCGCATGCCGATCTGGAGATCCTGGCCTGCTTCGACGAGCCGGTGGTGGCCGTCGGATTGAAGCCCCGCCGGCGGCGACGCCTGCTGGAGCTCAGCGAGGTCGCGAACCACCCCCTGGCCTTGCTGCCAAGCGAATACGCAATGCGGCGCCAGCTCGACAACGCCTTTGCGGCGCAGGGGCTGAAGCCGGGCGTGCATCTGGAGTCCGATACGCTGGAGGACCTGGTGCATGCCGCCCGTGAAAACGGCATGGTTGCGCTGCTCAACGGTGCCGCGGCAATGAGCCTGGACGTGCAGGACGCAGTCCCGTTGGCCGATAGAAATCTGGGCCGGCAAGCCTGCCTGGTGCGCTCACGCAGCCGTCACCACGGCTTTGCCGCCCAGTACGTATGGGACGAGCTGTCGGCGGCAACTCCCACGCTGCCGCCAGCGTGGGGGCGGCGCGTTGCAGCCGCGCGCTAGTCGTCGGCCGGGTCCGTTCCGCCTGTCAGGGCACTTCCTTCAGGCCCACCAGTTGCAGGGGGCGTGCCAGCAGTTCGTCGAAGCGTTTCTCGAACGCCTTGAAGTACGGCATGCGGAAGTGCGCATCCAGCGCTGCCTGGTCCCTGAATGACTCCCGCATGTAGAAGGTGCCGGGTTTGTCCGCCAGTTCGAACAGCGTGTAGTCCAGGCATCCGGCCTCTTGCCGGGTGAATGGCACCAGCGCGCGCAGGGCGTCGCGCAGCTGGTCTTGCTGGCCGGCCTTCGCTTCAAGGATGGCCAGGTTGAAAATGGTCTCTGTCTTCATGGCTCAGCCCCAGTTCTCCAGCACCACCTTGCCGCGCGCCTTGCCCGACTCGATCAGGGCATGGGCGCGCTTGAGGTTGTCGGCGTTGATGCTGCCGAAGCGCTCGGCCAGCGTGGTGCGGATCAGGCCGGCATCAACCAGTGCGGCAACCTCGTTGAGCAGGCGGTGCTGGCCGATCATGTCGTCGGTGCCGAACAGGGCGCGGGTGAACATCAATTCCCAGTGCACCGACACCGACTTGCGCTTGAGCTTGGTGATGTCCAGCGACGCGGGATCGTCGATCAGGCCGAATTTTCCCTGGGGCGCGATCGCCTCGACGATCTGTGCGAAATGCAGGTCGGTCTGCGTGAGGCTCACGATGTGGTCCACCGTGGGAAAGCCGATGCGCTTGAGTTCGTCGGCAATCGGCTGGCTGTGATCGATCACGTGGTGGGCGCCGAGCTCCTTGACCCAGGCCTGCGTCTCGGGCCGCGATGCGGTGCCGATGACGGTAAGGCTGGTCAGCCGCGTGGCCAGCTGCGTGAGGATGGAGCCCACGCCGCCGGAGGCGCCGATGATGAGCAGCGTCTTGTGGCTGGGGTGCTTGCCCGGTGCGATGCCCAGGCGGTCGAACAGCATCTCCCACGCGGTGATGGCGGTCAGGGGCAGGGCCGCAGCCTGTGCGAAGTCCAGCGACCTGGGCGCGTGGCCCACGATGCGCTCGTCCACCAGGTGCAGTTCGCTGTTCGTGCCAGGGCGCGCAATGGAGCCGGCGTACCAGACGCGGTCGCCCGGCTTGAACAGCGTGACTTCGGGGCCCACGGCCTTGACGATGCCGCTGGCATCCCAGCCCAGCACCTTGTGCGTCTGCCCCTCGGCGGGCGCGCCGCTGGCGCGCACCTTGGTGTCCACCGGATTGACGGACACGGCCCTGACTTCGACCAGCAGGTCGCGGCCGGTGGCCACGGGATCGGGCAGGGTGATGTCGATCAGCGATTCGGGTTGGCTGATGGCCTGGGGTTTCTGGTATCCAACGGCTTTCATGGTCGTGCTTTCAAAGGTTGAGGAAGAGGGGATAGCAAGGAGGGCGAGCAAGGAGGGTTTCAGGCAGTGGCGAGGGCTGCGTAGTCCGAGTAGCCGCGCGCGTCGCCGCCAAACAGGGCCTTCGGATCGAATGCGGCCAGCGGCGCCTGGGCGGCGTAGCGCGCCGGCAGGTCCGGGTTGGCAATGAAGGGGCGGCCGAAGGCGACGAGGTCTGCCAGGCCCTCGTGCAGGATGGCTTGGGCGCGCTCCGCGTCGTACTTGCCCGCAACGATCACCTTGCCCTGGTAGGCGCGGCGCAGCGCGTGGCGGAAGTCTTGCGGAATCTCGGGCGCATCGTCCCAATCGGCTTCGGACAGGTGGATGTAGGCCAGGCCGATCTCGTCGAGCCTGCTGGCCAGATGCAGGATGGTCTCGATGATCTGCGGGCAGTTCATGTTGCGCTGCGTGATGAAGGGCGCCAGGCGGATGCCGGTGCGCTCGGCCCCGACCTCGCCCGCCACGGCGGCCGCGACCTCTTCGGCGAAGCGCGTGCGCTGGGCGATGCCGCCGCCGTAGGCGTCGGTGCGGTGGTTGGAGGTGGTGCGCAGGAACTGATCGATCAGGTAGCCGTTGCCGCCGTGGATTTCCACGCCATCGAAACCGGCACGCATCGCATTGGCCGCGCCCCTGCGGAAGTCGCCGATCACGTCCTGGATGTCCTGTGCGCTCAGTGCGCGCGGTACGGGGCAGTCGACCATGCGGCCGACACCGTCGTCGCCGACCACCCAGACCTGCGCTTCGGGCGACAGCGCCGAAGGCGCGACCGGCAGGCCATCGGCGTGAAAGCTGGCATGCGACATGCGGCCAACGTGCCACAGCTGCAGCACCATGCGCCCGCCGGCGGCATGCACCGCGTCCGTGACGCGGCGCCAACCGTCCACCTGCGCCTCTGAATAGATGCCGGGGGTGAAGCTGTAGCCTTGGCCCTGGCGGGAGATCTGGGTGGCTTCCGAGACGATCAGGCCGGCGCTGGCGCGTTGTGCGTAGTAGGTGGCCATCAATGCATTGGGCACGTCGCCTGGCTGGCTGGTGCGGCTGCGCGTCATGGGGGCCATCACCATGCGGTTGGGCAGGCTGAGCGGGCCGAGCTGCAGGGGGCTAAACAGGGGCGTGGAGGCGGTGGTCATGCGGTTCTTTGGCGGAGCTGTAGAGATGTTGGGGCGGTGGCGGAAGTCCGGTTCGCAAGTCGTCTGGGCATGGAGCGATGTTGACCTGGGTGTTTCAATTGAAAAAGACCCGCAGGACTGAAGGCGGCTTCAAAAGAAATTTGACGATGAGGTCAGGGCGCGGCCTGCACAACACCCGGGCGGATGGCCTTGCCGCGCCTGCCTGGCTACCATCTCCCCCATGAAGACCCAGTACTTCGCCGCCACCTCACTCGACGGATTCCTGGCCACCGAGGACGACGCTCTGGACTGGCTGTTCCCGCTGGGCGACATGCAGGCCACGGGCTACCCGGAGTTCATTGCCGGCGTGGGCGCGCTGGCCATGGGGTCCGCCACCTACGAATGGATGCTGCGCCACGCGGAGACGGTGGCACAGGAGACCGGGGCGGCGTGGCCCTATACGCAGCCAGCCTGGGTGTTTTCCAGCCGCACGCTGCCTGGTATCCCGGGTGCCGATATCCGGTTTGTCAGTGGCGATGTGCTTGCCGTGCATGCGCAGATGCAGGCTGCGGCCGGCGGGCGCAACCTCTGGATCATGGGAGGCGGGGACCTGGCAGGCCAGTTCTACGACGCGGACCTGCTGGACGAGATGATCCTGAGCGTGGGCTCGGCCACGCTGGGCCGGGGCAAGCCGCTGTTTCCGCGCCGGGTGCTGCATCCGGTGCTGCGTTTATTGTCCGTGCGGCAGATCGGCGAGGGCATGGCGGTGCTGCATTACGAGGTGCGCAAGAGCACGGGCTGACAGGCTCCCTGATTCGGTCTGCGCGCCGCTCAGTTCGTCTCCCCGCGCCCAGGCGCCGTCATCCCCGGAATGTATTCATTGGAGATGAAGCTGCGGCAGCGGTGCATGAAGGCTTCCACCACGTGGCGGGGCTTTTGTTCGCGGGCCCAGGCCAGGCCCAGTTTCATGGGGCGGTGGTTGCCGTTCAGGTGCAGGTTGACGATCTTCTTGCCGTCCAGCGCGTGGGAGTTGCGCGGGCGCACGTTGACCAGGGAGTAGCCCACGTCGTTGGCCACCAGGGAGCGCACCACATCGGGGCTGGCGCTGCGGGCCGCGATCAGGGGCGAGACGCCGGCTTCGCGGAACAGCGACATGAAGTATTCACGGCTCAGGGGCAGGTCCAGCAGGACCATGGGCAGCTGGGCCAGCGCCTCCAGCGTGGTGGAGCGGTGGTTGGCCAGCGGATTGAGTTCGCTGACGATGACCATGGGCGGCAGCTGGGCCAGGGGCTCGAAGCAGATGTCCGATTCGGCCACCAGCAGGTCGTAGGTGATGGCGACATCGATCTGCGCGGTGCGCAGCTTGTGGATCAGGCCTTCCTGGTGGTCCTCGATCTGGGTGACCGTGGCCTTGGGGTGGGCGCGCGCGAATCCCTGGCACAGCTCGGGGGCGACCATGGCCGCCAGCGTGGTGAAGCAGCCCACGCGCACGGGGCCGCGCACCTGGCTTTGCGCGCTGCTGGCCACGTCGTACAAGGCCATGGCCTGGTCGAGCAGGCCGCGGATCTCCCGCAGGACCTCGGCGCCTGCGGGCGTGACGGACAGGCCTTGCGCATGGTGGCGCACGAACAGCGGCACCTGCAGCTCGGCCTCCACCTGGGTGATGGCCGATGAGATGGACGAGGGCGAGACGTGGATGCGGTTGGCGGCCTCGGCAATGCTGCCGAACTCGCCCGCTGCCACGCAGTATTCCAATTGTCTGAAGGTCAGTCGTGTCAGCACGGTGTGCAAGAGGTGGAGAGGGGGAGGGCGGCCAGGGTGGTCCGCCGCGTAGTTGACCAAGCGGCGGACCGCGCTGCAAGAGGCCCTTCCCGCAAGGCGCCTGCATTGTGCGGCGGTCGGGCACCGGCAGCCTTCAGTCGCTGGCGTTGTGATTGCGAAACCATTGCGCCACCGCACCGTCGCCCTGGGCCGGCGCCTGCGTGGCCTTCACGCGGTCCGTCAGGCCGGCGGACTTGCCGACGAAGTCCAGCGGCGCATCCCAGTTGAAGTGCCGGTACACGGCCGCCGTCTGGGCGTAGGGCGGGCATTGCGCAAACAGCTGGAAGCTGAGCCGGTGGCCGGCGTGGTCCGAGTCGAGCAGGTCGCGCGCATAGGCCAGCAGCCTGCGGCGGTCGTCGGCCTGCCATTGCGGGCCGAGGGTGTAGAACTTGCGCAGCCAGGGGCCGGTGTCCTCGTTCTCGAAGCTGGCGTGGTCCGGCGTCAGGCAGACTTGGCCGCCGCACAGCTCGCGCACGGTGTTCATCATGTGGTGCAGCTGGCCGGTGGCCAGCGACCTTCCGGTGAACAGCAGGGACTGGTTGGGCATCATCAGCCCGGCCGGGCTGCGCTCGGCCAGCGCGATGGCGGCCGTGAGGTGGGCGTTGATGCCTTCGCGGTAGCAGGCCAGGCCGGCCAGCCTGTCCTGCACGGCCTGCAGCTTCTCCACGCCGGTCTGGCGCGCGTTGTGCAGGGCTGTGCCTATCAGCATGTCGGCCAGCTTGAGGCTGCGCTGCAGGAAGGTGAAGGCCGAGTAGCGGTGCAGCGTCTCGCGCAGGAAATGGGCGGCCCGGGTGTGGCGGTAGAACAGCACGTTCTCCCAGGGAACCAGCACGTCGTCGAAGACCACGATGGCATCCACTTCGTCGAAGCGATGGCTCAACGGATGGTCCTGGGCCGATGCGCGGGCGGCCAGGCCCGGGCGGCAGATGAAGCGCAGGCCGGGCGCGCCCAGGTCGCAGATGAAGCCTATGGCGTATTCGGACTGCGCAGCGTCGCCCCAGTGCGCCAGCCCCGGCTTGGTGAAGGCCTGGTTGGCATAGGCGGCAGCGGTCTCGTACTTGGCGCCGCGCACGATGACGCCTGCATCGGTCTCCTTCACCACATGCAGCAGCACGTCGGGGTCCTGGTCCTGCGGCAGGCGCGAGCGGTCGCCCTTGGGGTCGGTGTTGGCCGATACGTGGAACAGGTCGCCACGCACCACGCGGCGGATGTGGGTGCGGATGTTGGCGGAAAAGCGCGGGTCCAGCTCGTTGAGCACGTCCTGGCCGTCGAACAGCGACCACATCTCGCCCACGCTCTCGTCGCCCACGCGCATGACCACGCCGCCCATGTCCTCCAGCAGCAGGTCGGTGGCGCGGCGCTTGTCCCACCAGTCCTGGCGCGTCAGCGGCAGCTTGTGGGCGATGGGGTGGCGCTCGCCGTCGCCTTCGTCGTAGGTGAGCGCGTCGCGCAGCGCGGCCTCGTGCTGCAGGTCGTACATGCGCGCGCGGATGTCCACCAGCGGCTTGAACATGGGGTGGGTGGTCACATCCTTGACGCGCTCGCCGTTCATCCAGACCCGCCGGCCATCGCGGATGGAGTCGCGGTACTGGCTGCCTGTCCTGATCATCAGCGGCTGGCCCACTTGCCGTCTTTGACCTCGTGCAGCTGCAGCTCCACGGGCACCTGCGTCTGGCCGTTGGCGTCGAAGGTCACGGTACCGGTCACGCCGTCGTAGCGTATGGCGCGGATGGCCTTGGCCACGGCCTGCCGGTCCTTGGTGCCTGCCGTCTTGAGCGATTGCAAAAGGATGCCGGTGGCGTCATAGGCGTACTTGGTGTACGGGCTCTCGGAGTCGGCATAGCCCTTGGCGGCATAGGCGCGGCTCATGGCGTCCAGCCGGGGATTGGTCTGCGATTTGGGCGTGCCGACGATGGTGCCATCCGCGGCCGGGCCGGCGATCTGGATGAGCTGCGGATCGAAGATGCCGCTGATGCCCAGCATGGGCTGCTTCATGCCCAGCTCGGCCATCTGCTTGCGCACGATGCCGGCCTCGGTGATCACGCCGCCGAAGTAGACCGCGTCGGGGTTCAGGCTCTTGATCTTGGTGAGTATGGAGCGGAAATCCGTGGTGCCCACGGGGTAGCTTTCCTCGGCCACCACGCTGCCTTTTTCTGCCTTGTAGAAGCTGCCGAACGAGGCCAGGTTGGCGCGCCCGTAGTCGCTGGTATCGGCAATGATGGCGATCTTTCTTGCGCCCAGGCCCGTGGCGGCCCAGGTGGCCAGGGGCTTGTTCTCGTTGACCAGGGTGGGCGTCACGCGCGTGGTGTTGGCGAAGTTCTGGTCGGTGATCTTGGGGCCGATGGCGCCCCAGACGATGAAGGGCATCTGCACGCGGTTGAACACCGGCAGCGTGGCCAGGGCCACGGGGCTGTTCCAGTGGCCGATGGCGCCCACCACGTCGCGGTCGTTGACCAGCTTGAGCGCGGCGGACACGCCGGTCTGCGGGTCGGAGGCATCGTCCAGCACCACGCCCTCCACCTTGAACGGCACGCCGGCCGTGGCATTCCACTGGTCGATGGCCAGCAGGAAGCCGTTCTTCGCGCCCAGGCCCTGCTGTGCGTTGCCGCCGCTGACGGGGCCGATGAAGCCCAGCTTCACGGTGGACTGGGACCAGGCCGCGCCGCAGGCCAGCGTGGCGGCGGCCAGCGCCAGGGCGGATGCGGCAAGGCGCCGGCGCGATGGCAGGAGGGCGGTGGTTGTCGTGAAGGCTTGCATGGTCGGTCGGTCCTGTTCAGGTGAAGACGAAGGGCAGCCATGGCGACCCGGGCGGGGGCCGGGGCGGCGGGGCGCCACGGTGCATGGCGGGCTGGCCGGCGCTGTCTGGCAACGCCGCCGGATCAATGTATCGCCGCACCTGCCCGGGACTGGATCGCGTTTTCCGAAGCAGCGCCTCGGCAAAAGCGACGCAGGTTTTGCGCGGTTTCTTGCTTCAATGGCTGCGTGACATGGAGACAAGCGAAGCCCCGCCAACCCGGCCGAACCCGACACAAGAGGAACCCTATCGATGCATGACGCGCTGTTCCAGCAACTCATCAACTGGCTGACCCTGGGCTGCATCTACAGCCTGCTTGCCCTGGGTTTCAGCCTGTTGTTTGGCGTGCTGCAGGTGATTCACTTTTCCCATGGCGACGTGGCCATGGTCGCCCCCTTCATCGCCCTGGCGGCCGTGCAGGCCCTGGCGGCCGCGCTGGGCGGCTCGGCCACCTGGCTGGTGCTGGGCCTGGCCTGCCTGGTGGCCATTGCGGCGGTGGGAGGGCTGGGCGTCGCCCTGGACCGGCTGGTGATCAGCCGCTTTCGCAATGCGCCGGCCATGATGCCGCTGGTGGCCACGGTGGCGCTGGGCATCGTGATCCGCGAGCTGATCCGCCACCTGTACCCGCAGGGCAGCAATCCGCACGCGTTCCCGGCGATTGCGCAGGGGGCCGTTCCCACCCCGTTCGGGCCGCTGCCCCTGATCAGCGTGGTCTCGGTGCTGGTGGCGGTGGCGCTGGTGGGCGTGCTGCTGTACGTGCTGCACCACACGCCCATGGGCATGCGCATACGCGCCGTGTCGCAGGACCGCGAAACCGCGCGGCTGTTCTCCATTGCGCCGGGGCCGGTGTTCCGCAACACCTTCTTCATTGCCTCGGCCACCGGCGCGGTGGGCGGCATCTTCCTGGCCAGCTATGCGGGCGTGGTGCGCTTTGACTTCGGCGTGCAGGCGGGCCTGATCGGCTTTTCCGCCGCGGTGGTCGGCGGCCTGGGGCGGCTGGGGGGCGCCATTGTCGGCAGCCTGCTGATTGCGGCCATCGAGACCATCGTGCAGGGCTATGTGCCCAATGGCACCTCGTACCGGCTGGTGTTCGTGTTCGCGCTGGTGATCCTGGTGCTGATCTTTCGCCCCGCCGGCCTGTTCGGCGTTCAGAAAATGGAGAAGGTGTGATGCAGACAACGACGATACAGGCGCCGCCGCGGGCGGCTCCACGGAGTGCGGGCTCTGCCGCCATCGTGCTGGGCGTGGCCCTGGCGGGCGCCGTGCTGCTGCGCCAGTTCCTGCTGGCCGAAAGCTGGATCACGGTGCTGGCGCTGCTGGCCTGCTTTGCCGTGGCCCTGGTCGCGGTGCAGAAACGCCCGGTGGTGGAAGACCGCATCGTGGCTGCCTTCGGCCAATGCAGGCCGCTGGCCGTGGGCACGGGCGTGGTGCTGGCCCTGGTATTTCCGTGGGTGCTGGGCGGTGACAGCTACGCCATGCACCTGATGATCATCGCCTGCCTGTACGCGGTGCTCGCGCTGGCGCTGAACTTCCAGTTGGGCAGCGCCAACATACCGAACTTCGCCACCGGCGCGTCCTACGGCATCGGCGCCTATGCGTCGGCCCTGCTGGCCATCCACTTCGGCGTGAGCTTCTGGATCTGCCTGCTGGTGGCCGCCGCCGTGGCCACGGTCTTCGGCTTTTTGCTGGGCCTGCCGTCCATGCGCACCCGCGACAGCTACCAGGCGCTGGTGACGATCGCCTTCGGCATCGTCGTGCACCAGCTGCTGATGAACCTGGAGTGGACGGGCGGCGCCAACGGTCTGGTGGGCATTCCTTCGCCCACATTGTTCGGGCATTCGTTCAACGACCCCATCACGCTGTGGGGCCACAGCCTGCCGGGACAGGCCAACTTCTACTACGTGGCCGTCGCCCTGCTGGGGCTGGCCATCGTCTCGGCGCAGCGCCTGCACAGCTCGCGCGTGGGCCTGGCCTGGAATGCCCTGCGCGACGACGAGATCGCCGCGCGCGCCTGCGGCATCAACGTCACCTGGTTCAAGGTCAAGGCCTTTGCGGTGGATGCCTTCCTGGCGGGCTTCGCGGGCACGGTGTATGCGTTCTATGTGAGCTTCATCTCGCCGGACAACTTCACCTTCCTGGTGTCGGTGACCATCATGACGCTGGTGATCGCAGGCGGCATGGACAACACTCTGGGCGTGATCGTCGGCGCCTTCCTGCTGACCATGCTGCCGGAGAAGCTGCGGGCGTTTTCCGACTACCGCATCCTGTTCTACGGCCTGGTGGTGATCGCCTTCCTCATCATCCGCCCGCGCGGCATCTTCCCCCAACGGGTGCGCAACCATGAGCATTGATTCCCATCCCAACCACCATGCCGCGCCCGCAGGCCCGCTGGTCCTTGAGGGGCGTGGCCTGACCATGCGCTTCGGCGGCCTGACGGCGGTGCAGGGCGTGGACATCCACCTGGCGGCGGGCGAGGTGCTGGGCATCATCGGGCCCAACGGCGCGGGCAAGTCCACCTTGCTTAACCTGCTGACCGGCATCTACCAGCCCACCGAGGGCGAGGTGCTGCTGCAAGGCCGCTCGCTCAAGGGCATGGCCGCGCACGACATCGCGGGCGCCGGCATTGCGCGCACCTTCCAGACCAGCCGGCTGTTCGGCTCGCTGAGCGTGCTGGACAACGTGATCATCGGCATGCACGCGCGCACCCGCTGCGGCGTGCTCACCGCGCTGCTGCGCCCGGCCGTCTCGCGCGCCGAGATGAAGCGCTGCGCCGAGCGCGCCTGCGCGCTGCTGCAAAGCGTGTCCAGCGACCTGCACCAGCGCCGCAACGTGCTGGCCAGCAGCCTGCCGCAGGCCGACCGCCGCCGCCTGGAGATTGCGCGCGCCTTGGCCGCCGAGCCCCGCATCGTGCTGCTGGACGAGCCCTCCAGCGGCATGGACGACCGCGACACCGATGCGCTGATCGCCGACATCCAGCGCCTGCGCGAAGGCAATCCGGCGCTGGGCTTCATCATCATCGAGCACGACATGCGGCTCATCGCCACCTTGCCGCACCGCGTGATGGTGCTGGACTACGGACGCAAGATCGGCGACGACAGCTTCGAGGCGGTGCGCCGGCTGCCGCGCGTGCAGGAAGCCTATCTGGGCAGAAAGGCCAGCCATGCTTGAACTGGACTCCATCAGCACGCGCTATGGCGTGGTGAACATGCTCAACCAGGTCTCGCTGCAGGTGCCCGAGCACAGCATCGTCTGCCTGCTGGGCCCCAACGGCGCGGGCAAGACCACCACCTTCAAGGCGATTGCGGGCCTGCTGCCCGTGCACCACGGCGCCATCCGCGTCATGGGCCAGCCGCTGGCGCGCATGCGCACCGAGGACCTGGCCGGCCTGGGCGTGGGCTTCGTGCCCGAAGGGCGGCGCCTGTTTGCCGAGCTGACCGTGCAGGAGAACCTGAAGATCGGCCACGACGCGCTGCGCCCGCAGCAAGGCTTTGCCCAGGCGCTGGAGCGCGTGGTGGCCCTGTTCCCCCGGGTGGGCGAGCGCCTGTCGCAGGCGGCCGGAACCCTGTCCGGCGGCGAGCAGGCCATGGTGGCGCTGGGCCGCGTGCTCATGGGCGAGCCGCGTCTGGTGGTGATGGACGAGCCCACGCTGGGGCTGTCGCCCAAGCTCATCGAGGAGTACTTCGAGACGGTGCAGCGCATCCACAGCCAAGGCATCACCGTGCTGCTCATCGAGCAGAACGCCGAGGCGGCGCTGTCCATCGCCCACACCGGCTATCTGCTGCTCAAGGGCCAGCTGGTGGCCTCGGGCACGGCCAGCGAGCTGCTGGCCAACGACGTGGTGAAGCACCTGTACCTGTAGCGCCGCACGGGCGGCCTTCACCTCCTTCCCTTTTTGTTGCGGACCACACCAAGGCAGTCGGCACCGCGCCGATGCGGGACGGCCTGCGCCTTTTTTTTCCTGAGAGACCCATACCATGACAGCTGAAATCCAAACCATCAACACGCTCGTGGTCGGCGCCGGGCAGGCCGGCATCGCGGCCAGCGAACACCTGGGCCAGCTTGGCGTAGAGCACCTGGTGCTGGAGCGCCAGCGCATCGCCCAGGCCTGGCGCACGGGGCGCTGGGACTCGCTGGTGGCCAACGGGCCGGCCTGGCATGACCGCTTTCCGGGCCTGGAGTTCAAGGGCGACCGCGACGGCTTTCCCGGCAAGGACGAGGTGGCCGACTACTTCGAGGACTATGTCCGCCAGATCAAGGCGCCCGTGCGCACCGGCGTGGAGGTCAGGCGGGTCACGCGCAACCAGGGCCGGCCGGGCTTCACGGTGGAAACGTCCGAGGGCGTGATCGAGGCCCGCAACGTGATCGCGGCCACGGGGCCGTTCCAGGTGCCGGTGATCCCGCCGATAGCACCGGCTGCGCCGGCTGCGCCCGCCGATGGCGGCCTGCTGCAGATCCATTCCGCGCACTACCACCGCCCCGCGCAGCTGCCCGAAGGCGCCGTGCTGGTGGTGGGCGCAGGCTCCTCGGGCGTGCAGATCGCCGATGAACTGCAGCGCGCGGGCCGCAAGGTGTTCCTGTCGGTAGGCGCCCATGACCGGCCGCCGCGTGCCTACCGCGGCCGTGATTTCTGCTGGTGGCTGGGCGTGCTGGGCGAATGGGATGCGGCCATTGCCAAGCCCGGCCGCGAGCATGTGACCATTGCCGTCAGCGGCGCGCGCGGGGGCCACACCGTGGACTTTCGCGCGCTGGGCCACCAGGGCATCACCCTGGTGGGGCTGACCGAGTCCTTCGCCGATGGCCGGGTGCTCTTCAGGGACGACCTGGCCGAGAACATCGCCAACGGCGACGCCAACTACCTGGCCATGCTGGATGCGGCCGACGACTACATCCGCCGCAACGGCCTGGACCTGCCCGAGGAGCCCGAGGCGCGCAGGCGCCTGCCCGATCCGGAGTGCATGACCCATCCGCTGCGCGAACTCGACCTGGCTGCCGCAGGCATCACTTCCATCATCTGGGCCACGGGCTACAGGGTGGACTTCAGCTGGCTGCAGGTGGACAGCTTCGAGCCCGGTGGCAAGCCGCGCCACCACCGCGGCGTGGGCCATGAGCCCGGCATCTACTTCCTGGGCCTGCCCTGGCTGTCGCGCCGTGGCTCGTCCTTCATCTGGGGCGTGTGGCATGACGCCAAGTTCGTGGCCGACCACATCGCCAAGCAGCGCCGCTACAGCGACTACGACGCCGCTGCCCGCAGCAGGTAGCACGCTCTGAGACACCTTCCCATCCACCCCCTGCAGGAGCCAGACCATGCCCACCCATACCCGCATCCGCATGTTCAATACCAAGGACACCTATCCCAACCAGTCGCTGGACAACGACCTGTGCCAGGCCGTGCGCGCCGGCAACACCGTCTATGTGCGCGGCCAGATCGGCACCGATTTCGAGGGCAATCTGGTCGGCCTGGGCGATCCGCAAAAGCAGGCCGAGCAGGCGATGAAGAACGTCAAGCAGCTGCTGGAGGAGGCGGGCAGCGACCTGTCGCACATCGTCAAGACCACCACCTACATCATCGACCCGCGCTACCGCGAGCCCGTCTACCGGGAAGTGGGCAAGTGGCTCAAGGGCGTGTTTCCCATCTCCACGGGGCTGTGCATCTCGGCCCTGGGGCAGCCGCAGTGGCTGATGGAGATCGACGTGATCGCGGTCATCCCCGATGACTGGCAGCCGCCGGCCAGCGCCTGAACGTCAACCACAGCAAGCACCTGGTACAGCCGCATCGGCAGGAGGAAGAAACCATGACTTTTTCGATTGTGGGGCGCTGTGAGCGCACCGGGCAGCTGGGCGTGGCCATCAGCTCGTCCAGCATTGCGGTGGGCGCGCGCTGCCCCTGGGTACGCGCGGGCGTGGGCGTGGTGTCCACGCAGAACATCACGCTGCCCGCCCTGGGCCCGCGCGTGCTGGACCTGCTGGAGCAGGGCGCCGACCCTCAGGCCGCGCTGCGCCAGGCGCTGGACGACGGCAGCTGGCCCCAGTACCGCCAGGTCACCGTGGTGGACGCGCAGGGCCGCACCGGCGTCTTCAGCGGCAGCCAGGCGCTGGGCATCTTCACCAGCGCCGTGGGGCGGCAGTGCGTGGCGGCCGGCAACCTGCTGGCCAGTGAACGCACCATCGAGGCCATGGTGCCGGCCTTCGAGCGCAGCGCCGACCTGCCGCTGGCCGAGCGCCTGCTGGCCGCCATGCAGGCCGCCATGGCCGCGGGCGGCGAGGCCGGGCCCGTGCATTCGGCCGCGCTCAAGGTGGCGGGAGAGCACAGCTGGCCCATGGCGGACCTGCGCGTGGACTGGTCCGAGCACGATCCCATCGGCGCGCTGCAAAGCCTCTGGACCGCCTACGCGCCGCAGATGCAGGACTACCAGACGCGCGCCATCCATCCCACGGCCGCGCCCAGCTACGGAGTGCCCGGCGATGAATGAGGCGGCCGGGTAGCCGACACATCGCCTTGCCCGGTCGCACGGGCGTGTCGCGGCACTGGCATGGCGCTCACTTGGCGTCTGAAATCACGGGGGTATCGGGCGTCCAGCACGTGGTGCGATTGCGGCCATTGCGCTTGGAGAAATACATGGCGGCGTCGGCCCGCTCCAGGCAGCGCTCGACCGATGCCTCGCCCTCGTCCATGAGGCATACGCCCAGGCTCACGGTGAAGCGGATCGGGCTGTCCTGGCCCTGTACGGACACGGCCAGCGCCGCCACGGCCTCACGCAGGTTCTCCGCGCGCCGCAGTGCGGTCGGGGCGTCCACGTCCGTCAGCAAGACGGCGAATTCCTCGCCGCCCAGGCGGCCCAGCATGTCGCCCTGGCGCAGCTGCTTGGACACCGCGATCACCAGATGCCTGAGCACCTCGTCGCCCACGCCATGGCCGAAGCTGTCGTTGACGCGCTTGAAATGGTCGATATCCAGCATGATCAGTGCCGACGGATGGCTCAGTCCCAGGCGCAGGTGCTCCAGCTCCGACTCCATGCGCGTGATGAAGGCCCGCCGGTTGCTGGCACCCGTGAGCGCATCGGTCAATGCCAGGGCTTCGAGCTGCGTTTCGCGCCTCTTGTAGTCGGTCACGTCGTGGAATACCCAGCAGTAGCCAAGCAGCCGCTCCTGCCTGCGAAGCGGCAGCAGCTCCGTTTCTATATGGCGGCCGTTGGACAGGGCAAAGATCGTTCGTTGCGACAGGGCGCCTGCCCCCGGTTGCGGCGCAGGTTGCAAGGCCCTTGCCATGGCCGGGGGCAAATAGGACAGCAATGTCTGCAGGCTTTTTCCCACAAGGTCCGTGGCGGACAGCGGCAGCTCGAACAGGTCCATCAGCATTGCGTTGCTTGCCCTGATGCACTGCCCCGCATCGTCGGTCACCAGGATGCCCGCCGGAAATTTCTCGATGATGGCCTCCAGCCGCTGCTGGACCTCGTGCAATGCGCTCTCCGCCTGATGGCGGGCATCTACGTCGAACAGTGTCCAGATCACATTGCCCTGGGGGTCTTCGGGGTCCAGCAGTGCCCCCTGCATGTCGAACCAGCGCATGTGTCCGCCCTTGACCTTCAGTGCCCACTCGGTACGAACCGTGCCCTTCAGGCTCAGGCGCTCGTACAGCGATGCGAAGCTGTGGAAGCTGTCGCTGGACGTATGCAGTTGCTGGAATGAGCACTGCGGCTCCAGTGCGCCCGCCGCAAGGCCAAAGCACTCGGCTGCCTGGGCATTGGCGTAGACGATGCTGCGGCGATGGCTGGCGACAAGCACCAGGGCGCTTCCGCGCTCCAGCAGGGCGCTCACCATGTGGGTCTGCTCCACCCGTTCCTGGATATCGGTGTGCATTCCGAGCATGCGCAGTGCCTTGTTGTCGGCATCGCGCAGGGTGACTTCCCCGCGCGATTCGATCCATCGCCAGGAGCCATCGGCCTGCCTTATGCGCATCTCGACACGGAATGGGTCGCCGTGTTCGAGGTGGCGCCTGAGCCGTTCCTGGACGCGAGGCTGGTCCAGTGGGTGCAGCAGATGCATGAAGCCGGCCACGGTGAACGAACCGAGTGCCTGATCCGGCATGCCCAGCATCTGGTAGCAGCGGGCATCCCACAGCACCTGGTCCTGTTCGCGGTCCCACTGCCAAAGTCCGTCACGCACGGCGCCGATGGTCAGCCGCAGACGCTCCTCGCTTTCGTGAAGCGCCTTGCGCAGGCCTTCGTCCTGGGTGACATCGAGGATGTAGCCATGCCAGAGCACAGTTGCGTCTTCGGTGCGTTGCGGGCGTGCATGGCCCTGCAGCCAGCGCACGGAGCCATCGGCGGACTGTACGCGGTACTTGCAGGCCCAGTCCCCCTGGCTGCGCATCGCTTCGTCGATGGACTGCCGGAGCGCGGAGATATCTTCCGGATGAACCCGCTGTGCCAGGTCCTGCAAGGCAGTGCCTGCCGTATCCGCATCGATGCAGTGCATTGCATAAAAGCCGGGGTTGGCAAACGACAGGGCGTAGTGTCCGGCAGGGTCCCAGCTGTACTGGAACAGGCCGCCCGGGACTTCCTCGGACAGGAGATGAAAGCGCTCTTCGGACTGGACCCGCTGGTCCTCCTCCCGCCAGCGCTGGAACGCCAGCCAGGCCGTCAGCATCCCGCCCAGAAAAATCAGCAGCGTGCCTATGCCGTTGCGCCACAGGCTCTGCCGTATGGTCTCGTTGAGCGGGCCGAACACGGCCTCGTGGTCCAGCCCCGTGCTCACCAGGATCGGAAAGCCGCTCACGCGGCTCCAGGCATACATGCGCTGTATGCCGTCGGTGCTCGCCAGCGCCTCGTAGGTGCCATGCGTGACGTCGGGGGCAAACAGCGCCACCCGCGCCGCGGGCAGCTGGCGCCCGAGCACCCGATCCTGGTTCTGCGAGCGTGCAAGATAGGTGCCGTCCTCGCGCAGCAGCAAGATCACGTCGCGCGGGCTGTCGAAGATGGCCTGCAGCTGCCGCGACAGGTACTGCGGCGACAGCGACACCACCAGCACGCCCGCAAACGCGCCTCGGTGGTGCAGGGCGCGGCTCAGCTGGATACCCCATTGCCCGGAAACCCGTCCCTGCACCGGACGGCCGATGAAGGTTCCCTGTGTCAGGCCCTTCAGATGCGCCTGGAAATGTTCGCGGTCGAAAATGGACACGCCCTGCGCAGGCGGCTCCGAGGCTGCCAGGCTCGAATACACCACCTGGCCGTTCGCATCGGCCACGGCCACCTGGACGATGGTGCCGGGCGGATAGGCCTCCTGGACGCTGGCGACGGCCCGCCCGAACGCCTGCGAGTCACCCGACTCGTAGTCCCGGGCCAGGTCCCGCAGGGAATAGTTCAGGCCCGACAGCATGGTCCCGGCCTGCGCGGATACCGCCTGGGACATCTGCGAGACGCGCAGCCATGCCTGATCCCGGGTGTAGCGCTGCATGTACTGGTGGCTGGTCAGCAACGCGGCCCAGTACAGCCCCGCTGCCAGCACCATGAAACAGACGCCCACGATGATGGCCAATGATGTTCTTGCGTGCGAGCGCGAGGAAAGGGCGGGACGATGGATAGCGGTGGAACGAGAAGACATGCAACGCAGCGAGACAAGAAAAGAGATCTGCAACGCCAGCCGTCAACCGCAATGACCCACCGATACGGCGCCCCTGCACGCCACAGCGCTCGAGACGCAGGTCCTGCCTGCCGGTGGGCCAGAGCAACCGATATGACTCTGTGGATACGCTGCTCTGTAAGCATGCTAACCCAGATAGGGGCCCGCGCGATAGCCAGGAAGGCAAGGCGGGGGGCCTGCAGGCAGCAGCGGCCGGCGCGCAGCCTATCTGCGCGTCCCGGATGTCTGGGGTGTCTTGGGTGTCTTGGGCGCCGCGGTCCTGGCAGCGTCCTGGGCCTGCCCGGGTTGCGCCTGCGGAAACACCCGCGCGCACAGGAAGTCCACCAGCGCCCGCAGCTTGGGCGAGGGGTGCCTGCTGGCGGGCCACAGCACGTGGAAGACATTGGTGTGCTCCATGCAGTCCGCCAGCACGGGTTGCAGCCGGCCGTCGGCCAGCGGCTCGCGGATGGAGAACTCCGGCAGGTAGGCGATGCCCAGGCCCTGCAGCGCAAAGCACAGCCGGGTTTCGATGTTGTTGCAGATCATGGAGGTGGGCAGCTGCAGCTCGGGCGCGCCCGCTGCGCGCCGCAGCACCCAGGGCTCCAGCTTGCCGCTGTGGGGATAGCGGTAGTGCAGGCAGCTGTGCTGCAGCAGATCCTCGGGCACCCGGGGCGTGCCGCGCTGCGCCAGGTAGCCGGGCGAGGCCACCAGCAGGTAGCCGAAGTCGCCCAGCCGGCGCGCGGACAGGCGTGAGTCGGCGGGCGCGCCCGTGCGCACCACGGCATCGAAGCCGTCCTCGATCACATCGACCAGCTGGTCGGTGAAATCCAGGTCCAGCTCGATCTCGGGATAGGCACGCATGAACTCTCCCAGCACCGGCAGCACCAGCGAGCTGACCAGGGGCAGGCTGACCCGCAGCCGGCCGCGCGGCGCGGTGCTGGCCTGCGACAGCTCCAGCTGCGCGGCCTCGATCTCGGCCAGGATGCGGCGGCTGCGCTCCAGGAACAGCGTGCCCTCGGCCGTCAGCGTGATGCTGCGCGTGCTGCGGTGGAACAGGCGCACGCCCAGCCGGGCCTCCAGCCTTGCCACGCTCTTGCCGATGGCCGATGCCGAGACTCCCAGCAGCCTGCCGGCCGCCACGAAACTGCGGGTCTCGGCGACCTGCACGAACACCACGAAACCGTTGAGGCTGTCCAAACGCCGCTCCTTCATTGCGGACATCCAGTTCCGCACAAACCGGAAATCTACCCCACTTTTTCTTTAATCGCGGGCTTTCTATCGTCGGAACCCTGTTCATTTGATCCCGGGAATTCCCATGACGATTGCCCTTTCTGCAGCGCCTTCAGCACCTGCTGCACCCGCTGCACCCGCTGCGCTGCCTGCGACCCTGTTGTCCTCGCCCCTGTCCGACCGCGTCCAGGCCGTGGTCCGGAAGGCGCTTGAGGCGCAGCGCCTGGTCGGCGCCGTGGTGCTGGTGGCGCGTGGCGGCGCGCTGGTCCACCGCCAGGCCGCAGGCTGGGCCGACCGCGAGCGCGGGCTGCCCATGGCCGTGGACACGGTGTTCCGCCTGGCCTCGGCCAGCAAGCCCATCGTCTCGGCCGCCGCGCTGGTGCTGGTGGCGCGGGGACTGCTGGCGCTGGACGAGGGTTTGGAGCGCTGGCTGCCCCGGTTCCGCCCCCGGCTGGCCGATGGCCGGCCGGCGCGCATCACCGCGCGGCAGCTTCTCAGCCACACGGCGGGGCTGGGCTACCGCTTCTTCGAGGCCGATGCACAAGGCCCCTATGCGCGCGCTGGCGTATCGGACGGCATGGACCGCCAGGCCATCGGCCTGGCAGAGAACCTGGAGCGCATCGCCAGCGTGCCGCTGCTGTACGCGCCGGGCACGGCCTGGGGTTACTCGCTGGCCACCGATGTGCTGGGCGCCCTCATTGAACAGGTGCACGGCAGGCCGCTGGACCAGGCCGTGCGCGAGCTGGTGACCGGGCCGCTGGGCATGACCGATACCGGCTTTGCCGTCACCGATGCGCTGGCCGCGCAGCGCGTGGCCACGGCCTATGTCAGCGATGTGCCGCAGCCCCATCCGCTGGCCGAGGGCGAGACCGTGTCGCCCTTCGAGGGGAGCATCGGCATTGCCTTCAGCCCTTCGCGCATCTTTGACGCCCAGGCCTTTGCCTCCGGGGGCGCCGGCATGGCCGGGACGGCAGGCGATTTCCTGCGGCTGCTGGAAGCCCTGCGCCAGGGCGGCAACACCCTGCTGCCCGACGCCCTGGTCGCCGAGATGGCGCGGGACCAAACCGGCGGGCTGGCCCTGCCCAATGCGCCGGGCTTCGGCTTTGGCCTGGGCTTTTCCGTGCTGCGCGATCCGGCGCTGGCCGCGTCGCCCGAGTCGGTGGGCACCTGGCGCTGGGGCGGGGCCTATGGGCATTCCTGGTTCGTGGACCGGGCGCAGGAGCTCAGTGTCGTGGCCTTCACCAACACCTTGTACGAGGGTATGTCGGGGCGCTTCGTCAACGATTTGCGCGACGCGGTCTACGGGGTTTGTGAGGTCCACGGGGCTTCGGGAGAGCCGCAATGAACGGAACAAGCCAGGACCGCCTGCCCGTTGCCTCCCTGCTGGCGCTGGCCATGGCGGCCTTCATCACCATATTGACGGAGGCGCTGCCGGCCGGCCTGCTGCCGCAGATGGCCCAGGGCCTGGCCGTGTCCGAGGCCTGGGTGGGCCAGACCGTCACCCTCTACGCCATAGGTTCCCTGGTGGCCGCCATACCGCTGACGGCCGCCACGCAGGGCATGCGCCGCCGCCCCCTGCTGCTGGCGGCGATCGCGGGCTTTGTCGTCGCCAACACGGTCACGGCCTTGTCCACGCACTTTGCGCTGACCCTGGTGGCGCGCTTTCTGGCGGGCGTCTCGGCCGGGCTGCTTTGGGCGCTGCTGGCCGGCTACGCGGCACGCATGGTGCCCGGCCATCTCAAGGGCCGCGCCATCGCCATTGCCATGGTGGGCACGCCGCTGGCGCTGTCGCTGGGCGTGCCGGCCGGCACCGTGCTGGGCCAACTGGTGGGCTGGCGGCTGTGCTTCGGTCTCATGAGCGTGCTGGCGCTGGCGCTCATGGTCTGGGTACGCGCCCGCCTGCCCGACTTTGCAGGGCAGGCGGCAGGCCGCCACCTGCCGCTGCGGCGCGTGTTCACCCTGGCGGGCGTGCGCCCCGTGCTGTTCGTGGTGCTGGCCTTCGTGCTGGCGCACAACATTCTCTACACCTATATCGCGCCCTTCCTGGCGGTGGCGGGCATGGCCGCGCGCACGGACCTGGTGCTGCTGGTGTTCGGCGCCACCTCCGTGCTGGGCATCTGGATCACCGGCGTGCTGATCGACCGCCACCTGCGTGCGCTCACGCTGGCCAGCATTGCGCTGTTTGCACTGTCCACGCTGATGCTGGGCGTGGCCGGGGATGCACCGGCCCTGGTGTATGCGGCGGTGGCCGTCTGGGGCCTGGCCTTTGGCGGCGCCGCCACGCTGCTGCAGACCGCCATTGCCCACACGGCGGGCGAGGCCGCCGACGTGGCGCAGTCCATGCTGGTCACGGCCTGGAACATGGCGATTGCCGGCGGCGGCATCGTGGGCGGCCTGCTGCTGGCGCGCATGGGCGTGGGCGCCTTCACGCCCGTGCTGCTGGCGCTGCTGGGCGCATCGCTGGCCGTGGTGTGGGCGGCCAGGCGGCATGGCTTTCCTGCGGTGTGCAGGTAGGGCAGGCCGGACATTCAGGTGGCTGCCAGCCGGGGTCGGCCCCGTGGATGCCCCTCAGGCGAGGTTCAGCGCCGTGGGCCGCGTGAGGATCTCGGGCCGCAGGATGGTGTCCAGCTGCGTTTTGGTCAGCAGGCCCCGGGCCAGCACGATGTCGTAGACGCTGCCGCCGCTGGCATGGGCCTGCTGGGCCACGGAAGTGGCATTGGCGTAGCCGATGTAGGGGTTGAGCGCGGTCACGATGCCGATGGAGTTCTCCACCGCCGCGCGCAGGTGTTCGCGGTTGGCGGTGATGCCCTGCACGCAGCGCTCGGCCAGCGTCAGGCAGCCGTTGCGCAGGTGGCTCACGCTTTTGAAGATGCTGTGGGCGATGATGGGCTCGAAGGCATTGAGCTGCAGCTGCCCGGCCTCGGCCGCGAAGCTGACGGTGATGTCGTTGCCGATGACCTCGAAGGCGATCTGGTTCACCACCTCGGGGATCACGGGGTTGACCTTGCCCGGCATGATGCTCGATCCCGCCTGCATGGCCGGCAGGTTGATCTCGCCCAGGCCCGCACGCGGGCCGCTGGACAGCAGCCGCAGGTCGTTGCAGGTCTTGGACAGCTTGACGGCCACGCGCTTGAGCACGCCCGACAGCTGCACGAAGGAGCCGCAGTCCTGGGTGGCCTCGATCAGGTTGGGCGCGGTCTGCAGCGCAATGCCGGTGATCTCCTGCAGGTGCTTGAGCACCAGGGGCGCGTAGTCGGGATGGGCGGTGATGCCCGTGCCTATGGCGGTGGCGCCCATGTTGATCTCGCAGATCAGCAGCACGGCCTCGCGCAGCCGCGCCTGGTCCTCTTCGATCATCACGGCATAGGTGCTGAATTCCTGGCCCAGCGTCATGGGCACGGCATCCTGCAGCTGGGTGCGGCCCATTTTCAGCACATCCTGGAACTCCTCGGCCTTTTGCGCGAAGGCCAGGCGCAGCGTGTCCATGGCGTCAATCAGCCCGTGGATGCCGAACCAGGTGGCGATCTTGAGCGCGGAGGGGTAGACATCGTTGGTGCTCTGGCCGATGTTCACCTGCTCGTTGGGATGCAGGTACTGGTACTCGCCCTTGTGGTGGCCCAGCAGCTCCAGCGCGCGGTTGGCGATGACCTCGTTGGCGTTCATGTTGGTCGAGGTGCCAGCACCGCCCTGGATCACATCCACCACGAACTGCTCGTGCAGCCGTCCGCCCTGCACCTCCTGGCAGGCGCGCACGATGGCATCGCAGCGCCGCTGGTCCAGCAGGCCCAGCTCATGGTTGGTCATGGCCGCCGCCTGCTTGATGCTGGCCAGGGCGCGGATCAGCTCGGGGTAGATGGAGATGGGCGTGCCGGTGATGCCGAAGTTCTCCCGGGCGCGCAGGGTGTGCACGCCGTAGTAGGCGTCGGCGGGAACCTCGCGGTCCCCGAGCAGGTCGTGTTCGATGCGGACGGATGGATCGGTGCTCATGCTTGTGTCTCCAGTTATTCGGACTTGACGATCAACGGACCCAGGCCTTCCTGAACGGCCTGCTCCTGCTCCACGCGGCCGGGTTTCGGGCGGCCCCAGTGGAGCTTTTGCGCCAGCATACCCAGGGCGACCAATGCACCGCCCAGCACGCTGGTGTAGAGCACTTCCTTGCGGTAGGTGCCCTCGGCCACCATGACCACCATGGAGGCGACGATGAAGAAGATGGTGGCGTAGGTCAGCGCCGGGAAGCACCACATCTTCAGGCGGATGGGCGTGCCGCTGGCTTCGAGCTTGCGGCGCATGTGCAACTGCGACACGGCGATGCACAGGTACACCAGCAGCGCGATGGAGCCGGTCGCGGCCATGAGCACATCGAACACGTCCATCTGGCCGGTGGCGGTGAGGGCGACCGTCAGCAGGGCCAGGGCGCTGGAGGCGATGACGGCCATGTAGGGCGCGCTGGTGCTGCGGCCCAGGGTCGTGAACAGGCGGGGGGCGTCGCCGCGGCGCGCCAGCGAGAACAGCATGCGGCTGGAGGTGTAGAGCGCCGAGTTGAAGCAACTGCACACGGAAGTGAGCACCACGAAGTTGACGATCTGGCCGGCGAAGGGAATGCCCAGGTGCTTGAGCGCGACGGCATAGGTGCCTTCGGTGGAGAGGATCAGGCCCGGGGTGTCGTACGGAATCAGGCAGACCACGATGAAGATGGAGCCCACGTAGAACAGCGAAATGCGCCAGACCACGGACCGGGTGGTCCGCACGATTTCCTTGCCCGGGTCCTGGGATTCGGCCGCCGCCACGGTGACGATCTCGGCACCGATGAAGGCGAACATCGCGCCCAGCAGCGCCACCACCACGGCGCCGGGGCCGTTGGGCATGAAGCCCTTGCTGGTCAGGTACGCCATGCCTGCGACATCGCCCGCAGGCCAGAGCCTGGCGATGGCCAGCGCTCCGATGGCGATGAACAGCACAATGGCCACGACCTTGATCAGAGCGAACCAGAACTCGAACTCGCCATAGTTGTGCACCGGCAAGAAGTTGACGGCCATCAGGCCGAAGACCACCACCAGCATGTAGCCCCAGATGGGAACGGCCGGCATCCAGGCGTTGAGGATGGCCCCGGCCACATAGGCCTCCCAGCCCATCAGCAGTGTCCAGAAGCACCAGTACAGCCAGCCGATCGTGAAGCCGGCCCAGCGCCCGATGGCGCGGTCTGCGTAGGTGGAGAACGAGCCGCTGTCAGGCTGCGCCACGGCCATCTCGCCCAGCATGCGCATGACCAGCACCACCAGGATGCCCCCGCCCATGTACGCCAGGATGGCTGCGGGGCCGGCACTGGCAATCACCTTGCCGGAGCCGACGAACAGCGCACCGCCGATCACCCCCGCAATGGATAGCATGGTGAGGTGCCGCGGCTTCAGCCCACCTTCGAGTTGCTGACTCATTTCCTGTCTCCTTGTGTTTGCTGTTGCAAAGTGGGCGCGATCCGCGTGCTGCGTGCCTTGCGCAGAGCAAAGCCGGGCGAGGCGCCATCCGGCGCGCAATGGGTGCAGGTGCAGGAAGCAACCGCCTCAACGGGGTTGGGCGGCCAGGGTCTCGATGAGGGTCTGCAACTGGGCGCTCATCGGCAGGTCCAGGCTGGTGCCCGAAGGCAGGCGGCGCAGGAACCAGCGCCTGTACTGGCGCTCGATCTCGCCGTCCTCGGCCAGCGCCTGGAAGCTGGTTCTCACCACCTGGGCCAGCTGGGGGTCGTCCTTGCGGAACATGATGGCGTAGGGGTCGTAGGAGAGGTAGTCGCCCACCACCTGGAACCTGGCGCCCGGGCTCGCGTCCGTGCTCGCGCCCGTGCCGCCGTTGCCATCCGCCTTGCCGGCGTTCTCCGCGATCAGGCCGTACAGCAGCACGTCGTCGGTGGCGAAGGCGTCGGACTGGCCGCCGGCCACCTGGGCAAAGCCCTGGGAATGGTCGGGGACCACCTGCAGCTGCATGCCCAGGTGAAATTTCCTGTCCAGGTCGCGCATGGCTTTTTCATTGGTGGTGCCGGCCGTCACCGCCACCTTCTTGCTGGCCAGGTCGCGCACCGAGCGGATCTGCGTGTCCTGCCGGACCATGACCTTGGTGCCGGCCACGAACATGATGGGCGAGAAGGCCACGCGCTTTTGGCGCTCCAGGTTGCTGGTGGTGGAGCCGCATTCCAGGTCCACCTGGCCGCTGGCCACCGCGTCCACGCGGTTGTCGGCCGTGACGGGCACCCAGCGGATGGCCAGGCTCCTGTTGACCGCATCCTCGATGCTGGTCACCAGCGCCTTGCACAGCTCGATGGAGTAGCCGATGGGCTCGTTGCGCGCGTTCAGGTAGGAAAACGGCACCGAGGCCTGGCGGTAGCCCAGCGCAATGGAGCCGCTGGCGCGCACCTTGGCCAGCGTGCCGCTGAGCGTGGCGGGCGCGCGGCTGGCGGCGGTGCGGTCGGGCGTGTCGGCTTCCTGCGCGCTGGCCGTGGCGGCCAGCAGCGCAAGCGCCGCCAAGCCCGCTGCCGCTGCCACCCGCGCCGGTCCCCGCAGCGCCCATGGCTGCCCGGGCCGTGATCTGGGTTCGGGTTTCATGGCGTGTTCCTTGTGCGGGTTGTCAGGAATGGGCCGGGGAGGCGGGATGGGCCAGCGTGGCCTTGACCTCCGAATCCAGCCGTGCGGCGTTGGCGGCGGCTTCGGTCTCGGGCAGCAGGTCGCCCTCCCACTTGGCGACGACGGCGGTGGCGATGGAGTTGCCCACGGCGTTGGTGGCCGAGCGGCCCATGTCCAGGAAGGTGTCCACGCCCAGGATGAGCAGCAGGCCGGCCTCGGGGATGTTGAACTGGTTGAGCGTGGCGGCGATCACCACCAGCGAGGCGCGCGGCACGCCGGCCATGCCCTTGGAGGTCAGCATCAGGATCAGCAGCATGGTGATCTGCGTGCCCAGCGACAGGTGGATGTCGTAGGCCTGGGCGATGAACAGCACGGCGAAGGTGCAGTACATCATGGAGCCGTCGAGGTTGAACGAGTAGCCCATGGGCATCACGAAGCTGGAGATCTTGCGCTTGACGCCGAAGCGGTCCAGCGCGTCCAGGATCTTGGGATAGGCGGCCTCGGAACTGGCGGTGGCGAACGAGAGCATGAAGGCCTCCTTGATCAGCACCAGCAGCCTGAAGATGCGCGGGCCCAGGAACAGGAAACCGGCGATCACCAGCACTCCCCACAGCAGAAACAGGCCCAGGTAGAAGTCCCCCATGAAAACGGCGAACTTCAGCAGGATCTCCAGGCCGTTGACCGACACGGTGGCGGCCATGGCCGCCAGCACGGCCAGCGGCGCGAGCTTCATCACATAGCCGGTGATCTTGAGCATGACGTGGGACAGCTCGTCGATGGCGGCCACCAGCGTCCTGCCCTTTTCACCGAGCGCGGCCAGGGCCACGCCGAAGAACATGGAGAAAACCACGATCTGCAGGATCTCGTTGTTGGCCATGGCCTCGGCAAAGGACTTGGGCACCAGGTGGCTGACGAAGTCCTTGAGCGTGAACTTGGCGGTGGCGAGGTTGGCCGAAGCGCCGATGTCCGGCAGCGGCAGCCCCAGGTTGTGGCCCGGCTGCAGCAGGTTGGCCAGGACCAGGCCCATGACCAGCGACACCAGCGAGGCGGTGACGAACCAGCCCATGGCCTTGAGGAACACCCGGCCCACCGAGGCCGCGTCGCCCATGTGCGCGATGCCCACCACCAGCGTGGAGAACACCAGCGGGCCGATCAGCATCTTGATCAGCCGCAGGAACACGTCCGACATGATGGAGATGTAGCCCGCGATCTGCGCGGCCGCCTTCTTGTCGGGGAAGTTGATGAACACCATGTAGCCGATCACGATGCCCAGCACCATGGCAACCAGAATCCAGATGGCGGGCGGAAGTCTTCTTGTCATTTCCATGTCTCCTTTGGAACCTGTGGGAAAGGCCGGGGCTGCCGTGCGTGGCACGTGGTCCCGGGCGTCGGATGCAAGCGCTGAATGCAGGCGCGGGATGCTGGGCGGGGCGCTCAGGGGCCCTGGCTCAGGTAGGCGATCTCCCGGTGGCCCTCTTCGAAGGCCGCCAGGGTCTGCGGCCAGGCCTGGCCGGGCCAGGACAGTTCGAGCCGGCCCGACCGAGGGGCGTAGGCCGCCGTGTACAGCGTTCCGTAGCCGCGCCGCCAGGCGGGCTGGTACAGGGGCTCGCGCAGCAGCGCGGCCTGGGCGTCACGGGCCGGCATGCCGGCATCGATCTGCTGCTGCAGGGCGGCCAGCCGCTCGCAGGCGCTGGTGGCGCGTGCATGCTCGGGCCATTCCACCGTGTGCTGGAAGTTGGTCACGGCCCGGCGCCGGGTCACTTCCACGGGGCGGTCGGGGTTCAGGAACACCGTGGCCCATTCGCCCCGGGCGTCCAGCAGCGTGACGCTGTAGCACATGTGCACGGGCACGCGCTGCAGGATGGCCACGGCCGATGCGGTGTCCTGCGCGATCTCCAGCACATAGCGCAGCACCAGCGGAATGCCGAAGCCGTCGCCATGGGCCGTGCGGCCGCCAAAGGACAGCGAGGCGGCCAGGCCCGACTCGTTCATGCCGTCCAGCGCGCCCCACAGGCAGTCGCCCATGGCGGCCACGCGCTGCCCGCTCCAGCGCGTGGCCAGCCAGTGGCCCTCCAGCAGCGCGGGCGCGAAGTCGTAGTTGCGCAGCAGCATGGGTTCCTGCTGGCCGGCCGCATCGAGCCAGACGGCCTGGGAGCAGCCGGTGATGTAGGGCGGGGGGCACCACAGCGACAGGAAGCGCGCCTCGATGTCGCCGCCGCCGGCCAGCTCCACCAGCCGCTCCCAGGTGGGCACCAGCTCCGGCATGTGCTGGCGCAGGGCGCGGCGGCACTCCAGGAAGCCGGCGCGCGCCACCGCGCCCTGGCGCAGGAACCAGGCCCGGTAGTAGGGCCAGGCCTGCTCGCACAGGGCCTGCCATTTCCGGCCGGGCAGGTCTTCGGCGATGGCCTGGAAGCGGATGCGGGTAGGCAGGGGCATGGGATGCCTTCAGAGGATCTTGAACGAGCCCGGCGCCGGCGCTGCGCCGGGCTGGGTGGCCAGGATGGGCTTGCCCGCGTAGTAGTTCTTGATGCCGCGTATCCAGTCGCGCGCCCGGATGTTGAGCTTGAAGTTGTCGTCCATCGAGCGGCCGCGCGTGATCAGGATGCCCAGGTCGGCGCCCTCGTAGCGGTAGTCGCCGGGGCCGGTGATGCGCAGGAAGAAGGCCTCGCGCTCGGTGTCTATGGCCTTGCGGTTGTAGTCGAAGCGCTGGTAGGCGACGCTGCCGTCCTCGCCCATGCGGTAGATGCCGGTGGCCGGAGCATGCGTGACCTGGTCGATGCGGTCCTCGTTGAACTTGAGCACCACCTGAGACCAGGAATCGATGAAATGCGGCTGGGCCCAGCGCTCGTTGATCTCCTTGACGTTCAGGTCGAACGGCACGCCCGAGAATTCGAGCAGGTGGAACAGGAACAGCGGCGCATCGGCGTAGGCGAAGGCGGCATGGTTGGTCATGGGGCTGGCGCCGCAGATGCGCGGGTTCAGCTCGCCCAGGTAGACCTCGCCGGTGTCGGTGTCGATCAGGAAGTCCAGGTCGAAGTAGCCGCGGTAGCCCTCGGCCAGCAACTGGTTGCCGAAGCGCTCGGCCATGTCGCGCGCCCTGGCGCGCACCTCCTCGGAGAAGGCGCCCGGGAACACCTCGTTGCCGCACCAGCCGCCCTTGTAGGGCGTGAGTTCGCGCGCGCCCACCACCTCGGTCAGCAGCGGCCCGACCAGGGTGCCCGACTGGGTGGCGCAGGCCTCCAGCGTGGCGCCGCGGCAGTTGATGCGCTTCATGATCTTGACCTCGGGGTCGTTGACGATCTCGTCCTTGTGCTTGTCGAAGTCCTCGCGCGAGGCGATGAAGAAGGTGGTGTGGCCCGAGTCGCCGAAGGCCGACTGCACCACCAGGTCCTTGCCCAGGCTGTGGCGTTCGGCGATCTGCATCAGGTGCTCGTAGCTGTCCACCTTCTCCAGCGCGTTGGGCACCGAGTACACGCCGGCCTTGTTGCCTATGCGCACGGTCTCCATCTTGTTGTCGCAGCGCTGGCGCAGCGCGGCTGGCGGAAACCAGACCTCCATGCCCAGCTCGCGGGCCAGGGCCTCGGTCTTCTCGTCGAACATCAGGAAGGTGGCGACCGGCTTGCCGCCGCGCCGCTCGATCAGGTCCACCACGTCCTTGTGCTGCAGCAGGTAGTTGTTGATGTCCTCGATGGACTCGAAGGGCTCGTGCGGCAGCTCCTGCGGAACGAAGGCGTTGGGGTGGCGGCCGTCGAAGCAGTCGATGTAGTTGATGTAGCGGAAGCGGTTGACCCAGCGGTCCATGCCCAGCAGGTTGAAGTTGGTGGCGCTGATGAAGTAGATGGGCCGCTCGTTGCGGTGGAACATCAGCAGCAGGTCGGCAACGCTTTTGACTTTGTTGTTCACTTCTTGCTCCTCGTCGTGGTCTTCTTCGGGGTGGGGGAAAGCGTGATCAGTTCAGGTTCGGGCTCGGGTCGGACCAGGCCCAGGCCTTCGTCGCCCGCCTGCGGCTGCGCCGCGCGGCCCGACAGCGCCAGCGCGGCGCGCGCGGCCGTGGCCTGGGCGGCGCGGTCCAGCGCGGCCCGGCTGAAGATGCGAAAGCCCAGCTCAGGCCGGAAGCCGTGGATCTCGCGCACATCGAGCGCGGCCATGAACTGCAGGATCTCGGCGCTGATCACCTGCCCGGGCACGAGGATGGGAAAGCCCGGCGGGTAGGGGATGACGAAGAGCGCGGACACCAGCTCGCGCCCCTCGGCAATGGCGCGCGCGGCCTCGGCCATGTCGATGTATTCGCAGTTGGTGTCGTCGTACGAGAGGAAGAAGGCGCTGCGGATGTCGCCGTCGCGCGTGCCTGCGCGGCCTTCGACGCTGCGGCCCCGGAAGGCGAAGTGGAAGCTGGAGAAATTGGGCAGCGGCGGTTGCTCCAGCGTGAGCGAGCGCACGCGCCTTTCATGGATGCGCCGCTCGATGGCGCTCAGGTCGGCCACGCGGGCGTCCACGTCGCGGGCAATCTTGATCAGCACCTCGATCAGGTAGGCGATGGCCGAGCGCGTGCTGCCGATGTTGGTCATGAACAGCACGGTGTTGCGCGAGGTCTTGTTGATCTGGATGCCGTACCTGTCCATCAACTCCTTGTTCTTGAAGGTGTCGCCGTCCATGCCCGTGGTGCCGATGACCAGGGTGGCGCGGCTGGGGTCGAGCACGAACTCGTCGCTGCGCCATGCCACCTCCAGGTTGTCCCAGCCCGTCTCGTCGTTGTAGTAGTTGTCCACGCCCGACTCGCGGTAGGCCAGCGGCACCAGGTCGCCGATGCGCAGGAAGCGGAAGTAGCGCCTGAGCAGGGGGTGGTGCAGCACCTGCTCGCGCAGGCTCATGGCCAGCTCCAGCTGGCGCTGGATCAGCTCGTAGCCCTCCAGCTCCACCTGGCGGCGGCCCACGTCCAGCGAGGCGAGGATCTGGTAGTTGGGCGAGGTCGAGGTGTGCGTCATGTACGCCTCGTGGAAGGACTCCTCGGCCTTGTCCTTGAAGTCCTGGTCCCAGATATGGATCATCGAGCCCTGGCGCAGCGCCGTCAGCGTCTTGTGCGTGGAATGCGTGGCGTAGACCCGGATGCGGGCCTTGGCGGGGTCGGGGATCAGGCGGGTCTCCAGCAACTGCTGGTCGTCCTCCCAGTCGATGCTGGCGGCGAACTCGGCGTGGCGCCTGGCGTAGGCCGTGTCCTTGAAGGTCTCGCACAGCTTGGCGGCGCTGGCCATGGCCGTGCGCGGGCGGTAGATGGGATGGCAGCGCGCGAAGGCGAACCAGGCCTCGTCCCAGAGGAAGACCAGGTCGGGCTTGATGGCCAGGCATTCCGTCATCACGCGCTCCACGTCGTAGACGATGCCGTCGAAGGTGCAGTTGGTCAGCAGCACCATGCGCACGCGCTCCAGCGTGCCCGCGCGCCGAAAGCCCAGCAGGGTCTCCTTGATGTGGCGCAGCGGCACGGCGCCGTACATGGAGTACTGGTCCAGCGGATAGGAGTCCAGGTAGGCCACCTGGGCGCCGGCCAGCACCAGGCCGTAGTGGTGGGACTTGTGGCAGTTGCGGTCCACCAGCACGATGTCGTCGGGCCGCACCAGGGCCTGCACCACGATCTTGTTGCAGGTGGAGGTGCCATTGGTGGCGAAGTAGGTGCGCCGGGCGCCGAAGGCGCGGGCCGCGTACTCCTGGGCCAGCTTGAGCGGGCCCACGGGGTCCAGCAGCGAGTCCAGCCCGCCCGAGGTGGCCGAGGTCTCGGCCATGAACAGGTTCATGCCGTAGAACTGGGCCAGGTCGCCGATCCAGTTGCTGTTCATGATGGACTTGCCGCGCGCCAGCGGCAGCGCATGGAACACGCCCGTGGGCTGCTTGGCGTAGTCGCGCAGCGCGTGGAAGAAGGGCGTTCTGTGGCGCTCGCCCACGCCTTTCATGATGGCGCTGTACAGCTCGATGTGGTCTTCCTCGCCGAAGAAGATGCGCTTGAACACCTCGCCCACGCGCGCGGCGATCTCCTCGACGCTGACATCGGTGACCAGGTACAGGTCCAGCTCGGGGCGCAGCTGCGCGATCTGGCGGCCCAGCAGCGGGCCGCGCTCGAACTCGGGCATGGCCTCGCTGTTGTCGTCCATGCCTTCCAGGAAGCGGCGCAGCATGCCGTTCCTGTTGACCGAGCGGAATGGAAAGCCATGGCGTATCACCACGGCCTGCAGGTTGAAGTTGACCAGGGTGGCGATCAGCGCGTCCTCGAAGCTGGGCACCACCACGATGTCGAACACGAAATCGTCGTCGGCGCTGCGCTTGCGCTGCACGCGGCGGCGCAGCGCGTCTTCCTCGCTGGCCGACATCTCATCGACGATCAGCACCTCGAAGTAAGGCCGCGTCAGCTGTGCCTGGCGCTCGCTGTCGGTCTCTATCTGCGAGGGCAGTTCGTTGTCGTTGTCCAGCGTGTTGGCGTCATGGCGGTAGGTGCGCGCAGCCAGCACGCGGTGGATGCGCCGCGCCGCCTGGTGCGCGCGCGCCAGTTCCTCGCGCTCTATCCACTGGCACAGCTCACCGAAGACCCGGCCCCCGGGAAAGGCCCAGTAGCTTTCGACCGGAGCCAGCGCGTCGATGATGGTCTGCACATGGGCCAGGCGGCTGGCACGCTCGGGGTGCTCGGGCGCCAGGATGGCCAGCCGGCTGAGATCGTCCACCAGGCTGATCCAGCCATCGGCACGCATTTCCCAGACGCTGCGGTGGCGGCTGAGGGAGGCACGGGCGCGCGTTTCGGTCGGGGGGCGGGATGTCATCGTTGTCTCCTGGTTTTTTGCCGCATCGCCCGGTGGCTTGCGGCTTTGTGGTGCTCGTGATGTCGATCGCTGGGAAAAGGGGCGTGTCAGGTCATTGGGGCTTGTCCAGTGCTCCCAGGCTGTGCAGGTAGGGGAAGTCGGTGCCGTCCTTGCGGTAGACGGTGAAATCGCAGTCGCGGTCGCGGAAGCTCTTGAGCGGCTGGCCCAGGTTGCTGCGCAGGCCGTGTTCGCGCTCGTGCCGCAGCCGGGCGAAGTCGACCTCGATGGGCATGATCTGGGCGCCGCTGTCGGCCTGGTGGAGCACGTAGCCCGAGGGGTCCACGATGATGGAGCGGCCCACGCCGCCGTCGCCCACGCCGTTCACATCGAAGAAATAGACCTGGTTGGTGACGGCCGAGGCGCGTGCGATGCACAGCTCCACATCGCGGTCTATGGTGTCCGTCATGGTGGGGTGCAGGATCACCTCGGCGCCCATGGCCACCAGCGTGCGCGTGGTTTCCGGAAACCACATGTCGTAGCAGATGGACACGCCGAAACGGCCCGCGCCAGGCACGTCGAACACGCAAAAGCCGGTGCCGCCGGCCACATCGCGCTCATAGGGCCTGAAGGGAAAGAGCTTGCGAAAACGCGTGACGACCTCGCCCTGCGGGTTGATGACGGGCGTGGTGTTGTAGACCACCGTGCCATCGGGGCCGGCCACGCTCTCGAACAGCGAGCCGGGAATCAGCCACAGGCCGGTTTCCCGGGCCAGCCCGCACAGCCGGTCCTCGGTGGGGCCGGGCAGCGGCTCGGCCCTGTCGTGCTTGGGGCCCAGCGCCGCCAGCTCGGAGAACAGCACCATGCGGACCCAGGGAAAACGCGAGCGGATGTGGCGCAGGTAGCCGGCCATGCGCTCCAGGTTGCTGTCGAAGGCGCAAACCTCCATCTGGACGCCGGCAATGCCGAAGGTGGTGGCCGTGCTCATGGCTGCACCTCCTGGCAGGCGGCTTGCCGGGCCGGCAGGGGGGCGCAACGAAAAGCTTTCAACTTCAAGGACATAGGCTGACTGAGGGGCGGATGGAACCGGGCGGTGGGCACAGGTCTTTGAAGTGTCTGGAGGCGGATCATTGAAAAAATATTCGGCTTTCACGCCTTCGATAGCTATACATGGGGGCGAGTCTATGTTCACATTGATCCCAACAAAAGAACCAAATACCGTGAACAAGAGAGAACCAATTTCCCGCGTTGGAAACGCCACGCTGCCGGACTTTGTCAATCGGCATTTCCAACGTAGCGATGCCGAGTACAACCACCGCCAGCTCTACCGCATCGTCAAGGAAGGCATCCTGCGCAAGGCCCTGCCGGCGGGCTCGCGGCTGCCCACCAGCCGCGAGCTGGCGCAGACGCTGGGCATTGCGCGCAACACCATCGTCCAGGTCTATGAGCAACTGGCGCTGGAGGGCCTGGTGCAGGCCGGCGTGGGGCGGGGCACCTATGTGGCCGAGGTGGCGCCGGCCTTCGTGAGCCAGCCGCCGTTGCCGCGCCGCCGTGGCACGCCGCTGTCGCGGCGCGGCAGCGCCATCGTGGGCGGGGCGCGGGCCAGCCACCTGCAATGGGGCGCCTTCGCGCCGGGCGTGCCCGAGCTGCGGCAGTTTCCGGCCGCGCTATGGAGCCGCCTGCACGCCCAGGCCTGGCGCGATCACAACCCGCTGCAACTGAGCTATGCCACGGGTGCGGGCCATCCCGCGCTGCGCGAAGCCATTGCCGAGCACTTGCAGGGCACGCGCGGCGTGGCCTGCAGCGCGGACCAGATCCTGGTGACCAGCGGCGCCCAGCAGGCGCTGCACCTGATTTCCCAGCTGCTGGCCGATCCTGGCGACACCGTCTGGCTGGAGGACCCCGGCTACTGGGGCGCACGCAGCGTGTTCCGCATGGCCGGCCTGCAACTTCAGCCCATCGCGCTGGACGGCGAGGGCCTGGCGCCCACGCCGCAGCAACTGAAGACACCGCCGCGGCTGATGTTCATCTCGCCCTCGCACCAGTACCCCAGCGGCGTGCTCATGGGCCATGGCCGAAGGCGCCAGCTGCTGGACTACGCGGTGGCCCAGCGGGTCTGGATCGTCGAGGACGACTACGACAGCGAGTTCCGCTTCACCTCGCGCCCGCTGCCGGCGCTGCAGGGCCTGGACGAGCACGGCCGCGTGATCTATCTGGGCACCTTCTCCAAGACCATGTTTCCCTCGCTGCGGCTGGCCTACCTCGTGCTGCCCAGCGACCTGGCCGACAGCTTTGCGCGCGCGCTGAGCGAGCTGTTCCGGGAGGGGCAGATCATGCAGCAGATCGTGCTGGCGCAGTTCATGCGGCAAGGCCACTACGTCAACCACATCCGCCGCATGCGCCAGGTCTACGGCGAGCGCCGGCGCGTGCTCATCGACGAGATAGGCCAGCGCCTGGGCACGGCGGTGACCGTGCAGGGCGGAGACGCGGGGCTGCACCTGGTGCTGGGCCTGCCGCCCGGCTCGGACGATGACGCCATTGCGCGGCAGGCACGCAAGCTGGGCGTGCTCACGCGGCCGCTGTCCCTGTACTCGCTCAGGCCCGATCCGGCCCGGGGCCTGGTGCTGGGCTACGGAGCCGTGACGGAGCAGGAGATCCGCCACAGCTTCGGCCTGCTGGCCGAGGTGATAGCGCCCCATCTGCCGTGAACGGGCGACAGGGCGTCTTCACTCCGGCGCGCCATTCACTCCGGTGCGCCAGTGCGCCGGTGCAGCCAGCCCAGCAACTGCGCCTTGTCCATGGGCCGGGCAATGTGATAGCCCTGTCCCTCCTGGCAGCCCATGGCGCGCAGGGCCTGCCAGGCGCTGGCGTCCTCTATGCCTTCGGCCAGGACCTGCAGGCCGAGCTTGCGGCCCAGCTGGGCGATCATTTCGGCGATGCGCGCCTCCTGTGATTCGCCAAGCTGGCGCACGAAGCTGCGGTCGATCTTGATGCGGTCCAGCGGCAGGCGCTCCAGGTAGCTCAGCGAGGAGTAGCCGGTGCCGAAGTCGTCGATGGCAATGGTCACGCCCAGCGTGCGCAGGGCGCTGAGCGTGGCCTGCAGCAGCTGGGTGGGCAGCACGGCCACCGACTCGGTGATCTCCAGCTCCAGTTGCGCGCCTTGCAGGCCGTGCTCTGCCAGGGCGTTGCTCACGGTCTGCAGAAAGCCCGGGTCCTGCAGCTGCACGGTGGAGACATTGACGGCCATGCGCCTGGGGGCGCGGCCGGCGTCCAGCAGTTCGCGCATGGTGCGGCAGGCCGTGGCCAGCACCCATTGGCCCAGCGGCACGATGAGGCCCGAATGTTCGGCCACCGGAATGAAGCGGTCGGGCGGCACGAAGCTGCCGTCCTGCCGGCGCCAGCGCAGCAGGGCCTCCAGGCCGACCAGGGCATGGGTTTCCAGGTCCACCTGGGGCTGGTAGACCAGGAAAAGCTGGGCGCCGTCGATGGCGGCGCGCAGGTCGGACAGCAGCAGGGCGCGGTCGCGCGCCTCCATGCCCATCTGCTCGGAGTACTCCAGCAACTGGCCGCGGTGATCGCGCTTGGCGCGCTTGAGGGCGATGGTGGCGTCCTTGACCAGGTCGGTGCCGGCCTGGCGCTCATGGGGCAGGTACACGTAGCCGCAGGTCAGCGAGACCTTGTGCGGCACGCCGTCCACGGCCAGGGGCTGGCGGGCGCAGTCCAGCAACTGGGCCAGGGCCACCTCGTCGGTGGGGCCCAGGATGCCGAAGGTGTCCGATCCCACGCGCGCCAGCAGCACGCCTGCGGGCAGGGCGCTGGCCAGGCGGCGGGCCATGGCTTCGAGCAGGCGGTCGCCGAAGCGGTGGCCCATCACGTCGTTGGTGGCGCTGAAGTCGTCGATGTCCACCAGGGCCAGCACATGGTCACGCGTGCCGCGCCACACGCATTCGTCCACTTTTTCCACGAAGTGGGCGCGGTTGGGCAGGCAGACCAGGGGGTCGAAGTAGGCGGACTGGTGCAGGCGCTCCAGCAGGCCGCGGTTGTGCAGCAGCGTGCGCAGGTTGGCGCAGAAGACTTCGAGCAGCTGGCGGTCCAGTGCGCTGTGCGAGGCCGGCGCGTCGATGAAGACGGCCATGTCCTGCTCGTCGCCCCGGCCGATGTACAGGGCCACGCCGCGCTGCACGCCGTAGATGTTGCGGCGGGTCTGCAGCGCCTGGCGCAGCAGGCGCAGCCCGCGCGAGGCCAGCACGGTGGCGATGGGCTGGTCGATGAGCCGGGCGAATGGCCCCGTGGCCGCGAGCACGCGGTAGGGCTCGGCCGGGTGCGTGCCCTCCGAGCAGACCAGGCCTTCGCTGGCCACGCCCAGCAAGGTGGCCAGCTGGGTGATCACGCCCCGCGCGAAGGCGTGCAGATTGGTTTCCTCCAGCAGCGAGGCGCTGGAGCGCACCATCAGCTCCAGGCTGCGGCGGTTGGCCTCGATGGCGCACAGCTGCTCGTAGGAGCGCACGGCGGTCACCACGATGGCCAGCAGCCGGTCGGGCGTGAGTTCGGTCTTGGTGCGGCAGTCGTTGATGTCGTAGCGCAGCAGGGTTTCCAGATCGGGCGCCTGGCCCGGGCGGCCGGTGCGCAGCACGATGCGGCTGTTGCGCAGGCCGGCCGTGTAGCGGATGAAGTCCACCAGGTCCAGCCCGGCGCCCGTGCCATCGGTCACGGCGTCGAGCACCACCACGGCCAGGTCCTGCTCGCTGCGCAGCAGGTTGCGCGCCTGTGTGCCGGAGCGGGCGTAGAGGAACACCAGCGGCCGGCCGAACAGGGTGTGGCCTTCCAGCGCCAGGCGGAAGGCGGCGTGTACGTCGGGGTCGCTGTCCACGATCAGCACCCGCCATTCAGGCCCGGGCACGGGCGATGGCGGGGGCGGCTGCAGAGCCGGCTGCAGGAGGGCGGCAGCAGGGGCGGGCGCCCTGGGCGCCCGTGCGCGCATCACGAAACTCATGCCTCAGCCCTGTCTGTGTCCGCGCCGCTCAGGCCGTGGCATGGTCTGCCGCGCGCACCACCTGGTTGCGCCCGCTGCGCTTGGCGGCGTACAGCGCCTCGTCGGCCAGGCTGTAGGCGTCGTCGAAGCGGCCGCCGCTCGGGCGCCAGCTCACGCCGAAGCTGGCCGTGATGCAGCTGGCGTCGGGCAGGCCGAAGGGATGGGCCTCGATGGCGGCGCGCACCTGCTCGGCCACGCACACGGCGCCGTCGCTGTCGTGCTGGGGCAGCAGCACGGTGAATTCCTCGCCGCCCACGCGGCCGATGTGGGCCGTGGCCGGCACGGCCGCCTTGAGGCAGCGCACCACGCCCAGGATCACGCTGTCGCCCACGGGGTGGCCGAAGCTGTCGTTCACGCGCTTGAAGTGGTCTATGTCCAGCACGATCAGGGCCAGCCCCTGCTGGGTGAAGTGGCGGTTCACGCGCTCGATGATGGCCGCGCGGTTGAGCACGCCGGTCAGCGGGTCGTGCGTGGCGCGGTATTCCAGCTCGCCGGCCAGCTCCTGCAGGCGCTGGTTGAGCTGGGTCATCTCCAGCTCGGCCCGGTCGCTGCGGCGCACCAGCCGGCGCGTTTCGCGCAGCAGGCGCTCATAGGCGGTCAGCAGCACGCCCAGGGCCTGGTGGCAGGCCTGGGCGCCGGCTTCTTCGCCCCGGTCGTGGGCGGCGCGGGCCGCCAAAAGGGCCTGGTGCTCGGCATCGAAGAGGTCCGCGGGAGCGGCCACGGTGTCCATCACGCCGCCTTCACGGGGTGGCCGGTGAAGGCGATGGCGGGAAAGTCGTCGCGCAGCTCCTCGCCAAACTCGCAGATGGTGTCGTCTTCCTCGTCGTGGTACCAGTGCAGGGCCACGGGGCGGCCGGCCTCGGCGGCGCCGCTCAGTGCCTCGATCAGGTTGAACAGCATCTTGGTGCTGGAGCTGTTGAAGTAGGCCAGCGCGATGTGCACCTCGATGCGCGCCTGCTGCTGCGCCGGCTGCGGCTGGGCCAGGTAGTCCTTGAGGCGGGCCAGGATGCCGCCGTAGAAGGCGGCGGCGTTCTCGGGATAGGACTCGCCACGCAGGTGCAGCGTGTGCGTGTCGAACTGGAAGTCCACTTCCGGGGAACTGGGAGTCGGTGCGATGTAGAGGTTGTCCATGCGTGATCTCGGTGCGTTGTCCGTGCCTGCGGGCCGGGCCTGTCCAGGCCTGGTGCCGGAGCGACGGCTCAGAGCGTGGCTTTCAGGTAGAAGACGGGCCGGCCGTCCACGGTCTGGGCGGCATCGAAGTCGAACTGCAGCGGCTCGCGCGCATCGCGGGCCAGGGTCAGGAAACCCATGCCCGCGCCCTTGCTGCCTTCGGGCGCGTCATCGCGCAGCGACTGGCGGCAGGCCTTCTTGATCTCGTCCAGCGTCATGCTGCGCAGGGCGTCGAGCTTGGCGCGCAGTGCCTCGCCCATGCCCGGCTCGATGGGGTTGGCGCACAGCAGCACGAAGCTGCCGTCGTCCTCGCGGCGGATGCAGACCGCGCCGTGGCGCAGCTCGCCATCGTCCTGGTGGGGCGGGGTCAGGGCATCGGCCGAGTAATGGATGATGTTCTGCGCCATCTCGACAAAGGACGAGAACAGCTTGCGCCGCGTGGGGCCGGGCACGCCGGCCACTTCCAGCTGCAGCCGCACGGCCTCGGCCATGGCCGCGACGATGTTCTGCGAGAAGTAGCCCACGTAGTAGAAGATCACCTGGTGCTGGCGCGCCAGGTGGAAGAAGCTGCCGTACTTGTCGGCGATCTGTGCGGAGGGCATGGGAGGCATTCAGGTTCTGAAGCAGAAAAAGGTCAGGTCGTCGCGGCGGTGGTGCTCGCCCTGCCAGGTCTGCAGGGCGGCCAGCAGGGCGCGGTTGATCTCGGCGGGCGTGCGGCCTTCCTGCTCCAGCAGCAGCTCGCGCACGCGCTTCTTGCCGAAGGTGATGCCGCGCGGGCCGCCGACCTGGTCGATCAGGCCGTCGGTGGTGATGAAGACCAGGGTGGCGGCGGGCAGCTCCAGGTCGATGTTGTTCCAGGCGAAGTCGAACTCGCTGTCCACATAGCCCACGCCCTTGCGCTGGCCATCGAGCACCTCCACCGCCTCGGCGCCGGGGCGCAGCACGAACAGCGCAAGGCGCGCGCCTGCAAAGCGCAGGCGCCGGTGCGCGGGCTCGAACCAGAAGCAGGCCGCGTCCAGCCCGTCGTCGGAGCCGGGCGTGCCATCCTTGCCGTCGAGCTGGCCCAGCATCTGCTTGACGCTGCGGTTCACATGGCCCAGCAGCGCAGCCGGGTCGCGCGGGCCGTGCTCCTTGATGGCCTGGCTCAGGCTGCTGGTGGCGATCAGCGTCATGAAGGCGCCGGGCACGCCGTGGCCCGTGCAATCGGCCACGGTGGCAAACCAGCCATCACCGTCCTGGCTGAACTGGTAGAAGTCGCCGCCGACCACATCGCGCGGCTCCCAGACCAGGTCGGCGCCGGGGCAGGCGCGTGCCAGGGCCTCGCGCGAGCTGCGCAGCAGCGACTGCTGGATCACGCTGGCGTATTCGATGCTGTGCATGATCTGGCGGTTGCGCGCCACCTGCATGTCCGCCACCGCGCGCATCAGCTGCAGGCCGTTGCCCACGCCCGCGAACAGGCCGTCGCGCGTGATGATGAAGCCATCGGTCAGCGCCTTTTCGCCGTACTCCACGGTCTTCACGGTCAGGGTGTCTATGTCGGTGGAGGCATCGACCACCAGCGGCTCCTTGTCCATGAAGGCGATGCAGCTCTTCTTGCCGTACAGCTCCATGCGAAACGGCTTGCTGAACTGGGACAGGAAGATGCTGCGGTTGATCAGGCCGATGGGGCGGTTGCCCTCCACCACGGGCAGGCTGATCAGGTCCCGGTGGCGCGTGAAGACCTCGAGCACCTTCTCGTTGGTCTCGTCGGCGGTCATGCAGGGAACGGGGGTACACAGATCCGCTGCGCTGGGTGGGCGGAAACGTGGCCTGGAATCGCTCAGGTAGGCGCGGGACTCATCCATGGAAGGCACATCGCAAAATTGTTAAGGAATGTTACGTTTTCCTTGTTGCAGTTTTGTGACGCGCACGGCCCTGGTTGGCATGCACTTGTCTTGCGCATAACCATGCGCCAAAAGCTTCGTTGTGGCGTGGCAGGGCGGTTCCTAGCATGGGGGCTTCCACCCATGCAAGCACTGAGGAGAGACGCCGTGAACGCTGTCACCGAAGCCAGCCACCTGAGCACCGTGGCCCAAGACCTGGAGCAGGACCGGCAACAGCCGCTGCAGATCCAGCCCCTGTCCGGCCGCATAGGCGCCGTGGTCCACGGCGCCAGGCTGTCGGGCGAGCTGGCGGCCGAACAGTTCACGCAGATCCATGCGGCCCTGCTGCGCCACCGCGTGCTGTTCTTCCGGGGCCAGCACCATCTGACGGATGCATCGCACCAGGCCTTCGGGCGGCTGTTCGGCGAGATCGAATCGCACCCCACCGTGCCTGCCCCGGACGGCACGGCCTTTCTGGAGCTCAATTCCCAGCATGGCGGCCGCGCCGATTCCTGGCATACCGACGTCACCTTCAAGGCGGCCTTTCCCAAGGTCTGCGTGCTGCGCGCCGTCACGCTGCCCGGCCATGGCGGCGACACCGTCTGGGCCAATACCGTGGCCGCCTATGAGGGCCTGCCCGAGCCGCTCAGGCAACTGGCCGAGCAGCTGTGGGCCGTGCATGGCAACGACTACGACTACGCCGAGAACTTCCGCCAGAACGCGGCCAGCCAGACCGAGACCGCAGGCCGCGCCAGCTACCGCAAGGTGTTCACGCGCAAGACCATCGAGTCGGAGCAGCCGCTGGTGCATGTGCACCCCGAGACTGGAGAGAAGGCGCTGCTGCTGGGCCACTTCGCCAAGCGCATCAAGGGCCTGCGCGCCAATGAATCGACGGCGCTGCTGCAGCTGTTCAACGAACGCATCATCCGGCTGGAGAACACCGTGCGCTGGCAGTGGGCGCAGGGCGACGTGGCCATCTGGGACAACCGCGCCACGCAGCACTACGCCATCAACGACTACGGCGATGCCCACCGCGTGGTGCGCCGCGTCACCGTGACCGGCACCGTGGCCACCAGCGTGGACGGCCGCCACAGCGTGGACATCACGGTGCCCGAGCCGCTGGCGGCCTGACTGCCCGTGCTATCGGGCAGCGCGCTGCCTGACCGCGTCTTCGTGCAGCGACTCGCTGAGCTGGTCCACGACGATGGACCACGACGCATCGGCCTTGAGCTGCTCGGCCAGGAACTGGCGCTGCGCGTCGCTCCAGTAGGGCGCATCCACCACATCCACATCGGCGGCTAGCTGGTGCGCGCGGATGAAATCGGCAATGGCCTGGTCACTGGCATCCAGGCCCAGCTGCAGGAAGAGATTGGACATGCGTACGACGGAGTTGTTCATGAAGGCGTGTGGATGTGTGGGTTGAGAGGGCGCTATCTTCCCCGATTTGACCGGCCCTGCGGACCGGTTGCGGTCATTCGTTGCGCGGGTAGGTGCAGGCTGACAGCCTGCCGCGCTCCGGGCCAGCGTGCGCGCGGCGACCGCCCCACTAGCATGGGGCCATGAGCATTCCCGCCCTTGATCCCGCATGGCCGCCGACCTGATCGTGGCCCGCCCCGAAGGCCTGTACTGCGCGGCCGGCGACTTCTACATCGACCCCTGGCGGCCCGTGGACCGGGCCGTGATCACGCATGGCCACTCCGACCACGCGCGCGCCGGCCACGCCCATTACCTGGCCCATGACGACAGCGAGGGCGTGCTGCGCGCACGGCTGGGGGCGGACATCACGCTGCAGACCCTGCCGTATGGCGAAGCCATCGATCACCACGGCGTGCGCATCTCCCTGCACCCGGCCGGCCATGTGCTCGGATCGGCCCAGGTGCGGCTGGAGCATGGCGGCCAGGTCTGGGTGGCCTCGGGCGACTACAAGACCGAGGCCGACGGCACCTGCACCCCCTTCGAGCCCGTGCGCTGCGACACCTTCATCACCGAATCCACCTTCGGCCTGCCCATCTACCGCTGGCCCCGCCAGCCCGAGCTCATGGCCGACATCAACGCCTGGTGGCAGGCCAATGCGGCCCAGGGCAGGCCCTCGGTGCTGCTGTGCTATGCCTTCGGCAAGGCCCAGCGCATCCTGCACGGGGTGGACCGCCGCATCGGCCCCATCGTCGTGCATGGCGCGGTGGAGCCGCTCAATGCCGTGTACCGCGCAGCGGGCGTGGACCTGCCGCCCACGCTGCGCGTGACCGATCCCGGCGTGGATGCACAACTGCTCAAGACCGCCCTGGTGCTGGCGCCGCCTTCTGCGCAGGGCACGCCGTGGATGCGCCGGTTTCCCGGCCATGCCGATGCCTTTGCCAGCGGCTGGATGCAGCTGCGCGGCACGCGCCGGCGCCGTGGCGTGGACCGGGGCTTTGTCATGTCCGACCATGCCGACTGGCCCGGCCTGCAGTACGCCATAGGCGCCACGGGCGCCGAGCGTGTCTTCGTCACGCACGGCAGCGTGGCGGTGCTGGTGCGCTGGCTGTGCGAGCAGGGGCTGGATGCGCAAGCCTTCCAGACCGAATACGGCGATGAGGACGAGGCTGCCGCCGCCCAGGCTGCACCGGATGAGGCGCCCGCCCCATGAAGGATTTCGCCGCCCTCTACCGCGCGCTGGACGCCAGCACCGCCAGCCGCGACAAGCAGGCTGCGCTGCAGGCCTATCTGCGCGCCACCGCGCCTGCCGATGCGGCCTGGGCCGTCTATTTCCTGGCCGGTGGCAAGCCGCGCCAGCTGGTGCCCACCAAGGTCTTGAAGGAGCTGGCGCGCGAGGCTGCCGGCCTGCCCGAATGGCTGTTCGACGAAAGCTACGAGGCCGTGGGCGACCTGGCCGAAACCATTGCGCTGCTGCTGCCGCCACCCGGTGACGCGCACGACCTGGGCCTGGCCGCCTGGGTCACGGACCACCTGCTGCCGCTGCGCGGCATGGCGCCCGAAGCGCTGGCGGACACGCTGCGCATGCAATGGGCGCGGCTGGCGGCCGATGAGCGACTGGTCTACTTCAAGCTGATCACCGGCGCCTTCCGGGTCGGCGTGTCGCGGCTGCAGGTCACGCAGGCGCTGGCGGCCGTCAGCGGCGTGGATGCCAAGCGCATCGCCCAGCGGCTCATGGGCTACACCCACATCGGCGCGCGGCCCGGGGCGGCCGACTACCTGCGGCTGGTGGCGGGAGAGGAGGAGGGCGATGACGCGCATTCGGGCGAAGCCCGTGGCCACCCCTATCCCTTCTTCCTGGCCCATCCGCTGCAGTTGCCGCTGGAGCAGTTCGACGCCGTGCTCGGCCCGCCGTCCCAATGGGTGGTGGAGTGGAAATGGGACGGCATACGTGCCCAGATCGTGCGGCGCGGCAGCGGTGACGCGCTGGGCACCTGGATCTGGTCGCGCGGCGAGGAACTGGTGAGCGAGCGCTTCCCCGAGCTGCAGGCCATGGGCGATGCCTTGCCTGCGGGCACCGTGATCGACGGCGAGATCGTCGTCTGGGCCGCGCAGCAGGGCGAGGCGCCCGCCCATGTGCGCCCCTTTGCCGACCTGCAAAAGCGCATAGGCCGCAAGACCCTGGGCCCCAAGCTGCTGCGCGAGCTGCCCGTGGTGCTGCTGGCCTATGACCTGCTGGAGGAGGGCGGCCAGGACCTGCGCGCGCTGCCCCAGCATGAACGGCGCGCGCGGCTGGAGCGGTTGGTGGCCCTGGTGGCGCACCCGGCGCTGCTGCCCAGTCCGGTCCTTGCGGGCGATAGCTGGCAGGCCTTGGCCGAACTTCGCGAGCAGGCCCGCTCCCTGGGAGTGGAGGGCATGATGCTCAAGGCCCGCGATGCCGCCTATGGCGTGGGCCGCACCAAGGACAGCGGCGTCTGGTGGAAGTGGAAGATCGATCCGCTGAGCGTGGACGCCGTGCTCATCTACGCCCAGCGCGGCCACGGCCGTCGCGCCAGCCTCTACAGCGACTACACCTTTGCCGTCTGGAACGCGCCGCCCGGCACCGAGGGCCGCGCCCTCGTGCCCTTCGCCAAGGCCTATTCGGGCCTGACCGATGCCGAAATGGCGCGCGTGGACGCCATCATCCGCAAGACCACGGTGGAGAGCTTCGGCCCCGTGCGCAGCGTGCGGCCCACCCTGGTGTTCGAGCTGGGCTTCGAGGGCATTGCGCGCAGCGCACGCCACAAGAGCGGCATTGCCGTGCGCTTTCCGCGCATGCTGCGCTGGCGCGAGGACAAGCCCGTGCAGGAGGCCGACTCCATCGACACGCTGGCCGCCCTGCTGCCGCATTCCGACCCGTGACGCACCGCGCCATGGCCACCCGTTCCCCCCACCCCCTCGCCACCGCCTGGCTTGCCGCACGGGGCTGGAAGCCCTTTGCCTTCCAGCGCGCCGTGTGGAAGGCGCTGGCCCAGGGCCACAGCGGCCTGCTGCATGCCACCACGGGCGCAGGCAAGACCTATGCGGTCTGGCTGGGCGCGCTGCAGGCCTTTGCGCAGGCCTCCAACGCGCCTGCCCAGGCCCCTCTCCAGGCCCCTGCCCAGGCCCCATCCAGCAGGAGAAAACCCGCCGCCGCACCCCTGACCGTGCTGTGGATCACGCCCATGCGTGCCCTGGCGGCCGACACGCTCAAGGCGCTGCAGACGCCCTTGCAGGCGCTGGCCCAGGACCATCCCGCGCTGGCGCGCTGGACCGTGGGCGCACGCACGGGCGATACGGGAAGCGCCGAGCGCAGCGCGCAGTCGCGCCAGCTGCCCACCGTGCTGGTCACCACGCCCGAGAGCCTGTCCCTGCTGCTGGCGCGGGCCGATGCGCGCGAGCTGCTGGGCTCCGTGCGCCTGGTGGTGGCCGATGAATGGCACGAGCTGCTGGGCAACAAGCGCGGCGTGCAACTGCAGCTGGCCCTGGCGCGGCTGCGCGGCTGGAGCCCGCAACTGAGCGTCTGGGGCATGTCGGCCACGCTGGGCAATCTGGACGAAGCCATGCAGACCCTGCTGGGCCTGGACGACCATGGCCAGCCGCGGCCCGGCGTACTGGTCCAGGGCCAGGTGGACAAGCGCCTGGTGGTGGACACCTTGCTGCCCGACCGGCCCGAGCGCTTTTCCTGGGCCGGCCACCTGGGGCTGGCCATGCTGCCGGCCGTGGTGCGCGAGCTCGAAGCCACGGCGGGCTCCACCCTGGTCTTTGTGAATGTGCGCTCGCAGGCGGAGCTCTGGTACAAGGCGCTGCTGGAGGCCCGGCCCGACTGGGCCGGCCTGCTGGCCATACACCATGGCTCTCTGGACCGGGGTGTGCGCGAATGGGTGGAGGCCGGGCTCAAGGCCGGCACGCTCAAGGCCGTGGTCTGCACCAGCAGCCTGGACCTGGGCGTGGACTTCCTGCCCGTGGAGCGCGTGCTGCAGATCGGCTCGGCCAAGGGCATCGCGCGGCTGCTGCAGCGCGCGGGCCGCTCGGGCCATGCGCCGGGCCGGCCCTCGCGCATCACCCTGGTGCCCACGCACAGCCTGGAGCTGGTGGAGGCCGCCGCCGCCCGCGCCGCCGTGCGCGCGCAGCAGGTGGAAATGCGCGCCAGCCCCCGCCAGCCCGTGGACGTGCTGGTGCAGCACCTGGCCACCGTGGCCCTGGGCGGCGGCTTCGTGCCCGATGAGCTGTATGCCGAAGTGCGCCGCACCGTCGCCTACGCCGGGCTGGCGCCTGCGGTCTGGCAGTGGTGCCTGGACTTCGTGCACCGCGGCGGCCCCTCGCTGGCCGCCTATCCCGACTACCAGCGCGTGCGGCCCGACGCGGAGGGCATCTGGCGCATGCCCGACGCGCGGCTGGCGCGCAGGCACCGCGCCAACATCGGGACCATCGTCAGCGACGCCAGCATGAGCGTGCAGATCCTGCACGGCGCGCGGCTGGGCAGCATGGAAGAGAGCTTTCTGTCGCGCCTGTCGCCCGGCGATGCCTTTGTCTTCGCGGGCCAGGTGCTGGAGCTGGTGCGCATCGAGGACATGACCGCCTACGTGCGCCGCGCCGCCAGAACGCGGCCCACCGTGCCGCGCTGGGCGGGCGCGCGCATGCCGCTGTCCACCGTGCTGGCGGACTTCGTGGTGCAGCAATTGGCGCTGGCGGCAGCGGGCGACTACCACTCGCCCGAGCTGCGCTGCGTGCGCCCCCTGCTGGAGGTGCAGCAGCGCTGGTCGGCCCTGCCCACGCCCGGCACGCTGCTGGCCGAAACCCTGCGCACGCGCGAAGGCTGGCATCTGTTCCTCTATCCGTTTGCGGGCCGCCATGCCCATACGGGGCTGGCCAGCCTGCTGGCCTGGCGCGCCGCGCAGGGCGAGACGGGCACCTTCTCCATCGCCGTCAACGACTACGGGCTGGAGCTGCTGAGCGCCACCGAGCGTGACTGGGCCGCCATGCTGCCCGAACTGCTGCGCGCCGAGCCTGCCCAGGCCGTGGCAGTGCCCGGGCGCGTGTCCGCCAGCCAGGCGGTCGCCACGCGCAACACCGCCAATGCCGACCGCCACTGGGACCAGGCCGCCGACGATGCCCACCTGGCGGGCGAGGACGCGCGCCACGCCCTGCTGCACGAAGTGCTGGCCAGCCTCAACGCCACCGAGATGGCAAGGCGGCGCTTCCGCGAGATAGCGCGGGTGTCCGGCCTGATCTTCCAGAGTCACCCGGGCGAGCGCCGCAGCGCGCGCCAGCTGCAGGCCTCGGCCCAGCTGTTCTTCGAGGTGTTTCGCAAGTACGACGACAGCAACCTGCTGCTGCGCCAGGCCGATGAGGAAGTGCTGAGCCAGGAGCTGGACGTGGCCCAGCTGCTGGCCGCGCTGCGCCGCATGCAGGCGCAGACGCTGGTGGTGAGCGCGCTGCGCCGGCCCAGCCCGTTTGCCTTTCCGCTGATGGTGGAGCGCTTTCGCGAAAAGCTCACCAACGAGCACCTGGCCGACCGCATCGCGCGCATGCTGGCCCAACTGCACGAGGCGGCAGACGCCGGCGGTGCAGCCAGCGAGCCGCGCACGCAGGACTTGGTCCCGCCCGATCCGCCGCTGCGTCCACGGAAAAAACCCAAGGCAGACCAGCCCCCCGCCGTGGACGAGGACACGGCCGCCGTGCGCCGCACGCTGGATTTCTCGCTGCAGGCCACCGATGGCCCCGAGGCCGATGCCGCCAGCCGCCGCCCGCGCCGCGTGCGCAAGCCCTCGCGGCCCTTGCCGCTGCTGTAGAACCATTGCACCGCTGATGAAAGGCCACGCACCGTTGCCAAGTCCTTTTTCCCCCGACGCCCTGGCCGGCAGCCTGGGCATCCTCCTGGCGGGCGAGCCCGTCCACCTGCTGGCCCAGCACGCCCTGTGGTGGCCCGCCCAGGGCACGCTGTTCATTGCCGACCTGCACCTGGGCAAGGCCGCCACCTTCCGCGCGCGCGGCATTCCCGTGCCGGCCGGCACCACCCAGGGCAACCTGGACAGGCTGTCGGCGCTGCTGCAGGGCCTGCCGGTGCGCCGGCTGGTCGTTCTGGGCGACTTCCTGCATGCCGCGCAGGCCCGCACGCCGTCCGTGCTGGCCGCCCTGGCCGACTGGCGACTCCGCCACGCGGCGCTGGAGGTGGTGCTGGTGCGTGGCAACCACGACAGCCATGCGGGCGACCCGCCGTCCGCGCTGGGCATCGGCGTGGTGGACGAGCCCTGGCGCCTGGGGCCATTCGCGGGCTGCCATTACCCGCAGGAGGCTCCTGCCTGCCATGTGCTGGCCGGCCATGTCCACCCCGCCGTCGTGCTGCGCGGCCCCGGGCGCGATGCCCTGCGCCTGCCGTGCTTTGCCGTCCATGCCGGCTTCACCCTGCTGCCGGCCTTCGGCCTGTTCACCGGCATGGCCAGCCTGCCGCCCGGTCCTGGCCTCCAGTGCTTTGCCGTGGGCGGCGGGCGGGTCTGGGCCGTTCCCGGTGGAGGGGGCGGGATGTAATCAGGCGTAATTTTCTGAAGGATCGTTGTTCCCTACAGTGCGCTTGCGCCCGCACGGCGGGGCAGCAGAAAGCGCCGCAGCGCTTTTTTGATCCATCAGGAGAGATGCATGGGCGTTCAACTCAACTTCGTCAATCAATCGAACGACGCAAACAACTCGCAGATCGTCATCTTCCAGAAAAACGTGGCCAGCGATTTCGAGGAACTGGCCGTGGCCTGGCGGGTCATCAAGTACTGCGGCCAGGGCGACAACCACCCGTTCACCTTCCCGCTGGGCCTGCAGGTCGGTGCCAGCGACAGCTATGGCAACCACACGCCCCAGCTGGAGGCGCAGTTCGGCCAGCAGTTCCAGCTGTCCCTGAGCAGCAGCGGCGATCGCCTGGCGCCCGCAGGCTATGGCGCAAGCTCCAACGAAGTGCAGGTGCTCAACTCGCTGCCCCGGGGCGCCATCAATGCCAGTTGTTACAAGGACGGCCGGCTGCTGGCCGTCAAGACCGCGATTGCCCCCCAGCAAAAGGCCGTCTTCGAATTCAAGCCCTCCATCTGGATCGGGGTGGTCTCGCAGATCGAACAGGGCCAGGTCATGAACTCGGCCATCCTGGGCGACATCAACACCGAGATCTCCCTGCTGGGCATCTCGCGCGCCGACATCGTGATGCGAGGCGGCGGTGCGGGCGCCGGGTCCACGCCGTTCTCGTTCACGCTGGAGAACGTCGTGATGTGCTGAGGCCTGCCCCGCACCCCCGACTGGGGGGCAGGCACATCGGATGACGACTCCGTGACAGTTGTCACACCTTTGTCATGGAGGCGGCCAAGAATCCCGCACTTGTCCGGCCCGCGCAGGCCACTCCCCGCAGGTGCCCCACCCATCCATGACTGACGCAGCCTCCCCCCTGGCCCAGGCCAATGAAGACGCAGGCCTGATCTGCGGCTGGCGGTTTTTCTGCGACACGCAGCGGCGTGTGGAGGCCATGACGGCGCAGTCGGCCGCGCAGTGGCTGGGCGCAGAGCGTCCGCTCACCGAGCCCGGCCGGCGCGACTTCCTGTGGCTGCACTTCAACCTGGCCAATACCCAGTCCCTGCGCTGGCTGCAGCGCCACGCCGCGCTGCCCGAAGTCTTCTACACTACGCTGCGCGAGGGCCTGGCCTCCACGCGCATCGAGCGCTCCGATGACTCCCTGGTCGCCGTGCTCAACGATGTGAATTTCGAGTTCAACTTCGAGTCGGCCGACATCGCCACGCTGTGGATCTGCCTGGACGAGCGCCTGGTCGTCACCGCGCGCACCCAGCCGCTGCGCTCGGTCGATGCGCTGCGTGCCGGCGTGCGCCAGGGCGACAGCCCCGCCAGCACGGCCGAGCTGCTGGAACACCTGATGCGCACCCAGGCCGACGTGCTGGTCAAGGTGGTGCGCGAGACCACGGCGCGCGTGGACGACATCGAGGACGCCATCATCGCGCAGCGCTACCACCATCCGCGCGCCCACCTGGGCCGGCTGCGCCGGCTGCTGGTGCGCCTGCAGCGCTTGCTGGCGCCCGAGCCGGCCGCGCTGTTCCGCCTGCTGCAGCAGCCCCCCGCCTGGATGGGCGAGGACGACCGCCGCGGCCTGGCCGCCGCCAGCGAGGAGTTCTCGCTCATGCTGCGCGACATGCAGACCCTGCAGGACCGCATCAAGCTGCTGCAGGAAGAAGTGGCCGCCGCCGTGAACGAGGACAACAGCAACAGCCTCTTCGTTCTGACCGTGGTCACCGTGCTGGCCCTGCCCATCAACATCCTGGCCGGCCTGTTCGGCATGAACGTGGGCGGCATACCGCTGGCAGAGCACGAGCACGGTTTCTGGATCGTGGTGTCCATCGTGATCGCCTTCACCGTCATCGCCGCCTGGCTGGCGTTTCGCAAGAAGCGGTACAGGGATTAGGGGACGTGTCGGGGAATCTTGCAGAAGAACTCGCAAAATATCTCGCACCAAACGGATTTCATCTATATAAATCAGCTGCTTATATAGGTGATCAATGTCGCAAGAATTCCTGCTCTACGACCATCCTGCCCAGATGGAGCCGCTGCTGCCGGGGGAACACAAGCTGGGCCCTTTGCTGGAGCTCTCCCATGACCTGATCAGGTTGGGTGAGCGGCTGGCCGGCCGCTACCGACCAGACACATTGCCAGGCCTGCGTCGGCTGCTTCGGGCCATGAACTCGTATTACTCGAACAGGATCGAGGGGCAGCACACCTTTCCGCTGGATATCGAGCGCGCCCTGCACAACGACTATGCGCAGGACGAAGACCAGGCCCGCCGTCAGCGATTGGCGCTGGCGCACATGGCCACTGAAGAGCAACTGGAGTACAGGTCCACGCAATGGACGAATGCGCAGGTCTGGACCCCCCAGATGCTGGCCGATATCCACCAGGATCTCTTCGCCCGTCTGCCCCAGGCCGATCTGGAGGCCGGCGCCCTTGGCGACGATGCCATCGAGCCGGGTCGATGGCGCACGCGGGAGGTTAGCGTGGGCAGGCATGCGGCGCCTGCAGCGGGGCAGTTGCCATTTTTTCTGGACCGCTGGTCGAGCTTCTACTCCGGCGTGCGCCGTGGCGAGTTGCAGTTGGTGGCCATGGCCGCTGCGCACCAGCGCCTGGCGTGGATCCATCCGTTCCGGGACGGCAACGGGCGTGTGGCCCGGCTGCATTCACATCTCGTACTAACCCACATGGGCCTGAGCAATGGTCTGTGGTCCCCCCTGAGGGGGTTCGCACGGTCGCAGGAGCGCTATTACGCCTTGCTTGCCGCCGCAGACGAGCCGCGCCGTGGTGACCTTGATGGCCGTGGCAATCTGACCGAACTGGGGTTGATCGACTGGATCGCATACGTGCTGGAACTGTGCATGGACCAAGTGAGCTTCATGGAGGGACTTCTGTCGCTGGACGGCATGAAGGAGCGCATGGCGGCATGCCTTGCCTATGAGGAGCGGGTGGTGCGCCAAGGCGTGCGCAGCGAGGCATTGCGCGCATTGCACTATCTTTTTGCGGCCCAGGCGGAGATGGATCGGGCCGACTTCAAGGCCATGCTGGGGTTGGGTGACCGGCTGGCCACCGCCCAGGTATCGGCACTGCTCAAGCGCGGCCTGCTGGAGACGGATTCACCGTATGGAAGAGTGCGCCTGGGCGTGCCGCTGCACGCCCTGCGTTTTTACTTCCCCCGCCTCTGGCCGGAAGCGGAGGCTGATTCGCTGTAGACGGCTCCTCTCAAGCCGCCACAACCCTCGCCCCGAACGCCATCGCCCGCAGCCTGCCCAGCAGCGGCCACACCAGCATCAGCAGGGCCAGCGTGGTGATGGTGCCCGACAGACCGTTGTGCCAGAAGGTGCCCAGCTCGCCCTGGCTGGAGAGCATGCTCTGGCGGAAGGCGTCTTCCATGCGGTCGCCCAGCACGATGGCCAGCACCATGGGCGCCAGCGGATAGTCGAGCTTCTTGAACACATAGCCGACCACGCCGAAGACCAGCATGAGCCAGATGTCCGTGGCATTGCCGTGCACGGTGAAGGCGCCGATGGCGCAGACCATGAGGATCATGGGCGCGACGATGGAAAACGGCACGCGCAGGATGGCGGCGAACAGCGGCACGGTGGCCATGACGATGACCAGGCCGGCGATGTTGCCCAGGTACATGCTGGCGATCAGGCCCCAGACGAAGTCCTTTTGCTCGGTGAACAGCAGCGGGCCGGGCTGCAGCCCCCAGATCATCAGCCCGCCCAGCAGCACGGCCGCCGTGGCCGAGCCCGGAATGCCCAGGGCCAGCATGGGCAGCAGGGCCGAGGTGCCGGCCGCGTGGGCGGCGGTCTCGGGGGCGAGCACGCCTTCGGGGTTGCCCTTGCCGAAGCTGTCGGGGTCGCGCGAGAACTTCTTGGCCAGCCCGTAGCCCATGAAGCTGGCCGCCACGGCGCCGCCCGGCGTCACGCCCATCCAGCAGCCCACCAGGGCCGAGCGCAGCATGGTCAGCCAGTAGCGCGGCAACTGGGCCCAGGTCCTGAACACCACCTTGAGGTCGATGGAGGCCTTCTTGCCCTTGAAGGCCAGGCCTTCCTCGATGGTCATCAGGATCTCGCTGATGCCGAACAGGCCGATCACCACCACCAGGAAATCAAAGCCGCGCAGCAGCTCGGTGGAGCCGAAGGTCATGCGCAGGTCGCCCGAGATGGTGTCCATGCCCACGGCCGCCAGCAGCAGGCCCACGGCCATGGCGGCCACGATCTTGGCCTTGGGCTCCTTGCCCATGCCGATGAAGGAGCAGAACGTCAGGAAGAAGACCGCAAAGAACTCCGGCGGCCCGAACTGCAGCGCGAACGAGGCCACGACCGGCGCCAGGAAGGTGATCAGCATCACGCCCGAGATGGCGCCGATGAACGAGCCCGTGAAGGCCGTGGTCAGCGCGGCCCCGGCGTGGCCCTGCTGGGCCATGGGATAGCCGTCGAAGGTGGTGGCCACCGACCAGGCCTCGCCCGGGATGTTGAACAGCACCGAGGTGATGGCGCCGCCGAACAGCGCCCCCCAGTAGATGCAAGACAGCAGGATGATGGCCGAGGTGGGCGACATGCCGAAGGTCAGCGGCAGCAGGATGGCCACGCCGTTGGGGCCACCCAGGCCCGGCAGCACGCCGACCACGATGCCCAGCAGGATGCCCGTGAGCATCAGTCCCGTGTTCTGCCAGGTGGTGACGGCCGCGAAGCCGTGCGCGAGGTATTGGAGTTCGTCCATGGTGTTGCTCCGTGGCGGCGACAGGGGTCAATAGCCGAGCCAGGCTTCAAGCGGACCCTTGGGCAGGGGCACCTTGAACTGGATCTCGAAGACGTAGAACAGCAGCACGCTGGTGAAGCCCGACAGTGCCACGGCCTTCCACCAGGGATAGCGGCCCGCAAACACCATGAAGCCCGTGATGAACAGCACCGAGGCCGCGTAGATGCCCAGCGGCGCGATCACGGCGATGTAGGCCGTCAGCGGCAGCAGCACCTGGGCCACGCGCCTGAGCTGCAGCCAGCTGGCGAACTGCTCCTGGCTGCGGCTGCGCAGCGCCTGCACGAAGACGGCGATGGCGCAGATGCCCAGCACGGCGCCCACGCGCAGCGGGAAGTAGCCGGCCTGCGGGCCGGTGTCGCTCCAGCCCGCGCCAATGCGCTGGTTGTCCCAGACCACGAGCACGGCCAGCGCCAGCAGCACGGCGGCCACGCCGTACTCCACATGGCGGCGGGACAGGCCGGGGGCCTGGGCTTCGGTGGCGGGGATGGATTCGGTGGCCGCACTGGAGGGCTGGGCCGGGGTTGCTGCTGCCGCTGCTGCCGCTGCATTGGAGGAGGGCGGGGCAAGGTGGATGGCGGTGTCCATGGCGCGGCTCCTCACTTGGCGGCGGCGGCCACGCTGGCCGACAGGAAACCGGCCTTCTTCATGATGTCGAGGTGGCGCGTCTCGTCCTTGGCCAGGAAGTCCACGAAGGCCTGCCCCGTCATGTACTCGGGCTTGAGCGCGTTTTTCTCCAGGTACTCCTTCCACTCGGGCGTGGCCACCACCTTGTGCATCACGCCCGCATAGAACTGCGCCTGCTCGGGCGTGGTGCCGGGCGGCAGGAAGAAGCCGCGCAGCATGGTGTATTGCACATCCAGGCCCTGCTCCCTGCAGGTGGGGATGTCCGACAGCGCCTGGCTGCCCGTGACCTTGGCCGTGTACTCGATGCGCTGCGTGTCGAACACGCACAGCGCCCGCACCTGGCCCGCGCGCCACTGCGCCATGGACTCGCTGGGGTTGTTGACGTTGGAGTCGATGTGCTTGCCCACCAGCTGCGTGCTGGCCTCGCCGCCGCCCTTGTAGGGGATGTAGGTGAACTTCACGCCGGCGGCCTGTTCCATGTTGGCCGTGATGATCTGGTCCTCGCGCTTGGAACTGGTGCCGCCCATCTTGAACTTGCCGCCGGCCTGCCGCGCGGCGGCCAGGTAGTCGGCGGGAGTCTGGTAGCCGGTCTCGGCATTGACCCAGAGCACGAACTGGTCCTGGGCAATCATGGCCACGGGATTCAGGTCGCGCCACTGGAAGGGCAGGGCCGTGGCCATGGGCAGGGTGAAGATGGCCGTGGAGGCCACCAGCAGCTTGTGCGGGTCGCGCGCCGAGGCCTTGACATCCAGAATGCCCTCGGCGCCGGAGGCGCCGGCCTTGTTGAGGATGACCACGGGCTGCTCGATCAGCTTGTGCTTGGTGACGATGGCCTGGATCACGCGCGCCATCTGGTCCGAGGCGCCACCGGCCGAGAACGGCACGACGAGTTCAACGGACTTGGCGGGCTTCCATTGCGCCCAGGCGGCAGGGGCTGAGAGGGCGGTGGCGGCGAGGGTGGCGACGGCAGTTGCCGCCAGGCGGTTGCGGGGCGATGTCATGTCTCTTGTCTCCTGTTATTTCCTGGTATTGGTGCAATCCACGATCAAGGGGGCGAGCCATGTGCTCCGGCTCTGCCAAGGGTTTTCGGCGCGGGGCCGATGGGTTCAGGCGGCCTTGCGCAGCGCCCCGGCTGCGGCGTGGGCAGCGAAGTAGTCCATGGACGCCTGCACGCCGCTGCCGGCCAGCCGGATGCCGGACAGCTTCAGCCCCATCTCCACGCCCGCCACCATGGCCAGCAGCGTGAGGTCGTTGCTGTCGCCCAGGTGGCCCATGCGGAACATGCGGCCCTTGAGCTTGCCCAGGCCCGCACCCAGCGACAGGTCGAAGCGCGTGTGGATCAGGCGGCGCAGGGCGTCGGCATCCACGCCTTCGGGCGTGATCACGCCGGTGAGCACGGGCGAGTAGACCTGCGGATCGGCGCACTGGATGGGCAGGCCCCAGGCCTGGACGGCGGCGCGCACGCCGGCCGCCCAGCGCTGGTGGCGCGCAAACACCGTATCCAGCCCTTCGGCCAGCAGCATGTCCAGCGATTCGGACAGGGCGTACAGCAGGTTGGTGTTGGGCGTGTAGGGCCAGTAGCCGGTCTGGTTCATCTCCACGATCTCGTCCCAGGCCCAGAACGACTTGGGCAGCTTCGCGCTTTTGGCGGCCTCCAGCGCACGTGGCGACAGCGCGTTGAAGCTGATGCCGGGCGGCAGCATCAGGCCCTTTTGCGAGCCGCTGATGGTCACGTCCACGCCCCATTCGTCATGGCGGTAGTCGGCACTGGCCAGGCCCGAGATGGTGTCCACCAGCAGCAGGGCCGGGTGGCCCGCCGCGTCGATGGCGCGGCGCACGGCGGCGATGTCCGAGGTCACGCCCGTGGAGGTCTCGTTGTGCACCACGCATACGGCGCGGATCCGGCGCTCCGTGTCCTTGCGCAGCCGCGCCTCGATCAGGCCGGCCTGCACGCCATGGCGCCAGCCCGGCGCCTGGGGCAGGTGCTCATCGGAGCCGTCATAGGACAGGAATTCGGTGGACAGGCCCAGGCGCGTGGCCATCTTCTGCCACAGCGAGGCGAAGTGGCCGGTCTCGAACATCAGCACATGGTCGCCAGGGCTGAGCGTGTTGATCAGGGCCGCCTCCCAGGCGCCCGTGCCGGAGGCCGGGTAGATCACCACCGGATGCCGGGTCTTGAAGACCTGCTGGATGCCGGCCAGCACCTTCAGGCCGAGCTGGCCGAACTCCGGCCCCCGGTGGTCGATGGTGGGCAGGCTCATGGCCCGCAGGATGCGGTCGGGAACCGGGCTGGGGCCGGGGATCTGGAGGAAGTGGCGGCCCGTGGGATGGTTGTCGAGCGTGAGCATGGTGCGTCCCTTTCAAGGAAATGCCAGGTCGGTCTGCGGGGGAGGGTGTTTGCGAATTTTTGCATTCAAAATTCATAAATGCCTTGGTGATAACCATGAATGCCTTGAGAAATGCTTGCGTAAAAATGAATGCAAAATTCATTCGACCAGGAGAATCCATGGCGGAGATCATCGAGATTTCGCGGCTTGCCCTGCATGACCAGGTGGCGGCGCGGCTGCGCACCTGGCTGGTGGAGGGGCGCATACCGCCCGGTGCCAAGCTCAACGAGCGCGCGCTGTGCGAGCAGTTGCGCGTCTCGCGCACGCCGCTGCGCGAGGCCATCAAGCTGCTGGCCTCCGAAGGGCTGGTGGACCTGGTGCCCAACCGCGGCGCCGTGGCCGTGCGGCTGGGCGAGGCCGATGTGCTGCAGACCTTCGAGGTGCTGGCGGGGCTGGAGGGCATGTCGGGCGAGCTGGCCGCGCAGCGCATCAGCGAGCAGCAACTGGCCGAGGTGCGGGCCCTGCACTTCGAGATGCTGGCCAGCCATGCGCGCCAGGACCTGTCCGGCTACTACCGGCTCAATGCGCTGATCCACTCGGCCATCAACCGCGCCGCCGCCAACCCCGTGCTGGCCGAGACCTATGGCCGCATCAACGCCCGCGTGCAGTCGCTGCGCTTTCGCACCAACCAGGACGCGGCCAAGTGGAAGCGTGCCGTCCAGGAGCACGAACGCATGCTGGAGGCGCTGCAGGCGCGCGATGCCGCCGCGCTGCGCCAGGTGCTGGTCGCCCACCTGGAGCACAAGCGCGACACCGTCATCGCCCTGCTCAAGGCAGGCCAGATCTACCCACGAACCATGAACGAATGAGAGCCGCCATGCTGATGGAACCCACGCACCGCCTTGCCGCTTCCCCCGACGACACCGTGCCCGCCCCCGGCACCGTGCTGCCGCCCGACGATGTCAGCCAGATGCTGGCGCGCCGCCTTCGCTCGGACACGCGCGGCCAGGTCCTGTTCGACGCGGCCTCGCGCGGGCGCTATGCCACCGACGCCTCCATCTACCAGATCATGCCCGTGGGCGTCTTCGTGCCCACCTGCGAGCAGGACATCGCCACGGCCTTGCAGATCGCCCGCGAGCTGAAGGTGCCCGTGCTGCCGCGTGGCGGCGGCACCAGCCAGTGCGGGCAGACCACGGGCGCGGCCCTGGTGATCGACAACAGCAAGCATTTGCGCAACATCCTCTTGGTGGACCCTGATGCAGGCATTGCCGAGGTCGAGCCCGGCCTGGTGCTGGACCACCTCAACGCCCGGCTCAAGAAGCTCGGCCTGTGGTATCCGGTGGACGTATCGACCAGCGCCCAGGCCACGCTGGGCGGCATGGCGGGCAACAACTCCTGCGGCTCACGCTCCATTGCCTACGGCAACATGGTGCACAACGTGCGCGGCGCCCGCGCCTGGATGGCCGATGGCGAGCTGCTGGACTTCGGCCCCGTCGCCCAGGCCACGGGCCGCGCGGCGCGCATTGCGCAATTCGTGCACGGGCTGGCGCAACAGCACCGCGAGGACATTCACGCCCACTGGCCCAAGGTCATGCGCCGCGTGGCCGGCTACAACCTCGACATCTTCGACAACCAGAGCGAGCGGCCCTACACGGCCGACGGCAGCGTCAACCTGGCCCATCTGCTGATAGGCGCCGAGGGCACGCTGGCCTACACGCGCTCGCTCACCCTGCAGCTCAGCGCGCTGCCGCGCGCCAAGGTGCTGGGCGTGGTGAACTTTCCCACCTTCCACGCGGCCATGGACTCGGCCCAGCACATCGTGAAGCTGGGCCCCACGGCCGTGGAGCTGGTGGACCGCACCATGATCGAGCTGGGCCTGGCCAACCCGGCCTTCAAGCCCACCATAGAGACCGCGCTCATCGGCCGCCCGGCTGCCATCTTGCTGGTGGAATTCGCCGGCGACGACCGCGCCGCGCTGCTGGCTCGGCTGCGCCAGCTGGTGGAGCTGATGGGCGAGCTGGGCCTGCCCGGCAGCGTGGTGGAAATGCCCGAGGAAGCGGCCCAGAAAAACCTCTGGGAAGTGCGCAAGGCGGGCCTGAACATCATGATGAGCCTCAAGGGCGACGGCAAGCCCGTGAGCTTCATCGAGGACTGCGCCGTGCCGCTGCAGCACCTGGCCGAGTACACCGACGCGCTCACCGAAGTGTTCGCGCGCCACGGCAGCCGGGGCACCTGGTACGCCCATGCCTCCGTGGGCACGCTGCATGTGCGGCCCATCCTGGACATGCGCACCGACGGCGCGGCGCGCATGCGCGCCATTGCCGAGGAAGCGGCCGAACTGGTGCGCAAATACAAGGGCGCCTTCAGCGGCGAGCACGGCGACGGGCTGTGCCGCGGCGAGTGGATTGCCTGGCAGTTCGGGCCCGCCATCACCGAGGCCCTGCGCGCCATCAAGCAGCACTTCGACCCGGACAGCCTCTTCAACCCCGGCAAGATCATCGATACGCCCAAGATGGACGATGGCCGGCTGTTCCGCTTCGCGCCCGCCGACGCGCCCCGGCCCTACCGGCGCATTCCCATCACGCCCGTGCTCGACTGGTCTGCCTGGAACGTGCAGGCCGACCCGGTCACCGAAGTCACCACGGCGCCCGGCACGGGCGGCGACGTCACCGGCGGCTTTGCCAAGGCCGTGGAGATGTGCAACAACAACGGCCACTGCCGCAAGTTCGACGCCGGCACCATGTGCCCCAGCTACCGCGTCACCCGCGACGAGCAGCACCTGACGCGGGGCCGCGCCAACACCCTGCGCCTGGCCATCTCGGGCCAGCTGGGGCCGGACGCCTTCACCAGCGAGGCCATGCACGACACCATGGACCTGTGCGTGGGCTGCAAGGGCTGCAGGCGCGACTGCCCCACGGGCGTGGACATGGCCCGCATGAAGGTGGAATTCCTGGCCCACTACAAGGCCCGCCATGGCCACACGCTCAAGGACCGGCTGGTCGCCCATCTGCCGCGCTACGCGGCCACGGCCAGCCGCATGCCCTGGCTGCTGAACCTGCGCAACCGCCTGCCCGTGCTGCGCCAACTGGGCGAAAAATTGCTGGGCCTGTCCGCCAGGCGCTCGCTGCCGGCCTGGCGCAGCGACACCTTCTGGCGCGCGCCCGAAGCACATACCTTCCTTGACCGCGACCAGGCCCTGGCCCGCGCGGCGGCCGGCGAGCGCGTGGCCGTGCTCTTCGTGGACACCTTCAACGGCACCTTCGAGAGCGAAAACGCCCTGGCCGCCGCGCGCGTGCTGCAGGCGGCCGGCTATGCGCTGCATACCGCCAGCAAGTCCGCCAAAGAGGGCGGCGGCCACCACTGCTGCGGCCGCACCTACCTGGCCACCGGCATGGTCGAGCAGGCCAAGGCCAGCGCCGGTGCGCTGATCAACGCCCTGGCGCCCTTGGCCCGCGCCGGCATCCCCATCGTCGGCCTGGAGCCCTCCTGCCTGCTGACCCTGCGCGACGAAGCCCTGGTCATGGGCCTGGGCGAGCCTGCGCAGGCCGTTGCCGCCCAGGCCCTGCTGTTCGAGGAATTCATTGCCCGTGAAGTCAAGGCCGGCCGCTTCGCGCTGCCGCTGCGCGCCGCCGAGGCGCCCATCCTCGTGCACGGCCATTGCCACCAGAAGGCCTTCGGCGCCGTCAGCCCCATCCTCGACGTGCTGCGGCTGATTCCCGGCGCCCAGCCCGAGCTCATCGAAAGCTCCTGCTGCGGCATGGCCGGCAGCTTCGGCTACGAGGCCAGCCACCACCAGGTCTCCATGGACATGGCCGAGGCGGCCCTGCTGCCGGCCATCCGCCAGCGCCCCGAAGCCATCGTCGTGGCCGACGGCACCAGCTGCCGCCACCAGATCGCCGACGGCGCGGCGCGCGAAGCCGTGCATGTGGCGCGGCTGCTGGAAAGCCTGCTGGACGCCCGCTGACTGCCCGCTGACCGCCATCCTCCCTCCCGCACAAGACCAAGGTACTCCCATGAAGCACAAGCCCTGCCTGGACCTCCAGGACATCAAGACCATCGCCCAGGCCGCCGAGGCGCATGCCACGGCGCGCGGCTGGGCCGTCAGCATCGCCATCGCCGATGACGGCGGCCACCTGCTGTGGCTGCAGCGCCTGGACGGCGCGGCGCCGGCCTCGGCCCACATCGCGCCGGCCAAGGCCCACGCCGCAGCCCTGGGCCGCAAGGAAAGCCGGCTCTATGAGGAAATGATCAATGGTGGCCGCACCGCCTACCTGAGCGTGCCCGCGCTGCAGGGCCTGCTGGAAGGCGGCGTGCCCATCACCAGTGAGGGCCACTGCCTGGGCGCCGTGGGCGTCAGCGGGGTGAAGCCTGCAGAGGATGCGGAGGTGGCGCGGGCCGGCGTTGCGGCGCTGGGGGCCGCGCCGCAGCGGTAGCGGCCCTTGGCTTCAGCGCGACTTGCGCGGCTGCAGGGCCTCGGCACGCAGCATGGCCAGCACGGCATCGCGCTTGTGGTGCAGGTGGGTGACCAGCAGCTCGCGCAGGGCCGTGGCGTCGCGTGCGCCCAGGGCCTCGATCATGGCCTCGTGCTCCTTGACGGCCTGCTTCCACTTGGCCGTGTCCAGGTTGGTGCGAAAGCGCAGCGACTGCACGCGGTTGTTGATGCGCTGGAAGGTTTCCGTCAGCACGGGGTTCTTGGCGGCGCTGTTCAGCGCCGCGTGGATGGCGGCGTTGAGCCGGTAGTAGGCAGACACGTCGGCACGCGCCACGCTGGCCATCATCTCGTAGTGCAGGGCGCGGATCTCGGCGAATTCCTGGTCGGTGATGCGCTGCGCGGCCAGTTCGCCCGACAGGCCCTCGATGCCGGCCAGCACCTCGAAGGCGTGCATGACATCGGCCTCGCTCAACTTGACGGCGATGGCGCCGCGGTTGGGCAGCAGGTCGGCCAGGCCTTCGGCGGCCAGCAGCTTGATGGCCTCGCGCAGCGGCGTGCGCGAGACGCCGAGCTGCTCGCACAGCTCGCGTTCGTTGAGCTTGGCGCCCGGGGCGATGCGCCCTTCGATGAGCATGGACCGCAAACGGTCCGCCACCTGCTCGTGCAGCGCCGCCCGCGATATCTCGATGATCTCCGCCATCTAGCGGTCTCCTTGGCTGTTCCTGGCTGGTGGATGCCCCCGCCACAGGCATTGCGCCATGCGGGGCGGCGCCGATGTTAGCCGAGTTTGCACCCCAGGCGCGCCTCCTGCCCGGCGCACGCGCTGTCCCTGCCAAGCACTACAGGCTTTTCAGCAGGGGCCTACGGCCTGCGGGCGTGGCTGCCCGCACCATGGTGGCGATCAGACACACCAACCAGGGACAAACAATGGCCAACGCAGCGATCCGGCTGCAGATCCAGGTGGATCTTGCTTATGACATCCGCGATCCGGCCGGGGCCGATTTCGTGTTCAACATCCATGCGGCCCACACCTCGCACCAGACGGTGGAGAACGAGCGTTTGGTGCTCAGCCAGCCCGTGGAGCCCGACATTGCCACCGAGCCCGCCACCTCCACCCGCTTCATGCGCCTGCATGCCAACCCAGGCCCCCTGCACCTGACCTACACGGCCACCGTCTGCATCGCGCACCACCGCGAGGATCCGGCGGCGCTGGGCGAGGTTCCGGTGCGCTGCATCCCGCTGGAGGTCCTGCCGTACATCTACCCCAGCCGCTACTGCCAGTCCGACCGGCTGATGCAGCTGGCCTTCCGCAATTTCGGCCAACTGGCGCCGGGCTATTCGCGCGTGCTGGCCATACAGCAGTGGGTGCAGGAGCTGGTGACCTTCGCTTCGGCCACCAGCAACTCGTCCACCTCGGCCGTCGATACCCTGGTGGAGCAGGTGGGCGTGTGCCGCGATTTCACGCACCTGATGATTGCGCTGTGCCGTGCGCTGAACATTCCCGCCCGCATCGCCACCGGCACGGACTACGGTGCCGACCCTGCGCTGGGCCCGCCCGATTTCCATGCCTACGTGGAAGCCTACCTGGGCGACAGGTGGTATCTGTTCGATGCATCGGGCACGGCCATTCCCATGGGCTTCATGCGCTTTGGCACGGGCCGTGACGCGGCGGACGTGGCCTTTGCCACCATCTTCGGCAACGTGGTGGCCATGGCCCCCATGATCCAGACACAGGCCTTGGAAGACGAGCACAGCCAACTGCCCCGGCTGTGCAGCGAGGCGCTGTCGACCACCGCGCCTTCGCCCGCCGTGCTGTCGGGCTGCGCATCGTTTGGCAGCACGGCGGACCGAAGGAGCTTCAGGCAGCTGCCTGCCTGAGCTGCCTGCGCTGTGAAAGGCGCGCGGCGGCGGCTCTCAGAAGCGGTGCGTTCCCGTCACCGCAAAGGTGCGCCGCTGGCCGTAGAAACAGTCGCCGCGTGCCAGGCACTGCGTGATCTGCACCTTGTCGGTCAGGTTGACCACGTTGAAGGCCAGGCGCCATGGGCCTGCGTCATAGGACACCATGGCATCCAGCAGGGTGGCAGAGGGCGTGTCCACCAGGCTGGTGCCCGTCCACTGTGAACCCGTATAGCGCACGCCCGCGCCCAGGCTCCAGCCGCCGCGTCCTTCGCTGGCAAAGCGGTGGGTCAGCCAGGCCGACGCCGTGTGGCGCGGCACGCTGGTCACGCGCTGGCCCTGGTCGCCGCCATTGCTGCGCGAGATGACGGCGTCGGTGTACGCATAGGCGAGCGTGGCGTCCCAGTGGCGGGCCAGGCTGGCGGTGAGCTCGGCCTCGAAGCCGTTGACCTTGACCTCGCCGATCTGCAGGCTGTTGAGCGGGTTGGCGGGGTCGGTGGTCTTGCGGTTCTTCTCGCGCAGCGTGTAGACGGCGGCGAAGGCCGACAGGCCCTGGCCCGGCGGCTGCCATTTCACGCCGGCTTCCCATTGCTCGCCGCGCTGCGCCTTGTAGGGCGTGCCGTAGACATCCACGCCGCCCAGCGGCTGGAAGGACTCGGAGTAGCCCAGGTAAGGCGCCCAGCCACCGTCCATCTGGTAGGTGGCGCCTGCGCGCTTGGTCCATGCCTTCTCGTCCACGGCGGCGGCGGGACGGCCTTCGGTGTCCGTCTGGGCGCTGTCGTGGCGCAGGCCCAGGGTGGCGGTCCAGCGGCCCCACTTGATCTGGTCCTGGGCGTAGAAGCCCAATTGCTTTTGCGACACGCCCGGCTGGCGCACCAGCTGCGAGGCCGTGGGCGGCGTGAAATTGCCGTAGACGGGGTTGTAGACGTCAAACGGCGCGGTCAGGCCGCGCCAGGTGGACTGGCTGGTGCTGTTGCGCTGCGCATCCATGCCGGCCAGCACGGTGTGCTCGGCCGTGCCCCAGCGCAGCTTGCCTTCGAGCTGCGTGTCGATCACCAGCATGCGCCCGCCGTTGACCTGCCAGGAGGCATCGCGGTAGACGCTGCGGTTGTCGGGGTTGAAGACCGGGCGCGCAGGGCGGCCCTGGCCGGGGATGGCGGTGAAGCTGGTGTAGATGGAGCGGTAGTCCACGTCGCTGATGGTGCGCCGCAGGTTCTGGCGCACGGTCCAGTCCGCGTTCAGGCGGTGGCTGAACAGGTAGCCCCAGGATTTGTTCTCTGTGTCGAACGAGTCCCAGCCGGGCTCGCCGATGAAGGTGCTGGTGGGAATCTGGCCGTAGGGGCTGGGCAGGCGTGTGCCCTGCCAGGGGAAGAAGCCGATCAGCGAGCCGCTCTTGTCCTTCTGGTAGAGCGCCTGCAGCGTGAGCGAGGTGTCGGCGCTGGGCCGCCAGGTCAGGCTGGGCGCGATGACCAGGCGGTCGTCGTTCACATGGTCCACCTGGGTGCCGCTTTCCCGGCCCACGGCCACCAGGCGGTACAGCCACTGGCCGTCTTCGGTGACGGCGCCGGTCAGGTCGGTGGCGATCTGCTTGCGCCCGTAGCTGCCCACCTGCACCTGAACCTCGCGCAGCGCCTCGGCCTGCGGGCGCTTGCTGGTCAGATTGAGCACGCCGCCCACGCTGCCCTGGCCGTAGAGCACGGAAGAGGGTCCGCGCAGGAACTCCACGCGTTCCAGCGTGTAGGGCTCGGGGCGGCTGGTGTTGTAGGTGCCGTAGGTGCGCAGCAGCCCGTCCTGGTACTGGCTCACGCTGCCGCCGCGTGCCGAGAAGCTGTCCACCCGGCTGTCAAAGTAGTTGGACACCACGCCCGCGCTGTAGGCCGTGGTCTGGCGCAGCGTCTGCACGCCCTGCGCCTCGAACTGGTCGCGCGTGACCACGCTGATGGCCTGGGGCGTCTCGATCAGCGGCGTGTCGGTCTTGGTGGCCGAGATGGCGCGCTTTGCGGTGAAGCCCACCACGGCTCCGGTGGGATTTTCCTTCTCGGTGCCTGCGTTCACGGTGACCGGGGCGAGCGTGGCCTCGGGAACATTTTCAGGCTGGGCCTGCGCGTGGGCGGCGCCGCACAGGGCAAGCAGGGCGGCATGCGCAACTGCCGTGCGCGAGAGTCTTTGGATAAGCATGGTCAATGGTCGAGAGCTGGGAAACCTGTGCCGTGGGGCGTGCTCTGGGTGCGTCGGCGCTGCTGCCGGCCTGTGGCCAGCGGCGCAGCCTGTCATGGCGGGTGCGGATTCTAGAATGACAATGAGAATGATTGCTTTTTCTTTTTATTTGTATGTAGCATGCAACGCATTGGTATCATTTTGATAGCAACAAAGCATGTCTTGAAGAGATCTGCGAGTCGATGTGCAGGGCGGTGCGATACGCGTGCGGTCTTGCTTGCGGGAAGTCCGCGCAGCGTGTTAGCCCCTTTCACGCCGGGGCGCCAACGGCCCCGGTCGCCTCAGGCCTGGGCGGCCTGCGAGGGGTTGCTTCGGTGTGAAACGGCCTCGGGCCACAGCCGCCCGGCCGCCGACTGCAATGCTTCCACCAGCTGCCGCGTTTCCGCCTTGCCCGTGGCGTGCAGCGCTTCGGTCACGATCAGCGCGTTGACTGTGGATTCGCGCATTGCCGAGTGGCCGCTTTGGCGGTTGCACCAGCGCCGGGCGTGGGCGCGGCCAGCGGTGTCGGCGAAGATGATTTCGCCGGGCTCGGGATATTCGATCTCGCCCGAGAAGGTCTCGTAGACCTCGCTGCCGGTTGCGGGGCGCACCTGCAGGCAGCCGCTGATGCGGTCCAGGTCGAAGACGGCCACGGGAATGGCAAAGGCCACCGAGGCCGCATTGCACAGGTCCACCAGCGGATGCAGGCCCGGCAGATCTCCTTCCTTGCGCAAGCGGCGCAGCAGGGCCTCGGCGGCGCAGCGGTATTGCGTGGGCTTGTGGCCCATCCTGGCAAAGCCGCGCCGCCAGGCCTGAATGGATGGCATCTCGCTTTCCGGGGTGCAGGCCAGGTTCTGCCTGGCCTGTGCCATGAAGGGGGCGATCACGGCGTGTGCGGGCACGTCGGGTGACAGGCCGCGCAGCAGCAAGGTCTGCGAGGCCAGTTCAGGAAAGTCGCGGGGGATGGAGGGTGAGTAGGAGAACTGCAAGATCAGGCCTTGTGAGTGGAGAGGTGAGGTGATCTCCATCCTCGCCAGGCCGGTTTGCGTGGTCTTGAAGGAAATTGCAGCGCATCACGCAGCGCAGGCCTTGGCTGCCCTGGCGTAGAAGCCGGGCGCCATGCCGAAGCTGCGCACGAACAGGCGCGTCATATGGCTCTGGTCGGCAAAGCCGCTGTGCGCGGCGGCCTCGGCCAGCGGCATGCCGCCGGCGATGAGCCTGCGCGCCTGGTGCAGGCGCCGCTGCAGCAGATAGGCATGGGGCGTCATTCCCGTGGCGCGCGCAAAGGCACGCAGGAACTGGTAGCGGCTCAGGCCCGCCTCGTGGGCCAGGGCGCCCAGGGTCAGCGGTGCACCGGGATCGTCGTCCATCCGGGCGCGGGCCAGTGTGATGGGGGCCGGTGCGCGGGGCGCCGGGGCAGGGCGCTGCAGCATGCCGCCCAGCAGTTGCAGCAGGGCTTCGTCCAGGTCCAGGGCGTCCGTTGCCTCGCCGCTGCCGGTCATCCTGCGGTACAGAGCCTGAAAACACGCGGCCAGGCGCGGGTCGCGCACGGCGGGCTGGCTGAACTCGAAGCCGGTCGCTGGCCCTGCGCCATCCATGTCCGCCATGAGCCCGGCCACGACCGAGGGCTCCAGGTAAAGCATGCGCCAGGCGCGACCGCCATCGCCCAGGGGCATGCCGTCATGCAACTCGCCGGGGTTGACCATGATGAGGTCGCCAGCCCCGGCCTCGTACAGACCTCGCCCGCTGGCGGATTTCTGCGCGCCACGCTCAATCAGGCCGATCCCGTACTGCTCGTGGGCGTGCCGCCCAAAGTGCCTCGCCGTGTCTGCGGCCACGGCCTCCACGCCTGCGGTGCGGCAGCGCAGCCAGCTGAAATGCCCATCCGTGGTCGATACCATGCCGCAGCCTTTCCTATCCAACCTGGCGCGCCAGCGTGATCGCCAGGCCGGCCAGCCCCGCGCCGACCACCACGGGGATCACGCCCACCTTCCAGCGCAGCAGCGCGGCCGCCGCAGCCAGGCCCAGCAGTGCGGACGGCCAGTCGAAGGGACCCGCCCAGCCCTGGGGCCACAGCACGTGCCAGGCAAAGAACACCGCCAGGTTGGCGATGACGCCCACCACGGCGGCCGTGATGCCCGTCAGCGGCGCGGTGAAGCCCAGCCTGCCATGGGTGGACTCGATGAAGGGGCCGCCCAGCAGGATGAAGGCAAAGGACGGCAAAAAGGTGAAGAAGGTCACGACCAGGGCGGCGGCGGCGCCGGCCGGCAGCAGCGCATCGGGGCCGAACACCTGCGTGCTCCAGCCGCCCAGGAAGCCCACGAAGGACACCACCATGATCAGCGGCCCCGGCGTGGTCTCGCCCAGGGCCAGCCCGTCCATCATCTGCGTGGCCGTGAGCCAGTGGTAGTGGTCCACCGCGCCCTGGTAGAGGTAGGGCAGCACGGCGTAGGCGCCGCCAAAGGTCAGCAGCGCCGCCTTGGTGAAGAACCAGCCCATCTGGGTGAGCGCGCCCTGCCAGCCGAAGGCGGCGGCCAGCAGGCCCAGCGACAGCGCCCACAGCCCCAGGCTGGCCGCCAGCACCTGGCTGAAAAAACGCCAGCTGAACCGTGCATGGGCCGGTGTGGGCGTGTCATCGTCGATGACGGCCGGGCCGTGGCTGCCGCCGCGCGGGCCGTGCCCGCCCGCAGGGGCGAAGTGGCGCGGCGCCAGCCTGCCCCCCAGGTAGCCCAGTGCGCCGGCCGCCAGCACGATCAGCGGAAACGGCAGCTTCAGCGCGAAGATGGCCACGAAGGCCGCCGCGGCAATGCCCCACAGCCAGCCGTTGCGCAGGGTGCGCGAGCCCACGCGCCAGGCCGCATGCACCACCAGCGCCGTCACGGCCGGCTTGATGCCATAGAAGATGCCGGCAATGGCCGGCACATGGCCGAAGGCCACATAGATCCAGGACAGGGCGATGAGCAGCAGCAGCGAAGGCAGCACGAACAGGCCGCCGGCCACGATGCCGCCCCAGGTGCGGTGCAGCAGCCAGCCGATGTAGGTGGCCAGCTGCTGCGCCTCGGGGCCGGGCAGCAGCATGCAGTAGTTGAGCGCATGCAGGAAGCGCCCCTCAGAGATCCAGCGCCGCCGCTCCACCAGGTCCTCATGCATGATGGCGATCTGCCCGGCCGGCCCGCCAAAGCTGATGCAGCCCAGCTTCAGCCAGTAGCGCAGGGCTTCGGCGCGGGTGGGCGGGAGGGGTGCAGCGGGTGCAGCGGGTGCAGCGGGTGCATCAAGCGAACTGGGAGGCATGCCGCAAATGTCTCATACGGCAGCCGCCGCCGACGCCTGCAGGCACCGCACCCGCACCGCACCCGCACCCGCGCTGCGCAGACGCTACATCTGCCGGGCGGCCTGCTTGACCAGCACCGGCTCGGCGCGGTAGCTGCCCGGGAACAGCTGCTTGAGCTGCTCCACCTTGGGCAGGTCGTTGATGACGATGTAGGGGTGGCGCGGGTTCTCGGTCATGAAGTCCTGGTGGTAGTTCTCGGCCGGGAAGAAGCTGGGCTTGTCCTCCAGCCGGGTCACGATGGGCTTGCCGAAGACCTTGGCCGCGTCCAGCTGGGCCACGTAGGCCTGGGCGGTCTTGAGCTGGGCCGCGTCGGTGGCGAAGATGGCCGAGCGGTACTGCGTGCCCGTGTCCGGCCCCTGGCGGTTGAGCTGGGTCGGGTCATGGGCCACGGAAAAGTAGATCTGCAGCAGCTGCCCGTAGCTGACCTGGGCCGGGTCATAGGTGACCTCGACCGACTCCGCATGCCCGGTGCGTCCGCTGCTCACCGCCGAATACGAGGCCTGGGCCGCCGTGCCGCCGCTGTAGCCCGAGACGGCGCGCTGCACGCCCTTGACGTGCTGGAACACGCCTTGCACGCCCCAGAAGCAGCCGCCCGCAAAGATGGCTTTCTGCGGCCCCTGGCCCGTGGCGGGCGCATCCTGCGCGGGTGGTGGAATGCGCACGGCCTGCTCGGCCGCCTGCAGGTTGCTGCCCTGCCACAGCAGGGCGCCGCCCAGCAGCACGGCGCTGCCGGTCAGCAGTTGGAGAAGGCCGCGGCGGCGGGGTGCGGTGGCGAGGGTGGAATCGTTGGTCATGGTGTCTCTCCGGTGAAAGTGAAGTGGCCAGGGATCAGCCAAAGGTGAAGGCATAGGCGGAGATGCCGGGATCCAGGAATTCGATGCTGAAGGTGCGTTCGGCTGCGCCGCCGTCCTGGCGCACCAGCTGGTACAGGCGCTGCTCGGTCACGCTGCCGCTGCCGTCGGCGGCCACGTCCATGCCGCGCGAGGTGCCGGGCGCCTTCCCGTCGATCAGCACCTTGAAGCGCACGGGCTTGCCATCGCTGCCGGGGCCCAGCACCAGGTGCAGGTCGCGTGCCTGGAAGCGGTAGGTGATGCGGCCGGTGGTGCCGTCCAGCGTGGCGCTTTCCGGGCCCACCGTCCATTGGCCGCTCAGGCCCCAGGCGTTGAGCGGCAGGCGCTCGGGCGTGGCATAGGCGGTGGCCTGGTTGTGCACTGCGGCAGGCGTGGCGGCAAATTGCTCGGCGCGCTCATAGCCCAGGTAGGTCTCGTGCGAGCGCACGGCTGCCATGTCGGCTGCCTGCTGCACGCCCTTGGCCTGCACGTCGATCAGGCCCAGGTCCACCTGCTTCGATCCGGCTTCCTGCAGCAGTTGCTGGATCACGCGCTCGGACTCGGCATAGCCGCCTTCGCCAAAGTGGTGGTGCCGGATGCGGCCCTGGGCATCAATGAAGTAGTGCGCCGGCCAGTACTGGTTGTTGAAGGCGCGCCAGATCTTGTAGCCGTTGTCCACGGCCACGGGGTAGCCGATGCCCAGGTCCTTGATGGCCTTTTCCACGTTGGACAGCTTGCGCT